>OLFZ01000014.1_pt1 | contig 200658 bp, 170 predicted proteins | sample 1604861 | NCBI WGS metagenome assembly OLFZ01 (sample SAMEA3888895, study PRJEB22519) | human gut metagenome | biome: human gut; feature: human-associated habitat; material: faeces | place: Denmark | collected 2011 | reverse complement strand
ATGTGGCAAAAGTACGAAAAACAATATGATATTCATAAGAATCGGGGACTTATTTTATATAACCAAAGTGTTGGAATACTCGTATATGATAGCTGTCGTCCGGAGAATATGACAAGAGGTATTGTCGAAGAATCAGATGTTATTTCGATGATTCTTCGACAACCCTCTTGCGCTTAATCGCTAGAATATAGCTACTTGATTTCTAATGATGGAGGAACATCCTCTGCTCCGCTGGCCCATGTCTTGTTGGGTTTGTTGCCCATTACCAATACTAGCTTGCCACCGCTCATCAGGTCATCATGGCTGAACCATGATTTGTTCCATTCTTTGCCATTCAGCGTGGCGGACTGGATGTATTTGTTGTCATCGGAAGCATTCTTAGCTTCGATTTCGAAGACAGCTCCGTTGCTGAGTGTAATCTTGGCATCTGTGAAAAGCGGGCTTCCGATAGTGTAGGCCGGCAATCCCGGAGTGACAGGGTAGAAGCCCAGGGAGGAGAAGACCACAAATGAAGTCATACCTCCGCCGTCCTCATCTCCCGGAATACCCATCAGGTCATTGCGGAACCATGTTTTCAGCATTTGACGGATGCGCTTCTGTGTTTTCCACGGCTGTCCGGCGTAGTTATAAAGATAAGGAACGTGCAGAGACGGTTCGTTCGCCATCGAGAATTGGCCTACATTACCCGTGTGGTCGGGCAGTTTTGCGTAGAATGCATATTTGCTCCGTCCCAGCGGTTCGGTGAAAGTGCGGTCAAGGTTGGCGATGAACTGCTCGTTTCCTCCCATAAGGCTGATGAGGTCGGCTACATTGTGTGGCACGTCCCAGCGGTAAACCCAGCCGTTGTTTTCTCCATAATACTCACGGGCTCCCATGCCTCCGGGGAAACGGTAGTCGAATGGCTCAATCCATTGTCCTTCCTTATCTTTCGGATGGAAGAAAGCGGTCTCTTTATTGTAGAGATTCCGGTAGTTATACGAACATTTCAGATAGTATTCGGCTTCTTCTTTCTTGTTCAGAGCTTGGGCGATACGGGAGAGACACCACTGGTCGTAGCTGGTTCCCAGAGTGACAGCAACAGGCTGGCGCTTCTCGAAAGGATGTACGTTCGGGTCGTTTTCCGGTTCATCTACACGGAGAGCGGGGATATAACCGTTTTCACGGTAGAAATTGTCCAGCCAGCCGGCTGGTGCTCCCGACCACGGGGCGAGCGTCTTTTCTTCAATCCCTTTCCGGCAAGCTTCGTAGGCTTTTGCCGTGTCTACTTTCAGTCCTTTTGCCAATGCATCGGCTACCGTGGCAACGGCATGATTGGAGTTCATACGGCGTGTGTCACCTGTTACTTCGGGGAAAGTAGGCATCCACATATTGCCCATTTGTTCCGCCATGCGCAGGTAGGATGCGATGATGTCTTCTTCCTTTTGTTGGTCGATCAGTGTGCGGAGAGGATGTGCGGCACGGTAAGTGTCCCAAATCCAGTCGTCGGTGTAGAAAGGAGTACCGTTGTCTTCGTGTACCTTTCCGTCGAAGGCGCTGAAGTAACGGCCGCCTTCACTCATGCAGATAGGGCGTTCGAAGGTACGGTAGAAAGAAGAGTAGAATACGGTTTTGTCATCTTCCGTTCCTCCTTCTACTTGGATACGTCCCAACGTTTCGTTCCAAATTTGGCGTCCCGCTTCTGCCAGTGCTTTGATGTTATAGTCTTTTAATTCGCGGTGCAGGTTCTTTTCGGCCTGTTCCTCGCTGATGAAGGAAATACCGTAGCGGAGGTTGACCGTTGTGGTTCCATCGGCAAAGCGCCATGCCGCGCAGGCATTTGCGCCTTCGGCATTATCCTTGCTTGTTTCAATAGTGCCGTTTTCGAGGATGCCGGCGCTTATCGGCTTCTCCTGTGCTTCTATATATACATAGACATTGGTGTTGTCATTTAGTTGCTGGCGGCCGCTGATGAAGTTCTCGTTGGCGTGGATAGAGCCGTTTCGGGAGTTCACGATGAGGTAAGCCGGTTTGTCTGCCTCGTACGTTATCCGGTAGATAGCCGACTGATGGGAAAGCGCATATTCCGCTTTCATACGGTTGTCATCCAGTTCCACATCGAAAGAATAAGGAGTAATGTGCTCGTTGTCATAGTTGTACGTTATGACCGGACGCAGCTTTTCTCCCTGATAGGGACTGAAATTGAATGCGGAACGTTCCCGGTGATTGGTGACAATCAATGGAAGCCCCTTCAGCAGTTCGGAGGTGTAATCGGCACGTTCCGGGTAAACACGAAGCATACTGTTGGGTAACTGGATGGTGGGGAACGTGGGAACCAGCAGATGGCTGATGTTGCCGATATACGGGTTGACGTAATCGACCGGTGTCCGATCCGCTGTTTGCAGGCTACCGTTACATGCGCTCAGCGTTAAAATGATAGCCGCCGAGGCTAAAATGTGTGTAAGTTTCATCATATATTTATTTACTATTATTTGGTTTCCGGATTCACGAAAGCTGCTTTCAACAACGGAAGGAAATCTTTCTTGTTATCGCATTTGAAATAACCGGTGAAGTAGTTCCGGTCTCCGGCTCCTATTTTGATCACCAGTTTATTCCATCCTTGCAGCAAGGGCAATTCTTTGTAGATGATTTCGTTGCGTCCGTCGTGGGATACAGCCGTATAAGGTTTGTCGTTGATGAGCAGCGCACGTTTCTTTGCTTTCACAAAGAGGGATAGTTTCGGCATGTTCGGTTCTATCAACAGGTCGTCCAAAGGGCGTGGACTGAATACATAAAGTTCCAGTGTCCATTCACCGTCGCTGTCCTTCACCAGTTTCTCTTTGGTGGCTACGGGGAAGTTGATCTGTTCGTCGCGCAGGAAGAAGACCTCGTCGATATTGACTTCCGGCTTTTGGAAGGCTATTCCGGCATTCTTCAGGATAGCGCTCAATGTGTTGAACCCCTTCTCCGAGTTGGCAAATTCGGTTAATGTGTTCAGATAGAAAGTGGAAGCATTCTGCTGGCATTTTACGAATACAGGAGTGGCGGCTGTACATTCGTATTCACTGCGGATCGTTCCGGCAGTCTTGATCTCTTCCGGACGTTTGTTCCACTTTCTCCAGTCGGTCTTACAGGCGTTCAGCAAGACGTCGCCTTCTTCTACGAAAGCTCCTTTCAGCGAGTAGCTGGAAGCGTTGGTCTTCTGAAGTTCGCAGAAGTAGAAGTCGGAATTATTGAGTCCGTGCATCCATGACTTTTGTACGGGCAGGAAAGAAGAACGCTGCAGATTATCCAAGGACACCGGAAGCGGAAGAATTTCATTGTATGCGGCTACCGTTTCCGGTGTGAGTCCCCATATCCATACATCCGCTCCTTTGGCGATTTGCTTTTGTATCTCATCCTTGGTAGAAGCATCCAACTTTTGGCTACCGTCTACGATATAGAGCAACAGGGAAGGAGTGTTTGCCTTCTTGGAGAATATGACTCCTTGCGCATCCATCAGCTGCTTTAATTTACTGTTCTGACTACCGATAAAGATGACTTCCTTATACTTTTTGGAAGGAGTTGTTGCTTTGTGATGGTCGTACTGTTGTTTGTCGATTACAGCATAAGGAGACCAGGCCGGTTTGCCCGGAGCATTGGCTGCGCGTAAGGCACTGTACATCGGCCATTCCTGATAGAGCGGCAAGGTCGGGTCATACCCGGGGTTGAACGTCGTGCAATAAGGGCCTGCACGTTCGGGCTGTACGCCCGGAACTCCTTCTTTGTAATCACCGAAGAAGACTCCGTCAGCCTCAACGGTGGGAGCTTTGCTTTTGTCTTTCTTGCCGAGTGGAAGCGGTTTCAAGGCATACCATACCATATTGAAGACTGTGCTGTAAGAGGCTCCCATCTGTCTTTGGTTGACGATGAGGTTGTAACATTCGTTAGCCAATCCTTCCATACGGCCTTCCTGTGATTCGTAAGCACGTTCTCCGTTATATTTGGCAACCTGTTCCGGGGTGCCGTAATAAGCCATACTGTGTTCGCCGATTCCCCAAGGTTTTCCGATTTCAATCCAGCGTTTCATGGAGTTGATGTCTCCGTAGTGTCCTACGGTTACGGGCAATATACCGTCACCGTCATCTTCTCCGTCTGCTGAAATCCACGGGCGGGTAGGGTCGTACTGATGTACAATGTCACGCCATTCTTCCCATGCCTTCTTTTGTACCGGCATCAGTTCGGGGCGATTGTAAACGTGCAGGATAACGGGTTTGTTTTCGTTGCTGATACTCCAGCCGAAAACGGACGCGTGATTTCTGTCGCGCAGGACAAAACGTTTCAAATGTGCTTTCGATGCTTCCCAAAAGAGATCGGAGTCCAGTTTCGGTCCGCCGTCACTGGCCCAGTTGGCCGTTTCATTCAATACGCAGATACCCATTTCATCTGCCATATCCATAAATTAAATAAAAATACAAAAACTATAAGAACCGTCAAAAATTTTCCAGAACCATTTATTGATTGATAGATGTATTTTCTCTCCTCTTCATCTGTAACCAATTCCATCTCCGGCAACTCTTCGCTAAATTTCATGATTTGTTTCTTGTGTTTTCGTTTAACCACTCTTACACACCATATTGCTATTGACCAAAACAGCAGAAATACGATGATTGCTTTCAAATTTTCCATCGTTTATTCTCCTTCTTTTTTCTTAGACTCTATGTCATCTAAAATTCTATCTGTTACCGCTTCTGCTGCCCGTTTAGGTTCCCCAGACTTTCTTTCCCAACGATAACCCTCAACTACATCTATTGCCCATATAACTCCTACCGTCACTGCTGATATGGCTACTACAGTTGCTCCTCCGCATATTGCTGTTAGTGCAGCTGACACCACTGCTCTTACCGTTATATCTTCCATAACTTCAAATGCTGTTTCCAACAACGTCTCTTCCCAAAAGCGTTTGGATTTTGTTGTTCCAAATTCTTCATAGTTATCAATGGCATTCAAAATCCCGGAAAAAGCTACTCCTGCCCAGTTTGTTCCAACTTTTATATTTTCTCCTACATTTTTTTCCGAAGAAAATTTGTAACCTTTTCCATATTTTTTAATCCAGGTTTCTTCTCCTTTCGTTGCAATCTCATATTTTCCGCGAAAAACCCTTTTCCAATCCGGATTCTCTTTATATGCCTCATCTGCAAGATTTCCAAAATTTTTTATCAGCCTCTTCGTCATCCCGATCAGGGTCTTTTTATCGACTCCATTTTGGAACATCTGTACAATTCCTGCCGTATTACTTCCCAATGATCCAAATGAACCAAGACTTGCTAAGAACAGTTTTTCCAGATCAGGTTCATATGGCTGTTGCTCCACCTGCTCATAGCATCTTCGTATGTCATTTAACGTTGTCTGTGCCTGCCTGAAATTTTCCCGACATTTTCTCAGAACTTCTATCTTTCTTTGCAGCTTATGTATATCTTCCTGATACTGCTCTGAATCTGCCAGCCGCTGTATTGCCCGCTCACATTCTTCTAATGCCTGTATACATTGATCACACATTTTGATTTCCTGATCAAACTCTCCAACAGCCTCAAATAATCCTTCTGTATCTACATATAATTCCGCCATTTGTATTGTCCCCGCTTTTTCTCTGTTACTTTAAAACATTTGCCGGCAATTCCTGACTCAATGACTCGATAGCTTCTTCTGTTTCCTGATATCCTTCTATACATACTTTCAATTTTTTCGGATATTCCTCATATTCTTTTGCATTTTCTTCTAACTCTTTTTTCAGATCACAATATGTCTTATAGCAGGAATCCCACATTTGACTTTCCCAGCAGACATCTATTTCCTTATGCAGTTCCCCTATCCGTGTAATATTATGAGTAATCTTTTTTGCATTGGTCTCTAGAATCGTTTGGATTTCTTCTAACTTTCCCATATCTGCTTTGATTTTTTTACTCATTCTTTCATCCCTCCATATTCATCCCTTTAATCATATCTCCGACACTTTGTTCACAGTTATTATATTTTTTACAGATTTCCTGCATTTCGTTTTTACTTTCCGTCAGGATATCCATCATCGAACCTAAAGAAATATCTGTCTTTGCATAGTTTAATAAAAACAGTTTACTGGCATCCCCCTTCCAGTATTTTTCTACTTTCTGCATCTCTTTATCAATATCATCGATGCTTTCTTTTATAGCATTAATTTTGTCATTCATTGTTCCTAATTTTTTCTCTAACGCAGTTGTATCAACCTTTATCTTTGCCATTCTCACCCTCCTATAAAATCATAATGTTCTCTCCGCTTTGCACCCTGTGTTCTTCTAAGGTCCTACTTTTCTTTAAAAAGCTCCCCTTTTGTACACTATAAACTGCCAGTTTTTCTTCTTTTTCCACCTGCAGGCTTTCCTTTCTGCAGATCAAATCCAATATATCCTGTAGCATATCTTCTACATATGCTTTTTCATTACACTGCACATCATATTCTTTTCCTATGTCCGGAATCTGCACTCTGAGCTTTAACATTTCATACATCTCTCTTTCTGTATTGTGGAATGATCACTTTTTCCACACCACTCTCATCGTTATCACGCGGTATCATTCCTATACCGGCTTTATACCCTTTATTCTGTTCCGTATAGGTCAGATGTGAAAAATCAAAATATGCAGCTTCCATTGCATTTCCTCCAAGTTGTATTCCTGTATGATACGAAGTCATTGCTTCATACGCACGGCTTCCCCGCATGGAAGAAATATCTTTTGTATCCACTGCTGCAATAAAATAAATATTATGCAGACTTCCTTTTTCCATAACGTTTTCTACAAATGGTCCGATTTTTATAACATCCTGTTCCGGTTGGTAAACAGATTCCATGAACTCATGCAGATCAGCAATAAAGACAAAAATAGTCTCATACTTTTTCATCTGCTGATAAATCGTACTTTCTTCTTCTCCTTCTTCCTTCATGCGGTTTTTGACACGGTTTCTCTCTGCAAATGTTGGAAGCAGATCTCTAAAGAACTGCGCCTGTTCCTGCTGTGTATGCAGATATTCTGCACCTATACTCTTTGCATACTGCATGAATTCATTTCCCGTATGCTCAATGATCACTCTGCGGGCATGTAACATTCCGGCTGAACTTCCTAATATTTTCAACATATTCTTTTTACCGGTTCTTGCTTTGCCGGAAACAAGATAGCAGAATGTTCTTCGCAGATCCACACCATAGATTTCAGCACTTTTTTCATCATAAGCAAATGGAAGCAGGTCTGTTGTATCTGACATAGCCCGCACTTCCTCTAAATCCTCAAACTCACTCCAGACCGGATTTTTAGGAATCATCGGAATCGGTACGGCAAGCGGTGCGTTCCATGCTGCTTTCAACCGTTCACAAGTTGCTCTAATCTTTAACATTCGTTCCATCTCATCGGTTTCATTTTCGACTAATGCTGTCTGAAATTCCAGAATGGAATCTTCCACTTTTACCAGTCCTCTTCCTTTTAACTGCTCCTCCGGTGTAATATCAATGCGTCCGGTGCGAAGCACTTCCGAATACTGATAACGGTCATTCATCACCAATGCCAATGTTGTTGGAATACTGTCTGCCAATCGGTTAGGCAGTCCATTGCTACCCATGTTATTTGCCGTAATAGCAAGAAAAATTCCATATGCCATGCCATCGTGTGCAAGTTTTATCATATCGGCCTCATAACAGTCATCCGTTTTCTCACGAAAACCATTGTAGTTATCTAATAACACCAGAATTGCCGGCATATTTTTACCTTTTGACCGGATATAAGCCGAATAGCTGATCCCTTCTAACTGCTTTTTCCGCTCTGCTATCTTTTTATTTAACATATAAAATAATTTCTTTAAACGATCCGGTTCATCTTCACAGACTACTCCACCTGTCTGTGGTGCATTTTCAAAACATTTTAATGCCTTGTTACTAAAATCTATCATGTAAAGATTCAGTTCTTTTGCCGTATACTTTCTGATCAATGCACCTGCTAAGGTCTGCATAAATGTACTTTTTCCACTGGATATCGTACCAAATACTGCTAAATGTCCCTGTGCTGCAAAATCCACAATGACCGGCTGTTGTTTCTGGTTCTGTGGATCATCATACATTCCAACGATCACATTCAGTCTGAAATCCTTATCCTGTTCTTTCCTAGCCTCTCCTATTTCATCTAAAAACAGTGGATTTTTGATCGGAGGTATCCACAAACTGTAATCCCTATCATATCCCTCTGCTTTTGCAATCTTAGCTAATACGTCCCGGACAGCATCTAACTGTGTGATGACCTGTGCCGTTTCTTTTTCTTTCTTCTGTTTTGGTTTCTTTAACAGAATCCCTCCTGTCATCGTTAAAATAGCAGCTTCTGAATCCTGTCTGACCTGACTGTCTTTGATATACTCAGCTCCGCTCCAGCCTGACTGGAAAAGTTCATAGAGTTCATCATTTCCGACCTGAAGATAACCACGCCCGGTCTGCGTTATGAACGCTGCGTCTTCTTTATGAAGCATTTCTTTACTGTCCTGCTTATCCTGTACTCTTAAACACAATTTGAATTTAGAATTAGACCAGATATTTTCATCTACCGTTCCTGCCGGTTTCTGCGTTGCTAAGATCAAATGCACTCCAAGACTTCTTCCTACCTGTGCCACACTGATCAGTTCCTTCATGAACTCCGGCTGTTCTCTTTTTAATTCTGCAAATTCATCCACTACAATGAATAAATGCGGAACCGGTAATTCCGCTTCTCCTGAACGTACTAACTTCGTGTAACTGTTAATATTATTGACTCCGGCAAGATTAAACACCGTCTGTCTCCTGCGGTTTTCACTTTTAATAGAAACCATTGCACGATGGATTTCATTTCCGGACAGATTAGAAATTGCCCCAATCATATGTGGTAAACCTTCAAACAGATTTGCCATGCCACCGCCCTTATAGTCGATGATAAAAAATCCAACATCATCCGGGCTGTAATTGACGGCAAGAGACAGAATATAGGTCTGAAGCGTCTCCGATTTTCCGGAACCGGTAGTTCCTGCGATCAGTCCGTGTGGTCCATGATACTTCTCATGCACATCTAAGATACAGTCTTTACAACCTGCCTTTTGTCCAATGACTGCTTTCAGGCTTTGCTCCGTCCGATGCGTTTTCCATCGTTCTGCTACTTTTAATTCTTCGAGTGTATGTATCCCATACATTTCAAAAAATGTCAGACATTCCGGCAATTCACCCATTTCTTCTTCCTCATTGACACGGATCACCGCTAACTCTTTTACAAATTCTTCTGTTTCACTTTCTTTAGCTTCATCAAACTGTACCGGATCATAAGTATCTGTTTTTAATAAATGCATTCCCTGAAATGTCTCTGTATCCTCTATCACATAAGAGCATTGGTTTGGTAGTTTTTCATAACTGTCTGCTAGGATTACTACCGTAAAGTGATACCTGGATGCATCTGACGATATATATCTTTGAATGGATGCTCCCTCTAACAGCGAAACATCTGAAACAAACAGGATGACCGGTATCTCAAACTTCTCTTTCTGCTCCCACGCCTGAACCTCACGTTCCTTTAACTGTTCTTCTAATAATAGAAAAACTTCTTCTGCCTCTATGGGATCAGATGCCATATATCTGACCCGATAGCCGGCAGACCAGACATGTGGCAGCATTCCATAGCATTTCCATTCGTCCGTCTTATTTTCATCATATACAAATGCCAGCCGTACATCTGTATAACAGTTATTGGCTGCTATCTGTGTGATCAGAATCCTTGCAATATTCAAAGTTACTTCCTTATTTCCTACAATTCCTACGATTCCCTCCTTAGAAAGATCGATCGTCTTAGGAATCCCCGAAAGCATTGCCTCTTCTTTTTTTAACTGATATGGTTTTTGGTTTAACTCATCCTCTACTACCTCAAAACGCTCCTTTGGTATCTCGATATAGTTTGAAATATCTCCTGCTCCAAGCCCAATTCGTTCCGTTAAAAAATCCTCATGTTCCCGGTTTCTTGTCCACAGTTCTTTTGCCTGAACACTATACTGTAGGCATTGCTTTGTATCCGGATACATCTGTATCATGCTCTGCCGTAATTCTTCTTTTAATACATGGATTCTGTTCCTCTGTTTTTCTATGTATCCTAAATAACTTTCTGCGCGTCTTTTCTCATTTTCCAATACGCTTTTATTGGTATATCGCATATTGATCAATGCCCAGACCACTCCTATCAGGGCTGAGGAACAAGCTGTAATGATTCCTGTATACATCATGATCCCGGTACTGCTGCCTGAGGATTTATAGCTGTACACAGCCAGCATACTTCCTAATACCATTGGTATCATCATCGTAAAAGATGGTCCGATCACCATAAAAAGCGGTTTCTTTTCTACTACCTGTCTGACAGGAGGATGTTCAATGGCAACCACACTCATCTGCGGAGCTTTCAGCTTTCGCGGGGAACGGTGAAAAAATCTGTTTTCTGAAACAGCATGACCCCAGTCATTGCCCTCGCCTGAAAAAGGAATGAGCTTCGGACTCGTCTCAAGAGACTGCTCTTTCTGTTTTATCACTGCACAAAAAGTAATCCCAAATACGATCCGTGCCGCAAAAATATCTATGATCTCTCCGCCACTCAGCCTGCATCGTTTCTCCACTCTCTCGCCATTCACATAAGTTCCATTCGAACTGCTGTCATTGAGGTACCATACCCCCTCTTCACAGCTTATCTCCATGTGATGTCCCGATACCAATGGATGATCTATCACAAAATCATTATCTGCCGCAACACCTGTACGAAGTCTTCCCACCATAGAAGAGTAATACTTCTGTAATGGTGCAATAACACTTTCTCTTTTATTTACTAAAATGACCAGTTCCTGGCCATATCCGGTAAACACGGAAAAAACATTTTCTTCTTCTAAAGCATATTCAGATACCAGTTCTCCGCCTGACACCAGGTTCTGACCAGAGACAATGGATAACACTGCCTCTGATCCATCCTGTTTCAATTCTAAAATAACATCTTCATGGATTTTATATTCTGTCCTGCTAAAGCAGATCTGTTCTTTGCCTTTGTTCTCTTCATTTAAGACAAGCCTCTTACATCTCTTCCAAGAGTATATTGCCAGTTCAAACATCCTCTTTTTCTCCCACTTTCAATTACTTTACAGTAATTTCAGCTTTTGCAGTAACACCATTGGCCTTGACTGTGATCGTTGCCGTTCCTGCTTTTACTCCTTTTACTACACCTTTGGAATCTACGGTTGCTACCTTTTTATTACTGCTTGAGTAACTTGGTGTACCTGTTGATGCCGGTGCATAATTCGTTGTAAGCTGTAAAGTTTTTCCTATCTTTATCGTACCGGACGTTGGACTCACATTTGCATATGGGTCTTTTACCGTAACTTTTGCCTTTGCTAATTTTCCATTTGCCTTAGCTGTGATCGTTGCCGTTCCCTTACCTACTGCAGTGACCTTTCCATTACTTACGGTTGCTACCTTTGTATTTCCGGATGTCCAGGTTACACCACTGTTTCCCTGCACTCCATTCACAGTGACCGTAAATGTAACGGTTTTTGTTGCAGGAGGATAAATATTTGCAGTTTCCCGATCCAGTTTGATCGTCGGCTCCTTTACCTGGATACTCTTAGATGTACTGACACCATTTGACGTTGCCGTAATCGTTACAGTTCCGGCTCCAACACCTGTAACTTTTCCACCACTGACTTTTGCAATATTCGTATTACCGGAAGTCCATGCCACTGCATCATTTCCAACGGTTCCATTGACGGTTGCGGTCAGTTGTGTACTGCTTCCTGTTCCTTTGGCATAAATCGGATTTCCGCCTGACATCGAAATGGTCTGTCTCATAACATTTACACTACAGGTTGCCTTACTTCCGCCAAAACTTGCTGTGATCGTTGCATTTCCTGCCCCGGTCCCCTGCACAACACCATTTGTAACTTTCGCTACTCCCGTATTACTGCTTGACCAGGTTACCGCATCCTTATTTGTTCCATTCACAGTTGCCGTCAACGTAAACGAGCTCCTGCTTCCCGCTGCATAAATCGATGCATTAGACATAGAAACCGTTACCCTTGGTGCGATCACATTTACATTACAGATACAGGTCGTTCCATTCGCTGTTGCCGTAATCTGAACTGGTCCTTTCGATTTTCCTGTTACAAGTCCTGTATTGCTGACAGTTGCAATATTTGTATTACTGCTCTTCCATACAACCTGTGTGGAATTTCCAATTGTCTGTGCTTTTAACTGTGTCGTATTTCCGGTCCCTGCTGCATAGATCGTTGCGGAACTTGCTGAAATCTGCAATGCATTTTTCATTAATCTGTTATTCTTATATTCCATATTCGAAGCTAACTTCCAACTGTATTTACGCTTTAGTCCATTTGACGGCACCGAAAATGCTACTCCACCTGCTCCATCCACATCGGTTCTCATATTCAATACCAATTTATCTGCCTTGCTTTCATTTCCGGTAAGATAAAATTTTGATGCATAGATTCTTAATTCTTTTGCATTCAGTCCATTCACCGTTACCTGATCTTTGCTTGCATTATAACTGATGTTACTACCTGTAATCCCTGTCGTTGTCTTGATACAGGCTACTATTTCACCACAGTTACTGTTTGCCGGTGCTCCCTGAAATAATTCATTCCTGTTATTCAGATAATAGGTTGTTGTTGTCTGTGCCTTTACAAACATCGTAAAGACACCAAACAGCATAACTACCATAAAACTGCTCCAGATGACTGCTCTTTTCTTCATATTTCACTCTCCCTCTTTATTTCAATTTCAACTTTTTCCCCTGGGAATAAGCTCCCGTGATTCCATTACACTTTAATGCTGCCTTAATGGTAATCTTATGTCCTTTATGTTTCTTTAACGCTTTTGCTAATCCATTTCCATTGACAGGCTTTTTGCAGTATTTTCCCTTATCCACCTTATACTTGTATAAAATAGTAAAGCCCTTCTCTTTTTCCCAGTTTTTGACCTTAATACTCTTTTTCGTCACAACCAGATTGGCTTTTGGCGGATAAATCGTAAATTTCTTTTGTAGTGTTCCGCTGTACATTCCGATTCCCTGAATTTTTACAACTGCTTTTTTTGATACTTTTTTATTATTGGAATAACTCAGCTTATAATCTCTTCCTGCCTGTAAAGTCTGGTTTTGATAAGTAACTGTTACTGTGGGTTTTACCTTTTTCCCTTTTTTATAAATGCTCGTACCATGAACCTGGATCTTAGCACCCGCTATGGATTTTTTTACAATTGAAAATTTCTTCTGTAATACACCTGTGTAGTTACCCTTTCCTCTTACCGTAATAACAGCCTTCTGATCTCCTGCTTCTTTATTATTGCTGTATTCCACGGTATAATCCGTATTTTCTTTTAACGTACAGTTTCCGCACATGACACTGATCTTCGGTGTGATCGCATATCCGGTATAGGACTGATTCTGTACATCACTGATTTTGCAGTTTGATGTTAAGGAATATTGCTTTATGGTAAATTTCAGACTCATTTTTCCATAGTAGGCATTTTTCCCAACGATCTGTATTGCTGCCTGATTTCCGGCATTAACATTATTACTGTAAGCAACAGAATAATCTGCTGCACTGACCTCTTTTCCACTATAATATAATTTCACTGCCGGTTTGATCTGCTGTCCATTGTATACGGCACTGTACTGTCCGTATGGAACTCCACCTAAATATACCTTGTAATTGCTGTTATCACCGGACATATTGTGGATATAGGTAATTTTATCGGAAAGACCATTGTTTTTTGCCCAGCTTTCATAACTCTTCCCGCTGTATACATACAAAGCATTGACATGTGAACTTCCCTGCAGCATATTGTCTGCAATATCCTGTGTATCTGTTCCATTCGCATATAGAAACCATATTTTTTCAAGCCGCTTGCAATCAGAAAATGCATATTCTCCGATTTTTCCCGTCTTTGTTGGAATTACAATGCTTTCCATATCACAATCCGTAAAAGCATAATCTCCAATTTCTTGCAGTTGTCCTTCCTCTATCTCAATCTCCGATAAAAAGTCACATTCAAAAAAAGCACAGTTTCCGATCATCTCCACACTTGCCGGGATTTTGATATACTGCATGGATTTACATCCTGCAAATGCAAAATCCATGATCTCTGTATTACCCTTTGGAATATTTACCGGACTTTTCTTTGTACTTTGCAGACTGTTACAGTTTGCAAATCCCATCGTACCGATTACCTTTACTGTTTCCGGAATATTAATCGTCTTTAAATTCGTACAGTTTTTAAACGCCGCAATTCCGATTTCTGTCAGTTTTGAATCCTGTATCACAACACTTTCTAAGGAATTGCATCCGTAAAATGCATAATCTCCAATATTTTTCAAATAAGAGTTGATCTGTACTTTTTTGATCTTATCTTTCTGTGCTGCCCATGGCACTGTACTGTTTACAGTATAATTCGGCATTTTTTCGATATTATCGCTGTAAATCGTCAGTGTTCCATCCGCTGTCAACCGATAACTGATCGTTGTATTTGCAATTGTACCGCTCAACAATTCTGCACTGCCTGCTGCAAATACGGACTGCCCCTGCATAACCCATAGTAAAATTCCTATTACAAAAATTATACTCCTCTGTATCTTTTTCATTGCTTCCTCCCTGTTTTTATCATCACTCAGCTCCATCAATATTGATTTCCGGTTTTTTCTCACTATCTGCCCCATCGATCAACATGTTATTCTCTTTCTGTTCAGGTTCCTGTGATGTCTGCGATGTTTCCGGCGTTTGCTGTGGCTCGGATGCCTGCGGTGTCTCTACAGCCTGTGGTGTTTCCGCTGTCTGTGACGGTTCTGAGGTCTGCGGAACTTCCTGTGCCGGTGTCTGCGATGTCTCTGGCTCCTGCGCCGGTGACGTATCTGATGTTTTATCCTGTGCCTTTGTTTTTGGCACTTCCTGCTCTATTTCATCACTGCTATCATCAACATTCTCCTGTTTACTGTCTTTTGTACCCTCTTCCTGCGTCTGTTCTGTTGTATCCTCTTTCGTATTCTCTGTCTTTTTCTCTTTCTTTTTCTGTTGTTTCTTAGAATCTGCTTTTTTATTGTTGCTTTCCTCTGTTTGCGTCTGTTCTTTTTCTGTATTTTTCATTGGAACAATACTTTTTATTTTGATAAATACTGCTGTCATCACACCTAAAAATCCTACTGCTAAGACAGCGATCAGCACATATAACAACACCCGATTCTTTTTCTTTGGAGTCTGCGTCTGTTCTTTTTCGATGACCGGTTCTGTAATATCCCTCCTCTCTTCCTGTTGCTTTCTTTTTTCAAAATTCTGCTCAAAAAGACCTACGGTACCTTCTTCCCGTTGTCGGACCTGTCCTCTTTTAGCATCTGTCATTCCATATATCCGATTCAGATTCTTACTGGTATTGCCATTTAAATGCTCTAATGCTTCTTTCATTTGAAAAATACTGCCATATCTGTCTTCTTTTTGATACTGACAGGACTTCATCACAATATTTCCAAGCTCTTTGCTTCCATGACGAGGTTTCGGAAATGTCTCTCCCTGTATCCGACGATATAACGCATTTTCTCTGTCTACATAAGTTACCTTTTTCGGGTATTCCGGGAAAAACGGCAGACGGTTGTCATTTAACATCCGGTACATGACCAGTCCTAAAGAATACATATCTACTAAGATATCGCTTTCTTTGCCCTGATAAATCTCCGGTGCCATATAAGGATAAGTCCCTTTTTTTGACATTCCAAATGTTGTCTTTTCAATGGTTCTTGCAATTCCGAAATCTCCCAGTTTGAAATCTCCGGTTGCTGAAACAAAAATATTTTCCGGCTTAATGTCACGGTGTACAACATGGTACTTCTGACACACTTCTAATGCCGTCAGAATATCGGTTCCTAATTTGATCACTGTCTGTTCTGTAATTTCATGTTCCTCTGAATAATCTAAAAGAGATGTCAGTAATTCCATCCTGATAAGAATATCCCAGCCGATATGATCCTGATGTGGTATAACACGATGATCTTCATAGGTAACAATATTGGTATGCCCCTTAAGCTCGGACATAATTGCGATCTCTTTGATAATTTCTTCTACGAATCCATAGAAATAAGATGTGATACTTTTGTTATCGACTCCCTCTCCCATAACTGCTTTTAATTCGCTGTTATTTCCGGGGATAGATATAATCTTTAGAGCTGATTTCATGGACAATCCGAACTCATTTCGTTCGATTTCCACTACCTTTCCATAACTTCCCTCTCCAATCGTTCTGGTAATGACCCACTCATCCAAAACTTTATCGCCCATTTCATATAACATTTCATAACTTCCTCTTGTCTTTCGTTTGTACCTGATACTTATTTAATATACTCCCACTTTTCCTATATTTCAATTATTTTGGCAGTTTTTTTACCAAAAAATGTAATTTTTTGTCTGATTTTCATACACTATTGACCATGTGTATAGAAAAAGGCGCTACCTCATGTAACGCCTTTTCTGTCTCATTCCTGACACTTTCTAGTTTCACTTCATATTTATTTAAAGATTTGTCCTTACCAGCTTTGGCTTATATCCGTTCTTCTCTAATGCCTTCATGATCTGTTTCTTATGGTCTGTTCCAAATGCCTCTAACGTGATCCGAAGCTCTACGGCTGCACTTCTATTAATAGAAACAAACTGGTTATGCTCTAATTTAATAACGTTTCCCTGCTCTTTTGCAATGGTATCTGCCACCCTTGACAGTTCGCCCGGTTTATCCGGCAGCAGCACAGATACTGTAAAGATACGGTCGCGGAAGATCAGTCCCTGCTGAACCACAGAGGACATCGTAATGACATCCATATTGCCGCCGCTTAAAATAGATACGACACGTTTTTCTTTGACATTTAAATGCTTTAAGGCAGCTACGGTCAGCAGACCGGAATTTTCAATTACCATCTTGTGATTTTCCACCATATCTAAAAATGCAACCACTAGTTCATCATCATCTACAGTAATGATATCGTCTAAATTTTTCTGGATATATGGGAAAATCTTTTCTCCCGGTGTCTTTACGGCTGTACCATCCGCAATGGTATTCACATTCGGAAGTGTAGTTACTTTTCCTGCTTTTAAGGATGCCTGCATACAGCTTGCACCTGCCGGCTCTACGCCGATGACCTTGATCTTAGGATTCAAAAGTTTTGCAAGTGTGGAAACGCCGGTAGCCAGTCCGCCTCCGCCGATCGGAACTAAGATATATTCTACTAACGGAAGTTCCTTAAAAATCTCCATGGCAATGCTGCCCTGACCGGTAGCGACTGCTAAATCATCAAACGGATGGATAAAGGTATATCCTTTTTCCTCCGCCAATTCATATGCCTTTGCACAGGCTTCGTCATAAACATCTCCATATAATACCACTTCCGCTCCATAGCTCTTAGTACGGTTTACTTTGATCAGTGGTGTAGTGGTCGGCATTACGATCGTAGCTTTGACCCCGTAGCATTTTGCTGCATAGGCAACTCCCTGCGCATGGTTTCCTGCCGATGCCGTGATCAGTCCTTTTTCCCTCTCCTCATCGGACAGGGTACTGATCTTATAATATGCTCCTCTGACCTTATATGCCCCGGTAAACTGCATATTCTCCGGTTTCAGATAGACCTTGTTTCCTGTCTGCTCACTTAAAAAATCACTGTAGATTAACTTTGTCTCTAAGGTAACCTCTTTAACTTTCTCACTTGCCTCTTCAAATTTCTCCAATGTCAGCATGTCTTACTCCTCTCTTGTGGAAAATAATGCATCCACAAACTGCTCTGAATCAAATTTCTGTAAATCATCAATCGTCTCACCAACTCCGATATACTTCACCGGTATGCCAAGTTCCGACTGGATCGCTACGGCAATTCCACCTTTTGCGGTTCCATCCATCTTCGTTAAAATGATTCCGGTAATATCCGCAACTTCCATGAATTGCTTTGCCTGTGCCAGTGCATTCTGCCCAGTAGTTCCATCCAGAACCACTAAGGTTTCACGGAATGCATCCGAGTATTCTTTATCAATAATACGGTTGATTTTCTTTAATTCTTCCATCAGGTTCTTCTTATTGTGAAGTCGTCCTGCGGTATCACAAAGAAGGACATCTGCCTTTCTCGCTTTTGCTGCCGCTACTGCATCATATACGACTGCTGCCGGATCTGCTCCCTCCTGGCCGCCGATCATATCAACGCCTGCACGGTGCGCCCATTCTTCTAACTGTGCTCCTGCTGCTGCACGGAATGTATCGGCTGCTGCAAGCACCACTTTTCTTCCCTGTGCCTTGAGCTTGCCTGCCAGTTTTCCGACAGAAGTTGTCTTTCCGACACCATTGACTCCGACTACCAGTACGACGGATTTCTCATGTTCAAAGCGGTATGCAGTCTCTCCGACCTCCATCTGCTCCTTAATGCTCTGGATCAGTAACTCCTTACATTCTTCCGGCTGCTTAATATGATTTTCCTTTACCTTTTGCTGCAAATTCTCCAGAATCTCCTGTGTCGCGCGTACACCGATATCTCCCATGATCAGGATTTCTTCGATCTCTTCATAAAAATCATCATCTATGGAAGAAAACCCACTGAAAATGGAATCAATTCCTGATACAAAGCTATCTCTGGTCTTTGTAAGTCCAGCCACCAGACGGCTGAAAAATCCCTGTTTCTTTTCTGTTTCGGAATTTTCCTCGGATTCATTTTCGCTGGACTCTGTTTCAGAATTTTGTTCGGATGTATCTTCTGTAGGCTCTGTTTCAGAGCTTTCTTCGAATGTATCTTCCATAGGCTCTGCTTCAGAGCTTTCTTTCGCTTCTTCTTCGATAGATTCTGCCTCTTCCGTCACTTCCTCCGTGACTGCTTCCGGTGTCTGCTCTTCTTTTTCCTTTGACCTTTTAAAGCCCCACTTCATACTCTTTCCTCCTTTAATCAAGTTCTTTTTCTATCAGATTGACGGATACCAGCGTAGAAACTCCCTTTTCCTGCATGGTAATGCCATAGAGTCTGTCTGCCACTGCCATTGTTCCCCGTCGATGTGTAATGATGATAAACTGCGTATTCTTCGTCAGTTTATGTAAATACTTGGCAAAACGTGTGACGTTATTATCATCCAGTGCCGCCTCTATCTCATCCAAGAGACAGAACGGTGACGGTTTCAGATTCTGAATTGCAAATAACAGTGCAATGGCTGTTAAGGATTTCTCTCCACCGGAGAGCTGCATCATATTCTGCAATTTTTTGCCCGGCGGCTGTGCAATGATTCGGATTCCACTCTCTAAGAGGTCTTCTTCCTCCACTAATTCTAACGTTCCCTTTCCACCGCCAAAGAGTTCTTTAAATGCCTTGTCAAACTCTCTTTGGATATCTGCAAACTTCTCTGCAAACTGCCGTTTCATGCCGGTGTCTAAATCCTCAATGATCCCTAATAATGTCTGCTCTGCCTCGATTAAATCATCATGCTGTCCTTTTAAAAATCCATAACGCTCCGATACCTCTTTATATTCCTCAATGGCATTGACATTGACATCTCCTAATTTTCGGATATCCTCTTTAATCTGTGTAATGGATTTTTTCATCTCGGTCAGATTATCGTATTCCTCATTTCGCAATGCTTTTGCATTGTTGAAGGTCAGTTCATACTCTTCCCACATATAATTCTGCTGGGACTCTAACGCCTCTTCTAACTTTTCCCTCTGCTGGTTCAAACGGAAGATTTCTTTGTCTAACTCATTCATCTGACGGCTGACTTCCTCACGTTTCTCAAAGAAGCCCTTGTACTCCGTGTTCATCTCTTCTTTTTGCTGCTGGGATTCCTTTAATTCTTTCACTAACGATGCATAAGTATCATCAGAAGCTAAGATCGTCTTTTCGATCTCTTCAATATCTGCCTGTTTTTTCTTCGCATCCGCTTCGGAAAGTTCTGCATCCGCTTTTACTTTTTCGATCTCTTCGGCAAACCGCTCCGCCTCTCTTTGGATACGTTCTAAATTCTCGATTGCAAACTCTGTTTTCTGTCGGATATTCGCTTCCTCTAACTGTATCTCCGAAACATTTTTTGCCGCACCCTCTTCTACATAGATCTGCTCATCTAAGATTTCCTGGAAGGCTGCATTTGCCTGCTCGATCTCTTTTTCACGAGTGGCTGCCTGCTTGATCTGCTGTGCGATCTGTTCCTTCTTTTCATGAATCTCTGCGATCTGCTGCTCGATTTGGACACTCTCTGCCTGCAATCCGGAAAATACGCTCTCGCTCTCTTCCTTTTGCTCCTTAGCACGGCTGACATTCATCTGTGCCGTGTTCTTTAAGATCAATGCTTTTTGCAGGTCTCCACGAAGTTGTTCTAAATCCTCGGTCAGTAAATCTTTTGCGGTACGGATATCCAGATTGCGCTGTTTTAATTCTTCAATTTCTTTTTTCTGCGCGGCAATATTTTTTTCGAGTTCTTCTATTTCTCTTTTTCTTCCAAGCAGATTACTGCTGTTTTTAAACGCACCACCGCTCATCGAGCCGCCCGGACTTAAATATTCCCCTTCTAAAGTTACCATATGAAGGGAATAGTGGTATTTTTTTGCGATCACAACTGCATGGTCGATCGTATCAATGACAAGCACTCTTCCTAACAGATAAGCCATGATCCCGTCATATTTCTTATCATTTGATACCAAATGGTCGGCATAGCCGATAACACCTTTTTCCTGCTCTGCCTCATGATTTCTGCGCGGTTCTTTTTTTCCCACACTAGTCAACGGTAAAAACGTCGCACGGCCATAGCGGTTTTCCTTTAAATACCGGATCATCCGCTTTGCGGTCTCTTCATCTTCCGTGACGATGTTTTGCACATTACTGCTTAGGGCTGTCTCGATCGCCGTTTCATACTGCTTTTTCACCTGGATCAGGTCTGCTACCACCCCATGGATGCCGGACTCCGTCTCCTTTTTTTCCATGATACGACGGATGCTGTTGCCATAACCCTCATAGCGTTCTGCGATATTTTTCAGCGACTCTAAACGTGACTGCATTTTGTTATAATGAATGTTCGCCTGTTCTAACTTCTTAACATTCTCCTGCGTCTTTTGCCGCCACTCCTCTTTCTGTGCCTGCATCTTCGCTTCATTTTCTCTGCCTTTTGCAATCTCTGCTTCGATATCTGCAAGCTCTTTTTCACTCTTTTGCAGCGCTTCTACTAAACCGCTTTCTTCGGTCTTTCTCTGTAACAGTCTTTGGTTCAACTGGGATTTTCGGATCTGTATCTGCTCTAGCATCGTGTCATAACGCTGCTGTCCTGCCTTTACGGATGCTTTCCGGTTTAACAGCTCAATGATCTCATTTTTCCCCTCTTCAATGCCTTCTTTACAACGGGTAATCTCCGCCTGGATTGACTGTAATTTTTCCTGTGCCTGTTCCCTGGTCTTTTCAATCGCTGCAAGCTGCGTCTCATATTCCTGACGCTGTGCATCATAAGTGCTCCCCTGCTGCCTGCGTTCTTCCTGCTGTGCCTCAATGGAAGCGATCCGTTCCCCTAAATGCTCTTTGGTAAGCTGTGCCGTATGGATCTGTTCTTTTAAGACATTGATCTGACCTTCTAATTTTCCTTTGGTCACATCTGTGCCTGCAATGGAATCCTTCAGATTGCTGATCTTTTCATCCATCTGCGTCATTGCCTCTTCCATTGCCGCATACTCACTTTTCATCTTCTCATGCTGTTCTTTGGTTTCCGTAAGATGCTCGCTTGCAATTTCAAAGTTCTTTCCAGCCTCACTAAGAAGCTGTTCGATCCGCTCTACTTCTAAGAGGAACATATTGACATCGTATTCTTTCAGTTCCTCTTTCTTTTTTAAATATAAATGTGCCTTTTCGGACTGACGTTCTAACGGTGCTAACTGACGCTCTAACTCCGAAAGAATGTCATTGACACGCACAAGATTTTCTCTCTCATGCTCTAATTTTTTCTGTGCCGTCACTTTTCTGCGTTTGTATTTTACAATACCTGCCGCTTCATCAAAAAGCTCCCGTCGTTCCTCCGGCTTTCCGCTTAAAATACGGTCAATCTGTCCCTGACCGATAATGGAATAACCCTCTTTTCCGATTCCCGTATCATAAAAAAGTTCATTGACATCTTTTAACCGGCACGGACTTCCGTTCATCAGGTATTCGCTCTCACCGGAACGATAGACTCTTCTTGCAATAGTCACTTCCTCATAGTCCACCGGCAGCTTATGATCTGAATTATCCAATGTAATTGCAACATAAGCATAACTCAACGGTTTCCGATTCTCCGTTCCCGCAAAAATGACATCCTGCATACTCGCACCACGAAGCTGCTTTGCACTCTGTTCCCCAAGTACCCAGCGCACTGCATCTGCAACATTACTTTTTCCACTTCCGTTTGGTCCTACGATCCCTGTGATCCCGTTGTGAAAATCAAATACGATTTTATTCGCAAAAGCCTTAAAACCGTGTACTTCGATACTTTTTAAATACATCCTGTTCCCTCACTGCTTACGATTGTTCTTCACGCAGTTTCAGTATTCCGCGGTACGCGGCTTCCTGCTCTGCTCCCTTTTTGGTCCTGCCTTCGCCCTGTCCGATGACCCGGTCGCCGACATATGCCTCTGCCACAAAGTGTTTGTTGTGGTCCGGTCCTTCCTCTTTTACCAGACGATATCCCAGTTCTTCCTTATGGGATGCCTGTACAATCTCCTGCAGGATAGTTTTGCTATCATAAAAGAGCTGTTTGTGCTCGATATCCGTTAAGATAAAACGTAAAATAAACTCTTTTGCACTAGCAAAACCACCATCTAAATAAATGGCACCTATCACAGCCTCGAGCGCATCGGAAAGAATGGATTTACGACTTCTTCCGCCTGTCATATCCTCTCCTTTTCCCAAATAGAGATACTTTCCAAGATCCATTTCCTTGGTGCAGAGTGCCAGTGTCGGTTCACAGACAATGCTTGCACGCAATTTTGTCAGATCTCCTTCCGGCTTGTCCTGATATGTGTTAAATAAATACTCACTGGAGATGATCTCAAGGACTGCATCACCTAAAAACTCCAGTCTCTCATTATCGGAAAGTCTGTGCATATGCTTCTCATTTGCATAAGAACTGTGTGTCAATGCCTGACGCAGCAGATTCTTATTCTGAAACTGATATCCGATCACCTGTTGAAACTCTTCCATTTTTTTCTGATTCTGGTACAAAATTCTTTCTCCTCTTTCCATATATAACGAAAAGCCCTCTGAAAAAGAAAGGGCTTCTCACTACTCATTTCCTTGTTCTGTTATGCTAAAGCATTCTTAATCTGCTCTACGGCATCACCGACTGTCACAATTTTTTCTGCATCTTCGTTGGCGATCTCAATATCAAATTCTTCCTCTAATCCCATGATGATCTGGAATACATCTAAGGAATCTGCTCCTAAGTCATCGGTAAATGTTGTTTCCATTGTAATCTCATTTTCATCAACGTTTAATACTTCTGCGATAATCGCTTTAATTTTTTCAAATTCCATATCGATTTCCTCCTTATTCCTGTTCTTCCTGTTTTTGTACAATATAAGTTTTTATTTTCTGATTGATGTCCTGTTCCTGGAATACGGCACACTGCAAAATGGTATTTTTAATCTCTGCCGCCTTAGAGCTTCCATGTGTCTTAACGACCAGACCGTTTAAGCCTAACAGCGGTGCTCCACCGTACTGTGCGGTATCAAACTGTTTCAGCGTGCTCTTCAACGCCGGCTTTACCATCAATGCTCCGATTTTGCTCTTTAACGATGACATCATGCCCTGCTTTACGGCACTCATTAATGTCGATGCCACGCCTTCATAGAGTTTTAAGATCACGTTTCCGGTAAATGCTTCACACACAATGACATCTGCATATCCGTGCGGAATCTCTCTCGCCTCAATGCTTCCAACAAAGTTAATATCTTCACATTCTTTTAACAGTGGAAATGTCTCTTTTACCAGTGCATTTCCTTTTTCTTCCTCTGCTCCGATGTTGACGATCGCAACTCTCGGCTTTTTGATGCCCATGACATGTTCCATATAAATAGAACCCATCTTTGCAAACTGTACTAAATGGCTCGGTCTCGCATCCACATTCGCACCACAATCGACTAAAAGGGATACTCCCTGTTCCGTTGGGATCAGCGGTGCCAACGGTGGTCTTTCAATTCCTTTGATCCTGCCTACGATAACCTGTCCACCTACAAGAATGGCTCCTGAACTTCCTGCTGACACAAAAGCATCTGCCTCACCGTTTTTTACCATATTCATTCCTACCACAATGGAGGAATCCTTTTTCTTGCGGATCGCCATGACTGGCGGCTCTGCTGTCTCTATCACTTCGGATGCATGGACAATCTCCATTCTTTCCTTAGGATAGGTATATTTTTCCAGTTCCTCGGATATGACATCTTCCTGTCCGACCAAAAGAACATGGATGTTATTTTTTTCGTTTACTGCTTCCACTGCACCCTTGATCATCTCTTCCGGTGCATGGTCTCCTCCCATTGCATCCAGTACAACCCGTACCTCTTCCTGCATAGGAATACCTCCTTATTCGCATGTCTATAAGAAAATATACTATATCTGTTTCTATAAATCAACCACAAAAAACGGTTGTTTCTAAAAATTGCCTTTTACGAAAAATCTTCTTTCCCGTCTTCCCTGTCCTCTTCCTTGATATAATTCACAAAGACACTCTCTAAGATTACCTCTGCAAACCAGGCACACAACACCGGAATGATCAAAAACAGCGGCGGTATCAGCCATACCAAAAAGGCTCCTACTCCTAACACGGCTAAAAGTGCAAGGCTCTTTGGAATGTGGATGACCGTCATGATCGCACTGTTTCTTAACACTTCCTTTGTACTATTCTGAAATCTTGCAATGTATGCAAAGGTATATACCATCCACAAAATTTCCGCCAGCAGCAGTACCGCAAAAAATACATAGGCACTTCCGTATGGACTTCCGGCACGAAAGATCCCATACATCACATAGATGTCAAATCCAAGCAAAGCACCTATCCCGGCAAAGATAAGCCAGCAGATGGTTGCCTGTTTAAAATTCTCTTTCCATGCCCGCTTATATTCTTTCCAAAGATAACTCCTGTCACAGCGGAGTACTTTGTGCGTGGTATAATAAAGTGCTGTCGTTGCCGCTCCGATCGTAATCACCGGCAGACAACTGAGCAGATACAGCAGACAGAGTAACAGACTGTCTGTGATTTTTCCTAATATAGAAAGCAGCGTATTATCATGTTCTGTGTTCACAGCTTTCCCTCCTGAAAAAAAGTTCCTAAGAAAGAATCCTGCTTGCAGGATTCTCCGCCTGCGGCGGGTCGCATCTGCGACACAATTCCTTTCCGCCGCAGTGCGATTCTGCCCGAAGGGCTTTTGCTATATAGGAATTTCCTATATAGCAAAAAAGGAGTGTTCTTTCAAACACTCCTCAATGATGACAGATTAATCCTGTGCAACGATTTCTCTCTTGTTATATGAGCCACAGCTTTTGCAAACTCTGTGAGGCATCATTAACTCTCCGCATTTACTGCATTTTACTAAAGTCGGAGCAGTCATTTTCCAGTTTGCTCTTCTTTTATCTCTTCTACCCTTAGAGGATTTGTTCTTTGGACAAATTGACATTTGGTTACACCTCCTTAAAATTCTTAAATACATCTTGGATAACTGCCATTCTTGGATCTGGTTCTGTCTTTTCACAGTCACAGGTACCATGATTCAGATTCTTGCCGCACTTCTTACAAATGCCTGCACAATCCTCTTTACATAATACTTTCATGGGCCAGTTAACCAAAACTTCATCATAAATGATTCTATCTAAATCAAGATGAAATCCAAGCATGTAGTCCTTCGCTTCCAGCTTTTCCTCATCCACATCCGGAGTCTCCTCTAATGGGATCTCCTTATTGATGTCTATATGGAATGTTGTCGGAACTTCTTCCAGACAACGGTCACAAGGAATCTCAATGGTCAGCTCTGTCGTACCCTGAACAAACAGCCGCTTATTCTCTTCGTTCCTGATATGGAGTGCCACGTCTTCCTTTTTTGTAATAGGAAATTTACCCAGCTTCGAGTCGAATGTGACGAGGTCCACGGGAACTCTTTTTTCTACTTCCCTGTTTTCCAAGGCTTTGATATCTGTCAAATCAACTTTCATCTTCTTCTCCTATTCACACCTAAACAATTATACATATCCACCGGATATTTGTCAACAGATTTTGCCTTATTTCAGCTATATTTTTGAGCTATTTCTGAACCAGTGCCGCTGTCTCTCTTGCAATGGCAAGTTCTTCATTTGTCGGCACCATCAGAACCTTGACTTTAGAGCTTTCTGTAGAGATCACTAAATCCTCTCCACGTCTCTTATTTGCTTCTTCATCTAACTCTACGCCAAGGTATCCTAAATAATCGCAGATCTTCTTACGGGTCTCACCGGAATTCTCTCCTAAACCTGCAGTAAAGCAGATGACATCCACTCCGTTCATGGCTGCGGCATAGGCACCGATATATTTTACCACACGATAACAGAATACATCCTGTGCCAGTGCGGCTCTCTCATCCCCTGCTTTTGCTGCGGCTTCAATGTCACGGAAATCGCTGGACACGCCTGAAATACCATAGACTCCTGATTTTTTATTCAATACATCCATGATGTGTTCCATCTCAAAATTCTCTTTTTCTGCAATATACTCAATGACGGATGGATCAATGTCACCACTTCTCGTTCCCATAACAAGTCCCTCTAACGGTGTCAGGCCCATGGAAGTATCTACGGATTTTCCATTTTTTACTGCACAGACAGATGCACCGTTTCCTAAATGACAGACGATCGTCTTTAAGGATTCGTATGGCTGTCCTAACATATCTGCAGCATGCTTGGATACATAGCTGTGGCTGGTTCCGTGGAAACCGTATTTACGAACTTTGAACTGTGAGTAGTACTTATAAGGAATACCATACATATACGCTTCCGCCGGCATGGTCTGATGAAATGCCGTATCAAATACTGCTGCCATCGGAACGCCCGGCATCAGCTTCTGACAGGCTTCAATTCCAATCAGGTTTGCCGGATTGTGCAGCGGTGCTAATTCACTGACACGCTCTACTGCCGCAATTACTTCCTCTGTAATTAATGTGGATTCTGTAAATGCCTCTCCGCCATGAACGATACGGTGACCGACCGCACCAATCTCATCTAAAGATGAAATGGCGCCTGTCTTTGGATTTACCAGTGCCTCTAACACCAGTTTGACAGCTTCTGTATGTGTTGGCATATGCTCTTTTGTAATCTCTTTTTCATTTCCCTCGGACTGATAAACCAGTCTTCCGTCAATTCCGATTCTCTCGCACAGACCTTTTGCAAGCACTTCCTCACTTGCAGAATCGATCAGCTGAAATTTTAAAGAACTGCTTCCGCAGTTGATGACCAATATATTCATTTCTTTTCCTCACTTCTTCTTTTTTCCTGATTTTAAACAGTAAAGTATATTTATTATAATCGTTTTCTCTTTTTTATACAAGTCCCCCTGCCGGAGTCTTGCTGATAAAAAACGGGCATGCTATAATTGAGCCATTCTCATCCAAAGCCATCACTAAACAGGGAGTGTACGAAAAAATGAATGTTACAGGTATTATTGCAGAATACAATCCGTTCCACAACGGACATCTTTATCAGTTAGAAAAAGCAAGAAATGATACAAATGCCGACTATCTTATCGTGGTCATGAGCGGGGATTTTGTACAGCGGGGTGCCCCCGCTTTGATCGACAAATATACAAGAGCCAAAATGGCATTAGAAAACGGAGCGGATCTGGTATTAGAACTTCCGGTCCTCTGGTCTACGGCAAGTGCGGAATATTTTGCCGGGGCAGGCATTGCCCTTTTAGACCGCATCGGGGTAACTTCCGCTGTCTGCTTTGGCTGTGAAACGCCGGATCAGGCTGCCCTGCTGTCATTAGCACGTTTTTTAGCCGAAGAACCTTCCGCATATCGCTCTGCTTTGAATGATGCCTTAAAAAAAGGAATGAGTTATCCTGCCGCAAGAGCCTTTGCCGTACAGACTTCCCTGTCTGCCCCTTTATCCGGTGATCCTTCTGTCTTAGCTTCGGTTACACCCGAATTAGCAGAAACGATCTTAGCTTCGCCGAATAATATCTTAGGACTGGAATACTGCAAAGCTCTTTTTCGCCGGAACAGTCAGATCCGCCCGGTTCCCATTGCCCGTATCGGAAGCGGTTATCACGCCAATAACTTAGATACTTCTTTTGCGTCTGCGACCGGAATCCGTTCTTATCTGAACGGACTGGCCGACCTTTACAGTGACCTTTCTGCCTTAGATGCGTGGATGCCAAAAAGTGCCTTTTTGACCTTATGCGAAGCATTGAACGCACATCCCCTGATGTTTGAAGAGGATTTTTCCGCTATGCTAGGCTATTGTCTTGCCACCCACGACTCATTTACCGACTATGCAGACGGCTCTTTGGAGCTTTCTAACCGGATCCTGCGACAGCGGGAACATTTTTCATCCGTTGTGGATTTTCTGGATGATCTAAAGACCAAAGAAGTAACCTACACCCGTCTGAGCAGGCTTCTTACTCACATTCTTTTAGATATAAAAGAAAAAGATTACGGCTTTTACCGTAATCTTGATTATGTACCATATGGAAAAATACTTGGTTTTCGCAAAGATGCTGCTCCTCTTTTAAAGGAACTGAAACAACATTCCACGATTCCGCTTCTTACCTCTCCTTTGGACAAAAAACAGCAGTTAGATGAAGCAGCCCAAGCTCTTTTGAAAAAAGATGTGCTTGCTTCTGAACTCTATCGTATGGCTGCCGTACAAAAGAGCGGTTTTGCGATTCCAAACGAATATAAACGAAAATTTCTGCGGGTATGATCATCTTTTGATGATCGTACCACCGCCCGCAACATATTCTCCATCATAAAATACTAAAGCCTGTCCCGGAGTCATGGCTCTTTGCGGTTCTTCAAACGTGCATCGGATCAGATCATCGTCAATCTGCTCGATCAGTGCCTGTGCTCCCTGATGTGCATAGCGGATTTTTGCCTTAAAATGCTGTTTTTCCTTTAAATCCGGTACCGACATAAAGTTGATCCGGTCTGCATAGACTTCCCGCACAAAAAGATCTTCATTATCTCCAATGACCACTTCATTCGTTTCAGGACGGATTTCCGTTACAAAAACCGGTTTTCCCATAGAAAGATTTAAGCCCTTTCTCTGTCCAATGGTATAGTGGGTAATTCCCTTATGTTTTCCCAGAACCGTTCCGTCTTCTAAGACAAAATTCCCTTCTTTTGCGACACTGTCTCCAATCTCGCGTTCAATAAATCCGGCATAATCGCCATCCGGTACAAAACAGATGTCCTGACTGTCCGGTTTGTTTGCCACACGCAGATTGATCTTTTCAGCAATGCTTCGTATCTCGTCTTTCGTATAATCTCCCACCGGCATCAGGGTATGTGACAACTGCTCCTGTGTCAGATTATACAGCGCATAGGTCTGGTCTTTTTTGGCTGTTACGGAATTCTTGATGGCATATCTGCCATTTGCAAGCTGCTCGATTCTGGCATAATGTCCGGTGGCAATGTAATCTGCTCCGATATCGAGACTCCTTTTTAACAGCGCTTCCCATTTTACATAACGGTTGCAGGCAATACACGGATTCGGTGTTCTTCCTAAGCGGTATTCACCGATAAAATAATCCATGACCTGTTCTTTGAATTCCCGCTTAAAATTCATGACATAATAAGGGATTCCAAGTTCTCCTGCTACTCTTCTTGCATCATCCACAGCACTCAGTCCACAGCATCCGCCGTTTTCTTCCTGAATCTGTGTACTCTCGTCCTGCCAGATCTGCATCGTAACTCCGATGACATCATAGCCCTGTTCTTTTAAGAGATATGCCGCTACGGATGAATCTACACCGCCCGACATTCCCACTACTACCTTTTTTTTCTCCATAATTTCCTCCGGCTTAGTAGTCCTCCTCCACTTCGCCCTCGGAAATATCGGATTTTGGCTGCTCTAAGCCCTGTATTACTATATTATTCTTTTCTGCGTAATCCCAGAGTGCGGCATGGATTGCCTCCTCTGCTAACAAAGAACAGTGTACCTTGACCGGTGGCAATCCGTCAAGTGCTTCCATCACTGCTTTGTTTGTAACTTCTAACGCTTCCTGTACGGTCTTACCTTTTACAAGCTCTGTTGCCATGCTGCTGGTTGCTACTGCCGCACCGCAGCCAAAGGTTTTGAACTTACAGTCACGGATGACTTCATCATCATCAATATCTAAAAAAATTCTCATGATGTCCCCGCATTTTGCATTTCCTACGGTTCCAACTCCACTTGCGTTCTCTATCTCTCCTACGTTTCTTGGATGCTGAAAATGATCCATTACCTTTTCGCTGTACATAAAATAAATCCTCCTTATTCTGAAACTGCACTTTTTTTCTTGAAATCCTCATAGAGTGGTGACATATCACGCAGTCTCTGTACAATTTCTTTGATTGCTTCTATGGTTGTATCCATATCTTCTTTTGTGGTATCTGCACCAAGGGTCAGTCGCAGGGAACCATGTGCGATCTCATGCGGCAGACCGATTGCTAACAATACATGTGAAGGGTCTAAGGAACCTGATGTACAGGCTGATCCGGAAGATGCACAAATCCCCTTCATATCTAACATAATTAACAATGACTCGCCCTCTATGAATTGGAAGCAGAAGCTGACATTATTCGGCAGACGGTCTTTACGCGGTCCGTTTAATCTCGAATACGGTACTTCTTTTAATACCCGTTCGATCAGATAATCACGAAGCTCGCTCTCTTTTTTCGTCCGCTCTTCCATTGTGGCAACTGCAATCTCAACGGCTTTTCCAAGTCCTACGATTCCCGGAACGTTTTCTGTTCCTGCACGGCGTTTCCGCTCCTGTGCTCCACCATGGATAAAGGAACCGATCTTTACGCCTTTTCGGATATATAAAAATCCAATGCCTTTTGGTCCGTTTAACTTATGTCCGCTTGCACTCAGCATGTCAATGTGCATTTTTTCCACATCGATCGGTATCTGGCCAAATGCCTGTACGGCATCTGTGTGGAACAAAATCCCATATTCTTTTGCGATGCTTCCAATCTCCTCGATCGGCTCGATCGTTCCGATCTCATTGTTTGCAAACATAACGGAAATCAGGATCGTATCCGGACGGATTGCCTGTTTTAATTCCTCTACATCAACGAGACCTCTCTCATCTACATCTAAATAAGTGATCTCATATCCTTCTCTCTCTAAATATTCACAGGTATGCAGGATGGCATGATGCTCAATCTTACTCGTAATAATATGTTTTCCTTTGTTTTTGTATGCCTCTGCTGTCGCCTTTAATGCCCAGTTATCACTTTCAGAACCACCGGCTGTAAAATAAATTTCCTCCGGCTTTGCATTTAATGCTGCTGCGATCGTCTCTCTGGACTTTGTAATGGCAAGTTTGCTTTTAGAACCTAAATCATATACACTTGATGCATTTCCATAATTCTCTGTGAAATAAGGAAGCATTTCTTTGACAACGTCTTCATGCGTTTTTGTTGTTGCTGCATTATCCAAATAAATCATATCTTTATCTCCTACTATTCCTATATGTTTTATATGTATATTATAATACGTTTTCCAGTTCTGTCAATAGGACATCTTGCATATATTAAGATAAATGTTCTTTCGGGAGGTCAAAATGAATCTTTCCCGTTATATCAGGCACTATATGAAAAATCCTCTGGTTCTTGGCACATTTTTATTAACTGCCTCCGGCGTTTTGAGCAGAATCATAGGCTTCTTCTATAGAATATTCTTATCTCATACGATTGGTGCGGAAGGAATCGGAATTTATCAGCTTATCTTTCCGCTTCTTGCCCTGTGCAGTTCTTTTACTACTGCCGGTATACAGACCGCTATTTCTAAATTCGTTGCCGAAGTCTCCGATGATCAAAACGAGAGCCGCAGACGCTGCTATCTGGCAGCCGGTTTACTGCTATCTCTTAGTCTGTCCTTTTTGTGTGCTTTCTATTTATATACACAGGCTGACTTTTTAGCTTATCATGTGATCCACGAATACCGTACTGCACCGCTGCTTCGGATCCTCGCCTATTCTCTGCCGTTTGGTGCTATCCATTCCTGTATCAGCGGTTATTATTACGGCTTAAAAAAAGCGATGATCCCGTCTGTGTCACAGCTTATCGAACAGATCGTGCGTGTTGCCAGTGTCTATGTCATCTACCGCGTCCAGATGCAGGAACAGATTCCCGTGACACCTGCCATTGCGGTATGGGGAATTGTCTGTGGGGAGATTTCCTCTTCTCTCTTTTCTGCCGCTGCCGTGCACTTTTCCAAGCTACGGCTCTGTGATTTTAAAAATGCCCTGCCAAAGATCGGACGCTTATCCCTACCTTTGACCGGAAACCGTGTTGTCTTAAATCTTTTTACCAGTATTGAGGCTATTTTAATCCCCTTAAAACTCAAAGAAGCGGGACTTAGCACCTCTGCGGCTTTAAGCATGTTCGGTGTCCTGACCGGAATGGCTCTCCCACTGATTTTGTTTCCAACCTCGATCACAAATTCGTTAGCTGTCATGCTGCTTCCTGCTGTCTCGGAAGCCTCTGCACACGGAGAACGCGACCGGATCAAAAAAGCGGTTTCAAAATCTATTACTTATTGTATGCTGTTTGGTTTTGCCTGTACGGCTTTCTTTTTCTTCGGTGGTAATTTTTTAGGAATGTGGCTGTTTCAAAATGAGATGAGCGGCAACTTTATTATGCAGCTTGGTTTTATCTGCCCCTTCCTCTACCTGACTTCTACGCTTGCCGCCATTTTAAACGGACTTGGCAGGACCGTACAAACTTTTTGTTATAATCTAGTAAGTATCTGCATCCGCCTTCTGTTTGCAGTGTTTGCCATCCCTGCCTTTGGTATCAAAGGTTATCTGTGGGGGCTGTTGGCAAGCCAGATCATCCTGTCGGTATGTCTGACGTTCTCTTTACGGGAATATCTGAAGTAACAGAAAAACGTATATTATATCCTAGTTACTTACTGGGATATAATATACGTTAGAAATTCTGATTTGTCAATCTGATTATTCTGCGATTTTTCCTATAACAACAAATCTTGCATCTTCATACTCATAGGTACAGGTAGATAATGTTACTAACTTGTCTTCTCCTGTTACCAATGCTTTTGATGTAAAGTTGGATTTTTGAAGGACATGCTTTACTAACTCATCCCTGCCTTCCTTCGTCGTTGGGATGGTATACACACTGTCCTCTATATCCGTTGTATATCCTGCAAGGATTTCTAATTTCATACGCTGCCCCGGTGTGTAGAGATACATGACAGGATGCTTTTCATAATATTCCTGATCCTGATATTTTACCAAGGAGGCAAACATTGTACCGTTTTTCATGTGATGTCCATAGATCATCGTATTCCAGTCGGAAAAATCGGAATGATTCTGATAATCCATAAATAAGGTACCGGCTTTTGCTTCTGTACCATTCAACAACCGATGGAGATAGTAATCGTTGTCCTCTGCCTGTGCTACTACATAGTTGATCCCACTACCCGGTGCATACAGCCATGCCACTGCATCTTTACTGATCGCATGCAGGGTGTCAAAATCAATTGCATCCGGTATCGGTTCTTCCTTCTCTTCTTTTTCCTTTTTTGTATCTTTCGAATCCGTATTGTCTTTTTCTATAATGATCGCCGATTCCTGCAGATCCTGTGCAAATTTTTCGCTTTTCCTACCTTCTAACAGGTATCCTAAAATGTTCCACAGGGATACCAGCATAACGATGATGAGCACTGCCATCAGCAGGATCATTCCCCACTTGCGCGGATTCTTTTGTTGTGACGGTTCTTTTTGTCTTTCTTTCATTTTAACCTCTGTCTTTATGTAAACTTTGCATGGATTTTTTTGCTTCCTCTCTGTATATCTGTAAAATTCATTCTATAGAATTTTATCAGCATTTATACTAATAAATTCTATATCCGTATTCTCCTCTGTCAGATCATTCTCCTTTTATTGGACAAACATCTGAAAGTTATAAAATTCTTTATATTATAAAACATCTTACGTCCACAATGATGTTATAAACATTGGTGATGCATCCGTGCTTTTGACAAATCCACATTGTTCATAAAAATGTAACTCATTATCATACGCTATTACTGCTACCCGTAGATAATCTTTATAATGTTCTTTCATCATTGCTACCAAAGTTCTGCCAACCGTATTTCCATGATATTTCGGGTTTACTAACAGATAATGGACATATGCATTCATGATTCCATCATCCATTGCGCATATCATTCCTATTAATTTTCCTTCATCCCATGCAGAATATATCGTTTTAAAATTTTTCATTGCTATAACCAATTTATCAGGATAATGTCCGGATGACCAATCTACTGATAAAAACAGGTCTTCTAACTCCTCACAAGAAAAATCCTGTGTATCTTTATATTCAATGTACATTTTCATTTTCTCCCATACTTTTAAAAATTCGCCACTATTCCGGCAATTCCATTTCATCGTTCATTTTTACAAATCCAAACTTTTCATATAAGGGCTTTCCTGCCTCTGTAGCTTCTAGTGAAATCTCACTAATTCCTCGTTCTTTTGCATCTTTTACAAGCAACTGCAGCGTTTCAAAAGCTATTCCCTGTCTCCTATAGTCAGGCTTTGTATACATATTCATAATGTATGCCTTGTTTCCTGTCTTATTATGATATGTTGGCATTACTTTAAAATAACTAATGCCACCTGCACCAACAAACATTTCATCATCAAAAACTAAGTATGCAGTATGCGTACCATGTTCAAGTGCATCTTTATAGTAATCATATGACTTTTTTTCAACCTCAGACATATCTATATCATCTGATAATTTATTAGCTGCTCTAAGAACTGTAATCCTTGTTTTCGTCAGTAATTCTATATCTTTCGTTGTTGCCTTTTGGTATCTCAACATAATATATTTCCCCCCTATCTTATCCCCATTCAAAGTCAAAACCCCTTACACCATAGCTGATGTAAGGGGTTCTCTATACAAGCTAATTAACGCTCTAAGTATTCATTACCTACAGTGAATTATTTGTTGTTGATAGCTGCCTGAGCTGCTGCTAATCTTGCGATCGGCACACGGAATGGTGAGCAGGATACATAGTCTAATCCTAACTTGTGGCAGAACTCTACGGAAGATGGATCTCCACCGTGCTCTCCACAGATTCCTAAGTGCATGTCCGGACGTGTCTGTTTTCCAAGTTTTACAGCCATATCCATTAATTTGCCAACACCGTTCTGGTCTAATCTTGCGAATGGGTCAGACTCGAAGATCTTAGCCTGATAGTAAGCATCTAAGAACTTACCGGAATCATCACGAGAGAAACCGAATGTCATCTGTGTTAAGTCGTTTGTACCAAAGCAGAAGAACTCAGCCTCTGTTGCGATCTCATCTGCTGTTAATGCAGCTCTTGGAATCTCGATCATAGTACCAACGGAGTATTTTAAGTCAGAACCTGCAGCAGCGATCTCTGCATCAGCTGTCTCTACTACTACTGCTTTTACGTTCTTTAACTCTTTTACTTCACATACAAGTGGAATCATGATTTCAGGAACCATGTTCCAATCCGGATGTGCTTTCTTTACATTGATAGCTGCACGGATAACAGCTTTTGTCTGCATTTTTGCAATTTCAGGATAAGTAACTGCAAGACGGCATCCTCTGTGTCCCATCATTGGGTTGAACTCTTTGAGTCCTTCGATGATTGCTTTGATTGTCTCTACAGATTTGCCCTGAGCATCTGCTAATTTCTTGATATCTGCTTCTTCAGTAGGTACGAACTCATGAAGTGGCGGATCTAAGAAACGGATGGTTACCGGGCATCCCTCTAATGCTTCATATAATGCTTCAAAGTCAGACTGCTGATAAGGAAGAATCTTATCCAGTGCTGCTTCTCTTTCTTCTACTGTATCGGAGCAGATCATCTCACGGAAAGCAGCGATTCTGTCTTCCTCGAAGAACATATGCTCTGTACGGCAAAGACCGATACCTTCTGCACCAAGCTCACGAGCTTTCTTAGCGTCTGCCGGTGTATCAGCATTTGTACGAACTTTTAATGTTCTGAACTCATCAGCCCATCCCATAACACGTCCGAAGTCACCGCTTACAGAAGCTTCGTTTGTCTTAATGTCGCCTTTGTAGATCTTACCTGTTGTTCCGTCTAAGGAAATGTAATCTCCTTCATGGAATGTATATCCACCGAGTTTGAACTCTTTCTTCTCTTCATCGATTTCAATCTCACCACATCCGGATACACAGCATGTTCCCATACCACGAGCAACTACGGCTGCGTGAGATGTCATACCACCACGAACTGTTAAGATACCCTGTGCAGCATGCATACCTTCGATATCCTCTGGGGATGTCTCAAGACGAACAAGGATAACTCTCTCGCCTTTTCCACCGATTCCTGCTTCTTTTGCTTCTTCTGCTGTGAAGATAACTTTACCAGCAGCTGCTCCAGGAGATGCCGGAAGTGCAGAACCGATTACTTCACCTGCTTTTAATGCATCTGCATCGAAAGTTGGGTGTAATAACTGATCTAATGATTTTGCTTCGATACGGCAAACAGCTTCTTCCGGTGTGATCTGTCCTTCGTCTACTAAATCACAAGCGATCTTGATAGCTGCAGGAGCTGTTCTCTTACCGTTACGAGTCTGTAAAAAGTATAATTTACCTTCCTCAATTGTGAACTCCATATCCTGCATGTCGTGGAAATGGTTCTCTAATTTCATAGCTAAATCCATGAACTGTTTGTAGCACTCTGGTAAGTCTTTCTCTAACTGAGTGATCGGCTGTGGTGTACGAACACCTGCAACTACGTCCTCACCCTGAGCGTTGATCAGGTACTCACCGAAGATACCTTTCTCACCTGTAGATGGGTTACGGGTAAATGCAACACCTGTTCCTGATGTGTCACCTTTGTTACCGAATACCATAGTCTGTACGTTTACGGCTGTTCCCCAGTCTCCAGGGATATCATTCATACGACGATATACAATGGCACGAGGGTTGTCCCATGAACGGAATACTGCTTTTACAGCACCCATTAACTGGTCTTTTGGCTCCTGTGGGAACTCTTCGCCGTTCATTGCCTCTTTATATACACCTTTGAATTTCTCAGCTAACTCTTTTAAGTCATCTGCTGTTAACTCTGTATCGTAAGTTACACCTTTTGTTTCTTTCATCTCGTCGATGATCTTCTCGAAGTAAGATTTTGGAACTTCCATAACTACGTCAGAATACATCTGGATGAATCTTCTGTAAGAGTCATATGCGAATCTAGGATTTCCTGTCTTCTTTGCAAAACCTTCTACTGCTACGTCATTTAAACCTAAGTTTAAGATAGTATCCATCATACCTGGCATAGAAGCACGAGCACCGGAACGAACAGATACTAATAACGGATCTTCTGTGTCTCCGAATTTTTTACCATTTACGCCCTCTAACCATGCAAGAGCCTCGAAGATCTGATCCTCAATCTCTTTGGAAATTGTCTTTCCGCAGTTGTAATACTCGGTACATGCCTCTGTGGTTACTGTAAATCCCTGAGGGATCGGCATTCCTAAGCCTGTCATCTCGGCTAAGTTACAGCCTTTACCACCAAGCAGGTTTCTCATAGAAGCGTTACCTTCTTCAAATTTGTAAACCCATTTTGCCATTTGAATAATTCCTCCTAAAAAAATTTATATATTGTTATGTGATGCCCCGTATTGTGGTGATCACAAATACACTATGTAATACGACCATCAAGGGTCGCACATAATTGATTTTAACACAAATTTCATTTTTCGCAACAGATTTTCATAAATTTGTCCAAAAAAAGCAGAAAAAGGAATCCAAAGATTCCCTTCTGCTTTTTCACGCCTGTTACTGTTTCTGTTCTTTTTTTGTTTTTTACCTATTTTTCTTACATTTTAACTACTTTTACGCTCTTGCTGATCCCTGCATTTTTCAGAAGCTTCTTATAAGCATTCAATTTCTTTTTCGGCACTTTGATCGTTGCCTTTTTATGTATTCCCTTAAACGCGTTCTTTCCGACAGTCTTTTGGGTTAATTTCGTCGTCTTGATCGTAACCTTCTTTAAGTTCTTGCAGCCGTAGAATGCATTCTTTCCGATGTTCTTGACGTTCTTATCGATCGTGACCTGTTTCACCTTTTTGTTATTCTTAAATGCATTTTTCGATACTGCCGTTACTTTGTATTTCACACCTTTTACGGTGATCGTTGCCGGAATGCTTACTTTCTTTACATTCTTTTTCGGTTTTACATAAGTTACCGTCGGATTTTTTACTTTTGCACCGGTTACTTTATAGGTTGCACCCTTGCTGTCTTTTAGGGTCGTTCCCTTAGCTGCCGGCTTCTTTTTGTTATTGGTCGGTTTTGTCGGGTTCGACGGATTTGTTGGCTTTGACGGATCACTTGGCTTCGTCGGGTTCGATGGGTTGCTTGGGTTCGTCGGCTGACTTGGTTTTGGTGGCAGCTTTGCAATCTTTACTTCTGCTGTCTGTGTTGTAAACAGACCGTTTTTAAATACTGCCGTATAGAGTCCGATTCCCTCTGCCTGTTCTGTTGCCTGTTTTTTGATACTGTAAGCTGCTGCTACCGTCTCTTTCGCTCCCTCTATGCCACAGAGACGACAGTTCTGTTTTGCTGTACAGTTCTTCTTATCCGCTGACCATGTATATGCCACATCATAGGTATGTTCCGCATTTGCATAAACATCACCGTCTTTATAAACGGCTGCTCCACCTAATACCGGACTCTCATCTGTTCCGATATTCTGTCCCCATACCGGTGCTTCCGCACGGTTCTCTCCGGTTCCGTCTAATAAATATGCCACTTCTCCGGAAGCAAATTCTGCCTTTGTCTTAACTACGACTCCCTCTGGCTCTGTGACGCTTGTATCCTCTGACATACTGTAACAGTTCTCTACACCCTGGCAATACTTTGTCGTGCCTAACATTGGTAATGCATCTGTTACCGTATCATAGCAATTCTTTATTTTATTTCCGCTAAAACAGCCTACTAAAGTTCCATTCCGACTGTCTGTTGCATCTGTTGCATCTGTTATGTTCACCTGTCCGGTACTATAAGAATTTTCAATATTTCTATATTCTTCCGTGCTGCTTGTTATGCTTACATATCCGAATAATCCACCTACCTGTATACCCTTTGAGGCTGTGACATCTCCTGTATTGATACATTTTTTGACAGCTCCTGTAGATGCTGCGATACCGTAAGATCCCACGATTCCTCCAACATAGGTACCTATTCCCTCAATCACACCTTCGTTCTTTATCACACCGGTATCCGACACGATGCCTTCCTTACAGTTATAGCTTCCAACGATACCGCCTATATTGTCAGCTCGCGTAGTTGAGATTTTTCCCTGATTTACAATATCTCCATATGCCCGGATCGGACTAGCTGTCTGATTCCGATCACACCTGCCTGCGATTCCTCCTACCTGAGTTGCTCCCGTAACATTCGACTCATTGCGGATTTCTCCTCCTACTGCAATAAGCTGTGACTCATTCAATTTTCCTACAATCCCTCCAATTTCATTACCCGAGAGATTGCTTGCCACTTCCCCGGTATTGACAATGTCTCCGGCTGCTGTGACCGTAGAGCTGTTACAAGATCCAAACACACCTCCGATAGTACTTGGCCCTTTGACTGCTCCGGTATTTCTGATATCTCCTGTCATTGCTGATATTTCAGCCTTGCCTGTAATATATCCTATCACTCCTCCGATCGAATTGCTGGCATAGCTGCCAGTGACATTTCCCGTATTCAGAATGCTTCCTGCCTGTATCTGTATCGGGTCACCACTGCTTGATGCCAGATAGCCTATAATTCCTCCTGTATAAGTACTTCCGCTGACTTCTGCCGTATTCCGTACCTCTCCTATAACTTTCAATGCAGCAGTGGCTCCTAATTTTCCTGCGATTCCACCAGTGTAATTATAATACATTCCACCGTCAATAACTCCTGTATTCTGCAGTTCTCCGGCTCCCTCAATAGAACCCTTGCATTCTCCCACGATTCCTCCTATAGAACCACTTGAGTTAATTTTACCGGAATTTGTCATAGCGCCGGAAAATTGAATTTTTCCGCTGATTTCACAGCGACCTGCAATTCCTCCTGCACGATACGAGGTTGCTTTTACATCTGCTTTGTTATTACAATTACTAATTGTTCCTTCATTCGTTCCACATATACCACCGACGTATTGTTTTCCTGTGATACTGCCATCTGTGGTTACATTTTTGACTTCTCCGCCGTTACTTATAATACTGAATAAGCCGACATTATTTCCTGACCTATCCGCTGACTTGTCTACCTTTAACTTGATCGTTGCACCATTTCCATCGAATACACCGGTATATCCGACATCGTTGCCATTAGTATCTTTGACATTTGCCGGCATAGGCTGCCACGTTTCGTCTGAAACATCAATGCTGGCAACACCATCTGCCACCTTTGCACAACTGTCAAGATTTTCTGCATTTCCATCTAACAATGCTGCAAATGCCTTTAAATCTGCTGCATCTTCAATAATATACGGTTCATTATATGTTCCTCTACCGGATAATGTCCCTTCTGCTGCCTGTACTTCGAGTGTTCCAAGACTGCTTCCTAAGACACTTGTCACCATCAATGCAAATGCCAGAAAGAGACTGAACATGGAGATATACTCTTTTTTTCTGTGAATCGTCTTTTCTTCATATTTTCCCTCCTACATATTTTCAACACTTGACTTTTCATTAAAATTCTAACATAGTGTCCGCATTTTGTATAGCAAACTAAAGTCTAGGTTTTTGTCCTGATTTTTCCAAACTTTTTACCAAACTCTTACACTGGACCATTGGCTGAAAGCCGCTTCTGACAAGGATTTACGGATATTTTTTCAATCCAAAAAGAGGATGCACTCCCTGCCGGAAGTTCATCCTCTAATGTTCTGCTTTTTATGATCCTGTAAGATCCTTAGAATGTGAATTTGTCTGCAAAATATGCCTCTAAATCGGTAATCTTGATGCGCTCCTGCTCCATGGTGTCACGGTCACGGACGGTAACTGCTCCATCCTCTTCGGAGTCGAAATCATAAGTGATACAGAATGGTGTACCGATCTCATCCTGTCTTCTGTAACGCTTTCCGATATTTCCACGGTCATCAAATTCACAGTTGTATTTCTTAGATAACTGTGTGAAGACTTTTTCTGCACCCTCATTTAATTTCTTAGATAACGGAAGTACACCGATCTTTACCGGTGCAAGTGCCGGATGGAAATGAAGTACGGTTCTCATATCCGGTTTTTCTTCTGTTCCGATATTTTCCTCATCATAAGCTGCACATAAGAATGCTAATACCACACGGTCTGCACCCAGTGAAGGCTCGATAACATATGGAATGTATTTTTCTTTCTTTTCATCATCAAAATAACTCATATCCTGACCGGATGTGTTCTGATGCTGTGTCAGGTCATAATCGGTTCTGTCTGCGATTCCCCAAAGTTCTCCCCAGCCGAATGGGAATAAGAACTCGAAGTCTGTGGTTGCTTTGCTGTAGAATGCCAGCTCTGCCGGATCATGGTCTCTGAGTCTTAACTCATCTTCTTTCATTCCAAGGCTTAACAGCCAGTCACGGCAGAAACTTCTCCAGTAATCAAACCACTCTAAGTCTGTTCCAGGCTCGCAGAAGAACTCTAACTCCATCTGCTCAAATTCTCTGGTACGGAAGGTAAAGTTACCCGGTGTGATCTCGTTACGGAAGGATTTTCCGATCTGGCAGATACCAAACGGGATCTTCTTTCTGGAGGTTCTCTGTACGTTTTTGAAGTTGACAAAGATTCCCTGTGCCGTCTCAGGTCTTAAATATACGGTATTCTTTGCATCTTCTGTGACACCCTGGAAAGTCTTGAACATCAGGTTGAACTGACGGATGTCCGTGAAGTTATGTTTTCCACAGGTCGGACATGGTACATTGTGCTCTTCGATGAAGTTCTTCATCTGCTCCTGTGACCAGCCGTCTACGGAATCTTCTAAGGTAATTCCATTCTCTTCTGCAAAATCTTCAATGATCTTATCTGCACGGAATCTCTCATGACACTCTTTACAATCCATTAACGGATCGGAGAAACCGCCAAGATGTCCGGATGCCACCCATGTCTGCGGGTTCATCAAGATCGCACAGTCTACGCCGACGTTATATGGATTCTCCATTACAAATTTCTGCCACCATGCTTTTTTTACGTTATTTTTTAATTCTACACCAAGATTTCCGTAATCCCATGTATTTGCCAGTCCTCCATAAATCTCAGAACCCGGATATACGAATCCTCTTGCCTTTGCCAATGCAACAATTTTGTCCATGGTCTTTTCCATTGCTTTTTTCCTCGCCTTCTTTATTTGTACACAATATACGTCAGTGACGTATCATCTGCATTTTCTTTCTGGATCGAAACGGTCTTTTCGTCTTTAATCTTGACGTTGTTTCCTGACACATATGCTACTTTTCCACTTACCGCAACATCTATGCTCTCACTCGTAATGACTACTTTATAGCTGTCATCACCATCGATATTCTTATCGGTTGCTTTCTTTTTTAATTTTCCATCCTTGACCGGATAAAAATGCTCCGGGAATGTATAACCGTCCGCTACGGCTTCTACAACGCTTCCCTGATACAGTGTCTCATCATTAAAATCCGAATAGGTTTTGGTATCGTCAAATTTGACGGTCAGATATGCTTTTCCTTCTTCTACCGCAAACCCACCGGATTTGACGCTGTTCCCGCTTTCTTTTTTATAATCTTCAATCTGCTGCTCTATGAATGTCTTTAACTCTTTCTCATCATAGTTATCCTGATTGAAATCTTCCGTGATATTTTCTACGACTTTCCCGCCGTCTTTAATATGAAGTGTTGTGCGGTCTTCCTTTGTCCCACAGCCGGTCACAAGCATCATTACCGCTGCTGCTGCAAGGCAGACAACCATCTGTTTTTTCATATGTAACCTCCTAACTCATGCAAATCTCTCACATTATACCCTTTTATCCGCAAAATTTCAACTTCTAGCGGCGAATCTCCTCTAAGACTTTTAACGATTTGAATTTCCGGTCTACATACAGGGCAAGATAGGACTTCAATATCCGCTCTAAGGTATGCAGCACATCTTCCGATACCTGAAAGGTATAGAGCTTTTCAATGCTGCTTGTGATGATGTACTGCATGGTATACAATGCGGACTCATCTAAACGTATGATGTTCTCATCATTTTTACACTCACTGCACAGGGTTCCGGCATATTTTGCACTGAACCATCCTAAATCTTCCTCTTTTTTACACTTTCTACAGGAAAAGACATTCGGATATTCTCCATTGATCGTAAGAATCTTCAGTTCATAAATGCAGCGTACCAGCCGGTTTAAATAGGCATCACTCTCTAATGCCCGGAGGGACTGATAGAGCAGCTTTAACATCTCTGTCGCATTTTCATTTTCCACCGCATAATAATCCGCAAACTCCAAAAAATAGAACCCGTAATAGGCGGCTTCTAAATCCATGGTCAGTTCCCGGAAGTAGTTGGTGATCTCTGCTTTTACCAGATTATATGTACTTCTTCCTTCATATAATTCAAACTGGCCAAACGCAAACGGATTTGTCGCAGCGAGGAGCTGGGAATTCGGTCTTCTCGCTCCTCTTGCAAATGCTGTGATCTTTCCTCTTTCTTTGCTGAGCAATGTAATTCTCTTATCGTAATCCCCTATGGGTATCACTGACAGCACCATTCCTGTCAACACCAGATTCTGCCCCATGCTTTGCCACACCTCTTGCCTTCTGTTCACTGTCTGCCATATGCTCAATCATTTTATATGCCAGATAGTCCGTGACTCTTCCTGTACTCATGAATTGTTTCCAGGTTTCCTCTCCCATGAAAATTCCTCCTTGTCGGATGCTGTTATCTATGTTATTAGAATTTCCATGGTGAGCTTTCCTATACCAGCAAATAATTACCAGTTGACATTTTTCTTACATTTCGTCTTTGCGGTAGCCAAAATTCTTAATTAAAAAATCACTGTCACGCCAGTCTTTTTTGACTTTGACCCAAAGCTGCAGATTGACTTTTGCATCTAAAAGACGCTCGATCTCATATCTTGCATTACTTCCTATCTTCTTTAACATACTTCCCTGTTTTCCGATGATGATCCCTTTATGGGAATCTTTTTCACAGACGATGGTCGCATCGATATCGATGATCTTTTTGCCTTTCCGTACTTTCATTTTATCCACGGATACTGCAATTCCATGCGGAATCTCTTCGTTTAGTGCATGCAACGCTTTTTCACGGATGACCTCTGCCACAATCTGGCGTTCCGGCTGGTCGGTGATAGTGTCTTCATCATAAAACTGCGGACCATATGGCAGGTATTTAAAAATTAAATCCGTCAGGATTTCCGTATTCTGACCACGAAGTGCCGATAGCGGAACGATTTCCGCAAAGTCATAGACTTTTCGATAGGTGTCAATGTATTCTAATATTTTTTCTTTTTCATCTACCGTATCTACTTTGTTGATGATCAGTATGACCGGTGTATTTACCCGTTGCAGTTTTTCGATAATGTGCTGCTCACCCGCTCCGATAAAATTACTCGGCTCCACTAACCAGAGTACCACATCCACTTCATTTAACGTCTTTTCCGCAACATTGACCATGTATTCTCCCAGCTTATTTTTTGCTTTATGGATGCCGGGTGTATCTACAAATACAATCTGTCCTTTTTCCATATCGGTATATACGGTCTGAATCCGGTTTCTGGTGGTCTGTGGTTTGTTGGATGTAATCGCTATCTTCTGTCCGATCAAGTGATTCATCAAGGTTGACTTTCCTACATTCGGACGTCCGATGATCGTTACAAATCCCGATTTAAAATTATTGTTCATTCCGTCTCCTTTGATTTTTCCTTTCGTACATTCCTAGTACAGATTTTTCAGTTCCATAAACATCTCTTTTTCTGCTCTTAATGTTTCTTCGTTTCCGATTACACAGAGATCCTGCTCTTCTAAGACCGCCTGTACTAAAGGTGCCAACGCACGGATGTCCTCTGCCGTGCCGCTTAATACTGCATCTCTTTCTTTTTGCAGTTCTTCATCCGTGATATGTCCTAAATAACAGATCAGGGAACGCCGTCCTCTTGAAATCGGGGTCAGCGGTGTGTCCATTTCGCTGATGGTACCGATAATATATTTTGTCATATCTCTTTCGTCTGCATCAAATTCCTTTAAATACTCTGGAATCTTTTCATAGATTTCATTGGTCGCACGAAGTTTCGGGTCACGGTAGGAAGCAAAGTAGGTGTCTCCGTTCTTTCCAAATCCACTCATGCAGCCATAAGCTCCGCCCTTGACACGAATGTTAATCCACAGGTAATCATAGCCCATAATGACTTTTAAAATCCTTAGTGTTCCTGTATAGGAATACCCTTTTTCCACAAAGTTGCCCGCACGGGAAACATACTGTACTTTTGAGGCATCTAAAAAGCCTTCGTTCTTTTTCTCACAGATGATTTCCTGCTGTTTTACAGGATTTTTATCACTTGGCAGGGACTCTAACAGCATCTGCAATTCTTGTTCTAAGAATTCCGTTCCACCTGCGGAAGTAATATTTAACATCAGTCTTTCTCTTACAAATATTTCTTTGACTAAGCGTTTTAAGGTTGCTTTTAATTCTTCTTTCTTTTCCTCAAAATGTTCTTCTAAATCAGCGACTATCTTATAGAGTTCAATACCCCCGGTCAGATCTGAGATCTTTGCTGTCTTTGAAAAGTAGGACATTGCCCGCATTCCTGCCATATAATGTCCCATTCCGCCAATCGCCATCTGCAATCTGGATTTACTCTGGGCGATGATCTCGTACAGACGTTTTTCATCGTCCAAATCAGAACTGCAAAGGATTTCTTTTACCAGACGAAGCGCTGCTCCGGTCTTATCTTCTAAGAATTTTGTGCGTACTTCAAATTTCAGACTGTATTCTTCGATGTTTTCCACATCTGCCGTTCCTAAGATGTTATTGCTGATCCCACCGGTCTGCAGATCGATCTCATTGGACAGATCTGCATAGCCGTAATGCTCTGTGTCGACATAGCCAAGCACTGCCTTTAACAATCCGACATATGGCAGGTCCTCCTGACGGATATGTTTGATATCAAACATAAAGTCCACATAGTGAATACCGCTGGTAAACACATCGTGATAGAGTGCCGGTACGCCTGCTACCTCACATTCTTCGTTTGTCAGCTTTACAATGTCTTTTTTCAGGTCTTCCCGTTTTAAAAGCGGAATCTTCTCTAAATCCTCTTTTGGTGACGGCTCCTCCTGATACTCTTTTAAATGTCTGGTATCTGCGATGAGGCTGTCAATCTCTTCTTTGCTGAGCATTGCCTTATATGCTGCTAATTTTTCTTCTAAGGCTTTTTCATTCTCGGCATTCAGACCCTTCTGCGGTTTTGTGATTACTACCGATACATGCGTGTTGTCTAAGAGATATTTCTGTACTAACTCCTCAAAATATCTTCCTTTTGTCTGCTCTTTTAAAAATGCATATGTCTCGATTGCTTCTATATGCATAAACGGTTCTTTTTCATCATAAATCCAACTGTCCAGACACTGTAGTCCATACATCAGTCCTTTCGGATAAGCACCAAAATCAGCTTCGCGGAATTTAAATTCCATGCTGTTGATTCCTGCTAACAGTGATTTTTTACTGATACCGTTTTTAACACAATCCTCTAACACGTTTCGGATCACAGATAAAAATTCTTCTTTCTGCTCCTCATTCGCATTCTTTGCAATGATCGAAAAGATCGGCTGATAGATCCCGTTGTCATAGGAACCCATGATGTCTTTTCCGATGCCTGCATCGATCAGCGCTTTTTTTAACGGTGCTCCAGGTGCATTTAACAATGCATATTCTAAGACTTCAAACGCTAAATAGAGTTCTTTATCTAACACATTGCCCACTACGGTATTGTAAGACAGATAGGTGTTGTCTGTTAAAGATTCACTGCTTGCGATCGGATACGGGAAGCTGATTTCTTTTGGCTTCTCAAATGCTGCCTGCTCTTTGACCGCGGAATCTAAGGTGATCGCGTCATATGCGGATAAATACTCTTTGTCGATCCACTCTAATTTTTCTGCAAAATCCATATCTCCATAGAGGTAGATATAGGAATTGCTCGGATGATAATACTTGCTGTGAAAATCTAAATAATCCTGATAAGTCAGGTTAGGAATATCTACCGGGTCTCCGCCGGATTCATTTCCATAGGTGTTATCCGGAAACAGGGAATTCAAGATACTTCGCTCTAACACGCTTTCCGGTGAAGAAAATGCTCCCTTCATCTCATTATAAACTACTCCGTTATAAGTGATCGGTGCATCCTCGCTCTCTAATTCGTAGTGCCAGCCTTCCTGTTTAAAAATCTCTTCATATTTATAGATATTCGGATGGAATACCGCATCTAAATAGACATCCATCAGGTTTGCAAAATCTTTATCATTGCAGCTTGCCACCGGATAGACGGTCTTATCCGGATAGGTCATGGCGTTTAAAAAGGTATTCAGGGAACCCTTTGCCAATTCTACAAACGGATCTTTGACCGGAAATTTATCCGATCCGCATAATACGGTATGTTCTACGATGTGTGCCACTCCGGTACTGTCCTTTGGCGGTGTACGGAATCCGATATAAAATACTTTATTCTCGTCGTCATTCCGGATCAGTGCTATCTTTGCCCCGGTCTTTTTATGACGCAATCTATATCCGACAGAATTCAAATCCTGTAATTCTTTCTTTTCTAATAATTCGTATGCCTCTAATGTGTTTAAGTCTCTCAATGCCGTGTCTGCTCCTCTCTGCAAAAATTCACTTGTTTGCTCTATCTATTTTTTATAAAAATATATCATTTAAAAAGAGGGTGCCTGACACCCTCTTTTGGTTATTATTCCCAATTCTACTCTATTTATGAATTAACCAAGACGAACAACATTTGCTGCCTGTGGTCCCTTCTCGCCTTCTACTACTTCAAACTCTACACGCTCTCCGTCTTTCAGCTCTTTGAAACCATCCATGTTCAAAGCAGAAAAATGTACAAATACATCTTTTCCTTCTTCATCAGAAATAAATCCGTAACCTTTTTTGGCATTAAACCATTTTACTGTTCCCTGCTGCATAAAACCTTCCTCCTAACACACTGTTCATCCCTTCCCCAAGGGCTTATTTACTTTTTTATACTAGCACAATTTTCCATGTTCGTCAACGAGTTCCATAGCCCCAGAGCATGGTTTTTCGCTCCCGGTAATCCGGCATCATGCTCTCTACAAATGCCCAGAATTGCTTTGAATGATTCGGATGGATAAAATGTGCAAATTCATGTACCACTACATATTCAATACACTCCTTCGGCGTAGCAATGAGCCATGCATTCAAGGTGATCCTTGCCTTTACGGGCTGGCACGAACCCCAGCGGGATGTCATGCTGCGAATGGTGATCTTCGGATATGGTACTCCGTATTTTTCAAATTGCGGATAGATGCTTTCTATGATCTCAGAAAACACCTGCACGGTCTGTTCTTTGAACCACTGTTGTACCAGCCACTCCTTTTTTGTAAAATTTTCTGTTTGTTTTAAATATAGGCACAAATAGATTCCGTCCGTCTCTACCCGCTCGGTCTCTGCCTCTTTGACTTTTAAGCACAGGCTTTTCCCCAGAAAACCGAAGGTTTCTCCGTCCACATATTGTTTTGATGCTAACTCCTGCGTATTCTTCCTCGAATACTCCCGGATCGCCCGCTCTATGTAGTCCTGCTTTTCTATAATAAAATCCTCGATCCTCCACACCGGGACTCTGTTGTTTGCCGACACGCAGACGGAGCCGTCGGACTTGATGCGAAGGTTGATGTTCTTTACCGGCTTACGCTCTAAGAGGTAGGTCAGGGTGGTGTTTTTTAATTGTATGTTGTGATATTCTTTTGGGGTTGTCATGTTTTTTGTTCTATATTTGTCCATGGTTTTCTTGTTTTTGTTTCCTGGTATTCGTATTTATTATACCATTTTATCTTTGGAATGTCAGTGATGGATGTCTTTCCAAACTAATATGTATCTCCACCTTGACTTTTCAAAACGGATATGCTATATATGTTACGAATATACAATCTAAATACAAATTGCCGCCGGGTAAGCTCGCTTTACCTCATTCCGTTAGGCCTTAGAAGGAATGAGCGTAAGGCGTTTTTTTATGATTTTTTCAGGAAAGGAAAACACAGATGAAACAACATACGATTCTCAATGATTTTATAAAATATGCCTCTCTCAATGTCCTTGGCATGATCGGACTGTCCTGCTATATTTTAGCTGACACCTTTTTTATCTCTAAAGGACTGGGTGCAGACGGACTTACCGCCTTAAATCTCGCCATTCCGGTGTACAGCTTTATTCACGGAAGCGGTCTGATGATCGGCATGGGCGGAGGCACACGCTATTCTATTTTAAAAAGCCAGAACCGGCAAAAAGATATGAATCAGGTATTTACCAATGCAGCTGTTGCTTTTTTACTGCCTGCACTTTTCTTCTTCTGCGCCGGTCTGTTTTTCTCTGCCCCACTTACACATCTGCTTGGTGCAAATGAAACGGTCTTTGAAATGACACAGACTTATCTGCGGGTGATCCTGTTTTTTGCTCCGGCTTTCATGCTCAACAATCTGCTTTTATGTTTTGTCCGCAATGACGGTGCTCCACAGCTTTCCATGCTGGCTATGCTGATGGGCAGTTTTTCTAACATCCTGTTAGACTATATTTTTATTTTCCCATGTAAAATGGGGATTTTCGGTGCTGTCCTCGCAACAGGATTTGCTCCGCTGATCAGTATCCTAATACTGTCAACTTTCTTTTTTCAGAAGAAAAATCATTTTCATTTAGAAAAATGCCGCATTTCTCCCGGATTGATACGCCACATCTGCTCCGATGGTCTGCCGTCTCTGATCACAGAGCTTTCGTCCGGCATTGTGATCATTATTTTTAATATGATCATTTTAAATCTGCAGGGAAATACAGGTGTGGCCGCTTATGGTATCATTGCAAATATTTCTCTGGTTGTGATCTCTGTCTATACCGGAATCGCACAGGGTATCCAGCCGATCCTCAGCAGCAGCTATGGAAAGGGTGACCGCACCGCGGTACATTCTATTTTGCGTTATGCTCTGATCACAATGCTGGCTATCTCTGTTTTGGTGTACCTTGGTATTTTCTTCGGTGCCGAGCAGATTACTGCCATTTTTAACAGCGAAAAAAATGTCCTTCTACAGCAAACTGCCGTAAAAGGACTTGTCATTTACTTTACCGCATGTGTTTTTGCAGGATTCAATATTATTCTGTCGGTGTATTTTACCTCCACGGAATTTGCCCGCCCGGCACATGTCATCTCGCTTTTACGCGGATTTTTTGTCATTATCCCGATGGCATTTTTCCTGTCTTACCTGTTTGGCATGACCGGTGTATGGCTCGCCTTTCCTGTAACTGAGTTGTTGGTCAGTATTCTTGGCGGAATTTTATTTTTCCGGCATAACAGATCATAGACGACTGGCTGGGAAACCACGAAATCATAAAACCGTAAAATGATAAAACTACAAAACTATAAACATATAAACCTATAAGATTATAAAATTACAGCAAGAATTCCGTCAAAAGTGTGTTGCTGACATCAATGCCTGCTTCCGTGAAGAAAATCCTGCCCTCACGTTTCTCTAAATAACCTTCAGATGTCAGCTTTGCAAGTGCCGGTCCGTAGGCACCTTCAATCTCCATTCCAAAAGCTTCTTTAAAATCTGCCCTTGAAATTCCATTCGTCATGCGGAGTCCTAAAAACATGAACTCTTCCATCTGTGCTTTTTTCGTTAAGACTTCTTCATCTTCACGCTCAAAATTGCATTTACGATATTCAAACATGATATCTGTATTATGGAATCTGGTATTTTCAAACAGGGAGCTTGCTCCAATTCCCATTCCGATATAGTTCTCTCTTCGCCAATAACCTACATTATGTTTACATTCGTAACCCTCTCTTGCGTAATTTGAGATTTCATATCGGTTATAACCATGCTCTGCTAACAGTTCCTTTGTCAGCTTGTACATCCTGCGTTCTTCTTCCTCACTTGGAAGATATTTCGGTTTTCCACCGGCAGCACGGATATATTCATCCTCAGAATAACGCTCATAAAACGGCGTATCTTTTTCTATCATCAGACTGTAGGCAGAAATGTGTTCCGGTTTTAAGCGAAGCACATTTTTTAAGGTAATCTCATAGGAAATAACGGTCTGCGCAGGAAGTGCTGACATCACATCTACGTTGATATTTTCAAATCCTGCTTTTCTTGCCGCATCATAGCTCTCTAAGAAATCTTCATAGCTGTGGATCCTGCCTAACATTTTTAATTCCTGATTATTTGCAGACTGCAATCCAAAACTCAAACGATTGATCCCACTCAACCGGTAAAGTGCCAGCTTTTCTCTCTCGACCGTTCCCGGATTACACTCAATCGTAATTTCCGCATCTTTTTTTACATGAAAATACTTATAGATTTCCTGTAAAATAGAATCGATTACCTGTGCTTTTAACGTGGATGGTGTTCCTCCTCCAAAATAGATCGTCGATACCTCATAATCCTCGCAGTCATATGCCTGATATTTAATTTCATTTAATAATGCCCTGATATATTCCTTTTTCTCAAATGCACTTGCTTCCCCTGATAAAAAGTCGCAATAGTCGCATTTTTTTATACAAAAAGGGATATGTATATATAATTCTAAATTCTTCATGTTTTTATTATAACGCGAATCCCGTTTGCTGTACAGTTCTAATCTTGGCTTTCTGTACCGATTCCTTTTTTCTTCCTTTTATGGTTTACAAGCATCCTCCTTATATGTTATGATTGCATAGTCAGCTGTCTTGTCAGTTGCAAATTAAAGTAAATCAATTTAGAGGAGTTGTTATTATTATGTCAAAAGAACCCGGTTCATTTAAACAGTTTTTAGCACGGAAAAATGTTGTATTTTCCGCAAAACGATACGGTATTGATGCCCTTGGTGCCATGGCACAGGGACTCTTTGCCTCCCTTCTGATGGGCACGATCCTTTCCACATTAGGTCAGCAGATCGGTTTTGAGCTGCTTGTCACGATCGGTGACTATGCCAAAGGAATCTGTGGACCTGCGATGGCAGTGTCTATCGGTTATGCTTTACAGGCACCTCCACTGGTCCTGTTTTCACTTCTGGCTGTCGGAAATGCCGCAAATACTTTGGGCGGTGCCGGTGGTCCGCTTGCTGTTTTGGTCGTGACAATTTTTGCGGCCGAATGTGGTAAAATGGTTTCTAAAGAAACGAAGATTGATATTCTCGTTACCCCGCTTGTTACTATTTTAGTTGGTTCCCTGCTCTCTATCTGGTGGGCTCCTGCAATCGGTAAAGCGGCAAGCTCTGTCGGAAACCTGATCATGTGGGCAACTGAATTACAGCCATTCTTCATGGGTATTCTGGTATCTGTCATTGTAGGTATTGCCCTGACACTTCCGATCAGCAGTGCTGCGATCTGTGCTGCACTCAGCCTGACCGGACTTGCCGGAGGTGCTGCTGTTGCCGGATGCTGTGCGCAGATGGTTGGATTTGCAGTTATGAGCTTTAAGGAAAATAAATGGGGCGGTCTGATCGCACAGGGAATTGGTACAAGCATGCTGCAGATGGGTAATATTGTAAAAAATCCACGCATCTGGATTCCACCAACACTTGCTTCTGCCATTACCGGCCCGATTGCAACCTGTATTTTTAAAATGCAGATGAACGGTACTCCGGTATCTTCCGGTATGGGAACCTGTGGATTTGTTGGTCAGATCGGTGTATACACCGGATGGCTGAATGATATTGCTGCCGGAACAAAGACTGCTATCACAGGTTTTGACTGGCTTGGTCTGGTATTGATCTGTTTTGTTCTCCCTGCAATACTGAGTGTTGTGTTCTGTGAGATTTTACGAAAGATCGGATGGATCAAAGAAGATGATTTAAAATTGGCAGATTAGGCTGAGACTGTTTCTGTGATTTCTATTACAGAGTATACATAGGGATTTTCTTCCATAAAAATTGCCAGACTGTGAGGCTGTTTCTGATATACACCTCAGTGTCTGGCATTTTTTATAGATAAATTTTTCTATTTTCCATCATCCAATTTCAGGACACTCATAAATGCTTCCTGCGGAATCTCTACGTTTCCGACCTGGCGCATTCGTTTCTTTCCTTCTTTCTGTTTTTCTAACAGCTTTCTCTTTCGTGTGATATCACCACCATAACATTTTGCAAGTACATCTTTTCGCATGGCTTTTACGGTTTCGCGTGCGATGATCTTACTGCCGACTGCTGCCTGTATCGGTATCTCAAACAGGTGTCTCGGTATCTCTTCTTTCAGTTTCTCACACATCTTTCGTCCACGCTCATATGCACTTCCTTCAAATACGATAAAGGACAGGGCATCGACTTCTTCACGGTTGATCAGAATGTCGAGTTTTACCAGATTGGAACGGACATATCCTTTCATCTCATAGTCAAACGATGCATATCCTCTCGAACGTGATTTTAAAGCATCAAAGAAGTCATAGATTATCTCATTGAGCGGCAGATCATATTTTAAGAGTGCCCGTGTCTCTTCCATATATTCCATGCTGATATACGTTCCACGACGCTCCTGACACAGATCCATGATCGCTCCAATATATTCACTTGTGACCATAATTTCGGCACTGACGATCGGCTCTTCCATATATTCAATCTGTGCCGGGTCCGGTAAGTTCGACGGATTGGTCAGCTCCATCACTTCCCCATTGGTCTTATGCACCTTATAAATAACACCCGGTGCCGTTGTGACTAAGTCTAAATTATATTCTCTTTCTAAACGCTCCTGCACGATCTCTAAGTGGAGCAGTCCTAAGAATCCGCAGCGGAATCCAAAACCAAGGGCGATGGATGTCTCTGCCTCAAACTGAAGTGCCGCGTCATTTAACTGCAATTTTTCTAAAGCATCTCTTAAATCCGGATATTTTGCTCCGTCTGCCGGATAAAGACCACAGTATACCATCGGATTGACTTTTTTATATCCCGGAAGCGGCTCTTTGCATGGGCGGTTTGCATCGGTGACCGTATCTCCCACACGGGTATCCTGTACATTTTTCAGACTCGCCGTGATATAGCCTACCATGCCTGCTGAAAGTTCGTCGCATGGAATGAACTGTCCTGCACCAAAATAACCGACCTCTACGACATCTGCCTTTGCTCCTGTCGCCATCATCTGAATGGTTGTCCCAACACGGACACTTCCCTCTTTGATACGGCAAAATACAATAACTCCTTTATAGGAATCATACAGCGAGTCAAAGATCAACGCCTGTAACGGTGCGTCCGGATCTCCCTGCGGTGCCGGAATTTTTTCTACGATCTGCTCTAAGACATCTTCTACATTCAATCCCGTTTTTGCAGAAATCCTTGGCGCATCCTGTGCCTCGATTCCAATTACATCTTCGATCTCTTCCACGACACGATCCGGGTCTGCACTCGGAAGATCGATCTTATTGATGACCGGCATAACATCCAGGTCATGGTCAAGGGCAAGATACACGTTCGCAAGTGTCTGTGCCTCAATTCCCTGTGCTGCATCTACCACTAAGATCGCACCATCGCATGCTGCAAGGCTTCTGCTGACCTCATAGTTGAAATCGACATGTCCCGGTGTATCTATCAGATTAAAAATATACTCTTCACCATCTTTTGCAGTATAGACGATACGGACAGCCTGCGCCTTGATCGTAATACCTCGTTCTCTCTCCAGATCCATGTTATCGAGCACCTGTGACTGCATCTCACGACTGGTCAGAAGTCCCGTTTTTTCAATAATGCGGTCTGCTAAGGTGGATTTTCCATGGTCAATATGTGCTATGATACAAAAATTACGAATTTTACTCTGGTCAATATGTGACATGACTCCTCCTTAAAACCATCCCTTTTTCTTTACAAAGAAAAACAGAATCGCAAACATAATAAAATAAATTGCTATCATCAGGTAATCAGAAAAATGGAATACCTGCTGTAATATTGTGCTGACGATCATTGGTATAAATACGCATACCATTGCGGATATTATCTTGCTCATTTTTATCTCCTCCTGTATATCGGCTTGCATTAAAACCCACTTTATATGGTATTATTTTTTCGGTTATTCGTCAAGAAAAAAAGCAAGGCCGCCGCAGAACCCGGTCGGCGTGGCAGCCTTGCTTTTCTCCACTTTTTCTCACTCCTGTATGACCCGGTGCAGCACATCCGCAAGCGGGACCATGGCATTTTTTGCCTCCTGTAAGGTATTTGTCTGCGCTCCAACCTCGATCAACAGGCTTTTCGGCTTAAAATGCATATTATAACGATAACCTTTTAAATAAATCGGTCTTGCAAGTCCCGGATAATACTCTGCCGCTTTTAACTGCATCTGGAAGGAAAATGCCAGATTATCCTGTATGTAGGGATTTTTTAAATAGGAAATATCTCCAAGTGCCGTTGTGCGGCTGAGTCCGTTAAAAAACATGATGGATGCCATCTGCGTGCCGTCTACTTCCGTCACAAGTCTTGTTCCCTCTGCCACTCCGTCACGGTGTAAGTCGATCACTACTTCAATACTTGGATTTTCCCTAAGAATCTGCTCAATTGCCGGCTCAGCATTGGAATAGGCATGATCTCTGTCATTGACATCATAAGTTCCGGTATGATGCAGTACATTCATTCCATATTTTTCGCGTAAGATCTGTGTCAGATATTCTCCGACCCCGACAACCGTGGTATCTAAATTCCCCGGTACGGAATCCGCATACCCTTCCTGTGAATGTGTATGATAGATCAGGATCTGTGGACCCTCCACATTTTTTGCCAAATGCATATCCTCCGATAGCATTTTTTCTGCGTTTAACTGCTCTCCGGTAATGGTCGTGGTGCGGTCTACCGTATAAAAATTCTGTCGCAGATAATCAAAATCCGCTAATTTTTCCTTGGAAAAATTCACCACCGGCTTCTGACTTTTTTTCTCACTCTCTTCGTCTTTGTTCCGGCTGACTAATTCTCCCGTTTTTTCATCTACATGATTTTCATCCGCTGCCTCTTTTGCCCGTATCATTTCATAGGTCAGTTCGCTCTCGGATGCCGTATCATAGACCTCATTATTTTTCATATAACTGTAAAGAGGGAGTACCCGTTTAAAATACTCCCTGCTGTCTTTTGTCTGGTCATATGTCATTGCCGGCGTATAGGTTTTTAAAATGTCACTGTAGAGTTCTTTTTCAAACTGTGACATCATCAGCGTTCCTAAGGTATTATTTCCCTGCGTCCTGCTGCTTCTGCCCCCCACCGCGATCATTCCGGTCATCAGGACGCATACTAGCAGTCCCTTTGTTTTATTTTTACATTTCTTTTTATTCACTCTGTCCATAACAATATATTATATGCATGGACAGGCTGCTTTATTCTAAGAATTTGTACAGGCTGTTTTTTCAAATGCCAGATTCAGTCCTTCAGATATGGTAAAACTCAGTCTTTTTATGGATTCATCAATATCTTTTGGCGTTACAAAAAAGGAGTTCAGGGTGCAGTCCACTTCTTCGTAGTAACCGCTGATGGCATCGTTGACAATGGTAGCCGCATCTACCACGGTCGGAACTCCGATCGCGATCACCGGAATCCCGACACTCTCACGGTTCAGCCCATGTCTGTGGTTTCCCACGCCTGAGCCCGGATTGATTCCGGTATTGGTGATCTGAATGGTCCGGTTCAGCCGTTTCACACTTCTTGCCGCTAATGCGTCCACAGCTACGATACAATCCGGCTCTGTCTCCCGGATGACTCCCCGGATGATCTCTAAGCTCTCCATTCCGGTCTGTGCCATGACCCCCGGTACGATACTGCTGATCAGATTGCTATGCTCTGCACCCAACGCATATTTTCCAAATTCACGGATCACATGCCTTGTGATCATCATGTTATCCGCCACCCGCGGTCCGAGTGCGTCCGGCGTTATCTCACGGTTTCCAAGTCCTACCACTAGGACAGACAATTCCTCCCTGTTCACAGGGATCATTCCCCGCAGCACTTTTGCTAATTCTTCAGATATTTCCCTGTGATATCCGTCATCGCCGTCTGTCATTTCCTGCGCTTCTATCGTGATATAGGAGCCTCTTGGTTTTCCCATACTCTTTGCTCCGTTTTCCGTTTCTATGATCACTTCCGTAATCTTAATATTTTCTCCACGCTCTTCTTCATGGATTCGCACACCCTTCAGTTCGACGTTGTCCTCTTCAAACTTTTCTTTTGTTTCTAACGCTAAATCGGTTCTTACCTGAAACATTTTCTTATCACTCCTGTTGATTTTCTTCTATTTTTTGCAAAAAAGCGGATTTTATGTATTGACAGATAATAGGGGATGACCTAAAATGTAATAGTATGTTTACATTAGCGCTCCGTGTCCGCTTTGATGTAACAATCATGTAAAACAATTCAGAATCATTGGAGGTGTACAGATTGGCTAACATTAAATCAGCAAAGAAAAGAATCTTAGTAACTGAGAAAAGAACTGCTAGAAACAAATCTATCAAATCTGCTGTTAAGACATCTATTAAGAAAGTAGAGGCAGCTATCGCAGCAAAAGATAAAGCTGCTGCTGAAGAGGCTTTAAAAGCTGCTATCGGTCAGATCAACAGAGCTGCTACAAAAGGTGTATATCATAAAAACACCGCTGCTAGAAAAGTTTCCCGTTTAACACTCGCTGTTAACAAGATGGCTTAATCCGGTAGAAAATAGATATTTATGATTTTATGATAAAGAAACCACCAGTACCGTCATGCTGGTGATTTTTTTATTGTCTGAAACAGGTTGTGTCGCAGAACTACTTCTTAGATATTCCAATGAACCTCAGTAAATTTGTGTTTAATAATCCGTTTTAGCGTAAATATTCACATAGCATCTTACAGTTATCCTCAGTTTTTCAGACCACTCTGCTTCCTTAAAGCCAACAAGCACAGTACCGCCATTTACAACTAATTTATATTATGCTCATCCAGCCACTTTTTAGCCTTCTGGCAGGTTGAACATTTGGGATAATATACAAATAACATTTTCTCATCTCCAATCAAGTCTGATTCATCGTCCTTAATAGTTTCTCTATACTTTCTTATATATTTTGCACAAAAAATCCTGTATTTTAACCATTGGTACAATGGTCTATAAAGTTACAACAACTCCATGCGATAGTACTCTTATTTCCACCAAGGTCATGTAGCTACAGATTCATAGATGTAAAGGCAGAGGAAGGGCTAACGACCACACCTAATTCAGAGTGTGTACTAAATGCTCTTGTAATAGACAACCCTGTGGAGGATGCTCGCCTTTATAGTTTCCTTGGGAGCTTATTTATAGCTCTTTCATATACATTTCTTCTACTGCACCAAAGGTAGTTTTTTCCTTTCCACTAGCTATAAATCCATACTTTTTATAAAACTCAATAGCACGAATATTATCCACAAATACCTAAAGCATTATTGTAGAGTATCCTGCTTTTAAAACATCCTCTAAGATATACCCATTCCCCTGTTTTTCATCCAATAGTTTTCTATACATTGTTATAGACCTGTTAAAATTGGCACACTTATCAAGCGTTTCCTGTGACAATATATTTTTGAATGCTGCCTTCCAGCTTTCCGCTTGAACAAAAGCCAAACTTCTTTCATCGCCATTTCTAACTTTTCTAATTTCAATCATAACAATTCTCTCCGTTTATAAATAGAATTTCTACAACTCTGCAAATCTCAAGTTGTCAAGTTTCCAGCTGTTCCATTGTTCCGTTGCTCAGCTTATATACTTCCCCATAAAATTCCTTTTTTTCATCGGAACAAACGATCACGCTGTCATCACACAGACCATATATGATGTACTCTTTCGACAATTGCATCAGTTCATCAGTTACATTTTGGTGGTCAAAATGCGGCTCGACCGAAATGTCTACACACCCTAATGCGTTATAGATTTCTAATTCATTGTGGCGGCACGTTAATGTGCATATGGCTGTCTTCCCCAAATTGATGGAGCCTGCACTCATTCCAATGATAAGACCCGGGTGCTTCCGAATAGTATCATCCAGACCATATTTCACCAAATAGGCGTACTGTACAGGCGTATCACCTCCTGCCAGCCAGACCACATCCGCCTTAGAGACTGACTTCCTTGCTTCAGCTGCATCCATGCGTCCGTCAATAACATACGAATTTTCAAAATGAATTCCGCTTTCTTCAAGCATATTCAGAAAAAGATGAAAATAGCAATCTGTCGTACCATGATCCTTTTCAAATTCGGATGCGACAAACGCAAAACTTTTCCGTTGGGTCACCAGGGTTTGAAACAGCTCACGATTCTTTCCGTGTATCCCATCAGGAAACATACTTGTTAAAACATATGTGCTCATATTCTCCTCCCAAACTTCCGATTTTTCCAACTCTACAAGCCGGAATTTAGTAAATTGAACTTCCAATGTGTTTATCTTTTCTCCATTGCGGAGCATCTCCATCATCAGCCCAATATTCATCCATTGAAATAATCTTGTTATTTGCTGTCTTAATAAATGATGTCACATGAAAAAAAGTACTCCTATCTTTGGGATAAACAGATGTGACTGTAATGGTTAAATCATTCATTCGTTCTATTCTTTCGACAACGCCATCCCAGTCTCCCGGATACTCACAATTGGCAATAATAAACTCATCAACATTAAAATGTTCATTTGTACAATGCCAGTTTATATAAGCATCTTTATGAAAATATTTTCTAATTGCGTTCTCATCTTGCGCAAGAATGACTTTCCAAAATTCCTTTACATTCATTTTTCATTCCCTCTCATTACTACTCCAAATTTTCGATTGAGATTTCACCTGTTTTAAGAGATTTAATAACTGTTATATTTTGTTATCAAATTCTCCGCAAACCATTGAAAATACCGAATTTGTCACAGTTTATCTAATCTACATCTCTTTGGCAATACAAGACTAAAAGCTCCTGCTGCATTAAGAGTAGGAACTGTAAATGACTCTACAATTCTCTTCTCTGTACTACGCTGTCCTCGTATCAAATCTCCGAACCTCTCTAGTCAAAAGCCCTTGCATAATGGGTTTCACTGCCTACATCAATACCTACAACTAAAGTTTTTTTCAACCTTCTTTCTTGGAATTCCTTATACTTGAATTATACAGGAAATTCCTTAAAATTGAAATATTTAGATTTGCTCCAGTATATTGTCATTCAGCAAGAAATCAAAGATTCCGACTGTTATGATACCTTGTTCATCAGTATTCGGTTTGATATCATCTTTCACGACTATAATTTTTTTGAAAAAGTCATTTAATTTGGTCAATGACTTTTTTTCCTGTACTATTTTTTCAGGAGATGTCATTTCAAATGCAGATTGGATATAGTATTTCTTATCCCCTTTATTAGCAATAAAATCTATTTCCAGAAGCTTTTTTTCCCTTTTTCCTGAATTTGATGTCTCATAAACTTCTACAACACCTACATCAACACGATAACCACGGCTTCTAAGCTCTATATAGATGATATTTTCCATAATATGATTCTCTTCTTGTTGTCTGAAATTTAAGCGGGCATTTCTTAAGCCAACATCCTCAAAATAGTACTTTGCAGGAGTATTAATATATTTTTTCCCTTTCACATCGAATCGTACTGATTTCTCAATGAGAAAAGCATCAGATAGATAATCTAAATATAATTTGATGGTCTTATCTGATAACGATTTTTGACTCATGCTTTTAAAAGAGTTAGAAATCTTAGTCGGATTTGTCAATGAACCTGTTGCTGAAGCAACGATATCTACCAGTATATCTAATTCATCATCTGTCTTTATGCTGTTACGTTCTTTAATATCTTTTAGATAGATATTATTAAAGAGTGAAATCAAATATTCTGCTTTTAGTTCATCAGTCTTTCGAGAAAGAATCAATGGCAGTCCCCCATAAGTATAATAATCCTTCCAAGCCTCGTTCTTATTATCATAGGCAGTACAAAATTCTGCAAAAGATAATGGATATACACGAATTTCATCTCCGCGTCCTCTAAATTCTGTCAGAATATCACTAGAAAGAAACTTCGAATTACTTCCGGTTACATATATGTCCAGATTTTCAATATGAAGAAGCCCATTGATAAGATCCGTGAAGTTACTGTTCATCATCTGGATTTCATCCAAAAAGACATAGTGCATTTCATCATCTTTAATATTGTCTTTTACATAATTGTACAGTTTAATAGCCTCTCTATATTCAATATTTGCAATATCATCCAGCGCTAAAGCAATAATATGGTCTTTTGCAACACCCATAGATAGTAGCTTATTTCTATACAAATGAAACAATAAATATGATTTTCCGCATCTTCTGATTCCGGTTACTACTTTTACAAGACCATTTTCTTTTCGTTCCAGTAGTTTATTTAAATATCTATCTCTTACAATTTCCATGATACACCTCCGAAAAAAATGTTTTGCAACTTTTTTCGGAATTAGTATACTACGAATTTGTTATATTATGCAATGTATATATTCCGAAAAAAGTTGTATTACAACAAAATTCGTAAATAATTGATGCCTTAATAATTTTTTTCCGGTATGTTTTTTGCACCCCGTTACACTTTTCATATATTATCAGCTCTACAAATTGGGATTTATCTCATTCTATCGCTTGCAATGATTGCCCATAATGCAGTATCAATAAACTCTCCATTTTTATAGTACTTTTGTCGTGCGATGCCTTCAAAAGACATTCCACACTTCTTTAATACTGCCGAAGATGCATTGTTACCAGCGAATACTTCTGCTTGAACTCGATTTAGACCAATTTCTTCAAACGCATAGTCTAAAACCGCCATTAGCACCTCCGTCATAATCCCTTGATTCCAGAACCTAGGCGATAGCATATAACATGTATCAGACATCATGCATGATTCTTCAACATTACCTAAGTTAATAATTCCAACCAGTTCACCAGTTTCTTTCCATTCAATTACCCAATGAAAATATGAACCCGATTCATAATTCGACGACCATCGCTTAACTTTCTCTTTATATACCTCAACATCATCAACAGGATTAAATGGATAGTATTTGCAAACTTCATCGAACTTAGCCCAGTTCTCATACATCATAGAATAATCATCTGGAATTATTCTTCTCAATTTACATCTCTCAGTCTCAATATTTTTTGTACCTATCAAATTCATTTCTAATCATCCTCTTATATCAGCAAATTCTTAATAATGGTGTCCCTTCCACCGAATATTTCATATATCATTTTTTCTTCTGGTGACATCATGGCTTCGTTTTGAATTACTCCTGACAACCAGCCGTTTTTTTCCAATGCCTTATATTGTTTACTATTTGTATTGACACCATTATAGGAATTACCTAATCCGCTAATATTCATCGACATATAAAAGCCTCCTTGCAATTAAATTAAAAATCCGTTTTGAGTAAGTTCAATGTTATATTAGTTGTATCGTCATAATTCACCCAAAAATAAATAGTCCATTCTCTCCAAATACCGAGTTGTTTATCTCTATCCTCTAATAGTGTTTGCTTCACTGTCAACTTTGTAAGCAACATATTCATAATCAAATTCATATCTGAATCTATCTCCGCCAATTCGTATCCTAATGGAATTTCTTTGAAATTATTTTGCAATGCTTCTTTATCAAATTCTGTCCCCCCTGAGTTTTACACTCCAACAAAAAACAGCCACACCCAAATCTCATCAAAATTCAATCTGGTGTGACTGTCCTTTTCCTATTTATAAGATATTACACATTCCACTTCGCCAACTCTTCGTCCGTACACTTCACATAATGTGTACCTCCAACGTGATGCTCCGTTCCAAGTGTATAATCAATTCCTGACGTTGCATAGTCATAGCTTTCTGCTGATCTTGTCTTTTCTACGATGGGATTCGGTGTCGGGATCGCTGAAAGCAGGCTTTTCGTATATGGATGGATCGGATTTTCAAAAATTTCATCCGTGGTTCCTGTCTCCAGCAAATGTCCTAAGTGCAGAACTCCGATACGATCCGAGATATATTTTACCATGGACAGATCGTGAGCGATGAACAGATAGGCTGTGCCTGTTTCCTGCTGGATATCCTTCATCAGGTTGACTACCTGTGCCTGAATGGATACATCCAGTGCAGAGATACATTCATCCGCAATAATCAGCTTCGGATTCATGATCAGGGCTCTTGCTATTCCAATTCTCTGTCTCTGACCACCGGAGAACTGATGCGGATAACGGGTCGCATGCTCCGGTGCAAGACCTACTTTTGCCAAAATTGCTTTGACCATCTCATCCCGTTCTTCTTTGTTTTTACATTTATGATGGATATCCAGACCTTCACCGATGATATCCTCGACTTTTTTTCGCGGATTCAAGGAAGCCATCGGATCCTGAAAGATCATCTGCATCTGTGTGCGGAGTGTCTGGCTGTCTGCCTTACTCATCTTTCCACTGATATCTAAACCGTTGAATCGGATTTCTCCTGCGGTTGGGTCATACAGGCGGATGATACTTCTTCCGATTGTAGATTTTCCGGAACCGGATTCCCCTACTAATCCGTAGGTTTCTCCCGGATAAATCTTAAAGCTGACATCTTCCACTGCTTTGACGGTAAAGCTGCCGCTTACCTTAAAATACTGTTTCAGATGATCTACCGTAAGAAGCGGTGTTGTATTTTCATCAATCTTCATATTCTTCCGCCTCCTTCTTCATTCTTTCGATCCTTACCCTTAATTCCTCCGGCATCTCTACCTTCGGTGCTCTTGGGTCTAACAGCCAGGTTGCCGCATAATGTGTATCCGTAATCCGGAACATTGGCGGCTCTAACTTATCATCAATCTCTAACGCATACTGGTTACGCGGTGCAAAAGCATCGCCCGGTTTTTCGCGAAGAAGATTTGGCGGTGAACCAGGGATCGTATAGAGTCTGTCATCATCGGTATCTAAATCCGGCATTGCAGACAATAATCCCCAGGTATATGGATGACGCGGATCGTAGAAAATTTCATTAATTTTTCCTTTTTCCACGATTTTTCCTGCATACATGACATTTACATAATCAGCTACTTTTGCAACCACGCCCAAATCATGTGTGATATAGATAACAGAGATTCCTCTTTCTCTTTGTACCTTGCGGATCAGCTCGATGATCTTTGCCTGAATCGTAACGTCTAATGCCGTTGTCGGCTCATCACAGATCAGCAGATCCGGATTGCAGGCAAGTGCGATCGCAATAACTACTCTCTGTCTCATACCGCCGGAAAGCTGATGCGGATAATTTTTCATTCGTTTTTCTGCATCCGTAATTCCTACCTCTTCAAGAAGATGTACTGCTCTGTCCCAGGCTTCTTTCTTTGGTGTTTTAAAATGCCAGATCATTCCCTCCATAATCTGTTTTCCAATGGTCATGGTAGGGTCTAAACTTGTCATCGGGTCCTGAAATACCATGGCGATCCGTTTCCCATTGATATGTCTTCGGATCCATTTTTTATCTTTTTGTAAAATATCTACGGTCTCCGGTGTACCATCCGCATGATGATAACTGAATTCGATCTTTCCTCCGTTTACCTCTGCGTTGGAGGCAAGAATTCCCATTGCAGCTTTCATGGTGACGGATTTTCCGGAACCGGACTCTCCTACGATAGCAACGGTTTCCCCTTTATAAAGGTCAATATTAATTCCCCGGATAGCATGTACCGGTCCTGCGGTGGTCTTGAAGGTAATATCAAGATCGGATATCGCAAGAATCTTTTCTTTGTTTTCAGACATGTTCTCGTACCTCACATTTCCTTCATTTTCGGGTCTAACGCTTCTCTTAATCCATCTGCCACAAGGTTAAAGCTCAACATTAAGAGCGCCATAACGATGATCGGCGGGATGATCTGGTAAGAATGCGTTGTAAAGCTGTTGAATCCCTCTGAGATCAATGAACCTAAGGAACATTGCGGTACCGGAATTCCAAGTCCTACGAAACTTAAGAATGCCTCTGTAAAAATAGCAGTCGGTATAGAGAACATTACCTGTGTAATGATCGGTCCGATAATGTTTGGCAGGATTTCTTTGAATATAATAAAGAAACTTCCCGCACCAAGTGTTCTTGATGCTAAAACAAACTCCTGCTCTTTCAGCTTTAACATCTCTGCCCTTGCAATCCTGCTCATGCCGACCCACTCCGTCAGCATCAGTGCAAAAATAATCGTCAGCATACCCGGTTTTAATACTAACAGCAATAACGTTACAATTACCAGTCGCGGAATACCGTTGGCAATTTCCAAAATTCTCTGCATCACCATATCGACTTTTCCACCAAAATATCCTGAGATCAGACCATAGCTCATACCGATGATCATATCGATCAAAGCAGCTGCCACAGCAATGATCAGAGATACTTTTGCTCCTGACCAGGTACGGGTCCAGATATCACGTCCGAAGTTATCACTTCCGAACCAGTAATAGACGTTATCAAGTCCTTTTTCTACATAGTAGTTCATCTTTTTGCTTCCGCTGGTGGTACTGATACTTTCACTTCCATCAAAAATGCCCAGTTTTTCCAAAGAAGCGACACGCGGTGCTAAATTCTTCTGGCTCAGGTTCTGCTCTGAGTAAGTATATGGTGTCATTCCCGGTCCGATAATGACCATTACGGTGATCAGCACGATAAAGATCAGTCCGATGACTGCACTTTTTTTCCTAAAAAAACGGATCAATACATCTTTCCAGAAATTCTGTGAAGCAAAGTTCGTATCAATGCCAATCTCTCCGGCATTGCTTTTTAAACGGAAATCCTCATCAGTCGGCACATATGCCGCCGTCACGGTTTCCATACAGGTTTCTTTTTCTCTCATCTTAATCACCATCCTTCGCAAGTCTGATTCGCGGATCAATGATTCCATAGAGAATATCCACTACCAGCATAATGATAATGTACATTGCAGAATATACAAAGCTCAATGATATGACAACATTATAATCGTTTGACTGGATCGCAGTAACTAAAAGACTTCCGACTCCCGGAATGGCAAAGATTTTCTCTACTACCAAAGAACCGGTCATCAGATCTACGATCAGCGGAGCTAATACCGTAATGATCGGGATCAGTGCATTTCGCAATGCATGCCGAAAGATCAGGGAAGCTCCTGAAATACCTTTACTCTCTGCTAAAAGCATATAATCACTGCCTAATACTTCTAACATCTCACTTCGCGTAAAACGTGCGATCGATGCCATGGTAAACATGGACAGCGAAATACTTGGCAGGACGCTCGATCCCATCACATCCTGTATGTTAAACAGCATTGGGAACCATTTTAATTTAAATCCTAAAGAATAGCTGAGTGCCAGCGCAAACACATAGGACGGCACGGATACTCCGATAACCGAAATGATCGTTGCGATAGAATCCCAGATTGTATTGTGCTTTAAGGCTGCAAGTAATCCTAACAGTAATCCTAAAACTGCACCAATCAATACTGCAAATCCTCCGATAAGAATGGAGATAGGAAGTCTTGTCTGAATCAACTGCGAGATTGGTGTATTTTTAGAAATATTATAGCTAACTCCAAAATCTCCCCTCAGCATATTTCCGACATATCGGAAAAACTGAACGACCACCGGTTGATCTAATCCATATTTTGCATAAAGTGCCGCCCTCTGGCTGTCATTTAACTTTTCATCGTTAAACGGAGAACCCGGCATCAACTGCATCAGTACGAACAACACCAGCAGGATCGCCAAAAGCGTAAAGAGTGCTGTAATGACTCTCTTCAGAGTATATTTTTTCACGTTTTCATCCTCCATATTGATAGGAAATAGCTGCACCAAGTCTGACCTCAGTGCAGCTCATAACACCCCGGTATGGATGTCTCATTTTTTTATTTCTTTACAGTGTCTTTATAAACACGGTTCAGTGCTACCGGATGGAATTCGATTCCCTCTACCTTAGAGGATACCATCTCTGCATTACACTGTGTATATAATGGCATGATGACAACATCATCCATTGCAATCTTCTCTGCTTCATAGAGTTTTGCCCAACGTCCTTCTGCATCTGTGCAAAGGTCACCGGTTGTACATTCTGTGATGATCGCATCATAGTCAGCATTGCTCCACATACCATAGTTGTTGGAGTTGTCTGTAACCCACATTCCTAAGTATGTCATAGGATCTGCGTAGTCCGGTCCCCAACGTGTAAGACCAAGCTCGAAGTTACCATTCTGTAAGTCTTCTACTCTCTGTTTCTTAGGCTCTACCACAAGGTTTACGGTAAGACCAGGAAGTGCTTTTTCCCACTGCTCTTTTAATACCTGAGCAACTTTCTGTGGTGCATCATCTGCATCTACTACCATGTCTAACTCAACCTCTTTCACGCCTAATTCCTCTAAACCTTTTGCCCAGTAATCTGCTGCAGTTTTTGCATCATATTTACATACATCGCTGTATTTCTCCTGGTCTTTGGAGTAGTCGGAACCATCAGGACCTGTTGCGAACTGTGGTGGTACTGCTGTATAAGTTGGTGTGGAACCATCTTTTAATACGTCTTTTGTAACTGCTTCACGGTCGATTGCCATAGTCATAGCTTTACGAACATTTAAATTTGCAAGCTCTTTTACATCTTTGATGTTAGATGTTACATACCATAAGTAACCTGCACCGATGCTCTGGAATTCAGGATCATCTTTTACCTGATCCACCTGCTCACCGTTTACAAGAGTTGTATCTAAGTCACCGCTCTGGTAGCTCATTAATGCCTGCTGTGAATCCTGGATTACCTGATAGTTTAATCCTGAAAGGGAAACACGGTCTGTATCCCAGTAATCTTCATTCTTTGTTAAATGGAATGCTGTTGCTGCCGGCTCATAAGAGTCTAACACGAAAGCACCATTAGAAAGTGTTGTCTCCGGGCTTGTTGCAAAAGTATCACCACAAGACTCAAAGAATTTTTCATTTACAGGATAGAATGTCGGGAAGTACATCAGTGACTCAAAATAACTTACAGGTACATTTAAACTTACCTCAAGTGTCTTATCATCTACTGCTTTGACTCCTAATTCGCTCTTATCCTTTTCACCGGCGATAATTTCGGCTGCATTTTTTACCTGGCCGATATCACTTAACATGTATGAATATTCAGAAGCAACATCAGGATCTACTGCTCTCTGCCATCCGAATACGAAGTCTGCTGCTGTTACAGCATCTCCATTACTCCATTTTGCATCGCGTAAATGGAAGGTATATGTAAGTCCATCCTCTGACACATCACAGCTCTCTGCGATTGCCCATACTGCCTTTCCATCTTTGTCCATCTGCATGAGACCATCTGTATAATCAGCAATTACCTCGAAAGAAGTACCATCGGTTGCCTGCTGTGGATCCAGTGATTCTACAGGGGTTTCAAGCATTACATTCAGGTCTGAAGATGAAGAAGATTCTGATTTGCTTTCTGATTTTGAAGTATCTGCTTTATCAGAAGAACTGCCACATCCAACAAGACCCAGCACCATTGTTGTTGCTGCAAGAACAGCGACAAATGCTTTTGCTCTTTTCATTTTCTTTCCTCCTTAATATTTTTATAAAAAAATACAAGGGTGGCATCATTTCATGCTCCCTTGCATTTTTATACATTATATCACATACTTTTTACAATTACCAGTATTTTTTTACATTTTTTGTAAAAAACTTCTATTTCCCATCGGTTTTATAGGTTTTTATTGACTGCATTTGACGATCAAAAGTTCCACTGCAATCCTGTCATTCATTCTTCCGGACTTCACACTCTCTTCAAATTCCACGCCGTCTTCTATGGCTTCCCGTATCTGCCGCATCGTAAAATTGCCTGCCATCCTCTGGTTTTTTCTGACTGCAAATTCCGGCATTCCCGCCTTTGATGCAATGGTACGGCTGTCTGTGCCCTGTCCGGTCAGTTCTTTGATCAGCATCAGCTTCTGGAACTGTCGCAGGATCAAAAACAGAATTCTCATCGGTGGTTCTTTTAAGGTCAGCAGGTCATAATAAAGGTCTAATGCCTGCTTCTGTCTTTTTTCTGAAATGGCATTGATCATCTCAAATATTTTGTTTTCCGTCTGCTCTACGCAGATGGCTTCTACCTGTTCCTCTTCAATCGTATCACGATCCATGCAGTAACAGATCAATTTTTCTAACTCCCGGTCTATATTTTCCATGTCATTTCCGGTTTTGGTAATGAAACGCTGATATGCCTCCCTGGTCATTGCTTTTCCTTCTTTTTTCAGTCTGCCACCGACCCAGCGCATCAGTATCTCATCATTCTGTCTTTCAAAGCAGACGATCCTGCCTGATTTTTTGACCTGTTTATAGAGCTTATTTCGCTTGTCTACTTCGGATTCCACAAAAATAAAACAGGTGCTTTCCGCCACTTCCGGGATATAGGCTGCAAGTTCTTCGGCGGAATTTTTAAAAAAGCCACTGTCCTCCACTAAAATAACCCTGCGCTCTGCAAAAAACGGCAGTGTCTCTGCTAAGTCGATCAGTTCGCCCTGTGCAATGTCTTTTCCCTCATATGCCGAAAAATTCATGGTATCACCCTGCGTTACCATGGCTTTTAACAGCTTCTCCTTGTACTGGCGTTTCAGATAAGCCTCTTCCCCATAGAGCAGATAAACGTTTTGAAATTGTCCTGTCTTTATATCCTCATCAATGCTTTTCATATGGGTATTCTAACACAAAGGAGGAGGGTGCTTCAAGCCAGCCTTTGGAAAATAATAATGCTTCTTGACAATTCCCGCACTTTCCTATATTCTATGATAAGAAGAAATGAGTTTTTAACCGTACAGCCTATTGCTCAAGCGGGGTACTCGTTTCTTTTTTTTATGTTTATAACGTCGTACAAATACAGCTTATGGTCAGCCGCATGACGAATAATCAGCTCTGCCCGATATACATTGTATCTGCCTACTCTCCCTTCCTCTGCATATACCGGCAATGCAAATCTTGTGTCACATCGGTACCATCCATATCGTGCGTCAAAGCAATGCTTTTTTGCCAGATTCTTCTGCTTTCTTAAATTAGTAGCAATTCTAATCATTTCTGGCAATCCTTGGGCTGCATTTGCTTTCGCTTTTGCAAAACCCCCCTTCAATTTTTCTGTATATTTTGAACCCGAATATTCGTCTGCTAAATCCTTCCCCAAATATACGATATCCCCTGTGTCCATAATCTCTACAAATTGTCCTATATACCGTCTGATATAATTCTCTACACTATCCCAGTCGATATTCTGCCGCCCTTTGAATTGTATATTATGGATTACTACAATGCGTTTTCCTTCATCATCCTGCACTACTTCACTATTTCTTTTCATCAGTTTCTCCTAAAACCCCCTTTTCTTTTAGCAGCCTCCGCACGCAGACCTTCCCATCCTCCTGCGTTATACTAATCTGTCCGCACTCCGTCGTCTGAAAGATTTCTGCACCGACGTCCTGCATATGTTCTACCGCTTCTTTTCCGGGATGACCATAAGAATTATTCCGTCCGCAGGAAATCGTTGCCAGTTTCGGCTGTAAAACCTCCAAAAACTCCTTACTGTTCGATGTCTTAGAACCGTGATGTGCTGCCTTATACCAGTCAATTTTCATATTGCCATATGCTTCTATGAACTTTTTCTCCTGCTCCTGCCCTATGTCTCCGGTCAGAAGTCCTCGGAAAGCTTCATGCTCTAAGAGCAATACCAGACTGTCTGCATTGCGCTCCCCTTCCACGGATTTTTCCGAAGGATAAATGGCTTGGATGCGGATCGATGTGTCACGAAAGCACTCTCCCTCTTCCATATAAAGTACCTGACATCCTTTTTGTTTTGCTAAAGCTGCCAGTTCCTCCTGTGCTTCATCTTTTAACACATATTTAGAAAACACGAGATGTTTTATGGGATAATCTGTCTCTAATAATTCCATGAGTCCATTGCAGTGGTCCGCATCGCAATGACTGACAAACCAGTAATCTACTTCCCGTACGCCATGCGATTTTAAAAACGGCCGGATCCGATATTTTCCAACTTCTGAAACATCTACACTTCCGCCATCAACAAAAATTTCCGTACCGGCATCCGATTCTATATAAATGCCATCTCCCTGCCCCACATCTAATACCTGAATTTGAAATCTTTTTCCTTCTTTTTGCATGGAAAATGTAAGTAGTTCTAAATAGAACAACGTTAAGGCAATCCTTTTTAATCTATGATTTTCTAATCTGTTATTTAATTCTGTTTTTAATTTTCTTTGAGGCTTCTTCTCATACCAGAGCCATGCTAAGATACCGGCTAAGACTACATAGTAGAAAACAAGCCTTTGCCGCTTCGGCTGCCCCGTCACCCAGACAGCTCCCGGCAATTTTAAGAAGAATTTGCATAGTAACTGGTACAACATCAACATCCCTTTTGCACCCTGCAACGGCAAAAATCCAAGCACCGGATGCAGCAATCCTGATATTCCTCCGAGGATACCCAGAAACAGTACCGCTCCTGTGGTTGGAAGTATTAATAAATTGATGAAAATAACATAGGTGGGAAGTTCAAAATAGCAATACGCAATGACCGGAATGGTAAATGCCTGAATACATCCGCTGACACATATCTGCTTTCCGATTCCTTTTTGGATATCCATACTTTTCAATAGAATTACAGAGGCGTTGACTCCTAAGACTGCCAGAAACGAAAGAATAAATCCTGTATAGGCATAGACAAACGGATTTTCCCATAATAAAAAAATTGCTGCTAATGCTAATCCGGTCAGCGAATCATAACTCCGTCCGATAACACCTCCAAAAAGAAGCAACAGAAACATGAGTACCGCTCGTTTTGTAGAAACTCCTGCTCCTGATAAAACAGCAAATACCAAAATTGCCACTGCCGATAGAGTGCTCCTTAACAAGAGCGGCACTCTTTGTTTTTGGAGCATTTTATAGAAACCCATCCCAATGATAGAGACATGTAAACCTGAGATCGCCAGAATATGGGAAATCCCTGTCTTTTGATAAAGGCTCTTTATCTCCGGCTCTAACAGCTGTCTGTCTCCTAACACCATGGTACTCAACACCCCTGCGGTTTCTGCTCCCATCGTTTTTTGATAAAGCTGTATGACCTCACGTTTTTTCTGATAGAGAAATTCTGCAAACCGATCTGTATCACGGCTGATAAACTGCACGTTCTCTCCATAAAATTTAAAGTCTGTTCCCTGACTTTCATAAAAGTTCTTTTCGTCAAAATTTCCTTCATTCCTTGCAGGTTCTAAGGTTTTGACGGTTCCATTGACATAAATGATATTTCCGACAGATACGTCGGTATTCAGATATACTAAGATTTGTCTGCATGGAAGCTGCTTCTCTTCCACACGAAGATTACAATGTTTCAGATAGATTTTGGTACTTTTTGCACCCTCTTCTTTTTTTGAGACAGTTCCCCAAACGGCTGCTTTCTCTCCATCTTCTAACAGGGATTCCACTGCCTGATGGCTTTTTATGGCATTTTGCATATGACAGATTCCCAATACAAATATCACAGAAAATGTCACAGCATATACGATTCCCTGCACACTTCCCCTCTTTTTCCAGCGAAGATAACTATGACACGCAAGGAAGATCGCAGATAGCAAAAATATCCACACATTCCAAAGACGCGCCGACAAGATTCCCAGCAGAAAGAATGCAGCCGCTAAAAAAAGCGGCCTTTTATTCACTCTTTGTTTTCTCCCCCTTTTTTTGTCCTTCTTCTAAATAATCCAGATTCCGGTCATATATCTTATCGAGTTTGTAACTGTCGCGATACACTCCCTTGGTACTTCCATTGACAGAAATCTGTACCTTGCTGACCGTTGAAAGTTCAGATAAGGAATCCACAATGGAATAGATTACGATCGGTTCCTGTATTTCATAATCCTGATTTGTAAAGCCCGCATCAAAGTTGACATAACATACTCCATCTACGGTTGTGACACTGAGCAGTTTTGTTCCTGACGGAATGGCTGATTTTCCTTTTGCATTCTTCGGTTGTTCTAAAAGATGCTCGATCACTAATTTTTCTATCGAAATATTACTGCTGTAGTGGACCGTCTGTGTCTCTTTTACCAATGCATCTCCATCCCGGTTAGAAAAATACAGTGTCAGTGTCGTCGTCTGGATCGCATTGATCTGCTCTCCCGGATTTTCCACAAAACTTTCTGCGGTCATCAGTCCTACGACATTATTTTTGGAATCTACTAAAGGACTGTCTCCCACAAAAAAGGAAACACAGGAGATATCCGGTATCTGCGTCATGGTACGCACTACGGCTGCACGACAGAACACCTCCGTTGCCGCATCCATATTATAATAATCCGAATCCATCCAGACAGATAGCTGGTCGCCTTCGATCCGATACTTTGTAATCTCCACATCATTCGGGATCGGCTTTTGATATTCCACGTCCTCCGGTGCAGAAGAAAGCTCCCGCAAAAATTCTTTGACCATGCCTTCCGCATCCTTGCTCTTTGGATGGTATTCCCTCGGATTGAGTTTTGTCTGTTCTGAATTCAGATAATAAATCTGATATCCTGTTTTTACTTCTTTTTTCGATCCACAGCCACATAACAGCAGAAGCAATGCTGCAAATAGAAATATCAAATATCTTTTCTTCATCTTCTGCCCCCTAAGCAATATAATTGAGCGGGATCCGCACGGTAAAGATGGTTCCCTCGCCTTCCGTACTGTATGCTTTAATAGCTCCACGGTGCATCAGCACGGCATTTCTTGTAATCGCAAGTCCAAGTCCTGTTCCACCGATCTCCCTCGAATGGGACTTGTCCACCCGGTAAAATCTCTCGTAAATATGCTCTAGGGAATCCTCCGGGATTCCAATTCCCGAATCCTCTACTTTAACATAGAAATACTGGTAATCTGCATTCAGGGTCACATGTACCCAGCCGTTCTCACGATTATATTTAATGGCATTTTCCACCAGATTTGTAATTGCAAGGGTCAGTTTTACCTCGTCGATTTCTGCCGTAACCGGACGGAACGTCTCTAACACCAGTTCAATATTCTGCTTTTCCGCGATCGGACGCAGACGTTTTAATATCAGCTCTAACATCTCATTGATGTTGATGCTTGAAATATTTAAATCTGCCGCAGACTTATCCATTTTTACTAAGGAAAGCAGATCTGTGATGATCTTATTCTCACGCTCGATCTCATTTGTGATATCTTCCATGAACTCTTTATAAAGCTCTACCGGTGCATCCTCCATGGCATTGATGGAATCCGCTAAAACCTTCATGGAGGTCAGCGGGGTCTTTAACTCATGGGACACATTCGATACGAATTCCTGTCTGGAATCGTCAATCGTTTTCATCCTTCCGAATAACTGGTTAAAACTCTCCGACATCTCTTTTGTCTCGGTATAGGTATTCACATTCAGTCCGTCTTCTTCATATCCGGTCTGGATATCACGGATAGATTTCTCCATCCTGCGAAGCGGACGTACCAGTCTGCCGGATGCAAAAATGGCAAATGCTAAGATCAATACGCCGATAATGAGCGTAAGGATTGCCGCATTGCGTCCCACGGCATCACGGTCATGAAGGACACTGTCCATAGAGACACTGACTAACATAACACCGATGACTTCTGTACTGTTTGCCGCTTCGATCGGCAGTGTCATTTCTAAATAACGGCTCTCTTTATCATATTTTGAGATTTCTTTTCCGGAAAGACTCTGGACGACTTCTTCGGAAATAATGGTTTTTGTCTCATCTAATCCATATGTATCTGCCACGATCCGAAATGCAGAGTCGATCAGCATTACCCTGCCGTCATAGATATTCGAAAGCTGGTTTAACTGTACCGTGATCGATTCCGTATTCTGTTTATTGATATAATCATTTGCTGCAATCTGGTCTGCAAGGATCTTTGCCTGACTGATAATCGCAATACTGCGTGTAGAAGCCGCCTGGTCTTCGTAAGCTTTTAAAAAACCGGCTCGCAAAACCAGACACGGCAGGATTCCGACGATCAGACATAACAGTATCAGACGGAATCGCATGCTTTTTAAGAATTTTTGAAATGCATTATTTTTTTTCATGACCTTACACCTTAACTCTGGTAATAATATCCCACTCCCCATTTGGTGTGGACGTATTTCGGCTCGCTTGGATTTGCCTCGATCTTCTCACGAAGTCTTCTGACATGTACATCAACCGTGCGGACATCTCCCGGATATTCATATCCCCATACCAGATTCAAAAGATTTTCCCGGCTGTACACTTTATTCGGATTCATGACTAAAAGTTCTAACAGGTCAAATTCCTTTGCCGTCACATTGACCTCTTTTCCAAGGATAAAAAGTCTTCGGCTCTCACAGTCTAACTTCAGATCACCGCCCTCTACGATCTTAGGATTTTCCTCTTCTTTCGGTTTTGCATTTCCGGTTCTTCGCATAATGGCTTTGATCCTTGCCTTGACCTCTAGGATATTAAAAGGCTTTGTTATGTAATCGTCTGCTCCATACTCAAGCCCTAAAATCTTATCCATATCATCACCTTTTGCCGTCAGCATTACGATCGGAACACTTGAAAATTCACGGATCTGCTGGCAGACCTCGAATCCATTCATCTTTGGCAGCATGATATCTAAAAGGATCATATCATATGCATTTGCTTTTGCTTTTTCATAGGCTTCTTCGCCGTCATAGGCACAATCCACCTCCATGCCGTCCTGCTCAAGACTGAACCGGATTCCTTTTACGATTAACTTTTCATCATCTACAACAAGAACTTTTTTTGCCATCTTTACACCTCAGTTAACTTTTATACTGTCCTTTATTTTCTGATAAACTCCTTCTTTGATCCCACTGATATTCATCAATTCCTCAGGAGCCTTGAACGCTCCATGCTCATTCCGGTAAGCGATGATCGCATCTGCTTTCGACTGGCCGATCCCCGGCAGACTCATCAGGGCAGACGCATCTGCCGTGTTGATATCGACGCGTCCGTCCCGACTGCTCTCTGCAGTCTCCTGCCCCGGCTGCACCGTTGCCGCTGTCGCTTCCTCCTTTGTCAGTACCCGCAACATCTGTCCGTCACTTAAGACCTCTGCCTGATTCAGGCTGTCACCTGCTGCCTGTTCGCTCAGTCCTCCGGCTGCCGCTATGGCATCACAGATCCGCTGTCCCGGTAAAAGCTCATAGACTCCCGGTTTTTGCACTGCTCCACAGACATATACAAAGATGTTTTCCGTGCTCTTTTCTTTCTCAGAGTCACTTTTTCCTTCTTTTATATCTTTGTTTCCTTCTGTCTGCTTTTCGTTATCCGTATGCTCTTTGGGATTTTCTAATATAAAATCCGTCTCCTGTTTCTTCTGACATCCGGTGTTTACGGCTGTCATGCATAAGATCAGAAACAGGAAAATGACTGTTTTTTTCATTTTGGTTCTCCTTTTTTTGAAAAAGGAGTCCGTTATGCCTGCTATTTTTTATTGTAACGAAATTTTAAATTTATTACAAGAGTATTTCCGTTTTTTTAAGGATTTGTTTTGAAAGACTTTTATTCCCATTTAAAAACCAGTATTCCGGCAATGGCAAGTGCCATTCCGACCACTTTTGACCACTGGAACGGCTGTTTATCCACACCAAAGATCCCAAACAGCTCGATCAGATAGGCAACCAGTAACTGGGCTGTTACGATCAGCATTACTGCCCTTGCAGGACCTAACGCTTCCATACTCTTAATAACGGTGATCGTGATGAAGGCTCCGATGGCTCCTCCTAAGAGCATATATTTCGGTTCTACGTTTTTCAATTCCATAAAACTGCTTCGGTCCGTGATCCCCCATGCTGCCAAACAAACGATCAATGCCGTTAACTGTACAAATGCTCCTGCGACCCAGATGCTTGTCCGTTCCGTTACCTCCGTATTGAATACTCCCTGAATACTCATCAATGCTCCGGAAAGCAGAGCAATAAAAATTCCAATCATAGTCTCCTCCTAAAGATATATTATCCTTAGTATGGACTTTGATTGGAATTTTATTCTAATCGGCTCTTTTGTACTCTATTCCGATAACGCTGCTAACGTATGATCTAATTTTTCGATCATTTCATCCACATGTTCTTTTTCGATCACTAATGGCGGTACAAACCGCAGGACATCGCTTCCTGCTGAAATAATAAGGAGTCCTTCTTCTAATGCCTTTGAGGTGATCTCACCGACCGGCTTTGTAGTTACCACTCCCTGTATCAGACCGACACCGCGTCTTTGGGTTAAGCAATCATATTTGTCTACGAGTGCATCTAATTTTTCTTCTAAATAAGCAGAAATCTCTTTGACATGGGCAGGCAGATTTAATTCCTCAAATATATCTAACACGGTAGAAACTGCTGCACCGACAAACGGATTGCCGCCATAGGTAGTTCCATGGTCACCCGGTTTTAAGGATTTTTCTGCTATCCGCTCTGTCATTAAAAATGCTCCGACCGGCACACCGCAGCCCAGAGCTTTCGCACTCGTCATAATATCCGGTTTCACTCCGTAGCCCTGCCATGCAAACATTTCTCCGGTACGTCCCATGCCACACTGGATCTCGTCTAAGATCAACAGTATATCCCGCTCTTTACAGATTTTTTCGATACCATCCATAAATTCCTGTGTTGCCGGATAAATTCCGCCTTCACCCTGCACGGTTTCGAATAAGATCGCACAGGTCTTATCGGTAAGCTGTGCTTTGACACTCTCTAAGTCATTGAAATCTGCAAAACGGATTCCGCCAAGTAACGGTTCAAACGGCTCCTGATAGTGTTTGTTGCCGGTTACCGACAATGCCCCAAGACTTCTTCCATGGAAAGAATGGTTCATAGCAATGATCTCATGATCCGTATGGCCGTCTCTGGTATAAGCATACTTTTTTGCCGCCTTGATCGCACCCTCGATCGCCTCTGTTCCGCTGTTGGTAAAAAAGACTCTGTCCATCTTGGATACTTTTAAGATTTTTTCTGCGGCTTCCATGATCGGAAGATTGTAATAGAGATTCGAAGTATGCATCAGCTTATCAATCTGATCTTTTAAGGCATCGTTATATTTCCGGTTGCCATATCCTAAGGCTTCTACCGCAATCCCTGCCGCAAAATCCAAATATTTTTTTCCATCCGTATCATAGAGATAGACTCCCTCGCCTTTTTCTAAGACCACCGGAAAACGATTATATGTATGGAGCATGGCTCCTTCTTCTCTTTTGATATATTCTTCTTTATTCATGGTAGAATTTCGTCTCCTTATCCCCTAAGATTGCTGTACCGATTCCTTTGTTTGTAAAGATTTCAAGCAACAGACAGTGTGCAATTCTTCCATCTAAAATATGGACTCTGGACACGCCATTGTCGATCGCATCAATACAGTTGTTCAGCTTCGGTAACATGCCTCCACCGATATTGCCTGCCTCGATCAATGCTTTGGCCTTTGAAACGGTCAGCTCTGAGATCAGGGTACTCTTATCGTCTGGATCTAAATATACGCCTTCAATATCTGTTAAAAACGCCAGTTTTTCGGCATTGACTGCTCTTGCGATCGCACATGCCGCATCATCCGCATTGATGTTATAGGTGTTGAACTCATCGTCCATACCCACCGGACATACGATTGGAAGAAAATCTTTCTCTAACAGATCATGTAAGATTTTTGGATTGACCTCGGTAATCTCTCCGACAAATCCAATGTCCTGTCCATTTGAGTATTTTTTCTCAACCTTGAGCAGTCCACCATCTTTTCCGCTGATACCGATCGCATTGACACCAAGTGCCTCTACCATCTGTACTAGGGATTTGTTGACCTTGGACAATACCATCTCTGCAATTTCCATCGTTGCCGCATCGGTCTTTCTGAGTCCGTTGATAAATTCCGGCTCCATGCCGACTTTTCCAACCCACTTGCTGATCTCCTTACCACCGCCATGGACAATGATCGGTTTGAAACCAACTAATTTTAACAGGGTTACATCCTGTATCACGCTTTTTTTCAATTCTTCATCTACCATCGCACTGCCGCCGTATTTGACAACAATGATCTTACGGTTAAAACGTTGGATATATGGGAGTGCTTCGATCAAAACTGACGCTTTATCCATAATTTCCTGCATGCTTTTTTCTTCCATCTGACTAAAACCTCTTTCCTGTTTTTCTATCTGATTTCTTATTTCTGCTTCTTTTTCTGCTTTTTCTCAAAGTATTCTTTTATAAATCAGCCGCTTAGGCTGTCTGCATTGATTTTATAACCTGTTAGGAGCGGTAATCTGCATTAATCTTGACATAATCATAAGTCAAGTCACAGCCCCACGCCGTTGCCTCGGCATTGCCCTGATTCATATTGGCAATTGCTGTTACTGCCGGCTCTGATAAAATCCTGGTTGCCTCTTCTTCGCTGTAATCTACGGCAATTCCGTTTTTGATGATCTGAATGCTTCCTGCAGCACTTTCAAAGACTAAATCCACTTTTTCCGGGTCGAATTCCACACCGGAATAACCAAGTGCGCAAAGAATCCTGCCCCAGTTTGCATCATGCCCGTAAATGGCTGCTTTTGTCAGACTCGAACATACCACGGATTTACTCAATATTTTTGCTTCTTCCTTACTCTTTGCACCAATGACTTTGACTTCAAACAATGCGGTGGCACCTTCTCCGTCTCCCGCCATCATTTTTGCAATTTCCGTATTCACATAATTCAGCGCTTCACAGAACTTCCGGTAATCTTCATTTTTTTCCGTAATCTCCGGGTTTTCTGCCATACCATTTGCTAAGAGCAGTACCGTATCGTTTGTGGAGGTATCTCCATCTACGGAGATCATGTTATAAGTGTCACAGACATCGGCACTGAGTGCCTCCTGTAAGAGTTCTTTACTGATCGCTGCATCGGTCATGACAAATCCTAACATCGTACACATATTCGGATGTATCATACCGGAGCCTTTGCACATACCACCTACCGTAACGGTTTTTCCGCCTGCTTCAAAAGTAACGGCTACTTCTTTGGAGATCGTATCGGTCGTCATGATCGCACACGCCGCCTGATGTGCTGCCTCTCTGGTATCGGAAAGTTCTTTTGCCATCACTTCAATGCCTGATTCTAATTTCTGTATTGGAAGCTGCATACCGATCACTCCGGTAGATGCCACTAACACGGCATCCTCTGCAATATTTAACTCTGCCGCTGCTTTTTTTGCCGTATCTTCGCAGTAGCCAAAACCCTCTGCACCGGTACATGCATTTGCAATTCCTGCATTGACCACCACTGCCTGCACGCTCTTACTCTCCGTTACGATTTTTTTATCATATAAGACCGGAGCTGCTTTTACGACATTCGTGGTAAAAGTTCCTGCCGCCTTACAGGGAACCGTGCTGTAGATCATTGCCATATCACTGCGGTCCTTATATTTGATGCCTGCTGCTGTTGATGCTGCTAAAAATCCTTTTGGTGCGGTCACGCCGCCGTCGATTACTTTCATTCTGCGCCCCTCTTTCCTATGAATTAAATCTGGTAATATTTTCTTCATTTAATGTAAAATCATAGTAGTTCAGATCTTCCCGGAATGTCCAGCCGACACTCTTCCAAAAGACATTTCCCACTTCGTTATTTTTAAAAGCGATCAGGCAGACTTTGTTGATCTGCTCTTTTTGCAGTTCCTTCATACAGGTTACCGCCATGCTCTTTCCAATCCCACGTTTGCGGTACTGCTCATCTACGCAGACATGATAAAAACATCCGCGTCTTCCGTCGTGCCCACATAAGATCGCTCCTACGATCTTTTCTTTATTTTCTTCTTTGACAACGGCAACTACACTCGTGGAAGGATTTCTCTGTAAAAAACGCTGTACTCCTTCTTTCGAATCATCCAGACTTCGCATGCCGAATCCATGGATTGTTGTCCAGAGCGTATATACTTCTTCGTAGTCTTTAATTGTCATTGTCCGTATTTGATATGTATCCATTTTTCTTTGTCCTGTCTGCTTGTTCTCAATTCCTTTATCGGTATGACCTTCTTATCCTCTGACTTTTTTATGGGAACATCGGTACTAATTCTAAACCGGTTTCCTCCGGCAGCCCAAATAAAATATTCATATTCTGTACCGCCTGTCCTGCTGCACCTTTGACAATATTGTCTAAAGCTCCCATCATAATGATCCTGCCGGTTCTCTCATCAATGACAAAGTTCACATCCACATAGTTACTTCCCTCTACCCATTTTGTCTCCGGGCAGACTCCTTTGTCTAATACACGCACAAATTTTTCTTTTCCATAATATTTATCATATACTGCCTTGATCTCCTCGTAAGTCGGCAGTTTTCCGCCTTTTTTATTCAATGTTGCATACTCGGTCACTAAGATGCCACGGTTCATCGGAACTAAATGCGGTGTAAAATTAATCTGTATCTCTTTTCCTGCCGCATAGCCTAGCTGCTCTTCAATCTCCGGCGTATGTCTGTGGCTTGCCACACCATAGGCTTTGATATTTTCATTGACCTCGCAGTACAGGTTCTGTACTTTTGCTCCTCTACCGGCTCCTGAAGTACCGGATTTTGCATCGACGATCAGGGTTGTTGTATCAATGAGACCTTCCTTTACCAGCGGATAAGCGGTCAGGATCGAACAGGTCGTATAACATCCCGGATTTGCTACCAGTCTTTTGCCTTTCGTCTTTTCCCTGTTGATCTCACAGAGTCCATAGACTGCTTCTTCAATAAACTGTGGGGACTTATGCTCAATTCCATACCACTGTTCATAAATATGTACATCTTTGATCCGGTAATCGGCACTCAGATCAATGACTTTGCACTGTTTTAAGATCTCTTCGGTCAGCACTCCTGCTAAAAATCCCTGCGGTGTTGCCGTAAAGATAACATCGACCTCTTTTGCTAACTTTTCTATATTATCATCGAGACAGACATCTTCTACCAGTGTAAACATATTCCGGTAAACATCTGCATACTTCTTATCTATATAGCTTCTTGAACCGTACCATTTGATCTCTACATCTTTATGTCCTAAAAGGATACGCACCAGTTCTCCTCCTGCATATCCGGTTGCTCCAATAATTCCTGCTTTTATCATTCTCTTTCCTTCTTTCTTCGATAACTGTATCTAGTGTAGTATATCTTTTGGTTTTCGTAAAGGGCTTTTACACATTTTTTTCATTTTTTATGTATATTTATTCGCTATGATTTAAAATTATACAATGATTTTGGCACTTTTTCCAGTATATATGCATTTTTATTTGAAAAATATGTATATTTTTTCACTTGCATTATTCTCCCATTTATTATATAGTAATTGCAGTGCAGAAAACTGCAAAAATGAACGTAAGAAAGGACGACGATTATGAAAGAAAAAGTTGTTTTAGCCTACTCAGGCGGATTAGACACCACAGCGATCATCCCGTGGTTAAAAGAGAATTATGATTATGAAGTTATCTGTTGCTGCATCGACTGCGGACAGGAAGAAGAATTAGACGGATTAGAGGAAAGAGCAAAATTATCCGGCGCAAGCAAATTATACATAGAAGATATTACAGACGAGTTCTGTGATGACTACATTGTACCTTGTGTACAGGCAGGTGCCGTATATGAGAACAAATATCTGCTTGGTACTTCCATGGCACGTCCGGGTATCGCAAAGAAACTCGTAGAGGTTGCCCGTAAAGAAGGTGCTACTGCGATCTGCCACGGCGCTACCGGAAAAGGAAATGACCAGATCCGTTTTGAACTTGGAATCAAAGCTCTTGCTCCTGATTTAAAGATCATTGCTGCATGGCGTGACGATAAATGGAACATGGATTCCCGTGAAGCTGAGATTGAATACTGCAAAGCTCACGGTATTGACCTTCCATTCTCCGCTGACTCTTCTTACAGCCGTGACCGTAACTTATGGCACATCAGCCACGAAGGTCTTGAGTTAGAAGATCCTGCAAACGAGCCAAATTATGACCACCTTCTCGTTCTTGGTGTAAGCCCGGAAAAAGCACCGGATGAAGGCGAATATGTAACCATGACTTTTGAGGGCGGAGTTCCTAAGAGCGTCAATGGAAAAGAGATGAAAGTATCTGATATCATCCGTGAGCTGAACCGTCTTGGTGGAAAACATGGTATCGGTATTGTAGATATCGTAGAAAACCGTGTGGTCGGAATGAAATCCCGCGGTGTTTATGAGACTCCTGGCGGAACCATCTTAATGGAAGCTCATCAGCAGTTAGAGGAACTGATTTTAGACCGTGACACTATGACTGTGAAAAAAGATATGGGCAATAAATTTGCACAGATCGTTTACGAAGGAAAATGGTTCACACCACTGCGTGAGGCTGTTCAGGCATTCGTGGAATCTACACAGAAATATGTAACCGGTGAAGTGAAGTTCAAACTTTACAAAGGAAATATCATCAAAGCAGGAACAACTTCTCCATATTCCCTTTACAGTGAATCTTTAGCAAGCTTCACAACCGGAGATTTATATGACCACCACGATGCAGAAGGATTCATCACTTTATTTGGTCTGCCATTAAAGGTTCGTGCTATGAAGATGGCTGAAATCGAAAAAAATAAATAATTTCCGTACAGGCATAACATAATAACATAATAAAAGAAGGTGTGAGCTACAGATGTAACTCACACCTTTTTGTTTTTCTTTTCGTTAACATGGTCTGAAACAGCAACAGTTACAGAGCATATTTAACAGTATCATGCTCAAGCACCAGCTTCCCTGTCCCGCATAAGGACTCTCATACTGACCACGCATGTTCTCATACCACGAATCTCCATATCCAAACGGATTCTCACCCGAACCATAGCCATAAGGACCTCCGTTGTTCTGCCCATAGCTTCCGTTCTGATAGCCACCCTGCCGGTATCCGCCCTGCTGGCGTTCCCGCATGATCTGTTCGTATGCCTGCTGGACTTCTTTAAATTTTTCCTCCGCCTGCATCTTATTCGGATTGTTGATATTTGCATCCGGATGATATTTCCGGCTCAACGCGCGGTATGCTTTTTTTATTTCTTCATCTGTAGCACTCGGACTGACTCCAAGCACTCCGTAAGGATTGATCATTTCCGATGCCTCCTTGTTCCGGCATTCTGTTTCTTTTTCTTCTTCAACTGCATATATTCATATTTTGTCCAGACACCGGAATATAAAATATTTCGGATGATCTCCCCATGTTCGATGATCGGCAGACGTTCAAAGGACTTCGCACATTCTGACAACATACTTGTCAGCATCAGTTTACAGAATGCATCAAAATTCTTCGGGTCTGTCTTATACATATGACGCAGGACGTTAAAATTATGATTCTTAGTATCTTTTTCTAAGTCCTCATATGCATCCATCAGATAGATGAACTTACCAAGATAATAGCCAAAACATTTCAGCTCATCTTTCCATTCATCATCTTTCCATGCAAAAATCTCGCCAAGCATCTCGCCGGTCAGGCCTGCAACTGCATCAATATTGTATTCCTTTGCCGCCTCTGCTTCTTCTAACTTCTCAATATATGTCTGGATTGCCTCTACCTGTCTTGGGTATTTCAGATATATCCTCTGATAATCCTTATCGAGAACCTTCATGTATGCCTTCTTCGGGATCGAATGATGATCTCTCCAGTCATCCCCGAAATTCTCATAGGCAAGCACAATATTCATATCCGCAGCATAGTCTGTAATCTCATTGATATACGCTAACTGCTTCTTTGTAGGATGAATCGCACAGGTAAACTTTTTCCTGTGATCTTCTACCTCATAAAGCCCTGTTAAGAGTACAATCAGAAAAGTCATATCATAGGTTAACAGAGCCTGTCCCTTGACTCCGCAGTTTGTCTTTAACTTCCGGCACAGACCACAGTAATATGCCTGATATGCCTTTCGCTCTTCTTCTGACAACTGACTCTTATTAATATTGATATAGCCAAACATATTGTTCTCCTTTGCCAGTATCACGCTCTGTTCCATTAGATAATATGTTACAACGTGCCTGATAGAGTGTCAACAATACTACGTTTTTTTTAGAAAGATTTTATACTTCCATAATAATTGGTTTCATATGCCTAATTCAGATCAAACAATGTGGTCTTTAAAACCTTTAGTGTTGATACATCATCATGGCTTTCTTCTTTTCCGTAATAGTTAAATCTGCAGTTCAATTTTGCACGGATCTCTAAACTTTCATTTCCCGCTTCTGCTAATTTTTCAGATGCTCCATGCAGTACCGCTTTATAAATATGACCTTCCGTATAGGCACCGGATGCGGCTGTATTCGTTGTCACATCGGTAACCTGGATCTGGTCTGCCCCTAACACTACATTCGTACTTCCATTGTAATAGGAAAATTCCATCGTCATCTGCTTTTCTGAAGATGCTAAGTTCGGATCGGACACCGTAAAGTAGAATACGATGTCATCCTCAATCGGTTTGTCCGAAAGGGAACTGTCATAAGTGATGTATTCATACTTTTTCTCAGCAGCATTTTTATCCGGCGCTTCTAAGATCTTAAGATCCGGTGCTTCTACTCCTGCCTTATAGGCTGCCACTACCGTATTGATGAATAACTTCGTCTCTAGGTCTTTTCCCGAATGATCTAAACTGGTATGACCCATTCCGGTATAGGTTACATTGCCTATGTTATAAATATAATAATTATTGCGTACATCATTAGGCAGGCTTCCGTAAACCTTGTTTGCATTGGCATTAGAAGAACCAGACATACAATACCATACAACTACATCTCCCTCTCCATCTCCATCATCATCCTGATCCAGATTTAACTGATAATACTGATAATGAGTCTCAGCCGAAGTAAACTGATTGCCTATCTCATATGGAAAATGGGTAATCAACCCATCATTGACAGAAGTTACTTTTGTCTGAGCAATTCCCGATGCATTACTTCCGGTAACAGACAAATCGCGCTTGAGATTTGTCTTCTGTTGTTTATTTCCAAAAGCATCCAGATATTTGATATCTGTTACTAATTGTTTATTTAAAATGCCATTGGTATATCCCTGCGTCTGTCCATATGCCTGTGCCGTTCCACTAGCTCCGTCGTACGTGTTTGCAGCGTAGGCAACGTCCCGGTTGCCACTCAGGATGCCCTTAGTAATGCCTCTTGTGGTAAAATATACCATTTTATTTCTGTCTTTTGTATTTTTACATTTATTTACTGTAGCTGTAAGATTTCCCTCCGCGTCTGCATGAGCCTTATCAACAGTCAGATGTTGTCCCTGTCTCAACAAATCCTGCTGTGCCGATAAGGCATCATTGGTGCTGGAAGCTACTCCATAACGATCCATTCCTAATATATCTCGAAAGTTCTGGTTCATGTCATATCCCCACTCATGAATCGTTGTTAAATCATCACTAAATCCTGCCAAATGAATATCTTCATAGGTCTTACTTTCCGGTACATTGATGTAAGAAGTGGTGTCATGGGAAAACAGCACACTCTTCCCGGAATTAATAAACATCTTAATGGCATCGACTCCATGATAAGTATTCTCCAAGTCATAATACCTATCTGCAAAACCGACAATCAGCATATCGTAATCTTCCAAATAATTTTTATAAAAATTCTCTACACTGGTGGCATATCGTCGGCTAAAATCATAACCACCAATAGTTGTAATCTCAAATTGTAATCCGGTCTTGCCCTCTACCTCCTGCAAGTATGCCTGTATGATGGATTCATTTTGCAGATTGATAGTAGTGTTGTTTTCACTACTGTTCTGGCTGGTAATCTGCAGTACTTTAACTCTCTCCATCTTGCTAATGCCATCCACCTTGGTATACTGAATATCCGAAGTCCTCACATATGGATTAGAGGATTGCTTCATTTCCAATTTCCAAGTCAACACTCCCAGATAGGAGGAAGGAATTTCCCTCTCCAACACATATCGTACCTGACTGGATAATTGATAATTTCCTTCTGTATCCTTCGCTGCCTCTTCTCCGGTGTCATAATTGTAAATCAGACACTCCAATCTCTCGCTGCTGTCACCATTCCCTGACTCCAAGAATTTTCCATCAGCATTCAAATCAATGTAAAAATTTGGTATATAAGTAGTACTCCGCGAAGAATCCACCTGACTGTTTAATACAAATCCTACTCTTGCAGTATAGACTCCGGTCTGATTTTCTCCGTTAGTATCAATTTTCATTTTGGATACATCCTCAAAGCTGTTTCCTGCTTCTGTGGAAATACCTTCATATTTTGCATTGTCTCCGGGATTATCCACATCAAAGTACTGTATCTCTGGCTTTGGTAAATTCAAATAACTTCTGATATCGCTATCAATGCTCTCTGCCTGTTGACTACTGAATACATTCCCATTTCCTTTTACCTGTTCTAAAAGCTCATAAAGATATGATGTATTGTCTACCGCTGTGGTATTGACAGTCTTATTTCCATTGCTATCGGTTTCATACAGGGCATCAGATACCACTACCGGATAATTTGCCTGTATATATTCCATCAAATCTGTAGTTTTCGTCTTGGTAATATCATTTCCGCTATACCGATAAACCATCAAATCTGCTACTACAGATTTGCCGCTGCCGATTCTTTTTCCCAAATTATAATACATCCACAGACTGACATTCTCTAACCGTTGGGTTAATACACCGTCCGTATAATCCGTTCTGTATTCTCCATAGTTATAATATCCAGTTAAAGCACTTCCTCCATTGTTGTAAATATAAGAGTTTTTCAATTTTGCATAAGGTTTTGGCGTTTTGTCCTGATGTTCATAGGCTGCAGCATAGTCCACATCCAAAATTCCTATAATATCCCTTAGTCCCACCACATAATCTCCTGTATGGCTATAAATCACCCCATTCATCCGAGTGTCATTGTATACTGTGGATTTTGAGCTGTCGGAACCTGTGGTATTGAAATCATCAATACTTGCACCTATATAGATCAAATCATAGTTCTTATTTAAATCTTCTGTTTTTCCGATAAATTCTGCTGTGGACATGGTTGTAATGGTGATCATATCTGTCTGATCTTCTGATAATCCCGCCCAAGCAGCTACTTTTTCTTTGGTCAGCTGAAATCCTGTGGTATCTGCCGTGGCAGCATCCGTCGGCTGGATCTCTAAGACACGGAAATGATCCTTGGTCTGGATCCTGCGCTGATTACTATAATCAATAATATACTGCATCAGAAACAGGCGGGTAATATCTGTCGAAAGTTTTTCCTCGCCGCTTCTTATCATATTTTCTTTTTTGATCAATTCAGATACCTCTGAACATCCCGAAGTATCGGAGATCACGCCTTCTAAATTCTCAAAAAACGGTTCTCTTGCTGCTGCATCCTTCGTTCCAAAGATATAGACGTTTTCATGTATAAAATCACTCTGTCCCGTATAGCCTTCCTGATAAGCGGCACACTTTTCCCATACTCCGCTGGATGCATCGATCATGCACGGAACTTTTTGCAGCGAAACACTGTTTGCAACCGCATCCCAGACTGCCTGCGGGTTTTGGTAGGCTTTTGCGTCTTTTGTGGTATCTCCACAGAGATAGATAAAATCTGCCGCAGACAGATCGGTCTGGGCTAACTGACTCTCTTCTACTGTAACAACTTCGATCTCTAAACTGTCACTGTCTTTAGATGCTAATACCTTTGTCCGCATCCAGTCCTGACTGCTAAACCCGCCTTTATAATAGATTTTTCCTATCTGGACGATACATTCTTCTTTTGCTTCGTCTTCTACAAACTGATAAGAGCCGTTTGTTCCTATATAGGAATACGGTAATTCCGTATCTAATACCGGTGTATAACAAGCCCCTGCACTTCCGGAACCTACATACTGAAAGGACTCAATATAGTATAAGGTTCCTGTCGGATCCTCCTCTGCTGCCTCCATCATTGGATTCCCGTTTTCATCGGTTCCAACATTACGGTATGCCTGTGTATAGAGTGCATCGGTGGTATCGGTACGCATGGTCTCTGTAAAGGTTACGGTATAGGCACCATGGTCTTTATCATACTGAAAGCCTGTGATATTTGGCTCATAAGAACCGTCTAAAGCCGGTGTCTCCTCATAACTTCCGTGAAGCTGTACGGTCTCATACTGCTCCTTCGGGAACCCCATCACTTTCCAACCCTCTGTATCTTTTGGAAAATAAGCCTCCTCATAATCTCCGTCTTTTTGCAATGGTTTTCCGTCTCCGGCAAAGGCTTCTAATTTTCCCATCAATGAGTTGACATAATTTTTTCGCACCTGTGCCGTATTCTGTCTGGACGTATCTTCTGCAAGATAGGTGTCTAAGTATTTTTTCAGATAGTCACCGGTAATGTCCGTGTCTTTATTTTTTACTAAATAACCGATTTCTCCTTCGGAGGCATCCGGTACAACTTCTATGATCTGAAACTTTTTGCTGTCCTTTACTTTCTGGGAAACTTTCTCTTCAAGTCCTGTCAAAATCCCCTGTGCCTGCACATGAAAAAACAGATAACCGCCTGTTCCGACACATAAAAGTGCTGCTGCGATCACCACACACCATATTCTCTTATTTTTCCAGCCTTTCTTTCCCATTGTGATTCTCCCTTTAATTCCAACTGATACCCATTTTATTTACAGAAAATCCATATTCATAGGTACTTCCATTCTTATCTGTTCTCCTAATAGTCTCCCCTGCACGATAGACCCCGATACTGGTGGATTGTGAACGGAAACCTCCAAAGAGCCAACGTAAAATGGAACGGTCCGGATCAAAGGTTGCCGTACACTCCCAGCTTCCATCTACAGTTTTGGTTGGTCTTCCATAGGATAATACTCCACGGGTATCATACAGATAAAAATTCCCGCTTCCGCTGTCCTCTTTAATCTCATCTGTGGAGGATGCGATTTTCAATCCTCCCGCCGCAAGTTCCTCTAGTCCATAAATTGTAAGCTTTGCACTGCCCATATATGCCATACTCTTCCTGTCGGCTTCAATCCTCACTACATGCACAACCGCCTGATTTGATGTAAATACATGTCCTGCATCATCGGTTACAGATGCCGATACCGTAAAATCGCCACTTGTCTCCGTTGCATTAATATGAATCTTCTGGTTGTTCTGCAGGCCATTATTATAATTACTTTTCGATGCAGACCATACCAGATCAGAAATTTTTAATCCGGTTGAAGTTAAAATATCTGCATGATAGGTTACTTCTCCATTTCCATTCTTATCCGGGTCTAAGGTACCTCCTGCCGGACTGATCCAGACTTCTTCCGGATAAATCCGGATTCCGGCATGGTTAATGTGGATCGTCATGCTTCCTTTGACTGACGGATCCTGTGCAGACTGTGCCGTGATCGTCAATGTCTCTGCCGTCTCATCGGCTCCGATATGCAGGACTCCGTCTTCTCCTATATAGGTCTTGGCATTATTTGCTCCTGTACAAAACCAGTTCACCTTCTGGGATGGATAATGTTCTCCTGTTACAATGGCATAAAATACTTGTTCTTCGCCTTTTAATAAAGCCGTTCTCGATGCATTGACCTCTACTTTTTTTACCACGGAAACTTCTTCTTCAGTCGGATCCATGACCTCATAATCTTCTTCCTCGGTTGGATTCACAACCACGGCATTTCGCAGATGATATACCATATCTGCCTGATAGGTCTTTTTATCCTTTTTTAAGGTGACCGCTGCTTTCACTTTGCCTTTTTCCTGTGCCTTGGAAACATCCATCGCAAAGCTCTCTACATTTTCTGCGAGTGCTGTTTTTTCTACCGTAGTCGTATATTCAGATGCTTCTGCCGCTTTTTCCTGTCTCTCATAATAGAGCTTTTTATCAGAAGCAGAATAGCTTAAAATATCTACCTGTGTTTTTCCGTTTTCCTCATCATAAATGGTGGTCACATCATCCTTTTGCCGGATTCCTCTCGCACCGATGACATATTGCTCTAACTGGTTTAACAGCACCTGTGCTTCGTATTGCATATCTGTTTCGTTGCTGCTGGACTGATATGTCTTACTTCCTGACTGGATCAGACTTACGACTCCTCCGCCTACAATCCCGATAATGGCGATTGCAACGATCAGCTCTACTAAAGAAAAACCATGGTTATTTACTTTTGTTGATGTTTTCCTGTTGCCGGATTGATCTCGATACATTTTGAGTTCTCTCCTTTTTTGAATGTGATCTTTGTATATGTTAAATCTGATGTATCCTCTGTATTGACACAGAACTTTGAAACGGCACCGGTAGATCTGTCATACCCGATCCGGATAAAAGTACTAAGGGAATCTCCTGCATTGTCCCTTAAAGTCTTTTCCCCTGTGCCATCCTGTTTTGCTGCGGATATCTCAACTCCGTGTGGTTTTCCTAATTTTTCCCGCTTCACGGTTTCAAATGTAACAGTTCCGCCGTTTTCTTTTTCTTTATAGGATTCTATATAATAGCATCCCTCTTTTTCATAGAGGCAGACTCCGCTTACTGTATTCTTAGACATGATCTCCGTTCTTGCCTTACGCATAAACCCGTCTGTCAGTTCTGTATACTTTTTTACCTGTGCGCTCTTGCTGTAATTGGAATTCCCGATCACGATGCCTCCAAGCACTGCCATGATCGCGATCACCACGATCAATTCCAATAATGAAAAACCACCGTTTTTATTCTTATACATGTTCTACTCCACTACTTTTTCGACCAGTTTGTGTATACTACAAGCTGCTCTAACCGTATCCTGTTATCAGATGATACCATTTCGACTTCTCTTCCAAGATATTTTTCAGAATCTGTCAGATAATCTTTTAACAGATAATCTTTTCCACTCTTTTGACAGGTACCGCCTGCGATCAGTTTTGCAAGCTGGTTCTGGTTTTTGCAAAGCGTGATGTTTGCTTTTGCCGGAGAAACGGTTACTTTGCCTTTACTCAGAATCGTTCCCTCAAAATCCGTTTGTACCTCAACATCGCCGGTTGCAATGACCATTCTGATCTTTGCTCCCGATGGTGCTTTTCCTAAAAAAGTATCATCCATAACCAATTTTTGTGAGGTATTATCTGTCACATATGCGGCATAGGAAGTCCCGCCTTCTTTGTAAGTAAACCAGCCGGAAGTTCCTACCACATCAAACAATTTATCTTTTACTAAATTTTCAAAGACTGTTCTCGACTTCTGTACACCACTTAATGCCTCATAATTCATTGTCAGATTGATATTATTTGAATGGAACATATCCTGATAGCTGACAAGCTGGTCACTCATCTGTTTAGAATCAGACAGATCGCTGCCCTCCGTAATGGTATCACCGATCGAGGTAATTCCCGTTGCATCATATACTAAAATATTTCCATTTAAGTCCTTTTTTGCATTACGGTTGATCTGGACAGCTTTCTGATCCACATACAGATCCAGATAATTTTTAATCTTAGCCGATGCCGCAGAACCGTAATATGATGTAAAATAATCACTTGCCGCTTTGGCACTTTCAAATCTCATATAGTAATAGTAGAGATTTCCCTGTGTCATCTCCTCTATTCCGCTCACTCCCGGAGTCAATGCCTGTACACGGCTTAAAATATGACTCTTTAAAAGTACCGCCTGATTTGCCGGTGTATCTCCACCGGTATTTGCTAATGCCTGTATACGCATCTGCTCTGTCATTGGATTTGCCATACCGTCCATGCAGGACTCCGGCACTAAATAGGCTATCTGATTACTCTTTACCGTTAGGGATTCTCCCATGAATATGGTACTGTTTCCGATATATGCATTTCCGGCAAGCATCAGTGTCGTAGACTGTCCTAAATTCAATCTCGCTTTTGCACTGCTTCCATTCACGCTGCTGCCTATGGCATTGACAATAATGGCACTGCTGTAATCCGATGGATTGTCTTCAATATCCTTTCTGATCTTCGCACTCTGATTAGAATCTGCCTTTAGCGCCGCTTTCGGATTGCCGAAGCCGTAATACTCTCCACCAATCTGTACATCGGCACTTCCAAACAAGGTCAGGTCATTGGCGGTATAGGTTGTTCCTTTTAGGGACAACTTCGATGCATTCGCTGCTTCAATATCATTTGACCATAGTGTTACCTTTGTCTCGCCCGAAAACTCTGAACCCTGTTCTAAACAGAGCTTGTTTTTTAAAATAACATCATTTCCCTTTTCCACAAGCAGATTCACACCATTTCCAATAGAAAGACTGGCATCATCGCCACCACCATAAATACTTCCATCCACGGTAACGTTTGATGTTTTTTCTAAAGACGCTCCTTTCTGTGCGATCAGTGCATATTTTAAAACATTTGGAAATGAACCGCTCTCCGTAAAATTCATCTGTGGAAACAGAATCTGGATGTCAGTCTGTACCCTTGTCTCATAATCCTGCTCATTGGTATAGGTCAAAAAAAGATTTTTCAAGGTCAGACCGCTTTCACTGACACTCAGCTGCGGTGTCTTTCCCTCTACCGTTGTAAGGCTGGTCCGCTCTTTGACCTTTTGATCTAAAAAGTTCAGCAGATAGTCCACGTTGTAATGATTCTCGTCCGATGACTGTGCCAGCTTACTTCTTAACACTTTGATATATGTCTCATTAAAATGCTTCGTCCGTTTCGCCGTACTTTTTCCGGTATAATCTGCCATCGTCTCTACATATGCCTGTGACATAGCATCGGATACATCGCTCTGCAGTCCCAGACGGATCTCATCTAATACACGCTCTGCATCATAAAAATTATTTTTTGATATACGGTTGGTCGCCTTCATCTGATAATTCCACAGTCCCATCGTCAATGCAACGGTTACTAAAACAGTTACCAGTGCAATTGCCGCAATGACCATGACCAGTGAAACACCCCTGTTGTCTTTTTTTAACTTTTTCATATCTATCCCTACCTGGTGACTGTTCCCGTCAGTGTTGTGATTTCTTTGTTCTCCCGATTTACTTTGACCGTAACATCATAAAGACGCGTATGTACACGTTTGCCATCGAGCCCGCTTAGTCCGAAATATTTTTCTAACTGTGACTGGTTCAACGATGTTTCACTTCCACTTCCTTTATAATAGAATAGCGGTGTGTCCGCATCCGTAAAATTTGCCCGTATCCGGATCCCCTTTGTAAAGTCCGGGTCCTGCTCTTCCCCAAAGTGTTCCTTTTCTTTCGTTCCAACCAGATGTACCTCTACTTTGGCTGCCTGATCTCCCTGTTTGATCAAAAACAGGTTCAGTGGATAATCGTCTTTATTCTGGACTGTAATTGTATTTTTTGCATTTGGTTCAAAACAGATATAAAGATTTTCAAGAGTTCCGCCCGCCTGTCTGCTGTCATATAAAAGCATCGGATGCTCTCCTAAAAGAATCCCATTATAATAATAAGAGACGTTCTGCCAGATGTTCTGTTGATTCTTATCTGCCGCTACTACATAATTCCACCGGATATCTAAATTTTTCAGTACTGTATCCTTCTGGTCTGCCTGTACCTTGTTTTCTGAAACTGCCTTGATAAAATCTTCTTCGATGATCTTATCATCCTGTACATAGACTCCGTCTTTGGAAAGATCGATCCTTTTTAAATCTACAACTTCTTTCTTATTGTAGTCTGCGTCAGCATTCTCCGTGTTCTGATACGGACGTACTTCTACGGTAACCGCAAATTTTTTTCCATCCGACTCATATTCGGGATAGGTAAATTTGTATCCTGTCTTTTTTCCATCTTCCTCAATATAACCTACATCTGAGATTGATTTACTGTCCTTATCCTGAATAAAGGCTTCCATACCGTCCGCTTTTAAATCCTCTAACACTGCCTCTCCTGCCGAAGTTGCAGCTAACAACACTCTGGATCTTGCATTAGTCTGAACGGTAAGGATCATGGATTTAAAAAGAGGAACCACGCAGATCACCAGTATCGCTGTGGCAATCAATATTTCCACTAAAGACACACCGCGATCATCCTGTTTCATCCGTGTTCCTCCTTTCATTCCATCTTAAAATCTACTGCTACATTCCTGCTTACTGCTCCGGAGTCTCCGTTGCCTGTGTCTCTCCTGCCTGCTGTGAAGCCTTTGTCTGCTGTACATCTTCCGGTGCTATACCGGATGCTCCACCGAAAATATTATCTGTTCCCTTTTGAACATCATTAATCTCTGCTGGCTGATACTCTTCTCCTGTTCCTAACATATAGTACTGCTTCATGCGAATGTCTCCTACCAGATTTCCGCTTGCCTCATCCAGTGTCAGCACCATTTCATTTATGGATTTTCTTTCTTCTTCTTTTGGTATCCGATGAAGCCAGTCCTTTAACTGAGCATAGGAAACTGTACACTCAATCATTTCCGGTACGCCATAAACCGAAAGACCGGCTTCCTGATTCTCTGCCACGAGTTCTCCTGCTTCCATGCTGACTTTAGAAATATGCAGACTGTCATAACGCTTTTCCATATCGGAAGCATAGAGGATCTGGTCTCTCGCTTTTACCATAGCCGGAAATTCTTTATAATATTCTTTTGTTTTTTTCTTCCATTCTTCCGTCTGAGCGGTATATTCCTTCTCGTTTTTCTGAATAACATCTAGCTCTTTTAATTCTGCTTCTAATGCCGCCTTAGTTGCCTTCTGTTCTTTGTTCTCTGCTAAGAAGTTGCGGAAACCAAACTGGATGACTAGTACGACTAAAAGAATTCCTCCAACTATAAATAAGAGATTTTTATCCCGGTCACTCATACCGGCACTCTTTATTTTTCTATCTTTTTTCATCGGATTACCCCCTCCGTACTTCTATTCTCCTGCGGTCTGATCCTGCTGCTTTGTTTCTAGTGCTTCTACGTCCTCGCTCATTGTTGTTTCATTTTGAGCATCTCCGTCTGCTGTTCCTCCTACATAGGTACAGACAACCATGAAATCCACATAGGACTGATTTGTTTCACTTTTCGTCTCCTCTAAAGATTCCACCTGAACATCACTGATACTCTCAAAACCGGAAAGTTCATCCACAACTTTTGCTGCCTCACGTTTAGAACTTACCCGTATATCCATTGTCACACTCTCTGAATTTGACGTAATGGAACGTACTAAAATATCACTTGGCATATTCTTTTCCAGTTCATCAATGAAATCACCGATTCCTTCTGATGTTGTCGTAGTCTCTTGATAGAGATTTTCAATCTTTTCATATTCTGTCTTTGCCTGATTGTATTCTTTATACTCATCCGCAAGATACTGTTTTTCGCTTCTCTCTTTTTGCAGTTTATGAACACCCATCTTCAAATAGCCATAGTATGGAACGACCGCTAAGAGAAGTACCAGTGATACTACAACGCAGATACCAAAAAAATTCTTTGGCTCAATATGAATCTGCTTATGCTCTTTTTTCTTCTCCGCAACTTCCTTTTCATCTTCTAAACGGAATTTCATCGGATTGACTGCGGCTCCGACACAGGTCAGATACATGAGCGGATAATAATCTCCCGTGTTGCCTTTTTCCTGCGGGAGTGCTTCCCTTAACGATTCGCCTGAAACAGGAATACTCAGCTCATCGGACAGATACTGCTCCATTCCACAGATATCTGCACCGGTACCATAGAGAACGATATTCTCCATCTCCGCACCGGCATGATTGGAACTGTAAAAATTCATCACACGCGAAACGTTTCCTGTAATGGCACGAAAACCTTCTGTGATATCCTCTTGAATCTCTTCCTCTTCTAAGCTCAGGACATTTTCTTTCCGCATCTTTTCGAGTGTCTCATAGAAATCAATATCTTCACCAAAATGTCCGGATTTTTGAACCGCCTGTACAACGTCTGCGATTCCATAAGGGAAGGTTCTCTGTAACTCAATTTTATTCTCACGGACGATCGTGATCATCGTAGTATCTTCTTCTAATCTTACCGCCGCATATAAGTCATTTTTGATATTTTTTTCTAAAAGCTGTGTTGCGGCATTGCCTATGTAGTCTAAATCTACCAGCGTCAATAAGCAGACTTTTGCTAACGATTTATAAGCATCGATCATTTCGTTTGGTACGGCAAGTACCATCAGCTTATATTTCTGTTCGCCCTCTTCCTCTACTTCATCTAACAGCCGGTAACTCAACTGATATTTTTCAAGGTCTACCGGAAAATACTCCGCAGAGTTTGCATACAGCAATGTCCGGATACGGTTCTCTTTTACATGCGGAATGACAACATCCCTGCTTGCGATCCTGCTGGATGCTAATACAAACACTGCCTTTCTTGTCTTGATCTTATGTTCTTCAAGCCCTGCATCCAGACGCTCTTTAAACGGAAGAACGTCCGCAAGTGTCTCTTCTTTAAAGAGATTATCCGGTGTCTGGAAACTGAAACTCTTATAGATTTTGGGTTCTTTTACTTTGAAATCCGTCTCTACAACGTGAGTCATACGGTTTCCAATCTCAATACATAATACTCTATTTGCCATCTTCTCATTCCCTTGCTATCATTTTTCACTGTCTGTTCCCACAAAAAGACCTTCCCTGTACCTTTTGTCGAAACAAACGCCTACCAAAGACGCATATACATCTGTAACAGGCTGTCACCCCAGAGCGCCGCTAATAAAATACCGGCTGCTAAGTACGGTCCCATTGCTAACACATGATCCTCGTTTGTCAGTTTCATGCGCAACAAATGGATGACCGAACCAAGAATACAGCCCATTACAAATGCTATTATAATTGCTTTCCAACCTAACATCATGCCCGCTGCCGCCATCAGCTTAATGTCTCCGCCTCCAATGGCTCTGCCCTTAGATAACAGATACAGCAGATATAAAAAAGCACTGACTGCGAAAAAACCTATGACATAGTCTTTCCACCGTGCTAAATCCAGCAGCATATGTATGCAGGCAAGGATAAATATAAATACGTTGATTCCAAAAGGAATCTCATATGTGCGAAAATCGATCACACTAAGCACCAGCAATGTGGATGCCAGCAGAGAGTATATCCCACTCTCTACATTCAGTCCATTGACTGCAAAAATCAGAACATACATGAATCCATTGACTGCCTCGACAATCGGATACTGGCAGGAAAGCTTTGTTTTACACTTTCTGCACTTACCTCTAAGAAAGATATAACTAAAGATAGGGATTAAGTCATACCATTTCAACTGATATCCGCAGGTCATACAGTGGGAGTTCACTTTGACAATGTCCTCTCCCTTCGGAATGCGGTAAATACACACATTCAAAAAACTGCCTATGACGATTCCAAATAAAAATATAAGAATTTCTGCGAATATCAGTATGGTATCCATGTGTTAGTCCGTTCCTTTCAAACTGCAAAAATTACTTAGCCCAGTCACCTTCTGCTTCCGGATATAACTGAGTATCACCAACTTTAACGGTTACTTCACCATCTGCGCTAACGGAATATTTGAAGTTACCACTTGCTGCTTTTACTTTTGGTACTCCACCAAAAACCTCTTTCTGAGTTCTTGCTGTACTAGCAGCATCTGTATCGCCATCCCATTTTGCTTTACCATCAGTGATTGTCTGCTCAGCAACTGCTGTTGTTCTCGCTGTATCAGCGAACTCTGCACTGATTGCAGTTGCAATCTGCTGTGCATTCTGGATATCGGTAGAAATTCTGGATCTTCCAATATACTTAACGAACTGTGGTGCTAAAACTCCTGCTAAGATTGCCATGATTGCAATTACGATGATTAATTCTACTAACGAGAATCCTTTGTTGTTACGCTTTGTCCTTTTCATAATGAATCTCTCCTTTTTTATTTTTTATAGATTATCTCAAGTCCGAAGCCCTATCCCCCGGAAATTAGATACAATGAATACCCCTGCGGTTCTACATATTTCCAACGCCGTTGTATAACGAAAGCATTGGTCCCATGATTGCCGCTATCAGAATTACTACGATAATTGCCATGAATACAATAATCATAGGCTCTAAGAGTGCTAAAACGGTCTGGGTTGTGACCTCCACCTCTTCATCATAGTAATCTGCTAATTTATCTAACATTTCCTCGATCTCTCCGGTCTCTTCTCCGATTGCCATCATATGTACTACCATCGGTGGAAAGAGTCCTCCATTTTTCAATGGTTCCGAAAGAGGAACACCTTTTGCGATTTCTTCTTTTGCTTTTAATAACTCTCTTTTGTATAAAATATTTGTCATTGTATTTGCCACACTGTCTACTGCATCGATCATCGGGATTCCCGCCTGCATCAATGTGCTGAGTGTTCTTGCAAATACGGAAGAGTAGGTCTTGATGTTCAGATTCTTAAATACCGGGATCTTGATCGCTCTCGTACCAAAAAACTCCTGCCCTGACTCTGTTTTTTTCCAGCTTTTTATTCCTATAACGATTGCTACAATGATTGCAACTAAGAGGATGGCATGATTTTTTACAAAATCTCCCATGTGCATAATCGCCAATGTCAGTGCCGGCATATCAAAATCATATCCCTCAAACATTTCCATATAATTCGGGATAACATACGTCAGCATAACGATTAAAATTACCAGTGCCACAACTCCTAATACCATCGGATACATCATGGAGCGTTTCATCATGCCCTTTAACTTGGCTTCTTTTTCAAACTGGATTGCCATACGCTCTAAGGACTTGTCAATACTTCCACTGGTTTCTCCGGCTTCTACCATGTTGACTAACATCGGTGGAAATACTTTGTTCTGCTTCTCCATCGCCTCTGACAGGGTACTTCCCTTTCCAATCTCCGTTCTTACCTCTCGAATTGCCTGTGAAAGGGTCTTATTTTCGGTCTGTATCGACAGCATATCTAATGCTTCCACTATACTGACTCCGGCACGGAGCATACTTACAAACTGACGGCAGAACACGCTTAGATCTCTTGTCTTGACTTTTTTGCCCACGCCGATCTTAATATCTTTTTGTAAGGCATTCTGCTCTTTGATCTCTAATGGAATACACCCCTGCGAACGCAGTTTCTGTTCGACTTTTTCCCTGCTGTCCGATTCCATACTTCCTTTTATTTCTTTTCCGCTTTTTTCAATTGCAATATAAGAATAATCCGCCATTTTCCTCTCCTCTATCTCTTAAAACAGATTAATCTTCTGTGACATTCCCGCCGCATCATGTGCAAAACTGATTGCCGTCTCTGCAGTAATATAGCTTTTCATATACAGATCATAAATTGCATCATCCATCGTCTGCATCCCCATTTTCTTGTTGGTCTGGATAATCGATGGAATCTGAAAGCTTTTTTCCTCACGGATCAGATTCCGTATCGCCGGAACCGCAAGCATGACCTCATATGCTGCCACTCTTCCGCCTTCCTGCCTTGGCAGAAGCTGTTGTGCCACCACACCCTCTAAAACACCTGCTAACTGCACACGGATCTGCTGCTGCTGAAACGGTGGAAAGACATCGATCATACGGTCTACTGCCGAAGCCGCACTGTTCGTATGAAGCGTGGAAAATACCAGATGTCCTGTCTCCGCTGCCGTAATGGCAATGGAAATCGTCTCTAAATCACGCATCTCACCGACTAAGATCACATCAGGGTCCTGTCTTAGGGCCGCCCTGACCGCATTTGCATAGGACATCGAATCATAACCGATTTCTCTTTGCAGTACCATTCCTTTTCCATGTCCATGCAGATATTCGATCGGATCTTCTAAGGTAATGATCGTCTTTTTGTAATTCTTTGAAATCACTCCGATCAAAGAAGCTAACGTTGTGGATTTACCACTTCCGGTTGCTCCTGTTACTAACACCATACCTCTCTTTTTTGAAGTCAGATTTACAACTGCCTCCGGAACGCCTAAATCCTTCGGTGACGGAATCTCAAATGAAAGGATACGAAGTGCCATCGCATACGTTCCTCTTTGACGGAACACATTGACACGCACCCGGTTAAATCCTGCGATAGAATGTGCAAAATCCAGTTCACCTTCCCGCTCTAACACTTCTAACTGCTCGGTTGTCAGCATTGGCTTGATCATTTCTTCTATTTCATATGGCTTAATCTTTTCCTCCGACATCGGTATCAGATCTCCGTCGATACGGAACATGACCGGACTGCCGGGACAAAGATGAATATCTGAAGCGTTTCTTTGATTTCCGTCGATTAAAATATCTTCTATTTTACCCATAACCTGTTTTTCCTCTATTCTCCAAGTGAGATACGGATCATCTCATGGTAGGATGTTTCTCCTTCTAAAACGAGTCTGACCGCTTCACTGTGTAACGTTTTCATTCCTTCTTTCACTGCCACTTCACGAATCTCATCCGTAGACATCCGTGCCGCAATTGCATTGCGCAGAGTCGATGTGACCGGCATCATCTCATAAATACCGGTTCTTCCGTAAAATCCAGTGTCATTGCAGTGTTCACAGCCTACCGGCTCATAAATCTCAACCTCTTCCATTGGGTTAATGCCCATCATGCCCTTTTCTTCTCCAAGAGCTTTCCGCTTTTTCTTGCAGTGTGGGCAAAGCCTTCGTACCAATCGCTGGGCAATGACGCCTCTCATGGCATCTGCTAACAGATAACTTTCTACGCCCATATCCATTAATCGCGTCATGGTTCCCGGTGCATCATTCGTATGCAAGGTACTCAACACTAAATGTCCCGTAATGGATGCCTGCACTGCGATAGATGCTGTTTCCCTGTCTCGGATCTCACCTATCATGATAACGTCCGGGTCCTGTCTCAATATGGAACGAAGTGCCGAAGCAAAGGTCAAATCCGCTTTTGCATTGACCTGTACCTGACTCACTCCGTCTACATTTGCCTCTACCGGATCTTCTACGGTAATGATATTAATATTTTCGTGGTTTCTTTCGTTCACCGCCGTATATAAGGTCGTAGACTTACCACTACCGGTAGGTCCTGTTACCAGTATAATCCCATTCGGATGATTCAGCATATCATCAAATAATTGCAACTGCTGTTCGGTAAATCCAAGACTCTTTTTATCTCTTGTCAAGGCTTTTTTCTGTGCCAGACGCATTACGCATTTTTCACCGTAAACCGTCGGAAGTATGGATGCACGGATATCATATTCCTTCCGGTCAATCATCATCGTGATTCTTCCGTCCTGTGGTCTTCTCTTTTCGGAAATGTCCATATTTCCGATAATCTTTACACGAGTAATGATCGCACTTAACAAATTGATGTGATAGGTCGATTTTTCATAAAGCACACCATCAATACGATAACGGACACGCACTTTATCTTCCATCGGCTCAATGTGAATATCGGACGCACGTTGCCTCGCCGCCTGTTCAATCATGGATTTTACAAGCTGTACAATCGGAGAATTGGCTACATCCTCATCTTCTGCCTGCTCCTCCTTTGTTTTCCGGCTCTCACGTTCTTTGGCATACTGCTCTGCCACTCTTTGTGCTTCGCTGTCACCGTAGTATTTGTCCAGTGTCACTAAGATATCCTGTGTCGTTGCAATCACAGGCTCTACCTGTAGATTCGTGATAATAGAAAAATCATCTATTCCCCGCATATCCATCGGATCTGCCATTGCAACACGGATAATATTTACGTTTCCTTCTTTATACTCAAACGGTATCATCAGATGCTTTCGAAGCAGCTTACCATCTGCTAACTTGATGATATCATCCTCTATTTTCATTCCATGCAGAGAAATAAATGGGATATTTAACTGTGTTGCAAGCCCTTCCCCAATTGCTTCCTCTGTCGCATAACCAAGATCCACAAGCATCTCGCCTATTTTTTTGTGAGCAGTCTTATTCTTCTCCAATGCATCTTCTAACTGCTCCTGCGTAATAATACCTGCTTCGAGAAGCATATCCCCTATACGCTTCTTCTGTCTGAAGTCAGCCACACTCCATTCCCCCTACATTCATTATTATTGAAACAATTATACTACATTTTTCAACAAATTTGTATAAATTTGAACAAAAAAGAACCGACAATTTTCGTATTTTGACAAGTTTTTCGTATTTTTTCGTTTTTTCATTCCTGCAACTGCATCTTTCCGAAATTTTCTCAGTTTTCAGAAACAAAAAATGCACCTTTTTGCCGGCATATTTCTATGCGGCAGGTACATTCTACAGGTATTTTTCTTTTATTTTCTCTGTGATCATAATCTATTTTTATAACCTATTATATCTGTTCTTATGATCTGTTTTTTCATATATAAGCAGGACTGTAAGCCGGGTTATGTTTTTCAGATGATCATCTATCTAGAACAACTGTTGCCAGCTGCTTCAAGCAACCTACCTAAGACTAACGGGCCGCATTATCGTCTTGCTTCGGTCTTGCTTCAGATGGGGTTTACATGTGCCCCCTCTGTTACCAGAGAGGCGGTAGTCTCTTACACTGCCCTTCCACCCTTACCGGTTGCCCGGCGGTATATTTCTGTTGCACTGTCCTTGGAGTTACCTCCACCGGCCGTTAGCCGGCATCCTGCCCTGTGAAGCCCGGACTTTCCTCGTCTGCGGTCTTTCGACACTTGCAGCCGCGATCATCCATCCTACTTATATATGATTGAATCGTTTCCTATTGTAACATTTTTTTATACTTCGTCAAGTATTTTTATACATTCCTCGTTATACTGCATTTATACGTCTATACAGCTTCCGCCGATGAACTCCCTGAGCAGTGAATTGCTTGGAATATCCTCTGCCGGCACCGGAAGAAAATAGTCTAAGAATTTTAACAGACGCTTTGCCTCTAAATACTCCGGACAGTCCTTTTCGATCGCAAACAGACGCGGTTCTGCATACGCCTTTAACACGGCAAGCTCATAGATGAGTGCCGAATTGAACATCGCATCTGCCTCCTCCTGAAATGGGAAGATATGACGTTCCTCGCCTCTTCGCACCGATGGCCACATGGCAATCGTCTCTTTGGCACTGGTGCCGCGTGTTCTCGCATCACGCACGATCCTGCGGATCAGTCTTGCATCTGTAGTCGGAAGATAATTGTGTTCATCTATGTTCAACTGGGTTAATGCACTGATATAGATTTTAAACTTACTCTCTTTTGTTAAGGAATAGGATAATTTGTCATTCAATCCGTGGATTCCTTCTATTACTAAGATATCGTCATCGCCAAGCTGTAAAAAGTTGCCTTTGTATTCCCGTCTTCCGGTCTTAAAGTTAAAGGTCGGTATCTCTACCTGCTCTCCTTTGAACAGTCTTGTCATATCTTCATTGAACTGCTCTACATCCAATGCTTCTAAACACTCAAAATCATAGTTGCCGTTCTCATCACGCGGTGTATTTTCACGGTCTAAATAGTAATTATCCAGTCCGATCGGATGAGGTTTGAGCCCCTGTGCCATCAACTGTGTGGACAGACGATAGGAAAAGGTCGTCTTACCGGAAGAGGATGGTCCTGCGATCATTACGAATTTTTTATCCCCTGCCGATGCAATGGTCTCTGCAAGCTGACCGATCTTTTTTTCCATCAGGGCTTCCTGCACCATGATGACCTGCCGCATTTTTCCTGCCGCGATCGCATCGTCTAACGCTCCTACCGTATCGATATTTAGCATTTTTCCCCATTCTTCGGATTCCTGTAAGGTGTGGAATAACTTTTTAGATGGGTGAAACTCATCAATCGTCTTTGTATTTTTTCCAGGGAATAATAACATCATCCCCTCTTCAAATGGGATCAGGTCAAACCATTTCAAGTATCCGGTAGACGGAACCATATAGCCGTAAAAATAGTCGATATATCCATCTAAATCATAGACATTGACTCTCGAACTTCTGCGATAACGGAACAGGCGCTCCTTATCATGCATACCCCGTTCTGCAAACAGGCGGATCGCATCGTCGGTCCGACAACTCTTTTTCCCGATACTGATATCAGCATCGACTAAACGCATCATTTCTATTTTGATTGAAAGGATCAAGTCGCTGATGTCCTCTTTCGCTCCTTTTAAGGTGCAGTAATATCCCTGTCCTAAGGAATGACGAATCTGTACACTGACTCCGTCTTTTCCATAGAGGTTATCCACCGCCTTTTGCAATAATAACGTCGTACTTCTCCGATATGCCTTTTTGCCCGGGTCCTGTTTTGCCGTAATAAATTCGATCGTCCCCTCGCTCTTTAAACTCTTTCCAAGTTCCCGCAGTCTATGGTCAAAGAGGACCAGTAAAATATCATCTTCGTACTCTTTTTGAAAATCTCCCGCGATTGTCTGGTATGTAGTTCCTGCCGGATATTCATACTCTTTTCCTTCTATTTGTACTTTTATCATCTGCTCCATAAAAAACACCCGCCTTTTTATCTTTTCTCTACACTATATGATCTGAAATGGAAATGTCAGTGGCTGTACTGCAATCTCCAGTTCTTTTGCTTCTCTTTTTAAATACTGTTCCATATATGGGATAAAAATATGTTCCACTCCGTAATGCCCTGCATCAATCACCGTCATATTCTGCGCCACCGCATCAATTCCCTCATGATGGTCTATGTCACCGGTAATCAGCACATCCACACCTGCCTGCAATGCATTCGAAATCACACTTTTTCCCGAACCCGGTGAAATCGCTGCGGTCTTTACTTTTCGCTCTAAATCACCAAATACTTTTACATTTTCTAAAGAAAATGCCTGCTTGACCTCTTCACAGCACTCCCGCACTGTCATCTCTTTTTTCAGACTGCCGTATCTGCCAATCCCCTCTTCTCCTGTCTCTGAAACACTTGTAATTTCCAACACTCTGGTATCTGAAATTCCTAAATAATCTGCCGCTAAATCTGCCATGCCCATGACATCAAAGTTGGTATGCATCGCATAATATACCATGTCATTTTGGATCAGACGGATAATCCTTCTTCCGATAAAATCTTCCTGTGTTACCCGTTTCATCCCTTTGAATATCATCGGATGATGGGTCAACAGCATATCCGCTCCATTGGCAATCGCTTCTTCAATCGCCTCATCCGTAGCATCCAATGCAATATAAATCTTTTGGATCTCTTTATCTTCCCTGCCAACTAAGAGTCCTACATTGTCCCAGTCACAGGCATAACTTTTCGGCGACTGTTTTTCTAATAGTTCAATTACTTTTTTACATTCCATTGATCCTTACACTGTCCTTCTCTTCAGGCTTATTGATTGGCTCGTTTGCTCATTTCCTGTATTGCCCGCTCTGTCTGCTCTGCCTTTTTTTCTACCTCATGAATCCTCTTTTGAATCTCCGGTCTGTCAGAAATCGCAGACAGCTTTTCTAATAATTCCCGGTAGATCTGCGCCTCTCTTTTCAAATAGTCCTGCAATACCGGATGTCCTTCTTTTAATAAATATGCACCGTATAAAAAATCTATGTCCTTTGCATTCCGATAGGGATTGTCTAAAGGCATCGCTGTCTCTTTTTTTGTCACAGACATCATCGGATAATATTTTCCGTCTTCTAAGACCATATCTTCTTCTAAGATACACCAACCGTCCTCTGTTAAAAAACGGCGAAACTGCTCAATCTCAGACTGCGGCTGCAAGACCACACAGGAATTTTTCTCAAAAAACTCCGGCGATCCGCTTAAGATCTTCTGCATCAGTCCTCCGCCCATTCCTGCGATCACTGCAACTTCTGACTCACCGGGCACAAAACTTTCCCCCCCATCGGAAAGTCTGGTCTGTATGTATTCACCCAGCCCATATTGCTCAATATGTTCTTTTGCATGAAGCAAAGGACCTTTTCTTACATCTGCGGCATATGCTTTTTTTACGACTTTTTTTTGCACTAAATAAACCGGAAGATATGCGTGGTCTGTTCCGATGTCTGCTAATACCGGCTGCTCTAGCTCTAATTGATCAATCCCATGCACCAACAGCTCTGCCACGGCATTTAAACGCTTTGACAACTGTATCATATTACTCAAGATAATCCTTTAATTTTCTGCTTCTGCTTGGGTGACGGAGTTTTCTAAGTGCCTTTGCCTCGATCTGACGGATACGCTCACGGGTAACATTGAACTCTTTTCCGACTTCCTCTAAAGTTCTTGCTCTTCCGTCCTCTAATCCAAAACGAAGGGTTAACACCTTCTGCTCTCTTTCCGTTAAGGTGCCTAAAACCTCTTCTAACTGTTCTTTTAAGAGAGTAAACGCGGCTGCATCTGCCGGTACCGGAACATTATCATCCTGAATAAAGTCTCCAAGATGGCTGTCCTCTTCTTCTCCGATCGGGGTCTCTAAAGAAACCGGCTCCTGTGAAATCTTTAAAATCTCGCGGACACGTTCTACCGGCATGTCCATCTCTTTTGCAATTTCTTCCGGGGTAGGTTCACGTCCTAACTCCTGCAGTAACTGTCTGGATACACGGATCAGTTTGTTGATCGTCTCTACCATATGCACCGGAATACGGATGGTTCTTGCCTGGTCTGCAATTGCTCTTGTGATTGCCTGACGGATCCACCAGGTTGCATAAGTGGAAAATTTATATCCCTTCCGGTAATCAAATTTTTCAACAGCCTTGATCAGACCCAGATTTCCTTCCTGGATCAGATCTAAGAATAACATTCCTCTTCCGACATAGCGTTTTGCAATGGATACTACCAGACGCAAGTTTGCCTCAGCAAGACGTTTTTTTGCTTCCTGATCGCCTAACTCCATACGCTTTGCTAACTCAATCTCTTCTTCCGCACTTAAGAGCGGCACTTTTCCGATTTCTTTTAAATACATACGGACCGGGTCTTCAATCGATACACCGTCCGGAACGGATAAGTCAATTTTTTCTACCTCGACTTCTTCTTCGTCATCTAACAGGATCTCATCGTCAACCGTATCGTCATCGTTGTCTGTGATACGCAGCACATCGATATTGCTGGTCTCTAAGAAGTCTAAAATCTTCTCGAACTGCTCTGCATTCAGCTCCATGTCCTGAAAGAAATCACTGATCTCCTGATATTCCAAAACATTCTTTTTCTTTTTGGCTAATGCTAAAAGTTCTTTCAGTTTCGCCTGAAATTTCTCTTCTTTTTCATTTCTTTCTGTGTTTTCGTTTTTTTCTGCCATTTTAATATCCTCTCTCGTCTTTATTCTGCTCCCTATGGTATGGAAATATTCGTTTTCTCCAGTTTCTCAAGCTGTTTCTTATCTGCAATGATTTTTTGCAGTCCAGCCATATCCGTTGGATCTAAGTGCTTAGAATGCTCCCGGATGCTGTTTTGTTTTACACGGAGAATTGTCTCTTTTAGGGCTTTTTCCCTGTCGGCTTTTGTCTCCACCTTAGCAATCCTTGCATGAAAAAGCGAAGCGATCTCACTTTGATCCTCTTCTCCAAACAGATTGATGATCTGTGCCGGATTCACTTTGCCATCACGGTGATACTGTTCAAATAATATCTGTGCCGTCTTTTGGTAAATATCCTCCGTAAAATCTTCTGCTCCAAGATATTCTTCTATCAGCTCAAAGAGCCTTGTATCTTCTATCAGCCAGGTCAGCAAAAGTCTCTGGGACTGCTTCATTCCATCTTCTTTTTGCGGTTTTTCCCTGCTCTTTTTCTGTCTTGGCTCACTTCCTGTTAATCCCTGTGTTCCAAAATGATAGACTAATTTTCTTAAATTCTCAAAACCCATGCCGTATTTGTCGGCAATTGCTTCTATATAATTATCTCTTTCTAATTCCTCTGAGAACTGTAACAATTTCTTTGCGGTCTCATTTGCAAATTCTGTCTTTCCAGCCGGATCTTTTAAGTCATACTCCTCCGATAACAGACGTATCTCAAATAAAAAGCTGTTCTCTGCCTGTTCGATCCGTTTCTCATATTCCTCTGCCCCAAGTGCCTTGATAAATTCATCCGGGTCTTTATAGGGTTTCATATTGATGACTTTTGCTGTGATCCCTGCTTCTTTTAAGATCGGGATTGCCCGTTTTGCCGCACGGATTCCCGCGCCATCACTGTCAAAGGTCAGATAGACCTCTTTGGTATATCGTTTTAACAGATTGGCGTGTCCCGGCGTAAATGCCGTTCCGAGTGCTGCTACCGCATTGTCAAACCCTGCCTGATGCAGTGCAATGACATCCATATATCCCTCACACAAAAGAATCTGATGCTTTTTTGTCGTTCTTGCAAAATTAAGTCCATACAGATTCCTGCTTTTATCAAAAATCATCGTTTCCGGGGAGTTCAGGTATTTTGGCTCACCATCTCCCATCACACGGCCGCCAAAACCGATCACCTTGCCACGCACATCCATGATCGGGAACATGGCACGGTTCCAGAACTTATCATAACCGCCACGCTGCTCATCTATGCTGACTAACCCGCTGTCTTTTAACAACTCATCCTCATAGCCTTTTGTTCGCAGATAGCGGTACAGGTCATCGGAATATTTATCGGAATATCCGAGTCCGAATTTTTGAAGCGTTTTCTCGCTCAATCCCCTGTTTTTAAAATATTCGTGAGCCCTGCTTCCCCGCTCACTCCGCAACAGGGTATAGAAGTATTTTGCCGCTTCTTTATTTGCCTCTAACAGTCTTGCTTTTTTATCGGAAGCCCGCTTCTGCTCGGCACTCAGTTCCTGCTTTGGCAGTTCTACGCCGATGCGGTTCGCCAATACCTCTAATGCTTCGGGAAAGGTATAGTTTTCATATTCCATTAAAAAAGTAATGACATTGCCTCCCGCCCCGCAGCCGAAGCAATAGTACATCTGCTTATTGGGTGAAACCGAAAAAGATGGTGTTTTTTCATTATGGAATGGACACAGTCCAAAATAAGTGCTTCCTTTTTTCGTCAGCCGCACATAGCCTGATATCACATCTACGATATCGTTTCCTGAACGGATCTCTTCTATCAGCTCATCTGAATAATATGCCATGTATGTCTTCTGCCTGCTCCTTTCCTAGCCGATCTCCCATGCTTTTGGCAAAAAGAATTCTCTGTATTTTGCCACCGCATACTGGTCTGTCATGCCTGAAATGTAGTCACACACCACGCGTTCTTTTTTCTCGCCTTCACTGTGCATCCTCTGATACTGCTCCGGCAATATCTCTATATGTCCCATATAATGTGCATAAAGTTCACACAATAATCGCTCTGCCTTTGCTTCTTCACCTTTTGCGGCAGGATTTGTATAAACTTTCTGAAACATGAATTTTCGCAAATCCTGCATCGCACCGCCGATCTCTTCTGACATCACAATATCATTTTTTCCCATACTGTTCATAATGATATTATGTATCAGGGTATTTAAACGTTCCTTGGTTGTCATACCAAGAACTTTGCGAATCTCTAACGGGATATCTTCCTCACTCATGACTTTTGCGCGGATGGCATCGTCGATATCATGGTTGATATACGCGATCTTATCCGACAAACGGACGATCTTTCCTTCTAGCGTATGCGGCATCATACTGGTCTGGTGGTTTAATATCCCATCACGCACTTCCCATGTCAGGTTCAGTCCCTTACCGTCTTTTTCAAGTTTCTCCACAATCCGCACACTCTGCTCATTATGGCGGTATCCTTCCTCACACAGCTCATTCAAGATCCGCTCGCCCGCATGGCCAAACGGTGTATGCCCCAGATCATGACCTAATGCAATGGCTTCGACCAAATCCTCATTCAGACGCAGTGCTTTCGCTATGGTGCGGGCATTCTGCGACACTTCTAACGTATGGGTCAGACGCGTTCTGTAATGGTCTCCCTTCGGGCTTAAGAATACCTGTGTCTTGTGTTTTAGGCGTCGAAAAGACTTACAGTGCAAAATCCGGTCTCTGTCCCTTTGAAAAACAGGACGGATATCACACTGCGGTTCTTCGCGGTCTCGCCCTCTTGAATTGACACTAAGTGTAGCAAACGGACTTAATGAAATCTCTTCCATCCGCTCTAAATTTTCCCTGATTGACATGCAAATTCCTCCACAGCGCAAAGTCTCTATTTTAGTATTTCTGTGCGAGGGTGGGATTTCCTTTATTTTTTTCGACTTTTTTCAATTCTTTCAGATCTGGAAACGCAAGTTTGCCATGCATAGATGCAGGTATTAAGAATGTTCTTAAATCTCCCGGCAGTGATCGGGGTTCTGTTCGGCTATGCACCGGGTTCGGGTGTTGGGATATAAGACTTTCGGACTTTCTCTGAAATGGGGTTGGGGACGGACGCAAACGACACCAATCCGCCCTCCATGGCGGTGGTGTCTTTCTGCGACTTCCTGTCGCAGAATTGCTGGTTGTGTGAGAAAGTCTCAAATGTCTAATATCCCACACCATGTACCCGGTGCATTGCCGAACGGAACACGACGTAGCAAAAAACGATTATAGAGCTTGCGATGGAATAACATTGAAAAATATCTAAGGATTATAAATTATAAAAGGCTTATTCTGAATCCGTCATGAAAATACAAAAGCTTTTATCGTTGCGAAATGAACACTTTTAAAGTAGTACAATATAGTCCAATAATATAATAGAATTCTTTGAACTTAGACAATACTGTAAAACAAAAAATAAACCCCTTTAACTGAGACAACGTTGTAAAACAAAATAAGAAAAAACCTTGAGCTGAGATAACGCTGTAAAAAAATATTCCTACAGGGATTTATGTATCAGACATCTAGGTATCTTGATATTTTGTTCTACACACAGCAATTCCCCGACACGATGTCGGGGAAAGGTACTGCTGAGCCATGGATGGCGAATCAGTACCGTTTGCGTACGTCGCCAACAACTCTCACAAAATATTTAGATACCCGGATGTCTGATACATCCTCCCTGTAGGAATATTTTTTTACCCCCACACATAAACTATTTACACCACTGACAAAATAACATTGTCAATAACAATTGACATATACAGAAAATAATGTTATATTTCACATAGTGGTTGCGCTATGTTGCTTGCGAGGCGCATAGCCGGAGGAGCTCATGCGTGAGCTCCTTTTCTAATACATTTCACATGATTCATTTCTAATTTCTTCGTTTGGGGAGGTACTATGGCACAAAAGATATACTTAACCTATGAACAACAGATTGAACACTTAAAAAACAGAAAGGATTTAATAATCCAAAATACCGACTACGCCTATTCTATTCTTCAAAAAATCGGATATTATTCTCTCATTAGCGGTTATAAAAATTTATTCAAACCACCTTCTTCTGAAAAATATCTTTATGGTGTTACTCTTGAAGAAATCGTACACCTTTACATTCTTATTTAAATATTCCTAAAAAGAATGGACAATATCTCTATGGAAAACATAATCTATTTGGAGTTGTAATAGCACTTTATTATCTCTTAGAGCATGAGGAATTCATGTGTTTTGAAAAAGAATTAAACAATTCATTACACTCTGTTCTGAAAAACTGTCCACATATTACTAAACAAAAACTGTATTCACAAATGGGATTTCCTGAAAATCGGGAAGATATAACTGCTTTTGTCTAGTGGGGGTTCCGTTCGGCAATGCATGGGTGCGGGTATTGCCGAACGGGACAACGCTGTAAAAAAATATTCCTACAGGGATTTATGTTCAGACATCCGGGTATCTTGATATTTTGTTCTACACACAGCAATTCCCCGACACGATGTCGGGGAAAGGTGTTGCTGAGCCATGGATGGCGAATCAGTACCGCTTGCGTACGTCGCCAACAACTCTCACAAAATATTTAGATACCTGCATGTCTGATACATCCTCCCTGTAGGAATATTTTTTAAATGCACACCGGAAAATTCTCCACACAATACTGCAGCACTCCCATTCCCATCGCAAAGAATCCCAGCAGGATCGTCAGAAAGATCGCCGCTCCATCATATTTAAGCTTTATGCCTTCCTCTTTATTGCGGCAGGACAACAGCATTTCTACGCCCAGTGCGATTAAAATGACCGGCCAGAATTTAATGATGAACTCATATTTGAGTGCCGGAACAAACATATGCACCATAAACAAAACTCCAAATATGATCAACAAGGCTCCACAGGTAAGACTTCCTACTCTTCTGGTTTTCATCTTACAGTTCCTCCTTTTTTTCCTCTTCTAAGTCAAGCTGCACTTTCTTTCCCTTGATCATGCGGATACCCACGCAGATCAGGATCACCGCTATTACAAGTCGCGGTAAGGTATGCAGAAACTGGCTAATGGAATTAGCAATACTCTCTGAAAACCATACATAAATCCAGGAGCCGATAAGATAATCCACACACTCATTCCAGAAAATGCAGATTCCGGCAATGATCAAAATACCTGCGACAATTTTATTTTGCTGTTTGCTCCACTGATTGATCGGTAAAATACGGTCTAAATGAAAAATGTAATCATCTTCTAATGCATAAAATTCCTCATCGCTCAGACTGTACATGTTGTGGACATTAAAAAAACTGTAGCACCATATGATCGGAAGTACGATCGTAAGCGGTCCGATATTCAGAGTTGCCGCAACTGCTATGGTTGCAAAAAACAATCCCATGATACTGACTCCCTGTTTCATAAATCCCATATACATCTCTCCTGCTCCCGGCAGAAGCGAAAAGATAAATGTCCATCCTTTACTTTTTTTCCTGATCATTATTTATCCTCCTTAATTTTAAATTCTAATAATCGATTGGTTGCATCCTGCAGATAACCGGTAAACTTATAGCTGTTATTATTTATTTTTTTTGTGATCGAAGGCTTATTTTCCTGCTGCTGAACCTCCGAAAATTCCAGTGGATTCTGTTCTAACGTCGTTGTCATCGTCAGTAAAAAGATGGAAGCTGCAACTGCAAATCCCACTTTCAGGCTATAGAACAACAACTTCATTTTCTTAGATGTCTTTCTCACTGTTGCTGCCGCCTGAACATCCACCTTCCGGCTCCGCTCGACAATCTCGTCGTAGAGATAGGATGGCGGCTCTGCAAAAAAATCTGTTTCCACAATATTTGCAAAACGTTCTGCACAATAAGTACAACATCCTACATGCGTATAAAGTTTTTCTTCTTCCTTGGTACTCAAGGTTCCCTGTGCATATTTTTTCCACATTTCATCGCTGATGTGTGTATGTTCCTCTGTCATTTGCTGCTTCCTCCTTCCATCTGTTTTTTGATCAGTGCCTTTGCCCGATAGATCTGTGTCTGAACCGTTTTTAAGTTCTTTCCTGACTCCTCTGCGATTTCCCTTGCTGATTTTTCTTCATAAAAATGTTCTCTTGCAATTTTATCATAAGGCGGTTTGATCTGCCCACAGATTTTCAACACAAATTGCTTTGCCTCCTGATCGATGTATATCTCTTCCGGACCGGCTCTCTGGTCTTTGATCTCTTCAAAATAGATATCCTCTTTCGGCTCCGACCTTCTTGCTGCATTTTTTAGATAATCGAGGCATTTATTGGTCGCGATCCGGCTGATCCATGCTTTCTCGTAAGTTCCATCAAACTCCGGCAGTTTTTTGTAGGCGGATAAAAAAGTTTCCTGCGTCAGATCCTGCGCATCAAATGGATTCTTTACCATTTTCAAACAGATGGAATATACAAGTTTTTCATAGGTACGAAGCAATGCCTCGAATTGTTCTTCCGTACTGATTTTATCCGCCTCCTTTCATTTTTTAATTTCTTTTTACCTGTTCATTTATTATAACGAGACTACGCAGTAATTGTCTTCAACTTTTTGAACAAAAATAAGTGGAACACTTCTTATAAAAGTCGTGTCCCACTGTTCTGCTTTATTTTTGCGTTTTTATGCCGCTATTATTTTTTTAAAAAAGAAAACAGTCCGCCTTTTGTATATGGCTCACTACTGATCCCTTCTAATGTGTATCCGGTCTCTCCGACAACTTCTGTCAATTTTGCCTCATCTAACGGTTCTTCACTGATAATGACACTTTCTCCCGCTGTATGGGATGATGTCACCTTTTTTACTTTGAATGCGTTCCGAATTGCGTCATTCATATGTGATTCACACATTCCACACATCATACCATCGATTTTTAATGTTGTTTTTGTCATGTTCTTTCTCTCCTTTTTCCTTTGATAAAATTTATTTTTCTGCAGGATGAATTTTACAAAAATTCAACCGCAGTGCATTTGTTACAACACAAAAACTAGACAGACTCATTGCCGCTGCACCAAACATCGGATTTAAGGTCAGTCCCCATTTTACATAACAGCCTGCCGCTAACGGTATTCCTATGATATTGTAGATAAACGCCCAGAACAGATTTTCATGGATGTTTCGAAGTGTTGCACGGCTCAGACGGATCGCTGCCGGAACATCGGATAACCTGCTTTTCATCAATACTACATCTGCAGCATCTACCGCCACATCGGCTCCTGCACCGATAGCGATACCGACATCTGCCCTTGTCAATGCCGGTGCATCGTTGATACCATCGCCTACCATTGCCACTTTTCCCTGCTGTTTCAGACTGCGGATCACACTCTCTTTTCCATCCGGCAATACTCCTGCAATGACTTCATCTACGCCTGCCTGTCTGCCGATGGCTTTTGCTGTCCGCTCGTTGTCACCGGTTAACATAATGACTTTAATTCCTATATCCCGCAGTTCTTTTACTGCTTTCGGGCTGTCTGCTTTGATCGTATCTGCCACCGCAATGATACCTGCTAACTGCTCATTCTCCATAAATACCAGCGGTGTTTTTCCCTGTTCGGAAAGTACTTCTGCCTGTTCCTGTAACTCTTTTGGAATCTCTGTCTTACTTCCTATAAAGCTAAGACTTCCTCCCACTAAGGTTTTACCGGACAATACGGCTGTCAGTCCATTTCCCGGAAGTGCCGAAAAATCAGCAACCTCTAATGCCTTCTTTCCGAGCTCTTCTCCTTTTTGCATCACAGCTTTTGCCAACGGATGCTCACTCTTTGCTTCTAATGCAATTGCAAACTCTAAAAGTGTATCCTGTGTATATCCTTCTGCCGGGATCATGTCCGTCACTTTTGGTTCTCCCTCGGTGATAGTTCCGGTCTTATCCAGTGCAACCACATTGACTTTTCCTGCATTTTCCAAGGTTGCCGCCGTTTTAAATAAAATTCCGTTTTTTGCACCCACACCGTTTCCAACCATAATGGCAACCGGTGTTGCAAGTCCGAGTGCACACGGGCAGCTGATGACCAGTACGGAAATACTTCGTGCTAATGCATAACTGAATTCTCTTCCAAGCAACAGCCAGACCACCAGTGTCACTGCTGCAATGGAAATTACGATTGGAACAAATACCCCGGAAACTTTATCTGCGACTTTTGCGATCGGTGCTTTCGTAGCTGCCGCATCACTGACCATTTTGATGATCTGTGATAACGTCGTATCTACGCCAACACGCGATGCCTCACATCGGATAAATCCCGATTGGTTGATCGTAGCTGCCGATACGGAATCTCCTACGGTCTTGTCCACCGGGATACTCTCACCGGTCAATGCCGCTTCATTCACCGCACTGCTGCCTTCTAAGATCACGCCGTCTACAGGGATATTTTCTCCCGGACGCACCACAAAAATATCACCTTTTTTTACTTCTTCTATTGAAACCGTCACTTCACTCTCACCACGGATCACCGTAGCATTTTGCGGTGCTAATTTCATAAGGCTCTTTAAGGCATCGGTTGTCTTTCCCTTTGACTTTGCCTCTAACATCTTGCCAACCGTGATCAGGGTCAGTATCATTGCCGCCGACTCAAAATAGAACTCGTCCATGTAGTGCATGACAGCATCCATATCTCCAACCGTCTGTGCCTTTGTCATCGCAAACAATGCATAAACACTCCACAGATAAGAAGCGGATGCTCCTAATGCAACTAAGGTGTCCATATTCGGAGATCTGTGCAATAGTCCCTGAAAACCGCTGATAAAAAATCTCTGGTTGATGACCATGATGATTCCTGCTAAGAGTAATTGCAGCAATCCCATTGCCACATGATTTCCTTCAAACCATGCTGGAATTTTCCAGTTCCACATCATATGTCCCATGGAAAAATACATGAGGATCAGCAAAAAAATGACCGATGCTGCCAGTCTCTTTTTTAGCTTTGGTGTCTCATGATCCTCTAGTGCGTCCTCAGCTTCATTAGACCTTTTCTCTGCTTCGTTTCCTTTTTCTTTTGCTCCATAGCCTGCATCCTTTACGGCTTTGATAATACTTGCAGGACTTGCCGTACCTTCGACTGCCATGGAATTTGTCAGCAGACTGACGGAGCAGGAGGTAACACCCTCCACTTTTAAGACAGCCTTTTCTACCCTTGCAGAGCACGCGGCACAGTTCATACCCGTTACTGTATACTGTTTCAATTTTATGCCTCCATTACTTCATTAATTTTTGTATGGTAGTCACAAGTTCATCCACAACCTCATCGTTTCCGGCGCGTATATCACGCACCACACAACTGTGGATATGACTTGCTAAAATCTCTTTATTAAATGCGTTCATCGCCGCACTGACTGCAGCAGACTGTATCAGAATGTCATTGCAGTAAGAATCTTTTTCTATCATTGCCTGAATCCCACGCACCTGGCCCTCAATGCGTTTCAAACGGTTCAGCAATGCCTTTTTTTGCTCCTCAGACCGCATGGTCTGTTTTTCACTGCAACAACAGCCATCTTTCTTTTCCATATTCCACCTCCATATACCCTATTGGGGTATCTTTGTTATATACCCTTCGGGGGTATTTGTCAAGCAGAAAATTATTTCCTGTATAGTTTTTCCTTTCTCTCCTGTTTTTATGTTTTATGTCATTGAAAAAACAGCTTTTCCAGTTTGTTCTCAGACAGACTCCTGTCCTGCTTTTCTTTGAATTTTTGAATGTTTGTGGATCTTTTTGATATTTTGATGTATCGATTTTTTCAATACTTCTGACTGTCTGACATACCAATTTTGTCAATATTTTTCGTTTTTTTGACATATCAGTCTTGTCAATACTTCTGATTTTTTGATAGATCGGTTCTTCCGATACTTTGATAAACTGGCGGTATAAAAATAGCAAGCCAAACCCTAATCCTTTCTGGTGTGTTTTGCCACAAACCGCCCTACATGGTACACCAGTCCTTCCATATGCTGTCGGACCTCTTTTAATTTTTGCCGGATCGGAATACTCTGCGGACAATGCTGTTCACATTTGCCACAGCCGACACATTTTGAAGCATTCGTCTGATTTTTCCGAAGTGTTGTACACATGAAATACGTCTTAAATCCTGCATACCAGCCATCGGTATACCGCATATTATATGCCGAAAAACATCCTGGAATATCCACGCCCTGCGGACACGGCATACAATAAGCACATCCGGTACACGGTACTTTGATTTTTTTATTGATCTCCTGTTTTACCTGCTCAAAGACTTCCAGTTCTTCTTTGCTCAGGGAATCTGCCTTGGCTTCGGATGCGATCCGCACATTTTCCTCTACCTGCTCTATCTCATTCATTCCCGATAGGATAACCGTAACTTCGGGGTGATTCCATACCCAGCGGAGTCCCCATTCTGCCGGACTGCGCTTTGGTGTTGTTTTTTCAAATACCCGTTTTGCACTCTCCGGCAGTCCCTGTACCAATCGTCCGCCGCGCAGCGGCTCCATAATGATCACCGGCAGACCTTTTCCCGCTGCATACTGTAATCCCCTGAGCCCTGCCTGCGAATGTTCATCCATATAGTTGAACTGTATCTGGCAAAAATCCCAGTCATATGCATCTATGATCTTTATGAACTGCTCCGTTGCTCCATGAAAAGAAAAGCCGATGTTTTCAATCTTTCCTTCGGCCTTTTTTCCTGCAATCCACGCTTCCATTCCAAGGTCTGTCAGTCGTTTCCAGGTAGCAGCATCATTGAGCATATGCATCAAATAATACTCGATGTGATCCGTCTGCAGTCTCTGTAACTGTTCCTCAAAACACTTTTCCATATCCTCGATCGTTTTGATATAGTAATGTGGCAGTTTTGTGGCAATGTTGACTTTATCCCGATATCCTTTTGCTAAAAATTTTCCAAGACAGACTTCACTTCCATGATAGGTGTATGCCGTATCAAAATAGTTGACACCGTTTTCAATGGCAGCCTTCATCTCTTCCTCTGCCTTTTTCTGGTCGATCACGCCGCCTTTTTTTGTGAATCTCAGACAACCATAGCCTAAAATTGACAATTCTTTACCGTTTTTTGGATTTTTACGATATAACATAATTTCTCCTTATAGAGTAAAAAAGCGATTCTCTGCCCTGTCGATATAGTGCTCTTCTAACATCCTGACATGTGACAAAAATGCTTCATCTGCGAAATATTTTGCTCCGTTTGGGCAGCTCTTTATGCATGCCTGACATTTAATACAGATCCCCGTAACCTGTGACACATCCTCACCATCAACAGAACCCATCGGACAGACCTCACTGCATCTTCCACAGCCATTGCATTTTGAAATTTCTGTTATCGGTTTTGCCTTTAAAAATTTTGCCGGCTTCCCATCGGTTCCAAGCGGTGTATAATACGCTCCTATGGGATCATTTCCTGCGACCTGTAATCCGGTATGTAAGATGTCTGTTTCTGCGATCTTTTGTGCAGCTTTTCCTGCAAACGTTAAAATTTCTGCCCGATCTGATGCATCCGGTCTGCCCGGTGCAATCTTATCAGAAAATACATGGCTGCTTGCCACAGCCGCACCTGCCGCTGCAAGAAATCCATTTTTTTCTAACTCCTGCTTTAACTCCATTAAGGCATCGTCAAAATTGCGGTTTCCAAAAACAACCACCGGTACCACAGGTGTATGATCTCCTGTAAATCCCTGCTGCACCCATGGTAATATCTTATTGGGTACTCTTCCCGCATAGACCGGTGTCCCAAATACGACTAAATCCTCTTTTTCAAATGCCTTGGCAGACTTCCGGTTGTCCGGAAGTGTAAAATCCCACTGCTCTAGCGGCACTGACAGTTCCCCTGACAATTTTTTTGCGATCAGGTTTGTCACTTCTTTTACGTTTCCTGTCGGACTGAAATATACTGCCCACACTCTGCTGATCTTCATATCATTTCCCCCTTCCGAAAACCAAACTCCTCATAATCCTCGATCGTAAACTGGTGATAAATGGCGTGTCCTTCTTCAAACGCAACACAATATCTGTATACATCCGGCTTTCCATCTTCAAAATAGAAGCAGTAATCAAATTCCTCATGTTCCATTTTTAAAATGTGGACACAATCGGAATATTTACAAAACAGTTTTCTAATATCCTATTTTTAACTGCTGTTCTGCAATCGTATCCACCAGACTGTTTTTTAGCTTTTCAAAATTCATTGCTTTACATCCCTGCTTTCTGCAACCTCATCATAGCTTTCTAAAAAGTGATGCTTCACTCCGTCCTGCTTGTAGGCGATCACGGTGCTCAAATTCACATTCTCCACGCTTTTAAAAATATTTCCTTCCACAAATGGGTTCGTCTTTTTTAAGTCCCGTATCAGATGTTTGATCTCCATTCGTTTTGACGAACTGTCTCCGCCCTCGATCGAACAGGTTTCCGTAAATTTGCATGCGCACTGTAAAAAATGAAGGTCATTATAATCTCTCCATTTTTTGATGTCATCCTCTCTCACTAAGTACAACGGACGGATCAGCTCCATTCCTTCAAAATTCGTACTGTGCAACTTTGGCATCATTGTCTGCACCTGCGCGCCATAGAGCATTCCCATCAAAATCGTTTCGATCACGTCATCATAGTGGTGTCCTAATGCGATCTTGTTGCATCCAAGTTCTTTTGCCTTTGCATAGAGATGTCCCCGACGCATTCTTGCACACAGATAACACGGTGATTTTTCAACATGGAGCACCGCCTCAAAGATATCGGACTCAAAAATCGTCAACGGAATATGCAGCTTTTTCGCATTGTTCTCTATGATCTGTCGGTTCTCTTTGCTGTAACCAGGGTCCATGACTAAAAATGTTACCTCAAACGGAAAACGATTGTGTCTTTGCAGTTCCTGAAACAACTTTGCCATCAGCATGGAATCTTTTCCGCCGGAAATACATACCGCGATTTTATCGCCCTCCTTGACCAGCTCATACTCTCTTACTGCTTTTGTAAATTTGCACCAAATACTCTTTTTAAACTTCTTTCTGATGCTCTGCTCAATGTCTAAGTACACATCCTGCTGCTCTTCTTCCTGCTTCATGCTTTCCATCAGCCATGCAAGATAGCCGCCTTTGAGACTTTTTGCCTCGATATTTTTCTCTTTTAAAAACTGCACTGTTTCGGCACTTGTCTCACCTTTTTTACAGTATAAGATCAAAGGTTTGTCCTTATATTTTTCATAATCAGCCTCTAAGATGTCCTTTGGCACATGAAGGCTTCCCGGTATATTTCCATAGGAATAGGAGCTGTCATCCCGGATATCGATCAGAATATAGCTGTCTGCATCACGTTTTGATAACTCCTGTACGGATATTTCGTAATCTTCCATTGTCTGTCCTGTATCCTTTTCTGCTGTTTTCATTCATTTGTCATATATTCTTTATTATACCCAGTGATTTTGTATGTTTCAATGGTTTTTGCAGGAATTTGGGAAGTACCTTTTAGGAACACTATCATATACTATAACGAAAAAGGTATTTCTAAAAGGGAAGTTTCTACATGCAGTAACAGCAATTTAGTTCCGTTACAAAAACGTATCTCTGTCGTTTTTATGAAATTTTAGATGAAATGAAGGATCATCAAAGATCGTGGTTCTTCCGCACAGACCTTCTTCCTGTACCAGATACCCCTGTCTGCTCATTTTCTCTCCTACAATTCCTGTCCACCTTGTATTCCAGTCATAACGATCTGTCGTGCCCGGGATCAGCCCATAGGTATTCGAATCGCCAAAACATACGATTTGTTTCATGTTATCACCTGCTTTTTTCGTGTTTGATCTTCTAAGACCTGTTGCATGTATTATAAGATATCCCGAAAAAAAGAGGTAATACTTATCCCTTACCACTGCCTATAGATTTTTTCTATATGGAAATACTAACGGATACAAAAAATTTTATTTTGTATTTTCTTATAACATCAAAAAAGCCTTGTAGATACTCATACCTACAAGGCTTAATGCAGGAGATGGGACTTGAACCCACACGATATTGCTACCACAGGCACCTGAAGCCTGCGCGTCTGCCAATTCCGCCACTCCTGCATGGCTCAGTTCAAAACTGACAAAAATTATTGTATCTGTTTTTCTATAAGAAGTCAATAGAAAAATAAAAATAATTTCTACAATTTTTTTTTAAAAATGTGCAAAACTGCATTGACAATTTGGAAAACATTTGCTATTATTGAACAGTCGCGTGAGTGACATTTCATTTTCATAATGAATGCGGAAGTGTCGGAATTGGCAGACGAGCAAGACTAAGGATCTTGTGGCAGCAATGTCGTGTGGGTTCAAGTCCCATCTTCCGCATTATTTTTTAAGAAAAAGCCTTGATTTTCAAGGCTTTTTCTGTATAATCCTCTGTTTTTCTATATTGCTTAAATTCCTGCAATCGTTTTTCACGATTCCGTTTTTTATCACTTTCTTATTCCATTATTTCTTGCTCCATCGGCTATCGGCACAGATCCTTTACGACCTCTCCGGCAATGATCAGTCCTGCTACAGACGGCACAAATGCCACACTACCCGGTATATCCCGACGCTCCGTACACTTATGTTCTGCTCCCGGTGGGCAGATACAGTTCGTTCTGCAGCTGATCGCCATATCTTCTATCGGTCTTGTCGGCTGTTCCTCGGAATAGACCACCTTTAACTTTTTCACTCCACGTTTTTTTAATTCCCTTCTCATGACTTTTGCTAACGGGCAGACCTTGGTCTTATAAATATCCGCCACCTGAAATTTGCTGGCATCTAACTTATTTCCGGCTCCCATACTGCTGATGATCGGCACCTTCATCTCCTGACATTTCATGACAAGCTCTATTTTAGCGGTCACGGTATCTACCGCATCTACGACATAGTCATACTCCTCAAATGGAAAATCTGCCGAATTTTCCGGTAAGAAAAAGCACTGGTGCAGTCTGACATCCGCATCCGGGTTGATCTCTAAGATACGCTCTTTCATAACCTCCGTCTTATATTTTCCAACAGTTTTTCTCGTTGCGATGATCTGTCGGTTGAGATTTGTTAAGCAGACCTTATCATCATCGATCAGATCAAATGCTCCGACTCCGCTTCGGACTAATGCCTCACAGACATAACCGCCCACTCCGCCTACTCCAAATACTGCAACTCTGGAATTTTTTAATTTTTCCATTGCCTCTTTTCCAAGTAATAATTCTGTTCTTGCAAATTGTGTCAACATTCCGGTTGTTCTCCTGTTTCTATCTGTGTTATTTTTCGGTGTCTTTTTTCCGTGTTTTTTCTGTAACTTTGTCCTGTTTTTATACGGCAAACTGGCTCTGATACAGTGTTGCATAAAAGCCTCCCGCCGCTAAGAGTTCCTCATGGTTTCCTTTTTCAATGATCTTTCCGTCTTTCATGACCAGGATCACATCAGCCTCCTGAATTGTAGACAGACGGTGTGCGACAATAAAGCTCGTCCTTCCCTCCATCATTTTTGCAAATGCATTCTGGATCTTCAATTCTGTTCTGGTATCGATCGAAGAAGTTGCTTCGTCTAAGATCAGCATTGGCGGCAGGCAAAGCATAACTCTTGCAATACATAAAAGCTGCTTTTGTCCCTGTGACAGACTTCCTCCGTCCTCGCCTAGGATCGTATCATATCCCTCCGGCAGACGTTTGATAAAACCGTGGGCATGGGAAGCCTTCGCCGCTTCGATGATCTCCTCTTTCGTTGCCTCCGGTTTTCCCATGGCAATATTCTCCCGGATCGTCGCATGTTTTAACCAGGTTTCCTGTAAAACCATTCCATAGGAAGCACGAAGACTGTCTCTGGTAATCTCCGTGATCGGATGACCGCTTACGTCAATCTCACCACTGTCCGTATCGTAAAAACGCATCAGCAGATTAATCATCGTGGTCTTACCACATCCGGTCGGTCCGACGATTGCAACCCTCTGTCCCGGTAAAACCTTTAAATTAAAATCTTCGATCAGTTTCTGCTCCGGCAGATAGGAAAAATACACATGTTGCATCGCAACACTGCCGTCTACTTCGTTTAACACAACTGCATCCTTAGCATCTGGCTTTTCCGGCTCCTCTTCGATCAGTTCAAATATCCTTGCCGCACATGCCAATGCATTCTGCAGCTCTGTTACAACGCCGGAAATCTCATTAAACGGTTTGGTATACTGATTTGCATAGTTCAAAAAACAGGTCAGCTGTCCGACGCTCAAACGTCCCTGTATGGCAAACAATGCTCCTGTAACACCAACTCCCGCATAGACTAAACTATTGATAAAACGGGTGGATGGATTGGTGGTGCTTGAATAAAAAATAGCCCGCAGTGATGCTTTTTCTAAACGTCCGTTGATCTCATCAAATCTCTCTAATGCCTCTTTTTCATGTCCAAATGCCTGCACGATCTTCTGATTACCCACCATCTCATCGACTAAAGAAGTCTGCTCGCCTCTGGTCTCTGACTGCAACTGGAACATGGAAAATGTCCGTTTTGCAATAAATCCTGCTACCACAAAAGAAAGCGGTGTGATCCCTACCACGACTAAAGTAATTCCTGCATTGACGCTCAGCATAAAAAGCAGTGTTCCTACGATTGTCATAACTCCGGTAAAAAACTGTGTGAATCCCATCAAAAGTCCATCGGCAAACTGGTCTACGTCCGCAATAATACGGCTGACCATGTCTCCGTGGGAATGAGCATCCAAATAGGAGATCGGCAGACTTTCAATCTTTTGAAATGCTTCATTGCGGATATCCTGCACAACCCCATAGGTCATCTTATTGTTGCAAAGATTCATGACCCACTGGGCGGCTGCCGTTGCTAAGATCACAACTGCCATCCGCTTTAAGATCACAAAGATTGCTGCAAAATCCACATGACCTGCTCCGACAATTTCATCTACTGCATCACCGATCAAAATCGGAATGTAAAGTGTAAGCACTACCGTAACTACCGCTAACAATATAGAAAGGATCAGATAAAACCAGTATTTTTTGATATAACGGAGTACCTTTTTAAAAGTCTCTTTCTGCTTTTGACGTTTTTCTTTTTTCTCCATTATGCTTCCTCCTTCTTTCCATATTGGGAGTTGTAGATCTCACGGTAAGTCTGACAATTTTTTAACAATTCCTCATGTGTACCGTAGCCGGTTCTCTCTCCGTCATCTAACACCAAGATCCGGTCTGCACTCATCAAGGATGAAGTCCTCTGTGAAACAATAAATACCGTCGGTGCTCCCTCCATCTGACGGATGGCTTTTCGCAGTGCCGCATCTGTGGCATAGTCCAGTGCCGAAGCACTATCATCTAAGATCAGAACCCTTGGCTTTTTTACCAATGCCCTTGCGATCGTAAGTCTCTGCCTCTGACCGCCGGAAAGATTACGTCCTCCCTGTTCGATATTCGCATCCAGACCGCCTTCTTTCGCACGGATAAACTCCTCTGCCTGCGCGGTTTTTAATGCCTCCCAGATTTCTTCATCGGTTGCATCTTTCTTTCCCCACTGCATATTCTCACGGACCGTTCCCGCAAACAGCACTGCCTTTTGCGGTACGATTCCAATCTGGTTTCGCAGTTCTTTTCTCCGGTACTTTCGCACATCCTGTCCTAAAAAGCACACCTGCCCCGCTGAGGCATCATAGAATCTTGGGATCAGATTGACCACGGTGGATTTTCCCGAACCGGTTCCGCCGATAATTCCAATGGTCTCACCAGCCCCTGCCGTAAAGGAAATGTGTGTGATGGCATCTTCTTTAGAACCCTGATAGCACATCGACACATCTTCAAAGGAAACCACAGATTTTTTCTCTGAAATTTCCTGCTCTTGGAAATTTTCTCCGATCTCAAGTGTACCATCCTCCATGGAAGATTCCATATCTAATACCTGTGCAATACGGTTTCCGCAGGCAACAGACTTATTGATCGTAACGATCAGATTTGCAAGTTTTACAAGCTCTACTAAGATCTGTGACATATAGTTGACCAGTGCAACGACTTCCCCCTGCGTGATCGCTCCTACATTTACACGGAGCCCGCCCTGCCAGATCAATGCTACAATGGCAAAATTAATAATGATATAGGTCAGTGGATTCATCAGGGCTGAGATCTTTCCTACATGAAGCTGCATTCCCGTTAACAGACCGTTTTTCTGCTCAAACTGTGCCGTCTCTTCCTGCTCTTTTCGAAATGCCCGGATCACTCTGCTGCCCTCTAAATTTTCTCTGGTCAGCGAAAGCACTTCATCAAGTCCTGACTGTACTTTTTTAAAGAGAGGGATACTGACATACATAATTCCAAAGACCACAACGGACAATGCCGGGATCGTTACAACGAAGATCAATGCCGCTTTGACATCAATGGTAAATGCCATGACCATGGCTCCAAATACGATAAACGGCGAGCGTAAAAACAACCGCAGTACCATATTCACTCCCGACTGCACCTGATTGATGTCACTGGTCATCCTTGTGATCAGTGTTGACGTTCCTACCCTGTCGAGTTCGTCAAAAGACAGCTTTTGAATATGTTCAAACAATGCATGACGCAGTTTTGTCGCAAATCCGACGGCTGCCTTTGCCGCAAAATACTGGGCGGTAATCGCACAGGTCAGTCCGATAAATGCCAAAAGGATCAGCACCCCACACATTTTTAACACATAGCTGTTATCTCCCGTTCCGATACCGACATCGATGATCTTCGCCATGACTAACGGCACAAACAGTTCAAATGATGCTTCTAACAGCTTAAACAGCGGTGCTAATACACTTTCCTTTTTGTAATCTCTTAAAAATACCAGTAACTTTTTCATCTATCATAAACCTTTCTTATCTTTATCTCTTACCTTATCTCCTGCATTGATTTCTCGTCCTTATCTGTCACTGTCTGCCATTTGACGTTGTCTCTTTTTCTATGCTATAGTTTGTTAGAAAGGAGTACAAACATGATAAGACAAGAAGATATTTATTTAAAAAATACGATCGTACATATTTTAGATTCAACGGTTGGAATGCCGGTTCTGTCTGATACGGAATTAGAACACGGCTCCGACTTTGCTGATTTTATAAAAGCTCATATTGCAAAGATCACCTCCGGTGATGATTTGAAATCCTGCTCTTTTTCTGAGGATTCCGTTGTCCGCGGATACTTAGATGACTTAGAAGAACATGGATTTGTCAAAGTCAGTCAGGATATTTCGACTCATCTTTTTACGATCATGAACCAGAATATCGACATTCCGCCGGCTGACTTTATTATCTGCCATTTTAGTGCAAATGAAAACACCTATCTTGCACTTTTAAAAATGAATTACAAAACCTCCTATACACACCATACAGATTCTGACGCTTTTGGCAATACCAATGATATCATAAAATTCAAAGCCATCCTGCCAAATGAGAGCCAGAAACTGACCGAAGCGGCAGTCATCAACCTGACCGACTATCAGATCCAGTTGATTGAAAAGAAGTATGATGTCAACGGTACAAAGACCAACTACTTCTCTTCACTTTTTTTAGGATGTCATGGTTCTTTAAGTTCTAAATCCAAGCTGTCCATTGTCACCAAAGAAATTGACAAGGTCCAGAAAAAATATTTTGATGAAGAGGAACAGTATGCGGCTTCCATGAACACTAAAAATATCATCTATACGGAATTAGAAGAGGAAGGTACGCTCTCCATTCCCGATGTCTTAGATAAGGTCTTTCCTGAAAAACCGGAATTCCGCGAAGAGGTCACAGAGAAGTTAGAAAAATATAACATCTCCGAAGCAGAGATCACTCCACAGAATACTGCCACCTTAAAACGCTATGAAAAGCAATGCCTCTCTACCGATACCGGTGTAGAGATCAAAATCCCTATGGAACAGTACCGAAGTGGGGACAGCATTGAATTTATCACAAATGAAGATGGAAGCATTTCGATCCTCATCAAAAATATTGGGCACATTACATCTAAGATGTAATGCGCCCCATCCCATCCATTCTACAGATATTTTTTCTCAAATGCCTCTTCCGTAAGCGGCTTGTCATAATAGTAACCCTGAATATACTGCACCTTCTTCATATCCTTTAAAATCTGAAGCTGACCATCATCCTCTACACCTTCTACGCACATCCGCACTCCAATGGTATCTGCAAGCTCTGCAACCATCCGCACAAAGGTCTCTGCATAGTCATCTTTTCCTAAATCAATCACAAAGCATCGGTCGATTTTAATAATATCAATCGGAAGTTCACGGATATGACTTAAGGAAGAATATCCGGTTCCAAAATCATCCAGTGCGATCAAAGCTCCAAGCTCTTTGATCTTACTCAATACCTTCTTCATTCGTCCGATATCGTTGATCGCAAGGCTCTCGGTAACCTCCAGAGTCAGATTCTCCGGTCGCATCTTGGTCTCTTCTAATACAGTGCGGATGCGTTCCACAATATCATTCTGTAAAAGCTGTACGACAGAAAGGTTTACGTTGATGCGGTACTCCGGATGTCCCATATCATTCCAGTATTTGCATTTTTCACATGCCTTCCGCAGTACAAAATCTCCGATCGGATTGATCAGACCTAAATACTCTGCAAGCGGGATAAATTCTCCCGGTCCGACCATTCCCATTTTTCCTGAATTCCAGCGTACCAGTGCCTCCACACCGGAGCAGCGTTCTTTTTCGCCGGAAATATCGATGACAGGCTGATAATAGACCTCAAATTCCTCGCAGGAATTTGCTGTTGCATCACGCATGTTCTTTTCCATATCCAGACGTCTTGAAGCCGTATCTTCTCCATCTCCACCGTAATATTCCACACGGTTCTTTCCACCCTTTTTCGCTTCATAGAGGGAAATATCCGCTTTCTTGATCAGATCTGTTACGGTATTGGCATCCTTTGGAAAACGGACTACACCCATACTCATCGTACAGTAATAGTCTGCACTGTGTAAGAACCATGGCTTGTTGAAGATTGCCTGTACTTCCTCTATGATCTGCTCTAACCGGTCATATTGTTCCGGCTTGACAATGATGATAAATTCATCACCGCCCATACGGTAACAACTGTCCTCAATGCCCTTGATCCTGCGCAAACTGTTAGAGAGTGCCTTTAAGAGAATATCTCCGTACTGATGACCCAGTCCGTCATTGATATGTTTAAAATCATCCAGATCAATATACAGAAGTGCTCCTTCGGTCTTCTGCTCTTTTGCAGTCCGGATATACATTTTTAAATCCTGCTCACAGCGCATACGGTTAAACAGACCGGTCAAAAAGTCGTTGTTTGCCTGCTTTTCAATCTTTTGCTGATACAGCTTCTTATCGGTTACATCATAGACGGTACAAAGAGTCACACTCTTTCCGTCTACCCAGTTGATATTTGCAAACTGCACATCATACCAGCGGTTAGAATCCGGTATATACATCTCTGTCTTCTGCTGTGCTGCCAATCCGTTCGGTTTGTATTTATGGATCAGATCTTCTAAGCTGTGTGTACTTAAAAAGTTGCGGAACAACTCACGGAATTTGCAGTTTGCATACAGTGATTTTTCCTGCTTGATATCTGCCACACAGACTCCGCATCCCATATTTTCTAAGATTGCCTCTAATGATGCATAGGAGCTTGCTAATGAATTCTTTGTAATATGCTTTGCTAAAATGCTCTGTACGATCTGTTTGACATCATTTAAAAACTTGATCTCTTCCTGTGACCAGACCCTTGGAAAACGCTCCTCTACAAAGGCCAAATACATGCCGGATTTTTCATTGACACCCAATGGCAGAAAGATTCCCGCACGTCTGTGGTAGGTCTGGAAATATTTTAAGAAATTTTCCGGCAGATAAGTATCTGAAGAGATCAGATATGGTTTTCCGTTTGCCCACGGCACTTCCTCTAACGGCAGATGCCGCATCGTTTTTACCTGCTCCGGGTCATGGAATCCATAATAGCAGATCATGTTCATCATCTGATTCTTATCATCAATCTGAAGCATGCTCGCTGCACTGATATCTAAATATCCACAGACCGACTCTAAGATATTTTCCACAATGTCTGCAAAAGAGTCCTCACTCTCTAATTTTGAGACGATATGTGTCATAACCTCGCTTCTTCTAAGCTCGGCTTTCATCTTTTCTTCCGATTCATGGCTCTTGATAAATGCTTCCTGTGCGATCACTTCTTCTAACTTGACAGCAAAATACTGCTTCGTCAGACTCTCTAAAAAGCTGATGGAAGAATAAAAACGCTCCGTTGTTGTGGTCTTGATATAAGACGGTACATCCTCTCCATGGATTCCCGGTTCTTCTAACACAGCTAACACTACCCAGATTGCCACGGTCTCTCCACCAATCTTAATGGAAAGTGCACACATTTTCAGGTAGTCTTCTTCTAACTCCTGCTCCACAACTTCTTCGATATCATTTTCGATCAGACGTTTTAACAAAGCAATATGAAGATCCATCCCCATCTTCTGATGCAGATAGTCTAACTCCTTTTTCGAACCATATGCTTTTGTCAGGACACCTTCACTTCTGGTTAAACAAACACAATAGACATTATTTGCCAGACAAAACCGGTCCTGAAGCATCTGAACCATCTGACTATCCAATAAGGATACCGCAAACTCGCTCCCTCTCTTTGCTCCCTGCTCATCCATCTGTGTCATGCCCCCTTACTCCTCTATCTCTATCATATACAAATACCATTCTTCCTTTTGACGAATACAATATTCTTTTAAAAGGTGCATATCTTTTTGCAGCCGAAGCTGTTTTTTTACAAATCCGGATTCATTGGTATACATGATAATGATACCACCCGGTTTTAAATGCTGTTTTGCTTTTTGGAAAAATTCTGCATAGAATGCATCATGCTCTTCTTTGTTCTTTTTTCCTCTTGTCGGCATATTGGTTACAATCTCATCAAATCTGTGCCGATGTGTAAACTCAAAAAAGTTCTTCTGTATATACGAAATCTCTGCTCCCGCAAGTTCGGTATTCTCTCTTGCACCTTCAATGGCCTGTCCATAAATATCAATACCGTACAAAGATCTCGCCGGAAGTACCTTGTTACGTTCTATCAGCATTGTTCCTACACCGCAAAACGGGTCAAGCACTGCTGCATCCTCTTTTAAATACGGCTTGGCTAAATAGAGCATTAATGCTGCCTGTGCCGGATTTATAGATACCGCAAGTGCATTTTTCCGATAGGAAAAACGGTGCATCGGCAATGTATAGAACTTCAGATATGCGTGGAAATCTCCCTCCCGCTTCTGTATCAGACGGATTTCCACTTCATATCTTCCCGGTGTGTTTTTCAGCCTGTACCCACTCTTTTCTTCAAGTGCATACGCTGTCTTTTTTAAAAAAGTATTCTTCTTTTCCTCTGCCATCGGAGCTAAGATCTGCATACGGAAAAAATAAGGTGCATCTCCCTGCAGATGTCTCTCTAACAACTGTAACAGATCTCCCGCTAACAGTCCTTCTGCTGTCTGCTCCGGTTCCGGTAAAAGATTCGTCTTACAGTGGATCGGAAACAATATCTCACGAAACGTCCTGATGTTCAGTACGGATCTTAGATCCTGCGTGTGCAGATGAACACCGGACGGTGCAACTGCCTTTCTTCCCCTGTGGATCTGTTCTGCGGTCATCTGGGCAAATCCCCTGTCCGTGGTCAGAATCATATCACAAGGCTTGTCATATCCGCAAAAGGCATGAAGTTTACTGCTCTCTCCCTGCTCTAAGAGCTTCTCTAATTCTTTTCGTTCTTTTCGGATATGCTTTTTTTCACTCTCCTCTGCCTGCATCTTTTGAAGCTCTTCTAAACGCAATTTTAAAGGTGTAAGGTAATCTGTGCAGTCAAGTTTCTGCATCGCCTTTACATAGTCACTCTTGACAAAAAGCGTCTCTTCGTTTTCATATGCCTCCATTAATGCAGGGAGGATTTCCTGATCACCTGTCATTCCTAGGATCAGTGCCGCATTTTTCCTGACCTTTGGATCCTCCTCTTTTAAAAATCCCAAAAATATAGAATTGTCGGCAGAAAGCTCCGACAATTCCTTTCGTGTTTCCTCATCTTTGAGGAGTTCTTTCATTTGTATCAGGTTTTTGCGGACCTCTTTCTGATTCTTCAGATCTTCTAATATTACTTCTAACATTTGACTTCCATTCTCTTTTGCCGTTATCTAATACAATTTTACTTGATTTTGATAAGGTTGGCAACCTCTATTGCGAATTCTTTTCTGATTCCGATGGCAGAACGCCATTCTTTTCGATATAGGCGTCTACCTCTTCTTTGAATTTTTTCCACTCGTCTTCATGTTCCACATAATAGAGCGGGCATTTTTTGCCGGTAACATCGTAATGGCGGATCACATCGTCTGTCGTCAGTCCGTAACGTCCCATCAGCCATGCTGTCAGATGTATGAGTGTGTCCTTGGTTTCCTGATTAAATTTTCCTGTTGCATCCGGATGACAACATTCGATCGAAATCGTATCACTGTTCCTGTCATTGGATGCATAGGCAATCTCATTGCAGGGAATACACTGCACGATCTCGCCCTCTAAGCCTATGACAAAATGCGCACTTGCCTTTGTCTTTTTAGAATCTTTCAATCCATTAAAATAGTTCCGGTTCTGTTTTGCGGTTGTCCCCGGATTTGCGGTATAGTGAATGACAATGCCATTTACTTTTTCTAAAGTCATTCCCGGTCTGGAATAATTGTTGATATCCAAAAGGTCTACCTCATAATCCGGTGGGTCTTCCACAATCTTTGGCTCCACCTTAGCGGAAGTCTCTTTTGCACTTTTAAAATGCTTTACGAGACATACTGCCCCTGTTACGATCAGTACAATGATCGTGATAAACAGGGTCCTTGCCAATAATGCCTTTCTTCTCCTCCGCTTCGCTGCGCGTCTTCTCTGCTCCCGAAGTTGTGCTCTTCTTCTTCGCTGCTGTTCCTCTTCTGATAACATAACTGCTGACTCCTTTTGTAAAAGCTCCCCTTTACATCTTCTTGATCCGCTCTAATGCTGCTACCGTATTCTCATAACTTCCAAAAGCTGTCAGTCTGAAATATCCTTCTCCGCTTGGTCCGAATCCGGAACCCGGTGTTCCTACGACATTGGCATTTGCTAACAGATAGTCAAAGAACTCCCAGGAATTCATCTGATCCGGTGTCTTTAACCAGATATATGGTGCATTCACGCCGCCAAATACGGTATAGCCTGCTTCCTGTAAGCCTGACTTGATGACGGATGCATTTTTCATATAGTAAGCAACCTGTTCTTTTAACTGTGCTTTTCCTTCTGCTGAATATACGGCTTCTCCTGCACGCTGGATGATATATGGTGCACCGTTGAATTTTGTTCCGTGACGTCTTGCCCACATACCATGAAGGGAAACATCCTGACGTTTCAGATCTTTTGGTACGACCGTAAAACCAAGTCTGACTCCTGTAAATCCTGCGTTTTTAGAAAAACTTCTGATTTCGATCGCACAGGTCTTTGCTCCTTCACATTCATAAATGGAATGTGCCACATCATCTTCTGAAATATATGCTTCATATGCCGCATCATAGATAATGATCGCACCATTTTTGTTTGCATAATCTACCCATTCCTGTAACTGGGATTTTGTGATCGTCGTACCGGTCGGATTGTTTGGCAGACACAGATAGATGACATCCGGTGTCTCTTTTGGAAATTCCGGTACAAATCCGTTTTCCATGGTACATGGCATATAGATGACATTGCTCCACATCTCGGTCTTTGCATCATAGACTCCGGTTCTTCCTGCCATGACATTGGAATCTACATAAACCGGATAAACCGGATCGCAGACTGCGATCTTACAATCCGCCGAGAACAACTCCTGAATATTAGAAGAATCACATTTTGCTCCGTCAGATACAAAAATCTCATCTGCACTGATGTCACATCCACGGGACTCATAATCATTCTTTGCAATGGTGCTTCTTAAAAATTCATAGCCTAAATCCGGTGCATATCCATGGAAGGTCTCTGCTGCTCCCATCTCATCTACGGCTGCATGAAGTGCTTTGATGATCGCCGGTGCAAGTGGCTGTGTTACATCACCGATACCTAAACGGATCAGGTTCTTGTCCGGATTTTCCTGCTGATATGCACTGACTTTTTTTGCAATCGTGCTGAATAAATAGCTTCCCGGTAACTTCTGAAAATTGTCATTTACTTGAAACATAATCTTCTCCTCTTTTCTTGTTTGATTAGTATTTAAATATTCTACAGATTGATCTCTCCCTCGAAAGAAATGGCTGCCGGACCTGTCATAAATACATGGTTTGTCTCTTTGTCCCATTCGATCTTTAAATCCCCTCCCAGCAGATGGATCAGGATCTCTCCATGACAATGTCCGTTCAGCACTGCTGCTACGGCAGTTGCGCAGGCTCCGGTTCCACAGGCAAGTGTCTCGCCGGAACCACGCTCCCACACACGCATCTGCAAGGTATGCTCATCAATGACTTTTACAAACTCTGTATTGATCCGTTTTGGAAAATCTTTATAATTTTCAAATAACGGACCTGTTTTTTCAATTTCAAAATCCTCCACATCATTCATAAAGACCACGCAATGCGGATTTCCCATAGACACACAGGTCATATGATAAGTTGTTCCGTCAATTTCAATCGGTGCATCAATGACTTTTTCACTGTCTGCGATCACCGGGATCTTTTCTGCGATCAGCTCCGGCTCTCCCATATCCACACGGACAAGAACGACCTTTCCGTCCTCCACCGTCAGATCCAGATATTTGATCCCTGCTAATGTCTCTATCGAAATTTGCTGCTGATCCGTCAGTCCTTTATCATAGACATATTTTGCCACACAACGGATGCCGTTTCCACACATTTCTCCCTGTGAACCGTCTGCATTATACATGTCCATGGTAAAATCTGCGTTTTTAGAAGGTTTTATTAAGATCAATCCGTCGGAACCAATCCCAAAATGCCTGTCGCTTACGAACTTGGCAAGCGCTGCCGGATCTTCCACCTTTTCTTCAAAACAATTCACATATACATAATCATTTCCGATTCCCTGCATCTTTGTAAATTTCATATCCATCACTCCTTCTATTATACACTCATCAGACTGAGTACCATCTGTGCGGTCTCCACAATGCTGGTACCGGTGTCCATGCTGCTCTTTTGTATATAACGGTGTGCTTCCTCTTCACTCATCTGGTTCCGTTCCATGAGAAGTTTTTTTGCATTTAATATCAGCTTTTTTTCTTCCTCGGTACGTTCTTTGGGCTGTGCACGCCGTTTCTTTCTCTTCTTTTCATAAGTATACGCCATCATCTCGACGGTCTGCAACAGTTCATGAACTTTTAACGGCATAGAGAGACATACCACATCTGAGACATCCCTATTCATGGTATTACTCTGAGAGCCGACTAACAGCATCTCAAAATTTGCAGGAAGATATGCCTGGATCTCACTGCACATCATATCGGCAAAACGATATCCGCAGATTAAGATTCCCCCATCTAAGGCATTTACATTCTGCAGTGCCTGACCCCCTGTCGTGCAGACTGCATCCACCTGATAACCACTTTTCATAAGAATGCTTCGGATGCTTTTCGCGTTTTCAATTTTAGGAAAAGCTATTACCACATTCATCTTATCATCCGTTCCTATCCTACTGTGTATATCATCTTCGTTTTCCTGCTAAATTTTATACAGGTACTGCTCAATCTCCCAGTCTGTTACCTGTGATGTGTATTCTGCCCATTCTGTACGTTTTGCGGCAATGTAATTCCGGCTGATATGCTCGCCTAAAACTTCTAAAATATATTCGTCTTTTTCTAATTCATCTACCGCCTCACTTAAAGTTGCCGGAAGTGCTTCGATCCCTTCTGCCTTTTTTTCATCTAAACGCATTTCATATACATTTTTTACCACTGCTGCCGGCGGCATGATCTGTTTACGGATACCGTCTAATCCCGCTGCAAGACATACGGCAAGTGCTAAATATGGATTTGCCGATGGGTCCGGACAGCGAAGCTCCACTCTGGTTCCCTCACCGCGGGCTGCCGGAATACGGATCAACGGACTGCGGTTTGTGGCTGACCAGGCAATATAGATTGGTGCCTCATAGCCCGGTACTAAACGTTTATAAGAATTGACCAGTGGATTTGTGATCGCTGTCATTCCCTTGACATGCTCCATAATTCCTCCGATAAAATAATACGCTTCTTTGCTGAGCTGCATTTGATCGTTTTCATCAAAGAAAATATTTTTTCCATCTTTTTCTAAGGACATATTGATGTGCATGCCTGAGCCATTGATCCCATACTTTGGTTTTGGCATAAAACTTGCAAACAGTCCGTGGCGTTTTGCGATCGTTTTCACTGCTAATTTAAAGGTCATGATATTGTCTGCAGTAGCAATCGCTTCATCATATTTAAAATCTATCTCATGCTGTGCCGGTGCCGCTTCGTGGTGGGAGGCTTCAATCTCAAATCCCATATCCTCTAATGTCAGTACCATATCTCTTCTGGCGTTTTCGCCTAAATCGATCGGTCCAAGGTCAAAATATCCTGCTTTTTCATGAGAAATCGTGGTCGGCTGTCCGTCATCATCTGTATGGAATAAGAAAAACTCACACTCCGGTCCTACATTTAAGGTATAACCCATCTCTTTTGCTTCCTCTACCACACGGCGGAGTACATACCGCGGATCTCCTGCAAACGGCTTGCCATCCGGCCGGTAGACATCACAGATGATGCGTGCTACTTTGCCCTGCTGCGGTCTCCATGGAAAAATTGCAAACGTATCTAAATCCGGATACAGATACATATCTGACTCTTCAATGCGGACAAATCCTTCGATAGAAGAACCGTCAAACATACATTCATTCTCTAATGCTTTTTCTAACTGATTGCTTGTGATCGCCACATTTTTCATGGTTCCAAACATATCCGTGAACTGCAAGCGGATAAATTCCACATCTTCCTCTTCCACTAAACGTATGATATCCTTCTTGGTATACTTACTCATAGCCATTCCTCGCTTTCTCTATATAATCAATCACTTTTTTATATTCCATCGTCCCGCCGAACAGATCCAACGCACTTCCGATCGTCACGTTCAGTTTTCCGTTTCCGCAGATATCTAACTGATGCAGATCTTCAAAACTTCCCACACCTCCTGCATAGGTGATCGGGATTTTTCCCCAGTTCCCTAAAAGAGATGCCAGCTCTTTTTCAATGCCGGATGCTTTTCCTTCCACATCCACCGCATGGACTAAGAACTCTGCCGCATAACCGGACAATTCCTCTAAAATCTGCTCTGTTACCCGCTCTTTTGTAAACTTCTGCCAGCGGTCCGTTACTATATAATAGTCATCCTTTTGTTTTCTGCAACTCAGATCCAGAACAAGATGTTCTTTTCCTACCGTCTGTTCTAATTTTTTCAGATTCTCATAGTTGATCCTTCCATCCTTAAATACATAGGAAGTTAAGATCACATGACTTGCACCAAGGTCTAAAAATCCCTTCGCATTCTCTGCCGTGATGCCGCCGCCGATCTGAAAACCACCCGGATATGCCTGCAATGCAAGTTCTGCCTGTGCTTTTGTCGCTTCATAATACTCTGAACCCACCGGATTTAAAAGAATGATATGTCCTCCTTTTAATCCCTGTTCCCGGTACAACTTCGCAAAAAAAGCCGCATCCTGCTCTGCTACAAAATTTTCCTTTGCACGATTTCCCTCATCTAAGAGGCTTCCACCCACAATCTGCTTTACTTTTCCATTGTGGATATCTATGCATGGTCGAAACTCCATCCTGACTCTCCTTTGCATAAAACTCACAAAAAGGATACCACAAAAGTGTACAAAAATAAAGGCAGAATTTCTACATTTTTGATAATTGCGACATTGACTTCCACATTTTTTTTTGCTAGAATTGAAAAAATAATATACATTATCAGACACTTTTTAGAAGAAGGAAAGAGAGGAAAATTTCATGGGTACAATTATCGGTGAAGGAATTACATTTGATGACGTTTTGCTGGTTCCTGCATATTCGGAAGTAACTCCAAATATGGTTGATTTATCCACTTATCTTACCAAAAAGGTAAAATTAAACATCCCAATGATGAGTGCAAGTATGGATACTGTAACAGAACACAGAATGGCAATCGCTATGGCAAGACAGGGCGGTATCGGTATTATTCATAAGAATATGTCCATTGAGGCACAGGCAGATGAGGTAGATAAGGTAAAACGTTCCGAAAACGGCGTTATTACTGATCCATTTTCACTTTCTCCAGCACATACATTACAGGATGCGGACAACCTGATGGCAAAATTCCGTATTTCCGGTGTTCCGATCACAGAAGGAACGAAATTAGTCGGTATCATTACCAACCGCGATCTGAAATTTGAAACAGATTTCTCTAAAAAAATCAAAGAATCTATGACTTCAGAGGGACTGATCACTGCTCCTGAAGGCATCACTCTTGAAGAGGCAAAAGCAATCCTTGCCAAAGCAAGAAAAGAAAAATTACCAATCGTTGACAAAGATAATAATTTGAAAGGTTTAATTACCATTAAAGATATTGAAAAGCAGATCAAATATCCGCTTTCCGCCAAAGATGCACAGGGTCGTCTTCTCTGTGGTGCCGGTGTCGGAATCACTACAAACATGATGGATCGTGTGGATGCATTAGTAAAAGCCCATGTCGATGTCATCGTCGTAGACTCTGCACATGGACATTCTAAGAACATTTTAGAAGCTGTAAAAAATATCAAAAAGACTTATCCTGACTTACAGGTCATTGCAGGAAATGTTGCAACCGGTGAAGCTGTTAAGGCTCTGATCGAAGCCGGTGCTGACGCTGTTAAGATCGGTATCGGACCGGGATCTATCTGTACTACCCGTGTCGTAGCAGGTATCGGTGTTCCACAGATCACTGCGATCATGGATGCATATAAAGTTGCAAAAGAATACAATATCCCGATCATTGCAGACGGTGGTATCAAGTATTCCGGAGATATGACAAAAGCGATCGCTGCCGGTGCAAATGTATGTATGATGGGAAGTATCTTCGCCGGATGTGATGAAAGCCCGGGAACCTTTGAATTATATCAGGGAAGAAAATATAAAGTATACCGTGGCATGGGTTCTCTTGCTGCTATGGAAAACGGTTCTAAAGACCGCTACTTCCAGGAAGATGCAAAAAAACTGGTTCCGGAAGGCGTAGAAGGACGTGTTGCTTATAAAGGAAGCGTTGAGGACACGGTATTCCAGTTGATCGGTGGTTTACGTTCCGGTATGGGTTACTGCGGTGCTCCAAATATCGAGACTTTAAAAGAAATCGGTAAATTTGTAAAGATCAGTGCTGCTTCTTTAAAGGAAAGTCATCCTCATGACATCCACATCACAAAAGAAGCTCCAAACTACAGCATTGACGAGTAATTTTTATTTCTATAAACACTTCTATAAGATAGACCAAGAGCGTGAGCTGTTATACAGCTCACGCCCTTTTTATTCTCTGATGATCATTCCCTAACGATTTGCACGATTGTCATCGGCGTTGTTTTCCTGCATACCACTTCTGGTATTGTTGTCGTTGTTCTGGTTGTTGTTGTCATTATCATCGTTTCCGGTCATATCCTTGGCTGCATCTTTGATGCCCTCGCCAACTTCACCAACTCCGTCTACGACACCTTTTCCAACATCCCCTGCTGCATCACCGACATCTTCCATTGCATCGCCGACTGCATTTCCTGCGTTGTCCGTATCTTTATCGTTATTGTCGTTGTTATTGTTTTTGTTGCTGCCTGTTGTTTCATCATTTGCAGCATCGTCTGTTACGTTATCCTGCGTATCTGTTGTATCATTTACATTATCGTCATTGTTACCGCAGGCTGTAAACGTACCAAGTGCCATTACCAGCATAGCACCAACTATGATTTTTTTGAATTTTTTCATATCAATACTATCTCCTTTTGTTTTGATAGTACTAATATGTCCTTTATTTTCGTATTTATACGATGTTAACTCTCTTTTTCAAATAAATCGGACAATTTTTTCAAAAGCTTACTGCTACTGACCGGCTTTACCAAATACTCTTCGGGATTCATTTCCATGCACTCTAAGACACGATCCCTGTCTGTGACAGCCGTCATAAAAAATACAGGGATTCCCTGTGTCCGTTCATCTTCCTGCATCCTGCGGAACACCTCCGGACCGTCCATTCCCGGCATCATATAATCTAACAGCACAACATCCGGGATCTGCATCGAAAAGAACTTCAGTGCTTCCTCTCCCGAACGGATACAATATACTTTATAACGGTCTTTTAAATAAGAACGGATGACTTTTAACACCATCGGATCATCGTCCACGATCAATATTTTTCTTCTCTCTTCTGTCTGCATTTACATCCTTCTTTCTTAACCGCTCATTATTATAGCATTATAAGAAAGTTGCGTCAAACGTATTCCGGAACGTGTACTATTTTCTCATTTTCGGTTCAAAGATCCAGGATGCTAAATAGCCAAAGATCAAAGCTGCGGAAATTCCTACGGCACTTGCTTTAAAACCTCCCTGAAACAGTCCCAAAAATCCATTCGCATCTACTGCTTCTTTCACACCTTTCCACAAAACATTGCCAAATCCAAGCAATGGAACACTTGCTCCTGCTCCCGCATATTCCATGAACGGTTCATAGATTCCGACTGCTCCTAACACCGCACCTAAACATACGATCAAAACCATGATCCTTCCCGGCAGCATTTTTGTCTTTTCCATTAAAATCTGGGCAAGAGCACAGATCAATCCGCCTACCCAGAATGCATTGATATAATCCATCCGATAATTCCTCCTCTTTTCCCTTATTTTTCTTTTCTTCTTCTATGCATGTTCTATGACGATCGCATGTGCGATCCCCGGAACACTCTGTCCCTCGTTAAAGCTGACGGTCGATAATAACGCTCCGGTCGGGACAAATAAAATTCTCTTTAATGCTCCCTTTTCTACCTGTTTTAAGAAATACGCACTTAAGGTTACTGCGGAACAGCCACAACCGGAGCCTCCCGACTGTGTTCCCTGTTCCTCGCAGTCAAAAATCTCGATTCCGCAGTCTGTATGGATCTCTGCTATATCGATTCCTTTTTCACGAAGCAGTTTGATCAGAATCTCTTTTCCGACTTTTCCAAGGTCTCCGGTAATGATCTTGTCATAGTCCTCCGGCTTCCGCTCAAAATCTAACAGATGATGATATATTACATCACAGGCTGCCGGTGCCATGGCTGCCCCCATGTTCATAGAATCCTTAACCCCGTAATCTACGATCTTTCCGGTCGTGATCCCTGTGATCCTTGCCTTGCTCCTTGTGGTGCTAAGTACAAAGGCACCACTTCCGGTAACCGTCCAGGTAGCTGATAGTGGTCTTTGATTGGCATACTCCAGGGGAAATCGAAACTGTTTCTCCGCACTTGCAAAATGACTTGAAGTTAATGTCAGAACATTTTTGGCATATCCTGCCGCCACACACATCGCACCTAACGCCATGGATTCTCCTGCCGTAGAACACGCACCATATAGTCCAAAGAGCGGGATTTCATAGTCCATCAGACCAAATGAGGTGGCAATATTCTGTCCTAATAAATCTCCCGCAAAAATATATCGGATATCCTTTGCTTCTAATCCTGCTTTTCCTAACGCTAACGCCACTGCGTCCTTTTGCAGTGTACTTTCCGCATCTTCCCAGTTGTCTGCACCAAATTTATCGTCCTCGCAGATCACATCAAATTCTTTTCCTAACGGGCCTTCGCCCTCCTTCTTTCCCACAACATTTCCACTTGCAAGAATGTAAGGCGGTTTTTGAAATGAAAGACTCTGCAACCCCTTCATCTGTGAAAAAAAATCTTTTTGTTCCATAAAAAAACCTCCCAAACTTTTTGATAGTATGAGAGATTTTTTCCAATTTTATTCTAATTGTATTTTTCTTTTAAATGTATGACGCTTCTTTTAAAAGCTGATAAAACGTCGGCTGTAAATGATATTCCTGCATCAGACGCTCCACTTCCCGGATACGCTTTTCTTTCTGATCTTTAGACACTGGTTTTTTCTTTGCACGGATCAATAGATTCTTTGGCGTATGTGCAAAATCCACAAATTCCAAGATATCTGTCTTATAACCACATGCCTCTAACAGATTTGCACGGATCGCATCGGTCATCAACGCTGCTGTCCGTTCTTTAATCAGACCATAACGGGTCAGTATCGAATAGTCCTCACTCTGTATCTGGCTGTTCAATTCATGCTGACAACACGGTACGGAAAAGATCATTTCCGTATTCCATCGCACGGCATGATATAACGCATGATCGGTTGCCGTATCGCAGGCATGCAGTGTAATTACCATATCCACCTGTTCATTACTCTGATATCCGCAGATGTCACCCAATTCAAAATGAAGATTTTCGTAACCATACTTCTTAGCTGCAAGGTTACATTTTTCGATCACATCTTCTTTTAAATCCAGTCCGGTCATATGCACTGGAATCTTACGGATGTTTGTAAAATAGTGATATAAAATAAAGGTCAGATAGGATTTTCCACATCCAAAATCAATGATATTCAAATATGTCAGTTCCCTGTTCTTTACGGCATCGTCCACAAGTTCTACAAAACGGTTGATCTGTCGATACTTATCGTACATGCTGTGTACGATCTTTCCTTCTTTTGTGAAGATTCCCATATCGACTAAAGGCTCTATCATTTCGCCTTCCGGGATCAGATATTTCTTCTTCCGGTTATGCCCGGTCTGCTCCTTTGGTGCCGTCTTTGTACAGTTCTTTTCGATGATATGCACCTTGCCTTTTTTCGAGATCATCATCTGATATTCCACTTTGGCATTCCATACATTCATCTGGAAAAAATGTGTACCAAGTTCCTGCAGCAGATAGACCTCTAATTCTTCTTTATCAAGATTCTCATGGAACACCTGCTTTTGCGTATACTTTTCAATCTGATAATTCTTTTCTTTTTTTAAAATCTGAACTTTACGATATTCACAGTTTTTTGCCTTACTGAGTATTAACTTGTAAGGCAAAGACTGTAAGATGTCATGAATCTGTTCCTGCACTCCCTGACTCCTTTTTGAATTAGTCATCAATCTGGAAGAATGCGATCTCTTCTTCTAACTGTCTGGATAAATCTGTCAGGTTCTTGGATGCTTCTGCTAACAGGTTCATCGTTGCATTCAATTCTTCCATGGAAGCAGTTGTCTGCTGTGTACTTGCTGCATATTCTTCAGAGATTGCTGACAGGTTCTGAATGAGATCTGCCACTTTCTTTCTTGCTGCAAAATAGGAATCTGTGTGGCTCTTAATTACTTCCATATCGTCTTTGGAAGTCGTGATTCCCTTGCTGACTCTTACGAATTTTTCTCTGGTCTGGTTCAGTTTTTCCTGCTGCTCTGCGACAAGTACATTGACACTCTCCATAACCTCAACGCTCTTCTCAGATTCTTCTAACAGATTGTCGATCGTCTGACGGATCTGCTCTGCGGAGGTGTTGGACTGATCTGCTAATTTTCCAATCTCATCGGCTACAACGGCAAAACCTTTTCCTGCTTCTCCTGCTCTTGCTGCTTCAATGGATGCATTCAGTGCTAACAGACTGGTCTGCTCTGCAATTGCAGTGATGATCTTCGTTGCTTCTCCGATCTCCTGTACAGAATCGTTGGTCGCTTTAATCTGATTTCCGATATGTTCAATGGCTTTTGTTGTCTTATCGTTGGATACGGTCAGCTGTGCAATAATGTTTGTGGACTCATCTCCGGCATTTTTCATCTCATTGGAGGTTTCGTCTAAGGTCTCCACACCATCTACGATCTCGCCTACTACTTTACCCATATCTCCTACATAAACGGTTGCCTCTTCCACATCTTCTGCCTGGGATACCGCACCCTTGGAGATATCCTCTACTGCACGGCTGATCTCACCTGCTGCAAGGTTACTCTGCTGTGCCATATGGTTCAATTCCTCACCGGAACCTAACAATACCTCGGAAGAGTTCTTGATATTGCTGATGATATGGATCAGCTTCTTCTGCAATGCTTCAAACGCTCTTGCCATTTCTCCTACTTCGTCTTTTCTGGTCAAGAAACGATCCTCTAACTTGAAGTTCACTTTTCCGTGTGACAGTCCGACTAATGCTTCCTCTGTATGCTTGATCGCACCTGCAAGAGATTTTGATACGATCGTTGTTGTGATCAATGTAATGATCAACAGTACGACTGCTACAACTACAATGATCATGATACGGCTTTGTGTATAATCATCAATCTCAGAACGAGGGTTCACAATGCTGATCACTCCGACAACAGTTCCATCCGTGTTCTTAACCGGAAGAGAATAGCTGTAATATTCTACTCCGTTGATCTTTGTATCATTGTCTTTGTATTCTTTTCCACCTTTCAGAACTTTATCAATGATGACTTGATCCTTTATCTTCTGTCCGATGATCCTCTCCCCGTTTTTTCCTTTCATTGTTGTGATCTCAATCTTATCCCCGTAAGTTAAAAGCATATCATAACCTGATTTTTCAACGAGCATATCCATCATCTCATTGGTCTTTGTCAGGTCAGCCGGTCCTTTGTATAAGACTCCTGTCTTTTCATCTAACTTAAAATCTCCCTGATATACGATATTGTAGGCAGACTGCACGCTTCCCGCCATTCCTGCCATTCCCTGGTACTGGGTCGTACGCATGCTGCCTCTCATGTCCTTTGCGGAAATAAAGGTCAGAATAATAAGGATCGATATAATTGGTATCATGGTAATCCCTATCAGACGCGCTGTTACTCCAATACCGGATATTCTGTTTTCCCCTTGTCCTTCTTTCTTGCCCATGTTTTCTCCTTTCCAGCCATATCGGTCATACTGCCTCATTACAACTGTTTTTGCCGAACCATGTCGACAATTCCTGTATTTTGTCTTATTATACCATAATCTGTACTATCTCACAAGAAATGGAGGCAAAAAAGAGACTGTGTTTGATCAAACCCCAGCCTCTTCTCTCTTCTTATTTTCCTTCATAACAGATGACAGATTCTACGTCATACTCTTTCAGTCTCTCTCTTCCTTTTAAGCCTGCTAACTCCATTAAGAAAATAATCTTTACTACTTCGCCGCCTAATTCTTCCACTAATTTTGCGGCAGCCTCCATTGTACCTCCGGTTGCGATCAGGTCATCGACTAAGACAACTTTCTGTCCCGGTTTGATGGCATCTTTGTGCATCTCGATCGTTGCTTTTCCATACTCAAGATCGTACTCTTTTTCTACGGTCTCGCATGGCAGCTTTCCTTTTTTTCTTACCAGTACAAATGGTTTATGAAGATTATATGCGATTGGCATGCCGAAAATAAATCCTCTCGACTCTGCTCCTGCAAGTACATCAAACTCCGTATCCGCGAGCAGTTCCTGCATCTTGTCGATCGCCATATGTAATCCGTCTGCATCCTGCAATACGCTGGTCACATCCCTGAATATAATTCCCGGTTCCGGAAAATCCGGAATACTGCGGACGTAATCCTCCATTTTTTTCATGTAAATATTCCACCCTTCTGTTTTCTCTGGTACTCTACCATTCATATCCGAAACTAATAGTATCATTATTTTTCACAAAAAGCAAACCAAATGCACACATTGACAAGGTTCCGGAAACAAACTAGAATAAAAAGAACAAAAAATGCTGTGTTTGAGGAGGAATACTTATGCAAATGAATCAGACCCCATCTTCTGAACGTGTCCATATCGGCTTTTTCGGACGGCGGAATGCCGGAAAATCCAGTGTCTTAAATGCCGTGACCGGACAGGATCTGGCCGTTGTTTCAGACGTAAAGGGAACCACCACCGATCCGGTGCAAAAATCCATGGAGCTGCTCCCATTAGGACCGGTCGTTGTCATTGACACTCCGGGAATTGATGATGAAGGAGAGCTTGGTGCTTTGCGCGTAAAGAAAAGTTATCAGGTGTTAAATAAATCGGATGCCGCTGTCTTAGTAGTCGATGCATCTCTCGGACTCTGCGAAGAGGACTTTGCTTTTATTGAGCATATCCAAAAAAAGCAGATTCCTTATGCCGTGGCATTTAACAAATCCGACCTTGCTCCGTCTGCTTCACTTGCAAAAGACCTTCAATATTTAAAAGAACATCAGATTGATTTTGTATCCGTCAGTACGGCTGATCTTTCCGGAATCGATACCCTCAAAGAAAAGATCGCAACTCTTGCTAAAACAGAGGATACCAAACTTCGGATCGTTGCTGACCTGATCCATCCTTCTGATTTTGTGGTTTTAGTCGTGCCGATCGACAAGGCTGCTCCAAAGGGCAGACTGATCCTGCCGCAGCAGCAGACGATCCGTGATATCTTAGAGGCAGATGCAACTGCCATTGTCGTCAAAGAATATGAACTTCGTGACACCTTAGCTCACTTAGGCAAAAAACCGCGTCTTGTCATTACCGACAGTCAGGTCTTTGCAAAAGTATCTGCCGACACTCCGGCAGATATTATGTTAACTTCTTTTTCTATCCTCTTTGCACGCTATAAAGGCAATCTACCGGCACTTGTCAAAGGTGTCACCGCATTAGAACAGATTGAGGACGGTGATAAGATTTTAGTTTCCGAAGGCTGCACACATCACCGCCAGTGTGATGATATCGGCAGTGTCAAGCTGCCCCGCTGGATTCGCCAGTACACCGGAAAAGAACCGGAATTTGTCTTTTCCTCCGGCACGGAATTTCCGGCAGATCTCTCACCGTATAAGATGATCGTGCATTGCGGCGGCTGTATGTTAAATGCGCGTGAAATGAAATACCGCCTTGCCTGTGCAAAGGATCAGAATATCCCTATGACCAATTACGGTATCCTGATTGCCTATATCCAGGGCATCTTAAAGCGGAGCGTTGAACCGTTTCCTGCAGTATCTATGATGCTTACGGAGGAACCGTCATGAGAACGGAACATGATATGTTAGGAACACGCAGCCTTTCCGATGATACTCTTTACGGATTACAGACGCTTCGTGCCAAAGAAAATTTTATTACTTCCTATCATACTACAAATCTTTCCCTGATCTACGCCATGGTGCAGGTAAAAAAAGCGGCTGCCTTATCTTACCGGGAACTGCACCCGGAGGAATCCCAAAAATGGGATGCTATCCTCTGCGCCTGCGACCGGATCTTAGCCGGGGATGTGGATGATGCTTTTTGTACCAGTGCCTTACAGGGAGGTGCCGGCACTTCCACAAATATGAATGTCAATGAGGTCATTGCTAATCTTGCGTTGACTGTCTTAGGACAGGCTCTGGGAAATTATGATACGATTCACCCTTTAGACGATGTGAACCGCGGACAGTCTTTTAGAAAGTTTAGAACTACTCCGTGACACCGTAATACTTTTTCAAAAAAATTGTATTGATGGGATTCTTGCAGATGAACAATCCTGCTTAGAGACATTAAAATGCTCCCGGATAGATCTCTACCACAGGAGCACTGAAATCGGATATGATAAAGCAGAAGAACAGTATTATCAGGCAAAGTCAGGTACTACACCTGAATGATCACTGCCATTAACTCTAAATCTTCACTTGGCGATGCATTTGCAATGCTGTGTCTGCCACAGCTTTTGCAGATGCAGACATCGCCTGTTTCTACCGTACTACTTTCGCCGTTGTCATTATATTCCGCTGTTCCGTGAAGTACCGTAATGATCTCTTCTTCTCCGATATGCTCATGCATTCCGAGGGAACAGCCCGGTTTTAAGATCAAACGTGCAATGACATTTGCATCACTCTCATATTCTCCCTGTACCACGGACGGGATCACTTCTACGGTTCCATCTCCGCCTTTCATGTGTTCATTAAAAATATGTGTAATCTCTGAATATTTTTTTACCACTGTATTTCCTCCACTTTGATCATCATTTCTAAATCGTAAAGAATGACATATCCTTCTCTAAATCCTCGGATAAGCCCTGCAATTCTTTTGCTGCCACAGACAACTGACGGATTGCCTCATTCAGACCTGCCATAGATGCTGTCGTCTGTTCTGTACTTGCTGCATTTTCCTGTGAAATTGCTGATAAATTCTGAACTGCATCAATAATTCTGGCTCTTGACTGATCACATATCTGCGTATGACTCTGGATTGCCTCTGTCTCGCTTCTGGATGCATTGACTCCGTCTGCTACGGATACAAATTTTGTCTTTGTCTCTTCTAATTTTTCCTGCTGCTGTGCAACGATATCTTCTACTTCATGCATGACGTTTACCGTTTGTTCTGCCTCACTTAACAAATCGCGGATGATGTCTTTGATCTTTTCCGCTGATTCATTGGACTGCTCTGCTAATTTCTGGATCTCGGATGCCACTACTGCAAATCCTTTTCCATGCTCTCCGGCTCTTGCCGCTTCAATACTTGCATTTAACGCTAACAGGCTTGTCTGACTCGCGATCGAAGTGATCAGTTCTACTGCTGCATGGATCATCTGTACAGAATCGTTCGTTGCTTCAATCTGTCTTCCGATACGGTTGATTGCCTGTGTCGTCCTGTCATTGGATTCGGAAAGCTGACGGATAATGACAGAAGACTCATCACTGGCATTTTTCATTTTCGCAGATGTATCATCCAAACCATCCACACTGCTTACAATCTCTTCAATGACATGTCCCATCTCTCCGATATGTACCGATGCTTCTTCAATCTCTTCTGCCTGTGAGACTGCACCCTTAGATAAATCCTCTATGACCTTACTCATTTCGTTCGTTGTTGCACTGGAGTTTTCTGCCATCTGACTTAGAGATTCTCCCGATGCATTCAGTATTCCTGAAGATTTTTTGATATCACTGATGATCTCAAAAAGCTCCTGTTTTAACTTTTCGACGGAACGTGCCATATCACCGATTTCATCGTTTCGCCCTAACAGCTTTTCTTCCACACCCAGAGTCAGATTACCGTCTGCTAACGCACCGATTACCTTTTCTGTTTCACGCACGCTGACCGCTACGGATCTTGAGGTGATCCATGCTACGATCGATGCCATTGCCATAATGATCAGTGCCATAAGAAATACGGCGCTTGACTTGCTTTTGATAAAGGCATTAATATCTTTGCTCTCTCTTCCGACAAACACCATTCCTACGATACTGTCATCCGAATTCTTTACCGGCACATAATATCCGTAGTATGGTCTTTCATTGATCACAATACCCGTATCTGAGTATTCTTTTCCATTTTTTAAAACTTTATCCGTAACTTCTTTAGATGCTGTGGTTCCTATCAGTCGATCCCCTGTTTTTTTATCCTTTAAGGAAGTCAACACACGGGTATCCCCATAGAAAAAAGTAACATCTACATCTGTCTTGTTCTTGATATAATCTGCTAACTCATTGTTATCAGAAATCTTGTACTCTCCTCTGTAAACATTGCCTTTTGCATCCTGCTTAAAATCACCGTCTGCTATGTTTTTAAACATCTCTAAGACTGCATAATCCGTTGCACGCATTCCGTCCAACGTAGTCTTTTGCATTCCCCTTTGCATGTTCCACCCGGAATAAAGTGTCATTGCAATTCCAAGCAACAGGCATGGCGAGATCACCATCAGTAACAGGCGCACCATGATAGACATTTTTCTTTTTCTTTCCATTGTACCTAATCCCTTTCTCTCATTTTAACCAAAAAATTCATCATTACTTAACCATGTACCTCATTATATCATAGAACCTTTTATCCTCTGGTACTTTTTTCACATTCTTTTGCAATTTTTTGACACTTATATTTTTTTGTACATTTTACGCGATTCTTTTCTCAATATAGGAACTAACCTTGTCCTTTTCAATTCCAAGAGCAATCGCAAGCTCTCCGTACAAATGCTCTTCTGCCAGCTTGAAATAACGCTCATCTCCGGCAGTCACTTTTTTCCCCTGTGCCTTACGCTCCTGCTTTTTCTCGTATATTGTTTTGATCACGCGAACGAGTTCTTCACAATCCCCGGTTTTCAATGCCTCTTTGAATACAGTGTCTCTGTTCTTTTCATTCTGTATCTCAAATACCTGCATTTCCTGCATATGGTCTATCAGTTCACATGCTTCTTTTTTACTGATTACCGGACGCATGACTACTTTGTGGTTGTCCACCGGTGTAAACAAACGACTCTTTTCTTCATAAACCGGAACTAATGTATAATACATTTTATCACCCGGAACACCCTGTAAATCCATGCTTCCTATATGCTCTACCTGACATACACCATTGCTTCCATAAATTATGAAATCTCCTTCTTTAAACATTGCCTCTCCTTTCTTCCACAAAAAAACCGCCGCACTCTCTTTCGTAAGTGAAACGGATTTTGTATCATAACCTTTAAAAACAAAAACTGCTCTCTATTGCTCTCATATTAGGTATTATACCACATTTTTCCTGTTTTTAAAAGTTATTTTGAAAATCGGGTTCCCGGCAAATGTTCCCGCAAATAAGACGGAAGCCATTGCTGGCTTCCGTCGGATGCTGGTAATATATAGAAACATAAATACATCTCCATGAATTTCAATCGCTATTGTCCTGTGTCCTTTATATTCGGTCTGGGCTTACCTCATATTTGGACATTTATTAATGGATTGATCGTAATAGGTTGCAGTTGTACTGATGCAGAAAAAAGCATTGAAATTCATGGGTATACCTTCATGTTCTGCTTGCTTTCCTGCCGCCTTATGTACTAAAGTTGTTCCATTTCGCGGCAGGAGTCTTTTATCTTATTTGTTGAATTTGTCTAAGCCTTTTGGCTCTTTTGGCTGGTAGCAGTAAAATACAGATGCTTTATTTGCTGTAGATACAGCGGCTTTTGCTCCTGCTTTTTTTACCATTTCTCCTAAAAGATTCTGTTTCTTCATGGCTCATTGCTCCTCCCTTCACTTGGTATTATCATCAATATTACGACTTCTAATACCGTCAGTGCTAAAGCAATTGCTAGCTTAGTTAACGAAAAAGTAAGTAGTAATATTAAGATTCCATATATCATTCCTAGTCCTAATGCACATCTTCTGTTCCTCACTTTTTTTTCATTCGTCAACTTCTTATTCTGATGCTCCACTGGTGCACATTGATAAATAAGCAACTCACTTACAACAGCAATTGCAATTGTCAATGTTTCACACTTTTTCATAACTGCCTCTGTGTATGTTCCAGCTATCACCATTCCCCAAAGAATAACTGTAAGTAAATTGCATTGCCACGCTTTTGATGCATGGTAGCCTCCACAGCAGCTTCGCAATGTGGTAAACACTACTACAAATATTAATGTTGCAACTAACTGATGAATGATTGCACCTACCATTAGTAACAGAAAAGTTTTTCCGATATTATCAATGAGTATTTCATAACCATATGAATAAATCTCCTTTTCTTCCTCACTGATATAATCTTTCTGGTATAAGGAATCCGCTACCTTTTCTGCAACTTTAGACATTGCCTCACATCCTTCTTCTACATCTTAACAACTCTGACTATTTTTGCAATACCTATGGCACCAATGACATTTTTCTGGCATGAATTACCGTTTTTTCTCTATTTTTACACCTTTTCTGCAACTTTTATCTAATCCAATCTTTTTATATTCTTACACTTCATCAAAAAAAGAAAATGTATACTCTGTGATTTTTTCACAAAATATGCATTTCCCTTTTGTTTGCTGCTATGTCATATCTCCTGCTTCTTCAAATGAAGTTTTATGATCAGGTTTCCGATTCTATTACATAGACTGACGCTATTCTATCCGTTCATTTCCCAAAAGCTGCATAACATTTCATAACTTCCTTTATCATATTCCTTTTTTTCGCTTTTTCAATACTCTTGGCATGAACCGTCTTTTTTAGGCATGAATTGTTGATTTTTGTCGAGAATTCTGGGAATCCGGGAATTCCGTATAGTTCCAATGACTACCCACAAATCTTGTTTGCTTTGCATGGAATCAATATATGTGAAATAAAATAATTGTTTTCTTCAAAAATTTCCAAATCTCCTTCTTCTCTACGAACCAGTTCCTTTACACTCTCTATTCCAATCCCATGTCCTCGTTTTTCCTTTTTTGTTGTTTTTAACTCTGGATTCTCTCCCAAAACAGATTTCAAAATATAATTTTCCACAATAATATTGATCATCTCTTTATAAATAAACATCTTTAAACGAATTTCTCTCTTATTTTCCTGCTGTATTTCCGCTTCAATGGCATTGTCTAACAGATTTGATAATAATATTGCAATATTACTCTCATTTTCCCAGTGAAATTCTCCGGTAATCTGTACTTCTAAAGATATTTTATTCTTCTTGCAAAGAGCTGCCTTTTGATTAATGACTGCATTAACCATTCTACTTTCCATATAAAAGACATTTTCCGCTTCCAGTTCTGTCTCTAAAATACTCTGCATCTCTTGGATAACAACCTCTGTTTCACCATCCCTTAGTAATTGCAAATATGTTGTAAAATAGTGCTTCATATCATGACGCATTTTCCTTGTATTCTGATACAATAATTCTGTATTGTGAATCTGACTTTCCTGCTGTTCTAACTGCACCTTTAAAACTTCATTCTCCAATTCACATCTATTCTGATAGTTCATTTTCCTGATCAGCCAGAACATAAAGCTATTAATCACTAACAATAACATTGTTAATATGAAGAAAATCATCTGCTCTCTAAAAGTCATTTCAACCGTTCCGACTATTTTAACGGTAAGCACCGCAACAATGAAAAATGTAATATATAAGACTGCTCCAAAAATATACTCTTCTTTTTTGAAATAATGCTTTTTACTAAATCCTCTTTCCACTATTACAAAAGTCAGAATTACCGTTACCTTACTGATACACAATACAAGAATTCTAAGAATACCATTACCTGAAATGAGTACCTCCATAGGACTTTTGCTTAACACAGATATTACTTGTATCACCATAATATTTACAAATGCCAACATGATATACAGAATCAGGGGTACGATTAACTTTTCAATACTGTTTCCCTGCAAATAAATCATTGAGAAGCTGGTAACAATCAGGATTACTACAATACTTTGTAAATTAAATATTTCTCCCATAAAATGACTTGGAATAAATAAAATTACAAACCATACTGCATACTTCCACCATTCTATTGTTTTCTTTTTTCCAAAGTGACTTGTCAAAAACCATAATACTAACACACAGTCAATAGCACTTGCTACAATTTCAGCAATCTCACTAACTATTTGCATATGCAAAACTCCTCAGATATATCATTTGTTTCTTTTTCACTTCCTGTGCTTTATCTCTGCTGACAGAAAGGATTTCTCCATTCTCTAATTCTACCTCATTTGCACGGACCATCTTCATATAACGCACATTTACCAGATAACTTCTATGCGTCTGCACAAAACCATAGTTACTCATCCACTTTTCCAAATTTGAGATTTTTTCCCGCATCTCACACTCGCCGTCCATATGCCTGATCCGTAAATAATGTTTGCAGCTTTCTATATATAAAATATTTTTCAACGCAAGAATTTCTGTTCCATTCTTTGTCTGAACTTCCCACATTTTCTCATCTTTTTCTAATTTATTAATCAAATGACAAATTGCCTCATCCAGTTCCTGATTCAGCTTTTCCTTCCGTATAAAACGAAATGGCTGGTAATGTATTGCCTGAAATACCAGATCATCTCTGTTTGTCACAAAGATCACATTGGTATTCATATTACTGCTAAAAATCTGTTCCGCCAGTTCCATTCCTGAGATTTCCGGCATATCAATATCCAGCAACAATATTTCCGGTGCTTTTTTCTGCATTGCCTGAAACATTTCTATTCCATTATAGAATATCTGTATCTCATAACTTTGGCCCTGTTCCTTCAAACATGTTTCTACACGTTTTTCTAATACTTCTGTAAACCTTTTTTCATCATCACAAATAAATATATGATACATCTCTCAAACCCTTTTCCTCACTTATATGTTCCCTCTGTTTTTCTCCACATAAAGACAGGGATAACACAACTCATGTCATCCCTGTTTCCCTCTATCACTATTGACGCCAAAATCGTAAATATAAACACTCTTTGCTCTGGCAGTAATAACTAAATAAAATCATCTGCTCCCCCTCCTCTCTTCTAGCCGTCTATATTCTTGCATATTGATAACTATTTTTCAACAGGATTTACATAAAAGCAGTTGATTTTGACACAAAAGCAACATTTCAGTGTTTTTCTTTAGTGATTTCTTCGATTTCTACGGTATTCGCAGTAGATATCCCTAAATTGTGCGTACTTTTTACAACTTATCTTAACTTTTTCTCCATTTACTAAAATTGCTTCCTGCTTATTAAATTCTTTGATATAACGCATGTTAACATAATAAGACTGGTGTGGAGATATAAAATCCGTTCCATTCAGATTTTCGGCAAACTGCGTAATCCCCATTTTCACGCAATAATCCTCTTCCACGGTCCGTACAATGACGTTTCTTCCACTTGTCTCCACATAAATAATATCTTTGGGTCTGACAATATGCAGTCCTTCCTCATCCCAGAGTTCAATCTCGTATTCTTTTTCTAACTTAGATACTGCACTCAGCAATGCCTCCCGCAATTTTTCCTGTTCCATTGGTTTCTTCAGATAACGAAATGCATTGACTTTATAACCTTCAAAAACATAATCTTCATAAGATGTCAGAAAAATAATGATCGTATCTTCATACCACTCCCGATATTTCTCTGCCGTCCGAATTCCATTGATTTTAGGCATTCTAATATCCAAAAACAAAATATCATATCTGTTTTGTTCCCGTAACAGTTCCTGACCGCTGCAATAACTGCTGATGTCTGCCTGCAGGTTATTTTCCTGCAGTAAATATTCCAGACTTTCCTGCAACAATCCCCTGCCAATTGAATCATCATCACAAATTGCTATCCTTATTCTTTTCATAACCACCCTCGCATTTCTTTGCTAAAAAAATAACATAATTTTGTCCAGTTCCCGAAATCCCTGCTCTATCTCTTTTTCTGTCAGCCCCCCATATCCTAAAAGGATTGCCGGGTATTCCGGTACTTTGTTTTTATCTATATAGTATTCTGAAATCGGATAGATACGGATTCCAATCCCCTGTGCTAACTTTGTCAGTTCCTCATCCGAAAAATGCGACTCAATCTCTGCAATGACATGCAGTCCCGCATTATCTCCATAGACCTTCCGTATCCATTTTCTTTTCTTAATTTCATCCATCAAAAAGTCATGCTTCTTTTTGTAACTGCTCCGCATACGATTCAGATGACGTTCAAAATAGCCCTCTTTCATAAAGTTGCAAATGGTCATCTGCTGAATTTTAGGAACGGTTGATGCATAAAAACCGCATTTTTCGGTATAGACTTTTACTAATTTTTTCGGCAGCACTAAATAGCTGACACGCACTGCCGGAGCAATACTCTTTGAAAATGTTCCAAGATAGATGACCTTTTCATTCTGGTCGGAACCCTGCAACGAAGGAATTGGTTTTCCTTTATAACGAAATTCACTGTCATGGTCATCTTCTATCAGATACCGGTTCTCATCCTCTGCCGCCCATTTTAACAGCTCCATACGCCGTTTCATCGGCATGACGGTTCCCATTGGGAACTGATGTGACGGCATCACATATGCAATATCCGCCTGTTCACTGCGAAGCTGCTCCATGCTGATGCCCTGGGCATCCATCTCTACTGCACACACCTGATATCCCAGATTCAAAAAAGTCTCATATGCCTGCACATAAGTCGGACTCTCCATTGCCACGCGTCTGTCTGCACCTAAAATCTGGGATAACAGCATCAGCAGGTATTCGTTTCCTGCACCCACGATAATCTGGGAAGGCTCACAGATAACACCACGAGACTGATAGAGATAGTTACAGATTTCCTCACGAAACTCCGGCTCGCCTGCACCATCTCCTGCGGTCAGCAAATCGGCATTGTCTGTGCTGAGCAGATTCTTATTGACCTTTCTCCATGCATTAAATGCAAAATGCTCTAAGTCCACGGCAAAAGGTGAAAAGTCAATGTGTGTTTCCAACATCCGGTTCTTAGCACGTTTTGGCTCTTCTTCCTTTGGCTGCTGGCTGTTTTCTTTTAAGTCTAATAAATCACTGACATCACTGACGTAATATCCGCGGTATGGCTGTGCCTCTATGTAACCTTCCGATACAAGCTGCTCATAAGCAAGTTCTACCGTACTTCTGCTCACCTGCAAATGGGAAGATAAAAAACGAGTAGACGGCAGTTTCTCTCCTTGGGGAATCTTACCGTCCATGATCTCGATCCTGATATGGTCATATATCTGTTGATACAGCGGATTTTTTTCATCGTGTGACAGTGGAATCATCATTTCATTCACTGTCTGTTTAACCTCTCCCCTTTTTTAATTCTGCAACTACTTCTTCTTTCAGATTCAGTGCCTTGTCCTTCATCTGTCTTCCTGCCGTATTGGATGCTAAGATACCTGCAAGGAGTTTTGACGCAACATCGTACTTTTTATAATGGATTGACATCGTTGCTAACAGATAATCTACCGTTCCCTGATCCATTCCACAGATTGGGAACATCTCGGTGCTGACTGCTTTTAACATACCGTCATATGCCTGTTTGTAAAAAGCTTCCTCTTCCTTTTTACATTCTGCGATCGCTGCCTTGCCTTCCTCTGTTGCAGCATCCAGTGTCTCGGCTTTGCCACGATAGAGCCATGCGATCTTCAGACAGGTATATGCTTTTTCACTGGTCTTGCCTTTTTTAACGATCGTATTGAACAGTGACAGTTTATATCTTTCTAACGCACGGTCATAATCATATACTGCCGGTTCCGGCTCAATCTGTGCATGAAACTTTGAGCAGATGTTTTCTTTGATCAATTTGCTCTGTATACTGGTGATATGCGGAAAGAAACGGGTCATTGCCGTATAACCGCAATGCGGGCAGGAACATATATCATACTTTAAAGTATCAATATACTGATGACGCGGTCTTAAGTCCTTATCAGACTCTAAACGCTTTACCCTTCCGTTCTTAATCATCTTTGTCTTAAACACTTTATCACAGACCGGACAACGGATGCCTTTTTCCAATAAAAACATATCCTCTGTCGGAATATCCGGCTTTTCTCCGGCTGCTTCTGTGCTTGCACTTGTCTTTGGCTTGTCCTCTTCAAAGATATCCATATCTTCTGAAATTTCCAGTCCAAACTTTTCTAATCCTGATAATAAATTCATATGATGACCCCCAAATCCGGCTATGACTGAGCCGGTAATTTAAATGAACTCTTTAATGAAACAATACGGTTGAATACCGGATGCTCCGGTGTGGAATCCTTTGCATCGGCACAGAAATATCCCTGCCGTACAAACTGGAAACTGTCATATGGCTCTGCTTTTGCAAGCTCCGGCTCTACATAACAATCTTTTAACACTTTTAAGGAATCCGGATTCAGATTCAGACTTCCGTCCTCTTTATTATAAACGCCTTTTTCTTCATCTACAAGATTCTCATAAAGGCGTACCTCGCATTTCTTTGCAAATGGTGCAGGAACCCAGTGGATGGTTCCTTTTACCTTACGTCCGGTAAATCCTGTTCCCTGCTTTGTCTCAGGATCATAGGTACAATGCACCTCGATCACTTTTCCGTTCTCGTCTTTTACAAAACTCTCGCATTTTACAAAATATGCATGCATCAGACGCACTTCATTTCCCGGAAACAGACGGAAATATTTCTTTGGAGGTTCTTCCATAAAATCATCTCTGTCGATGTAAAGTTCCCGGCAGAACGGTACTTTTCTGCTGCCAAGTTCTTCATTTTCTAAATTGTTAGCAACATCTAAATACTCCACTTCGCCTTCCGGATAATTGTCAATCACCAATTTGATCGGATCTAAGACTGCCATCATTCTTGGCTTTTTCATCTTTAAATCCTCACGGATACAATACTCTAACATGGCATAGTCTACAGAACTGTTGCTCTTTGAGATTCCGCACAGCTCTACAAAACGCTTGATGGATTCCGGTGTAAAACCTCTTCTTCTGAGTGCTGCGATAGATACCAGTCTCGGATCATCCCAACCGTCTACAATTCCATCTTCTACCAGTTTTTTAATATAACGCTTTCCTGTTACCACATTGGTCAGGTAGAGCTTGGCAAACTCAATCTGTTTTGGTGGTTTCTCATATTCTAACTCACGCACTACCCAGTCATAGAGTGGTCTGTGATCCTCAAATTCCAAGGTACAGATCGAATGGCTGACTCCTTCAATGGCATCCTCAATCGGATGTGCAAAATCATACATCGGGTAGATGCACCAGGTGTCACCTGTTCTGTGATGCGTCATATGTGCCACACGGTAGATGACCGGGTCACGCATATTGATATTCGGAGATGCCATATCAATTTTCGCACGCAAAACCTTTTCTCCATCCTTAAATTTTCCGTTCTTCATATCCTCAAAGAGTGCTAAATTCTCCTCCACACTCCGATTACAGGATGGATCATCTTTGCCCGGCTCTGTCAGTGTTCCACGGTACTCACGAATCTCCTCTGCCGATAAATCAGAGACATATGCTTTTCCTTTTTTAATTAATTTAACTGCTGCTTCGTACATCTGCTCAAAATAGTCAGATGCAAAGAAAAGGCTGTCACCCCAGTCTGCTCCTAACCACTGGATGTCCGCCTTGATAGACTCGACGAATTCCACCTTTTCCTTTGTCGGATTGGTATCGTCAAAACGCATATGAAATTTGCCATGATATTCTTCTGCAAGTCCGTAATTCAATAAGATGGACTTGGCATGTCCGATATGCAGATAACCGTTTGGCTCCGGAGGGAAACGTGTAACGACTTCTTCACATCTTCCTTCCTCTATATCTTTATCAATAATCTGTTCAATAAAATTCTTGGAAACTGTACCGCCTTCCATAAACTAAATCCTCCTGAAATCTCTTCTCAATCGCTTTTATTATATGATTTCAAGAGAATTTTGTCAATGTAAGCCCTCTATTTGATGATGCTTAAATAATCTCTAACTCCGCTTAATATGCTCATGGGTAAACAAATGATCCTGACAGTATTCATAATTTCCGTCACATTTTGAACAGAAACGGAATTCCAAAGTCGGATCATCCTTCTCTGTTCTTCCGCAAACTGCGCATTTATGCTTGGTTACACCGCCGGAATGTCTCATCTCTGCATCCCGCATCTGTGTCTTAAATACATACTTTCTATGCACTTCTTTTGGCGATACCCTCTGATAATTTCTGGTAGACAGATAGAAAATCAGGAAGTTCAAAAGTGCTGCCGCAATGGAGATTCTTCCCACTGCTCCGGTTGTAACAAAATCATAAATGGTCAAAGCCGCGTAGACATATGCCATCCACTTCATTCTTACCGGAATAATGAACCACAACAGAATCTGCATATTCGGAAAGCAGACCGCAAATGCTAAAAAGATTGCCATGTTGATGTAATAGGTTGTGACATAATAACCGATTCCAATGGTCAGACCACCTGTGACACTTAAAAATCCATATGCCACAAATGCTCCGATTACCGTAAATATCATGCCTCCGAAGATATAGACATTAAAACGGAAGGTTCCCCAGGTACGCTCTAATGCCGTTCCTAAGGAATAATACAGCATAATCATAATAATATAGAAAAAGATGTTGCCTGTAGACGGTGGGATCAACACCCATGTAACCAGTCTCCACACCTGACCTCGCAGCACCATTGCCGGTTCTAACATCAGATAACTGATGATTCCCGGTGTCATATACATCATCAGATAACCGAGCGCATAGGTTACTACGAGCCAAAGGCTCAGGTTGGGAATTGCATATTTTCCAATCTTTCGTTCTAATTTATTCAGATAATTCATCTTGCACCTCATTTGTCTGGAATTTTTAACCTTATATTTAACACATTATAATTTTAAGCATTTTGTTTGTCAATCTATGCAGAAATTCTTCACAAAATCTTTAGAATTATAACTTTCTAAAGAAAATATAAAATAGGTAAAAAAGGGTTGTTTTTTGTAATTTCCTGTCGTAGAATGGGGTGTACTGAAAAATCAGTACCGTTCATACATTTAATAGGAAATAAACAAGTTATAACAGGTGGTATTATGAATCAGAATTTATACAAATTAGGAATTGATATCGGTTCTACAACCGTAAAGATCGCTATTTTAGATGAGAATGACGACCTCGTCTTCTCTGATTATGAAAGACATTTTGCAAATATCCAGGACACACTTGCTGCCCTTTTAGAAAAAGCATACCGAAAAGAAGGAGATATGAACTTAGCACCGATGATCACCGGTTCCGGTGGTCTGACCTTAGCAAAACATCTCGGTGTTCCTTTTGTTCAGGAAGTTATCTCTGTATCCACTGCCCTGCAGCATTATGCACCGCAGACCGATGTTGCCATTGAATTAGGTGGCGAGGATGCGAAGATCATCTATTTTGAAGGCGGCAATGTGGAGCAGAGAATGAATGGAATCTGTGCCGGAGGTACCGGTTCTTTTATCGACCAGATGGCATCTTTGATCCAGACCGATGCTCCGGGATTAAATGAATATGCAAAAAATTATAAGGCGATCTATCCGATCGCTGCTCGCTGTGGTGTTTTCGCAAAGACGGACATCCAGCCGCTCATCAATGAAGGAGCTACAAGAGAAGACCTTGCCGCTTCTATTTTTCAGGCTGTTGTAAATCAGACGATCAGTGGACTTGCCTGTGGAAAACCGATCCGCGGACATGTTGCTTTTTTAGGCGGTCCTTTGCATTTTTTATCGGAATTAAAGGCAGCTTTTATCCGTACTTTACATTTAGACGATGAACATGCCATTACACCGCCGAACTCCCATCTGTTTGCAGCTATTGGCTCTGCTTTGAATTATAAAGAAGATACTACGACCACTTTAAGAAGTCTTTTACAGACTCTTTCCGGAAAAATACATATGGAATTTGAGGTAGAGCGTATGGAACCGCTTTTTGCCGATCAGGGAGAGTACGATGCCTTTTTAGCACGCCACAACAGCAATCATGTGGTTACCGGGGATTTATCTTCCTATGAGGGCAACTGCTATCTTGGCATTGATGCCGGTTCTACCACGACAAAAGTTGCTTTAGTCGGCGAGGACGGCTCTTTGCTCTATTCTTTCTATGACAACAACAACGGAAGTCCGTTAGCAACAACGATCCGTGCCATGGAAGAGATTCATGAGCGTCTTCCGAAAAATGCTCACATTGTCTATTCCTGTTCTACCGGCTACGGAGAAGCATTGATCAAATCTGCACTACAGTTAGATGAAGGCGAAGTAGAGACAGTCTCTCATTACTATGCTGCTGCATTTTTCAATCCTGATGTGGATTGTATCTTAGACATCGGCGGTCAGGATATGAAATGTATTAAGATTAAGAATCAGACCGTAGACAGTGTCCAGTTGAACGAGGCCTGTTCTTCCGGCTGTGGTTCTTTTATTGAGACCTTTGCAAAATCTTTAAATTTCAGTGTCCGTGACTTTGCAAAGGAAGCTCTTTTTGCAAAAAATCCGATCGATCTCGGAACCCGCTGTACGGTATTTATGAACTCCAAAGTAAAACAGGCGCAAAAAGAGGGAGCAACCGTTGCAGACATTTCTGCCGGACTTGCTTACTCCGTTATCAAAAATGCTCTCTTTAAGGTAATCAAACTTTCCGATGCCTCCGACCTTGGAAAAAATGTCGTTGTGCAGGGTGGAACTTTTTATAATGATGCCGTATTGCGCAGTTTTGAAAAAATTTCCGGCTGTGAAGCGATCCGTCCTGACATTGCCGGAATTATGGGTGCGTTTGGCGCTGCATTGATCGCAAGAGAACGCTATGAAGACGGACATGTGTCTTCTATGCTCTCTATTGAGGACATCTGCAACCTGACCTATGATACAAAACTGACACGCTGTAAAGGCTGTACCAACCACTGCCTTTTAACCATCAACCGTTTCAGCGGCAACCGTTCTTATATTACCGGTAACCGCTGTGAGAAAGGTCTTGGAAAAGAAAAGAACAAGGAAAATATCCCTAATCTTTTTGACTATAAATATCATCGTATTTTTGACTATGAACCGCTTTCTGAAGCAGAGGCTGTGCGTGGCACGGTCGGTATTCCAAGGGTACTGAATTTTTATGAGAATTACCCGTACTGGGCAGTATTCTTCAAAAAGTTAGGATTCCGTACCGTTCTCTCACCGGATTCTACACGAAAGATTTATGAACTTGGGATTGAATCCATTCCAAGTGAGTCCGAGTGTTATCCTGCAAAATTAGCACACGGTCATGTGAAATGGCTGATCGATCAGAAGGTCGATTTTATTTTCTATCCTTGTATCCCTTATGAACGTCAGGAGATCAAGGATGCCAACAACCACTACAACTGTCCGATCGTAACTTCTTATGCGGAAAATATTAAGAACAATGTCGATGAGATCACAAGTGGCAGTGTACGCTTTTTAAATCCGTTTATGTCTTTTGGAAGCAAAGAGGCTTTAACCAAACGTCTGGTAGAAGAATTTCAGGCAGAGTTCCAGATCCCGGCAGCGGAAATCCGTGCTGCCGCAGATGCAGCATGGGAAGAGCTTGCAAATGCCCGTGACGATATGCGAAAAAAAGGTGAAGAAACCCTGCAATATCTGAAAGAAACCGGAAAACGCGGTATTGTCCTTGCCGGCCGTCCTTACCACTTAGATGCAGAGATCAATCACGGTATCCCGGAGCTTATCAACTCCTATGGAATTGCCGTACTGACCGAAGATTCTGTCTCTCATTTAAATCCGGTAGAGCGCCCGTTGATCGTATTAGACCAATGGATGTACCACTCCAGACTCTATGCAGCGGCAAATTATGTCAAGACTCAGGAAAATCTGGATCTGATCCAGCTCAACTCCTTTGGCTGTGGTCTGGATGCCGTAACCACGGACTGCGTCAGTGATATTCTGACAAATTCCGGAAAGATCTATACTTGCTTAAAGATTGACGAAGTCAACAACTTAGGTGCTGCAAGGATCCGTATCCGCTCTCTCTTAGCTGCGATCCGCGTCAGAGAGAAGAATCCGAAGGAACGCACGATCCGTCCTGCTAACTACAACCGAACCGTATTTACCGAGGAGATGCGTAAAAACTACACGATCATCTGCCCACAGATGTCTAAGATTCACTTTGACATCATTGAACCGGCATTCCGCTCCTCCGGTTACAATCTGGTGGTTTTAGAGAACGATAACCGTGATGCGATCAACACCGGACTTCGTTTTGTAAACAACGATGCCTGCTATCCGTCCCTGATGGTAGTCGGACAGATCATGGATGCCGTACTTTCCGGCAAATATGATATGACAAAGACGGCTGTTCTGATGTCGCAGACCGGTGGCGGATGTCGTGCATCGAACTATATGGGCTTTATCCGACGTGCACTTGCAAAAGCAGGATATCCGGATGTTCCGGTCATTTCGATCAACCTTGCATCGTTAGAGAAGAATCCGGGCTTTAAATTCACGCCTGCTTTAGTGCAAAAAGGTATGTACGGACTTGTTTTCGGCGACATTTTCTTACGCTGTCTTTACCATGTCCGCCCATACGAGGCAGAGCCGGGTTCAGCCAATGCACTGCATGAAAAATGGAAAGAAAAATGTATTGCTTTCCTTTCACAGGATAAACTCCTTTCCCACCGCACCTATAAAAAGATGTGCCGTGAGATGATCCGTGACTTTGACAAACTTCCGATCCTCGATATCCAAAAACCAAGAGTCGGTATCGTCGGCGAGATCTTAGTCAAATTTGCACCTGCCGCAAATAACCATTTAGTAGAATTATTAGAATCAGAGGGAGCCGAAGCGGTCGTTCCTGACTTATTAGACTTCTTCCTCTACTGCTTCTATAATGCGAACTTTAAGGCAGAAAAATTAGGTATGAGCAAGTCTTCTGCAAGAAAATGCAACCTTGGCATCAAAGCGTTAGAATGGCTTCGCTCTGCTGCAAGGGATGAATTTGAAAAGAGCAGCCGTTTCACACCGCCTGCCCACATTGAAGAACTTGCCCGCTATGCCCATCCGATTGTTTCCGAAGGAAACCAGACCGGAGAAGGCTGGTTCTTAACCGGAGAAATGTTAGAACTGATCCACACCGGAACCCCAAATATTGTCTGCACACAGCCATTTGCCTGTCTGCCAAACCATATTGTCGGAAAAGGTGTTATCAAAGAGCTGCGCCACCAGCATCCGGAAGCAAATATCGTTGCGATCGACTACGATCCGGGTGCATCCGAGGTAAACCAGCTCAACCGTATTAAACTGATGCTGTCTACCGCACAGAAAAATCTTAAGAATGCTTAAAATGAGGAACTGCCATGGATTTTCAGGAACTGTTAAATGACTATATTGAATTATTTTCCTGCACGGCAAAAGAACTTACCGATGCTTCCGGCTTAACAGCTGTGGATATCAGCCGTTACCGTACCGGAAAGCGTACTCCTGACCTTTCCAGTCCCCAACTGAAAAAACTGGCTTTCGGACTTGCGAAACTTGCACAGGAGCATGGAAAAGAATCCATTACAGAAGGAGAAATTTATAACGCTCTGACCAATGCACTCGGAAAGGAATCCCTTTCCTATGCCATTACCATTGAGCGTTTCAATCAGATCATCTCTCTTTTGGATATCAATATTTCACAGATGGCGCGTGTTTTGAATTACGATGCTTCTTATATCTCCCGTATCCGTTCAAAACAACGCCGTCCGTCTGATACGCACTCTTTTTTCCACAGTGTTTCTGTATTCATTGTGCGCAGTTATTCAGACACTGCTTCAAAAGAGTTGATCGCTAACGTTTTAGACTGTGACATTCAACATCTTGAGGACAATTCCTCTTACCTTTATTTATTAGAGAGCTGGTTCTTTTCCGATTCTGAGAATATGGAGCTTTCCGGTTCTTCTGCAAATGATTTTTTGAGAAAACTAGACGAGTTCAATTTAGATGAATATATCCGAAGTATCCATTTTAACGATATCAAGGTTCCATCCGTACCGTTTCAGTTTGCCACCTCGAAAAATTATTTTGGACTGGAGGCTATGAAAAACGGAGAACTGGACTTCTTGAAATCCACGGTTTTATCTAAGTCTACAGAATCCGTCTATATGTGCAGCGATATGCCAATGGAGGATATGGCACAGGATTTAGAGTTTGGAAAAAAATGGATGTTCGGGCTTGCTGTCATGCTGAAAAAAGGACTGCACTTAAATATCATCCACAACATAGACCGTCCTTTTGAGGAAATGATGTTAGGTCTCGAAAGCTGGATCCCGCTCTATATGACCGGACAGATTTCTCCTTATTATCTGAAAAGTCCGCAGAATGACGTTTACTGTCATTTCCACTATGTATCCGGCGAAGCTGCCCTGTTTGGAGAATGTATCGCCGGATACCATGATAAGGGACGTTATTACCTGACCAGACACAAGGACGAAGTCGCTCATTATAAGACGATCACCAAATGTCTGTTCCAGAAAGCAATTCCTCTGATGGACATTTACTGCAAAGAGAGAAAGTCAGAATATGAGAAGTTTCTTTTTGAGAATGCAAAACTTCCGGGCAAAAGACATCATATCCTCTCTTCCCTTCCTCTGTGTACCATGTCCGAGGAACTTTTGAAAGAAATCCTGCAACAGAACAAGATTTCGACAGAAGATGCTGCAAATATTTTCCATTTTGTGACGATGCAAAAAGAGATTTATGAGCAGATGCTCTATTCCGGCCCTTTACAGAATGATGTCCCGGAACTGACAAGGGAGGAATTTGAACAGTATCCGATGGTGCTCTCTCTTTCCGGTCTCTTCTTTGAATCCGATATTGTTTATACCTATGAACAGTATCTGCAGCATTTATCGCAGACAAAAGACTATGCAAAAGAACACGAAAATTATAGCGTAACGGTCACGCATCAGCTTCCGTTCCGCAATATCCAGATCATCATTCTAGAGGGTGAATGGGTCATGGTGTCTAAGAATAAGTTCCCTGCGATCCATTTTGTCATCCATCATCCGAAGATGTGTCATGCTTTAGAAAATATGATCGTACCGGTAATGGAAGAGGAGTAAAACCACAATGGCTTTACTCCTCTACTGTTATCACATCTTTTAATACATAGTGAAATGTCGGTGCGGAACTGTTCTCGTTCTCGATATAGCCTTTCTTCAAATTACAGGTGTCCTTTGGATCTTCCGGATCCACTCCGATGTAATCCCCCTGGAATACCTGAATTTTTCCTTTTTTGAATCCGTTTATGACTTCCTGCATTTTTGCTTTGGTTCCCTTTGCCGCCACTAACTCATTCAACTCTAACATCTCGACCCAGCCTTCTTCAAAGCCCGCGCCCATGTCATTGCCGACTACATTTCCTTTGACATTTTCTTCGATTTTTTTATCTTTTAATACTGATTCTACGGCTCCTGTCACATATGGTTCCCAATTGATCTTACATCCGGTCAGATAGGTGGTCGGTGCTACATTTGCCATACTCTCATTGTAGCTGACAATGTAAACCGGTGTGTCGGAATCCGTTGCCTCACAGGCAGTTGCCGGTCCGGTGGTATCGGAATGCTGTGAGATGATGACACAGCCTTCGTCTATAAATTCTTTCGCATATTTTTTCTCTGTCAGATAGTCATTCCAGTTGTTCGTATAGCGTACGGACATTACTGCATCCGGTACGACCGAGCGCACCCCTAACAAAAATGCCGTATAACCGGAAATGACTTCCGCATAGGGATAGGCTGCAACATAGCCGATCTTTGCCTGCTCTTTTGTGATCGTACCATTGTCGATCAGTTCCTGCAGTTTCATTCCCGCCGCAACACCTGCGGTATATCTGCCCTGATAAATCGCTCCCATAAAGGTATGATAATTTTCCAGACGCGGTTCTTCGTTCGCGTTAGAACAGGTTGCCATACAAAACTCGATATCCGGATATTTTTCTGCTAACTTTTTCATGGTTACTCCGTAATTATAACTTGTAGCAATGATCAGTTCGCAGCCGGAGTCTATCAGTCTCTCTAAATACTCCTCCTCGGTTCCTTCTGCAACATTGCACATGGCAATGGTCTTGACCTGTTTTCCGTATTTGTCTGCTATCGCATTCTGCACCTCTATGAAATTATTCGTATAAGAAGTGCTGGCATCCCCGACATAGATAAATCCGACTTTGAGGGTCTTGCTCTCACTCTTATGAAAGGAAAGAACCGCTGCTAACACCACTGCAATGACAACAGCACAAGTAAAAAAGGTCACTGTATATGTCTTTTTCATACTATTCTTCCTCCTCTTTCACATTTGCATTGTCATACAGGCGCTGCATATCGATCTGCCCGGTTTCGATCAAATGGAGCATGATGTCGGTAAGCTGTGGATCGAACTGTGTTCCCCTGCCTTTTTTCAGCTCGCCTAGCACAAAATCCATATCCAGCTTCTTTCGATAGACTCTGTTTGCAGTCATTGCATCAAATGCATCTGCAATTCCAATAATTCTGGCATTTAATGGAATTTCTTCTCCCTTTAAGCCATGCACATAGCCTTTTCCGTCATACCGCTCATGATGGTACAACGCTCCCTCTTCGATATTGTCTATCAGCGTAAAACTCTTTAAAATTTCTCCACCTTTGACAACGTGGGATTTCATCTCCTTATACTCTTCGTCTGTCAGTCGCTCCGGCTTATTTAAGATCCGGTCCGGGATTCCGATTTTTCCAATATCATGAAGCAATGCCGCACGTTTCAGTTCGCTGCATTTTTGTTCATCAAAGCCTAATTCTTTTCCGATCATAACGGAATACTCCGCTACTCTCGCAGAATGCTGGCTGGTGTTGACATCCTTTGCATCCACGGTACGCGCGATGGTCAGAACCGTTTCATTTCCCATCTCTAACTGTTTTTTCACCAGTTCTAATTCCCGCTTCTGTATGTTCAGCGTTCTCTGTACCTGCGTATGGAATACCAGCCAGGTCAGATAAGTGACTGCGATCGCAAAAACTGCTACCATATACAGCATAAACCACCAATTATCATATATCTCTGCTTTTTTGATGATCTGATAAGTACTTTCTACCTGTACGCTCTGATCTTTGCTGTCTAACACGGCTAAATGGAAGGTATAACTGCCTACCGGAAGATTCGTATAGATCACACTGGACAATTCGCCCTGCTGCATGACTTTTGGTGCTTTATCATAGCCTTCTAAATATACACTGACATACGGCTTATATACGGAATAGTTGATGATCTCCGGAAAAATCTCAATGGTCTCTGCTCCACGCTCTACATAGAGTGGTTCACCTCTTTTTACCGAATGGCGGGCACCGTCGATCTCTACGGATTTCATCTGCATACGGTAAGAACGTGTTGACGCATTATAGTGGTTCAGGTTCATGCAGGTCACTCCGTTGTCTGTGGAAAAATAGAGATTTTCGTCCTGGTCCACATAATTCCATGCATTCGGTGTCAATGCATTTTCAAGTCCCGATTTACTGTTTAAAAGCTGATACTCTACTTCTTTTCCATCTAACAAGTCTTTTTTATCAACCACATAGATTCCGGCAGAACCCGGTACGAACAACATTCCGTTTTTATTTTCTACCAGATCATAGTTATTAAAATATGGAAAATTATCTAATATCCTGATAGACCGGTCGGATTCCATATAACAGATACTGTTACTGGTTACGATAAAGACTCCTCCTCCATCTTCATCGGCAACCATACGAAGGATGACCTCCGAACTTAATCCTTCTGCCTTTCCATATTTTGCTGACACTTTACCGTCTTTGATGACTTCAATCCCGTTTCCATCCGTACCCGCTAAAATCGTTCCGTCCTCAAGTTCTAAGGTACAGAGCATCTTCGGATTTAATAATCCATCTTTTTCCCCGATATTTTGCAGAACTTTTCCGCCTTTGATATAAGTAAGTCCGGCATCCCCTGCCGCTAAAATATCCCCATTCTTTAATTCGATAGTTGTACGGATCTTGTCGCTGCTCACACCATTTTCCGAATTATAGATCGTATATTGACCGTTTTTTTCAATCTCGATAGCACCTTTTCCGGTTGTACACGCCCAAAGATTTCCCTTACGGTCAACCATAAAGCTTCGTATTCTGGCATCGCTTAATAGTTCTGTCCATTCATTCGTAATGCCTGCTCCGGTTTTGGTATCGACAATTTTCAGTCCTTTGTCCGTTCCGATGTAAAGCTCTCCCTGCCATTCGGTCACTGCATTTACGATTTTTTCATCCGCTGCTGCTTCATAATGGATATCCTGAAATATGGATTTACTCATCCGCATGACTCCTAAACGCGAGGAAGTAAACCAGAGGTTATCCTGATAATCCACTAACATATGGTCAATGGAACTGTTAAATTGTTTCATTTCCACTGCCTGAAACTCTTTCTTTTTTTCTATATACCCTACTCCGTTATCGGCGCAGACAAATATAGTATCTTCGTATGGATACAGGGAATTGATATTTGAAAGTTCTCCGCAGGTAATACTTTTTTGATATTCTAATGTTTCTCCCTGCACGGAATACACATCAATCTGATTTTTTGAAGTTCCGACATACAGCAGTTCATCCTGAAAAAGACAACAGACATATGCCGACTCATCCAACGGCTGATAGGATGCTGTTACTTTTCCACCCTGTATCAAAAACAGCTTTCCCTCATCTGCTACTACGGCTACATTGCCGTTCTTATCTGCGTCTATGCTCTCTGCATAGGTTACTTCTGAAATGGTACGTTTTACGGAAAGTCCGCCTGAAAGTGTTACGACAGACAGCTCACTCGACGTGCCCACATAATACTCGCCATCGGAACTCTGTGTGATACAGCGTACCGAATCGGAGGACAACCCTTCTTTTTCTGATACTACATTTGCGATGCTCTCGTTGATAAAAATTGACACTCCGCTGTCATTTGTTCCAACCCAGAGCCTGCCTTCCTCATCTGTATAAAGACAGTTGACTGTCTTTACCGATTCATATTCATCCACCCACCGGAATTCCGAACCGTTATAGCGGTACAGTCCGCCATAGGTTCCAATCCAGAGCACTCCGTCATTCGTCTGCACGATATCATTTGCACAGCCGCCCGGAATCCCATTTTCTCTTCCATAGATTGTCTGAAGATATGTATTATAATTGTTCTCTTCCTGTACCTCTTTTTTCTCCTTTGCATGCACCGAAACTGCTGCCCCCATTCCCTGAAACAGCGAAGCTCCAAGGGTCAGACACAACAGGATTCCGATCACTGCATTTTTTTGCACTTTTTTTCTGCTCTTATAAAAACGTATCAGCAAGAACAGTAGTACGATCGTAATGACTTTATCTAAAAAATCCAGATAGAATTCTCCGGCGCAGTGACTGATGATCGGATTAAATCCCATTCTTTCTAACGCATTGATGACACCGTCACCCCACTTATTATTGGTGTAACCATCGAAATACATATAATTAAACGGAACTGATAAAACTACTGACAGAATTGTTGTTAGAAAGCTGATAGACAGCGTACCAAACAGATTTTTCAGATATCCTTTTCTTGCACATATTCCGACCGTCACTGCAACGATAGCACTGACTACAGCATAAAACATGTACGTCCAGGAATATAGGATCCCATAGATGATATTGACCGTCATACCGACCATTGCCCCACATAACGGTCCTAATACATAGGCAGCCACCACCGTTCCAAACGAATCTAAAAACAACGGCAGCTGCAAATTTTGTGCAAAAATCTTACCTGCATAGTTGATCAATACGCAGATCCCTACAAACAGGCTTATCTTATACCATTTTTTTTCACTCATTTTTCTCTCCATTACTTAAACATTCTTTTTTTTGATTCCCTGCTAACTATTGTAAATTAAATGAGCTGCAATTACAATTATGAATATCTTTTTTTGCACTTTTTATAGGATTATCTTGTTAAAGGCGGCTCACAACTTAGTGCTGACAAATTGCACAAAACCGGGACGGCTTTTTCTAACTCCAATAATTTTATTTTTTTATTAATCCCGCCAGCATACCCGATCAGGCTTCCGTTACTTCCGACCACTCTGTGGCACGGTACGATAATGGAAATTTCATTATGACCAACCGCTCCTCCCACTGCCTGTGCTGACATATGGGATTTTCCTTTTTTCGCTGCAAGCTGCTTTGCGATCGCACCATAAGTTGTTGTCTGCCCGTAAGGAATGGAGTATAGGATTTCCCAGACTTCCTTTTGGAAATCTGTTCCCGTAAAATGAAGCGGTATCGTAAATTCGGGATTTTTACCTGTAAAATAAATATCCAGCCATTTCTTTGCTTCCTCTAAAACAGGGATCTCTTTTTCTATATGCTCTTTGTCTAAATAGAGTGCAAAATATTTCTGCCCTTCAAACCATAGTCCGGTCAGACCGATCTCATCTGCCGCTAATAAAATATTTCCGATCGGCGACCGGTAATGACTCGTGTACTGCATCTTATCTCTCCTTAATGCTTGGCTTATCCCGTATTTATGAAGTCTGGCAGACCGGAAATTTTTACTTATTGGTAGAAAATGGCTTTTTCTTTTGATTGCAATTATAACCCTCTGATAATGTTTAAATAATCCTGTCTCTGGTCTACAACGGAATAAACAATAACTTCTTTCTTTTGCTCATCCACTTTATAAAATACTATATTTTTCTCAAGTATCAGTACTTTATATCCCTGCCTTTTTAACACTAAATAACGAGGTTCTACTCCTTTAAACGGATTATCCCCTAAATCCAAAATACTTTGTTCCAATTTTTTTAACTTTTCTAATGCAACTGCATTGCCAAAATTTTCAGCTATATATAAAATAATTTTTCTGATCTGGACATCTGCTGTTTCAGTGCGAATAACTTTATATTTCAAAAAACTAGCCCTCCTGCAACAGTTGTCTTAAATCGTCAAATGTTTCATCGATTGGTGCAACTCTACCATTCTTTACATCGTTCTCTGCTTCCGCTAAAATTTCTAATAACTCAATTCGGGACTTCATGTGTTTATATTCCTCATATGAAAGAGATACTGTATCTCCGCGTCCATTTACGGTTATAATAACTGCTTCTTTCCCTTCCCGGCATTGCTTGGAAATCTCACTATAATGATTTCGTAAATCCGCTGATGGTCTTATTGTTTCCTGTAATGTATACATAGAAAATCACCCCTCTTTCTATTATAGTCATATTATATCTCAATTTGTCTATATCATCAAGTTTCTTTCTATTTATTCTTCAAATCTTTAATTGGAATTATTTGTGGCATCGTATAAACTTCCTTATCTATGGTTTAATTCTACCATAATTATGTCCTTTTTTATGTATTTATTTATAAATAAATACATAAAAAAACGACCCCTGACCTATGTCAAAGACCGTTTTTTTATATCTTCTATTCCTCGCCCATCTTCGCTAACTTCTTCGCCTGGTCGGCTGCAATACATGCATCAATGATTTCCTGGATATCCCCGTTCATAATCTTGTCAAGTTTGTACAAGGTCAGGTTGATACGGTGGTCGGTCACACGACCCTGTGGGAAATTGTAGGTTCTGATCTTCTCAGAACGATCCCCTGTTCCGATCTGGCTTCTTCTGGCTTCTGCCTCTGCATCGTGAGCCTTCTGGCACTCCATATCGTAAAGTTTTGCACGCAAAAGGGCAAATGCCTTCGCCTTATTCTGGATCTGGGATTTTTCCGTCTGGCTGTAAATAACAATACCGGTCGGATAATGGGTCAGACGTACCGCGGAGTCCGTGGTATTGACACACTGTCCACCGTTTCCGGAAGCGCGCATAACATCAATACGGACATCTTTTTCATCGATCTCTACATCCACTTCCTCTGCCTCCGGCATAACCGCAACCGTAATCGTTGAAGTGTGGATACGTCCACCGGACTCTGTCTCAGGTACACGCTGTACACGGTGTACGCCGGACTCGTATTTCATCTTAGAATAAGCACCCTGTCCTGTAATCATAAAGTTTACAGATTTCATACCACCGATTCCGATTTCTTCCATTTCTAAGGTCTCAACCTTCCAACGCTGACTCTCAGCATAGTGTACATACATACGGTAAATCTCTGCTGCAAAAAGTGCTGCCTCATCACCGCCTGCACCGGCACGGATCTCTACGATAACATTCTTATCATCATTCGGGTCTTTTGGAAGCAGTAGAACTTTTAACTCCTGCTCTAACTCTTCAATCCTTGCCTTGGACTCGTTCAATTCCTCTTTGGCAAGCTCACGCATTTCCTCGTCGCTTTCCTCATCAAGCATAGCAAGGGAATCCTCTACATTCTGTTTGCACTGCTTGTATTCCTTATAAGCCTCAACGATCGGTGTCAGGTCGCTCTGTTCCTTCATCAGTCTTTTAAAACGCTCCGGGTCGTTCGCAACATCCGGCTCACTAAGCTGATTCATCATTTCTTCATATCGCATCAAAGTATCATCTAATCTGTCAAACATATCTCTACCTCATTTCTCTGCTTTCCTTCTGTGTCATATCCGATATCACCCTAATTCCGCTACAAGTGGCCACGGACCACCCGGTCTAATCCTGCTAAATCCTGCACCACCGTGATATCTTTAAATCCAAAATGCTTCATCATTTCCGTTACGGCAGAAGCCTGCTCACACCCGATCTCTAAACACAGGATGCCATCCTCGTTTAAGTATTCCACACTTCCTGCAATGATCTTCCGGTAAAAATACAGTCCGTCCTCTAAACCGTCTAATGCCTGATGAGGCTCAAAATCCAGCACCTCCGGCATCAGATTCGGAATCTCTGCCGATGGGATATAAGGCGGATTCGAAACGATCACATCGAACTTTCCGCTGAATGCCTCATAGAGATTACTGCGTTCAAAAATAACTGCCGTCTGGTTCAGCTTTGCATTTTCTTTTGCGGCATTGATCGCCTGACGGGAAATATCTCCACCATACGCCTCTATATTTGGCAGATTCCGTACCATACTGATAATGATACAGCCTGAACCTGTGCATAAATCCAGCACACGGGCATCCGGCTTGCAGATCTTTAAGATTTCTTCCACTAAAATCTCCGTATCCTGTCTTGGGATCAGAACACTTGGATTGACCTTAAAAGTCAGTCCCATAAATTCCTGTTCCCCGATAATATATTGTAACGGCACACGCTCTGCCCGCTTTCCAATCGCAAGTTCGTATTCCTGCTGTTCTTCTTCTTTTAATTCATCTGTATCGTTTAAATAAAAATACTGTCTTGTGATATGACAGACATGCTCAAGCAGATACCACGCATCCAGTCTTGCCGTTTCAATTCCGGCTTTCTCAAGCGCTGCTGTCCCCTCTGCTAATGCCTCACGATATCTCATAAGACCTCTCCTTTTTCTCTCAGTCCGCTTCTGTTGCTCCTTCGCCGCGTACTTTTTCTACATATGGTTTCCAGTCAAACACTGCCTCTACCGAAGCAATGGCAACCTCGATCATATCCTCATCCGGCTCTTTTGTCGTAAACTTCTGAAACCAGAGTCCCGGCTTGCTGAGCAGATTCACAAAAGCATTCTCACTCCGTCCTGCAAGACGTAGAAATTCATATGCAACTCCTGCGATCACCGGCAATAAGAGAATCCTGAGTGAAAATCTCCAGATTGCCGAGTCCGTGCGGATACATGCAAAAAACAAAATGCTGATAAATACTACCAGAAACAAAAAACTGGTCCCGCATCTTTTATGAAACCTTGAACTCTTCTTCACATTCTCGACATTCAGATCCAGTCCATGCTCCACACAGTTGATGCACTTATGCTCTGCTCCATGGTACATATATACACGCTTAATATCTTCCATGCAGGTAATTGCAACAATATATATGAAAAAAATAACCACGCGGATGACACCTTCGATCAACGCAAGTAACGTCGGCGAAGCAATCCATTTTTTAAAAAAGAGCGATAGTCCATATGGAAGAAGCATAAAAATTACAAGTGCAAGGATCACGGACAAAAAGACCGTAAAACCCATTGCCACACTTTCCTTCTTTTCCTTTGCCTTCTGATCCTCTTCGCTCAGTTCCTTTGCCTCTTCATCAAAAAAAGAAGCGGAATACATCAATGTCCGCATGCCCAGTACCAGCGAATCGATAAAATTGATGACACCACGCAAGATCGGTATTTTTTTGATCTTCTGATTTTTGACAATGCCGGGATACTCCCGTGCATCCACCACAATTTCTTTGTCAGGCTTTCTGACTGCCACCGCATAATGAATACCGTTTTTCATCATTACACCTTCCATGACTGCCTGACCACCAATTCCGGAATAGCCCATTGTCTCCTCTTTCTTAAAAAAAGGTTGAGATAAACACCTCAACCTTTCCAAACAACCTATGTCTATTTGTTATCCATGCCGTATTTCTTATTGAACTTATCAATACGTCCACGAGCCTGAGCAGCTTTCTGCTGACCTGTGTAGAACGGATGGCATTTGGAACAGATTTCTACGTGGATATCTTCCTTCGTGGAACCTGTAACAAATGTGTTTCCACAGTTACATGTAACAGTTGCCTGATAATAATCTGGATGGATTCCTTCTCTCATGTCTTTCACCTCATCAATCATTTTATATCATTTATTTTACTTTATTCTGTTTTATAGTTTACAAACTATACATCCCGATAAACAGCTTATTAATTGTACCATAAGCATAATCGTTATGCAAGTCCTGTTCCAAAAATTCTTACGGTTTCCTGTACTTTTTTTCTGTGTTTTTTACAGGATCCGGTTCTTTTTCACCATATGGATAAATTCCTGGTTGTCTCTTGTTCTCGCAAACATATTCAAAATGTTTTCCACTGCCTCGTCGGTACGCATACCGTTAATTGCTTTTCGCATGATGCCAACTGCTTCTAATTCTTCTTTATCTAAAAGCAGATCTTCTCTTCTTGTTCCTGATTTTACAATATCAATTGCCGGGAATACACGTTTTTCTGACAACTTGCGGTCTAAGACAAGTTCCATATTACCGGTACCTTTGAATTCCTCGTAAATAACGTCATCCATCTTGCTGCCCGTATCTACCAGTGCCGTTGCTAAAATTGTCAGGCTTCCTCCCTCTCTCATATTTCGCGCCGCACCAAAGAAACGTTTTGGCATATGCAGTGCTGCCGGGTCAAGTCCACCGGATAATGTTCTTCCGCTTGGTGGTACGACTAAGTTATAAGCTCTTGCTAATCTTGTAATGGAATCTAATAAGATCGTAACATCCTGATGATGCTCTACCAGTCTTTTGGCACGCTCTACTACCATCTCAGATACTCTTTTATGATGCTCCGGAAGCTCATCAAAGGTAGAGTAGATAACTTCCACATTTTCCCCCCGGATTGCCTCCTTGATATCGGTAACCTCCTCCGGACGTTCATCAATCAGTAAAATGATCACATGCATATTCGGATTGCTGTGGACAATGGATTTTGCAACCGCTTTTAACAGCGTTGTCTTACCTGCTTTTGGCGGAGACACGATCATACCTCTTTGCCCTTTACCGATCGGGGATACCAGATCGACAATACGCATTGCCATGTTGACACCTCTGCCGTACTCTAAACGGATCCTTTCATTTGGAAAGATCGGTGTCAGATTTTCAAAACCGGTTCTCTTCTGTGCTTCGGACGGATGATACCCATTGACGGAACGCACATATAATAAGGCAGAAAATTTTTCTCCCTGCGTCTTAATTCTTGTATTGCCACAGACGATATCTCCGGTCTTTAAATTAAATCTGCGGATCTGCGTTGGAGAAACATAGACATCCCCATCTCCCGGCAGATAATTCTCACAACGGATAAATCCATATCCATCCGGCATAACCTCTAAGATTCCCTCGGTGGTAATCCCACTGTCTAAGGACATATCCACTTCGTTCTGCAAATTGTGATCACGTCCGTCATTTTTGCGGTTCTCATGATACTGTCCATTCTGCTGACGTGGATATCTATGCTGTCTGGTCTCATTTTTTTCTTCTGTAGTTTCTTTCTTTTTCTCATCTATATTTTTTGCATCTTCGGATGCCGGCTGAGCCTTTTCATCTTCTGCTACCATGGCCTCGATCAACTCTGCTTTTTTCATTGTCGATACTTTAGCAATACCTCTGGACTTCGCTAAATCACGCAATACAGCCACTGACAGACTCTCATATTTTTCTCTCATGCTTTTTCTCCTTAATCTATAGGGATCAATGCCGAAATGGCACAATGATTTGTGATAACGCCATTATACACTAATTTTTCCAAAAGTAAAACCCCCTGTTGCACTCACCTTGAAAATCTTACCCAATAATGCTATGATAACATCATCATGCAAAAATTTTGGAATGAAAAACGTTATTATTCTTTTGATTATTATTTAAAAAATACTTTTGGTGAAAAAATCTACCGGATTTCCTTAAACGGCGGCATGACCTGTCCTAACCGTGATGGCAGTCTGGACACACGCGGTTGTATTTTCTGCTCTGCGGGCGGCTCCGGGGACTTTGCAGCTCCGGTCAGTCTTTCCATTACGGAACAGATCGCATATGGAAAACAGCAGCTTTTAGGAAAATTTCCGTGTAAACGTTTCATTGCCTATTTTCAGGCATATACCAACACCTATGCACCGGTCTCTTACTTAAGAAAAATCTTTACGGAGGCTTTGATGCATCCTGACATTGTGGCACTTTCGATTGCCACAAGACCGGATTGTCTGAATGACGATGTATTAGAACTTTTAGATGAACTGAATCAAATAAAACCTGTCTGGATCGAACTCGGTTTACAGACGATCCATCCTGAAACCGCGGCATTTATCCGGCGTGGTTATGACTATGCATGTTTTACCGACGCTGTGGAAAAACTGCATCAGCTTCACATCCCCGTCATTACCCACCTGATCTTAGGGCTTCCGGGTGAGGACCGGACTATGATCTTAGAATCCGTAAAATCGATCTCCGGACTTCCTGTGTCCGGTGTGAAATTGCAGCTTTTACATGTTTTAAAAGGGACAGATTTAGCAGACTATTATCAACATACCGGTTTTCCTGTTTTTTCTATGGAAGAATATGTGGAACTTGTGATCGACTGCTTAGAATACCTTTCGCAGGATATTGTAATACACCGGCTGACCGGTGACGGACCAAAAGATTTACTGATTGCTCCGCTATGGAGTACGAAAAAAAGATGCGTTTTAAATACCATTCACCGCCGTCTGAAAGAACGCGATACTTTTCAGGGACGACTGGCAGAAAACAGATAAGATTATATAAATAAGGATAGAGATAGACATGGCTGAACCAATTACGATTTACAAATTAATTATTTTATATATGCTCTCCCAGGTAGACTTCCCACTTGGGAACACTAAAATTTCCAATTTCTTTTTAGATAAGGAATATACCACCTACTTTACGATACAGCAGGTATTAAACGACTTGTTAGATTCGGAACTGATCGTTGCCGAATCCACACACAACAACACCAATTACCGGATCACTGCATCCGGACGTGAAACCTTGGATTTCTTTGAGGATAAAATTTCAGAGGCGATCCGTCAGGACATCCGTGAGTATTTTTCCCAGAATCAGATTGAAATGAAAAAAGAAGCCGACATCAGTGCCGATTACTATCGCACTCTGCAGCATAACTACGCGGTACATTGCCAGCTCAGACAAAAAAATATTCCGGTCATTGATCTGACTTTAACAGTCAAAAATACCGAAATGGCAGAAGCAGTCTGCAAAAACTGGCAGGAACAGTCCCCGGAGGTCTATGCCTGCCTGATGGATATGTTAGTAAAATAATTTACTTTTTTCTTTTCTTCTTCTTTTTCTTTTGAACTGAATACCCGAAACTTCCCACCTTTTTTCCTAATAAAAAATATTCTCCGTGGGAATAGGTGACCAGTCCTGTATCATTCAAACAGAACTTTCCTTTTTCATTCAGATAATCCTCATCTATGTGAACTGCCTCTACGGTGGCAAGGAACATATGATGAGAACCCAATTCTTTGCACTCTGTCACTTTACATTCGATATTGACCGGACTGTTTAAGATCATCGGTGCATGGATTTTTTCTGCCTCCGCTTTTTCTAAACGCATTTCCTTAAATTTATCTACATCTCTTCCGGAACGGACACCGCAATAATCAGCAGCCTTTACTAACTGCTCCGTTACCAGATTGATCACAAATTCTCCGCTTTCCTTTATCATTCGGTAGGAATGACGCTCCGGACGCACGGAAATGGATACCATTGGCGGATTGGTGCAGACCGTTCCGGCCCATGCCACGGTAATGATATTGTCCTGTCCGTCCCTGTCACGCACACTGACCATGACTACCGGAAGAGGATAAAGCATATTTCCCGGTTTCCAGACCTGTTTTCCCATCTTAACTCTCCTTGCCTTCCATACTTTCGTATATTATTCCGCTTACTGATCTTCCTGCTGCATTGCCGTGATCAGACTTGGGATCAACTGTTTCTTTCTTGAAACCACACCCGGTAACATCAGGCTGTAGTCATCTGCCGGCAGATGATAAGCACCGGTCGCTAATTCCACTGCATCCTTGCCACAGCACAACAGTTCTGTCGATTCATTCAAAATATCTGTCAGCATAACGAAAACCATATCCACTTTTTTATCGGACATCACCTGATTCATATAATCATGTATCTTCTCTTTGATGGCGCTCAGTTCCTCTCTGCTGACTGCACTGATCTGCGCCACACCAAATGCAGTATCGCCTGCATGGAAGGTCTTAAAGTCCTGATAAAAAATCTCATCCACTGTCTTGGATGCAAAGTCGCAACCTGCACGGAACATCCTGTCTGCTAGATCCACAATATCTACTTTTGCAATAGCGGCTAAAGCTCTCGCTGCCTCATGGTCCGCCTTCGTACAGGTTGGGGAACGGAACATCAGGGTATCGGAAAGAATTGCGGATAATAAAAGTCCTGCGATTTTTTCTTCGATTTCAATTCCTGACTCACAATACATCTGATAGACGATCGTGGATGTACAGCCTAACGGCTGATTCCGAAAAAATACCGGAGACATGGTTTCAAGACTTCCTAATCTGTGATGGTCAATGATCTCTAAGATTTCAGCCCCTTCGATTCCGTCAATTGCCTGTGACTTCTCATTGTGATCCACTAAGATCAGTTTTTTCTTGTGCATATTCAAAAGGTTACGTCTCGAAACCATTCCTAAATATCTTCTCTGGTCATCTAATACCGGAAAATCACGATGTCGTTTTTTCGACATCACTTCGCGCACTTCATCGACATAATCGTCAATATCAAACGTAACAAAGTTTTCTTTTTTCATAAAATATTTAATTGGCATACTCTGATTGATCAGACGTGCTGCCGTAAAGGTATCGTATGGCGTGATAATCACGACACAATCTCTCCGGTTTGCCATCTCAAGTACCTGTGCGGATACCTGTGTGCCACCGGTCACCACCATACAGCTTGCATTTTCCTCTAACGCACAGATATGGGTTTCATCCCGGTCACCTACAATGACAAGATCATCACTTTCGATGCACTCTTCTATCACATCCCGGCTTCCGGTTGCTACCACCACTTTTCCACGCAAAAAATAGGCATGCTCATTTCCGGCTAAAAGCGTGCCATTCAAAGTCTCTACGATATTTTTATACTGGGTTCTTGCACGGGATAAGATATGGTTGTCATAGACATCCATATAGGACTCTGCAATATCACCGGTAATGATCAGACCCTCTAATTTGTCTGAAGCACTGGTAACGGCAAGTGTCATCACATTTTCTGTCTTCATCAGTTCCCATGCTTTTTTTAAGGAAATATGTCCGCTGACACCGGCAGTTCTGCGAAATGCAATATCCTTTACCTGTGCACCCGCATCTTCTGCATACTCCGGCGGCTCTACGCCAAAATGTTGCAGCACATACTTCGTCTCCTCATTGATACTCCCTGCCCTTTTGGGAATGTAATGAAAACCGTCCTGAAGACGGTTTTTCAAATTCGCATAACAGATTGCCGCACAGATCGAATCCGTATCCGGATTCTTATGTCCGATAACCCATACATTATTTTCCTGTTGATAATCCAATTCTAACCTCACCTGATCTCTCTTCTAAAAAACTAAAAGGAAAATACTCCTGCAAAATACAGAATCACTCCTGCAAGTGCTGCAAGATTACATACTAAAAGTCCAATCGTCCATCCGAAGAAATGCTTGATGGATTTCATGCTCTCATCCGCTAAATCTACTTTTTCCATCTTCTCCGCAAATTCCTGCATTAAGCCCTGTATATTGCGGTAACATTTTACATTTTCCGTATGTATCTTCTCAGAAATCTCCTGCTGTGCTCCGGTCAGCTCTTTTGTCATCTGACCAAAGTCCTGAGACATTCCATCCAATGCATTCTTGATGTCCTCTGTATTGTCGTTTTGCTGAACTTCGATCTTTTTGATCAGTTTATCAACCTGTTCCTCTACGTTACCAACTAAAGAATCGGCTTCTCTCTGACGCTCATCCAACTCCATCTGAAGCTTTGTTGCCTTACTCTCACGTTCATCTACTAACAACTGTAACTCTCTGACTTTGGTTTCTTTTGTATTAATCAAATCCTGCAACTGCTGTGCCTTATCTCTAAATTCATCAATCTGTTTTAACAAAAAATCGTCCATATTCTTCTCCTTACTCTCGTTCCGTATCTCTCTCTTACGGCTTGTCTGCTGTTTTTTCTGTCTAAAAAGCCGCATCACAGACTCCTCCCGAATTTTACATTCTGCGACTATTTTATCATTTAATAGAGAGGTTGTCTACTCACAAAGATGCACAAGATTTGACGAATTTCGACTTAACCCTTTCATTCATCCGCATATTTCTGCCAGACTTCTCCCATCGGTACTTCTCCATTCCACGGCTTTTTAGCACTGATATAATGGATGATACGGTAATCCTCCCTGCGTAAATCCAGATACAGCTCACGGAATTCCTTCCGGTCACATTCTAAATAAAATGCGATATTATTCATATAATTCCACTTGCAGTCCACCTGTTTGATGTTTCCTTCTAACAGAATATTTAATACATCCTGATCGTTATAGAAAAAATTTCTGCTGTGCAATGTCTCTACAACGTCCCGAAAAGAAACTTTCTGTCTGCATTTTTCTAGATCAAACAACAATACACCCGCATTGACATAGCTGCCCGGATCCTTCATCCCCAACACATCCGTACAATAATTCAGGACATTATATGGTTTATGATCTAAAAAAATCGCTCTTTTGGTATAGGCAAGCCAGCGGAATCCCACATCTTCCACGCCTGCTGCAGATTTTCCTTCCAAATCCACATCAAATAACTCTCCTACATCTCCTGTTACAATAATGTCACAGTCTAAATACAGTATCCGCCTGTAGTTTTGAAACAGTTCCGAAAAAAGCAACAGACGATAATTCGTCTCAACAGCATAATAATACCCAACGTCTGACTGCAATTCACTGTCTGCTTCGGCCACATTAATAAAACGGATGGACACACCGGATTTTCCATCCGCTAATCCTAATATCTCTCCCTGATGTTCTTTTGAAATCCTCTTATGTAAAATGATAATATCATAGCTTCGCTCCCTGTTACGGTTACATAACAGGGAATAAATGGCAACTTTCAGATAGGGTGCATAGTTGTCATCACTTGCAAAGCATATGGAAACCGGCTCAAAAGCCTGCTGGATTGGCTGCATACTCTGTTCCTCGTTCATTTTTTATATAGCCGCATAAATAATCATAAATTCATGTCTGAATATGAATCTGCTGCAGCTTGTGTTTGTATTTTTGTATTATTTTTATTATTACTAAGATACTTAGAAACGTCAAGGCTATCTACCCGATTGTCCAAAAAAGTACCTGATTGTGTTTTGTCTTAGACAGACTCCTGTCCTGTTCTTTTCTGTGAATTTTTGAATATTTGTGAATTTTTACGATACTTTTGATATTTTGGGTGTTTTTAAAACTGTTAGATTGTTGACCGGAACATACCGCCTCTTTTGAAATCTTTCCATGGTAAGCTCCCTGTCATGATTCGATTTGACTGCTTTGAATGATCGGATGACAAAATCCCACCTACATCTTTGCAAGATTTCCTGCATCTTCGTTCTGTGCCTCAATATCATAGCCGACTTTCAGTTCATCGCTTGCGTAAACATCTAAACGGACGCTCCTGAAATCAGAACTAATCAGAATACTGTGTTCCACATGCTCACTGACCTTCGGTACCTTGAAACCGAGGATAATTTCTAACACAAGCTGGCATATCCATCGCAGGTGACCTATATATTGAGCTTTACAACAGAATCGCCTTAACAGCAAAAAGAAGCAGCAGACTTACGTCTACTGCTTCCTTTATTTCATTTATGAAACGATCTTAGTTCTCGCCACCATATAAGGTAATGAGTTTGTTGAGGTATTCATAACGCTCTTTTGCTGTCTCTTCAGATTTTGCAAATAATTCTTCTGCTCTTTCTGGGTTGAATCTTGCTAATGCGTTGTAACGAACCTCTCCGTTTAAGAATGCTTTGTAATCTCCTGTAGGAGCTTTGCTGTCTAAGGAGAATGCAGCTTTGCCTTCTGCTTTCAGAGCTGGGTTGTAACGGAATGTATGCCAGTAACCAGCCTCAACAGCTAATTTCTCCTCTGTCTGAGCTTTGCTCATACCAACTTTGATACCGTGGTTGATACATGGAGCATAAGCGATTACTAATGATGGTCCCGGATATGCTTCAGCTTCTGCAATTGCCTTTACACACTGGTTGTAATCAGCACCCATTGCAATCTGTGCAACATATACATAACCATAGCTCATTGCGATAGAAGCTAAGTCTTTCTTCTTCACTTCTTTACCGCCTGCTGCGAACTGTGCGATTGCACCTGTTGGTGTAGCCTTTGAGGACTGTCCACCTGTGTTAGAGTAAACCTCTGTATCGAATACCATGATGTTTACATCCTGTCCGCTTGCTAATACATGGTCAACTCCACCGAATCCGATGTCGTATGCCCAACCGTCACCACCGAAGATCCACTGGGATTTCTTAGCTAAGAAATCTTTTTCAGCAAGGATGTCTTTAGAAGCGTCACATCCGCAAGCCTCTAATGCAGCTACTAATTTATCTGTTGCAGCACCGTTTGTTACACCGCTGTTAAATGTATCTAACCATTCCTGTCCGGCAGCTTTTACGTCTGCGTTTTTACCATCTGCAACTAATGCTTCTACTTTGGACTGTAATTTAGCTCTGATTGCTTTATGTCCTAATAACATACCATAACCAAACTCAGCAGCATCCTCGAATAAGGAGTTAGACCATGCAGGACCATGTCCTTTTTCGTTTACTGTGTATGGTGTAGAAGGTGAGGAGTTACCCCAGATAGAAGAACATCCTGTTGCGTTTGCAATGTACATTCTATCACCGAATAACTGAGTGATCAGTTTTGCATAAGGTGTCTCTCCACATCCACCACAAGCTCCTGAGAACTCAAGTAATGGCTGTTTGAACTGAGAACCTTTTACAGTTGCTTCTTTGAATTTCTCTACAACTTCCGGTTTTGGATCTAAGGTTACACCATAGTCGAAGTACTTCTGCTCGCCTACGTTCTCTTCGCAGTTAGCCATAGAGATTGCCTTTTCACCCTTCATACCAGGACATACGTTTACACAAGAACCACATCCTGTACAGTCAAGAGCAGATACTGTGATAGAGAATTTGTATCCCGGCATTCCGTTCATGTCCTTCATCTGCATTCCTTCCGGAGCCTTAGCAGCCTCTTCCTCAGTCATAGCAACTGGACGGATAACTGCATGAGGACATACATAAGAACAGATGTTACACTGGATACAGTTTGCAGAATTCCATACCGGAACGTCTACTGCGATACCACGTTTTTCAAATGCAGATGCACCGGATGGTGTCTGACCATGCTCGTATGTCTTAACTACAGATACAGGAATCTTATTTCCTTCCTGAGCATTTACAGGGATCTGGATATCGTTAACGAAATCTACAACGTCTTTTCTGTCTCCGGTTGCTGTCTGTGCAAAGCTCTCGTCTTTTGCATCTTTCCAGCTTGCAGGTACATCGATTTTAACAACACCTGTTGCTCCGGCATCGATTGCATCGTAGTTCATCTGTACGATCTTATCACCTTTTTTACCATAAGTAGCTTTAGCTGCTGCCTTCATTAACTCGATCGCAGTCTCCTCTGGGATGATTGCTGCTAATTTGAAGAATGCAGACTGAAGTACTGTGTTGATACGTCCGCCAAGTCCGATCTCTTTACCGATCTTGATACCATCGATGGTATAGAACTGGATATCGTTCTCTGCGATATATCTCTTAACCTGTCCAGGTAAGTGTGTCTCTAACTCTTCCGGTGACCATGAGCAGTTCAATAAGAATGTTCCGCCCGGTACTAATTCCTGAACCATGTTGTACTTACGAACGTAAGATGGGTTATGGCATGCTACAAAGTTTGCCTGTTTGATTAAGTAAGTAGACTTGATTGCCTTCTTACCAAAACGTAAGTGAGACATTGTAACACCACCGGATTTTTTGGAGTCATAGTCAAAATATGCCTGAGCATACATGTCTGTGTTATCACCAATAATCTTGATGGAGTTCTTGTTAGCACCAACAGTACCGTCAGCACCAAGTCCCCAGAATTTACAGTTGATGGTTCCTTCCGGTGTTGTAACAGGATCTTCTTTTACTTCAAGAGAAAGGTTTGTTACATCATCGTAGATACCGATTGTAAATCTTTCTTTTTCTGTGTTGTTGTATACAGCGATAATCTGTCCAGGTGTTGTATCTTTAGAACCTAAACCGTAACGTCCGCTTGTAATCTTAACAGAATCGAACTTGCTTCCCTTTAATGCTGCTACTACGTCTAAGTATAACGGCTCGCCAAGAGAACCAGGCTCTTTTGTTCTGTCTAATACTGCGATAGATTTTACTGTGTCAGGAATTGCCTCGATTAAAGCTTCTTTGCAGAATGGTCTGTAAAGACGTACTTTTACAACTCCGACTTTCTCGCCTCTTGCCATTAAGTAGTCGATTGTCTCGTCGATTGTATCACATACAGAACCCATAGCGATGATGATCTTCTCAGCATCAGCAGCTCCGTAGTAGTTGAATAATTTATAATCTGTACCAATCTTCTCGTTTACTTTGTCCATGTATTTCTGTACGATTGCAGGCATTGCATCGTATGTGGAGTTACATGACTCTCTTGTCTGGAAGAAGATGTCAGGGTTCTGAGCAGAACCTAACTGGCATGGATGATTTGGATTTAAAGCTCCTTTTCTGAACTCGTCAATTGCGTTCATGTCTACCATGTCTTTTAAGTCTTCGTAATCCCATGTCTCAATCTTCTGAATTTCGTGAGATGTACGGAATCCATCAAAGAAGTTGATGAAAGGAAGTTTTCCTTCTAATGCTGCACAGTGAGCAACAGGAGTTAAGTCCATTACTTCCTGTACGGATGATTCACAGAGCATTGCAGCACCGGTCTGACGACAGGCGTAAACGTCTGAATGATCACCAAAAATGTTTAATGCGTGGGTTGCTACACAACGTGCGGACACATTGAATACACCCGGAAGTCCTTCACCAGCAATTTTGTAAAGGTTTGGAATCATTAATAATAATCCCTGGGAAGCTGTGTAAGTAGTTGTAAGAGCACCTGCTGTTAAGGAACCATGTACAGTACCTGCTGCACCTGCCTCAGACTGCATCTCTGTTACCTGTACGGTCTGTCCGAAGATGTTCTTTCTTCCCTGTGTTGCCCATTCGTCCGTAGCTTCTGCCATTACGGAAGATGGAGTAATCGGATAGATAGCTGCAACATCTGTGTATGCATATGAAGCATGAGCTGCTGCATGGTTACCATCCATAGTTTTCATTGATCGTTTCATGATACTTTTTCCTCCTATTTTTGTGTATCCCAGTGTGACTGGTACCATACTTCTGGTATGGTAAAGAACCAAATTCTTGACAATGTTTTCACAATGTCTCTAATATAGTAATATAATGAAATTTGTCCAAAAAATCAATAGTTTTCCCCGAATTCCTAAAGATATTTTTGTTTAAAATCAAGAACACGGACAGGTGTTCTATAGAAACCGCCCCGTTTTCCACGAAAAAACTTGCAAAATACGGATTTTACGTTACAATATTAAAGGATTAGGAAAAAGAACACATTATATAGAAAGGTTATATCTTATGATAAGTGCAAACAACATTACCTTAAGGCTGGGGAAAAAAGCCTTATTTGAAGATGTCAATATTAAATTTACCGAGGGCAACTGCTACGGTATGATTGGTGCGAACGGTGCAGGAAAGTCCACTTTTTTAAAAATTCTTTCCGGTCAGTTAGAGCCGACCAGCGGAGATATCGTAATTACTCCGGGACAGCGTCTGAGCTTCTTACAGCAGGATCATTTTAAATATGATGCGTTTACGGTTTTAGATACCGTTATCATGGGAAATCAGCGTCTTTATGACATTATGAAGGAAAAAGATGCGATTTATGCGAAAGAAGATTTTTCTGATGAGGACGGCATCCGTGCCAGCGAACTTGAAGCAGAGTTTGCGGAAATGGACGGCTGGAATGCTGAATCCGATGCTGCTATGCTGTTAAACGGTCTTGGTATTCCTACTGAGAACCACTATTCTATGATGTCTGAGCTTCCGGGTGCTCTCAAGGTCAAGGTACTCCTCGCACAGGCACTTTTCGGCAATCCTGACATTCTGCTCTTAGATGAGCCGACGAACCACTTGGATCTGGATGCCATTGCATGGTTAGAGGAATTTTTGATTAATTTTGAAAATACGGTAATCGTAGTTTCCCATGACCGTTATTTCCTGAATAAGGTCTGCACCCATACTGCTGATATTGATTATGGAAAAATCCAGCTCTATGCCGGTAACTATGATTTCTGGTATGAGTCCAGCCAGCTTTTAATGAAACAGATGAAGGAAGCCAATAAAAAGAAGGAAGAAAAAATCAAAGAGTTACAGGAATTTATCTCCCGTTTCTCCGCAAATGCTTCTAAATCCAAACAGGCAACTTCCAGAAAGAAAGCGCTTGAAAAAATCCAGTTGGATGAAATCAAGCCTTCGAGCAGAAAATATCCTTATATTGATTTCCGTCCGGAGCGTGAGATCGGCAACGAAGTCCTGACTGTAGAAGGATTGAGCAAAACAATTGACGGTGAAAAAGTATTGGATAATATTTCCTTTATTGTCGGACATGATGATAAGATTGCTTTTGTCGGTGGAAACGAATTTGCAAAGACGGTTCTCTTTAAGATTTTAACCGGAGAAATGGAACCGGATGAGGGAACCTATAAATGGGGCGTGACAACCTCACAGTCTTATTTCCCAAAAGACAATACAGAAATCTTTGATACAGATTTAGCGATCGTTGACTGGCTGACACAGTTCTCTGAGATCAAGGATGCCACCTATGTCCGCGGTTTCTTAGGCAGAATGTTATTTGCCGGAGATGACGGTGTGAAAAAAATGCGTGTGCTCTCCGGTGGTGAGAAAGTTCGTGTACTGCTCTCCCGTATGATGATTGAGGCTTCTAATGTCCTCATCTTAGATGAGCCGACCGACCACTTAGACATGGAATCCATTACTGCTTTGAACAACGGTCTGATTAAGTTCCCTGGTGTTCTGCTCTTTGCATCCAGAGACCACCAGATTGTCCAGACCACTGCGAACCGTATTATGGAAATCCTTCCAAACGGTACTATTATCGATAAGATTACAACTTATGATGAGTATCTGGAAAGCGACGAAATGGCAAGAAAACGTCAGGTGTACTCAATGTCATCAGATGATGAGAATGATAATTAGAAAAACATTAAAAACTGATTGATACAACTTGGCTATGATACAAATCAATTATTCCAAGTTTCCTTGTGCATAACATTCCGATGAACCTTATAAAGCAGAAAGCGTGAAGCCAGTGGACTTCACGCTTTCTTAAGTTTCATCTCCATTGCACAAAAAGAAACTTTCCATATTTGATTTGTATCGTTGCAATTTGTTGTCAGAAGAAAAAATGTTTTTGAATCCTATCTGACTGGGGAGCTGCTTGTATTATTTACTTATCATGCTTTAAGCATTTCAGATATTCCCGCACATCTTCACACTGCATCATTCCACTCATGATACAGCCGCCGGCTGCACCGGCATTTTTTATTTCCTGGATATTCTCTGCACCGATCCCACCGATGGCATAGACTGGTACGGAAACTGTTTCACAGATTTTTTTTAAAAATTCTATGCCTCTTCCCGGCAAGCCTTTCTTACAATCGGTTTCATAGATATGACCTGCCGTTATATAGGTACAGCCAAGATTTTCGGCTTCTACTGCTTCTTCTAAGGAATGACAGGAAGCTCCAAGTATCTGAAATGCATCCCGTTCTTCTTTCGACAGAGTGCGAAGTATCGGCATCGGCAGATGTATGGCATTACATGCAAGTTTTCTTGCAACATTTGTATGTGTGTGCAATATGCATTGCATTTTTTGTCTTTGGCATATAGCAAGTACCTTTTCTGCCAATGCCTGATATTCCTCTTTGCTCAGGTCTTTTTCCCGCAAAATGATTCCTGCCGCTTCTGTCTTGGCAATCTTTTCAATCCGGACAAGAAAATCTTCTTTACAAAGACTACGTTTTGTAACACATAAGATATCAGACATAGAGATAATCATTCAGCACAGGCTGTAAACCTTCCCCGGACATATCCTGATACATTTTCTCAAGGCTTCGGCTGTCGTCAATCTCAAACTGCTCGTCACCCTGTTTACAGTCTGTCTCCTTTCCACTGTATTTGCTCTCATGGTCTCCGATGCCGGTAGAAACTCCTGCGGAGACTTTTGTTGCTGCGATCTTCACAATTCCGTTACGGAATTCTGCACTTTCGCGGGAAGATACCGTAATTCCCACAAACGGCAAAAAAATACGATACGCACAGAGGATCTGGCAAAGCTGCTTTTCATGCACATCCAATGGATTGATCTTATCGTTATTGATAATCGGACGAAGTCTCGGACAGGATAAGGACATTTCTGCATGCGGATATTTACGCTGCAAATAGTATACATGCAGTGCACTTGCAAGCGCATCTTTACGAAAATCCGAAAGTCCTAACAGTGCTGAAAATGCAACTCCACGCATCCCTCCCATCAATGCCCTCTCCTGTGCGTCAAAGCGGTAGGGCCATACACGTTTGTGTCCTGCTAAGTGCAGGGTTTCATATTTTTTTGCATCGTATGTTTCCTGAAAGACAGTGACATAATCTGCTCCGCACTCATGAAGATAACGGTACTCCTCCGTATTGACCGGATAAATTTCAAGTCCCACCATGCGGAAATATTTTCTTGCTAACTTACAGGCTTCTCCTATGTAAGCCACATCACTCTTACTCCTGCTCTCTCCGGTCAGGATCAGGATCTCTTCCATTCCGCTGTCTGCAATGACCTGCATCTCATGTTCAATCTGCTCCATACTGAGCTTCATGCGGCTGATATGGTTATAACAGTTAAAACCGCAGTAAACGCAATAATTTTCACAATAATTTGCTATATATAAAGGGGTAAACAGATATACCGTGTTGCCAAAATGTTTCCCGGTCTCTAATCTCGCCCGTTCTGCCATCTGCTCTAAAAAAGGCTCTGCCGCCGGGGATAATAACGCTTTAAAATCCTCTACCGTACATGTTGCATGCTCTAATGCTGCCCGCACATCTTTTGCCGTATATTTTTCATAATCATAAGTCTGAACCTGTCCCATTACCTCGGAACAGACATTAGAATCAATCTGCTCCATTCCCGGCAGATACTCCATATGGTTTTTTCGAAAAGACGGGTCTGTTTCTAAACGGTGTTTCCGCTCTAAGGCTTCTTTTGACAAATATTCTGAATCTACAAAAAACTGATTTTCCAAAATCTTTCCCTCCTAATCACGCAGAAAACCTGTCAACGGGTCAGATGCGGCTGCACCTCTTGTTAAGACTCTTCCAAGTCCCGCTAAATAGGCTTTACGTCCTGCTTCGATCGCATCTTTAAACGCCGATGCCATCATCGGAAGATTTCCGGCTGTCGCAAGTGCCGTGTTTGCCATAATTGCAGCAGCACCCATTTCCATTGCTTCGCATGCCTGTGAAGGTTTTCCAATACCGGCATCCACAATGATCGGAAGTTCGATCTCATCGATCAGAATCTGGATAAATTCTTTTGTTGCAAGTCCTTTATTAGAACCGATCGGGGATGCAAGCGGCATAACCGCAGCCGCTCCGGCATTGACAAGATCACGGGCAGCATTCAGATCCGGATACATATATGGCATGACCACAAATCCTTCCTTTGCTAAAATTTCTGTTGCCCGGATCGTCTCCTGGTTATCCGGCAGCAGATATTTAGAATCCCGCATGATCTCTACTTTGACAAAATCACCACAGCCTAACTCTCTCGCAAGTCTGGCAATGCGGACTGCTTCTTTTGCATCTCTTGCGCCACTGGTATTCGGAAGCAATGTAACTCCCTTTGGAATAAAATCCAAGATATTTTCCTGCTCCTTTGTATTTGCCCTTCGAACGGCAAGTGTAATGATCTCTGCTCCTGCATCTTTAATCGCTGCTTCAATCAGGTTTAAAGAATATTTTCCTGAGCCGAGAATAAATCGTGACCGGAACTCATGTCCGCCAATGACAAGTTTATCGTTATCCATGTTCGTACCTCTTTCTTTATACTTCAAATTCTTCTGCTAATATCCGTAAGACCATATGCGCCTCATGTGCTGCGCAGAGCATCACACGCGAGGAGACAAGTCCAATGTCATCTCCCACGTCGCTGACTCCATCCCCGCACAGATAAAACCGTTTTGTGATCTGTCTGGTTCTAATACTGTTTGCACTGCCGATGCCAGCCATCCCGGAAGCCGCCACAAAATATTTCTGTGGAAAATTCTCCAATACCGAATTGGTCAGCATTGCCTTTGCCTGTGCATCATCAAAAGCCTCACAGATCACATCTGCCTCTTTTAATAATTCCACAACATTCTGCTCTGTCATGCGGGTAGTATGTGTTTCAAGCTCTACATAGGGTGCAATTTCTTTTAAATTTTCGGATAGTGCTTCTGTCTTATATCTTCCAATCTGTGATGCCTTATATTGCTGCCTGTGCAGATTTGTAACATCCACTTTGTCAAAATCGATCAGGATCAGTTTTCCAACTCCTGCTCTTGCAAGGGATATTGCAATATTCGACCCTAAGCCGCCAAGTCCGCAGATGGCAACGGTTGCTGCAAAAAAACGCTGCTGCAGCTCTTTGCCCTGCCGTTTTTCTAAGGCCTGTCTCATCTCTTCTTTTGTCGGTATCAAATCAGCCACCTCCTACAAAACTGACTACTTCCACAATGTCGCCATCCTGCAATATTTTTGTTTCATACACTGCTTTTGGCACAATTTCTCCATTGCACTCTATCGCGATCCGCCGGATATCATAGCTTGTTGTTGCTATATATTGTGCAATTGTTCTGCCTGCTATCTCCAGACTCTCTCCATTGATCTTTACCATTTTATTCCCTCACTTCCTGTTCTTTTCAAAGAATTCTTTCTTTGAACGATATTCTCATGGAGTTTTATTAAAAAATATTTATATAAATAATTTTTTGCAAACCAAAAAACGGAAAGCTACCGATTTGATAACTTTCCGTCTATGAAATACGAAAACATAATTTCCTAAACATCCCTACGTTGGCATTATCCAAATCAGGTCATCGGTCGAAGGTTCTACCTTCCTCTCAGCCTGTAACACAAGCTCCCGTTGTTCTATTCTGTTTTTATCCCGCTGTTACTTAGAACCAGCTGTTAAAATTTGTTCCTGTATTTGCAGTGCTGTAGCTGCCATACTTATTATAAGTATCTGCTTCTCTGCCTGCATAATAGTCGATCAAAGATGTTCTGAGCCCTACCTGATATCCATAAGAGGTATTTCCCTTAAACAGTGCCTCCACCTTTGACATATCTGCTTTCTTAAAGGTATCTTCATCAATAGACAGCTTGTTATCTGCTTTGACCGTGATTCCGACTGCCTTTAGCAATGTCTCATTACCGTTTGTCGTAGCTGTCAGGCTGCGTAAGTTATTCTTTACACCGCTGACACTGCTCTTGTTTGTAGTATCAATCAGATCATTATAATCTTTTACAAACCGGCTGACTGCTTTGTAAATCTTATCTGTGTCATAGGTCTTTGTTACCTTACCGTCCTCGCCCTTTGTCTCTGTCGTTTTAAACAAAGATTTCGTGCCGGTTGCCATCAGTGCATCTGTAGATTTCTTTAAATCTGTTGCACTTGTCTCGATCTCAGTCTGGACACGCTCTGCTGTTGTTTTCGTCTTATTTGTCTTAGCACTTTCTGTTGCAGATTTGGTGGTCTTATCCTGACCATAATAAGCCTTCATCAGCTTCTTATATGTGCCGCTGCGGATAAAGGCCCAGTCACTCAATACAGATGATGAATTGTTACCAAATAAACTGCTCACGCCAAATGAACTGTTACTTCCGAATAATCCTGCCATAATATCACTCCTTTGAAATTAATCTGAACATCCGTGTTCTACCTAGTCTTCCTATTCTCTATATCGTCATTATAGCCCTGATTGTTAATATTTACAAGTAAATATCTTTATTTTTCCTGCTTTTTGTTCTCAATCTGCCAGTCGATCGGTTCGATCCCATGCTCTTTTAAGAACTCATTTGCCTGGCTGAAATGCTTACAGCCAAAAAATCCACGGTATGCCGATAACGGACTTGGATGTGGTGCTTTTAAGATCAGATGCTTCGGATTGGTCAGCATCGGTATCTTACTCTGTGCCGGTCTGCCCCAGAGCATATAGACGATCGGACGGTCCTGTGCATTCACGGCATGGATGATCGCATCCGTAAACTGTTCCCAGCCTCTTCCCTGATGGGAATTTGCCTGATGCGCCCGCACTGTCAATACCGTATTGAGCATCAGCACTCCCTGCTCTGCCCATTTGACCAGATAACCGTTATCCGGGATATAACATCCCAAATCCTCCTGCAACTCTTTATAGATGTTCTCTAAAGAAGGCGGAATGTCCACATCCGGTTTTACCGAAAAACACAATCCATGTGCCTGACCCACGTTGTGATACGGATCCTGTCCTAGGATCAACACTTTGACATCTTTTAACGGTGTCAGATGAAGTGCATTGAAAATATCGTCCGCCGGAGGATATACCACCGCGGTACTGTATTCTTTTTGTACAAATTGGTATAACTCTTTATAATATGGCTTTTTAAACTCCTCCTGCAAAGCAGGCAGCCAGTCATTCGTGATCATTGCCATAGCATTATCTCCTCACCGGTATACCTTTATCTGCTAAATAATTTTTTAAATCCATAATCTCTAATTCTTTATAGTGGAAAAGAGAAGCGGCAAGTGCTGCATCTGCTTTTCCGTCTGTCAGTGCCTCATAAAAATGTTCTTTGGTTCCCGCACCACCCGATGCAATGACCGGAATCGAAACATTTTCTGCAATCTGACGTGTCAATTCGATGTCATAGCCTGCTTTTGTTCCGTCACAGTCCATACTGGTTAAAAGGATCTCACCGGCTCCTAACCGATCTGCCTGAATTGCCCATTCCACGGCATCCATGCCGACATCGATCCTTCCGCCGTTTTTATAGATATTCCAGCCGGAACCGTCGGCTCTTTTTCCGGCATCAATTGCTACTACCACGCACTGGCTGCCGAATTTATCTGCCGCATCACTGATCAGCCGCGGATTGTTGATTGCAGAAGAATTGATGGAAATTTTATCCGCACCTTCCCGCAAAAGCACCTTAAAATCTTCTACGGTACGAATACCGCCGCCTACCGTAAATGGTATAAATACTTTTTCTGCAACCTTGCGGACCATGTCCACAACGGTCTCTCTGGCATCCGAAGTTGCCGTAATATCTAAAAATACCACTTCATCCGCTCCGGCTTTATCATAAGCCGCCGCAACCTCCACCGGATCTCCGGCATCTCTTAAATTAACAAAATTGATTCCCTTTACAACTCTTCCGTTATTTACATCCAAGCAGGGAATGATCCTCTTCGTAAACATCAGTCCTGACCTCCCTGCAGATTTGCAAAATTTTTAAGCATTTTAAGCCCTACCGTACTGCTCTTTTCCGGATGGAACTGACATGCAAAAATATTATCTTTTTCTACGGAAGCATCGATCATGGTACTGTACTCCGTTGTCGCTTTTACAATGGCAGGCTCTGCGGCTTTTAAATAATAAGAATGTACAAAATAGACATATGGCTGCTGTTCGATTCCTTCAAAAAGCCTTCCCTGATTCTGTAAATTCAGGGAATTCCAACCGATATGCGGGATCTTTAAACCTTCCTTATCCGGTATCCGAAGGATTTTTCCATCTAAAAGGTGAAGTCCTTCTACCCCCGGACTCTCCTCACTCTCTTCAAATAAAAGCTGGAGTCCGAGGCAGATACCGAGTAACGGTATCTTTTTTTCTGCTACTTCGCGGATCACCTGATCCAAGTTATACTTTTTCAAATTATGCATGGCATCCGAAAAGGCTCCGACTCCCGGAAGGATGACCTTATCTGCCGACAGGATCGTCTGAAAATCTCTTGTGATCACACTCTCCTGTCCCACTGCTGCCAATGCCTTTTCCACACTCTTTAAATTACCTGCATCGTAGTCAATGATTGCTATCATTCTATCAAATCCTTTCAAATCAAGCATTTCTCCAATGCTTGTGTACATTTCCAACAACTCTTGCTGTCATTTCATTACATTTTTGTATGTTTCGTTACATCTCATTACACATTGTAATTAGCAAATATTTAGTATGCTAAAATTTATACTAATTAGCATTGAGTTGATTCGCTATTGCATTGATTTGTGTAAGCTGTTCAACTCCTGGTTTAACATCCACATAGTTATCCATCGTTGTAGATATATTACCATGTCCCAATATGTACTGTAATGTCTTTGGTGGTAAATATTGCATATTCGTAGCAAATGTATGTCTGCAAATATGAGGTTCAAATTTACGAATAGGATTTTCTGGATTCGCATTGTTAAACCTTTTAATACAATTCTGTAGATATTCTTCTACATGACCTCTTACAATAGTTCTTCTGCTTCTCGTTGCAAGAAATACAAATCCTTCATATGCATTGCCCTGTTCATCGTAACATACAGGTTCTATATCGCCTTTTAAATAGCGATTCTCAATAATACGCTGGAAACTTTCATACACACCATCTGTCATAGGAATAGTTCTTACACCATTCGTTGTTTTTGTAGGCAGTACAACATGAGTGTGATTGATACATTGTAACTGTTTATCAACGATTATCATTCGATTGTCCATATCAATGTTATCAAGAGTAAGTCCACATAATTCTGATGCTCTTAATCCACTCCAAAACAATATATATAACATATCATAGCAATGTGAACTATGCGTGTCTTTTAAACAGAAATCAAGAAATCTGTTCATATCCTCTACAGAAAGAGCTTCCATTTTCTTACTGTCGCTCCTGTCTGTTGTAATATGTCTGAATGGATTCTTTGCTACATAATCATAATCTAAAGCATATTCAAAGCTTCTTTTAATAAGACTAATTTGTGTCTGGATAGATGAACCTCTATACTTTTTCTTCATATCCGCAAGCCACTCTTCACAATGTTCTGGTCTAATTTTTCCAATCTCCATATAACCCAGTTTATATTGTTTCAGCGTATTCACTGTAACATTGTAACCAACTTTGGTATTGTGTGCTAACTTCTTTCTGTTATATAAAGAATTTAGGTATCTGTCTACAACCTCTAACAGAGTAAGTTTTGCTCCATCAATATCAATGCTGTTTTCGAGATATGCGTTAATTTCTGCCTCCTTTTCACGCAAACTCTTTGTTGACTTCTTACCTTTAGGTAATTGATCTGTCATTTCAAGCCTATATGAACTAATAACCCTTTCTTTCCCAAAACAATCCTTATAGTGGTATTCATACCTCTTTGTTTTAGGATTGTAATATTCGTTAGGTCTTAGTGTTTTTCTAGCAGGCTTGTTTTTTTCTGACGTAGTTTTATTTGCCATTCTTGAGCCTCCTTAAATCAGAGTGCCTCGAATGCATACCACATTGAATTGTACTACATTCAAAGCACATTGTCCATTTCTTAAATCTGTTCAACATTATCTATAAATTCCTCAAACTGTTTTCTTTTAATCTTGATAGTTCTCCCCAACATCAAATGATATTTATTTCCATAATCTTCACGAACTATCTCTCTAAGTCTATGCTGTCCAATTCCAAACAAATCGGATGCTTCTTTTATATTCAATAAAACTTTACTATCTAATGCAACTGCTACATTTTCTATAATAATCACGCTCCTTAATATAAAAGGCAGAAGTCATTACAACCTCTGCCCTAATCAAAATCATATAGTCTGTTACCATTCTTTTGATAAGCTATCAGCAAGCAGATACACAAGACCTCCTGCTAATGCCATACCAAAACATTTAACCATTTCTTTCTGATATACAGGTATTGACTTTTCAATAAGTCCTACATCAATACCGCAAATATTTCTTAATGGAATTTCAATTCCACAATCATATTTGAGTACATACATCATACAGCCCATAGCTTTTTCAAATGGAATATCAAACTGTTTCATAAGTTTATCCAAGCAATTCCATGTTTTTTCCACTTTGAATCCATCATATCCCATGCCTGTAAACATATGGATATATGTACTTTTCTTTGTTTCTTCATCTGAAATGTCACTGTTTATATCTGTATCTGCCAAGAAATCCTTGCACATAAATTCAATATCATCAAATTTGATAATCTCACTTGAATAACTCCATACAGATTTAGAAGTATCAAGACAAATGACTGTTACTGGCTCTGCTTCTTCATTCTCTTTAAATTCTCCGACACAAGTAATCTTTCCTGTGTATTCCTTATCCGCAGTTCGGCATATTACCTTATCTCCTTCGTGGAATTTATCTGTAATGCCATCCTTTGTATATTCTATATAATGTTTTGCTGTAATATTGTCCATCTTTTACACCTCATCTTCCTTCTGTTCACAGAATGCTTTTAATAATCTTTTGTCATAGAAATGTCTATGAATTTTCTTACAAATTCCTACAATAATACCTACAACCATATCAAGTACATTGATTGCAATAAAAGTAGCAACTGAACCAATAATAAGTATCACAATAGCCTTGATAAAGCTAAAAGGTTCTGTCCATATACTGTAATTGCAGATTGTAAGCACTACCGCAACAATCTTACTGATGCTCCAATAATTTCTAATAAGTTTTTCCATTTTCTTTGTCATTTAATTTTTCCTCCATATTTTATATTTCACAAATGTCCTTATATTTCTGTAGCAAGTCGTTATTCATTTCTTCATCTAATCATGTTTTTTGATATAGGTTCTGGATTTTCATGTTGTCCTCTGAATACATAACCATAATCATTAAATTCATTATCTTTTCTATTCTGCTTTTCTTTCTGTAGCATTTCTGCCACTTCCTCATTGAAATACAGAATTTTATCATCTATATGTACTGTACGTTCTTCTATATCAATCTGATCCCATTTAAGAATAAGTAAATCCTCAATGCGGATTGCTGTTGATAGAGAAAACATCATATACAGTTTCAAATTATCAGACAATTTATCCTCTGCAATTTGAATCTGTTCATCTGTGATAAAATTCGAGACATATTTCACCACCAATCTTTATATTTTTCTTTATACACCACGTTTCATATCTGATAACAAATGCAAATATTCGCTTTTATATCCTTCTAATTCTTTTGATAATTCAGAATATCTCTTGCAGCATTCATCCAATTCTTTCATTTTTTCTTTGTATTTTTCAACATTATACAGTTTCAACTGTTCTTTTAAACATTTGTTCTCATCTTGCAGTTTTTCAATAATATCTTTCTGCATAGATAGTTTTTTATCTTTATTTGATAGATAAAATTTCATTTTTCCCATTTTATATACCTCCTTTTTTTATTTAATAAAAACCCTGTACAAGCTGTGACACCTGTACAGGGTATAAATTAATCATATAGAATTATCTATATAATTTTGCCTTTCCGATACCTTTCCCAAGCATAGAAGAAGATGCGACCTCTGCTATACATTTAGTTGTCTTTCCACCTTTACAGATTTCGTTTCTTAATTCTTTTGCAAAAGCTTCTTTGTCATTTACTCCATTCATAACAATATCACCAACTTCCACAATGGTAGTAGTGTTCCTATCTGTTTTTGGAATATTTAAACTGCTAAGATTCAGATTCTTAGACCAGTCCACAGGAGTTAACTGTGACAGTTTCCAAAGGTTCTGAGCCTGTTCGTTAGTGAATATTTTGTCTCCCTGACCAACTTCTTTTAATATGCCTTGTTCTTTACTAAAGTGTAATTCGTTTCCTTCTTCGCCAAGTACAGCAAGCATATCTTTCGGAATGTTGCGAGATCCTACTTTAAATCCTGGAACACCAATTTCCTTCAGTTTCTTGTAGAGATTTCCTGATTTATTTTTATTGTCAAATTTTACGCCAAGTAATTTAGCTAATTCTTTCATTTCAGATTCAGAAAGAATTCTTTGACCATACTTGTCATATAATGCTTTATTTAAATCAGAGAGTTTATCTCTTGAAGAATCTGTAACATTTAAATGTTTTTGTAAATAATTCAAAGCATTATTTTGCTTTTTCATATCCTTATAAATAGCGTTCTGAATATTATAAGATTTATTCAATTCATTATAGTTGCTATTTGCAGCATCGTATTTATCCTTTAATTCTTTTGCTTTTGAACTGTTTTTTCTATGAGTTTTAATATAATCCTTATATTGCTTTTTAAGATTATCTCTATTTAACTTCGCTTCGTCACGACTTAATTTGGCATTAGCAATCTTGGTCTTTTGAATGGCTGTTGCAGATTGTGAACTAGAAACAGCTTTTGATAATGTTTTTGCTCCTTTAGAACGGATACTATCTTTAACACTTTGA
>OLFZ01000010.1_pt1 | contig 225152 bp, 208 predicted proteins | sample 1604861 | NCBI WGS metagenome assembly OLFZ01 (sample SAMEA3888895, study PRJEB22519) | human gut metagenome | biome: human gut; feature: human-associated habitat; material: faeces | place: Denmark | collected 2011 | reverse complement strand
CTCAAACACCCCCACTCCCCTCAAAACGCGCGCTTCAGAAGCAGGCCAGTGCAGAGCAGCCCGCCATCGGCAAAGCCGTACCCACAGGAGCGAAGGCCTTCAGGCCACCAGGCTGCGCTCTGGAACAAAGGAAGAGACACGAGAGAACGAACAGCACCGGCACAGGAAAACGAGTCTTCAGAAAGACAACAGCAGGGACAAAATCATCGGCCATGCACGAGAAGTCCACTCCCGCAGGCTGCCCGCAGCGTGATGCCTTGCCTTGTCGATCAGTGGTTCGAGGATGCAGGGGCAGCTGTTAGAGGGAGAGAGAACAGAGGAAGGGCGGGCCGGCACTCTCTTCATCTTTCCGAATCAGCGGTATCCATACCACAGGACGGGAACAGGAATGGCAGTAACCTGCCGTGCGGGCGCCCCCCTCCTCTTCTCCCCGGACTTTATCCCAAGAACGCAAAAAGGCCCCCTTGCGGGGGCCCTTGTATCCTTTTCCCTCATCCGGCCGGAGCCGGACACGGTCATCGGAACTACTCGGCGCTTTCAGCCTTGGCGGGAGCTTCCGTCTTGGCTTCGGGCAGGCGGGTCAGTTCGATGATGGCCATGGGAGCGTTATCGCCCTTGCGGGGCATGGCCAGCTTCATCACGCGGGTGTAACCACCAGGCACACCGGCGAACTGGGGACCAATTTCGTCAAACAGGCGCTTAACCAGAGCGTAGTCGCACAGCACGCGGTAAGCCAGACGGCGGGCGTGCAGGTCGTTGCGCTTGGCCAGGGAGATCAGCGGCTCGACAACGCCGCGGAGTTCCTTGGCTTTCACTTCGGTGGTGCGGATGCGGCCGTGGATAAGCAGCGCCTTGGCGAGATTGTGCAACAGGGCCTTACGGTGCGCAGGCGTCCGCGAAAGTTTTTTGCCGGAATTGCTATGCCTCATTTTGCTGCTTCCTTTTCCAGTCCTGATATTTCTTTTCGAAACCGTCAACCTTCATGCCGAAATCAAGGCCCATGTCGTGCAGGACTTCCTTGATCTCGTCCAGAGATTTACGGCCGAAGTTCTTGGTTTTGAGCATTTCAGCCTCGGAACGCTGCACCAGTTCACCCACCAGCGCGATGTTGGCACTACGCAGGCAGTTGGTGGCGCGCACCGAAAGCTCGAGATCGTCGATGCTCTTGAAGAGATGCTCGTTGGTCTCGCCGCTGTCGCTGCTGCCGTGACGCATGTCACCGGACACACGTTCATCGAAGTTGATGAACACCGAGATCTGATCCTTGATGATCTTGGCGCTGTACGCGATGGCATCTTCAGGGGTCAGCGAGCCGTCGGTCCACACTTCCAGGATCAGGCGGTCGTAGTTGGTCATCTGACCCACACGAGCCTGTTCCACAGCGTAGGCGACCTTGCGAACCGGCGAGAAGGAGGAGTCCAGCTTAATCAAACCGATTTCATCGGCCAGACCTTCGTGCATGTCGGCAGGCACATAGCCCTTGCCCATGCGCACTTCAAATTCCATCTCCAGCACCACGTCCTCGGTGAGGGTGGCGATGTGCTGTTCAGGATTGAGCACGGTCACATGCTGATTGGCCTGAATCTGGGCGGCCGTAACAGGCCCTTTGCTGTCAACGCGAAGCGTCAGGCGCTGCGGTTCGTCCGTGTCCATGCGCAGACGCACCTGCTTGATGTTCAGCACCACGTCGGTGACGTCTTCGAGGACGCCGTGGATGGTGGTGAACTCATGCTGCACGCCGGTAATCTTCACAGACACAAAGGCAGCACCCTGCAGGGAGGCAAGCAGCACACGACGCATGGCATTGCCGATGGTGGTGCCGTAACCTCTCTCCAGCGGTTCGCAAACAAACTTGCCGTGCGTGCTGCTGGCCGTGTCTTCGTCGCGCAGGATCTGGTCGGGCTTGACGAGCTCGTTCCAGTTGCGCGCATTGATAAGGCGTTCGCCCTGTTTGATAAGCATGAAGCCCCCGCTTATTTCGAGTAAAGTTCAACGATCAGCTGTTCATTGACCGGGAACTGGATGTCGTCACGCTGCGGCAGAGCCTTCACGGTGCCCTTGAAAGCGGCGCCGTCGGCTTCCAGCCAGGCGGGGCAACCGCGGCGGGCGATGACTTCCTGGGCTTCGGCCAGAACGGGGATCTTGCGGTTCTTTTCGGGCACTTCGATGGTATCGCCCACGCGCACCTGCAGCGAGGGGATGGTCACCTTGTGGCCATTGAGGGTGAAGATGCCGTGACGCACCAGCTGACGGGCCTGGTTACGGGAGTTGGCGAAACCGAGACGGTACACCACGTTGTCCAGGCGGCGTTCCAGGATCACCAGCAGGTTGGTACCGGTGACGCCCTTCTGCATTTCAGCCTTTTCGAAGTATCCACGGAACTGCTTTTCCAGGATACCGTAGCTGCGGCGGGTCTTCTGCTTCTCGCGCAGCTGGACGGCGTATTCGCTGACTTTCTTACGCGCACGGCCGTGCTGGCCAGGAGCGTAGGGACGGCGATCATAAGCGCACTTGTCGGTAAAGCAGCGGTCGCCCTTCAGGAAGAGCTTGCAGCCCTCGCGACGGCAAATGCGGCATTTGGCTTCAGTATATTTGGCCATTTGAAGAATCCTCTTGCGTTGATTACCACTGCCTCTCGGGCAGCCAACTACACGCGACGGCGCTTGGGCGGCCGGCAACCATTGTGGGGGATGGGCGTAACGTCGCGGATGAAAGCAACCCGGAAGCCAACAGCGGCAATGGCGCGCATGGCGGCTTCACGACCGGAGCCGGGGCCCTTCACATACACACCCACGGTGCGCATGCCGTTGTCCTGGGCCTTGCGGGCGGCAGTTTCGGCAGCAACCTGGGCAGCGAAGGGGGTGGACTTGCGGGAACCCTTGAAACCGCTCTGGCCGGAAGAGGCCCAGCTGATGGCGTTGCCGCGAGTGTCCGTAAAGGTGATGATGGTATTGTTGAACGAAGCCTGGATGTGGGCAATGCCCACGGGCACGTTCTTCTTTTCTCTTTTCTTGACCACTTTCTTGGGTCTGGCCATGATATTACCTCAATCTGGCTAAATTCGCGTGAAAAGGAATGCGCCCTACTTCTTCTTGCCCACCACACCGCGACGGGGACCCTTGCGGGTACGCGCATTGGTGTGGGTGCGCTGACCGTGCACGGGCAGGCCGCGACGATGGCGCAGGCCACGGAAGCAGCCGATGTCCATGAGGCGCTTGATATTGGTAGAGATCTCGCGACGGAGGTCGCCTTCCACCTTGTAGTTCTGTTCGAGTTCCTTACGGATCTCGTTCACTTCGTCGGCGGAAAGATCATCAATGTTGCGCTCCCAGTTCACACCGGTGGTGCTCAGGATCTGCAGGGCCGTAGCACGGCCGATGCCATAGATATAGGTGAGCGCAATGTCCACACGTTTGCCACGAGGCAAATCAACACCTGCAATTCTCGCCACAGTACGTCTCCTGCCCTAGCCCTGGCGCTGCTTGTGCCGGGGGTTTTCGCAGATAACTCGAAGAACACCCTTGCGCCGGATCACCTTGCACTTGGGGCATATTTTTTTGACGGAAGGTCTGACTTTCATGATTCGTCTCCAATGAGTGGCAAAGCCATCCGGCTTTGCGTGACCAAGGTTTGCCGCTGCCGGAAGCACAACACAAACCCGGTCAATACGGCTGCTCACCGCTCATTAGCAGCGGGAACAGAAACCTTTATCCATCTTTACCTGCTCTGTCAACAACCAATTGTCGTCCGGTTCAGGCCGCGGTCCGAAATGCTCAGGATCCGGGGCCCGTCCGGCGTAATGGCTACACTGTGTTCAAAATGCGCAGCCAGTCGGCGGTCGCGTGTCACAGCAGTCCATTTGTCTTCCAGAACGTCCACCTCGTAGCTGCCGGCGGTGACCATGGGCTCAATGGCGATGACCATGCCGTTACGCAGGGTCAACCCGCGGCCACCGGGGTGATAGTTGGGGACTTCCGGCTTTTCGTGCATCTTGGCGCCAACACCGTGGCCCACATACTGACGCACGACATTGAAACCGGCGGCTTCCACATACTTCTGCACGGCCATACCGATGGCATAGACATCGTTACCGGCACGCGCCTGCTCGATGCCGACATAGAGGCTCTCCTCCGTGACGCGCATGAGCTTGCAGGCTTCCTCGCTCACCTTGCCCACAGGGAAGGTGCGCGCAGCGTCGCCCACAAAACCTTCAAAGACCACGCCCATGTCGACGCTGACGATGTCCCCTTCCTCAAGCAGCCGCGGGGAGGGAAAACCGTGGACCACCTGCTCGTTGACCGAGCAGCATGTGGCGTAGGGGTAGCCGTAATAGCCCAAAAAGGCCGGTTTCACTTTATAATCGGCGCACATGTCGCGCGCCAGTTCTTCAAAGCGCATGGTCGTCTCGCCCGGCTTGACGATATCGCCGATGGCATCCAGGATGTTGGCCACCATACGGTTGGCCTCGCGCAGGCAGGCGATCTCCCGCTCATTTTTGATGAATGCGCCTTGATACTTCTTCATGACTTTCCAGCTCTCTTTGCCAGAATTACATGCGGCCGCCCTTGCGGGCCGCCTTGTTCATCAACCCCTGGTACTGGGTTGAGATCATGTGGGACTCGACCTGATTCATGAAGTCCATGGCCACGCCGACAAGGATCAGCAGGCTGGTACCACCGAAGTAGAACGGCACGTTGAACTTGGCGATCATGAGCATGGGCAGCAGGGAAATGGCCGAGATGTACACCGCGCCGCTCAGGGTCAGACGCGAGAGTACGGTGTCGATGTATTCCTGGGTGCGTTCGCCGGGGCGGATGCCGGGGACGAAGCCGCCGTTCTTCTTCAGGTTCTCGGCCATATCCTTCGGATCGATGATGATGGCCGTGTAGAAGTAGCAGAAGAAGAAGATCAGGACAACATAGAGCACATTGTACAGGACGCCGTGCGGAGCAAAGAAGTCCGTGACCATCCTGACGTATTCATTGGTGGAGAACTGGCCCACCGTGGCCGGGAACAGCAGCAGCGACGAGGCGAAAATGGGCGGGATGACGCCCGCCGTATTGACGCGCAGGGGCAGGTGCGTGTTCTGGCCGCCAAACATCTTGCGTCCGATCTGGCGCTTGGCGTAGCTGATGGGGATACGGCGCTGGGCACGCTCCACGAACACGATGGCCGTCAGCACGGCGGCCATGAGCAGCACGATGATGACCGCGAGGAAAATGCTCATGCTGCCGGACTTGATGAGGTCCATGGACTGCATGATGCCGCGCGGGATGCCCACCACGATACCGCAGAAGATGATCAGGGAGATGCCGTTGCCGATGCCGCGCTCAGTGATCTGCTCACCCAGCCACATGACGAGCATGGAACCGGCCGTGAAGGTGGCCATGGTCACCATGCGGAAATGCCAGCCCGCATTGAGCACGATGGGCGTGCCGTCGGGGCTGGTCATGGATTCGAGCCCGATGGAGATGAACAGGCCCTGCACCAGGGTGATCAGTACGGTCAGGTAACGGGTGTACTGGGTTATCTTGCGGCGTCCGGCCTGGCCTTCTTCCTTGGCCATGCGCTTGATATCGGGGCTCACCACCTGCAGGAGCTGCATGATGATGGACGCCGAGATGTAGGGCATGACACCCAGAGCGAAGACGGACACGTTGGACAGGCCGCCACCGGAGAACATGTCGAACATGTCGAACAACGTTCCCGACAGGCTTTTGAAATACGCGGCCAGGGCCGCGGCATCCACACCGGGGATGGGCACATGCACACCGATTCTGTAGCAGCACAGAAGGAGGAAGGTCCAGCCCAGGCGCTTGGCCAGAGAAGATTGTCCGAGGGGATTAACCGATGCTGATGCCATGAATCACTCGTTACCTTTTACGCTGTAAGGGACGCATATGCGCGGGAGCGTCTTTACCCCGCGCCCATTCCGGCGCGGGGTCAAAGACATCCGCCTGCCGTTACCGGCATGGCGCATAATTACTCAGCCGCTTGCGCAGCTTCAAGTTCGGTGGCTTCGCCGCCGGCGTTGCGGATCTTTTCCGCAGCGGCCTGGCTGAACTTGTGAGCTTCCACCTTGATGGCCGACTTCACTTCGCCACGGGAAAGCACTTTCACGGGCGCGCCCAGACGGGCCAGGCCGCGAGCGTAGATGTCGTCCAGGGTGATCTCGCTCTTGCCTTCAAAGGCTTCCTGCAGACGGTCCAGGTTGATCACGTCGTAGGTCACCTTGAAGGGGAAGTTTTTGAAGCCGTGCTTGGGAAGACGACGCTGCAGGGGCATCTGGCCGCCTTCGAAACCGGGACGCACACCGCCGCCGGCACGGGCGTTCTGACCCTTGTTACCCTTGCCAGCGGTGCAGCCCAGGCCGGAACCGGAACCACGGCCCACACGACGGCGGGTTTTGCGCTCTTCCGGGAAGGGAAAGAGATTGTGCAGTTGCATGATATATACTCCTCCTGCGGCCGTGGACTAGTCCACCAGGGCCACAAGGTGCGAAACTTTGGCGATGATGCCCCGGATGGCCGGGGTGTCCTTGAACGACTTGACCTGTTCGCGACGCTTGAGGCCAAGGGAGTCCAGCAGCTTGCGCTGGGCCGGCGTGGTGCCGATGCGAGAACGCACGAGTTTGACCGTAATTTCAGCCATGACTTACTTCCTCGGGGCTTCGAGCTTCTTGCCACGCAGCTCGGACACTTCGTCAGCGCTGCGCAGGGAGATCAGGCCCTGCATGGTGGCACGCAGCACGTTATGGGGGTTGTTGGTGCCGATGGCCTTGGCCAGGACGTCATGCACGCCCACGGCTTCCATGACGGCACGCACGGCACCACCGGCGATGATGCCGGTACCTTCGGAGGCGGGCTTCAGCATGACGCGACCAGCGCCGAAGCGGCCCAGCACTTCGTAAGGCAGGGTGCCTTCCACCAGAGGAATCTGCACGCGGTTCTTGCGAGCGCGTTCAGTGGCCTTGCGCAGGGCTTCGGGCACTTCCTGGGCCTTGCCCAGGCCGTAGCCCACGCCACCCTTGCCGTCGCCCACCACCACGAGGGCGCTGAAGCTGAAACGGCGACCGCCCTTGACCACCTTGGCCACGCGGTTCAGGGAGACGATCTTTTCGATTTCGCCCAATTCGTTCTGTTTGGTTTCGGTATTTTCCTGACGCATATTAGAACTCCAGGCCGCCTTCGCGGGCGCCGTCGGCCACGGCTTTCACGCGACCGTGATAAAGGTACCCGTTGCGATCGAACACCACCTGGGTGATGTTCTTTTCCTTGGCAAGACGGGCGATTTCCATGCCCACCTTCTCGGCGCCGGCCAGGTTGCAATGCATACCGGCTTCGGTCTTGGCCAGGCTGAGGGTGGAGGCGGCGACCAGGGTGGCGCCTTCCTGATCGTTCACGATCTGGGCGTAGATGTGCATGTTGGAGCGGTACACCACCAGACGGGGACGTTCGGCAGTACCCTGCACCTTTTTACGAATGCGGGCCTTGCGGCGCTGACGGGATTCATTCTTGGTAAGCTTCATAACGCAATCCCTACCTACTTCTTGCCGCCGGACTTACCGACCTTGCGGCGGATGGTCTCGGTGGTATACTTGATACCCTTGCCCTTGTAAGGTTCGGGCTTGCGGATGCGACGGATCTTGGCGGCCATTTCGCCCACCAGTTCCTTGTCGGCGCCGCTGATGGTCAGGATCTGACCTTCGGCCTTGGCCTGGATGCCTTCGGGCAGTTCCACCAGCACGGGGTGGGAGAAGCCCACGGACAGTTCCACCATGTTGCCCTTGACGGCAACGCGGTAGCCCACGCCGATCACTTCCAGGGACTTGGAGAAGCCCTTGGTCACGCCTTCGATGCAGTTGGCGAGCAGGGTGCGGCGCAGACCGTGCTGGGCACGGCTGTGACGGTCGTCTTCCACGCGGGTCAGGGTCAGCACACCGTCGGTGAGGTCATAATTCAGCAGGCTGCACACAGGGGTATGCAGCGTACCCTTGGGGCCCTTCACTTCCACAACATCCGTTCCGATCTTGACTTCAACGCCAGCGGGAACGGTAATGGGCTGTTTGCCAATACGAGACATGGTGCACCCCTACCAGATTTCACACAGAAGTTCGCCGCCCACCTTCTTTTCATGGGCGGTCATGCCGTCCAGCACACCGCTGGACGTGGACAGAATGCAAATGCCGAGGCCGTTCTGCACCTTGGGGATCTGGTGAGCGCCCACATACACGCGGCGACCGGGGGTGCTGACGCGCTTCAGGCCGGAGATGACGGCCTTGCCCTTCTGGTACTTCAGCGTGATGGTAATGTTGCGGTCGTCGATAGCCACGTCTTCGACGTAACCTTCCTGCTTGAGGATGGCGGCTAAGGCTTCTTTCATCTTCGAGCGCGGCACATTCACTTCCTTGTGCAGGGCCAAATGTGCGTTGCGGATACGGGTCAGCATATCCGCAATAGGATCTGTCAACATCGATAGCTCCTAAGGTTGGTTTCGTGAGGGGTTAGCGGCCCCATGCCGCCACTTCCCGCACACAATCGAAAGTCCATATCCCAAGCCGGAGCAAAAGGCAATGTTTTTTTTGCTCACGGCCTGAAAATCCGCTCTTTCCAGGGCGTTCCCGAGTCATGCCGGCGCCAGTCCTGCCGGGGCATCCCGGCCTGTATGCGAAGGATCGGGCACCGGATCGTCGCACCATGGGTAAAAACAGGGCTGCTCCACTGCAGGAGCGACAGCTGTCTCCGGTGCGGCATGCGCCGCCCGCGGCCCCACCGGACTTTCCGGCATGGCGCAGCGGGCGGCGCGCAGGGGCAGATAGCCCATCTGCTCCCGGGAAGCAAGCAAAATCTGCAAAAGGAGGGAGACCGGCCGGTGGAGACCGCACCTCGGGAAGGGATGCGTCACTTCCCCAAAAGGTCGGGAGCAAAGGAGAACACTGGCGCAGGATACCGGCAGAGAGCCTTCCTGCCGGGTTCCGCCGGATGCAGGGGGAACCGGGAACCACTCTCCTCTCCCCTGCCCGTCTCCAGAAACGGAAAGAGGGACCCCTTTCGGAGTCCCTCCATCTTTCAGATCAGTCCGGGATGCGGATTACCAGCTGGATTTACGCACACCGGGCAGTTCGCCGCGCAGGGCCATGTTGCGGAAGCAGATACGGCAGATGCCGAACTGGCGCATGAAGGCCCGGGGACGCCCGCAGATGGGGCAACGATTGTAGGCGCGGGAGCTGAACTTGGGCTTACGGGAAGCCTTCACTTCAAGAGCGGTACGGGACATAGCTCTACTCCTACTTGCGGAACGGCATGCCCAGCTGGTCCAGAAGGAACTTGCCTTCCTTGTCCGTGGTCGCCGAGGTGACAATGGTGATGTTCATGCCCTTGGGGTTTTCCACACGGTCAGCTTCCATTTCGGGGAAGATGGTGTGTTCCTTGATGCCCAGGGTAAAGTTGCCGCGACCATCAAAACCACGGTCCGGGATACCGCGGAAGTCACGCACGCGGGGCAGGGCAAAGTTCATCAGCTTGTCCAGGAAGTCCCACATACGATCCTTGCGCAGGGTGACGCGAGCCCCGATGGGCATGCCTTCACGCAGCTTGAAGGAAGCGATGGACTTCTTGGCGCGGGTAACCACGGCCTTCTGTCCGGCGATGGCGGTCAGTTCCGCCACGGCTTCTTCCATCAGCTTGTTGTTCTGGCTGGCGGCGCCGAGACCGATGTTCAGAGAGATCTTCTCGATGCCGGGCAGTTGCATGGAGGAGGAGTAGTTGAACTCCTTCTGCAGTACCGGAACCACTTTCTCTCTATAAATCTTTTCAAGGCGTGTCATCGTATCACCTTATTCCATAACTTCGTTGCACTTCTTGCAGAAGCGCACTTTTTTCTGCTTGCCTTCGGACTCAATGTACTTGTAGCCCACCTTGGTCGGCTTGGCGCAAGCGGAGCACACCACCATCACGTTGGACACGTGGATGGGCATTTCCTTTTCCACGATGCCACCGGGCTGCTGGGCATAGGGGTTGGGGCGCATGTGGCGCTTGGCCACGTTGACCTTTTCCACCAGCACGCGGTCCTTCTTGGGAAGAACCTTGAGCACCTTGCCGATCTTGCCCGCGTCCTTGCCGGTGATGACCATCACCTTGTCGTCCTTGCGGATGCGATACGTTTTCATAGTCATCTCCTACAGCACTTCGGGGGCAAGAGAAATGATCTTCATGAAGTTGGCGGCGCGCAGCTCACGAGCGACGGGTCCGAAGATACGGGTACCCACGGGTTCGCCCTGGTTGGAGAGCAGGACAGCGGCGTTGCCGTCGAACTTGATGTAGGAGCCGTCCATACGGCGCACTTCCTTGGCAGTGCGGACGATAACAGCCTTCATGACGTCGCCTTTCTTGACCTTGCTGTGGGGCATGGCTTCCTTGACGGACACGACGATGATGTCGCCCACGGAAGCGTAACGGCGGTGGGAACCACCGAGCACCTTGATGCAGGCCACCTTTTTGGCGCCGCTGTTGTCGGCCACCTGAAGAGTCGATTCTACCTGGATCATGGTTCTACCCTACACAGCCTTTTCGATGATGGAGACCAGATGCCAGCGCTTGTTGCGCGACATGGGGCGGAACTCCACGATTTTAACCTTATCGCCCATGCCGCATTCGTTCATGGGATCATGAGCCGTGAACTTTTTGCGGCGCCTCACATACTTCTTGAGCAGAGGATGCTTCACCAGCGTTTCAACGCGCACGACGATGGTCTTGTCGTTCTTGTCGCTGACAACGATACCGGTGAGGGTTCTGCCCTTGCGATTTTCCAGAGCTTGCATGGTTCAGCCCCTCTATTCCTTTTCAGTCAAAACGGTGGAAATGCGAGCCACCTGACGGCGCATGGCCTTGAGCTCGGAAGTCTTTTCAAGCTGCGCGGTGGCATGCTTGAAACGGGCCGTCATGAGTTCTTCGCGCTGTTCGGCCAGCTTGGCACGCAGCTCTTCGACGCTCATGTCGCGCAGCTCGGCGGCAGTGGCCATGGCGGCTTTTTCGTTCTTCTTGGCAGCCATACTACAGGCCCTCCCTCACCACGATGATGGTCTTCACGGGCAGCTTGTGGGCGGCGCGGGTCAGAGCCTCGCGAGCCAGGTCAAGGCTGACGCCCTTGATTTCGTACAGCACGCGGCCGGGCTTGACCGGAGCGCACCAGCCCACCGGAGCACCCTTACCGGAACCCTGACGGGTTTCAAGAGGCTTGGCGGTCACGGGGCGGTCGGGGAACACGCGAATCCAGACCTTACCACCACGCTTGATGTGACGCATCATGGCGATACGGGCGGCTTCAATCTGCTGGCTGGACAACTGACCGTGCTGCACGGCCTTCAGGCCAATATCGCCAAAGGCGATGGAGGCGCCGCGGCTAGCCAGGCCACGCAGGCGGCCCTTCTGCCATTTACGGAATTTAACTTTCTTAGGCGCGAGCATTACTGATCAACCTCTTTGTCAAGGATTTCACCCTTGTAGATCCACACCTTGACACCGATGATGCCGTAGGTGGTGTGCGCTTCGGCAAAACCGTAGTCGATGTCGGCGCGCAGGGTCTGCAACGGCACGCGACCGTCACGGTACCATTCGGTACGGGCGATTTCAGCGCCCGCCAGACGACCGGAGCAGGTCACCTTGATGCCTTCGCCACCGAACTTGCGGGCCATGGACACCGTGCGCTTCATGGCGCGACGGAAGGCCACGCGGCGTTCCAGCTGCTGGGCGATGTTTTCGGCCACGAGCTGGGCTTCCACTTCGGGACGACGGATTTCATTCACTTCCAGCGAGAACTCACGGCCAAACTTCTGGCGGAGGTCGCCGCGCAGCTTTTCGATTTCCACGCCCTTGCGGCCGATGACGATACCGGGACGGGCAGTGGACAGGATCAGACGGATCTTGCCACCGGCACGTTCGATTTCGATCTTGGCCAGCCCCGCATGATACAGGAGCTTCTTCACATAGGCGCGAATCTTGCTGTCTTCAAACACAAAGGCAGGGTAGTCCTTCTTGCTGAACCAGCGGGACTGCCAGTTCTTGTTGTACCCCAGCCGGAAGCCAAACGGATGAACTTTCTGACCCATAGCCTATTCCTGCCCTTCTGCGAGTATAACGGTAACGTGGCTGGTACGCTTGTGAATCTTGGTGGCACGGCCCTGGGCGCGGGGCATGAAGCGCTTCCAGGTGGGGCCTTCGTTCACGATGACTTCCTTGATGACCATGGCGTCCACGTTCACGCCACCCAGCTGGGAGGCATTGGCCACGGCGCTCTTGAGCACATTCAGCAGCACGCCGGCGGGCTTGTTGGGGGTGAAGCGCAGAATGTTCATGGCTTCTTCCACACCCTTGCCCTGCACGTTCTTGGCCACAAGGCGGGTCTTGCGGGGCGACACGCGCTGGAATTTCGCGATAGCTTTGGATTCCATATCTCTACCCTACTTCTTGCCGGCCTTGGCCTTCTTGTCAGCGGCGTGGCCGTGGAAGGTACGGGTGGGCGAAAATTCGCCCAGCTTGTGACCCACCATGTTTTCGGTCACGAACACCGGCACAAACTTTTTGCCATTGTGCACCGCAAAGGTCAGACCCACCATTTCGGGCAGGATGGTCGAGCGGCGCGACCAGGTCTTCACCACGCGATGGTCATTGGAGGCCACCGCAGCGTCAACCTTCTTCATCAGGTGGCCGTCGATGAACGGCCCTTTCTTCAAAGATCTGGGCATCTGCTACTCCTACTTCTGGCCGCGGCGCTTAATGATAAGGCGCGAAGAAGCCTTGTTCTTGTCGCGGGTCTTGAAGCCCTTGGCAGGCATACCCCAGGGCGACACGGGATGACGACCACCGGAGCTGCGGCCTTCGCCACCGCCCAGGGGATGGTCGATGGGGTTCATGGCCACACCGCGGACCTGAGGACGGCGACCCAGCCAGCGGTTGCGGCCGGCCTTGCCCAGGGAGATGTTTTCGTGCTGGATGTTGCCCACCTGGCCCACAGTGGCCACGCAGGAAGCCAGCACCTTGCGCACTTCGCCGGAGGGCAGACGCAGCAGGGCGTACTTGCCTTCCTTGGCCACGAGCTGGGCATAGGTGCCAGCGGCGCGGCAGAGCTGGCCACCCTTGCCGGGGTACAGCTCGACGTTGTGGATCACGGTACCCACCGGGATGCGGGACATCTGCATGGCGTTGCCGGGCTTGATGTCGGCACCTTCACCGGCCAGCACCACGTCGCCCTGCTTCAGACCCACAGGAGCGATGATGTAGCGCTTTTCGCCGTCCACGTAGTGGAGCAGGGCGATACGGGCGGTACGGTTGGGGTCGTATTCGATGTGCGCAACCTTGGCGGCGATGCCGAACTTGTTACGCTTGAAGTCGATGATGCGGTACAGGCGCTTCACACCGCCGCCACGACGACGGCTGGTCACGCGGCCACGGTTGTTGCGGCCGGCCTTCTTGGTCAGGCCCACGGTGAGCGACTTCTCAGGGGTCGTCCGGGTGATTTCCGCAAAGTCGGAAACCGTCTGGAAACGACGCCCGGCGGAGGTCGGTTTCAGCTTACGGACAGCCATTTTACACTCCCTCGAAGAACTCGATTTTATCGCCCTGGCGCAAGGTCACATAGGCCTTCTTCCAGCCGGGCTTACGGCCCACCACGCGACCCTGGCGTTCCCGATTGGAGGGAGCCTTGCGAACCACGTTGACCGCTTCAACTTTCACATCAAAAGCCTTTTCCACGGCCTGCTTGATTTCAAGCTTGTTGGCGCCGGGATGAACATAGAAAGCCACCTGACGGGACTCATCCTTCAGCAGGGTGGTCTTTTCCGTCAGCAGGGGCTTGATAAGAACCTGGGTGAATTCCATGAGTTGCCCCTCTTATTTTTCAAAGCGGGCCTGCACGGGCGCCACGGCGCCTTCCAGCAGGACCAGCTGCTTGTGGCGGAGGATCTCCAGCACGCTCAGACGATCAGGCGTGGTCAGCGTGATGCCGGGGATGTTGCGGGCGGAGCGGGTCAGGGCTTCGCTTTCCTCGGCGGTCACGATGAGAGCCTTGTTCAGGCCCAGAGTACCGGCCACTTTGGCAAAATGCTTGGTCTTGGCTTCGGGCAGTTCGATGCCCTTGACCACCAGCAGGTTTTCGGCGGCCAGACGGCTCGACAGAGCCATCTTCATGGCCAGGGCGCGCACCTTGCTGTTGACCTTGAAGCTGTAATCGCGGGGCTGGGGGCCAAACACGATGGCGCCGCCACGCCACACGGGCGAACGATTGGAGCCGGAACGGGCGCGACCGGTGCCCTTCTGCTTCCAGGGCTTCACGCCGCCGCCGGAAACGAAGGCGCGGGTCTTGGCCATGTGGGTACCGGCGCGCTTGGCGGCCATCTGGGCACGCACCACGAGGTTGAGGATCTCGGGACGAGCCTCAACTTCAAACACGTCGGCGGAAAGCGTCAGTTCGCCGCATTCCTGCTTGTTCTGGTCATAAACTTTCACGGTAGCCATTGTTGTGCTTCCTCTACTGCTTGCGGATCAGCACCAGCCCGTTCTTGGGGCCGGGCACGGAACCCTTGACCAGGATGACGTTGTCGGCGGGACGAACGTCAACGATCACAAGGCCCATTTCCGTCACGGTTTCGTTGCCCCAATGGCCAGCCATCTTACGGCCCTTGAACACGTGGCCGGGGAAGGTGTTGTTACCGATGGAGCCGTTGTTACGGTGCACTTTTTCGCAACCGTGCGTATCCTTGGAACCGGCGAAGTTCCAACGGCGCATGCGGCCCTGGTAGCCCTTACCGATGCTCTTGGCGGTCACTTTGACCACGTCGCCGGTAGCAAACATTTCCACGGTCAGTTCCTGACCGGGTTCCATTTCAGGGGCGTTTTCCAGGCGGATTTCACGCAGTTCGCGGTACAGGCCGGTGCCGGCCTTGGCGAAGTGGCCCTTCATGGCCTTGCTGACGTGCTTTTCCTTGTCTTCGGTCAGCGCGATCTGCAGAGCGTTGTAACCGTCGGTTTCAACGGTCTTCACCTGGGTGACGGGGCAGGGCCCGGCCTGAATCACCGTGACGGGCACGGCGGCGCCGTCACCGGCAAAAATGCGGGTCATACCAAGTTTACGACCCAAAATTCCCATTTTCTCAGCCATGACTGCCTCTCACTAGAGCTTGATTTCAACGTCCACGCCAGCGGGCAGGGAAAGCTTGCCGAGGGCGTCAACGGTCTGCTGCGTGGGTTCAAGGATGTCCATAAGCCGCTTGTGGATGCGCATTTCGAACTGCTCACGGGACTTCTTGTCCACATGCACGGAACGCTGAATGGTGTACTTATGAATATTGGTGGGCAGCGGGATGGGCCCGGCCACACCGGCACCGGTATTGCGCGCCGTATCCACGATTTCCGCAACAGCCTTGTCCAGGATGCGGTAATCGTAGGCTTTGAGCTTGATCCGAATGCGATCACTGCTAACTGTCGTCATTGTTGCCTACTCCGTTTGAAAAATCCTGGCCGGTTGGGTTCGGCGCAGGTTTCTTAACAGCTTTGCGCGGGCCAAAAACCACGGGCCCGAAGGTCGGCCTCACCCGTTGGGAGACTGGGCAACAACTTGGGGAAGAGAAGCGCTTGAAGCAGCGCACATCACAGAATCTGAAGGAATCAGATATATCGGAAGGTACGGACGCCTGAGCGTGCCTGCATCATCCGTGTGATGCTTCCCGGCGTAGCCCAGGCCTGTCACTGACTGAAGCAGTGACGAGGGTGGTCCCGCAGGGTCACCAAATGGGGGAACATCCCCCCTTACCTTTACAGCCCGGGGTCACCTGATCGCCAGGTGGGATCCGCTGTGTGGGCTGGAACGGCTCGACATTGTCTCGGCATCTGGTAACGCCTGCACATGTCAAAACCCGCCGCGGAGCGACCGCTTTGGGTGCATCAGGACAGACTCAATCTGCCCTTCCCTGCCGTCCAGGGAACAGCCTTGTTGCTCAAGGCGAGGTTCCTTCTATCGGGAATGGGACGATGCGTCAAGTTTTTTTCACTGCGGGAAGGATTTTTTTTCGCGCTATTGCTGATTTTCCCGCTTTGGGAGGCAAAAGAGCCTGCCCGCCCGAGCCAGGAAGCCGGGTGTCATAAAATATGTTTTTACATCGACCCGACTGGGCTTTTTTTCACATGCCGTACGAAAAAAATTAGCGGAGCACCGAAGCCGCGCAGACATTCCTCTCCAGCTACCGGCATACCTTTCTGTATAAGAGAAAAAACTTCCGGACAGCCCACCCCGGTCTGCCGGACCGGCCCACGTCCAGCCCTCCCCTGCAAGGACTGACACGAGCTCTCTCCTGCCCTGCCCCCTCCAGTGCGAACAGAAAAACTTCCCCAAGCAAAAACAGTCTGTGCGGGAGCAAACAACATGGAGATGTTTTGCCCCTGCCACGGGGCAGTCCCTCCGCACGCCGGATGTCGTGACCGCGATCCGCCGGAGTGCGACCGCCAGAGATGCACCATCCTGTTTGGCGACAAGAATGCGAGAGGGGGACTTCCCTCACGGGAAGCCCCCCTCATCTGTCCTATGATGACGTGACCTTATTTGTCCTGGTCCAGGTCGCCCAGCAGGGCGCGGGCGTAGTCGGCGCCGTTGAAGGGCCGCAGGTCTTCGAGCTTTTCGCCCAGGCCCACATAAGTGATGGGCAGCTTTTCCTGCATGGCCACGGCGATGGCCACACCGCCCTTGGCCGTACCGTCCAGTTTGGTGAGGATGAGCTCATCCACACCGGCGGCCTCCTTGAAGAGCTTGGCCTGCGAAAGGGCGTTCTGACCGGTGGTGGCGTCGATGACCAGGATGCAGCGGTGCGGCGCGCCTTCATGCTTCTTGCCCAGCACCTGACGGATCTTGGTCAGCTCTTCCATAAGATTGACCTTGGTCTGCAGACGACCGGCGGTATCCACGAAGAGGATGTCCACCTTTTCGGCCAGGGCGCGGTCCATGGCTTCGTAGGCCACGGAGGCCGGATCGGAACCGGCGGGGCGGGCATGGAAAAGCGCGCCCACGCGCTCGGCCCAGACCTGCAGCTGCTCGATGGCCGCCGCACGGAAGGTGTCGGCCGCGGCGATCATGACCTTTTTGCCCTGCATGCGGGCACGATGGGCCAGCTTGGCGATGGTGGTGGTCTTGCCCACGCCGTTGACGCCGATGAAAAGCACCACTTCGGGCGGGTTCACGGCGCTGATGCGGCGCGGCAGACGGAAGATCTCGTCCACTTCGGCCATGAGCAGGCCGCGCACGTCTTCCACGCGGGTCACGTTCTCCTTGCGGGCCCGTTCACGCAGGCGCTCCACCAGTTCCAGCGAAGGCTCGTAGCCCAGGTCGGCCATGATGAAGAGCTCTTCCAGCTCTTCCCAGAAACTTTCATTGAGTTCGCCGTGGCTGCTGAACAGGCTGTCCAGACGGCGGGAGAACTGCTCGCGGGTACGGCTCAGACCTTCGCTGATCTTGAGGAACAGACGGCTGCGCTCGTCTTCCTCGTCCTCCATATCCAGGGCCAGGGTCAGACGGTACTGCAACTCGGAGCGGAATTCGTCCAGCTGCACATATTCCATGCGCTCCAGCCAGCCACGGAAGTCATCCACGAAGGCGTCCACTTCGGCAGCGGGCGCATCCAGCGAGCGCAGCAGGAAGTGCAGACGCTTCCAGAGCTCGTCCCCGGCTTCTTCCACACCTTCCAGCACGATGCCCAGCCAGATGGAGAGACGCGGCTCGGCCTCGCGCAGGCGCAGGATCATGGACTGGGCCAGAGCCGGATCCAGACCGCAGGTCTCCAGTGCGGGCGCGGTGGGACGTTCGGCCGTGGCAGCCGCCGCGGCAGCGGCAGTGGCGGCAAGGGCCGCATCGGTCACGGCCTCGGCGACGGGCTCGTCCTGTTCCGGCGTGGCGGCAGCGGCGCTCTCCGTATCTTCTTCCTCTTCGGTCAAAGGCTCCTGCACCGCGCTTTCGCCGGCAGCGTCCATGTGTTCGGCATGCGCAGCGTCGGCTTCGACGACTTCGGCGGCGTCGGCACGCTCTTCTTCGGCAGTCTCCCGCTCTTCGGCAGAGGGAGCTTCCTCGGTATCAGCAGGCCGGGCCGTATCTTCGTCACTGCCGAAGATGCGCTGCCACCAGCTGCGACGGGGCGCCGCCGCTTCGGGCTTTTCTTCCGCTCCATCGCGGGCGTCGTCACGGGCCGTTCCTTCTTCCACGGCATCCGTTCCGGTTTCGGCAGTTTCTTCAGCCACAGCGTCATCGGATCCGGCAGAGGCGACGGCGGCCGTCTCGTCACCAGCAGCATCAGCCGTATCGGCAACGCCGGTCTCCGCCGCTTCCTCGGACAGCGGTCCTTCTTCCGCTTCCCGGGCAGCTTCCGCAACGGTCTCGACCTCGGCAGCCACAGCTTCCATCTCAGGCTGGGTCTCTTCCTTCCCGGAAAGGACGTCTTCCTCGGTGTCTGCGGGAGCGGCATCGTCCTTGGCCGGCTCTTCGCAGGCTTCGGCGGCTCCAGCTTCCACGTCCGCAGCCGTGTCCGCGCTGACGTCATCCTGTTCGGGAGAATCCGCTTCCACAGCGGTATCACCCGCAGTTTTTTCCGGCGCCACAGGCTCGGCAGCCGCTTCCGTCGCGGCCACCTCGTCCGAAGGGATCTCATCTTCCGCAGCAGCAGCCGGGACTTCTTCTGCTTCGGCAGCCGCTTCGCTCTCAGGCTCCACGGAGGGCTCGTCCTGAGCTGCCGGGGCCTCGGCTTCCGCCACGGGCTCCTCTTCCACCACGCTCCCGGTTTCCGCCGGAGCTTCAGACGCCGCAGGCTGGTCGGCAGGCTCCGCATCCATCACGACGGCTTCGGTGCCGTCGCTCTCTTCCGCAGCCTCGGCAGCAGGTCCGCCACGTTCAGTGCTGGCCTCTTCCTCCGCAGGCTCGTCAGCCTCAGGGGCGGCTTCCGGTTCAGGCTCCACCTGCCCGGCTTCCCCGGCAACGGGAGCGCCCCCGGCTTCCGGGGCCTCGTCCGCAGAGGCGTCTTCAGCAGGGGCAGCGGCTTCTTCAGCCGCCGGGACGGTCGCCACTTCCGGCGTGCTTTCCGGTTGGGCTGCGACACTTTCGGTGTCAGCGGCAGGCGCCTCCGGGGCCACGGAAGTTACGGCCGCTTCCTTCTCGGCTGCTGCGGCCTGCGTTTCTTTGGCTTCCTCGGAACCCCCACCAAAAAACTTTTTTACTGCGGAAAAAAAGCCCATAGTCTCTCCTTATTTCACTGCGGCCCCGCTCAGGGCCTGCAAAACTTCTTCAAGATCAGCCGCACAAGTCTCCACGGCCAGCGCACGCTCCTCACAGCCGGGATCCTCCAGCGCGCTGAGCATCTCGCGGGCGCTGTCCTCAAGGCGGACAGCCCCCAGGCAGGGCGCTGCGGCAAGCAGCATCCGCCCCAGATGGCACAGGCCCTCCAGTTCATCCTCCGCATACAAACGCATCATGAGCATGGGCGCATGGGCAAAGGTCTGGCGGAACAGGGCCGCGGTCATATGCCAGCTTGCGGGGTTCCCCTGCTGGAAATGCCTGCCCCGGATGGCATCCACCGGCAGGGCATCCTCAGGGGCGGCGACATCCTCACCGGAGACGGGCCGCCATTTCCGGTCCTCGGCTTTTTCCGGCTCCGGATCGCCCTGTTTGCGCAAAAGTTGCAGCCCCAGGGAATGCAGGCGCCTCAGATCGCCCCAGTGCCAGTACAACGCCGCCAGAAAAACACTGAGCAACAGGGTGTTGATGAGGAAACGCCAGGTCTCGCGCTGCATGACCTTGTCCGAACCTTCCTGCACCAGACGGCGGGCAAGATAGACCTCCACCGTGCCCACGGGCTGCCCTTCCCTGCGCAGCGGGCTCATACCCTGCACGGTGTTCTCCGTGATCTCGCCGTCCCAGGGCACGGCCTCCCAGTGTTCATTGCGGCGCTGGCCGGAAAAAAGGCTGTCCCCCACCTGTACGGTCACGGCGTACAGACGCTGGTCTTCCATGAGCCCCGTGACCAGGGCGTCCGTGGAAACGGCGGTGAGTTCCCCGTGCAGTCCCAGCAGATGGGTGAAACGGCTGGCCACACGGCCAGCCTCGTTCTGCAGACGGTTCTGCGCGGCCTCGCGCTCAGCCACGATGTTCCAGGCTGCCTGCGCCAGAAAGAGCAATACGGCCAAAAGCCAGCAGGCCAGGGCCACCCAGCGGCGGTATCTGGTCAGGAAAATAAGAACTGACCGCTTCACGAGCGGGAATCTCCTTGCAATTTTGTGCGCAGCTTATGTGCCAGCATGCGCATATCGGCATCCCCGAGCAGGACGAGGACACCTCCCCAGGCACAACATCCGGCCCCTACGGACAAGGCCAGCGCCACCACTGCGGGCACCCAAGGCAACAGGACCGGCATGACGGACAACAGCTCCTGCAGCGGGCAGGCCATGCCGCACAGGCGCAGGACCGCCAGGGCCCCTGCGCCCGCCGCCCCTGCGGCCAGCATATGCCGCAGGCAGGCCCTGCCGTCCAGAAGCGCCGGCGCGGGCAACAAAGGCCGCAAGTGTCGACGCAGCCCCCGCCAGAGCCAGAAGGTCTGTCCCCACAGGGCCGCGCTGGCCACCGCAGCCGGCAAACAAAAATATATGTCCCTTGCCATACTATGTAACAGCCACGCCCCGCCTGCAAGCGTAAAAACAACGGCAAGCAGCGAGGACAAGGCCGTCAGGCGGACGTCGCCCAAGGCATTGCAGCCCGCCAGCAGGCAGCGGCTCACCGCGCAGGCGGGCAGGCAGGGCAAATACGCCCAAAGGGCCAGGGTCACCTGCCGCACCCCCGCGGCATCGAATTCCCCGTGGTGCAGCAGCACGTCCACGAGGCAGGGGCCCACGGCCCACAGGCCCGCCGCCGCAGGCAGGGACAAGAGCGTGGCCCAGCGCAGGGCCAGGGCCATGTCCCTCTGGAAGGCGGCAAAATCTTTTTCTCCGGCCAGACGGCTCAAACGCGGTAGGCTGGCCATGCCCAGGCAGGTCCCGATCAGGCCCAGAGGCAGCTCCAGCAGGCGTTCGGCATAGTACAGGCCCGCGATCTGGCTGCCCACCGCCAGTCCCATGGCCGCCAGCATCACCAGCTGGGGTGCGGCCGCACCCAGCAAGCCCAGGGGCAGGCGCCCCAGACAGCCCCACAGCTCGCGGCCCGAGGGTGCGGCGGCCGGACGCTTCATGGCGGACACCGGGAAAGCGTGGCGGGCATAGCCCCACTGGGCCAGCCACTGGGCCAGTCCCCCGGCGCTCATGCCCGCGGCCAGTGCCGCCGGGACAGCCTCTGTGCCTCCCGCTAGCCAGCCCGCCAGCATGGCGCTGATGACCACCACATTGAAGATGACGGGCGAAAGCGCGGGCAACCAGAAGACTTCGCGGCAATGCAGCACCGCCATGCCCAGAGCCGCCAGCCCCGCCAGCAGGACATAGGGCAGGCAAAGCCGGAGCAGCCTGCTGCCCTCCGCCAGGGCCTCAGGGGAAAGCGCGGGGGCCAGAAAGGCCAGCAGGTGCGGCGCCGCCAGCATGCCCATCAGGACAAGGCCGCCCAGCACCAGCACGAGGCGCCGGAACAGGCCGGAAGCCAGAGCGGGCAGCAGATCCTCCCGGCCATGCGCGACATCATGCCGCACCAGCCAGGCCGTGAGCGTCATGGACAAGGAGCCTTCGCCCAGCAGGCGGCGCAACAGATGCGGCAGGCGCAGGGCCGCCACCAGGGCATCGGCCACCGGTCCGCAGCCCACCAGCCAGGCCATGCCCATGTCGCGCACCAGCCCCAGCAGGCGGGAAAGCAGGGTGAACAGCGCCAGCATCCCTGCCGTGCGGGCCATGCGGGCTCCGCTTTGCCCACAGCAAGCGCGAATATCTGAAGTAAAGTTACTGTGAGATACTTTTCCCATCAGAAAGGATAATAGTCATTTTATTTTTTGTTACGCGATGTGCATATAGAGTTTGTGATACCACCTCTCCAAACCACTCCCCAGGATGGGGCCAGCCAATTTGGGGGACATTTATGACTACGGATGATGCCCCATTATTTTCAGCTTTTTTAATATCAGCAAGCCAGCTTTCGACAATATAGCGCTTATCAGCACCATACGTATCAGCATAAATTTTGTTTACATGGAGCACATCTACCATCAAAAATAAAATAAACATTGGCAATAATATTTTTACCAGCGTAAATTTCTTTAATAGATAGCATAAACAACATGTGACAGATAAAAGCAAAAAGAAAAAAATCCCATACGTAGCCTCTATCCGCTTCATAAAATCCATCGTCCGCATACTTAATACAAGATCAAAAAAGAATATTAAAAACATAGACATCAAACACATCATAATTATATAAAATACATTATTTTGTTCTTTTTTTATATAGATAGTTATAAAATATGAGAGAATTATTAAGGAGCAAAGCCCTATAAAGTCATTTCTAAGATTCAGTAAAAAATCGTGGAATGAAAAAATCACTGTCGATAATGAGACTTCGCTCTTTTGCAGTGCATCGAACCTGTTTCCGGCCATATCAAATGAAGCAGCAATGACAAAGAAAACGATTGGTACTAAAAGGATATAATCTTTGCGAATAAGACCTTCTTTATATTTAATAATAAATATAAAGAATGCAGATGACGCACTAATTAATGCAGAGAAGGTCATAGAAAACTGAGAGATATACATCAACAAAACTAAAAAAGGAATTGAATATTCCTTATCATCAATAATGCTATCATTTAAAGAATACCTAAATAAAATTATAGTAAGTATTGAATTTATAATATTTGAAGCAACATAATATATTCCAGTACAAAAATATGTTGCATAAAATAAAAAAACATTACCATTTCGACATTTTTCAAACATGAAGAATGAGGAAAGCATGAAGAAAGAAACAAGGAGCAACGCTCCAAGATTATCTCCCGCCAAAATATCACAAAATAATCGATAAAAATTATATGCCAACACAGTAAGTAAAAAAGAAAGAAAAATCCCATATATTATGGAGACAGAAGAAATATAATCTATCCCCATTTTATATAAAAAAGCGCTCATACAGCCTATAGCTGGCAGCAATACCTCTGGTAATATGCGCGCAGGATTCCATTCTGCTGCCTCGGGCCAAGCATGCCGTGCATATGAAAGATAGCGCCAGTCATCCCCATTATAAGGGATTGATGGATGCACCAAACAAAAAAAATAGACAAAGATCAAAAAAAGGAAAAGAAAAAAGCTCTTTTCTCTGCAGGGCACCATAATAACTCCAGAAAAAGGGAGGCTGAATCAGCCTCCCCCAATAACTTCAGTTTGTTACGGTCTGTGCGGATCGCTTTCCGTACGCCAGGCCTGGACAGCGGCCCGGACGGCGGCGTCCTTTTCCTCGGGCATGTCCTTGAACTGCTCGGCAAAGACATGGATGCGCGTGCCGCCGCGGGGCACGAACAGGCCCTTGACGCGGCACCAGCAGGGTTCGAGCACGGTCCACAGGTCTTCCAGCACCGTGTTGGTGATGGTCTCCATGAAAGACTGGTGGTTGCGGAAGGCGAACATGTACAGCTTGAAGCTCTTGGATTCCACGCACAGCTGGTCCGGGATGTACTCCACGGTGATGGTGCCCATGTCCGGCTGTCCCGTCACCGGGCACAGGGACGTGAACTCGGGAAAGGCGATGCTGATGACGTACGGACGCTGGGGGTAACGGTTGGGGAAGGATTCCAGCAGCGCCGTGCTGGGGCCGCCCTGCAATTCGGGCATCTTGCCGGTCCCCAGCACATGAAGGTGCTGCGTCTGGTCCTGGCTGCGGGTGGTGGACATGAAAACTCCTTTTCTGATCTTGCCGGGCACCGGGAACGGGCCACGGCTGCCGTCCTTGTAACTTATTGTGCTTGCCGCTACAATAGCGGCCGTTATCTGCCGTCCCGGCAGTTTGTGGAGGATGCATGAAACTTTCTGTTGCCTTGCGAGCCTGTTCCGCAGGGGGCCTCATGCCCCTGTCCGTGGCCCGGGTCGCAGGGATGCCCAGCCATCGTCTGGCTTCCCCGCTGGTGCGCCAGTGCCCCTTCATCCCTGTGGGCACCGGCCTGTATGATGCGAACGATGTGGAACTGCTGCGCGTCACGGGCCGCTGCTGGCTGCCCGCCGATGACGGCGGCCACGCCCTGCAATGCCTGATGACCCGCGCCCTGGTGGACCTGCCCGTGGGCGAGATCAGCCTAGAGACGCGGCGCACGGGTCGTGCCCTGGCCTGGGTGACCCTTTCGGACAAGGGCTCCCAGGGCATGCGTGACGATACCAGCGGCCCGGCCATGGCCGCCCTGGTGGGCGATGCCCTGCCCCTGTGCCACAGCCAGGGCTTCCTGCTGCCCGACGACGCGGTGCAGCTGCGCGCCCTGCTGGTGGATCTGGCCCTGAACCAGGGCTATGACGTCATCTGCACCAGCGGCGGTACCGGCGTGGGCCCGCGCGACGTCTCGCCTCAGGTCACGTCCGCGGTGCTGGACTATCCCCTGCCCGGCTTCAGCATGGCCATGATGCAGGCCAGCCTGGCCAAGACGCCCCATGCGGCCATCTCTCGTGCGGTGGCCGGCGTGCTGGGACAGAGCATCATCATCAACCTGCCCGGCAGCCGCAAGGCTGTCGTGGAGAATCTGGAAGCTGTCCTGCCCGCCCTGCCCCATGCGCTGGACAAGTTGCACGGCGATCCCGCCGACTGTGGAGGTTAATCCCTGATGAAACTGCCCAAATTCACCCTGCCCCGTTTTTCCCTGCCTTCCTGCCGGCCGGGGGCGCTGTGCGGACGTTTTTCCGTCCGCGGCTTCGTCTCTTTCTGCCGCATGATCCGCATCGAGCACTCCATCTTCGCCCTGCCCTATGCCTGGGCCGGTTCGGTCATGGCCGCCGGCGGCATGCCGCCGTGGGACAAGATCATCCTGTTGACCATCGCCATGGTGGGCGTGCGCTCCTTCGCCATGGGCATCAACCGCATCTTCGACCTACCCTTTGACCGCGAGAACCCCCGCACCGCCAACCGCCATCTGGTCACCGGCGAGATCAGCGTGCGCCAGGCCTGGATCTTCTCCCTAGTCATGGCGGCCATCTTCGTGCTGGCCTGTGCGGCCATCAACACGGTCTGTCTCATCCTCTCGGTGCCTGCCCTGCTCTTTGCCGCCGTCTACAGCCTGACCAAGCGATTCTCGGCCATCTGCCACTTCTGGCTGGGGGCCACCCTTGGTCTGGCCCCGCTGGCCGGTGCCCTGGCCGTGAATCCCGAGGGACTGGCCATGGGCCCCATCATGCTTTTCTTTGCCGTGACCTTCTGGGTGGGCGCCTTCGACATCTACTATTCCTTCCAGGACTATGATTTCGACGTGGCCTTCCGCCTCTGCTCCGTGCCCTCCGTCTACGGCCCGGACACCGCGCTGGCCATCGCTGGCTTTTCCCATGCCGTCACGTCCATCTTCCTGTTCCTGACCGGTATCGCCGCCGGTCTGGCCTGGCCCTGGTATGTGCTCTGGGCCGGTGTGTCCGCCATCCTGTTCTGGGAGCATCACCTGATGCGCCCGCAGGATCTCAGCCGCGTGAACATGGTCTTCTTCACCCTCAACGGCATCATCTCGCCGCTGGTGCTGGTGGGCGTCATCCTGGGAGTGGTGCTCTAAGATGCCGCGCAAAAAACAATATCAATGGGATGTGGAGACCAACGGTCAGGAAGCCCCCGAACAGCTCAGCCGCTCGGCCAAGAAGCGCCAGAGCACTGCCCTGCAGGATCTGGGCGCCGAACTGACCAAACTGCCCGTCAACGAACTGGACAGGCTGCCCCTGACGCCCGACCTGCTGGAGGCCCTGCGCCTGTATGCCCGCATCAGCAACCGCGAAGGCAAGCGCCGCCAGCTCCAGTTCATAGGCCGCCTCATGCGCGAGGTGGACGCCGGGCCGCTGGCCGAAGCCATCGAGGCCCGCAAGAACGGGCAGCAGGCCGACGCCGCCCGTCTGCATCTGGCCGAACAGTGGCGGGAAAAGCTGCTCTCCGCTGCCGAGGCGGACGTGGAGGATCTTCTGGCCGCCTTCCCCTGGCCCGATGCCGAAGCCGCGGGACGCCCGGAGCTGGAAAAGCTGCTGGCCGAAGCCCGCAAGGAAAACGACCGGCGCCCGCCCCATGCCCGTCGCGCCCTCTTCCGGGGCATCATGCGTCTGCTGGAACAGCGCTAGGGGACTTCGTTCTTTCGACAGGGGGAAGGGGCCCCTTTTGGAAAAGGGCCTCCCTTCCCCCTACAGCCCCATCCCCCCTAAAACTTTTATCCCTCTCCGTGCGCCTGGCCTGAAGCTACGGCCTGCGGGCCGCCGGACTGTTTCCGCTCCTTCTGTGGGCAGTCAGCTTGCCCCCTTCTCCCATCCTTGCCGCTCTGCCCTTGCCCGGTTTGCCCTGTCCATTCTTATTGATGGTGGGGCCCACGCAGATTCTGCCACCTTGCCCTCCGCCTGCACGACACACGCCTTGCCGGGCTGACATACTGGGGTGCCGATCCCCATTGTTTGCCTGGCCTCCGCATACCAGTCCTATGCCGGTACGCATCCCATGCCCGCATGGCGGAGGGGCCATGGAAAGCATAACGGTAAGGAGGATATTCCGGCATCCACTGCGGATGGTCCGGGCAGATAAACCGCCCCTGCCGCCTGCACCTTATCGCTTGCCATGCCGGCTGCCGGATAGGCCCATCAATGCCCTTTTCGTGTTGCGGGTTTGCCGTTTCAGGGAGTGTCGCTCCACACATGCTCCCAAATTTCTAAAAATTAGTTAATAGATTTCAGCGTATTATCTACAAAGAAAATTTTTATCGGCAAAAAATGAAAAAATTGCTTGACCCCGGAGGAGTTTTTCCGTAGAAGTCTTCTTCGTTGAGCACGCCCTTGTAGCTCAGTCGGTAGAGTGCATCCTTGGTAAGGATGAGGTCACCAGTTCAATCCTGGTCAAGGGCTCCAGAAATTTCAACGCCTGTGGAAACATAGGCGTTTTTTCTTTATCTGCTCCAAGGAGCCTGTCATGCAGATCCCCGTCCCGGTCGCCACAGTCGGCCTGCTGGTGCTCTCCAATGTCTTCATGACCTTCGCCTGGTACGGTCACCTGAAGCACAAGAGCATGGCCCTGCCCATGGTCATCTTCATCAGCTGGTGCATCGCCTTTTTCGAGTACGTGCTGCAGGTCCCGGCCAACCGCATCGGTTACGGCTACTTCAACGCGGCGGAACTGAAGACCATCCAGGAGGTCATCTCCCTGACGGTCTTCTCGCTCTTCTCCGTCTTCTATCTGCACGAGACCCTGCGCTGGAACCACATCCTGGGTTTCGCCCTCATCGTGCTGGCCGCCTACGTTATTTTCAAGGAATGGTAGCATGGTCAGCACGGCTATCATCCTTTTCTGTACCTGCGCCGCCTTCGTGGCGGGCTTCATCGATTCCATCGCGGGCGGCGGCGGCCTCATCACCATCCCCGCCCTGCTGCTTTCCGGCCTGCCGCCCCAGCTGGCCCTGGGCACCAACAAGGTGGGCTGCTGCCTGGGCACCGGCGTGGCCATGCTCAATTTTGCCCGCAGCAACCTCATCCTCTGGCGGCTGGCCCTGCTGGGCGTGGGCTTTTCACTGGTAGGGGCAGGTATCGGCACCGAGCTGGCCCTCTACATCTCGCCCGACCTGCTGGGCAAGGTGCTGGTGCTCCTGCTGCCCTTCGCCATGCTGGCCACCCTCATGCCCAAGAAGGAGCAGAAAAAGCCGCCGCTCACCTCCGGTCGCCGTTACTGGATCCTGGCGCCGCTCTGCTTCCTCATCGTGGGCATCTATGACGGCTTTTTCGGCCCCGGCACCGGCAGTTTCCTAATCCTGGCCCTGCACTGGGTCCTGCGCATCAGCCTCATCGAAGCCTCGGCCACGTCCAAGGTCATGAACTTTGCCTCCAACCTCGGCGCCATGATCCTGTTCATCTGGAACGGCGCCGTCATCTGGAGCGTCGGTCTGCCCATGATGGCCGCCAACATCGCGGGCAACTGGCTGGGCAGCCGTCTGGCCATCAAGGTCGGCACCGAAGCCGTGCGCCGCTTCCTCTGGGTCTCGCTCTCCCTGCTGCTGGCCACCCTGATCTGGCGCTTCTTCATTTCGCCCTACCTCATCGGGGCTTGATCATCCTCCCTTCCTGCTACCAAGCCGGCAGCCATGCGCTGCCGGCTTTTTTGTTACGGGAGCCGAACGGAGAAAGCCCCGCATGCCTCAGGGTATGATGATTGATTGCACAACCATCATGTGAAAAAATATTTATTGCTTGCCCATGCCCCGCCACAGTGCTAGAGCAGGAGAAAAACGCCCTTGCGGGCAAAAGGAGTCCTGTATGCTGAAGCGTATCGTTCCTCTTGTTCTGGCTCTCGTTCTCTGCGCCGGTCTGGCCCAGGCCAAGACCAAGGCCCCCGCGACCCAGCTCCCCGGCGACCTGACCCTGGCCGAAGCCCAGAAGGTGCTCGATGCGGCTCTGGTCAAAGCCAAAGCCCAGGGCGTGCCCATGAATATCGCCATCGTGGATGCGGGCGGCAACCTGAAGGCCTTCGTGCGTCAGGACGGCGCCTTCATCGGCAGCATCGACGTCTCCACCAAGAAGGCCGTCACGGCCCGTTACTTCAACATGCCCACCTCCACGCTGGGCGCCGCTTCCCAGCCCGGTCAGGAACTGTTCGGCATCGAAGCCACCAACGGCGGCCTGGTAATCTTTGGCGGCGGTGAGCTGCTGATCCGCGACAACGTCATCGTGGGCGCCATCGGCGTCAGCGGTGGTACCGTGGCCGAAGACACCAACGTGGCCAAGGCCGGTGCCGCTGCCCTCAAGTAGTTTTTCCCTGTAACGGCCAAGGCCCTGCGGAACGTACACCGCAGGGCCTTTTTTATTATGCGGGCTGGAGGCAACCGGCAGGCACGCAAGGAGCCCCTCCGCAGCCTTGCCATGCCCTACGCAAGACAATGAGCGCCAGTACCTTCAGGAGCAAGCCTCTCCGATACGCTTAATGGCTGGAAGACGTGCTTCCATAAAAGAAAGGACGCCGCTCAGGCCTTTACCGCTGCTTCCCGGGCACGCCTGGAAGAACGTCCACTCCCCTTTTTGCCTTCCGCCGGGTCATCCAGCTCCGGCAAGGCCCCGCCTGCGATGGCCCACAAATACAGCGAAGCCAGTGAGCCATAGGGCGAGAAGCGTCGACGGTACCGTTCAAAGCGCTCTCGCGGCATCTCTTTGTGCCGGTAGAGCATGCGCAGACCGCGCCGGATGGCCAGATCGTCATAGCTCAGGATGTCGGGCCTCTGCAGGGAGAACAGCAACAGCATCTCGGCCGTCCAGACACCTATGCCCCGCAGGGCGGCAAGACGGCGGCAGACTTCGGCATCGTCCAGAGCGGCCATGCCCGGCAGATCCAGCTCCCCGTCCACCACCTGCCGGGCGATGCCGCGCATGTAGTCCACCTTGCGCGCGGAAAGCCCCAATGCCTGCAAGGCGGCCGGAGGCTGGGCCAGCAGCAGGGCCTGAGGCGTGACCTCCCCCAGCAGGGCGCACAGGCGTCCCCAGACCGTGCGCTGGGCAGCCATGCTGATCTGCTGGCCTGTGATGGCATGCATCAGGGCCTGGAAAAGATCCGGCATGACCTCCCGCCGCACCGGGCCGATGGCCTGCATGGCCGCTGCCAGTTTTTTGTCCTTGCGCGCCAGATGCTCTACAGCCGCCTGATCGTAGTGGAAAAAATTCCCTTCCGGCATAATTCCGCTTCTCCTGTCTGTCCGGCCTTTTCCGGCCATCCCTCCTGTCCTCCTGATGCCACAGCACGGGACAAAGCGCCCCACCTTCTCAAAAGATGGCACGCTCTCTCCATTTGCCGGGGATGCCGCTGCCGATACATCAACGATAAGAGAGGGCCTGCCCCGCCATGAGCCGTCACCACGCTTGCCCCCGTATCCCGGCCACCGCCCCGGACGTCCGGAGGAACCGGACGCCTTTTGCCCCAAAACAAAAAAGGACGGGAAAAAATCCCGTCCTTTTTTACTGTCATTGCCTGTCGGCTAGTTCTTCAGGCTGTGGATGGGGGCCGGGATACGACCACCCAGGCCGATGAAGGCACTGGCGTCGCCCTTGGGCACGGGGATGATGGCCGCCTTGCCCAGCAGGCCGCCAAAGCTCACTTCCTCGCCCACGCCCTTGCCGGGCACGGGGATGACGCGCACGGCCGTGGTCTTGTGGTTGATCATGCCGATGGCCATTTCGTCGGCGATAAGGCCGGAAATGGTGCTGGCCGGGGTATCGCCGGGGATGGCGATCATGTCCAGGCCCACGGAGCAGACGCTGGTCATGGCTTCCAGCTTTTCCAGGCTCAGCAGGCCGGAGGTGGCCGCCGCCTCGATGCTGGAGTCTTCGGAAACGGGGATGAAGGCGCCGGACAGGCCGCCCACGGAAGAGGAGGCGAAGGCGCCGCCCTTCTTCACGGCATCGTTGAGCATGGCCAGCACGGCCGTGGTACCGGGCGCACCGATGCTGGACAGGCCCACGCTCTGGAAGATCTCGCCCACGCTGTCGCCCACGGCCGGGGTGGGAGCCAGGGAAAGGTCGGCCACGCCGAAGGGCAGGCCCAGACGCTGGGCCACTTCGTTACCGATCATCTCGCCCACACGGGTCACCTTGTAGGCCGTGCGCTTGATGACTTCAGCCACGTCCAGCAGGGTCATGGGCTTGCCGCCGTTGCGGCTGTGCTCCAGGGCACGGTCGATGGCCTTCTTGACCACGCCGGGGCCGGAAACGCCCACGTTGATGACCACGTCGGGCTCGCCCACGCCCAGGTAGGCACCGGCCATGAAGGGCACGTCCTGCGGGATGTTGGCGAAGACCACCAGCTTGGCACAGCCAAGACCGCCGCGGTCGGCCGTAGCCTGGGCCACCTTGAGGATCTGTTCGCCCATCAGGGCCACGGCATCCATATTGATGCCGGAGCGGGAAGAGGCCACGTTGATGGAGGAGCAGATGCGGTCCGTGGTGGCCAGGGCTTCGGGCAGGGCCTCGATGAGGGCACGGTCACCGTTGGCGAAACCTTTTTCCACCAGGGCGGAGAAACCACCCAGGAAGTCGACGCCGGCTTCCTTGGCCGCTTCGTCCAGGGCCTGGCAGACGCGCACCATGCCGTCGGGGCCGAAGGGGGCCCCCACCACGGCGATGGGGCTGACGCTGATACGTTTGTTGACCACCGGGATGCCGTACTTGTCGCCCACTTCGTTGCAGACGTTGACCAGCTGGGAGGCATAGCGGTGCAGCTTGGCTTTGACGTTGCCGGTGAAGAGGTCGATGTCGTGGCTGACACAGTCGAACAGGCTCACGCCCAGGGTCACGGTACGCACGTCCAGATGCTCGTTGCGGAGCATGTTGAGCGTATTGATAACTTCGCGTTCAGAAAGCATGGATATTCCTTATGATACTTGCGGAGGCGGTCCTGCCGCGCTCCGGGACGGACGGGATCCTAGAAGGAGCCGATACGATGGACGGCTTCGAAGATGTCGCGGTGCTGCACGCTGACGCGCAGGCCCTGGGCCTGGCCTTCGCTGGCCAGCTCGCGACGCAGGCGGCCGAGGTCGGCATTTTCGGGGACCTTGACCTCGAACACGAACAGGGCGTGGTTGCTGTGATCCTGGCCCAGGACGGCCTTGAGGCTGTCGATGTTGACACCGTGACGGGCAAAGACGCGGCTCATGGCGGCGATGAGGCCGGGGCGGTCGGGGCCGTCCACCGTGACCACGAAGGGCTGGCTGACCACGGAGTCTTCCCAGCGACCTTCCACGGCCGGGCGCACCAGCACGGAAAGGTCGAGCTTGGCATCCACCAGGCCCAGGGCCAGCTGGGTGTGCAGGGATTCTTCCGTCACATTTTCAGGGGCCTGGACGATAAAGATAGCCGCGAACTCACCGCAAAGGATGGTCTGGGTGACCTCGATAATATTACAGCCGGTCTGCCCGAGGATCTGGCTTACCGCGGAGACGATGCCGGGGCAGTCCCGGCCGAGAAAGGAGATGGTCAATTTTTTCATGTTTGGTCCTTGCGGGGTTACGTTTTGAAAACGGTAAACTATGCTTCAATGAAATTCAAGTATGACCACTTTATCATTTTCCCGGCCGAAAGGCACCCTTCTGTCGCAGAGGTCCCCCGGCCCGGAACCTTGACGACGGGGCCTGAATGGCATACCTCTAGCCATTCAACCGTTGAGCCCGAAAGAGGGCCGGGCCATGCCCGAAGCAGGAGTTTGCAGTGGAAAACCGGGAAAAGAGTCCTAAGAAGCAAAAGATCAAGCTGAATACCAAGTCGCAGCACGCCGCCTATTTCATGCCCATGCTTGAGGGCTTTGCCGAGCGCGACATGCTCAACGAAGTCATCAAAAACCGCGTCGTCAAAGCCTGTGACCTGCTGGACGCCGGTGTGCCGCTGTTCCCCAATGATTTCCGCAAGGAACATGCCGTCAGCTGGGTGCTGGACAACTTCGGTAGCCTGAGCGCCGAAGAGCTGGAAGCCAAGGGGGACGTGTTCGCCATCGCCGGCCGCATCGTCTCGCTGCGTTCCTTCGGCAAGGTGGCCTTCTTCCACATCATGGACGAGAGCGGCCGCATCCAGTGCTATGCCAGCCGCGAAGAGCTGCCCGAAGAAGTCTATAATGTAGTGAAGAAGCTGGACGTGGGCGACATCGTCGGCGTGTCCGGCCATCTTTTCCACACCAAGACGGGCGAGCTGACCATCTCCTGTCGCAACCTCAAGCTCATCACGCGCTCCATGCGTCCCCTGCCGGAAAAGTATCACGGCCTCAAGGACATGGAGACCCGCTACCGTCAGCGCTACGTGGACCTCATCGTCACCGAGCGCGCCCGCGAGATCTTCCGCAAGCGCAGCATGATCGTGAGCGAGTTCCGCCGCTTCCTCGAAGAGCGCGGCTTCATGGAAGTGGAGACTCCCATGATGCAGGCCGTGGCCGGTGGCGCCGCCGCCCGTCCCTTCGAGACCTATCACAACGCCCTGGACCTCAAGCTCTACATGCGCATCGCGCCCGAGCTGTACCTCAAGCGTCTGCTGGTGGGCGGCTTCGAGAAGGTCTTCGAGCTCAACCGCAACTTCCGCAACGAAGGCATCGACACCCGCCACAACCCGGAATTCACCTCCTGTGAGTTCTACTGGGCCTACGCCAACTTCCACGACCTCATGGACCTGACCGAAGAGCTCTTCGCCCGTCTGGCCAACAAGGTCTGCGGCGGCACGGTCATCACCTACCAGGGCCAGGAGATCGACCTCACCCCCGGCAAGTGGACCCGTATGTCCTTCTACGAATCGCTGACCAAGATCGGCGGCCACAGCCCCGAATTCTACAACGACTACAACAAGGTGCGCGACTACATCCGCAGCCGCGGCGAAAAGGCCACCGACAGCGAGAGCCTGCCCAAGCTGCACGCCAAGCTCTTCGACCTGGACGTGGAAGAGAAGCTGATCCAGCCCCACTTCATCTACCACTATCCCACCGAGATCTCGCCCCTGTCGCGCCGCAACAACGAGCATCCCGACCTGACGGACCGTTTCGAACTGTTCATCACCGGTCGTGAACTGGCCAACGCCTTCTCCGAGCTCAACGACCCCGTGGACCAGCGTCTGCGCTTCGAAGAGCAGGTGCGCGAGAAGGAGGCCGGCGACGACGAAGCCCACGCCATGGACGAGGACTTCCTGCGCGCCCTGGAATACGGCATGCCCCCGGCAGCCGGCGAAGGCATCGGCATCGACCGCCTCGTCATGCTGCTGACGGACTCCGCTTCCATCCGCGAAGTCATCCTCTTCCCGCTGCTGCGTCCGGAGTTCTAAACAAGCATGCGCATGCCCTTTGAGCTGTTTGTGGCGCTGAGATACCTGTTCTCGCGCCGCAAGCAGACCTTCATCTACATCATCTCCATCATGTCCATCCTGGGCGTCGCCCTCGGCGTCGGCGCCCTGGTGGTGGTCCTGGGCGTCTACAACGGCCTGACCACCGACATGCGTGACAAGATCATCGGCGCCAATGCCCACGGCATCGTCATGTCGTATGTGCCCGCGGCCTTCCAGCAGCACCCCGACCTGGTGCAGCGGGTGGAGGCCGTGGAACATGTGCGCGGCGCCACGCCCTTCATCTATACGGAAGTCATGCTCTCCGCCGCCGGCGGCGTCAAAGGTCTGGTGCTGCGCGGCATCGATCCCGAAAGCGCGCCCAGGGTCCTGAGCATGCTGCGCGAGATCCGCCGCGGCTCCGTGGCCGACCTGAAGCGTGAGGGCACGCCGGGCATCGTCATCGGCGAGGAGCTGGCCAAACGTCTGGGCATCGGCCTGGGCAGCCGCGTCAACCTGCTCTCCCCCTCCGGGGAAAAGGGCGCCACCGGCTATTCGCCGCGCATCCGTCCCTTCGAGGTGGTGGGCATCTTCAAGACCGGCATGTTCGAATACGACGCCACCCTGGCCTTCGTGGACCTCAAGGCCGCGCGCGACATCCTCGGCCTGCCCGACGGTTTCCTGACCGGCATCGAGATCATGGTGGACGACGTCTACAAGGCCGACGCCATCGCCCAGAGCGTCCAGGACACCCTGGGCTCCCCCTTCTATGTGCGCCACTGGATGGAGATGAACGCCAACCTTTTCGCGGCCCTCAAGCTGGAAAAGATCGGCATGTTCATCCTGCTGACCATGGTGGTGCTCATCGGCTCCTTCTCCATCGTGACCTCCCTGGTCATGCTGGTCATGGAGAAGACCCGCGACATCGCCATCCTCATGTCCATGGGCGCCACCCGTTCCATGATCCGCCGCATCTTCATGCTCCAGGGCACCATCATCGGCTTCGTGGGCACCCTGCTGGGTTACGGCATGGGCCTGAGCCTGGGCTGGGCGCTGAAGCGTTACCGCTTCATCAAGCTGCCCGAAAACGTCTATACCCTGGACCACCTGCCCATCATCATCACCTGGCAGGACGTGCTCATCATCGGGGCCAGCGCCATGCTGCTCTGTTTCCTGGCAACCCTGTACCCGGCGCGGCAGGCCGCACGCCTTGAGCCCGCGGAAGCCCTGCGCTACGAGTGATCATGGCCGAGCTCTACAAATTCGAACATGTGGGCAAGCGGTTCTCCGGCCCGGAGAACCTGGAGATATTCAAGGATATCAACCTCTCCGTGGAAGAAGGGGAGTCGCTGGCCATCGTGGGGACCTCCGGCTCCGGCAAGAGTACCCTCTTGCATCTTATGGGGGCTCTTGATACTCCAAGCAGTGGAAAAATCTTTTTTGACGGCCGGGACATGTCCGAGATGAAGCCTGACGAAAAAGCCCGCTTCCGCAACAGGACGCTGGGCTTCGTGTTTCAGTTCCATCATCTCCTGCCGGAATTCTCGGCCCTGGAAAACGTGGCCATGCCGGCCCTGATAGGCGGTGCCTGTCGGGCCGATGTGCTGCCCGATGCCCGCACCATGCTGGAACGCGTGGGCCTTGCCCACCGTGTGGAGAGCAAGGTCTCCACCCTGTCCGGCGGGGAGCGGCAGCGGGTAGCCATTGCCCGTGCCGTTTTGCTGCGCCCGAGGGTGCTGCTGGCTGACGAACCCACGGGCAACCTTGACGAAAATACTGGTGAGCAGGTCAGTACCCTGATGCGCGAACTGAACCGCGAACTGGGCATGACCCTCGTGATTGTCACCCACAACCGCGAGTTGGCCGCTACCATGAATCGTAGTCTGGAACTGAGAGCGGGGACTCTGTATGAAAAAACATTTGCGTAATTGGCTGGGCCTGTTCTGTTTCGCCCTGCTGGCCTGCCTGTGGGGAGCCGCCCCGCTGCAGGCCGCGGGAAACACGGTGCTGGTGTTGCCCTTCCAGGTCACTGCCGGCCCTGAGATGCCCAACGCGGCCCGGGACGTGCCGCAGATCATCGGTACGGAGATGCAGCAGCGCGGTCTGTCCGTCATCCCCGTGGACAAGGCCCGCAGCCTGCTGTCCTCCCGCGGCGGCAGCATCGACATGGCCGCCGCCCGCGAACTGGGCAAGAAAGCGGGAGCCGACCTGGTGCTGTTCGGCAGCTTCACGCAGAACGGCGAAGGCTTTGCCCTGCAGTCCCTGCTGGTGCCGGTGAACGAAGGTCAGGCCAGGCCTGCCAACTTCGACCGTCCCTCCCTGCTGAGCCTTAATGAATGCGCCGCCGCCATGGCCGGTCAGGCTTCCGGCATGCTGGCCGGTGCCGATGCTCCGGCTGCGGCCCCTGCGGCCAGCAGCGCTCCCCGCACCGAACCCACCGACCCCATCGGCCGCGCCGACTTCGTGCCCATGGGCACCGCCAAGGGCGCCCTGGCCGACGTGCAGGTGCGCGGCCTGCAGGTCATGGACCCCGAAGTGGTCCTCATGCGCCTTTCCATCCGCAAAGGCGACACTCCCTCCGCCAACGACATCAACGAAGAAGTCAAGCGCATCTGGGAACTGGGCTACTTCAGCGACGTCCAGGCCCACATGGAAGGCAACGTGCTGGTCTTCACCGTGGCGGAAAAGCCCCGCATCGAGAACATCATCGTGGAAGGCAACCACGAGATCGATGCCGAGGACGTGATCGCCGCCATGGGCACCAAGTCCGGCAACGTGCTCAACGAACAGCTCATCGCCGACGACCTGCAGAAGATCAACGAGCTCTACCGCAAGGAAGGCTATTACCTGGCCCGCTCCAGCTACCGTCTGGACAGCCGCTCCGGCGGCCGCGGCGCCGTGCTGGTCATCCAGGTGGAAGAAGGCAACAAGCTCTATATCAAGGAAGTCAAGATCGACGGCCTGGAGCAGCTGGACAAGGGCGACATGGACAAGTACCTGGCCCTGAAGCCCCGCAATATCTTCTCCTGGTTCACCGGTACCGGCGTGCTCAAGGAAGAGCACCTGGAGCGTGACACCAACGCCATCGCCGCCTATGGCCTGAACCAGGGCTTCGTGGACATCCAGGTGGCCGCTCCCGACGTGCAGTACAAGGAAGACGGCATCTATGTGACCTTCAAGGTCCATGAAGGCCCCCGTTACAAGATCCGCGAGATCAAGTTCGGCGGTGACATCATCGACGAAGAACAGGCCATGCTGGACGTGGTCGAGATGGACGAATGGAAGAAGGACAACGACTACTTCTCCATCACCGTCATGCAGGAAGACAGCAAGCGCCTGACCAACTTCTACACTGACCGCGGCTACGCCTTTGCCGAGGTGGATACCCGCGTCATGAAGGTGGAAGGCGACGAGCCCATGGTGGACGTGGGCTACATGGTCAACAAGAAGGAAAAGGTCTTCATCCGCCGTCTGATGGTCGACGGCAACACCAAGACCCGCGACAATGTCATCCTGCGCGAGATGCGTCTGGGCGACGGTGACCAGTACGACGGTGAAAAGATGCGCCGTTCCGCCGAGCGTCTGAACCGCCTGCGCTACTTCTCCGCCATCGACAGCGAACTGATCCCCACCGACCGTCCCGACGAAGTGGACCTCAAGATCAAGGTCAAGGAAGACAACACCGGTGCCCTCATGGGCGGTATCGGCTACTCCACCTACTATGACGTGGGTGTGACGGCCTCCATCATGGAGCGCAACCTCTTCGGTCGCGGCTATCAGGTGCAGCTGCAGGGCTTCTTCTCCTGGCGCCGTACGTCGGGCGTGCTCTCCTTCACCAACCCGCGCATCTACGACACCGACCTGTCCTTCGGCAACGACATCTACTACATCTACGACTACTGGGACGACTTCACCAAGGAAACCATCGGTGACACCATCCGCTTCGGTTATCCCATCGGTGAATACACTTCCGTGGGCCTGGGCTACCGTCTGGAACGCTACGACCTGTATGACGTGGATGCCGACGCTTCGCCCTACATCTCCGACTACAAGGGCACCAACTGGACCAGCGCCATCTCCGCCCGCATCCTGCGCGATACCACCGACGACCGCGCCCGTCCCACCAAGGGCACCATCGCCCGTCTGTGGGCCGAATACGGCGGCGGCGGTCTGGGCGGTACCGACAACTTCATCAAGGCCGTGGCCGACTGGCAGGGCTTCTGGTCCATCAATCCCGAGAACACCTTCCACCTGCGTGCCCGCGTGGGCGGCGTGTTCCAGAACACCAGCAGCCGCGTGCCCGTGTTCGAGCGCTTCTGGCTGGGCGGCATGGATACCGTGCGCGGTTACTCCTACTCCGACCTTTCGCCCCGCGACGACAAGTACGGCGGCGACCAGATCGGTGGTGACCGTATGGGCGTGCTGAACGTGGAATACATCTGGACCTTCCAGAAGGACATGGGCCTGGCCCTGGTGCCCTTCTTCGATGCCGGTTTCAACATCGACCACAAGACCATGGCCGACGACCTCAACGACAAGATCGTCTACTCCGCCGGTCTGGAACTGCGCTGGCGTTCGCCCATGGGCGACCTGCGCCTGGCCTACGGTTACCCCCTGTCCAAGGACTACGACGGCGAGCGCGAGCAGGGCCGTCTGGAATTCAGCATGGGCCAGTTCTTCTAGGCCGGGCTGATTCCTTCCGCGTCAAAAAAGCTCCCTTCGGGGAGCTTTTTTTATGTCGAAAAACAGACGCTCCATCGGCTACAGTCGAGATACATGCTCATAATACGCTGATTATCCTGATAAAAAACATTAATGGCACACGACCTGCAAAGTAAAGGCTACGGCAAGGTTCCCCTCCCGGGAGCAGCCACTATCCAGCGAGTTCTGTGTCATGGCCAGGAAAAAAGTCACCCCCGCTCCCCGTCCCCAGTCCCCCGGCATGATGGCCCGTATCCTGCCTCCTCTGGGATTCATCCTGGCCTTTTCCTTGCTGGCGGCCTTCTGCCACACCATCAGCCATGGCGCCACTCTCTCCCCCGCGCAGCGCTACGAAGCTGCCAAGGACGACATGGACACCTTGCGCCAAGACACCAAGCGCGGCATGCAGCGTGCCCCCTGGGAAGAACTGGCCTCGGCCTTCCATGCCATCCACCAGAATGCCGCGACCTGGCCCAACCGGCCGGCGGCCCTGTTCAAGGCCGCGGAATGCTACGAAGAACTTTCCCGCCGCTCCTTCGCCATCTCCGACGCCCGCAAAGCCGCCGGGACCTTTGAGGAAGTGGCCCGGCAGCACGACAGCAGCCGTCTGGCCGACGATGCCCTGCTGCGCGCCGCCCGTATCCGGGCCGACAGGCTCAAGGACACACGGGGCGCCCTGGAACTGCTGGACAGGCTCTGCCGGGACTATCCTCGCGGCGACATGTACGCCGAAGCACGCCGCCTGCAGCAGGAACTCGCTCCGGCCAAGACTGCCGCGCGTCCCGCTGCGCAGCCTGCCCGTCAGATATCCGACACCCCCCCCGCCGACGATGCCCGCCAGGCCCTGCAGCGTTATGAGAATGCCAAGAAGACCATGGAGCTCCTGCGCGCGGACAAGCGCCGCTCCTGCTGGCGGGAACCCTGGGAAAACCTGCAGGGCGATTTCATGCAGGTCTACCAGAGCCGGCCCAACGCCACGGTCAGCGCGGCTGCCCTGTTCCGTGCCGGTGTCAGTGCCCGTTCCCTGGCCGACTGTTCCCACCTTGCCGCCGACTATCGCACGGCCCGCACCCTGCTGCTGCGTGTGCCGGAAGAATTCCCCGGCAGCGCCCTGGCTGACGATGCCCTGTTGCAGGCAGCGCAGATCAGTGCCGAGGAACTGAAGGACCGCGCCGAGGCCATGCGCCTGCTGGCCCGTCTGGAAAAGGAATACCCCCGCGGCGACATGCGCCCCCAGGCCACGGCCCTGCGCCAGCAGCTGGCCCCGGTCGCCGCTACGGGCAGCCGGCTGGCGGATGCCTCCGCCGGCAAGGGCAAGACCATCCGGGTCAACAATGTGGTGGCCGGACAGCCGGGACTTTCCGTGCAGCGCGTGTTCATCGATGCCGGGCACGGTGGCCGTGATCCGGGCACCATCCACAACGACGTGGTCGAGCGCAACATCACGCTGGACATCGCCCTGCGCCTGGGCCGCCTGCTGGAGGACAACGGCCTGGAAGTCATCTACAGCCGGCGCAAGGATGTGGCCGTGAGCCTGCGCGACCGCACGGGCAAAGCCAACCAGGCCGGGGCCGACCTGTTCGTCTCCATCCATGTCAACGCCCATGAGGACCGCGGCATCAACGGCTTCGAGACCTATTATCTGGACATCTCCCGCGACCCCCGCGCCGTGCGCGTGGCCAGCCAGGAAAACGCCCGTAACGACAGGAACATGGGCGAGGTCCAGAAGATCCTTTCCGACGGCATGCTCACGGCCCGCCAGTACGAGAGCCGCCGGCTGGCCACCGACATCCAGAAACAGTCCCTGGCCCGCCTGAAGCGCCGCGGCTATACCGTGCGCGACAACGGTACCCGGGCGGCCCCCTTCATCGTCCTGCTGGGCGCGCGCATGCCCTGCGTCCTGGTGGAAGTGGGCTACTGCTCCAATCCGCATGAGGCCCGCAACCTGCTCGATGCCCGCTACCGCATGATCCTGGCCGAAGGTCTGGCCGAGGGCATCCTGAGCTACAGCGACCGGGTGCGGCAGAACCGCACGGCCCAGAATTCCTTGACGCCCCCTGCCTCTGGTGCTATGTGATGAACGGTAAACAAGAGGTTTCCCTCTTGCTACCAGAAAACCTACACAATCACTGCCTGGCGGCATCCTCGATCCGCGGAGCATTCGATCAAAGGGAGTTTTTTCCATGCGCAAACTGATGTATCTGACCCTTGCGGTCTGCCTGATGATGGCGGGGGCCGTTGCCGCCAATGCCGCTGAACCTGCTGCCGCCAAGATCGGCGTCGTGGACATGCAGGCCGTCGCCACCCAGAGCGAACCTGCCCAGGCCGCCAAGAAGCAGATGGAAAGCAAGTACGGCAAGGAGCGCGCCGCTCTGGAAAAGCAGGGCGAAGCCCTGAAGAAAGCCGCCGAAGAACTGAAGGGCCCCAAGGCCTCTGATGAAAAGAAGCTGGCCTTCATCCGCAAAAAGCAGGAACTGGACCAGAAGACCCGTAACTTCCTGCGCAAGGTGGAACAGGACGAAGTGAAGCTGCGCCAGGATATGGTCACCCTGGTCTTCAACGCCACCTACAACGTGGCCCAGCGCAAGGGCTTCAACTTCGTGGTGGACATCACCGCCGGTGGCGTCCTTTACGCCGACCAGACCATGGACCTGACCCAGGACGTGCTGGCCGAAGTCAACAAGATGCACAAGGACGAAAAGGCCAAGGGCAGCAAGTAAGCGCCCCGTACAGCCGGATTTCGAGCCCCCTGTCCGCAGGGGGCTTTTTTTTGCCCGCCCGCCGGCAGCAGGCCGCCTTGTCTTGCGCCGGGCATCGGGCTAAACTGCGCCATCATACCATCAAAGGAGTTTTCCATGTCGGACGCTACGCCTATCACCATGGACATCCAGCGCATCCTCTCCATCCTGCCCCACCGCTATCCTTTCCTGCTGGTGGACCGCGTGCTGGAATGCGTGCCTGGCTCCCATATCAAGGCCTACAAGAACGTGACCATCAACGAGCCCTTCTTCCAGGGGCATTTCCCCGGCGCGCCCATCATGCCCGGCGTGCTCATCCTTGAAGCCCTGGCCCAGACCGGCGCCCTGCTGGCGGTCTCCGGCATGGAAGGCGACCTTTCGGACAAGCTCTTCTTCTTCACCGGTCTGGACGGCGTCAAATTCCGCCGCCAGGTGGTGCCCGGCGACCGTCTGGAACTGCACTGCGACAATATCCGCATGAAGCTCAAGCTCTGCAAGATGGACGCCCGCGCCTATGTGGACGGCAAGCTGGCCGCCGAGGCCCAGATCACTGCCGCCATCGGCGACCGCCCCAAGGCCTAGCATGAAAGTCGCTCTGGTGCATTACTGGCTGGTCAACATGGCCGGCGGCGAAAAAGTGCTGGAGGCCCTGTGCCGCCTCTACCCGCAGGCGGACATCTTCACCCATGTGGTGGACAGGGAAAAGCTCCTGCCCGAATTCCGGCAGCACAAGATCAGCACCACCTTCATCAACAGCCTGCCCGCCAGCCGCAGACTGTACAAAAAGTACCTGCCCCTCATGCCGCATGCCCTGGAACAGCTGGACCTGACGGACTACGATCTGGTCATCTCCAGCGAGTCCGGGCCCGCCAAGGGCGTCATCACCCGGCCCGACTGCCTGCACGTCTGCTACTGCCATACGCCCATGCGCTATCTGTGGGACAACTGGCCGGCCTACATGCGGAGCACGGGACGGCTCTCCCGTCTGGCTATGCGTCTGCTGCTGCCCTCCCTGCGGCAATGGGACTGCCTCAGCGCCCAGCGGGTGGACCACTTCGTGGCCAACTCCCGCCATGTGGCCCGGCGCATCCGCAAATACTGGCGCCGCGAGGCCGCCGTGGTCCATCCTCCGGTGGACACGAAGGCCTTCACGCCTCGAGCGGAACCGGGAGGAGAGCACTATCTGTGCTTCGGCCGTCTGGCCTCGTACAAGCGCGTGGATCTGGCCGTGGAGGTCAGCACCCGCCTCGGCCGACCGCTGGTGGTGGCCGGTGACGGCGAGATGATGCAGCAGCTCAAGGCCAAGGCTGGCCCCAGCGTCCGCTTCGTGGGCCGTCAGGACGATGCCGCCGTGCGCGAGCTCATGTCCCGCAGCCGGGCTCTGCTCTTCCCCGGCGAGGAAGACTTCGGCATCATCCCGGTGGAAGCCATGTCGTCCGGGGTCCCGGTCATCGCTTACGGACGCGGCGGGGCCACCGAGACCGTGGTGGACGGCGAGACAGGCCTGCTCTTCGCCGAGCAGACCCCGGAGAGCCTGGCCGATGCCCTGCACCGCTTCGAACAGTGCGAAGGGGATTTCGATCCCCAACGTCTGCATGCCCATGCGGAGAAGTTCTCCACCGAGAACTTCCTGACCGGCTTCCGCCAGGAGGTGGAGGCCGCCATGGCCCGCCTGTAAAAGACGGACAGCCCCGGAAACAAAAAAGGACAGCCTGCGTGGCTGTCCTTTTCTTTTGTCGTGTGAACTGTCCCGATGCTGTCCGCGATCCGGGAAACGCCGGAGATAATCAGCATCCGGCCAGTGATGCGGCATTGGCGGGCTTTTCCCGACGATCGCGACGGTTACGGCGTCCCGCAGGCCCATCTGCCGCCGGGGAGCGGGCTTCCATCCCCGTCAGTAGGCGCCGTAGCCGGTGAGCACCACGGGGAAGGTGCGGGCCAGGATCCAGAGATCCATCCAGATGCACCAGTTGGTCACATAATAGCGGTCCAGATTGACACGCTCCGCATAGGTCGTGTTGTTCCGCCCGGAGACCTGCCACAGGCCCGTGATGCCCGGACGCACCCGGCAGTAGTCCGCATAGACTTCCCCGTATTTGGCGATCTCGGCTTCCACGATGGGGCGCGGCCCCACCAGGCTCATCTCGCCCCGTACCACATTGAGCAGCTGGGGCAGCTCGTCCAGACTGCTTTTGCGCAAGAAGCGTCCCACACGGGTGATGCGCGGGTCATGCTTCAGTTTGCGGTCTTTTTCCCACTCTTCACGCAGGTCGGGGTTCTCCTCCAGATACCGGGCCAGCACCTCGTCCGCATCCTGACGCATGGTGCGGAACTTGAAGACGTCGAAGGCCTTGCCGTCCTTGCCCAGACGACGTTGTCGGTACAGCACAGGCCCCCGGCTGTCCAAACGGATCAGCAGGCACAGCAGCAGCCCGGGCACGGCGCCCAGCAGGACCACGGGCAGGCAGAGCACAAGATCCAGGGCCCGCTTGAGACGCTGCCGCCAGCGACGGCGCAGGTTCTGCATGAGCATGAAACCTGTCACGGTGCCCAGGTCGCAGGCATGGAACCAATGCTGGCGAACACCGCTGCTCTGGGCGGGCACCACCAGGATCTTGACGAAATAGCGGCTGGCCTCGTGTACGAAGCGGGCCGCATAGGCATCGGACGGCTGCAGCATCAGGGCGATGGCCCCGGGATGGCGGCGTTCCGCGTCCCGCAGCTGACGTCTGGCCTTTTCCATGTCCGGCGGCAGGGTGAAGATGTCCACCGGCGAAAGGCCCAGCCAGGGGTGACGCTTGAGATAATGCCACAGCTCCCGGCCCGTATTGCTGCGGTCAAGAATCACCAGGGGCGTGCCCCACCAGCGGAACCTGCCGAAGTAATGACGGCAGAAACGCCGGGTCACCGGCAAGAGGAAGATGCTCAGCAGCCAGGCCCCCACGAGCACGATACGCGAATAGGCCACGCTGGCCTTGCCCGCGAACAGCAGCACGAGGATGAGACCGAAGGTCAGGGACGTCATGGCGCAGAGCTTGCGGCTCTCCACATAGGCAGGCAGCGAGATGCCTCCGTAAAGTCCCAGTGCCAGCCCCATGAGCGGTGCAACCAAAAGCATGGAGAGCATCCAGCCGTAGCTGGTGATGTCCAGGCCGCCCCACAGGGCACGCAGGCACACGAACAAAAGGGTACAGGCCAAAAGGGTAAGAAAGTCGCACAACACCAGCAGGACGACACGGGGTGGCACCCCCAGGCCCTGCAGCATGCGCTGTACTAGACGGGAGGATTCCATCAGGTTTTCTGGTCTCCGATAAGGAAGAAAAAGGCGGGGACGGGCAGGAGAGCGGCTTTGTGACGCCTTCTCACTTGCGCCCGTGCGCGGCTTTTGCTAAAAAATTTTGTTGCCGCGCGATACGGCATCAGGTTATACCCGGCCCTCACATTTTACAAGGGAAGCACCATGAAAAAACTTTTTGTTTGCGCCCTGCTGTTCGGCCTGCTGGCCTCTGTGCCGGCCTTTGCCCAAAAGACCTACGTCAACGGCATCGACTCCAACTATCCGCCTTTTGCCTATGTCGATGAAAAGACCGGCCAGCCCGCCGGTTTTGACGTGGATGCCATGAACTGGATCGCCAAGACCATGGGCTTCAAGGTCGTCCACAAGCCTGTGGCCTGGGACGGTATCGTGCTGGCCCTTGCCAACAAGCAGATCGACATGATCGCTTCCGGCATGAGCATCACCGAAAAGCGCCGCAAGGTGGTGGACTTTTCCGATCCTTACTGGGAAGTCTCCCGCGTGTTCCTGGTGCCTGCCGACTCCAAGCTGACCCCTGCCGACATCCTGTCCAAGCCCATCAAGCTGGGCGTACAGCGCGGCACCTCCGAAGCTGAAGCCATCAAGCAGGAACAGAAGGAAAAGGGCTATCCCTTTGAACTGCGCTTCTATGAATCCTGTCCGCTGGCCGTGGAAGACCTGGTCAACGGCCGCATCGAAGCCGCCCTCATGGACTCCCTGCCCGCCGGTGACGCCATCGCCCGCGGCAAGGCCGTGAAGAAGGCCGGCGTGCATGGCGAACCCGACCAGTTCGGCGTGGCCATCCGCAAGGGCGACAAGGAACTGCGCGCCCTTATCGACGAAGGCTTCCGCAAGCTGCAGGCCGATCCCTACTGGAAGGAACTGCAGGCCAAGTACCTGAGCAAGTAACCCCTTACTGACTGATACAGCGGCCTGTGCCGCTTTTCCAAGGTGAACCGCCGCCCTTGTCGCGGCGGTTCGCCATGTCCATACAGCCCGTTTTTCTCATGTCCGATATCTTTCCCTTCAGCGCGATCCTGGATTTCCTGCGGGATATCCTCATGCAGGCCTGGCTCTGCCTGGCCGTCGTCCTGCGCCCCATTGTAGGCGATACCATCGTGGATGCCTTCCCCTTCATCATGGGCGGCACGCTGGTGACCGTGGGCTCGGTGGCCCTGGCGCTGGGCATGGGGCTGGTGCTGGGCGTCCCCATGGCCGTGCTGCAGGTGTACGGTAACGCCCTGGCCCGCCGTCTGGTGGGACTGTATGTCTGGTTTTTCCGCGGTGTCCCCATCCTGGTGCTGCTCTTCCTCTCCCAGGGGCTTTTCCTTTCCATGGGCTGGATCCTCGAGCCCTTCCTGCTCTCCTGCCTCGTCATGGGCTGCATCAGCACGGCCTATCAGTCCCAGATCTTCCGCGGCGCCATCGAGAGCCTGCCCCAGGGGCAGCTCAAGGCCGCCCGTGCCCTGGGCATGCGCGATATGACCGCCATCACCTGCATCATCCTGCCGCAGGCCCTGCGCCTTTCCATCCCGGGCTGGGCCAACGAATTTTCCATCCTCCTCAAAGACTCCGCCGTCTGTTACCTGCTGGGCACCATGGAGATCATGGCCCGCGTCAATGCCGTGGCCCAGCGTACGCATGAACATCTGGCATTTTTTGCCCTGGCCGGGGTCATCTATTTCGTTTTGACGCTGATCGTGCTCAAGCTCTTGCGCCGCCTGGAAAACAAGGTCCAGATCCCCGGCTACTCCGCCGGCACGGTGGGCAGCATGGCCAAAAACACGCAGCATGGGGTAAAGAACGCATGAACGAAGTTGTCTTGCAGGTAAAAGGCATCAGCAAAAGCCTGGGCGGCAAGTCCATCCTGGACAATTGCTCCCTGAACATGAAACGCGGCGAGCTCAAGGTCCTCATCGGCCCTTCCGGTGCGGGCAAGAGCACGCTCTTGCAGTGCATCAACTGCCTCATCCCCCCGGACAAGGGCGAGATCATCCTTGAAGGCGAAAAGCTCGACTTTTCCAACAAGTCCAAGCTCTGCGCCTTCCGCGCCCAGGTGGGCATGATCTTCCAGGACTTCAACCTGTTCGATCACCTCACCGCCGAAGAAAACGTGGCCATCGCCCTGCGCAAGGTGCGCGGCATGTCCGCGGCGGCCGCCCGTGAACGTGCCATGGACGAACTGGCCCGCGTGGGTCTTGCCCGCCGCGCCCTGCTCTATCCCGCCCAGCTTTCCGGCGGCCAGAAGCAGCGCGTGGCCATGGCCCGTGCCCTGGCCATGGATCCCAAGGTCATCCTGCTGGACGAGCCCACCTCCGCCCTGGACCCGGAACTGGTGGGCGAAGTGCTCTCCGTCATCCGTGACCTCTCCAAGGGCGGCATGACCATGATCATGGCCACGCACCAGATGGACTTTGCCCGCGCCCTGGCCCACGAGATCCTGTTCATGGAACGTGGCGTCCTCATCGAACAGGGTGCGCCCGAGACCCTGCTGGCCGAAGGCAGCAACACCCGTACCCGCGACTTCTGCGCGCACCTGCTGGATATGGGAGCCTAGCGTGGTCATCGACATCCCCTTTTTCACCCAGGACGTCATCCCGGCCCTCAACCAGGGCCTGAAAGTGTCCATCGCCCTCATCGTCCCGGCCAGCATCCTGGGCTTTGTGGGCGGCGTGGCACTGGGATGCCTGCGGGCCTTCGGCGGCCCCTGGAGCAGCCGGCTGGGCAACTGGTACACCGCCATCATCCGCGGCGTGCCGCTGGCCGTGCAGCTGATGATGATCTATTACGCCCTGCCCAAGATGGGCATCTATTTCGAACCCTACGGCGCCGCCCTGCTGAGCTTCATCCTCTGCAGCGCCGCCTATCATTCGGAATACATCCGCGGGGCCCTGCTCTCCATCCGCCAGGGGCAGATCAAAGCCGCCCAGGCCTTGGGCATGACCACCTTCCAGACTGTATTCTGGATCGTCATCCCCCAGGCCGCCCGTCGTGCCCTACCCGGCTGCGGCAACGAGATCATCTATCTCATCAAGTACAGCTCCCTTGCCATGCTCGTGACCTGCAACGAGCTCATGAGCGAAGCCAAGGTGCTGGCCTCGGACACCTTCCGCAATACGGAAGTCTTCCTGGCCGTGGGCCTCTACTATCTCATCCTGGTCTCTCTGGCCACCTGGTGCCTGCGCTGGCTGGAAAAACGCTACAGCATCCCCGGCTTCGGCAACCGCTAGTTTCCTTTTTCATGAGGGGAGGGGAACCCCCTCGCCTAACGCGAGAGGGGGTTCCCCTCCCCTCAAACTCCCCTCCCTTCCCCCAGCGCGTTTTATTCAGAAAGACTGCGCCGACATGCAGGGAAGGAACCTTGTCTGCAAGGCCAGAACGAAGGCGCTGCCCGCACACGCGGACAGCGCCTTTCTTTGTTTGCAAGGATATCGTTCCAGATTTGGCGAAAGGCTCTGCCAGCGACTACTGCCGCTCCTCCCATGATTTTGCGCCTTTTCAGCCATATCCGATGGAGCCTTTTCTGCTTTGCCCAGAAGATATTCTCTGAACTGTCCATAAAAAATCCCCCTCCCCGCTGAAGCGCGCTGGGGAGGGGGGGAGCATTTGAGGGTGGGGAACATCTCTCGCGCCAGGCGAGGGGGTCCCCCGCCCCTCAACAAAACAGCACAGCCATGCTGCCGCTACATATGCAGGGCGGCCTGCCCCAGTTCCAGGGCCTTGAGGTTGGAGGCCTGCAACTTGGCGGGCAGGTATTTTTCGATGGCGGCCTTGAGGGCGTCGATACCGAAGGGCAGCAGGCCCGAGGCACAGACAGCGGCCAGCAGCACGGTGTTGCCCGCCTGGGCCGCACCGGCCTGGATGCCCAGCTCGCGGCAGGCCAGGAAATGGCACTGGCTGGCCACGGCGCGGGACTTCTGCTCGATCTCTTCCATGGAAGGATATTCGGCCATGCCCAGCGACACGCTCAGGGGCGGCATGGGGTCACGGCTGGAGAAGATGACGCCGCCGGGACGCAGGTACGGCAGACCGCGCAGGGTCTCCAGGGGCTCGAAGCCCAGCAGGATGTCGGCTTCACCAAGGTCCAGCTTGGGCGAACGCCAGCCGCCCAGCAGCAGCACGGATTCCACCACACCGCCGCGCTGGGCCATGCCGTGGACTTCGCCGGCCACCACTTCCTGCCCGGCATCCAGGGCGGTGCGGGCCAGCAGGGTGGTGGCGGTCAGGGTGCCCTGTCCGCCCACGCCGGTGAAGAAGATACGAAGACGCTTTTGTTTGTCGCTATGTTGCATAATACACCTCACCTAGGCGCGCTTTCTGGCCTTGAAGGCCTTGGGGGCCACCTGCAGACAGACCATGCAGCCGGTGCAGAGATTCTCATCCACAGCCACGTCCTCGCCGTTGCGGTAGAAAGCGGGGCAGGCCAGTTCTTCCAGGCAGCGCTGGGCATCGGCGCCCTGCTCGGCCACATAGGCCACCTGGGCGGCGGTTTTCTTGAGACGGCGGCGGGCATAGAGCACGCAGGGCTCTTCCGCGATGATGACGCGCACGCCCTTCTTGTCGCGCATGTCTTCCAGGGCCGAATGCAGGGCCTTGAGGTTGTAGGAGCGCACCTTCACGCATTCGGTGACGCCCAGACCGCGCACCACGGATTCGATATCCAGATGCATGGCCTCTTCACCGAGGATGTCCTGCAGCATGCCGGGGTTGGGCTGGTGGCCGGTCATGGCGGTGGTGCCGTTGTCGAGGATGACCACCAGGATGTCGTGTTTGTTGAACACGGCGTTGGCCAGGCCGGTCATGCCGGAATGGAAGAAGGTGGAGTCACCGATGAAGGCCACCACCGGCTTGCCGGAGGCCCGGGAAAAACCGCTGCCCGCGGACACGGAGGAGCCCATGCAGACCAGGAAGTCGGCCATGCGCAGGGGCGGCAGCATGCCCAGGGTGTAGCAGCCGATGTCGCTGGAATAGTAGGCGTCGTCGCCAAAGGTGTGACGGACGGCGTAGTAGACGGCGCGGTGGGAGCAGCCGGCGCAAAGGTTCGGCGGACGCACGGGCAGTTCGCGGACCACGGGCGAAGAGGCCTTGACCGGGCAGGGGCAGTCCAGATAGTCGGCCACGCGGCGCAGGACCAGGGTGGTGGAGTATTCGCCCAGCACGGTGAGGGTCTCGTCCTTGCCTTCGATGCGGGCCTTGCAGCCGCACTTCTGGGCCAGGGCGCGCACGCTGCCTTCCAGCAGGGGCTCGCCTTCTTCCAGCACCAGCACGCGGTCACAGGACTGCAGGAAGGCTTCGATGCGGCCTTCGGGCAGGGGCCAGGTCATGCCCAGCTCAAGCACGCGCACGCGCTCTTCCCAGCCGCCGGAGGCCAGGGCGTCGGCCAGATAGTTGCGGGCCACACCGCTGGCGATGATGCCCAGGCGGCAGCCTTCGGGACCGTATTCACGGCTGAAGCGGCTGGACTCGGCAAAGGCGCGGGCCTTTTCCATGATCTCCAGCAGGGAGCGGTGACGGCCACGGGCCACGGCGGGCACGGGCACGAAGCGGCCGGGATTGCGCTGAAAGTCCACGATGGGCGCGGGCCCTGCCGGCAGATCGTCGAACTCCACGTTGCCGCGCATGTGGCTGACGCGGGTGGTGGTGCGCAGCAGCACGGGCTGCTGGAGCTCGCGGGCCAGACGGAAGGCCTCGCGGGTCATGTCCTTGGCTTCCTGGGCGGACACGGGCTCGAAACAGGGCAGGGAGGCAAAACGCGCGTAGTAGCGGTTGTCCTGCTCGTTCTGGCTGGAATGGCAGCCGGGGTCATCGGCGGAGAGCACCACCAGACCGCCAGGCAGACCGGTGTAGACCGAGGTGAACAGCGGGTCGGCCGCCACGTTGAGGCCCACGTGCTTCATGGTCACCAGGGCCTGGGCACCGCCCAGGGCCGCACCGGCGGCCACTTCGAAGGCGACCTTTTCGTTGACAGCGTACTCGATCTTGTAGCGGCCCTCGCCGCCCAGTTTGTAAAAGGTATCCGGCACTTCGGAAGAAGGCGTGCCAGGATAGCAGGTGACCATGTTCACGCCGGCTTCCAGCGCGCCGCGTACGATGGCTTCATTGCCCAGCAAAACGTGGCGCTCGCCACGCGCCCCGTGCAGCAGAGGATGTTTGCTCATGTGTCCTCCCGGCCCGTGCGCGTCGGCAGAGGGGCCGCCAACGTTCTTACTTGTTCTCCGCGCCGTCCTTCACGGGCGCGGCCTTGCCACCGCCCAGCGCTTCCGCGCGCGAGCGGTAAAATTCACCGTCCAGACCAGGCTGCGAGGCGGCCAGGGCTTCATAGGCGGCAACGGCCACATCGGTCTTGCCCGCCGCTTCGGCGGCCTCGCCCAGCAGCATGCGCAGGGTGGCGCGGCCATCTTCGGTGGCACGGCTCTCCAGGCCCTGCAGCAGGGTCACGGCATCAGCGGGACGATCCAGCTTGATCAGCGCGCCGGCCTGGCCCAGAGCGGCCATCAGGCCCATGGCGCCGTCGGCATCCAGCTTGGCCGCCGTGGCGTAGGCCTTTTCGGCCCGGCTGTAGTCCTGATCCTGCATGGCGAACTCGGCCTGCATCAGATAGATGCTGTAGCGCATGTTCTCGGGAGCTTTGGCTGCCAGGTCGTCCAGCGCCTTGAGGCGATCCCCGCCCTTCATGGTGATGCCGATACGCGCCAGTTCGGTCTGGGCCTCGGCCTGCAGGCCGCCCTGATGCCAGCGCCACACGGCGGTGCCTACCAGGGCCACCAGAAGGACGACCACCACGCCCACGATCAGCCCGCTGTTGCGCACGATGAACTGCAGCAGCGGTGCGCTTTCCGCGCTCACCTCAGCCTTGAGGTCATTGAGCAGGGTAGGAGATTCAGGGGTATTCTGAGGTCTGACAGGATTCATTTCTTTCGGTGCTCCTTGCAAAAGCTTCGCCCGCGGTCGCCGGAGCTGTCACGGTGCGGTCTATTTATGTAGGATAGGGGACGGCCTTCTGTCAAAGAAAAACCCCCTGCCGGCAGTAGGGAATCCCCGGAGCGGGCGTTTTCCCTCCCGGAGGGGCAAACGTCGGGAACAGGAGACGCAACAGGCCTCTCCACCGGGCGCCCCTCTTGCAAAAAAAGGAGGAAATCCGGACGCCCGGCGTCATCCCGTGCGGGGGCCGTCCCCTTGCCCTCCTCCCTGCGGCAGCGTATAGAGAGACGAGCCAACCCAAGGAGCCCGTATGACTTTGGCACAAGAAATGACCCTGCTCGGCCAAAAGGCCAAGGAAGCCGCCCGCCTGCTGGCCAAAGCCAGCCCCGCGGCCAAGAACGCCGCCCTCACCCGTCTGGCCGCCCTGCTCGAAGAGCGGGAAGCCGAGCTGCGCACCGCCAACGCGCAGGATCTGGACGCGGCCCGCGCCCGGGGCCTGGACGCCCCCCGCATGGACCGCCTGACCCTGCATCCCGCCGTGCTGGCCGACATGCGCGCCGCCTGCCTGCATGTGGCCGGTCTGCCCGACCCCGTGGGCGCCATGGACAGCCAGTGGCAGCGCCCCAACGGCCTGCTGGTGGGCCGCATGCGCGTGCCGCTGGGCGTCATCGCCATGATCTACGAGGCCCGCCCCAACGTGACCATCGACGCGGCCATCCTCTGCCTGAAAGCGGGCAATGCCGTGATCCTGCGCGGCGGCAGCGAGGCCCTGCACTCCAACACCGCTCTGGCCGCCCTGCTGCGCCAGGCCCTGGAAGAAGCCGGCCTGCCCGCCGATGCGGCCCAGCTGGTGACGACCACGGATCACGCCGCCGTCACCGAGCTGTGCAAACTCGACCAGTACATCGACGTCATGATCCCGCGCGGTGGCGAAGGTCTGGTGCGTGCCGTGACCGAAGCCGCCACCATGCCGGTGCTCAAGCATTACAAGGGCGTCTGCCACGCCTTCGTGGACGCGGACGCGGACCTGGACAAGGCCCTGGACATCGTCTTCAACGGCAAGGTGCAGCGTCCCGGCGTCTGCAACGCCCTGGAATGCCTGCTGGTGCACAAGGACTGCGCCGCGGCCTTCCTGCCCCGTGTGGGCCGGCGCCTGGGCGAGGCCGGTGTGGAGTTCCGCGCCTGCCCCGCTTCCCTGCCCTTGCTGGGACCCACGGCCAAGGCCCAGAGCCCCGACGATCTGGGCCAGGAATTCCACGCCCTGGTCCTGGCCGTCCGCGTGGTGGACGACATGGACGAGGCCCTGGCGCACATCGCCCGCTACGGTTCCAACCATACGGAGATCATCTGCACCAACGACCACGAGCACGCCATGCGCTTCCTGCGTGAAGCCGATGCCTCCATGGTGGCGGTCAATGCCTCCACCCGCTTCAACGACGGCGGCCAGCTGGGCCTTGGCGCGGAGATCGGCATCTCCACGTCCAAGCTCCACGCCTACGGCCCCATGGGCGTGCAGGAACTGACCACCACCAAGTTCGTGGTCTTCGGTCAGGGGCAGGTACGGCAATAGACATGGACGGGAAGCGCGCAGCGGGCCGTGCCCTGTTCGGCGGCAGCTTCAACCCGCCGCATGTGGGACACCTGCGTCTGGCCATCGAGATGGCTGAGACCTTGCGCCCCCTGGCCGACAGCGTGGAGCTGATGCCCTGCGCCACACCGCCGCACAAGGTGGTGAGCGGCCTGCTGCCCTTCGACCTGCGGGCCGCCATGGTGGAAGCCTGTCTGGACGGCCTGCCCGGCCTTTCGTGCAACCGCATGGAAGCCGAGCGCCCCGGCCTTTCCTATACCTGGGACACCTTGCAGGCCTGCCGCGAAGAGACGCCCGAACGCCCCCTGTTCTTCATCCTCGGCAACCCGGACTATGCCCTGCTGCCCCACTGGCACCGGGGGCTGGAGCTGCCCAAGCTTTGCCAGCTGGTGGTAGTGCCGCGCGGTGAAGGCTCGGAAAAAAACTTCCTGGCCGCCACGGAAAGCATGTGGCCCGGGGCCCGGCCCTGCGAGCCTGTCCTGCCCGGGAGCCGCCGCATGCGCCTGCCCGGTGGCGGTCTGGTCCACTTCGTGCCCCTGCCGTGGATCTCGGTCAGCGCTTCGCGCATCCGCCACCGCTGGCTGCACGGCCTGAACGTGGATTTTCTGGTCCCCCGCCCCGTCCTGGACCTGCTGGACACCCACAGGGAGACCGTGCTGGAGCACTGGCTGCCCGAGACCAGGACGGACGATGCCTGATAGCGCCGGGGCTGCAAGAAAACATATTGCTTTTTTCACCGAAACAGACTAAATAATGCCTTCGGCCTTGCTGTGCATGCACAGCATCAAAGAGCGGAGAGGTAGCGAAGTTGGCCGTAACGCGCTCGACTCGAAATCGAGTTATCGGTTAATAGCCGGTACGTGGGTTCGAATCCCACCCTCTCCGCCACATCATAGTCCACAGAAATCCAAGAAAGTCCGCAAAGCCTTGAGCTGAGCGGACTTTTTCTGTTTTTGAGGTTCAGGGACGTTCACGAAAGACCGTAGACAGTCACAAAAAAAGGGGGCAACTTTGGGGGCAAGTAATGTTGCCCCCATATATTTCAAACAGGAGTTGCCCCCAATGCCCGGAAAGCTCACGGATACCGCCATTCGCGGCGCGAAGCCCCTGGAAAAAGCCTACAAGCTGGCGGATGGCGGCGGCCTCTATCTGGAAGTTGCCCCCAGTGGGGGCAAGTGGTGGCGAATCAAATACCGCTTTGCCGGGAAAGAGAAGCGGCTTTCCCTGGGGGTCTACCCTACCGTGGGCCTGCGGGAAGCCCGGGCTCGTCTGGAGGTCATGAAGGAGACGCTCCGGCAAGGCATAGATCCGGGAGAACAGCGCAAGGCCCAAAAGGCAGAGACCGTTGTCCAGGGACAGAGCTTTGAAATGGTGGCCCGCGAATGGCACCAGAAGAAAATGGCCGGCTGGACGCCCAAACATGCCCAGCAGATCATCCGTCGCCTAGAGAATCTGGCCTTCCCAGATCTTGGCAACAGGCCAATTGCCGAACTTGGCGCACCGGATTTTCTGGCAGTCCTGCACAAAATCGAGCAGCAAGGACACCTGGAGACGGCCCGCCGCCTCGCCCAGATATGTGGACAGGTGACGCGCTATGCCCGTCTTTCCGGCATCGTCGATACCGACGCTGCAAGCCATTTGTCAGAAGCCTTATCCGCCAAGCCGGTGCGTCACCATGCCAGCATCACGGATCCGCAGGAAATCGGCGCCCTGCTGCGGGCCATAGACGACTACCCGGGAGATGTGTCCATCTCCTTCGCTCTCAAGATCCTGCCATATGTCTTCGTGCGCTCCAGCGAACTACGGGGAGCTACCTGGGCGGAGATCGATCTGGACAGCGCTGAATGGCTCATCCCTGCCGAACGCATGAAGATGCGGCGGCCCCATTTCGTACCACTGGCACGGCAAGTGGTGGCATTGCTCCGCGCCCTCCATAACCTGACCGGCAACCGGGAACTCGTTTTTCCTGGAACAGCCTCCGCCTCACGCTGCATTTCCGACATGGGCCTGCTCAATGCCCTGCGCCGCATGGGCTATGGCCGGGATGAAATGACCGTCCACGGCTTCCGCAGCATGGCTTCTACCCGGCTGAATGAAATGGGCTACCGCCCTGACGTGATCGAGGCCCAGCTTGCCCATGCTGAAAAGAACAGCATACGCAATGCCTATAACCGTGCCCAATATCTGCCGGAACGTCGTACCATGATGCAGGAATGGGCGGACTACCTGGACAGCCTGCGGGCCGGGGAAGGGGCATAGACAGATTATGCTCCCTGCCCTGCCGGAACCTCTCCATGCCTTTATTGTTTCCGACTGTCCCAACTGTCCCAAGTGTCCCACACCCTACAGCCACAAGGGTTTACGGGGGGTACAGTCGTGGGACAGCCGTTTTTGCAAACTGTCCCAACTGTCCCAATTTGGAGACAGTTCCGTTGAGAAAAGTTGAACTGAGGTGGCCCCATCTCTGCCCGGCAAAGGGGCTGTGCAATACGCGGCCCCTGTGAACCACCAATGATTCTAGGGGCATTGAAATGACGCCCCCTGTCGGAATGTGGGGCTAATGGCTTTTCCCCGGCTAGGCATGGACTAGCTACCCTTGCCGAAAAGGCGGAACCCTTGCCGCCCTGCCGGGGAGCTATCAAGGGAAACCCTGCAAGGGAGGGAATCAACATGAGAAAACATGACGAGTGCTCTACGATTAGAAGATTTACGACAATAAGATCAATCCAAGAATTTGCAGCATTATGGTGTGGTGCTTCTGAAGATGAGCTTCACATTGTCTTACAGAATACATATGGCGGAGGCAGTGGTGCAATGGGAAGTATTATAGTAGAAAGTGATGATTTCCCATGCCTTAAACCTAGAATAAAATTTATTATAGATGCGATAAAAGAAAACCGTGTTGAATGCTGCGACGAGCTTGGAAACTTTAGAGGCAATGAAAATATTGCATGGTCAAGAAAGTGCCTTCGCCTTGATAAAGCAAGAGAATGGCTTGAAAATTCGGCACTTCCAAGAAATGAACTCCCTGATTTTTTATTTCAAAGCCAGGCAGAAGACTTCCCTATAACACAAAAAGGACTTGAAGATGCAAAAAATAAAATACGAGAATTAGAGGAAATTATAAAACAAAAAGACGTAAAAATAGCTGAACTTGAGCAGCAAACTATAGATATTGATAAAAATGGTCCTATCAATTCTGAACGCTGGAGACATTCTTGCCGAGCTATTGCAAAAGCGTTTGCCACTTATATTGAAAAGCCATATTTACGGCCCTTAACTAAAAAAGAATTTACTGATTTTATAAAAAGTAGAGTAGAAAATTTTAAAAATCCTATTGGCGTTGCCGAAGAAATTGCTTGGCAAGAATTTCCCCAAAAACTTAAGTGCGGGCCAGGGAGGCCACCAAGTAATCAAGACTATGAAGTTCCATTTTAATTCTGTTAAAATTCAGCATATTGCTGTTTTTTGATAGTTTTTCTTGGAAACTGTTTAGGGTTTTCCTAATTTTATTTTACAAGCAGTCAGCTAGCCTCCTTGCAAATGCATCAAGCTGCAAGGAGGTTTTTTCATGCCCGCTACTGTCCAAAAGCCTTCCGCCCCTACCCTGCCGGAAACCGGATTCCTGCGCCTGTCAGACGTGCTGCGGTTCGTACCTGTCTGCCGGACTGCCTGGTACAACGGTGTGAAGTCCGGGCTGTTCCCCCAGCCCGTGGCCCTGGGCAAGCGTGCCCGCGGCTATCGTGTGGAAGATGTGCGCGCCCTGATCGACCGTCTCAATGCCGGTGAGGGGGCTGTCAATGCGTAATAAAAAAGCCCCCAGCTTGGCGGCGGTGGGGGCAGGTAAAAAAGGCGGCAAGGTGGTCAATCTTGCTTGCCCCCATTCTGCCACACCGCCCCGCTCCTCGCAATCCGAATGCTGCGCCAATTGCCAGTTTTTCCGCGTTGTGGCCCTGGCTTCCGGCCATGATCGCAAGCTCTGCATGATGACCGGCGAAAAGCTCCGTACCGCCGCCGGGTGGTGTGACCTGTTCGCGCCCGGCAAGTGGGAAGAGACCTGGGCCGATCCTGCACCGGCCCCCCGTCAAAGCTGGCTCTGCCGTGTCTGTAGGCATGGCATCGTGCCGTCCTTCCGGGCCGCCATCATCGGCCTTGTGGGATGCCGTTCCCATTACCTGCCGGACGGTCGCGGCTGGCCTGTCCTCTGCCCCGGCTTCAAGGTGAAGGAGGGCTGCCATGCTGCGTAGCAATACCGCTGGATCTTTGTGGCCCTTGACTCGCGCCCTGGCTTTGGGCATGGTTGAGTTCCCAAATCAAACGAGGCGTAGCAAGCGCCTTTCCAGCATCCCCAATGCCGGAAGAAGTCTTGCCGCACAGACTGCTTTTGCTGTCAATGCTCCTGCCGGACGTATGCCCGGCGGGCTGCTTGCGCATATTGGCAGGGTTGTAACGTCCAGTATCCGTGAGGACTGGCGGCTTCGTTTGAGCCGGGGAGCGTTATACCCTGCCTTTTTTATTTCTCCCGAATCAAACGAGGCCCCCATGCATTCCATCCCCCTTTTCCGCCCCGCGTCCTGCGGTGGCCGTGCGTCCCTGTCCTTCCTTCTTCGCAAGCTGGCCCGTGCCGGTGAAACTGCCGCCCTTGTGGCCCTGCTGGGCACGTCGTTGTCCACGTCGGCCCGTGTGCGCTGGGCCATGCTCGGCCATGTCCTGACCGTGGTGGAGGTGCGCCATGCGTAACTGCTGCGCCCGTCTTTCCAGCATCCCCCGGAGTCTGCGACACATCTCTCCCAGTAGCGCCCTGGAAGACGCCGCTTGTCTGGCCACGTTCCTGCGCAACGTCGTGGGCGACATGTTTGCCCAGGACGGTAACGGTCTGCCCTCTGATGAAAGCAATATGGGCCTTGCCCTCTGCTTCGACCTGCTCCTGGACAAGATCGCCATCGCCGGCGGGGAGCTCTCCTTCCCCCTTGCCGGGCTGCCGCATGAGCGCGACCTGCCCCCGCTGTGGGATCCCGAACGGGAAGGGGGCGACCATGAATAGTGACATCCTGAGCGCCTTTGAAGAGAGCCTGCGGGTTGCCGGGCTGCTGGTGGAACACGTCCGGGCAGACGGCGTGCTGCACCGTTGCGGCACCACGGACAAGCCCCGCGGCAAGGACGGGGCCTACCGTATCCACCTGGATGATCCGGCCTGCTGCTGGTGGAAGAACTGGATCACCGGTGATGAAGGATCGCGGTCTACCAGACCGGCCAAAGACCTGTCCCCTGCCGAGCGCAAGGCCCTGCGGGAACGCATCGCCGCTGCCCGGAAAGCTGCCGAAGAAGAACAGGCCACGCGCTGGGCCGCGTCTGCCAAGCTGGCCCGGGCCATCTGGAAAAGAGCGGGAAGTGCACCGGATGCACACCCTTACTTGCAACGGAAAGGTGTCCCTGCTCTTGGTGGCATCCGGCAGCGGGAATGTCAGGGCATTGTAGAGCTGTTGCTGCCTGTGCTGGATGATTCCGGCACGCTGGTGAGCCTGCAAAGCATCCTGCCGGACAAGCCCGCTGACGGGCCGGACAAGCTCTTTCTGAAGGGTGGCAAAACGGCGGGCGGCTATTTCCCCATTCCGGCAAAGGACGGAACCAAGGACGGCCCCCTGCTCATAGCGGAAGGATACGCCACCGCCGCAAGCCTGCACCTTGCCACGGGCCACGCCTGCCTTGTGGCCTTCAATGCGGGAAACCTTGAGGCCGTGGCCCGCATGGCCCGGGACAAGTATCCCGACAGGGAGATCATCCTCTGCGCTGACAACGATTGCGAGACCATGAAGGAGGGCAAGGCATGGAACCCCGGCGTGGAGGCGGCTACCAAAGCCGCTCAGGCCATTGGTGCAAAGCTGGCCGTCTGCCCTGCCCTGGACGGCGCAAAGGCGGACTTCAATGATCTGCACAGGGCCAGGAGCCTTGAGGCAGTGCGCAGGGTGGTGGAGAAGGCCCGCTTGCAGGACGATGCCTGCCCCATGCCGGAGGGCTTCTTCATGGTGGCCGAGGGGAAGCGTGCCGGGCTGTACAAGCAAGAGCTCAAGGCGGACGGGGAAAGTAATGACATCCGCCTGGGCCCGCCGCTCTTTGTGCGAGGCATGACCCGCGACGCCGACGGCAACGAGTGGGGCCTGATGCTGGAGTGGAACGATCCGGACGGACGGCTCCACCGCTGGGCCATGCCTGTGGAACTGCTCAACCGGCAGGGAGGGGAGTGGTTCGGCACACTGGCGTCCGGGGGCTGGTTCGGTGTGCCCGGCACACGCGCCAAACTGGCCGCCTTCCTTGCCAGTGTGCGGCCTATACGTCGCATCCGCTGCGTGCCCCGCGTGGGCTGGCATGAATCGGTCTACGTCCTGCCGGATGCCGTTTTTGGAGCTACGCAGGGAGAAAGCGTCGTGCTGCAATCCGCCTACCACACGGGCCTCTACGGCACTGCCGGGACGCTGGAAGGCTGGCAGGAGATACCGGGCTTGTGTGCCGGCAACGTGCGCCTGGCCTTTGCGCTCTGCATCGCTTTCGCCGGGCCCCTGCTGCGTCTTGCAGGGATGGAGGGCGGCGGCTTTTCCTTTGAGGGCGGCAGCTCTTCCGGCAAGACGACGGCCTTGCAGGTGGCGGCATCCGTCTGGGGCGGCCCTGGCCACGTCAAAAGCTGGCGCGTCACGGACAACGCTCTGGAAGGCGTGGCGGCGCTCCACAATGACGGTCTGCTTATCCTGGACGAAGTGGGCCAGGTCAATGCCCGAGTGCTGAGTGAGGCGGCCTACATGCTGGCCAACGGTTCCGGCAAGTCCCGCTCCGGACGCGACGGCAGTTTGCGCCGCTCCCATGTCTGGCGGCTGCTCTTTCTGTCATCCGGCGAGCTGGGCCTTGCGGACAAGTTGGCTGAAAACGGCATGAAGTCCCGGGGCGGGCAGGAAGTACGCTTCGTGGGCCTGCCTGTGGACAAGGCCATGCTGACGGATCTTCACGGCCTCCCCTCTGCCGGTGCAGTAGTGAACCGCCTCAAGGAATTGTCGGAGCAGCACTACGGCCATGCCGGAAGGGCATTCCTGCACTACCTGATCCGGGAGATGCCCACGCTGATGGAACAGCTCCGCCCCTCGCTTGATTCCCTGGTGGGTCGATTTTGCCCTGCCGATGCCGACGGGCAGGTGCGACGTGTGGCCCAGCGCTTCGCCCTCTGCGCCGTGGCAGGAGAGGTTGCACGGCAAGCTGCTGTCCTGCCCGACTGCTTCCAAGCTGTGACCTGCGCCGAAAATTGCTTCACGGACTGGCTGGCCGCCCGCGGCGGGGCCGGCGCTTCGGAAGATGCGGCCATCCTTGCCGCGGTGCGCCTGTTCATCGAGCAGCACGGGGCAAGCCGCTTCCAGGACATGGACACCAACGCCACCACCTGCATAGGCCGGGTGGGCTTTAGGCAAAAGGGAATGGACGGGAGGACGGAATACCTGATCCTGCCGGAATCCTTCGGGGCCGAGGTGGTCAAAGGATACTCCGTGCGCAGGGCAGCGCGTGTGCTGGCGGATGCCGGATGGCTGGTCATCGAACGTGCCAACCGCATGAAGTCCAGACGTACACTTCCTGATCTGGGGCGTATGGACTGCTATGTGCTGTTACTGCCAGAGGACTGATACCATCTTGTTCAAAAAACACTGTCCCAACTGTCCCAACTGTCCCATTGCTTACAGCCACAAGGGTTTACGGCGGGACAGTCCCACAAAAGCAAACTGTCCCACAGGGAAAAAGTGTCCCAATTCTTGAGGCACCAATGCCCTTTGGGACAGTTGGGACAGTTTGCAAAAACAACTGTCCCACGCTCTGCCCACCTTCAAAGCCTTGCAGTTCAAGGCATTGGGACACTTGGGACAGTTGGGACAGTAAAAATACTCTACAGAGAACAAGAGACATGACTGGCATGCTTGATCTTCGTCACCTTCAACAGCCTACCACGACGGGGCATCCCCATCCGTGGCCGGTACTGCACGAGCTGAACGAGACATACAAGGTGGGGGCCCTGCCTGCCGATGATGGGAGCGGACTGGTACTGTGGCCGGCACCGGGCCTGCTGCGATCTGAAAAGGAGGCAGCCCTGCGCTATGCCCGGGACAATCTGGAAGCCCTGCTGCATGATCTGGATCTGGAGCATCTGCCCCGGCAAGTGTGGCTGGCTGTGCCCGTCAACGCACCGTCCAAAGGAGGGCGTCCCCGCATCCTGCCGGATTGCCCGGAATGCGGCGGCAAACTACTGGTGCAAGGTACAGCCAGGCAAGGACATTGCCTGAACCGGCAAGCGGTGTGTGCCAAGTGCGGAAAGCATAGCCGATGGGTGGAAACGCCGGACGGAAAAATCTACCAGGCCAAAAAGGGAAGGAGGGGCAGCGGTGCGCGTGATTGTGGATAGCAGGGAGCAGGCTCCTTTTCCCTTCCGGGGGCCGCGCTATGAAGGCGTGACGGTAGAAGTTGGCACCCTGAGCGTGGGCGACTATTCCCTTGCCGGACTGGCGGACAAGGTGGCTGTGGAACGCAAGGAGCTGTCCGATCTGGTGGCCTGTCTGGGACGTGAGCGGGAACGCTTTGAACGTGAGCTGGCCCGCGGCGCTGCCCTGGATGCTTTCTGTGTAGTGGTAGAGGCGAGCTGGGCCGATCTGGCAGGCGGGCAGTACCGCAGCAGGCTGAACCCGCATGCGGCCTGTCAAAGCGTGCTGGCCTTCGCCGGACGGTACCGCCTGCCCTTCTTCTTTGCCGGGAGCCGGGCCGCGGCGGAGTACACGGCCTGGGGCTTCCTGCGGCAATACCTGGAAGGGGCCCGGAAACGCTGGGCCGCCATCGTGAAGGCCCATGACGCGGCGTAACAAAGTCAACGGGCAGTCAACACCGTTGCCTGCAAAAAGGAAAGATGCACGGTATGCCGGTACGAACCAAGGAGGAAGCTAAGAGCATCGCTGAGTTGTGGGCCAATATCAAACGGCTTGCGGAACGGGAAGAAGACGAGGCACCGCTGCCTCCACCTCGCACCTTGCCGGGCCAGACATGAGGTGCCAGGACAAGGGCCGGGACGCCCTGCAAACGGAAAGACCTGTACGGCAATGGCCGGTGCCGCCTGCATGGTGGCCTGTCCACAGGGCCGAGGACAGAGGAAGGCAAGCGGCGTTCCGCTGCCAACGGTAAACGGCCCAAACGGAAGCGCAAAACAGATGGAGAAAAACAAACCCCATGAGAGGGTAAGAAATGTTGAGGTCTGACTATGGCAAGCAGGCCGGACAATACCATCCCTGCCGGGGGGGAGTGAGACAGGGGCGACCTTCGGGGCCGCCCTTCTGTTTTTTAAACCGGGAAAGGGGCCGCCTTTGTCATGCCGGGGCGGGAAAAGCCATGTGTCCATGCCGTGGAGTATGCGCTGGCTCAGAGACCAGGGGAAACTGCAAGAGCGTGCCATCCGCTCCCCAGGCCGAAGCTGGGGGCGGTACGCGCTGGATCTGTTCAAGATGATCTGCCTGAATCCTGTCCGTCATGCGGAGAGGAAGACGGTATCGTCAACGCCGGGTGCTGCCGGCATGGCAAGGCAGCCGGGGGAATAGGGATACGCAACAGCGTCAGGCACCGGCGAAGGATGCCTGACGCTGCCAAGGGGCCGGGGATCGCTCCCCGGATGTGACGTGGCCACGGATGAGAGTTTTGTGGGCAGCGACGGGCTTCAATGGGGCCGGGAATCGCTCCCCGGATGTGACTGGCCTACCAAGCATTCCAGATAGTGATTGGCCCGGCTTCAATGGAGCCAGGGATAATTCCCTGGATGTAACGAAATGCTGGGGCGATACCACGGACGTGACGCCAGGGCTTCAATGGGGCCGGGGATGACTCCCCGGATGTAACGAACCGCCGGAAGCACCGCAGGTCGTCGTGGCCTTGCTTCAATGGGGCCGGGGATGACTCCCCGGATGTAACACCAGACGATGATCTTGGTATCCTTCGTCGTGTCGCTTCAATGGGGCCGGGGATGACTCCCTGGATGTAACTGGGGAAGTTCCACGAGGCGGAACGCAAGATGTGGCTTCAATGGGGCCGGGGATGACTCCCCGGATGTAACCTTCGCAGATCTTGTCGCGGAAGGCCTCCTGAGTGCTTCAATGGGGCCGGGGATGACTCCCCGGATGTAACGCCCGCATGGGTCAGGTCGTTCCGGAAGGATTCGGGCTTCAATGGGGCCGGGGATGACTCCCCGGATGTAACGGCTCCTCCGTTCTAGCAAGGCCCGGCGCGGCCTGTAAAGGCATGGATCGAATACCTGTCGTCCTTTGCCCTGCGGCAGGCTGCCTGCCGTGCCCGCTGCAAGAAAAAGCCCTGTTTTTTCAGTCCGGTTGCACCAGCGAGAAAGGTACGGTATTTTGAAGTATGTTTCCGGTCCTCGCGGGCAGGCCCGCCCGCGCCATCTTCCAGCAAGAGGAGTCCTGCGTGCCATCCTTGTCTGACTGGTATTCGGCAGCGCTCGGCGTTTCCCCCTATCCCTACCAGCAGCGTCTGGCGGACGAGCCCTGGCCCGACGTGCTGGAGATCCCCACCGGCCTCGGCAAGACAGCGGCCATCCTGCTGGCCTGGCTCCACAAGCGGCAGCGACAGGATGCCCACACGCCCCGGCGGCTGGTCTGGTGCCTGCCCATGCGCGTGCTGGTGGAGCAGACCGCGCGGCTGGCACGGCAATGGACCGCCACTCTGGCCGGTGCGGGCCTGCTCTCCCGTGCGCCCGCAGTGCATGTGCTCATGGGCGGTGACGTGGCGCGGGACTGGGACCTGCGCCCCGAAGACGAAGCCATCCTCATTGGCACCCAGGACCAGCTTTTGTCCCGCGCCCTCAACCGCGGCTACGCCATGAGCCGCTTCCGCTGGCCGCTGGATTTCGCCCTGCTGCACAACGATGCCTTCTGGGTCTTCGACGAAGTGCAGCTCATGGGCGCGGGCCTGCCCACCTCCACCCAGCTGGAGGCCTTCCGGCAGCGCTTCGGCGTCGCCCTGCCCTGCCGTTCCCTGTGGTGCAGCGCCACCCTGCATCCGCGCTGGCTGGCCAGTGTGGACTTTGCCGCCCGCTGTCCCGTCCCGCAGCTGCGGACACTGGACGCGGCGGATACGACCTTCCCGCAGGTGATCCGGCGCATCCATGCCGCCAAGTGCCTTCAGCCCCTGGCCATCAGAAAAACCAAAGACCTGGCGGCATCCGTCCTCAAAGAACACCGCCCCAGCACCCTGACCCTGGTGATACGCAACCGGGTCAAGGATGCCGTGGATCTGTTCGCGACCCTGAAAAAAGACAAAAAAGCCCCGCCCCTGTGCCTGCTGCATTCCCGCTTCCGCCCCGCTGACCGCGGCCGCGTGCTGGAAGAGGCTCTTTCCGCACCGGGAGAGGCAGGGCGCATCATCGTCACCACGCAGGTAGTGGAGGCCGGTGTGGACATCTCCGCCGCCACCCTGTTCACAGATCTTGCTCCGTGGTCATCGCTGGTGCAGCGCTTCGGGCGCTGCAACCGGGCCGGGGAGCTGGAAGATGCCCGCATCTTCTGGCTGGATGCCCCCTGCAGGACGGAACAGGCGGCCCGCCCGTACACGCCGGCGGCTCTGGCCAGGGCCCGCGCGCTGCTCTCCGGGCTGGAGGATGCCGCGCCCGCCCTGCTGCCCCGCAGCGAAGACCGGGACGATGCCCATGCTGTGCTGCGCGCTCCTGACCTCTTCGATCTTTTCGACACCACGCCCGATCTTGCCGGGGCGGACATCGACGTTTCCCGCTTCATCCGGGAAAGCGATGATACCGACGTGCAGGCCTTCTGGCGTACCTGGCCGGGAGACATACCCGACGGGGACATGCCCGGCCCGGCTCGCGAGGAGCTGTGCCCCGTGCCGCTGGGCGAGATGCGCGACTTTCTCAAAGACAAAAGACAGCATGCCTGGGTCTGGGACAGTCTGGAAGGCCACTGGCAGGAAGCCCGCCGTCTGCGGCCCGGCATGGTCGTGCTGCTCAGGGACACGGCCGGCGGCTATGCGCCGCACAGCGGCTGGGACAGCGCTGCCACGGCCCGTGTCGCACCCGTCATCCCGGCGGCCCCAGCGCCCGTCCCTACGGGACTGGACAGCGACACGCACAGCCATGCCGCATGGCAAAGCCTGCAGGAACATGGCGAACGCACCCTGAGCGCCCTGCAGGCCCTGCTCTCGGATCTGGACGGGCCTGTGCCCCCGGACTGTCTGCCCGCCCTGCTCACCGCGGCACGGCGGCATGACTGGGGCAAGGCACATGCCGTTTTTCAGAAGGCCTGTCAGTCCCCGGATACCGGGGAGGTCTGGGCCAAGGCGCCACAGATGCGGGCTTATGCCCGGCCGGCTTTCCGTCACGAGCTGGCCTCGGCCCTGGCCCTGCTGCATACGGGGCACGATGATCTGGTCGTGTATCTGGCGGCGGCGCATCACGGCAAGATACGCCTTTCCCTGCGGGCCCTGCCCAATGAACAAGCCCCTGTCGGGGTACGCCGCTTCGCGCGCGGCATCCATGAAGGGGACAGCTTGCCCCCGGTAGACGGGATGCCCGGCGTCACTCTGTCCCTGGCCTGCATGGAGCTGGGTTTTTCCGAACATGGCACCAGCTGGGCCGACCGCATGAGCGCCCTGCTGGAACACTGGGGGCCGTTCCGTCTGGCCTTCTGGGAAGCACTCTTGCGCCTTGCCGACTGGCGGGCCAGCGCGGAGGATAGACACCATGCCTGACATCCTGCTCGAAGGCTGCGCCTCGCGTCCGCTGGCAGCCTATCTCAAGGCCCTGGGCATCCTGCGGCTCGTGGGCGAACAGGCCGACGCCAACGCCCGCGGGGCGTGGCAGAACGGGGCCTTCCTCCTTTCCTCCAGCCTTGACCGGCAGGCGCTGTGCGACTTTTTTATGGAAACATGGCAGCCGACACCGCTTGTCACTCCGTGGAACGGAGGCAGCGGCTTTTACCCCGGCGACAACAGGGAAGGCATCGACGCTCTGGCCCAGTCCACGAGCCCCCGCCTTGCCGTTTACCGGGAGGTCATCGCCCGCATACGCAACTGGCCGGAACTCAAAAGGCTGGCATCCCTTCCTCCAAAGGAAGGCGAAAAAGAGCGAAAAGCTGTCCGAACAAAGTACAAACAGCTTTTTTTGCAACGCTGCCGTGCCGAACTTCCGGACGCCTGCCTGCCCTGGCTGGATGCCACCTGCATCATGGGCGGCGGCGATCCGGTGTTCAGCCCTCTGCTGGGGACAGGCGGCAATGAAGGCCGGCTGGAATACTGCAGCAATTTTATGCGTCACGTGGCCAAAATATTCGCCTGCCAGCCTGAGAAGTCCCGCGCCTGGCTGGAAGGTGCCCTGTTCGGCCTGCCGGTCAATGGTCTGCCAAAATCCGCCGCAGGCCAGTTCGACCCCGGTCGTGCCGGGGGCTGTAACCAATGCATGGGGGCATCTCTTGAAGATCCTCCAACCAATTCCTGGGATTTCCTGCTGCTGTTCGAAGGCACGCTGCTCTTTGCAGGAAGCCTGACCCGCCGTGCCCCGGAAGACCCGAACGACGTTTGCTTTCCTTTCTGCGTGGAAGGCTCGGCAGCAGGCTTTGCTTCTTCCTCCCTGACCGACAAGGGCCGGGGCGAGATATGGATGCCGCTCTGGTCGCGTACAGCCTCTCTGCGGGAAGTACGCCGCCTGCTGGGGGAAGGCCGGGCGAGCCTGGGACGCCGTCAGGCCCGGAACGGGCTGGACTTTGCCCGCGCCATCGCGTCCCTTGGCGTGGACCGGGGCATCGACGGTTTCGAACGCTACAGTTTTCTGGAACGCCGGGGACAAAGTTATGTGGCCCTGCCGTCTGGGAGCCTGTCCGTACACTATCAACCGCAAGTGGCTCTGCTGGATCCTGTGGCACGCTGGGTGCGGCAGCCTTGTCGTAAAAAAAGAGAGCCCGCCAGTCTGGCCTCCGCCCGGCGGCACCTGACCACGGCCCTCTTCGCCTGTACCCGCACCCCGGATGCTCCCCACTTTGTGGCCGTGAGCAGAGCTCTGGCCCTGATGGATGCCCTGCCGGGCCTGCCCGGCCTGCTGGCCGCCCCCTGTACGCCCCTGTCACCGGACTGGATAAGCGCCTGCGACGACGGCGGGCCGGAGGTACGACTGGCCGCCGCCCTGGCCTCTCTGCACGGTTCCGGCAAACTGGGGCCGTTCCGGGCCCATCTCGCACCGGTCGCGCCCCATGCCCTGTACCGCTGGGAAGATACCTCGGACCATCATGTGCCGTGGCGCGGCGAGACGCTCGAAGGCCTGGGCAGGATGTTCCTGCGCCGCCTCGTCCTGGCCCAACGCTACGGCGAAGATCCCCTGCGGGCCGATCTGCGCCTGTCTCCCGCCGACCTGCTGCCCCTGCTGGACGGCAGACTGGATGTGGAGCTGCTGCGCGACCTGTTACGGGCCTTTTCCCTCGTAGGCAGGCCGCAACGTCTGCCGGAAGCCTGGTGTGCTCCCCTCCGGCAGGCACGTCTCCCCCATGCTGTGGCTTTGCTCAAACTGCTCTATACACCGCTGCCACTGGATGCAGGTCTGGACAGGGAGCGCCTGCGCCCGGAACAGCGCATCCTCAGACTGGTACAGGCCGGCCGCCTTGCGGAAGCCTGTGCCCTGGCTGCCCAGCGTCTGCGCATCGCCGGAGGCGGGGGGCTCTATCTTCCTACGTCCTTTGCCGAAAGCGTCCGCGCCCTGTCCCCTGCGGCTGTCCTGGCCTGCCTTGCCGTACCTGTAGACGGACGCGCCCTGCTCCACCAACTTCGCCAGCCATCCTGACAAAAGGAGTTCCCATGATTCTGGATCGTTGCTCTTCCGGACGCCTGCTTGTGGAAGCCGACCTCGTCCCGCTGCAGGGACAGCGCTTTCAGCCCACCGGCTTCGCCGATCTTGGTGCGGCTGTCTATACCCTGCCCGATGGCACCCGCATGCTGCTGGTGGAGTCGGCCCAGTCCATGGCCAACCGTCTGGAACAGACCATCGTCACCCTGGACGGTGAGGTCATCCCTGAGCTGGAAGGAATCTCTTATGTTACGGCCGCTCTGCAAGGCCCTAATATGGAGCCCCTTTCCACCTCTACGCTACTGGAGGCCCACCGTCTTGCCTCGCCCTTCATCATTGCCGACAGGACGTTCAAGGACAGATTTCGTAAAGAAGCGGCTTCCAGCCCCAAGGGCCTTCTTGACTGGAAGCGCATCCATGCCACCATCTTCAAGTATGATGTGAATTCCCTGCTGCACGGGGTGTTCCTCTCCATCGTCGATGGCGGCCGTATCAAGGTGCCGCGCCTCATCTCTGCTTTCATCGAAGCCCGGAACGTGCGTGAGGCCATCTCCGGCGGCGTCAAGAACAGCTTCGATCCTACCGGCAGCCTGCGCCATGCGGAGTACGACAAAGACGTGTACAGCAATGTGCCCTATCAGCGCACCGAATACACGGCGGAACGCATCACGGCCTATTTCAATCTGGATGTGGACGGTATCCGGGCCCTGGGCCTGCCCAAGGAAGCCCAGGAGCTGTTGTTCTGCCTGGGCCTGTACAAGATGCGCCGCCTGCTGTCCGGCAGCCTGCGCCTGCGTACGGCCTGCGACCTGCGCCTGGACGGGGAGCCGCGTCTGTCCGGCATGGACAGCCTGCCCACGGAAGCAGAGCTGCTCGCCGCCCTGCAGCAGGCCGTGGCGGCCTGCGCGCCCCTGTTCGCCCAACCACCGGTCACCCGTTTGCAGACCCCCATCATGGTCAAGGAAGACAGGAACAATGCCAATGACGCTGCCGACAACAGCACAGCTAGTGAGGAGGCCTGATGCCTGTCCTTGAGATCACTTTCCCGGCGGGGCGCTATCACGCCACAGCCTGGGGACGCAACGTCAATGAAGGGGATCCCGAATGGCCACCTTCCCCCTTCCGTCTGGCCCGGGCCCTGATGGACATGCGCTATCGCCGCTTCGACGGAATCACGGACAGCGAGCTGGAGGCCGCGCTCCTGCCGCTGGTCGGCACGCCCTGCTTCAGCCTGCCGCCCGTCAGCAAGATGGCCGTGAAGTGCTATCTTGACCAGGGAGCCAAAGAACTCGACAGGCAACCCGTACTGGATGCCTTTGTCTGCCTGGGCAAGGACGATGCGCTGTATATGGAACTGCCGGAGGCTCCGGCAGCGTCACTGCTGCTTCTGAAGCAACTGGCCGGAGCACTGCCCTATCTGGGCCGCTCGGAATCCTGGGTCACGGCCCGGCTGTGCGATGCCCTGCCCCCGCACCGCCACTGGAACTGCTGTCCAGCACAGCAGGATGCCCCGCTGGACAGCCTTGTCAGTGTCCAGACGCTCCTGTCACCGGAGGCCTACAGTGGCTTGCCCTATCTGCCGTCCACGGGTTCAGGGAAGAAAAAACGCCCCTGCTCCTGGCTGGAAGCTCTGGCCCTTTCCACAAAGACCCTGCTGACGGAAGGCTGGAACAGGCATCCGCTCCTTGGGTCATGCACCTATGCCCTCCATGAGCAGGAGATGCCCTCCAAAGCTCTGCCCCTGTCCGGGGATGGTCCTTGCTGCGTGACCTATGCGCTGCGAGCCACGCCCCTGCCGCCGGTCACGCATGGGCTGATCCTGGCGGAACGCATACGCGCCGGGCTCATGAGCCGCCACAAGCACTGCTGCGGTGATCCCGATGCCGTCTCGCCCCTGTTCAGCGGCAAGGATGCCTCAGGACGTCCCCTGTGCGGGCATCAGCATGCCAGTTACTGGCCCTGCGATACGGACGGGGACGGCAAGATCGACCATGTACGCGTCTTCCTGCCGCGAGGTTTGACTCAGGATGAACGGGCAGCCCTGGAAAGCCTGCGTCATGTCTGGGCCCGGGGCGCCAAGCTGGCGGAACTGATCTACCTGCATTGCCTGCCGCTTGCCGCCTTTCCCCGTGCCCGGACAGTGGTCAGCGCGACCCCTGTGGTCTTTGGCCGTCACTACAAGGCCCGGCAAGGGGCACACAGGGACTGGCTGGAAGCGGAACTGCGTCGGGCCTGTGCTGTCCAGGGCCTGCCGGAACCGGTGCGGGTCGAGCCTTTCCCCTTCCTTCCCATCCGGGACGGCGCGGAACTGCCCTGGAGCAGCTTCGTCCGGCAACGCAAGGACAAAGCTCCCCAGCCTGGCTACGGCTTCCGGCTCCATTTCGACAGCCCGGTCCCCGTCCCCTTTGCCATCGGCAGCCTGGCCCATTTCGGCCTGGGGCTTTTTGTCGCCGACGGCGTGTAAGATACAAGTAGGATGGTCAGGAGATATGACGTTCTCTGCTTGCCTGCCGTCAATGCACCGGCCGTCTTCTTGCCGGAAATTTCTTGAACGACCATGCAGCAGTCATGCCACCTTCCTCACAAAAGATGGATGGAAAAAAATTTGGGGGCAACTTTGGGGGCAACTCCTATTTCGATAAAAAATGATTTTCTTTTAAATAAGTATGTTAGCTAAATAGTTTGTATGTCACCCTCTCACAGAAATTCACGAAAGTCCGCAACGCCTTGAGCTGAGCGGACTTTTTCTGTTTTTGAGGTTCAGGGACGTTCACGAAGATAAAATTGAAAACGATCCGGCAAACAAAACTTCTATTTGCTCCAATGGCCAAGAAGAATCGAAGTCTTCCACCATTCTGACTGACCCCATAGACAGCTATGGATTTTCGACAAATACAACGATTATCATCCCTGTTAACGGATTATCAAATAATTTATAATCTTAAAATCAAGGATTAACGCTTGCCATACAAGTATTGCTCATATACGTTCACCTCTGGCATATGAATAAAAGGAGGGACTTTATGGCTCTGGAAGACAAAGATATTTTTAATGCTATTTTCAACAAATATAGCGATCAGCCCATCGAATTCATCATGGAGCAATACGAGAAGGCAAAACTTCTCAATATGGCCATCGAACGCCGCATCAATGCGCAGGCCGAGCAGCCTGTGAAGGCCGAAGAGGCCGCACCTGCCGCCCTGCCCCCCGTGGCCGAGCCCCTCCCCGTGGAAGAGGAAAAGAAGCCCGCCCCAGCCCCCAAAAAAATCTTCACCAAGGCCGATCTGGTCTTCAACCCCGCGGAAGCCATCACCGACAGCACCATCACCTGCTGCCTGTGCGGCAAGGCGGCCTGTTCTCTGACCTCCCGCCATCTGGCCAGTCACGGCATCAATGTGGAAGAGTACAAATACCTCTGCGGCTATCCTTCCGAGCAGAAGCTGATGTCCCGGAATTTCGAAGCCAAGATGCGGCGCAATGTCCAGAGGGCCCAGCAGGCCCGCAGGGAAAAGCGCCAGGCCGAAAACGCCTAGAACTTTGCGGTACGGCCGGCTCCCAGGAGTGGTATGATCCGCAGCCATTCCATCCGTCTGGACGGGAAAGAAACGAACAAGGGGATGCCCGCAGGCATCCCCTTGTTTCATTCCCTGCCAAGCCGGCAGTCCGGGCGGCATGCCGGTAGTGCATCCCCGCCACAGAGGGATCAGGGACGATACGCGCGCAGGGCGAACATGGGCACCGGATTGTAGGTGGCGTCCCGCCGGACGAAGATCCGCCCGCTGAGCCCGGTATCGCAGCTGCAACGGACAAAGCCCGCCCGCGCCAGAGCTTCCATGTCCCACTGGGGCCGTTGCCGGCGGCTCAGGGGCAGGGCCCGGCGGATGTCCTCGCCTTCCTGCAACAGGGCACTGTCCACATCGGCATGGGCATGCTGCCCTTTCTCGTCGGCAAGCCGGGTGAAATCCACCGCCCCATAGTCGGCATCGAAGTTGAGCAGCACGCCGCCGGGGCGCAACACCCGCAACCACTCCGCATAGGCCGCCTCGGGATCCGTCAGCGTCCAGGTCAGGTTACGGGCCAGGACGCCGTCGAAGGACGACTCCTCAAAATCCAGTTCGGTGGCGCTCATGCAGCGCCAGTCCACCGTACAGCCCGCCTCATCGGCCAGTGCGGCGGCCTGGGCCAGCATCCCCTCGCTCAGGTCGATGCCCGTGACCTCACAGCCCGCCTGCGCCAGCAGGATGGCAAAAAATCCCGCGCCCGTCCCCAGATCCAGTATGCGCAGGGCCGCACCATCTTCCCTGTGCGGCAGCCAGGGCAGGATCTCCGCCCGCCACAGGGAAGACTTGTCACTCTGCAATTCCTCACGGCGTACCTGCCCGAAGGCATCGGAACGCCGGGTCCAGTAACGCCGGATGCGCCCGTCGAGCCCGGGCCGGGCCGTCACGGCATCCTTGGGGATGGTGACACTCTGCTCCATCATATACTCCTTTGCCGTGCCGCGCGGGGACCGGCTGTTTTGCCTTGCTACTTGCTTCTTTCCCCACGGCACGATCACTCGATCTTGTCTCGCCGCATGACAGGGTACGGCCGGTCACCTTCCCCGGTGCCGGGCATATATCCCTACTCTTTATACCGCCTGCTCCACACCGGAACGCCATGCACGTCCCTGTCGTTCAGCTCTGCATTGTGTCACCGGTATCCTCTGCCCCGGCAGCGTCATTCCAGCTTCCGTCCCAGGCGGAGCGGAACGGGACCACCGTTTCCAGCATCCGCCGCAAGCGCGGGCTGCGGGCGCTCCCCAGCTGCGACACCGGCAGATGCTCCGCACAACGCCCCTGATCCAGGACCAGCAGACTGTCACAGACCAGCGCCGCGGCCTGAAGGTCGTGGGTGATGAAAAGACAGGTCATGTCGCTGCGGATGTCCCGCAGCAATTCCAGCACCTGCACCTGTACCGGGACATCCAGCGAGCTCACGGCCTCGTCCAGCACCAGAAAGGACGGCCGTGCGGCCAGCGCCCGCGCGATGCAGGCCCGCTGTACCTGTCCGCCGCTGAGCTCATGCGGCAGGCGGCCGGACAATAAAGGTGAAAGCCCCACGCGCTCCAGCAGCCTGTCCACTTCCCGCCGCCGCTCCCGACGGGAAAGACGGCAGCCCGGGCCAAAACCTTCGTCCACGACCTCCGCCAGCGTGAATCCCGGATTTACCGAGGTCATATAATCCTGGAAGACCACGGAGAGCCTTCCGCCCCGGGCCCGCCACTGCCGCAGGGGCTGGCCTTCCAGCAACACGGTGCCGCTGTCGGGGGGCTCCAGCCCCAGCAGCAGACGCGCCAAGGTACTTTTGCCGCTGCCGCTCTCGCCCACCAGGCCCGCCATCTCGCCCCGCTCCAGACAGAAGTCCAGGCCCCGCAGCACGGGCCGGGAGCCCCCTCCATGCGGGACGGCGTAGGTCTTCCAGATATCCCGAACGGAAAGAAAAGTGTCCCCGCCGCTCATCATTTGTCTCCCAGAGCCCGCCGGAATCCCCGCCACAGGGCCAGCCGGGTACGGACAAGATGCCGGGTACAGGCATGGACCGGTGCATCGAAAAGCTGTGCCGCCTGTCCGTATTCGACGCAGCGCCCCGCCTGCATGACCAGCACCTCATCGGCCAGCTGCTGTACCGCACCAAGGTCGTGCGAGACGAAGATCAGGGAAGCACCACGGGCCACGTCGGCCAGACAGCGCAGCACCTGTTGCTGATGGCAGGCATCCAGCGCGGTGGTGGGCTCATCGGCCACCACCAGCGCGGGCCGCAGGGCCAGGGTCAGGGCGATCATGCAGCGTTGCAGCATGCCGCCGGACAACTGGTGCGGATAGCTGTCCAGGACGGTCTCCGGCAGGCCCACCCGTTGCAGGGCATCGCGGGCGGCCTCCCGGGCCCGGGCAGCAGAAAGCCCTCTCCTGTCCCGCAAGGTCCCCGTCAGCTGCTTCCCCAAAGACCGGAGAGGATCGAAGGCCGTCATGGCCTGTTGCAGGATGACGGCCATGCCCGTGCCGCGCAGCTCCCGCCAGCCCGTGGAATCAAGACGGCTCAGGTCGCGGCCGTCAAAAAGCACCTGCCCGCTCCTGACCAGCCCGGACGGCAGCAGATCCAGCAGGGCCCGGCAGAGCAGGCTCTTGCCGCTGCCGCTCTCCCCCACGATGCCCAGACAGTGCCCGCGTTGCAGCGAAAAACTCATGTCCCCTACCAGCGGCCTGCCGGACAGCCCCTCCGTGACGGAGACATGCCGCAGTTCCAGCAACGGCGCCCGATGTCCATGATTCACAGTACAGGCTCCTTGTGCATGGCGTGCCTGGGATCCAGGGCATCACGCAGGCTGTCGCCCAGATAGTTGCAGGCCGCCACCACCAGCAGGATGGCCAGCCCGGGCGGCAGCATCTGCCACGGGTACAGGACCATCACCTCGCGCGCCTCGCCCAGCATCATGCCCCATTCCGGCGTGGGCGGCTGCACGCCGAGCCCCAGGAAGGACAGGGCCGAGACCATCAGAATCACCGCGCCAGTATCCAGCGTGGCCAGGACGCTGATCTCCCCGGCAGCGCAGGGCAGCAGATGGCGCCGGATGATGTGGCCCGTGCCGTAGCCCGCCACGCGCGCGAAGCGCACGAAGTCCCTGTCCGCGTAACGGAGGGTGACGGTACGCATCATGCGTGCGTACCAGGGCCACTTGGCCACCACGCAGGCCAACACCACGTTCTCCAGCCCCGGCCCCAGCATGCCCACGATGGCCAGCACCATGACCTCGCCGGGGAAGGAGAGCATCACATCGCACAAACGCATAAGACAGGCCTCCACCCGTCCGCGCACAAGGCCCGCCAGCATGCCCAGCAGGGCCCCCAGCGTGACCGTGGCCCCCATGGCCAGCAGCGAGACGCCCAGCGTGGCCCGGGCCCCGTAGAGCAGACGGGAAAAGATGTCGCGCCCCAGCCTGTCCGTACCCAGCCAGTGCTCGGGGCCGCAGGGGGCCAGCTTGCGGCTGCCGTCCACGGCCAGCGGATCCCAGGGCGCCAGCCACGGGGCCAGCAGGGCCGCCAGCAGCACGATGCCCAGGAACAGCAAACAGGCCAGGCCCGCCCTGTCATGCAGCAATGTCCGTACGCACCTCATCGCAGCCCCCGTTCACGCAGGCGCGGATCCAGCAGGGACGCGCAGATGTCCATGCACAAATTGCCGGCCACGAACAGCACGGCCATCAGCAGGACGTAGGCCTGGATGACGGGAAGATCCCGGTTGAAGATGGCCGTGACGCACAGACGCCCCAGCCCGGGCCAGGCAAAGATGCACTCCACCACGAAACTGCCCGCCACCAGCTTGGGCAGGCTCATGCCCAGAGCCGTGAGGCTGGCCTGCAGGGAATTGCGGAGCACCATGCGCAGGATGGCCCCCCGGCTGCGGCCGCAGGCCCGGGCGTAGAGGACGAAATCCTCCTGTGCGGTCTGCACCATGCTGTTGCGCAACAGCCGGGCATAGGCGGCCAGATACGGCAGGGCCAGCGTCACGGCCGGGAGCACCAGCGAGGACGGTCCCTCAAGGCCGCCGGTGGGCAGCCAGTCCAGATGGACGGAGAACAGCCAGATCAGCAGCAGGCCCGCCCAGAAGGCCGGTACGGAGGTGCCCAGGAAGAGCAGGCCCCGCAGCAAACGGTCCGCCGCCCTGCTCTCATGGCGGACACAGACCAAGGCCACGGCCAGGCTGCATGCCAGCATGATGGTCGCGGCCGTCCCCGCCAGCATCAGGGTGGGCGGCAGGGCCCGGGCCAGCTCTCCGGCCACGGGCCGCCCGTTCACATAGCTCGTGCCCAGATCGCCCCGGAGCACATCCGCGAGCCAGCGCAGGTAGCGCTCCGGGAAGGGCCTGTCCAGCCCCAGCTGCGCGCGCATCTCGGCCAGCAGTTCCGGCGTGGGGGTGATGTCGTTGACCCGGATGGCCACTTCCGCCGGATCCCCGGGACTGAGCTGGATGAGGACGAACGACAGGAACGATATCCCCAGCAGCAGTGGTACGAGCCCCAGCAGGCGACGCAACAGGCAATGCTTCATGTCCATCCTTCATCCCCGCTCTCTGCTGCCCTCCAGGAATTCCTGCGGGACAGCGGAGAGCGGGACGCATCAAAAATACATCTTCTCGAAGGGGATCTCGTACTGCGACACGCCGAACGACACCCCTTTGAGCTCCCGCACATGAACGGCCTTGGTCCGGGAATAGGTCAGCGGGATGTAGACGCCCTCGTCATGCACATAGCCGAGGATCTCCGCATACAGGGCCTTGCGGCGTTCCTCGTCGGTCTCGGTCATCAGGCGGGTGATGGACGCGTCCAGCCAGTCCTTGCGTTCCAGGCCCAGCTGGGCCTGATAGTCCCCGTGCGCCGGGATGCGCCACGAGGAAAGATAGGACTGCGGATCGTAGGGCGTGCCCCAGGACAGGGAGTACTGCAATTCGAAGTCGCCGCTCTTCTGGCGATCCAGAAAGGCCTGCTTCTCCTCGCCCACGATCTTCATCTCCACGCCGATCTTTTTCAGGTCCGCCTGCATGTACTCCCCGATGCTGCGCTCCTGCGCGTTCTGCGAATTGTAGTACAGGCGCACACTGGCCCTTTGCCCGTCCTTGTAGCGCCAGCCGTCGGCCGCCATGAGCCATCCGGCCCCGTCCAGCAGGCGGGCCGCCTTTTCCGGGTCATGGCCGCGCGCTTCCAGCGGCAGGTCGCAATACGCCACCGTGGAGGCCAGCAGGCTGGGAGCCACGGTCTCGGAACCGTTGAGGATGGTGGCGGCGATGCCTTCCTTGTCCACCGCGTACTGCAGGGCCAGGCGCACGTCCCGCTCCCGGGTGAAGGGCTGATGGGCGTTGAGCAGTATGGCCCGCGAGGCGATGGGCTGGCTGATGGCCGCCGCATAGCGCCCCTCACGGCGGATGGCGTCGAAATTGTCCAGATTGAGCATGTCGCCATCGGCCCCGAACACCAGATCCACATCCCCCTTGTGCAGGGCCAGCAGGATGGCCTGATGGTCGGGCATCACCTTCCAGCGCACGGCCTGCAAGCGGGGCTTCTCGCCCCAGTAGGAGGCATTGGCCGTGAACAGGGCGTACTGGTTCTCCTTGTGTTCCTTCAGGACCCACGGCCCCGTGCCCACAAGGCCGCGCACGCCGTCACGCGTCTGCCCGTCGATGAAGCAGGACGGCGAGATGAACCGGAAGGGGCGCAGCAACCCCAGCTCGATGAGGGTGGGATAATAGGGATGCTTGAGTACCAGACGCCAGGTGTGGCTGTCCACGACTTCGTGACGCTCGATCTCGTTGATCATGTCCAGCCAGGCGTGGCGCAGACGGTTGGCGATGATGGCATCCATGTTCAGGCGGACGGCTTCGGCATCGAAGGGCGTCCCGTCGCTGAACGTCACCCCGCGGCGCAGATGGAAGGTGTAGACGCGGCCGTCCGGCGATATCTCCCAGCTTTCGGCCAGCCAGGGCCGGACCCCTTCCGCCGTATTGATGACCAGGGGCTCGAAGACCATGCCCTGGGCCGCCATCTCACCGCCGTACAGATGCGGATTGATGTCCCGGATATCCTTGGTACTGGCATAGACCAGTTCGGTGCGCGGAGCGGCGGCCCTTTCCCCGTCCCGATCCTGGCAGCCGGCCAGAAGGATCAGGCCGCAAAGCAGCAGCCAGCATGACAGCAGTTTGACCATCCTCATTTTTTCCACAGGGACCTCCCCATACTAGTGGCATGTTTTTAGAAAGCGTGCTACCAGAAAAAATCGTAGCACGCTTTCTAAAAACATGCCACAATTTTCAAAGGAGGAGAGATGAGGAAAAACAAGCCGCATGGCGTGGCAGGCGCATTGCTGGCCGGGGCCCTGCTGGGGGGCCTCATGACCGCGCCCGGCGCCCACGCCGTGGACTTTCGTGTCAAAGGGGTCTGGATCGCCATGCTCGAATACGGGGATGGCGGCAGCTTCATCCGCAAGGACCGGGAAGGAAAAAACGTGCAGGGCTGGGGCCGCTGGGGCGAGGACCGTTTCGAGGCCAAGAACCGCGTGCGCCTGCAACTGGATGCCGCGGTGTCCGATGCCCTTTCCGGCAGCGTCTATTTCGAGATAGGCGGGGCCACCTGGGGCCGTGCCCGCAACGGCGGGGCCCTGGGGGCTGACGGGCAGATCACCAAGATCAAGCACAGCTATCTGGACTGGAGCCTCCCCGGCACGGGGATCAAGACACGCATGGGCCTGCAGCGCATCTTCCTGCCCGACTTCGTCACCGACGCCTCGCAGGTCTTCGATGCCGACGTGGCCGGGATCAGCGTTGCCGCTCCGCTCACGGAGCATCTGTCCCTGACGGCCTTTTGGGCACGGGCCTTCAACGACAACTGGGCCGCCCCCGATGGCAGCCGGAGCGGCTGGCTGGACAATGCGGACTTTTTCGGCCTGCTGCTGCCGGTGACGTCCGAAGACATGCGCCTCACCCCCTGGGCCCTGCTGGGGACGATCGGCAAGAACGCGTTCCGCCACGGCAACGGACACTTCTATAGCCGCAACAGCGAAGGGAGCTACGGCATCGGCCTGTCCCCGTCCGCCTATCGCTTCGATGGCCGCGAGAGCAGCCTGGCCCACGCCACGGCCTTCTGGGCGGGCCTCACCGGCGAGATAACGGCGGCCCGGCCGCTGCGTCTGGCCTGGAGCGCGGCCTGGGGCAGCGTTGCCACAGGGGATGCCGCCCTCGACCGCCACGGCTGGTATGCCTCGGCCCTGGCAGAGTACGCGCTGGACTGGGGCACTCCCGGCATCTACGGCTGGTACAGCAGCGGCGATGACGGTGATCCCGCCAACGGTTCCGAGCGCATGCCCACCATCGAGGCCAACAACGAAAGCACCAGTAGCGTGGCCAGCTTCGGCACCCTGGGCACCTGGACCCTGGGCCGGGACACCCTACTGGGATCCACACTGGTGGGCACCTGGGGCCTGGGCCTGCGTGTGTGCGACATCAGCTTTTTCGAAGACCTGCGTCACACCATCCATATCAACTATTATCAGGGCACCAACAGCGCCGGCATGGCCCGCCACATCAAGGGGGCCGGCGGCCCGGACATCGTCCGTCCCAACGGGCCGGACTTCAATACGGCCAATTACTACGGACTGTACCTGACCGACAGGGACCGGGCCATGGAAGTGGGCATCATGAGCAGCTATGCCCTCCATGAGAACCTGAAACTTCTGGTGGAAGCCAACTACATCGCCCTGTGGCTGGACAACAGCACGGACGTCTGGGGCGGCTACCACGCCGGAGGACGCCGCTACGCTGCCAACAGCACCGAGGATGCCTGGAACATAAACGTGAGCTTCATCTACAAATTCTAGACCGCGGGCTGGAGCTCCGCTTTTCGCAGCCGCCGTCCGTCCGGGATGCCCGGATGCGGCGGCTGTTCTGTTCGAAAACCAGATTTCCGTCACAGGCCACGTGACCTTGCCTGAGGAAACGCCAATTCCCCGTGGACGCTCGCGCAAAACATGTCCTGAACAAAAAAGCCCTCGCGGTCTCCCGCAAGGGCTGAAACGAAAAAAGCACCCGCATCACTGCAGGTGCCTTGATCTCTTGTTGGCGTCCCCAAGGGGATTTGAACCCCTGTCGACGGCGTGAAAGGCCGTTGTCCTGGGCCGGCTAGACGATGGGGACGCATCGAACTCGTTTTATGTATGGGAAATGCTTCCGGAGGTCAAGCAAAAATTTTGGAATCTGCAAATTTTTTTTGCAAGGAACAAAAAACATCCGTCGCGGCCTGCCCGCCCTCGGCTGCCTTCCCCGCTGTCAGGCGTCTACCAGATGGAGCGCACCAGGCAGACCACACCGCAGATGGCGATGATGCCCAGCAGGACACGGCGGAACAAAAGCACGTTGATGCGCTTGACCACAGGGAAGGCCGCCAGGCTGCCCAGCATCACGCCGGGCGTCCCGTACATGGCCATGCCCAATACCTCGGGCGTGAAGAAGCCGTGCCACCATTGCAGTACCAGGGTAATGATGCCGCGCAGCATGAAGAAGACGCTCACCGTGCCCAGAAAGACGCGCGGTTCCCAGCCCACGGCCAGGCCAAAGGCGGCCATGGGCGGCCCGTCCAGGGCGATGCCCGTGCCCAGCAGGCCGGCACCGAAGCCGCAGGCCACGCCCACCGGCTGCAAGCGGGCCCCGCCGCCGCGCCCGCCATGCACATAGAGCTGCCAGTACACGAAGAACAGCAGCAGGATGCCCACGATGCCTTGCAGCACGGCCCCGGAACAGATCTGCAACAGGTAGACGCCCGCAAAGGAGCCGGGCACCGCGCCCAGCAGCAGCCAGGGCATGGCATCGAAACGGCAGAAGCGCACATGCATGGCGATCATGCAGGCATCCTTGAAAAAGCAGACCAGACAGCTCAAAGGGATGAGGGCATGCATGGGGATGGCCAGCGCCAGGAAGGGGAAGGCGAACATGGTGCCGCCGATGCCGCTGACACCGGAAACGAAACCACCGGCGAACCAGCAGACAAAAACAAAGATATCAAGTGCATCGGGCATGGCATCCTCCTTTTTCGCCCCGGCATGGAGCCGTGCCCCTGCCGCCGTCATGGCTCATACAGGGCTTTGCCTCCGGCGGCAAGACAAGAATGGGCATTCTCCTGCCATCCCGGCGGGATGATGCCCCCCTCCTCCCTCGCCGGTCTGCCCCATGGCAAGGCACCAATGACCGGCGGATGCCGCGCCTGCGCTCCGCAGGCATCCACCATGCGGACAAAGGAGGCGGGATATCCGCCCCTGCCGAAAGGGGCAACGGCCCTTGTTCCCCAAGGATACGCCCGTGATGCGATGCCCGATGCGCCTCCGCAGGCCGGTACCCTCATGCAAGAAGGCCTGCCCATGGCATCTGCCTCCCCCTGCCCGTCGCATGTGCCAAAAGGAACAACATCCCTGTCCCGGAGCGTGCCGCATCGACCTTTTGCCCGGACTGTGCTATGTCGGAAAGACCGTCGCCCAACCGGCGCCCGCCTTCCCGGCCCGCGCACAGCAGGAGAAGTCCATGCCGTCCGATGACTGTCTGAAAAAGCTCTACATAGAACCCACAGCGCGCTGCAACCTGCGCTGCAAGATGTGCTTCCGCAACAGCTGGAAGAACGAGGTCATCGGCGACATGCGGCCGGAGACCTTCCACAAGGCCATGACGACCATGCCCGACAGCGTGGAGACCGTCTTTTTCGGCGGCATGGGCGAGCCCCTGGCCCACCCGGACATCGTGGAGATGGTGCGCACGGCCTCCTCGCTGGGCAAACGCGTGGAACTGCTGAGCAACGGGACCCTGCTGGATGCCCGGCGCACGGCCGAGCTGCTGGATGCCGGTCTGGACATGCTCTGGCTGTCCATCGACGCCCTGGACGACGGCCGCTATGCCCAGATCCGCCGCAACAGCCAGCTGGCGCTGGTCAAGGAACATATCGTGGAGTTCAACCGCCAGCGCGCCCGCCTGGACAGGACCGTGCGTCTGGGCGTGGCCTTCGTGGTCATGAAGAGCAACGCCCACGAGCTGGCCCTGCTGCCCTATTTCTCCACCTATTACAAGGTGAACGAGGTCAACATCTCCAACGTCATCCCCACAGACGAGCATACTGCCTCGGAAGTGCTCTACAACAACGTGGTGGACTGGGGCCTGGGCGACCCCGCGCCCATGGAGAGCTCGCCGCGCATCCACCTGCCGCTCATGGACTGGCAGGATCCGGCGGCCCAGGAAGGCCTGCGCAGCCTGCTCTCCACGTCCATGTGCAGCGTCTACCTGTCCGGCCAGCGCGTCAGCCGGGCGGCCCGGCACTGCCGCTTCATCGACGAGGGCATGGCCTTCGTCAAATTCGACGGCCATGTCAGCCCCTGCATGTCCCTGCTGCGCAACGCCACCCTTTACTGGCGCCAGAAACAGCGCGAGACCCGCAGCCACTTTTTCGGCGATCTGGCGGAACAGGGCCTGGACGAGATCTGGAACGCCCCGGACTATGCCGACTTCCGCCGCCGGGTGCGCAATTTCGAATTCTCGCCCTGCTACCGCTGCAGCCTGTGCGAGAACTGGGAACAGGGCCTTACCGACTGCTTCGGCAACGATGCCCCCACCTGCGGCGGCTGCCTGTGGTCCGAGGGCGTCATCAGCTGTCCGTAGGCAGTATCTTTATGGGGAGCGGGGGATGCCCCCTGCTCCCCGCATCCTGCCATGGCTTGCCCTGCCCCGCGCCCGCCTGTAGCATGGGGCCATGCAGAAACCCGATCCTTCTTCCATCCCGCTCTCGCCCGGTGTCTATCTGTACCGGGACGGCAAAGGCCAGGTCATCTATGTGGGCAAGGCGCGCATCCTGCGCCGCCGCGTGCTCTCCTATTTTCGCCCCGAAGGCCTGCCCGCCAAGACCAAGGCCATGCTGGCCCACGCGCAGAGCATCGAATTCCTGACCACCACCACGGAAAAGGAAGCCCTGCTGCTGGAAGCCAGCCTCATCAAGAAATACCGGCCGCATTACAATATCGTGCTGCGCGACGACAAGCAGTACGTGCTCTTCCGCGTGAACATCAAGCACCCCTTCCCCCGTCTGGAGGTGGTGCGCAAGGCCCGGCGGGACGGGGCCCGCTACTTTGGTCCCTTCACCTCCTCACTGGCCGCCCGCGAGACCTGGAAGCTGCTGCACCGGGCCTTCCCCCTGCGCCGCTGCTCCGACAGGGCCATGAAGAACCGTGTGCGCCCCTGCCTCTATCATCATATGGGTCAGTGCCCGGCCCCCTGCATGGGGCTGGTCACGGCCGAGGACTATTTCGAAGGCGTGCGCCGCGTCTGCGACCTTTTGCAGGGCAAGGCCGATCCCCTGCTCAAGGAACTGCACAGCCGCATGGAAGCCGCTGCGGAAGCTCTGGAATTCGAACAGGCCGCTGTGCTGCGCGACCAGATCCGCGCCGTGGAAAAGACCGTGGAACGACAGGCCACGGTCCTGCCCGGCGGCGGCGACATGGACGTGCTGGGGCTGTTCCAGGCGGAACGGGGCCTGGCCCTGGGGCTGGTCTTCGTACGCGGCGGCGCCATGACCGACGGCCGGGCCTTCTACTGGCCGGGCCTGACCTTCGAGGACGCGCCGGAGCTGCTCTTCTCCTTCGTGGGCCAGTATTACGAACAGCTCACCCCGCCGCCGCGCATCCTGCTGCCCTGGCTGCCCGCAGCCGTGCAGGACACCGATGGGGAGGACGGCGGCACGGACGAGGCCCCCGACGAACGCAGCCTGCTGGAACAGGCCCTTTCAGAGCGGCGCGGCGGCCCGGTGCGGCTGGTGGCGCCGCAGAACCCGGCCGACAACCGTCTGGTGGACGTGGCCCAGTCCAATGCCCGCGAAGAGGCTCGGCGGCGCGAAAAGCTGGAAGAAACGCCCCTGCTGGAACGGCTGGCGCGGGCCCTGCACCTGCCGGACGTGCCCCGGCGCATCGAATGCGTGGACGTGTCCCATACCGGCGGCCGCCAGACCCGCGTGGGCATGGTGGTCTATGAGGACGGCCGCCCCAGCCCCGACCAGTACCGGGCCTATGCCATGCCCGACGGCGGCGACGATTACGGTACGCTTTATGACTGGGTGGCCCGGCGTCTGGAAAGCGGCCCGCCCTGGCCCGACCTAATGCTCATCGACGGGGGCCGCGGCCAGCTGGCCGTGGTGGAACGTGCCCTGAACGACGCGGGCAAGCCGGACTTCTTCCCGCTGGCGGCCATCGCCAAGGCCCGGGACGAGGCAGGCCATGCCGACCGGCGCGCGGGCAACGTGGCCGACCGCATCTTCCTGCCCGGCCGCAGCAATCCCCTGCCCCTGCGCGAAGGCTGCGCGGAACTGCTCTTTTTGCAGAACGTGCGCGACGCCACCCACCGCTTCGCCATCGGCCGTCACCGCAAGGCACGCGGTCAGGCCGCCCTTTCCGGCGAACTCATGCGTCTGCCCGGCATCGGCCCGGCCACGGCGCGCCTGCTCTGGGAGACCTTCGGCAGTCTGGAGGCCATGCGGGCCGCCGGTGTGGACGATCTGCGCCGCCTGCCCGGCATCGGCGCTTCCAAGGCGGCCCTGCTGCACGAGAAGCTGAAAGGCCTGGAGGGCTGAGCAAACGGGATCGCGGATCCCCCATGCCCTGTCCGGCCTCTCCTGATCCGTCACAGAGGGGATCTTTCTGCCGGGGCAATCATGCAGCGGCCCCTGCCGACCGTCCGGTGGGGCGCTGCCGGACGGCGGGACATCCCCAGTACAGCCCCTGTGCCTGCCGGGAGAACGTTCCCAGCTTCGCTAGTCCCGTTTCCGGCCATCAGGCCGGATTTTCCTGCCCAAGCTGCATCTCGTGACATTTGCGCCAGAGCGTGGACTTGGAGATGCCGAGCATCCGTGCGGCCTTGTCCTTGTTGTGCCCGGCCAGTTCCAGCACCCGCGCGATATGCTGCCGTTCCACCAGCCGCAGTTCCATGGGCATGTCCTTCGCCTCCTGCTGGGGCGGCCTGGCTTGCTGGTCCGGGACCCGGAAGGCGAAATCGAGCGGCATGCCCAGCTTGGAGATGACCACGAGCCGCTCGATGACGTTGCGCAGCTGCCGCACGTTGCCGGGATAGTCATGATCCCGCAATCGACGGATCAGGGCGGGCGTCAGCCGGAAGTTGTGCTGGTGCACCCTGTTGAATTCCGCCACGAATTTCGAGGCGATGGGGGCTATATCCTCCGGGCGCTCCCGCAGCGGCGGGATGATGAACTCGAACACGCTGAGCCTGTAATACAGGTCCTTGCGGAAGGCCCCCTGCTCCATGAGTTGCCGCAAACGGCCATTGGTGGCGCAGATGACGCGCACGTCCACGCTCACCGATTCCTCGGAGCCGATGGGGATGAAGGTCCTGTCCTCCAGGAATTTGAGGATCTTGGTCTGTGCCGACTGGGAAAGCTCGTTGACCTCGTCCAGAAAGATGGTCCCCCCGTGCGCGAGCTCGAAATACCCTTTCTTGCCTTTTTTGTTCGCCCCGGTGAACGCACCGCCATAATAGCCGAACAGTTCGCTCTCGATCAGCGTTTCCGGGATGGTGGCACAGTTGAAGCTGATGAAGGGCTTGTCCCGGCGCGGACTGGCATCATGGATGGCCGCCGCAAGGACGCTTTTTCCCGTGCCGGTGTCCCCATAGATGATGAGCGTGGAATTGCTCGCCGCCACGCCTTTCATATAGGCGATGGTCTCTTTCAGACGCGGTGAATTGGTGACGAAGCCGTCGAAGGTGAACGTGTTCAACCTGGCGACCGAAGGCGCCCGGTTGTCTTCGGACACATAGCAGCACGAAGCCACATTCTTTTCCGTATTCCCCACATAATTGATGATATAGTGGAGCTTTCCTGAAGCGGTGCGTATCGTCCCGTAGGAATTCATCCCTTTTTTCACAAGACGGGCATTTGCGATGATTTTTTTCTTCGATGCGCTGTCTATCTTTATCGTGTCTGATATGATATTGTTATTAAAGTCAAATACGATAGAGTTTACCTTATATATCTCTTCCGGTGCTTTCTGGACGATCTCTTTGGTATCGAATATCTCCATCAGTTTGATGGCATCGGAAAATACCGATTCCACAGTCGAAAACTCCGTGAGCAAGGGAATGCCTATGGCACCGAAACGGGCGGCATAGGCCGTGGCTCGCGGTGTGCCGGCGATGATCCTGAAGCCGTCGTCCGTGATGGTCTTGCAGATGTTCTCCACCTCGGAAGCGCTTGTTATCCTGTAGAATTTGATGAATACGTCCTTGCTGATGATGCCGCTGATGAACTTTGAGGTGTTCATGGTCGCACCAAAGCCGACAACGGCGATCCTGTTCCCGTATTCGAGGGCTTTTGTCAGCATGGAGAGGCGGTCACAATCTGTGATGGGGATCTCAAGGATGTAAGAATCCCTCAGATTGAGCTGATTTTTGATCATCGTTGCCGTTTCACCACGGCTGATGATGATCTTGCATCCTTCATCGATCAGTTTTTGCGTCAGAGGGATCGCCTCATCGCATAACGCATTATAGATATCAAAATCTATATCGTGCAAAGACTTCATCCGCTCGAACATGGCGCCCAGCTCCGGGTAAGGAGCGATCACAGCGATGGGTTTCATGATGCCTCCAGGGACGGGATTCTTTGTGGTTCATATTGAACAAAATAGTTTTAAAATGAAATATCTTGGGGGCATTTTTTCATAAAAAAAATTTTTCATCAACAAAATAAACTAGTTAAATATTGGCACGGACTTTGCTGTAGAAAGGGCAACAAATACCCGACGCAAGGAGGAACTCATGAACCATGCTCTTGTAGTCAACAGCAATGACAACGTTGCCAACGCACTCGACGACATACCGGCCGGCGAGCAGTTCGCTTTCTCGGTAGGAAAGGACTCATATACCCTCACCGCTATCGACAATATAAAGTTCGGTTTCAAGGTCGCCATCAAAAAAATCCAGAAAGGAGAGCAGATCATCAAATACGGCTGCGTCATCGGTGTCGCATCACAAGATATCGAACCTGGACAGTCCGTCCACATCCACAATGTCGAAGGTACCCGCGGCCGCGGCGACAAGAAGGGGGACTAGCATGAAATTCTGGGGATTCGTACGCGAAAACGGCAAAGTGGGCATCCGCAACCATGTCCTTGTGGTGGGCATCACCCGCAACGTCGCGACACTGGCCTATATGATCGCCAGCTCCGTGCGCGGCACGCGCCTGTATGTGGGCCCCAACGAAAACGGGCGCAGTCGTGATGACCGTGAGACCATGGCCCGGGTCATCACCGGCCTGGCCAAAAACCCCAACGTGGGCGGCGTGCTCCTGGTGGGCAACAAGCCTGATGGCGGCTATGCCGAATTCACCTACGAAAACATCGTGGAAAACATCATGGCCTCCGGCAAGCCCGTGGAGACCCTTTTCATCAGCCGTGACGGCGGCCATGCCGCCTGCATCGGCCTCGGCATCCAGAAAGCCCGCCATCTGGCCGAACTGTGCAGTGCCCAGCGCCGCGAGGAAGTGGACTGGGGCAAACTGTGCATCGCGGTCAAATGCGGCTATTCCGACGCTACGTCGGGCATGGCCGGCAACCCCGTCATCGGCTATGTCTTCGACCGCCTGTGCGATGCCGGCGGTACGGCCATTTTCTCGGAAACCACCGAAGTCATCGGCGCCGAAGAGATCGTCGCCCGCCGTTTTGCCGATGCCGGACAGCGCGATGTCTTCCTTTCCTGCGTGCGCAAGGTCGAGGAAGAAGCCAAGGCCACCGGCCAGGACATCCGCAGCATCAATCCCATCCCCGCCAATATCGAAGCCGGCCTGACCACTCTGGAAGAGAAGTCCCTTGGTGCCATCGCCAAGGCCGGCACCAAGCCCATCATGCAGTGCGTGCGCTACGGTGAAAGCCCCTCTGCCCCGGGCCTGAACTACATGGACTCCTGGATGTCCTCGTCCGCCCTGTTCGCGGGCTTCTCCTCCGCAGGGGCAGTGCTCAACATCTTCCAGTTCGGCGGCGGCGCCATGCCCGACAAGTGCATGATGCCGGTGGCCGATACCGGCGTCGTGGCCCCCATCCTTTTCGCCACGGGCAACCCCCGCGCCTATGACCACGGCAAGCTGGAGATCGATTTCAACTCCGGCGTCGTCATCTCGGAAAAAGCCAGCATCGAGGAGACCGGGGAAAAGCTCATCCGCCATATCTGCGACATTGCCTCCGGCAGGATGACCAAAGTCGAGACCCTCAATGTGCGCGAACCGGTGGAGCTCTATCTGCAGGGACCCTGCCTGTAGCCATGCTCCACGGCGGTAGCGGACATCCCCGGCTCCTCCTCTCTCCCTTGCCGTAAGGATGTCCGCTACGCCAGCCGGCAAGGGGCCGGCCCCCTGCCGGCCCCTTGCCCCAGACATGAACGCCGGAACGCCCCTCCGGCAAGGAACCATTGATGAACAAGGCTGATTCCTCCCGTGCCCTGCTGATCCTCGCCCTGATCTGCACCGCCTACCTGCTGATCCCCTTCCACAGGATGACCCCATCCATCATGTCCGCCGCCATCATGTCCGAAACGGGCATGGGGCCGGTCATGATCGGCTTCCTGTCCTCCATCCTGTTCCTGACGTTCGGTATCATGCAGATGGTCGGCGGGCTCCTGGTCGACAGCTATGGCCCGCGCAGGATCCTGCCCTGCTTCCTGCTGGCGGCGACGGCGGGCACCGCCCTGTTCGCTCTTTCCACCTCTGCCCCCGGTCTGCTGCTGGGCCGGGCGATCATCGGTTTCGGGACGTCCGTCATCTTCGTTTCCGGCCTGAAGCTTTTCAACGCCTGGTTCCCGCCCACGGTCTATGCGCGCCTGAACGGCCTGCTGCTGGGCATGGGCGGCCTGGGGCTCGTCATCGGCTCCGGCGGCATGGGGTACCTGTGTGACGGCCTGGGCTGGCGGACGAGCCATCTGATCGTGGCGCTCATCACTTTTTGCTTTGCCCTCGCACTGGCCTGGATCGTCCGGGATACGCCCGGGCACGCCAGCCGCCCTACCCCTGCAGGCAGGGCCGGGGCTGCCCCCCTGGCCCTGCTGGGACACATACTGCGCAACCGGCAGTTCCTGTTCATCGCCGGCTGGTTCTGCTGCCAGTTCAGCCTGCACAATGCTTTCGGCGGGCTGTGGGGAGGCCAGTACCTGCGGGCCATCCACCATCTGGATACGGTCACCACGGGCAACGTGCTGAACATGCTGGGCATAGGCACCCTCCTCGGTTCGCTGGCCAATGCCTGGCTGTGTGACCGTTTTTTCCGCACGCCGCGCACCATGATGCCCATAGCCGCGGCAGCGTATGTCCTGCTTTTTGCCGTCCTCATCTTCTGGGGCGCCGGCTTCTCCATCCCCGTCCTGTGCGCCTGGTTCTTCCTGCTCGCCTTTTTCGGGATGGGCTCGCTGTCCGCGGGTTTTGCCTGCATGCCGGGCATCTTCGGCAGCGCGCTGTTGGGAACCGCCAGCGGTCTGCTCAACACCCTGCCTTCCCTGGTCGTCCTGCTCCTCCAACCCCTGACGGGGCTGATCCTGGCAAGCTGCGGCGATGCCGGGGGCAGCTATGGCCCGCACGACTATGCGGTGGCCCTGTCGCTCTACCTTGTCCTGTCGGTCGTCTCGCTGCTGTGTGCGCTTGCCGCCTGGGGCCGCCCTGAACAGCGGGAATCCTAAAATGAAACTTTTCTATCCAAAATGAAACACATCAAAAGGTAGGGAATTATAAAAATAGTATTCTATTTTGCCATGTTACAAAAACAGCCAATCTGGCCCGATATTTGCTGTTCAAATTACAAATCCATCAAGGAGGCAATGATATGAAGAAAAATCTTTTCTGCATCCTGGTCGCGGCACTCATGCTGTGGGGGCTCCCGGCACATGCCGGTGACAACTGGCCGGAAAAAAGCATTCAGGTCATCGTCCCCTGGGCTCCCGGTGGTGGCAGCGACCTTTCCGCCCGTATCGTCATGGACAAGGTAGCGAATATCCTCGGCCAGCCCGTGGTCATCACCAACATCTCCGGTGCTGCCGGCCTGAACGGGGCCCTGCGCGTCAACCGTGCGGCTCCTGACGGTTACACCATCCTGTGGGAACACCCCGCCAATCTGGCCATCGCCCCCGTCATCGGCAAGGCCAAGTATACCTGGAAAGACTTTGAGATGGCCTGCTCCATCGGTACCAGCGACATCGCCATCTTCGTCAAGAAGGACGCCAAGTGGAACTCCATGAAGGAAGTCATCGATGACATCAAGGCCAACCCCGGCAAGATCAAGTGGAGCCTGGGCGTCAACTCCGCCTCCCACTTCACCTTCCTGGCCATCAGCGAATCCATGGGCGGCCTGAAGATCATGCAGATCCCCGGCGCCGGCGACAAGACCCGTATCATCAACGTCATGGGCGGCGTGTGCGACATCACCACGGCCGGTTATGCCGCCGTCGCCCCCTATGTGGAATCCGGTGACGTGAAGATCCTGGCCATGGCTTCGCCCCAGCGCAGCGCCCTGGCCCCCCAGTATCCTACCCTGATCGAACAGGGCATCAACGCCGAAAGCGTCTTCCTCTATTCCGCCGAATTCCCCAAGGGGACTCCCCAGGCCATCATTTCCAAGTTCCAGGCCGCCGTCCAGAAGGCCCTGCAGGATCCTGAAGTCGTCGAACTGCTGAAGAAGCAGGGCATCGTGGCCCAGTACAAGGACAGCGCCGCCACCAACGCTGTGTGGGAAAAGGAATCCGCCCTCTACCTCCGCCTTGCCAAGGCCAACAAGATGATCCGCTAACCGCCGGGCCGGGAGCCCAGGCTCCCGGCCTTTTCCCCCTGCCCCCGCAGGGCCGTATCCAACGTTCAAGGCCAGGAGGCCGTTATGCACATCGTCAACAAAAGGGATTTCTTAGCCTCGATCGTCCTGCTGCTCGGGATGCTGGGATTCTATGTGGAATCCACCCGCATCGATACCCAGGGCGGCGTCGATCTTGGTCCTCTGTTCTTCCCGCACCTGATGGTCATCGTCATCGCGATCCTGTCCGTGGCTCTTTTGTTCAAGAGCATCTCCTTCTCGCCCGCAAGCGAAGAAAAGAAGGCAGCACCGGAAAAGATATTCTGCACAACGAAAGATCAGACCGTATTCATCGCTCTTTTCTTCATCTATCTTATCGCACTTCCCTATGCCGGCTATATCCCTGCTACTCTCATCTATCTTATCGTCAATATGATCTATCTCGGCCAGCGAGGCAGTACGAAGTGGTATATCATCTACATCTGTTCCACGATCGGCATGACGGCATTCATCTACTACATCTTTGCTAAGGTCATGCTTCTGTTCCTTCCCTAATCTTCCGCACAGGACGGCACGGGGCACGCCCCTGCTGTCATTGCCCTGGCTGCAAACATCATGATCCCGAATTCCGCTGCTGCATGACGAGTCCGGGACAAGGAGCTGCTATGCTTTCACAATTAGGCGCAATCATAGGCAACTTTGATTTATTTACCATCATGCTGATGGTTTGCGGGGTTTTCGGCGGCCTGATCATCGGCGCTCTTCCCGGACTGACTTCCACCATGGCTGTGGCCCTGCTGGTGCCCATCACCTACGGCATGGACGTGAACCACGGCCTGATCCTGCTGGTGTCCGTCTATATCGGCGGCATCGCCGGCGGCCTGGTCTCGGCCTCGCTGCTGAACATCCCCGGCACGCCCGCCAGTGTGGCCACCACCTTTGACGCATACCCCATGGCCAAGAAAGGCCTGGCCGGCAGGGCCCTGTCCTACGGCGTTTTCTCGGCCTTCCTCGGCGGTATCTTCTCCTTCTTCTGTCTGGTGCTCCTGGCGCCTCCGTTGAGCACCTTTGCCCTGGACTTCGGCCCCTGCGAATATTTCTCGCTCGTGCTGTTCACCCTGAGCTGCATCGTCTCCATTTCCCACAAGTCGCTGATCAAGGGCTTCATCTCTGCCGCACTGGGCCTGCTGCTTTCCTGCGTGGGCCTGAGTGAGACCGACGGCATGCCGCGTTTCGACTTCGGCATCGCCGACCTCCAGTCCGGCTTCAGCGTCATGCCGGTGCTCATCGGTATGTTCGCCGTCTCGCAGATCCTGATCGAGGTCCGCAGCATCCGCGAACCCTACACCATCATGAACGCCACCTTCACGCAGCGTGAATTCTGGCGTGTGGCCCTGGACGTGCTCCGCCAGTGGAAGAACGTCATCCGCTCCGCCCTGATCGGTACGGGCATCGGCATCCTGCCCGGCGTGGGCCCCGGCCTGTCCAATATCGTGGCCTACTCCCAGGCCAAGGCCGCGTCCAAGGAACCCGAGACCTTCGGTACCGGCAACCCCAACGGCATCATCGCTTCGGAAGTGGCCAGCTGCGCTTCCACCGGCGGTGCCATGATCCCGCTGCTGACGCTGGGCATCCCCGGCGACGCCACCACCATGATGATGCTCGGCGCCTTCATGCTGCAGGGCCTGCAGCCTGGTCCCCTGCTGATGCGCGACAATCCCGAGCTGATCATGCTCATCTACCTGGCCTTCTTCATCAGCGTCATCCTCATGCTGCTGATGCTCATCTACGGCATCCGCCTTATGGTGAAGGCCCTGAGCCTGCCGCGCGAGATCCTCTTCCCCATCATCGTGATGCTCTGCGTCATCGGCTGCTACGCCCTCAACAGCAGCATGTTCGACGTCTGGGTCTTCTTCGGCATGGGCATCCTGGGCACGGTCATGGCGGCGCTCAACTTCCCGCTCCTGCCGCTGGTGCTGGGCCTCATGCTGGGCCGCATGGCGGAAAGCCAGCTGCGCATCAGCATCACGCTGGGCCATGGTACGCCCGCGGCCTTCCTGGACAGCCCCATCGCCATGTTCTTTATCGCCATCTCCATCCTGTCTGTGGCCTACTCCCTCTACAATATGCGCAAGAAGGCCGCGAAGTAACGGGAAAGGGACAGTTTTCGAACCGATTTTGAACCGTACACGCGCCCTCTGGTCACGGTACGTATAAAGGAGAACATCATGAAGATCGTTAGCGTCGACGTCATGCAGGTGCCCAGCGGCAACGCCGGGGCATCCCGCGGCGACTGGTCCCCCGTCATCGTACGCATCAACACCGATGAAGGCATCAGCGGTTTCGGCGAAGTCGGCCTCGCCTACGGCAAGGGCTGGCGTGCCGGTCTGGGGATGGTGCAGGACTTCGCCGAGGTCATCATCGGCGAAGACCCCATGAATATCGAACACATCTGGGAGACCATCTTCCGCAAGACTTTCTGGGGCATGGGCGGCGGTACCGTGGTCTATGCCGGCATGAGCGGCATCGACATCGCCCTGTGGGACATCAAGGGCAAGGCCCTGAACCAGCCTGTGTGGCAGCTGCTGGGCGGCAAGACCAACGACAACCTGCGCGTCTACGCCAGCCAGTTGCAGTTCAACTGGGGCACCAAACTGGACAAGCAGAAACTCATCACCCCCGAAGAATACGCGGAGGTCACCCGCGTTGCCATGGCCGAAGGCTATGATGCCATCAAGGTGGACCCCATCATCTTCAGCAACCAGCCTGACGGCAAGGGCCCCTGGAAGATCACCGGTCCGCTGGAGCACAAAGTCATCAAGACCGTCTATGACCGTGTGGCCGCCATGCGCGAAGCCGGCGGCGACGATCTGGACATCATCATCGAGAACCACTCCAACACCGACACCACCTCGGCCATCCAGATGGGCAAGGCGCTGGAGGACCTGCGCATCTTCTACTTCGAGGAGCCCTGCCATCCCCTCAACGTCCAGAACATGGTGGAAGTGAAGAACCGGGTGAACATCCCCATCGCCTCCGGTGAACGCATCTACACCCGCTATGGCTACCGGCCCTTCTTCGAGGCCCGCGCCCTGCAGGTCATCCAGCCGGACATCTGCCTGTGCGGCGGCATCACCGAAGCCAAAAAGATCTGCGACATGGGCCACGCCTATGACTGCGCCGTGCAGATCCACGTCTGCGGCAGCCCCATCTCCAAGGCGGCCGCCCTGCAGATCGAAGCCGTCATCCCCAACTTCCTCATCCACGAGCACCATCAGCGCGCCCTGAACCCCGAAAGCCGCGAGACCTGCCTCTATGACTACCAGCCGGTCAACGGCCGCTACGCCATCCCGGACAAGCCCGGCATCGGCCAGGAACTGACGCCCGAGACCATCAAGAAGTGCAACATCATCACTGTGACCCGTTCCAAGAAATACATGTAACCGCACCGGGGACAGGGGGCCCGGGCCCCCTGTCCCCTCCTTTTTCCTGAGGTCGCTCCATGGACAGCAGCATCGCCACTTTCAGACCGCGCAGCTTCAAGCTCGTCTCTCCCGTCACGATCCCCGCCTTCACCGGTGTCCGGCTGCGTCCCCCGTCCGCACCGGCCTGTGCCGATGTCGAAAGCCTGGCACAGGCAAAGGTCATGGGCTCCCCATCCCTGCGGGCCCTGCCTTCCGGCGCCCGCGTGGCCGTGGCCGTGGGCAGCCGGGGCATCGACCGGCTCCCCCTGCTGGTACGCGGCTGCATCACGGCCCTGCGCGGTATGGGGCTCACGCCGTTCATCGTGCCCGCCATGGGCAGCCACGGCGGTGCCGATGCCGAAGGACAGCGCATGCTGCTGCATCACCTGGGCGTCACGGAGGAGAGCGTCGGGGCTCCGGTCGTCTCCTCCATGGAAACGGTGGACCTGGGCTGCGTTGCCCCCGGCGTGAACTGCCACATTTCCCGTGATGCCTTTGAAGCCGATGCCATCATGACCGTGGTCAGGGTCAAGGCCCATACCAATTTCACGTCAGACATCGAAAGCGGCCTGTGCAAGATGCTCACCGTGGGCCTCGGCAAGGATCTGGGCGCCAAGAATGCCCATATCTACGGCCGCAAGGGGCTGGTGGAATACATCCCCCGCCTGGCCGAACACATGATCGCCCATGCGCCTGTGGCCTTCGGGCTGGCCGTGGTGGAAAATGCCGAGAGCCGCATCTGCCTCGTGGAAGGCGTCGAAGCCGCGGACATGCTCAAGGCCGACCGGGAACTGCTGGCCAGGGCCAAGAAACTCAAGGCCGTGCTGCCCTTCGAACAGCTGGACATGCTGGTCGTGGAAGAGATCGGCAAGGACATCAGCGGCACCGGCATGGATTCCAAGGTCGTGGGCCGGGTAGGCTTCGGCGAGCCCTACGGGCACCCCTTCATCAATACCATCGCGGTCCTGCGCGTGACGGCCGCCTCCGGCGGCAACGGCATCGGCATCGGCATCGCGGACGTGACCACGACAGAGACCATCAACGGTCTGGATCTGGAAGCCATGTGGATCAACGCCCTTACCTCCTGCTGCATGGATCGCGTCAAGCTGCCCCCGGCTTTCGCCAGCGAACGGGAGGCCATCCAGGCCGGTCTGAAGATCTGCTGGCAGCCCCGGACGGAATTTGTCCGGGCAGCCGTCATCCGCTCCACGCGTGACCTCGGACACATCCTCCTGACCCGCCCCCTGCTGGACGAACTGCGCGCGACGCATCCCGACATGCTGGGGGACATCTGGAAGGAAGAAAGCCCGCTCGTCTTCGACAGCACGGGACATCTGAATATTTCCTGGCCTGAAGCCTGACCGGGTCCGCCCTGATCCCGGTCCCGCCATCGCCCTGGATCCCTGCTCCCGCCAGCCGTAGCGGCAGACAGGCCTCCTTCTCCCGGGCCTCCCGGTGCATCTCCTCGCCCCATCCTCACCGGGCCGGCCCGGAGCCGTCTGCCGGATACGAAACGGCCCCGGAACATCCGTTCCGGGGCCGTACTTCGTCCATAGGGGTCCGGCGGGACAGCCTCCCGCCTTCCGTATTACAAGGTCACCTTGCTGTTGGCTTCACGCATCTTGCGCACGGCTTCCGCCAGCGCATCGCCATTGAGCACCATCTCCATCATGCCTATCTGCTCTTCCCACTTCTGGGGATCGGCCTCGGCCTTCATCTCGGGTTCCAGCACATGATAGACGCAGAGCCCCAACGAGGCTCCTGCCAGGGGTCCGGCAAAGGTGGGGTCGCCCATGGTGACGGTCTCGGCATAGATTTCGGCCCCTTCGGGATCCGAAGAACCAAGAACGACGATCAGGTCCTCCACACCGTACTTCTCAGCAGCGTCCTTGACGCGCTGCTGATTTTCCAGATCCATGGCACCGGCGGCGGTTCAGACGAAACATTCGGTGGCAGAGAACAGCACCTCTGCGCCCGAATTGGCGAACACATCTGCCATGGCCGGGCCGGGGATACCGTCCCGCTCACCCAGCAGCAGAAGCTTCTTGCCCTTGAGCTTGCTCATGATATTACCTCAACATGTTTGTATGTAGTGATCGCATGACAGTCGCACAGCACGACGGCGGCGTTCACAGCAGCTTTTCGGCTTCTTCCCTGATGCTCTCGATGGAGACGCCCTCTCCCGTCAGGCGGGCCGTGTTTTCGCCCCCCTTGTAGAACAGGATGGTGGGGACGGCCATGACGCGCAGCCCGATCACCAGGCGGCGGTTTTCAGCCACGTTGAGCTTGCAAAACTTGATGCGGCCTTCAAATTCTCCGGCCAGCTTCTCGACCTCGGGCATCAGGGCCAGACAGGGACCGCACTGCGGCCCCCAAAGATCCACGACGCAGGGCATATCGCTTTGCAGGACTTCAGCCTCGAAATTTTCCTTGTTCACGCTGATCATGGGTTCACCTCGTCTCGGGATTGACAGAATGCTATGCTTTACAGATAGCCCGCGTCCGTAAGGAGCTGCCGCGCAGCATCCCGGCTGTGGGCGGGCAATTTGATGACAGGCCCCGTGCAGCCCATGGCCGCCTCGGCGTAGATGTCGTTCCGCCACAAACAGTGGACGGCCGCCTCAAGATCCAGCACGTCGATACCGTGCAGTTCCGCATCGGTGGGGACGGCCGGCGGCGGCCCGGCCTCTTCCTGCACAGGTGCGGGAGCCAGGGCCGCGATCTCAGCTTCCAGGCCCGCAGCAGCGGCAAGGCGGAACTCCTCCCGGATCTTCCCGGGCAGACCTGCCCGCACCGCCCGGGCCGTATAGAGCAGCGCCCCGGTGATGACCGGCGCACCCGACGCTCTGGAAACGATGCTGATGACCTTGTCCCAGCCTTCGCCCACAGAGGGCCCATAGCCCCAGCCGCAGGTCTCACGGCTCCCCCCGGACGTGAAGGATGCAAAGACCTTCATGAGGGCATTCCCGGTCAGGGTATCCGTGACGCAGACATCCACGGCCCCGCACAGCAAATCGTTGCCGCGCAGCAGGGCGCCGCCGTCCCGGCGGATGCTCTCGCCCAGCCGCACGGGATAGCCCTTGTCCACCATGTGCGACAGGGCACGGACCACCTGGGGAGCAGCCTCCAGGTTCAGCACTCCCAGCACCGGCAGCGGCAGGCCCAGGGCCCTGGCCACACCGGCACCGAGGACCGCATTGCGGAGCATGGCCTCGGCCCGCCGGGGAGCGCTCATGCCCGTACTGGACGCCATGAACATGGGGCGGCCGCTGGCGGGGCAGCGCATGCGGCCTATGGTGGTCACGCCCATGGGGAAAGGATAATGCAGTGCCACGGCGCCCTCGATCCTGCCCTCGTCGAGGAGGGATTCCATGACGGCCGCAGCAGCATCGCCGCTGTTTTCCGTCTCCTGCCAGTCCAGGCCGTCGGGCAACGTCCCGTCAGGCAGCGGGCCTATGCCCGTGATACGCAGGGCGGGATCGGCTTCCATGGCGTCCCGGGCCGCGCAAAGGAATTCCTGGAGAGGCAACTCGCTGCCGGCGGCCATCAGGCCGAGGCGGCAGGGCTTCTTCCCGCATCGGGCCCGCATGACGACCTCTTCAAGGGCCTTGCCGATGGCGGCACGCGTATTGTCTTGCCTAGCCATAGGGCCTCCTATGCCTTCTGGAGGGTGACGGCCAGATCTTCCAGTGCGCCCAGCAGGACTTCCAGCACGTCCTCTCTGCCGGGGGCCCCCTGGTCCGCCTGCCTGTCACAGGGCCGTTCCATGATGAAAGAGGCACCGTCGGCCAGGTTCGTCAGGCGCCCGAGGAAGAGGCTCCCCTTGCCGATGATCATGGCCCGCCGCAGCGTCCCGGCCCTGAAAGCTTCCAGAGCATGGCCCACATAGGGGACGCCGGAGGGGATGTGCCCCTGGGTCGCGACGAAACCCGGCATGCCGCGCTCCGCCACGAAGCGGCCAAGATCCTCACGGGCAAGCTGGCCCTTCATGACGGCCAGGGCCGCGATCATCTTGTAGTTGGCTTCCGGCACGTTGCCCGCGCCTGCCGGGAGGGTTATCTCCGCGTTGTGCAGCTCGGGCGCATACTTGTCCACATCGGTGAGCGTGAGGCCCGCGCGGGCGAGCGGCTCGAAAGTCAGGGCGGTGGTGATGGCCTGCGGCGCGGCACCGGCAGCCACGGAATGCTTGCCCAGGCAGTCCAGGCGGATGACCGGGCACGTCCCGTCATCGGTCGTGAGCAACAGGGCGAAGCTGCCGATGCAGTTTTCCAGCGGGACGGTCCCCTTCCTGATGTGGTCCCGGGCGTTCATGTACAGCTTGGGCACCGAACCGCCGCTGATGACGGCCACATTGGCCCGTGTCCCGCTAGCCACCATGCTGGCGGCGGCGATGACCGAAGCCACGGGCCCGGCACAGAAGCCCCGGATGTCGAAGCCGCTGGCATTGCCGCAGCCGCAGATCTCGGCAACGGCCTTGGCCATGTTGCCGCCGCCGCGTTGCAGGGCGTCGCCCACGGCTTCTTCAGAACATTCCACCACAAAATCTATGTCGCCGGGCGCAAGGCCGGCGTTCCTGATCAGATGGAGCAGGGACAGCACGCCGCTGGCCTTGCAGGCCAGGTTCTCCAGCATGATGTCGGCGGACAGGTTATCGTCCGTGTCATGGGCGCGGCGGCAGCAGCCCACGACCCGGCCTTCATGATAGAGCGGCAGGGCATGGTGCTGTTCCACCATCTCCGCGATCTCCGCGGCCGGATGGCCCTTTTCCAGACGTCCCAGCTGTTCCGGCCCCAGCACGGGATCCCGGGCAAGACGCTGGGCGATCCGGGCGGCAAAGCCTTCTTCCAGCCAGATGAGGTCGAAGACGTCACAGATGTCCATGAGCCCGAGCAGCTCGTCCTCGGGCATGATCTCGCCGAACTTTCCGAAGCGGGCAGGCTCGCAGGGATGTTCCGTCCAGGGACGGGGCGCTGCCTGCAGCTCATCGATGCTCATGGCGCCGATATAGGTCTTGTTGGGCGCGTAGGCCTGCGCCTGTTCATAGGTCTGGGCCTGCGCCTCCAGCGCCTGCAAAAAGCCCGGATCACGCCCGGAGCGGCGTTCCTGGACCGGCGTCCCGCCATAGTGCAGCGCCAGCTCGGGAGCAAAATTCAGGCAGTAGGCCGTGGCCTTGATGCCGACAGTATTCATGGTGCCTTCCTTGTTTCCGTTGGGAAGTTTGCGACAGAGCCGTCCTTACGGGCGGCAGGCGGCTCAGCCGTGCAGATAGCCGTAGGCGGCCATGGCGGCCCGGGCCCCGTCCCCCGCCGCGGTGATCACCTGCCGCAAGGGGGTGTCCCGTACGTCGCCCGCGGCAAAGATGCCGGGGACGGACGTGCGCATGCTCTCGTCCGTGACGATCCAGCCGCCTTCCTTCGTCTGCAGCAGGCCCTCTTCCAGAAATTCCGTATGGGGAAGCGTGCCGATGAAGATGAAGACCCCGCTGACGGGGATGCAGCGCTGTTCACCGCTCTTGACGTTCCTGACCCGGATCTTTTCGACGATATCACTGCCCTCGATGGCTTCGAGCACGCTCTCCATGACCGGAACGATCCGGGGATTGGCCAGTGCCCGCTCCACAGCGAGGCTGTCGGCCCGGAAGGTGTCGCGCCGGTGGACGAGATAGACCCTGGAAGCGAAACCGGTAAGATACACGGCCTCCTCCACGGCGGTATTGCCGCCACCGATGACGGCGACTTCCAGCCCTTCAAAAAAAGCGGCATCGCATACGGCACAATAGGATACGCCAAGACCGGTATACTTGCCCTCACCGGGGCACCCCTGCCTGCGAAAACCCGCACCGCTGGCGATGATGACGGCCCGGGCCGCGATCCGGCTGCCGTCCTTGAGTTCGATGACCTTGTCATCGCCGCAACAGGACAGCTTCTGCACGGAACCGGTCATGAACCGGGGCGCAAAGCTCAGGGCATGTGCCCGGAGCGCCTCGGCAAGGGAAGCCCCGGTGGCTTCGGGCAGACCGGGATAGTTCTCGATCCTGCTGGTCGTCAGGATCTGCCCACCGGGGCGCCCCTTTTCCAGGACGAGGGTCTCGATACCCGCGCGTCTGGCGTAGATGGCGGCCGAAAGACCGGCAGGACCTGCACCTATGATGACAAGCTCATGTCTTTCCATGAAAGCCTCATTGGTTTGCTGGCCGTGCCGGGCAGGACGGAGGAGATGTGGTACCCGGCACGACCGTGGGGAGGTGGAGGAGCATGGCGCGGACAGCCCCGCGCAGTGATCACAACAGGAAGGTAAGGAACGGCATGATCAGCGTCAGTGCCAGGACCCACCACAACAGGTGCCGGAAGGTCTTGTCGTAGTCTTCCGCCTCGGACAGGATGAGCGCCCCGCCGATATGGAAGGGACTGGCGCACATGACCACCAGGCAGGCCGACAAGACGCCCAGCGAGATGCTGTTGGCCAGGATAGCCGTGGAACCGGCCATGGACTTTACGGCCACGGGGATGACCAGACCGAGGACAGCAATGGAAGAGGATTCGAAGTTGGCCAGGATGGTGCCCACGATGGCGACGCTGAAGCGCACAAGGGACGGATCTTCCATGCTGGCAAGGTAGTCACCGATGACCCGCAGCACACCCAGCTTTTCCAGCAGGCCCACATAGATGAGGACGCCGGCGATCATGATGGCGATGCCCCAAGGGAGCTTGCTCAGGGCGGCCTTGGACTTGATGCGGAAAGCGATCTGCAGGACCATGCCGATGGTGAAGGCGGTCAGGCCCACGTCATACTTGAGGAGCGCCAGCACGATGAACAGGATCATGCCGATGAAGGAACAGATCTGGTACGGCGTCAGGGGCCCGGTGGCCTCCTGCCCTTCTTCCCCGCTACGGTTCTGCTGCACGGGACGGCGGATCAATTCCATACCGCCGAAGACGAAGAAGGCGACCACGGCCACGGCGATGGCGACCACGCCCTGCGAGAGGAAAAGCCAGGTCGGGTCGATGGGGATGCCCGCATGCGCGGCCTGTTCGGCCACAAGGTTGCCCCAGGGATTGAACAGGGTGAAACCGCCCACGCACGAGCCCTGGATCAGGATGATCCCCATCATGGTCGGGCTGATACGCTCACGCTTGGCGATCTCCAGGGCCACCGGCACGGTGATGGCGAAGGCCGCGGCCGGCAGGGCACCCACAGCGCAGATGAGGGCTGCCAGTACGTGGATGATCCAGGGCAGGAGGTAGACCCGGCCCCTGGCCAGTGCCACGGCCTTCTTGACGATGATGCCCGCAAAACCGCTCTCCTGCACATGGTTCCACAGATACATGACCCCCAGGACCAGCAGGACGAGCTTGGCCGGGAAGGCGGCGTACAGTTCCTTGAGGGGCAGGCCGGTGAACAGGGCCAGCAGGAAGCTGGCCGGGATCATGATCAGCCCGAGGTTGATGTGCTGCCAGAGGCTCAGGCCGAAGACGAAGGCGAGCCAGACCAGTGCGTATATTTGCAGAGTAGTCATGGGATCCCCCACAAAGGTTGCTGATTATGGATGACTGGGACCGGAAGCCGGCTGGCTGATGGCCTGCAGGGCCTTCAGGACAAGGCCCCTGCGCAGCTTCTTTTCCGCAGCGGCATCGAGGGAAGGATTGCCCACCGGGAAGGGGATGCCCTCCCCGGGGACGATGCGGGGAACGCCGATGGAGGCAGCGATGGAAGTGATGGTGCAGATCTGGGCGGTAGGGATGCCCAGGCGTTCGATTTCCTTGGTGATCGTTGCGCCGCAACGAGTACCGGTGCCTCAGGTGGAGGTGAGGATGACCCCCTGCACGTTGTCCGCCTTCAAAGCGGCAGCGATGGCCTTCCCGAATTCCTTGCTGTTGTTGTAGGAGGTGCCGTTGCCCGTGGTGGTGAAACAGTAGTCGGCCAGCTCGCCGATGACGCCCTCGGCCACCAGTTCACGGCAGACATCGAGGGGCAGCAGCCTGCACGGCGCGGCATTGACGAAGGCATTGTTGTACCCGCCATGGACGGTCTGGAAGGATTCCGGCGCAAGGGTCTGGAGCCCCTCCAGCGACAGCCGCAGGTACTTGCTCGCCCGGGACGATTCAAGGCCGTCCGGGTTCCCCTTGGGCACCAGCCCGCCTTCGGTGACGAGGGCGATGCGGGCCTTGGCGGGGTCGGCCAAAGGCGCTGCCGGAGCGACTTCGTCAAAGACCGGCATGGGCAGCTCCGTGCCCACCTCTTCGGCCTTGCCGTCGAGCACGGCAAGCAGCATGTCCACGGCGCGCTCGGCGCCGTCCCTGTCGCTCCAGATGTTCCGGCGATGTCCGGTGGGCAGGTAGCCCTCTGCCGCCGCGGGGCCGACAGGGACGCCCGTGGCTATCTTTCTGGCAAGCGCGCTCATGGCGGCCACGGCCTGGCGCATGCCGGCCACGGAATTGGCGGTCTCGATGATGAGCGCCTTGTCCCGGTACAGTTCGGCGCCGGGATTCTCCGGATACATGCCCGTGATGACCGGGATATGGAGTTCCGCCGCCACGGCCGCGCAAACGGCGCCGCATGCCGGGCCATAGCGTCCGGCATTGAAGGCCGGGCCGGCGATGAACAGGTCGGGCTTTTCCTCGCGGATGAAGCCCATGATGGTCTCGATGGCCTGCTCCTGATTGCCCGCGATATAGTTGTCACCGCAGATGACGGTGGCCGAGACCGTGGCGATGTCCTTGAGTTGCGCGGCAAAAGCCATGGCGGGCCCGACGGGCTCGTGCCTGACGAGCGGCGGGATGTCTGCCTTGTCTTCTCCCCCTATCTGTCCGAAGAACTGATTGAGATAGTGGACGATCTTTATCATGGCGTTCTCTCAGTGGGTTGAAGGGTTGCCTTGAAAATGCCGGCTCTGCAGAACGCGTCCCACAGCATCAAAATGCCGTAGCGGAAAGTCTGTAGGCTCCCAGCTGGTTCGTGGCCGTGTACATCCGCCCCAATGCCGTGGAGAACGGCCGGGAGGCATCCGGCACCCTGAGCAGGCAGTCCCCTCCAAGGACCGTGGTCATGCCGGGCAGATCGATGACCTGGTCATTGTTCCCCGTACTGACGACATGGCGGGCCAGCGGCGTGGTATCCACCAGCGAGGGCTGGTCCCCCTCGGGCCCGGCCAGTTCATTGATGAGCATCACTGACGGGATGCCCTGGGCAGCGCAGGCCCGGGTGCAGAACATGAGGTCGGAGTCGGCATGGCCGCCGCCTTCCTGGGTCATGACGACGCCCTCGGCACCTATCTGGCGGGCCAGCTTGGCGGCGAACTCGGCTGTACGCCGCTTGTCGAAAAGTGTGCTGTGCTCGTTGGCGATGACCACACCGGCAAAATCCAGGGTCTTGCCATGGCGGGCATACAATTCCCGGATGACGGGATTGTTGAGGTGCAGATACGTGGGGTTCTTCTGGCAGGCGATGATGTAGTTGCCGCTGACGATGGCACCATCCATGACTTCGTTGGGATGGAGCAGCGTGGGCAGGAGGCTGGTGACGTCCTTGCCGTAAAGGAAGGTATTGCGCAGCGGGCCCTGCGATTGCAGGTAATAGATGTAGACGACCTTGCGCAGATGGGGATCCACGGGCGTATCCGTGCTGAAGGTACGTACGCTCCCTGGCTGCTGCCCCCGTGCGGTCTTCCCCAGATACAGGGCCGCTGCCAGCAGGGACTTGCGCGTGGCGGCGTCGAAATCACTGTTGCTGGCATTGGGATCCGCCGGCGTGCAGCGCAGGACGACATTGCAGAGCGAACTGAACAGCGAATACGCCGCGCCGGGCCCGGACATGTCGATGATGCCTTCCTGTATGCCCTGGCGTCTGCCCGTCTGCATGACGCTGACCCCCTGGAGGACATATGTGCGCCCCGTACCGGCAAGCTGCATGGAAGAGAACATGCCCGGGTAGGGGCTTTCCGCATCCGATTCCTTGCAGCGCGGCTGCATGACATCCATGATGTTGATGATGCGTACGGCTTCACCGGGACGGGCGATGTCTATCTGCACGTCGGAGAAAAAACCGTCCGGATCGATCTGCCGGGTCATCTCTTCCCGGTTGATGGTGAGCACTGTCCCTTCCAGAGCCGTCTTTTCCCCGAATACGACATTCTGAACAGGAAAATCAAAAAATTCCAATTCCATCACTGACTCCTTTACCAAAATGCACACTCGTGTTCACTTGACGCATGCATGAAAAACTATTGCATATGTCACATATTCTTTTTGCGGAGATCATTCATCCGCTGGCAGATTGCCTCCTTGTCGAATCTGTGGATGAACGGAAGGATGTACTTCTCGAATGCCTGGGGAGAAAAAAAGGCTGCTGCTTCAGGCTCCACGATATGCATCACCTTGAGCCGCAACTGCTTCCCCGTCAGCGGTCCCGAAAGGGAGGGGTCCCCGGTGGAGACCGTTTCCGCCTGGATCTGGCTGCTTTCCGCATCCGGGCAGCCAATAAGGACGTACAGGTTGGCATGGTTGCCATGTTCGATGACCTTGGCCAGCTTCCATTGATCTTCCAGATCCATAGCGCCTGCGGTCATTCAAACGAAAAACTGGTTGATGGCGTAGATCACGGTATGGCCACTTTCCTCCAGCGCGGAACACAGGGCCCCGGAGGAGACCCCGTCCATGGCTCCGATCACTATGAATTGAGGGGTGGTATCTTCCATTACAGCTCCTTGCGTTTGTGATTTAATTAGCAAGAGCCATGCCATGAAAAATATCAAAAAATATCGTCATATTAGCAAAACAATAAAATGATGCTGTCTCATTTTTGAGATCAAAAAAGATATTGATATTAAAAAATATGTTATATCAATATGTTATATCTTTATTTTTGAGACAGCATTTTTCTTGTTCTGAAACACTCCGTCCCTTCAGACAGCAGGGAATTTTTTGTTTGTTATTACGGATAACTATGTAATAGTCAGGTATGGCGTGCTCCACAGGGAGGGAACCCGTGCACGGACTCCTGTCCCGGACCATGCCGGTTCCGCTGAAGGGCCCTTTCATGGCCGCCGGGCTTTCGATCAGGAATGTCGTCCTGCCGGGACGATGATGTTGTTTGCGGATGGTGACAGTCCATGAATGATACTGTTTCTCGTCATGTATCTTTGCAAAAGAGCGCTCTCCTTGACCATCTTTCCGAAGCCATACTTGTCGTTTCCCGCAAGGGAGAGCTTTTTGCCGTCAATAGTGCCGGTCTGAAGCTCCTTTCGCTGACCGGAAGATCCGTCAAGAAACTGAAGGAGATCCTGTTTTCCGAGCTTTCCCTGCCCAAAGTCCTTGAGGCAAGGGATGCGACAGAGATCAAGTTGCGCAAGCTGAACATCGCTGACCACACCTATATCATCGACTCTTTTTTTGACGGGGAAGATCTCGTCATCCTGCTCTCGGACATCACCGACGTAAAAAAGATGGCCGAAGACCTCAGCCAGCAGTTCACGCATCTGCTGCGCTTCAAGATGTCCATGCAATGCATCACCGACGGCATCGTCGTTGCGGATGCCTTCGAACGCGTCGTGTTCATGAACGCGACTATGCACGACATCATCTCGTCGCAGCACAAAAAATACGACGTCAGGACCCTGAAGGATCTTGAACTGTTGCTGGGGATTTTTTCCGAGAACGAAGAGGGGGCGTCCCTGTCGGAATCTTCCTACAGGGACGAGAAGACAGGCCAGACGTTCCTGGCTGAAAAAAGGAAGCTCATGATATCAGGGGAGAGGCTGCACGGTTTCCTCATCTATTTTTCCGCCGTATCGGCGGAGGAAGGAAAGCCCCTGAAAAACAGCCTGAAAACGGCCCAGACACCCCTTTCGGAACTGCGCTACCCGCCCGCTGGGAACAGGAAAGGGGCCGAAAAGCCCTCCATCCAGTCTTTCGTCGGCCAAAGCAAATCGGTCCTGCGCATCAAGGCCATCATCAAGAAGGTGGCGCCCTCCTCCTCGACCGTGCTCCTGCAAAGCGAGAGTGGCACGGGCAAGGAGCTGCTGGCCCGCTCGCTCCATGAACTCAGCGAACGGGCCGACGGCCCGTTCATCAAGCTCAACTGCGCCAGCCTGCCGGAATCCCTGCTGGAAGCCGAAGTGTTCGGCTATGATTCCGGCGCGTTCACCGGGGCCAAGAAAAGCGGCAACCCCGGCCTGTTCGAACAGGCACATACCGGAACGATCTTTCTTGACGAACTGGGCGAGATGTCCCTCTCCCTCCAGGCAAAGCTGCTGCGCATCATCCAGGAGCGCGAGGTGCAGCGCATCGGCGGACAAAGCTCCAAACAGCTCGACGTCCGCATCGTTGCGGCCACGAACAGGGACCTGCTCCAGCTGGTCAAGCAGGGCAGGTTCCGCAGTGACCTGCTGTTCCGCCTGAACGTCGTCTCCATCACCATCCCGCCATTGCGCGAACGAAAAGAAGACATCAAGTCGCTCATCATTTATTTTTTGCGGCTCTATTCCCAGATATTCAAAAAAAATATCAGCGGCGTTTCCAAGGAAGTCTACTATCTGTTCATGAATTACGACTGGCCGGGCAATGTTCGAGAGTTGAGCAACATCATCGAATACGCGTTCAACATCATCGACGGCAATATCATCGAAAGCCGCCACCTTCCGCAGTATCTTCTGGATGCCTCGACCTATCCTTCCGGCGGTTCCCGGACACTGGACGACATGATGGCGGACTACGCATTCAAAGCGGTCATGGACAGCCTGGAACAGCACAAAGGCAACAAGGCCCTTGCTGCGCTTTCGCTCGGCATCTCCCGGGCAAAGCTCTACCGTATCATCGCCGGGCGCAAGAAACCCGCCTGCCGCTAAACCCGTTTTCCCCGGCGCGGGCTGTCCGGTGTGGGGACGGCCGCCCCGGCAAGGCTGCCGGTCCGGGAGAGGGGATGAGGCGCCCTGTCCTGACGGCCCATGCACCCGCCTTGCCTATCCTTGCAGATGGGGGGCCTTGCCGCCCTGCCTCGTCCTCTCCGCCCCAGGCACGCCCGCAGGGATCGACCGCAGGGAAAGATTGGACGCGCTTCCCAAGGCCTGCGGGGACTCCCTGCGGCATGGCCGCCATGGGCCGCAAAAACAAAAAGAGGTCACACCACATCGTGGTATGACCCCTTGATCTTTTTATGGTCGGAGCGACTGGATTCGAACCAGCGACCCCCTGCTCCCAAAGCAGGTGCGCTACCATGCTGCGCCACGCTCCGTGATGGGATGTTTTGTACGCAAAAGGCCCTGCTTTGGCAAGGGCGGCCCGTCCGGAGGCCGCAAGGGCCGTTGCCTCCATGAGGGAGGGACCGCCTCCTGCAGAGGAAGGCCCCTTGGCCTTCTTCCACACCGGGCGGGTGCCGGCTGCGGACAGGGGCGCCCTTCCTCCCCCCAAAAAGGAGCTGGCCATGCCTGCCCTTCCCTGCGCACGGGAAAGGAGCAGGGGCTCATCCGTGCCCGGGCTCCCGGCCACGGCCATCGGCGTGAGCGCTGGCCCCTTTTCCAGATAGGTAACCTGGCGGCAGAAAAAGAAAAACCCCGCTCGAAAGCGGGGGGATTTCCTTATGGGGCGAAAGATGGGACTTGAACCCACGGCCACCTGGGCCACAACCAGGTGCTCTACCAACTGAGCTACTTCCGCCGTAACGAAGACGTGTATACGCACATCCCGAAAAATATGCAAGCAAAAATTTACATTTCTCTTTCTGGATTTTTTTTAGAAAAAAAACTAGCATCCGATACCGGCTCCAAACACCATGTTTTGCCGGAGCACGGGCCAGTCCCCACGGGGACGGGACCGGTGCCGCAACCCCCAGCATGCGCCGCAGGCCAGGGCCTGCAGGCCGCACGAGGATCCTGATGGACAAGCTCATTATCGAAGGCGGTACGCCGCTCAAAGGGACCATAGATATCAGCGGCTCCAAAAATGCCGCCCTGCCCATTCTTTTTGCCGGCATCCTGCTGGATGCGCCCATGGTCTACACCAATGTGCCCGACCTGCGCGACATCCATACCACCATCAAGCTCCTGAACGTGCTGGGCTGCCCCTGCGGCTATGACGACCATCGCGTGGAGCTGACGCCCGGCAGCCTGCTGCCCGAGGCCCCGTATGACCTGGTGCGCACCATGCGCGCCTCCGTGCTGTGCCTGGGCCCGCTGCTGGCCCGCATCGGTCAGGCCCGCGTGGCCCTGCCCGGCGGCTGCGCCATCGGCGCCCGCCCCGTGGACCAGCACCTGAAGGGCCTGGAACTCATGGGCGCCACCTTCGAGCTGGAAGAAGGCTACATCATGGGCCATTGCGACAAGCTGCGCGGCGCCCACATCACCTTCGACATGCCCACCGTGGGCGGCACGGAGAACCTGCTCATGGCAGCCGTGCTGGCCGACGGCGAGACCACGCTGGAAAACGCGGCCCGTGAGCCCGAAGTGGTGGATCTGGCCAACTTCCTCATCTCCTGCGGCGCGCAGATCGAAGGCCACGGCAGCAGCACCATCCGCATCAAGGGCGTCAGCAGCCTGCGCGGCACGGAATACGCCATCATGGCCGACCGCATCGAGGCCGGCACCTTTTTGGTGGCGGCCGGCATCACCGGCGGCGAGCTGCTGCTCAAAAACTGCCCCTTCACCGAGCTGGAATCCGTCATCGCCAAGCTGGAAAGCATGGGCCTGGCCATCGAACAGCGCCCCGAAGGCGTGCTGGCCCGCTACCAGGGCGTGCTGCGCGGCGCGGACGTGAAGACCCGTCCCTACCCCGGCTTCCCCACCGACATGCAGGCCCAGATCATGGCCCTGATGTGCCTGGCCGAAGGCTCCAGCATGGTGGAAGAAAGCATCTTCGAAAACCGCTTCATGCACGTGCTGGAGCTGGTGCGCATGGGCGCGGACATCAAGATCTCCGGCCATACGGCCATGGTGCGCGGGGTCAGCCGTCTGACCGGCGCCCCGGTCATGGCCTCGGACCTGCGCGCCAGCGCCTCGCTGGTGCTGGCCGGTCTGGCCGCGCACGGCACGACCCACGTGCAGCGCATCTACCATCTGGATCGCGGCTACGAACGCATCGAGAACAAACTCAACGCCGTGGGTGCCCGCATCCGGCGTGAAAAGGAATAGCGCTCCGGCGCAAGGAGGATACATGCGTTACATCGTCCCCCTGCTGCTCCTCTGCTGCCTCATGCTCAGCAGCGGTTGTGCCTCGCTCTACGGCGTGTACGACGACCAGCGCCTGAGCGGCACCATCACCGATGACAAAGAGATCTCCCTGGGCATCAAGTCCGACCTTATGGACGCCAACCTTTCCCAGGGCTGGGGCATCAAGGTCTACTGCTATTACGGCCATGTCTTCCTGGTGGGCGAGGCCCCCGAGAAGATGCGCTCCCAGGCCATCCGCATCGCCCGCCGTCACAAGGGCGTGCGCTCCGTCACCTCGCACTGGTTCACCCCGGCCAAGAGCGAGACCGGCGACTTCGTCCTGGCCACCAAGCTGCGCACGGAACTCATCGGCACCTCGGGCCTGAGCTCCACCCGCATCGACACGGAAGTCAACGCCGGACGAGTGGTGCTGCTGGGCGTGGTCAAGGACGAGGCCGAACGCAAGCTAGCCATCCGCGCCGCGCGTCAGGTGGAGGGCGTCAAGCAGGTCATCAGCTATCTGATGCTGCCCCAGAAGCAGGCCGACATGCCCGTGCCCAAGGGCCAGGTGATGCCCGGCGCGGGCCAGGGCACGCAACCGGCGGCCACGCCCGCCGCGGCTCCGTCCACGGCACCGGCCGCCCAGCCCGCGGCCCAGAACGTGCCCACCATGCCGCCGGCCAACTCCTCGCACAAGCTGACCCCGCCCACGGCACCGCCTCCGCCGCCGGTGGGTGACGAGGCCGCCGGGGCCGTCTAACCCAAGCTCCCCAGGATGACGGGGCCCGTCCCCGTCATGAACGATCTTCCTTCATACGAAGGGCCCGCTCCAGCGATGGAACGGGCCCTTTCCTTTTGGTGCGTACGGCGCGGGGCGGCTGATGCCGGCGCCCCGCCTCAGAATTCTATGCCCGGCGCGGCCTTGATGCCCGCTCGCCAGGGGTGTTTGATCTCGCCCATCTCCGTGACAAGATCGGCGGCTTCCACCAGCCAGTCCGGCGCATCACGGCCGGAAAGCACCAGATGGCATCGGTCACGGCGCGCCGCCTCCATGAGGCCTTCCACTTCGCTCCGCTCCAGGATGCCCGCTTTCAGGGCATAGAGCGTCTCGTCCAGCACCAGCATGTCCAGGCGTTCCAGACGCTGCCGGGCCCAGTCCAGCGTGGCCAGGGCCGCCTCCCGATGGGCGGGACGGTCTTCCTCACGCCGCAAAAAGCCCTTGCCCCCGGCCAAAAAGTCATCCCCCAGCAGGCGCGCGAGGACGGTCTGTTCCCCGGCGCAGCCCGGCTGCTTCATGAACTGGCCGAAACCCACGGCAAAATCCCGGCCCAGGGCCCGCATGGCCTGCCCGATGCAGGCGCTGGTCTTGCCCTTGCCGTTGCCCGTATAGACGATGATCATGATTTCCATACTCCCGGCAGCTGACTGCCGCATCGCGGACAGACACCTGTGTCCGTCCTCATGGTGACCTGCCAGCCCTGCCGTTCCAGACAGGGCTCTCCACACTGCGGGCAGAGCGTATCACCGCCGCCCGCACAAAAGACATTGCCCGTATACACGAAGCGCAGGCCCTCTTCCAGACCGATGTCCCGGCAACGCCGCAAGGTCTCCGCCCGCGTGGCCGGATGATCCGTCATGCGGTAGGCGGGATGGAAGGCCGTCACATGCCAGGGCGTATCCGCGCCCAGCTCGTCGCGGATGAAGCGTGCCAGTGCCCGCAGTTCCGCCTCTCCGTCATTGAGGCCTTCCAGGATGAGGGTCGTCACCTCCAGCCACCAGCCCAGGGAACGCATCCGCACCAGATTGTCCAGCACGGGCCGCAGGCGGGCGCCGCAATAATGATGATAGAAATCCTCGCTGAAGGCCTTCAGGTCGATATTGGCCGCCCGCACCAAAGGTCCCAGTACTTCCAGACAGCCGGGGCTCATGAAACCGTTGCTCACCAGGATGGACGGCAGGCCCCGTTCCTGCCCCAGCGCGGCCGTGGCCGCCAGCAGTTCCACGAAGACCGTGGGTTCGTTGTAGGTGAAGGCCAGGCTGCGGCAGGCGGTGCGCAGGGCCGCCTCCACCAGCACCCCGGGCGTGGCTTCGTGCCCGCGGATGCGCTCCTGCTCTAGCGGGTCACGGGAGATATGATGGTTCTGGCAGAAAAGGCAGGAAAAATTGCATCCGGCGCTGCCCACGGAAAACGTCCGGCTGCCGGGCAGGAAGTGATACAGGGGTTTCTTTTCCACCGGGTCGGCCTGCACGCCCGTTACCAGCCCGTCCACCAGCGAGAGCGGACGCCCCTCGTGGTTGCAGCGCACACCGCACCGTCCCCGCTGCCCCGGCGCGAGCACGCAGGCATGGGCGCAGAGCCCGCAGCGCAATCTGCCGTCCGTCAGCCGTGTCCACAGCATGCTTTCCATAAGGCGCTCTCCTTCGCGGCCTGTCCGGCCACCTTTGACGACCGGTGCCGCCGTTGCTCCTCCCCTATCGTGATGCCGCCTGCCCGGGCCGAGCCTCTCCGTGCGCAAGGCAAACCCTGGCCCCGGTACGAACGGCACGGGGGCCTGCCCCCTTGGTATAACAAGGGAAGATCCCCGCTGCCATGAGAAAAAAGGTGACCGAAAATCTCCCCCTGCCGGGATTTCCCCCAAAAAGCTGCTTGGGATTCGGCAAATTTTTTGCTAGGGTGTCTCCCACCAAGGAGGATACTCATGTCCACAGATCGCGCAAAAGCATATACCGAAGCCGGCGTCGATATCCAGGCCGGCAATGATCTCGTGGCGCGCATCAAGCATCTGGTGCAGCGCACGCATACCAAGGGGGTCATCTCCGACATCGGGGGATTCGGGGGCCTGTTCAGACCTGAAATCGGCAACATGAGCGACCCCGTGCTTGTCTCGTCCACCGACGGCGTGGGCACCAAGCTCAAACTGGCCTTTGCCTTCAACAAGCACGATACCGTGGGCATCGACCTCGTGGCCATGAGCGTCAACGATATCCTGGTCCAGGGGGCCACCCCCCTGTTCTTCCTTGACTACTTCGCCACCGGCAAGCTGGATGTGGATACCGCCCACACCGTCATCAGCGGCGTGGCCGAAGGCTGTCGCCAGTCCGCCTGTGCCCTGCTGGGCGGCGAGACCGCCGAGATGCCCGACATGTACGGCGATGGCGAATACGACCTGGCCGGCTTCTGCGTGGGCATCGTGGACAACGCCAAGCTGGTGGACGGTTCCGGCATCCGCGTGGGCGACAAGATCGTGGGTCTGGCCTCCACGGGCCTGCACTCCAACGGCTTCTCGCTGGCCCGCAAGATCCTGGACAAGAGCGGCCTGGGCCCGGACGATCCCTTCCCGGGTGCCGACGGCGCCACCGTGCGTGACGTGCTGCTGGCCCCCACCCAGATCTATGTGGAAGTGGTCCGCTCCCTGCTGCGCGACCTGGACGTGCGCGGCATGGCCCACATCACCGGCGGCGGCTTCTACGACAACATCCCGCGCGTGCTGCCCAATCAGGTGGAAGCCCACATCGACTTCGGCAGCTGGGAAATGCCCCCGGTCTTCAAGTGGCTGCATGAAGTGGGCGAACTTTCCTGGCCCGAGATCCTGCAGATCTTCAACGGTGGTATCGGTTACGTGCTGGTGCTGCCCGAAGAGCAGGTGGAAGAGACCATCAACCGCATCCAGGCCTTCGGCATGTCCGCCTGGTCCATCGGTACCATCGCCCGCCGCAACGGCGACGGCGAACAGGTGGTCGTCAACTTCGACAAGGCCTAGCCTCGTCCTGCATCCGATCCTCAAGGGGGAAGGCTGTCGCCTTCCCCCTTTTTTCTTAACAAAGGACAGACATGAACGGGAAAGCATGGCTGGGACGCCTCCTGTCCCGCACGGCCCCGGGCCCCGCAAAGGCCAGGCGCAAGGCCTCCCGCCGTCCGGCATCGCCGCTGCGGGAGCTGGAGCAGGAACAGGCCGCGCTCCGTGCCCGGCTCGACGCGCTGGGCACGGCCCTTGATGCCGCGTCCGTCGCCCTTCCGGAACAGGAACGGACGGCCCTCTGCCGGGTGAGGGACGAGGCCCGCGCCGTGTGCGGGCGTGCCCGCGACCGTCTGGCCGCCTTCCGCAAGACCTGCTGGCTGGTGGTCCTGATCCAGCTCTGCCTGCTGGCCGCCATGCTGGCCTCGTTCCACTTTTTCCTGCCGGAACTCTAGCCTCCCGGCCCTTTCGTCCCTTCCCCGCAGCGGAGCGGACGATGCGGGATCATTGCCTGATCCTGCCTGCCCTCCTGTCCGGCGGCTCTCCTGCAATGTGCTCTCCCCCCTGTAGAGGACGAGGCACGGACACCGCGCATCTACCGCCCTGCGGGCTTCGCCCTTCCTTCCTCCCGCGCATGGACAGGCATCCCGCCCCCGTGTAGCATGGACGCTCCATCCACGTCTTTTCAGGAGTTTCCCATGCAAGCTCTGGGTTGTCTCGGCAATATCCTCTGGTTCTTCCCCTTCGGTCTGGGCACCGGTCTGCTCTGGTGCATCGCGGGCGTGCTCTGTTTCATCAGCATCATCGGCATCCCCTGGGGCCGGGCCTGTTTCGTCATGGCCGGTTTCGCCTTCATGCCCTTCGGCCGCATGCCGGTCTCCCGCGATGTCCTCACCGGTGAAGGCGACATCGGCACCGGCCCGCTGGGCACCGTGGGCAACATCGTCTGGCTGCTGCTCTGCGGCATCTGGATCGCCTGCGGGCACCTGCTCTCGGCCCTGGCCTGCGCCGTGACCATCATCGGCATCCCCTTTGCCTGGCAGCACGTCAAGCTGGCGGCCCTGGCCCTGTGCCCCATCGGCAAGACCATCGTGGACGCCCGCGTGGCCGAGGCCGCGGAACAGGCCGCCGCCTGGCGCCAGGCCAGCGGACAATTCCGGCGCTGAGGGCAAAGAAGAGGGGCGACGCTGCCCCGCCCTGCCGCCCCTTGCTTCGTCCCCGGCCGGGGCGTACATCCAGAGACATGAACACCGCATTCCCCGTCCTGCCGGACATCAGCTGCCATGAGGCCTGGTTCGCCGCCTACGCGGCCCGCGAACGCGAGAAGGAATGTCGTCGTGACGGCGGCGATCCCTCTCCCATGGATCTCAAACTGCACCACACCATGCAGGTGCTGGCCCATGCCCGCGCCATCGTCGCGGGCGGCGGATTTCCCCCGCCGCTGGACCGCGCCTGCCTGCTGGCGGCCCTGTATCATGACGTTGCCCGCTTCGAGCAGTACCTGCGCTGGCATACCTTCCGCGACCGGGAATCCTGCAACCACGGCCAGTGGGGCGTGCGCATCCTCAAGCGCGAACAGCGCCTGAAGGACGAAACGCCTGCTGTCCGCAAGCTGGTGCTCGCCGCCGTGGGCCTGCACAATCGTTTTGCCCTGCCCGCGGGCCTGCCGGAAGGGATGGCCCGCATCTGCCATGCCGTGCGCGATGCCGACAAGCTGGACATCCTGCGTGTCATGGACGAACACCTTTCCGGTCCGCGCCCGTACTGCCCCACCGTGGTCCTGAGCCTGCCCGATGACCCTGCCCTCCATAGCGACAAAGTCCTGGACGATGCCCTGGCCGGTCGGGTCGCTTCCTATGCCGACCTGAAAAGCGTCAACGACTTCTGCGTGCTGCTGGGGACGTGGTTCTACGACATGCATTTCCCGGCCAGCCGGGCCCGCTTCGTGGCCGAAGGCCATGCCCGCCGCCTGCTGGCGGATCTGCCCGCCACGCCGGCCTATGCCGCGGCCCGCGACCACCTGCTGCACTGCCTGGACACCGCCCCAACGATCACGGAGGCCCCTGATGGCTGCCAGTCTTAGTGCCCCCTGCATCTCTTCAGCGGCAGCCGGCAGCGCCCCCCTGCTGCGCGATCTCCTGTCCGCTGCCGACGTGACCCGCCTGCATACCCTGCGCCCGGCCCCGCCAACGCCCGGCCTGTATGCCGCCCTATGCCGCCGGGTGCCCTGGCCGGACGAGAGTCGTGCCCTGCCCTGCAATGTCCTGCCCGACCTTCCCGGAACGACGGCGCAGGCTCCCTTCGCGGCCCTGCCGGATCTGCCCGCGGGCTCGCTGGAAGGGATGCGCCTGGGCTATGCGCTGTTCTCCCTGCCCTGGCCCGATGCCGTGAGCCTGCTGCGGGCCTGCGCCCTGGCGGCACGGCAGCTCTGGCTGGCGGACTTCATCCTGGCCGAACGCAATCTGGGCCTGCCTGCGGCCCTGCTGCGGCGTCTCCTGCCCGGCTTCCTGCCCTGGGGGCCCGCGACGCCCCCCCGCATCTGGCTGCGACGCGGCGGGCTGGAAGGCTGTTTGCGTGCTGCCGGGCTGGCAGCGGCACAGCGCCGCACCCTGCTGGCCGGGGCCGCCGCCCTGATACGGGTGGCTCCTGTCCGGCTGTAGGCGGCCCCCGTCCCACGCGCCCCTGATATTTGGGGGATGGAGCAAGCCGCCCCGCCGAAAGAGCTGCGTCCCTCTCCCCTTTTGCGGAACAGCGGACGCCATCGCCGATACCTGCGCTGGAGGGAGCCGGACACCACCGCCGCCTCCATCTGCCGGGAAGCCCTGCCGTTTTTCCTCCATGCGGGATCATGGCCCGGCATCTCCGGACGGCGGGCCCGGTGCATGCCTATCGTCGGCCCACCAACAAAAAACAGGGAGCCGCAGCCCCCTGTCCGTAAGAAAGGCCGCCCGAAGGCGGCCTCTCAGATCCAAACCATGCAAGTCCGGAAATATGTCGTCCCTCTGCCACAGGCGGAGGGCATCGTATCATCTTTGCCGCAAAAGCCTGACGCCCTGCGTCAGACAGCAGCCGAACATCGTTTTTTGCTTTCCGCTCCCGATTCGTCTTTGCCCGGGAACGTGCCCTTGCGATGACCTTCCCCGCTCCAGGCTCCCTTTAGGCATCGAAGGGGTCGCAGAAGAAATGCTCCCGCAGGGCCTGGGTCCAGGGGCGCGGATGCATCCCCAGATACTCGGAAAGCTTGCCGCAGTCCAGTACCGTATAGGGAGGACGCGGCGCTTTTTGCGGCCATTGCGACGAGGGGATGGGCTCCACGCGGCATTCGTTGCCCGCCAGCCCCACGGCTTCGCAGGCCAGTTCGCACCAGGTGGCCTGTCCGCTGTTGACGGCATGCCACAGGCCGGTGGCCTGACGTTCGGCCAGCATGATGCTCCACAGGGCCAGGTCCAGCGAATAGGTGGGCGAGCCCGTGCGGTCGTCCACGATGGTGATGCTGTCGCGCCGGTGGCAGGCATTGAGGATGTCGTCCACGAAGTTGCGCTTGCCGGGCCCGAACAGCCAGCCCGTGCGCACCACGCAGGCCCGCTCGGGCAGGGTCTGCAATACGGCCTGCTCCCCGGCCAGACGGGTCTTGCCGTAGACGTTGAGAGGGGCCGTGGCATCTTCTTCGCGCCAGGGGCTGCCGTGCTGGCCCGAGAAGACCAACCCGGAACTGAAGTGCACCAGATGGCCCTGCCCGCGGGTCTTGAGCAGGCAGGCCAGCGTGTGCGGCAGGGTGCGATTGTAGAGCAGGACTTCGTCAGGATGGTCCTCGGCATCATCTACCGTGTTCCAGCCAAGGGAGCTGAACACCACATCCGGCGCGCAACTGTCCAGGCGGGCCTGCAGGAAGTCCGCATCCAGGATGTCACCGTCCGAGCGTTCCAGCGATTCCACCGACCCGCCGCGCCCCAGCAGGACATGGCGCAGGGCCTGTCCCAGCAGTCCGGTGCGCCCCTCCAGAACCAATGCTTTCACGAACAATCCTCCAAAGTATAGCGCACTGTAGCCTCCCCTCTGCCCATGGTCAACCGTGAGGCCCGCCGTCTTGCCAGCGTGCGGCAAGTGACGTACACCAACAGGGATGAAAACAGCTATCCTGTTGGTCGCCTACGGTACGAGCAGCCCCCAGGGGCGTGGCTCGCTGCGCCAGTTCGACGCCTGGGTGCGCGAACGTTTTCCCGGCATTTGCGTGCGCTGGGCCCTTTCTTCGGAGCTGCTGCGCACCCGTCTGACACGTGCCCGGCAAAAAAACGATTCCGTGCTCAAGGCCCTGCGCCGCCTGCGCCTGGAAAATTTCAGCCATGTGGCCGTGCAGCCCCTGCAGATCATCCCCGGCAGCGAACATACCGACGTGCGCGCCGATGCGGACGAGGCCGGACGCCTGGACGGCCTGCATGTGAGCATCGGGACGCCCCTGCTGGCCTGTGACGAAGACATCCGGGCCGCCGCACGGGCCGTGCTGGCCCATCTGCCGGAAGAACGCCGGGCCGACGAGGACGTGGTGCTCATGGGCCACGGCAGCCGCCAACAGGCCGTGACCGCGTATGCGGCCCTTGCCGGGGCCGTGCAGGCCCTGGACGCCCGCGTGCATGTGGGCACCATGAGCGGCGCCCTGGAGCTCGACGCCCTGCTGCCGCGCCTCACCTCCCGCCGTGTCTGGCTCATGCCCCTGCTCTCCGTGGTGGGGCGCCATACCCTGGAAGACATGGCCGGGGACGCGCCGGATTCCTGGCGTTCCCGCATCGAAGCCGCCGGCCATGCCTGCGCGCCCGTGGTGCGGGGCACGGCCGAATACCGCGCTTTTGCCGATATCTGGCTGCGGCATCTGGAAGATGCCGTGGCTGCCTTGCCAACCGTCAAAAAGGATGAGGAAAAGTGAAGAAAGTCCTGCGCCTGCCGCTGGCCCTGCTGGTCTGCGGCCTGATCTCTGCCTGTGGTCTGATGGGGGGCAACGGCAGCGCCGACCTGACGCCTGCGGCACAGGCAGCCCCCGCTGCCAAAGCCAATGCCTTCAACCCCTGGATGAACAAGAGCCTGCCCAATACCCGTACCCTGTCCGCCGAAGGCATGGCCATGGTGCAGGCCATGGGCGCCGACCGCCAGAGCATCGAGGACGAGGCCGCCTACCGTCCCCACTGGCGCGAAGAGATCTACCCCGTGTTCTTCGGCAACAAGACGGCCCCGCACGAGCTCATCGTGCTGCTGGACTTTGCCTCGCCCGACAGCGCCCGTGTCTGGCAGGCCGTGCGCGATGCCTCGGCCAAGCTCTCGCCCGCTGACGTCAAGATCGCCGTTTTCGCCAAAAATTCGGAGAACTACGGTACCGACCTCATGGGCATGGGCATCTGGATCAGCTATGAGCGCAAGGGCCAGGCCATGGACTACATGAGCCACGCCCTCAGCGAATGGAACCGCATCAAGGCCGCCCAGAAGAAGCAGGGGCGCAGCGTGCCCTTCACCAACGAGTACGACGCCACGGTCAAGCCCACCGACCTGCCCATCCACTATGCCTACATGGGCAAACTGCGTCCGGCCGTGCCCTCCAGCCAGGAGCTGGACGTGGCCCGCTACTGCTACAATGCCGGCAACGTGAACATGTACCAGGCCGTGCAGATCTCCCGTTATTACGGCGTGAAGCGCATCCCGGCCGTCATCGCCGACGGCAAGGTACTGGCCTCGCCTTCGGCCACGGACATCGTATCCGCCCTGCGCTAGGCATCTTCGTTCCGTATTTTAAAGGACGGGTCCCGCAAGCCGGGGCCCGTCTTTTTTTACCTGCTGCCGGACGCGAACCGGGGCCCGCCTTCGCTTCTCCCGAAGCGTCCTCTCCACCCTACGGGCCGTGCCGTCCCGGCAACATCCTGTCCGCCGCCCTCCGGCAAAGGCACGGCGGGCGCGGCCCTCACCCAAAAGCCTGTCCCCTGCGGGAAAGCTGGCGTCCCTGTTCTGGACGAAAACGGATTTCATTGCATATCGGACGGATCTTGGTTAGCACGGGAGCACGTCTTCGTTCACACGAAGGCATGGAGTTCCCGTATGCCCAAAAAAGTCTTTGCACCCGGCAACCGCTGGCTGGTTGCCTATCTGGCCTTCCTGAGCGCCTTCGCGCCCCTTTCCACCGACATGTACCTGCCCGCCCTGCCGCACATGACGCAGGCCCTGCAGACCACGGACGCCCTCTCCAGCCTGAGCATCTCGTGCTTTTTGCTGCTCTTCGGGGCCTCCATGCTCTTCTGGGGCCCGCTCAGCGACAAATACGGCCGCAAGCCCGTGCTCTATGCGGGCGCCCTGCTCTATGTGGTCTCCAGCCTGTTCCTGGCCCTGGCCCAGTCCATCTGGCCCCTGCTGTTCTGGCGCGCCGTGCAGGCCATCGGCAGCGGCGGCATCAGCGCCATGGCCCTGGCCATCGTCAAGGACGTGCTGCGCGGCCGGGCCATGGAAAAAGTCATCACCTGGATCCAGACCATCACCATCCTGGCGCCCATGCTGGCCCCGGTCATCGGCGGGGCCCTGCTGGCCGTCACCGACTGGCGCGGCATCTTCGCCTGCCTGCTGCTCTGCGGTCTGCTGGCCGGTGCCGGGACGCTGCTGCTGCGCGAGACCATGCATGATCCGGTGCAGGGCAATGCCTTCCGCACGCTGGGCCGTCTGCTGGTCGTCCTGCGCCACCGGGGCTTCCGCTGCCTGCTGCTGCTCTTTTCCGCCACCAGCATGCCGTTCATGGCCTATCTGGCCCTTTCCTCCTATATCTTCCAGGGCCTGTTCGGGCTCTCGCCCCAGGCCTACAGCCTGTTCTTCGCCTTCAACGCGGGCATGAGCATGCTGGGCCCGCTGGCGCATGAACGCTTTTTCCGCACCGCGCCCCGGCGCCTCTTCTTTTCGGCCTATCTGGGCATCGTCGTGGTGGCCGGACTGGGCCTGCTGCTGGTGGGGGACCAGGGGCCCTTCATCTTCGCCCTGCTCTGCGCGCCCATCAGCTTTTGCGGCAGCGCCCTGCGCCCCCCGGCCACGGTGCTCATGCTCAACCAGATGCGGAACGATACCGGCAGTCTGACGGCCCTCATCAACAGCGGCGGCCTGCTGTTCGGCAGCCTGTCCATGCTGCTTTGCGCCCTGCCCGTCTGGCCCGGCCCCGTGGCGGCCCAGGCCCTCATCGCCATACTGGTGGGGACGGCCTGCCTGCTGGGCTGGTTGTGGCTGGACAGCCGCAAGATCTACGAAGGCTGATCCCGTCTGTTGCCCGGGACATCCGGGGAACTGCGCTGAAAGATCCCTTCCGCCCGTATCATGGCAGTCCTTCGGGGCTGCCGTGGCACTTTTTGACCCATAGCAGCCTCTGCCGTTGTCTCTGGTGACAACATCGTTGCCAGTCAGGAAACATGGCCTCCAGCCCCGGCCGCCCCCAAGCACGTCCGGCTGAAGAAAAATGGACACTTCCGGCTTTCCCCTGTAGGCTGGCAGAGACTGGCATGAAGCTTGCTTTATCCAGAACAATATTTGTCCGTACATCCCGTACCGCACCTATCGACCATCTTCCGGGAGGGATCCCATGCCCCATATCGATCGCGTCAACGTTGCCTCTCTGACCCGCCTGGCCGACGTGGCCGGCAACCACGACCGCCTTGTCGCCACCGCGGAAGGCGGCATCCAGACCTCCGGCAGGGTCAGCGCCTTCTTCACCGCCAAGGCCACCCACCGCGCCACTGCCGAGGCCTTCCTCGGCGCCATCCGCAACAAGTACGGTGACGGCATCGCCGACGCCCTGGCCCCGCAGCTCAGCGCCATGCGCCAGCAGGGCAAGCCGCTCAAGGCCCGCGTGGCCCGCGACATCCTGGCCCAGGCATCGGACATGTCGCAGGCCCTGGGCCCGGCCAACACCGAGATGGCCCGCCGCTTCCTGCTGGGCAACGACGGCGCGGGCGATACCCGCAATCTGGACCATGCGCTGCAGGGCTTCTATGCGCAGAACAATCTCCAGCCCACCCCGGCCCTGCGCCAGGCCTTCGAGCGGATCATCAACGATATGGCGGCCAACAGCCAGAAGCTGCTTTCCTACCAGGACATGGCCGATGCCGTGACCATGCAGACCCTCCAGTCCCGGCCCGCGGACTACATGCTCTGCGGCATCGATCCGCAGCTGACCCGCGACGCCGCCCTGGATGCCTGCGCCACCCATCTTGGTGTGGACGGCGAGCTCAAGGCCCAGCTGGGCCAGCTCATGGACCGCGTGCTGGTGGAAGAAAGCGCGGCGGGGCGTCAGGGCACGCCCGCGGACTTCTTCCGCGATCTTTCCACGGCCAGCCAGACCTCCCTGCAATGCTTTGCCTTTGCCTGCGGCAAGCCGGGCTTGAGGGACGCCACGCTCCGTGATGTCATGAACTTGGCCCCCCGTCAGTCTGTAGGCGAGATGGCCTCCCTGGCTTCCCAGCTGAACCTGGGCGGCGGTATCGCCCTCATCATGGTGGCCATGCAGCACATGGACGAGATGCGCGCCCAGCAGCCCCAGGGCCCCCTCAGCCGCGAGACCCTGTGGCAGGGCTGCTTCCAGGAGCCCATGCCGCAGGATCTGGCTGCCAAGAGCCAGCGTGATTTCAACCGCGCCATGTATGAAAAGCTCCTGGGCATGTTCCAGGCCCGCACGGAGGATCCCGCGGCCTCCTTCACCGGCATGCTCCTGCTCAGTGCCGGTGTGAGCCTGGAAAAGGCCCTGGAAGCCGTCGAAGGTGGCGCCCGCTTCGACCTCAATGACTTCGCCTTCCCGCCCAGGCTGACGCCTCTGGCGCTCCTGGACGACATGGCCCATGTGGAAAAGGAGATGGCCATAGACCTGAACCGCCGCGGCACACAAAACGCCCTTCCCGGTTACCGGCCCACCATCAGCTTCGGCGGTGTGGGCATCCCGGCGGAGGCAGAGGGCACCGTCCATATCCAGGACATCGCCTACATGACCGACGAGGACAAGAACGACTTCGAGCATGGCCGGCCGTCCACCATGTCGCACAATCTGGCCATCCGGGCCCGGCTGCTCTGCGACGACAATGACGTGCAGGCACGGCAGGTCCTCCTCAGCATGGGCCAGTCCGGCGTCTTCCTGGTGCGCACCCTCAGCAACCGGACCGGCGTGCAGCTGGACGAGCACTCGCCCATGGACCTCGACATCCGCCGCGAGGCCAACGGCGATGTGGCCATGCGTTACCACACGCCGCCCCAGTCGCCGCTGGATGCGGACTTCACCTACACTGTCACCCCGGACGGCCAGGGCGTGCTCACGGCCTGCCGCATGCAGGCCCGTCAGCCCCAGGACGCCTGATCCCCTAACAAGGAGCCCCTGCCATGAACCCCGCTTTTTCTTCCCTGCTGGCCGCCCTGGCCCGTGAACTGGACCTGCCCGGCATCGAGACCCGCGATGGCGATCCCTCCTGCCTGCTGGGCATCGATGACTTCGAGGTCAGCCTGCGCTGCCTCTCTACGGACCAGGTCATGATCTTCACCGTGGTGGCCCCCCTGCCCGCGTGCAAACGTGACGAGCTCTACGCCGCGCTGCTGGACGCCAACACCTTCTTCCACCAGACCCAGGGCTTCACCCTGGCCGCCCGCGAGGATACGGGCGTGACCCTGCAGGGCACGCTGCCCCTGGCCGCGCTCACCGACGCCAATGTGGGCACCTGGGTGGGCAATTTCGTCAACGTGGCCACCCACTGGCAGGAACGCTGCCTGGCCTGTGACGCCGCTGCCGATGCCCCGAAAGCGCCCGCCGTGGATCCGGCCCTGATGGGCGGCATGCTGCGCATCTAGGCACCTCCCGTCCCTGTCCCGGCCGCGGCTGCGCTGCCCTCTGCTGCCGCGACCTGCCTGTGGGGCGGACTTTTTTCCATACGCCACGGGGCGACGATCCGACGATCGCCGCCCCGTTTCCTTTGCCGCCTGCCCGCGCCCGCCCTTGCGGACGCTGCGGCAACATGCCGCCTGTCCTTGCGCGGGACAGGTCAGCGGCAGCCTTGAGGCCCACTCCCGAACCTGATATACTTCTGCTCCGCCGTGTGCGGGCCCTGCGTCCGCATCCGCTTCCCGGTGCCGGACACGGTCGTCCGTACCGCCCCGGCCGCGCATGGCCCCCTCTTCCCTTCATCGGCCGCCACGGCCCGGAGTTCCCGCATGTCCGATTTCGTGCACTTGCACTGCCATACCGAATACAGCCTTCTCGACGGCGCCATCCGCGTCAAGGATCTCTGCTCCCGTGCCAAGGATTTCGGCATGCCCGCCTGCGCCATCACCGACCACGGCAACCTGTTCGGTGCGGCCAAATTCTTCCTGACCTGCAAGGACTTCGGCATCAAGCCCATCATCGGCTGCGAGGTCTACGTCTGCCACGACCACCTGGACAAGACCTCCGAGCTGGCCCGCAAGCGCAACCACCTGATCCTGCTCTCGGAAAACATCGAGGGCTACCACAACCTGGTCAAGCTGGTGAGCCGCAGCTATCTGGAGGGCTTCCACTACAAGCCGCGCGTGGACAAGGCCATGCTGCGCCAGTATTCTGAGGGCCTCATCTGCCTTTCGGCCTGCATCGCGGGCGAGATCCCGCGCGCCCTCAACGCCGGTGACATGGACGGCGCCATCGCCCTGGCCCGCGAATACGCCGACATCTACCCGGACCGCTTCTATCTGGAGCTGCAGTCCAACAGCCTGCCCGAGCAGGAGATCGCCAACAAGGGCCTGCTGGAGATCGCCGACCACCTCAAGCTGCCCATCGTGGCCACCAACGACTGCCACTACCTCAACGCCGACGACGCCGACGCCCACGAGGTGCTGCTCTGCATCCAGACCCAGACCACCATGGACGACCCCAAGCGCATGCGCTTCGGCACCCATGACCTCTACTACAAGTCCGGCGAGGAGATGGAGGCCGTGTTCGGCCACCTGCCCCAGTCCCTGAGCAACACGGCCGAGATCGCCGAGCGCTGCAACGTGGAACTGGACATGGGCCACCACTATTTCCCGGTCTACAAGCTGCCCGAAGGCGCCAGCCTGGATTCCGAGTTCCGCCGTCTGGCCGAGGAAGGTCTGGAGCGCCGCCTGGAGAAGCACCCCAACCGCGCCAACATCGACCCGCAGGCCTACCGCGACCGTTTGCAGTACGAGCTCAAGGTCATCCTCGAGATGGGCTTCCCCGGCTACTTCCTCATCGTGCAGGAGTTCATCAACTGGGCCAAGGACCACGGCATCCCCGTGGGCCCGGGCCGCGGTTCGGCCGCCGGTTCGCTGGTGGCCTGGTCGCTGCGCATCACCAACCTGGACCCCCTGCCCTACAATCTGCTCTTCGAGCGCTTCCTCAACGCCGAGCGCGTCTCCCTGCCCGATATCGACGTGGACTTCTGCGAACGCCGCCGCACCGAGGTCATCCAGCATATGGTGGACACCTACGGCAAGGACAGCGTGGCCCAGATCACCACCTTCGGTACCATGAAGGCCAAGGGCGTGGTGCGTGACGTGGGCCGCGCCCTTGGCATGAGCTTTGCCGAAACCGACCGTATCGCCAAGCTGGTGCCCGACGACCTCAAGATGACCATCAACAAGGCCCTGGAAGCCGAGCCCGACCTCCAGAACCTGTATGATACCGACCCGCAGGTCAAAAAGCTGCTGGATACGGCCCGCCGCCTGGAAGGCCTGTCGCGCCACGCCTCCACCCATGCCGCCGGTCTGGTGGTCTCGCCCCGGCCCATGGACGAGTTCCTGCCCCTCTATACCGGCAAACGCGGCGAACTCGTGACCCAGTTCGACGGCCCCATGACCGAAAAATCCGGTCTGGTGAAGTTCGACTTCCTGGGCCTCAAGACCATGACCCTCATCCAGGACACCCTGGACAACATCACCCTGCAGGGCAAGACGCCGCCCGATCTGGACAACCTGCCCCTCACCGACGCCGCCACCTACGACCTTTACGCCCGCGGCGACACCGACGGCATCTTCCAGGTGGAAAGCTCGGGCATGCGCCAGTACCTGCGCATGCTCAAGCCCTCGTGCTTCGAGGACGTCATCGCCATGCTGGCCTTGTACCGTCCCGGCCCGCTGGGCTCCGGCATGGTGGACGAATTCATCAAGCGCAAGCACGGGCAGGTGCCCGTGGTCTATCCGCACGAGTCCCTCAGCGACTGCCTGCGCGATACCTACGGCGTCATCGTCTATCAGGAACAGGTCATGCAGATCGCCCAGATCATCGCCAGCTACACCCTGGGCGGCGCTGACCTGCTGCGCCGCGCCATGGGCAAGAAAAAGCCCGAAGCCATGGCCAAGGAACGCGTCAAGTTCGTGGAAGGCGCGCAGAAGAACGGCGTGGACAAGGCCAAGGCCGACGAGATCTTCGACTTGATGGAAAAATTCGCGGAATACGGCTTCAACAAGTCGCACTCCGCCGCCTATGCCCAGATCTCCTACTTCACGGCCTACCTCAAGGTGCACCATACCGTGGAGTTCATGGCCGCCCTGCTCACCTCGGAAATGAGCAACCAGGAAAAGCTGCTCAAGTACATCTCCTGCTGCAAGGACATGGGCATCGACGTGGTGCAGCCCTCGGTCAATGCCAGCCAGCGCTCCTTCTCGGCCCGCGAGGGAAAGGTCGTGTTCGGTCTGGGCGGCATCAAAAACGTGGGCGACAGCGCCATCACCGAGATCATGGACGCCCGCAAGGACGGCGAATACGTTTCCCTCTTCGACATGTGCTGCCGCGTGGACCTGCGCAAGGTCACCAAGCGCGTGCTCGAAGCCCTCATCAAGGGCGGCGCCTGCGACTGCTTCGGCGTTTCGCGCGCGGCCCTGCTGGCCGCTCTGGACACGGTGGTCACCCGCGCCCAGAAAAAGGCCAAGGAAAAGAACTCCAACCAGATATCCCTGCTGGCCATGGCCCCGCAGGTGGAAGCCAAGCCCCAGCCCGGCATCGGCTTCGACTGCCCCGAGTCCGGCATCCCCGAGATGGACGAGGACCAGCGCCTCAAGAACGAAAAAGAGGCCCTGGGCTTCTTCCTTACCAGCCATCCCCTCCAGCCTTTCAGCCGCGAGATGCGCCGCCTGCGCCTGACCACGCTGGAAGACGCCCGCGACCTCTACCCCAAGGCCGAACTGAGCACCGCCGTGCTGGTGGTCAGCCTCAAGGAAGTCATCACCAAGTCCAAGGGCGAGCGCATGGCCTTCGTGGGCGTGGAAGACCTTACCGGCCATGCCGAGGTCACCTTCTTCCCCCGCGCCTATGCCGAGGCCCGCGAGCTGCTCAAGAGCGAACAGCCCCTTTGCCTGCGCGCCACGGTGGACAGCCAGGTGGACGAGACCCGCGACAGCGACGAGGACGGCGAAGAGACCAGCCGCGAGGTCAAGCTGCTGGGCCAGAGCGTGACTCTGCTTTCCGAGGCCTGCGGCCAGAGCGATACGCCCATCTGCGTGCAGATACCGGCCCACCGCCTGGGCGAGGAAGACATCCTGGCCCTCAAGGCCATCCTGGAAGCCCACCCCGGCAATGTGGAGGCCGAAGCCATGGTCCTGCTGGACGGCGTGCGCTGCCACCTCACGCTGGGGCCGCAGTTCCGCGTCAGCCCCGGCCCCGAACTGGACAGGGCCCTGGCCGCCTGGGCCGGGTAAAAAACGTTTCCGGGGGGAAGGAACCCCCTTTAACTAGCGCCCAAAGGGGGTTCCTTCCCCCCGGGCCCCCTATCCTCCCCAAAATGCGCTTTATCCGGGCAGGGAGGACAGGCGACAGGCCTTCCCGGGGCGGTGTCCCGCCGGGAAAGGATCACGAATGAACCCTGGCTGGCCAGAACAGCCAAAGGAAAGGATATGTCCAAGAAGATCTGGCGCCTTACGGTGCGCGACGAGATTTCCGCAGGCCATGCCCTGCGCCATTACGAAGGCAAGTGCGAACGCCTGCACGGCCACAACTTTGCCGTGGAACTGACCGTGGAAGGCGACAAGCTCACCGAGAACGTGGAGCTGCTGCTGGACTTCAAGGTCCTCAAGCGCGCCCTCAAGGAAGAACTGGCCCTCCTCGACCATCAGATCATCAACGAGGTGCCGCCCTTCGACCGCCTCAATCCCTCGTCGGAGAACATCTCCCGTCACATCTTCCAGAACGTGGCCCGCCGCCTGGCCGCCGATACGAGCGCCTGTCATGTGCGCGTCCACAGCGTCAGCGTCAGCGAAAAGGGCGCGCAGACCGCCACCTATCTGGAATTGGAAGACTAGCCCTTTCCGGCCCGCCTGCCGTTGCGGACCTGTTGTGGCGGGGGAGGAGGTCTCCTTTTGAAAAAGGGAGGTTCTTTCTCCCCCGTGCCCCCTCCTTCCCCCGAAAACGTTTCTTCCGCTCGCTCCGCCGGTCCCCGCCGCTGCCGGCTGGGAAGGACTTCACGCCTGCCCTGGGATGGAGCAGGCGAAGGGCAAGAGGCTTCAAAGGTACGGGCAGGGCAACAGCGCTGCGGACAAGGCTTCTCTGCCCCACCCTCTCGCCGCGGTTCCGCCTGTGGACCATGTGCGCCTGTCCGCACTCTGCTATTTCTGCCGCTGAACGCAAAAAGCTCCCTTTTCAGGGAGCTTTTTTCATATGTTGCCGATTCCGGACGGAGCGGCAGGAACTTTCCCCGGTACTTCCGCTCAGGCCGTTTTTTTCCGGCGGGCCACGATGTCGCGCCGGGCCAGTTCGGCCACCACTTTTTCCGCAAAGACCGGCAGCATGGCCTCGGCCTCGGGCGAAAGGCCCACCTGCATGGTGCGCCAGTCAAAGGGCTGGAGACCAAAGGCCAGGCATTGCGGACGGCACCCGGCCAGCTCGCAGACCTGCAGGGTCTGGAGCAGATCCGTCTGGTGCATGGAGCCCTGAAAGCTCAGGCTGCGGCTCAGGTCTTCATTCTCCAGCAGATAGACCGTGCCCGGTTCCTTGCCGCCCAGCACCACGTCCAGCACCACCAGCAGGTCGCAGTCCTCCAGTTCGGACATGAGCAAAAGCCCCTGTGTAGCCCCTTCCTGCAAACGCACGTTCTCCGGCCAGTGGTAGGCCTTTTCCAGATAGTTCACGGCAGCCACGCCAAAGCCTTCGTCGCGCAGCAGGATATTGCCCACGCCCATGATCAGTACGCGGGGAACGGCCACGGTCTCGCTCATGGAGCCTCCTCGGATGGCGGCCGTCCCGGCGGACGGCCCATGAAAAAGGGGAAGGGCCCTTGCGTACGGCCCTTCCCCCAGCGGTCGATACGGATTACAGGACCTTGAACGCGTGCACCTGATTGGTCTCGCCGTCGATGACATGCACGGCGCAGGCGATGCAGGGGTCGAAGGAATGGATGGTGCGCAGGATCTCCACAGGCCGCTTGGAATCGGCCACGGGCGTGCCCACCAGAGCCTGTTCGGCAGCGCTCAGCACATGATTGGCGTCCCGGGGACCCAGGTTCCAGGTGGTGGGCACCACCAGCTGGAAGTTGCCGATCTTGCCGTCTTCGATGCGCAGCCAGTGCGACAGGCCGCCGCGCGGGGCATTGACGAAGCCCACGCCGCGTCCTTCCCTGGGCACGCTGCATTCCATGGCGATTTTCTTGTCGCCGCCGGCGATGTTGGCTTCGTATTCGGCCAGCCACTTTTCCACCTGCCGGGCGATGACCAGGGTCTCGACGCCGCGGGCGGCGGTACGGCCCAGGGTGGAGAACAGGGCTTCCGGTCCCACGCCCAGAGCAGCAAGGACCTTGTCCACCGCGGGCTTCACGGCTTCATGGCCCTGAGCATAGGACACCAGCATCTGGGCCAGCGGGCCGGTCTCCATGGCCAGGCCGTCATAGCGCGGCGCCTTGAGCCAGGAGTAGCGGTCCGTATCGCCCATGCGGGTGAAGGCGGGCTTGGTCTCGCCGTCGTAGGGGGCGCGGGCCTCTTCGCCTTCATACCAGCTGTGGCGCACATGCTCGGCGATCTTGCCGGCATCGAAGGGATGCACGGTATCCAGCTTGCCGTCCAGCAGCACGCCGGGCTTGAGCCAGCGCTTGGTGATGTCGCGTTCGCCGCCCACTTCGGGGAATTCGCCAAAGGCCATGAAGTTGCGGCAACCGCAGCCCAGCGCGGCCCAGTCCTTGTAGGCACCGGCCACCAGCAGCAGGTCGGGGATGTAGACTTCTTCGATGAATTTGCGGGCCTGCAGGTACAGGTCGCGGAATTCCTTGATGCGCTCGGGTGTCAGGGATTCGTAACAGGTCACGCCGCCGGGGATCAGGAACTGGGGGTGCGGGTTCTTGGCGCCGAACACGGCCATGGCCTTGGCGGCGCTGACCTGCACGCGCAGGGCTTCCAGGTAGTGGGCCGTGGCCACGAGGTTGGCTTCGGGATCCAGATAATAGGCCGGATGCCCGCCCAGGAAATAGGCGTTGGTGAAGGGGCCCAGTTGGCCGCTGTCCACAAAGGCCTTCAGGCGGGCCTGCACGGCCTTGAAGTCATCGGCCGTGGCCTTGCGGGGCGAGATGGACGAGGCCAGCGCCGCGGCCTTGGCCGGATCGGCCTTGAGGGCGGCGGTCACGTCCACGAAGTCCAGGGCGTGCAGATGATAGAAGTGCACCATGTGGTCGTGCATGAACAGCAGGCCCAGCACCAGATTGCGGATATAGGTGGCATTGGCGGGCAGGGTCAGGCCCATGGCGTCTTCCAGGGCGCGGGTGGAGGCCAGGGCGTGGGTGTAGGTGCACACGCCGCAGGTACGCTGGGTGAAGTGCTGGGCATCGCGGGGGTCGCGTCCCTTGAGGATCACTTCCAGACCGCGATACAGGGTGCCGCAGCTGCGGGCATCCTTGATGCGGCCGTTCTCCACTTCCACCTCGATGCGCAAATGGCCTTCGATACGGGTCAGCGGGTCAACGACGATGGGACCGGTAAAGGTGCTCTGGGGCGTTTTCATAACTTGGCTCATGCTGGCAGCTCCCTAGTTCTGGTAAAAAGGCGACAGGTCATCCCAGAAATTGGGCTCGCTGCAACCGATGCAGGGATGTCCGGCCCGCACGGGCCAGTTGGTCTCGTTGAACAGGGCCTTGGGGCAGTTGTTGTAGGTGCTGGGCCCCTTGCAGCCCAGGTCGTACAGACACCAGCCCTTGCGCGCTTCCTCGGAATCGAAGGAAGGCGCGAACTCGCCCGCGTCGAAATGGACACGGCGTTCGCACAGGTCGTGCACGGACTGGCCGTAGAACATGAGCGGACGGCCCAGATCGTCGAGCTTGATCTCCTTGTTCTGCAAAAAGGCCACCAGCGTGCCCACCAGGTTCAGGGGGTTGGGCGGGCAGCCCGGGATATTGATGGCCTTCACGTCCATGCCCAGCTTGGCGAAGCAGTCATTGACGCCCACGGAGCCGGTGGGGTTGGGCTTGGCGGCCTGCACGCCGCCGTAAGCGGCACAGGTGCCCATGGTGACCACGGCCTTGGCCTTGGGCAGCACGCGCTTGCACAGATCCAGCATGGTGTGGCCGCCCACATAGCCGTACTTGCCGTCCATGGCCGTGGGGATGGCGCCTTCCACCACGCAGATGAAGCCTTCGGGATTGCTGATGGCCTGTTCCAGCGCGGCCTCGGCGGCCTCGCCCGCGGCGGCCATGATGGTTTCGTGATAATCCAGGGAGATGGTGTCCAGGATCAGGGTATCGAGGAAGGGCTTGCAGGTACGCAGCAGGGCCTCGGAACAGCCCGTGCATTCAGCACAGTGCAGATAAACCACGGAGGCGCGGCGATTGGTCAGCGCCGCGGCCACTTCCGTGGCCATGCTGGGCCCAAGGCCCATGGTCACGGCCACGGCCGTGCAGAATTTCAAAAAATCACGACGGCTGACGCCCTGGTGCGCCAGACGTTCCTCCCCACCTTTTTTGCCCAGACCAACGGCAATACGCATACGTGCCTCCTGTCTGCAGGATGAGATAAACGAACATAAAGACCGCACAAGATGAAATGGAAGGCTCCAGCCACGGAGCCTTCCCCCGACTGCCGTCCACTGCATGAGGTGCATGCCACAGCAAAGGACGACCAAGGCCATGCATGGTCGAATGGGGAGTATGCGGCGAGGGGAAGGAATGGGAGGGATTATGCGTGGGCATGCCATCCATTGCCCGCGCCGCAGCCGGAAATGACGCGAACCCGCGTCCTCAGCCGGCTACTTCACAAACGGACAATGAACATGATGCCTCCTTGCGGCGGAGAATTCCGCCATTGGCCGCCATCCTACCCTGCCACCGGCATCAGGTCAACCACCCCGGAAGTTTTCCGGCAGTGGACAGGGCCCCGCGACCGCATGATCGCCCGCCGGCACTGGAAAAAATTTTTCTTTTCCCCCTGCTCCGGCGGCACCGCACCAGTCCTTCCCCAAACAGGCAAAGGAAAGGCCGCCCGGCCAAGCCAGCCTCGGGAGATGCCGCACGGAGCCTGCCAAAAACCTCCTGTGCGAGACAGAACCCGGACGACACCCCGTCCCCCGTCCCCCGCCATACGGCATTCGCCCGGTACGCCCCCTCTCGACCCGGCCTGCCGCATCTGGCATACTGGCACCACCGGCACGATGCCGGAACGAAAATATAGGAGGTTACAGATGAAAACCCTGGATTGTCGGGGCCTTGCCTGCCCCCAGCCTGTGATGCGCACCCGCGACGCCCTGGAACAGGGACGGCCGCAGGAGCTGATCGTCCTGGTGGACAACGCCGCCGCCAGCGAGAACGTGAGCCGCTTCCTGCGCCGCAGCGGCTTTGAAGTCAGCGTCAGCCAGCCCGAACGCGCACTGTGGGAAGTGCACGGCCTGAGCAGCGCCACGCAGGTGGAAGCTCCGGAACAGGCCCCGGCCACCGCCCCGGCAGCGGATACGGAAAGCCGCAAGACCCTGGTCCTCATCACCACCGATACCCTGGGCCGCGGCGATGATGAACTGGGCGCCCGCCTGATGGAAAACTTCCTGGCCAGCCTGCCCGAACTGGGGGCGTCCCTGTGGCGCATCGTGCTGCTCAACGGCGGCGTCAAACTGGCGGCCACGGAAGGCAAGTGCCTGGATACCCTGAAGCAGCTGGAAAGCAACGGCGTCAGCATCCTTGTCTGCGGCACCTGCCTGAACTTCTTCAACCTGCTGGAAGCCAAGCAGGTAGGCGAGACCACCAACATGATGGACGTGGTGACCAGTCTATCCCTGGCCGACAAGGTCATCCGGCCCTGACCGCAACGCCTGCGGGCCGTGCGGGAAACCACCTTTCCCTGCCCGCGCATGAGGCATAAAAAAAGAGGGACGCTCCGCAGCGTTCCTCTTTTTTTACGTCCTGCATCCTGCACCCATGCAGGCCATCTAAAAATTTCCCGGCCCCGCCGGCATGTTCCCTCATGGCCGTGCCCTTTCTTCTTCCCGTCCCTCTGCCGGGAGCCATCGCGTATCCCCTGCCGCAGACAGCAGCCAACGAAGCGTTATCTCACCTCTTCCCCTCTGAAGTCCCTGTACTCCGGCCAGGAGACGATGGCCCTCCCCGCAGCACAACGCCGGGGACCTGCCGGCCAGACCAGAGCAAACGTTTTCGGGGGATGGAGGGGGTACGGGGGAGGAAGGGACCCTTTTCCAAAAGGGTCCCTTCCTCCCCCGCCATATCCTACTCTTCCCACAGCCCGGACAGCACCTCAGCCGTGCGGGCCAGCAGTTCTTCCGTATGACGGGCGGTGAGGCCGAAGCGCAGCAGGGCCTGCCCGCGCGGCACGGTGGGCCAGCGGGCGCCCAGCACCAGCACGCCTTCCCCGGCCAGACGCGAGGCCAGACGGCGGCAGCGCGTCTCGTCGCCTACGGGCACGGACAAGATATGCGCATCGCCCATGACCGGCAGCCCCCGTCCCGTAAGCGCCTGACGGAAAAAGGCCACCCGCGCGGCCAGCGTACGCCGTCGCTCCTCAAGACGCGGCAGCTCCTCCACCAGCGCCAGCATGCAGGCCGCATGGGCGGGCGGCAGGGCCGTGCTGTGCATGATGGCCGAGGCCAGATGCTCGAACAGGGGCGTGAATCCCGGGGGCAGCAACAGGAAAGCGCCCCACAGGCCCAGCGATTTGCCCAGCGTGCCCACCACCAGATCGGCCGGGGCCCGGCCACCATCCCGCAGGGCCTGCGCCGCGCACAGGCCGCGTCCGCCGGGGCCCAGGGCACCCAGCGCGTGGGCTTCGTCCACACAAAGGAAAAATCCGTACCGGCGGCGCAGGGCCGCCATGCGCTCCAGATCCAGGGCCGCGCCGTCCATGCTGTACAGGGACTCGGCCATGACCACGGGCTGCGGCGCGTCCGGCGGCAGGGAGGACAGCAGGCGCTCCAGATGGCCATAGTCCAGATGGTTCCAGGCCCGGATGCGCGCCCCGGCCAGCGGCAGGGCCCGCATGACGCTGGCATGGCAACGCCTGTCCACGAAGGCCTCCTGCCCCTGCTGGAGCAAGGTGGTCACACAGGCCAGATTGGCCTGATAGCCGCTGGGCAGGAAGAGGCATTCCGCAAAGCCGAAGTAGTCGGCCACGGCCCGGCAGGCCCGGTCCACCACGTCGCTGCGGCCCCCGGCCAGACGAGACGCCGACGCCGACGGCGCATGGGCGGCAAAGCAGGCGGCCACCCGCGCCTGCCAGTGAGCATCCGCAGCCAGGCCCAGACCGTCATTGCTCATGAAGGAGACGTATTCCCGGCCGTCCCGGTGCAACAGCGGCCCGGCGGCTCCCCCGGCCATGGCGGCGCTGTCGCGGGCAAGGCCCAGACGGGCATCGGCGCGCAGGCGGTCATTCAGACAGTCATAAAGGCTTCGGCGTTGTGGGACAGACATCGGTACAGCTCCCTGTAGCGGCTCTCCAGCAGTTCACGGGAAAAAGAGGCATCATAGGGCACCAGGCCCACACGCAGTTCCAGCTCCAGAGGCGGCAGGGGGCCCTCAGGCCCGCAAAGCCCCCGCACGCACACCAGCGAGGCCGCCACACTGCCGCCCTGCGCCGTCACCCGCACATCCAGCCGTGCCGTACCGGACAGGGGCCCCGCAGGCCACGGGGCGCGCTCCACGGACAGCAGGAAGGCATGGCAGGAAAAATCCCGTGCCACCCGCTGCTGCAGGGCGGCCGCCTGCGCGGCGGCCTCCAGCACCTGCCAGAAAGGCACGCCCTCACAACGGCGCCAGGCCGTGAGCCCCGGCGGGGCGTCGATGGCCCGGGCCGCATCCAGCAAGACGAAGGGCGACGGCGCATCCAGGAAGAAATCCGTGCTCATGGACGCAGATCCACAGCAAGGGCGGCGTTCTGGCCACCGAAGCCGAAATTCTCCAGCAGGCCGCGGGAGGACGGGAAGGGACGGGGCTCCCGCACGAAGTCGAGACGGGCGGAACAGGGCCGTTCCAGATGGCGCACGGGCGGCATCCTGCCGTCACGCCAGGCGGCCAGCGCACAACACAGCTCCAGCGCCCCGCAGGCCGAGGAACCGTGCCCCAGCCAGGATTTGAAGGCTATGACGGCCGGGCCGCCGGGGACATCGGCCAGCAGGCGCTCCCACAGCAGGCTCTCGGCCTGATCGTTGAGCTGCGTGCCCGTACCGTGGGCCGAAAGCCAGCCCAGAGCGGCGGCATCGAGGCCCGCCTCTTCCAGAGCGCCCCGCACGGCCAGCTCGGCCCAGGTGCCCCGGGCCTCGGGCGCGGTCAGGCTCTCGGCATCCACGGACGCCCCGTAGCCTAGGATCTCCGCATGGATATGGGCGCCCCGGGCCTGCGCCGAAGACAGGCTCTCCAGCACGAAGGCCGCGCCGCCCTCACCGGGCACGAAGCCGTCCCGCCCCATGTCGAAGGGGCGCGGGCCCGCACCGGGCGCACACAGGCTGAGGGCGCGGGCCTTGTGATAGCCCAGCAGGCCGCCCAGCGAAAGACGGCTGTCCCCGGCCGCGACCAGCACGGCATCGGCCAGGCCGAAACGTATGCGCCGCCAGCCTTCGCCCAGGGCCTGCAAGGCCGATGCGCAGGCCGCGTTGACGGTCAGGGCCTCGCCATGACAGCGGGCAAAACGCGCCAGCGCCCCGGCGGCGGTATTGGGCAGCCAGCGCAGCAGCCAGAGCGCGCCCAGCGTCGCGGTATCCTGCGGGGGCAGGCCCGGCTCACCGGTGACGTCCAGCATGGGCCCCACGGCCGCGACGATCTGCGAACGAGGGGGAAGGCCCGCCTCCAGCCCGGCATCACGCAGGGCACGCAGGCCCGAAAGGACGGCCATCCGGCTGCCCCGGTTCAGGTAATGGCGGTGCCGCCAGCTTTCGAACTGCTGCCGGGCCTCGTCCTGGCCCCAGTCTTCCGCCGGGCAGACGGAAAGCCCTTCCAGCGCGCCGGAGGCACGGAAGGCGTCACGGCCCTCGCGCAGGCTGCGGGCCACGCCGTCCAGATCATGGCCCAGCGCCGTGCAGCAGCCGACACCGCTGATGACGACCCGCTCAGGCACGGCCATCAGGCATCCTGCCGTGTGGCCGCAAGGGCCTGTTCCACCCAGTGGGCGATGTCGCCCAGGGTCAGGGGCGATTGCAGGGCCATGCCGTCTACATCCGTATAATAGGCGGCCAGCTGCTGCCGCCGCGCCTCGTCCAGATGGCCGTAATGCTCGCGCAAAAAGGCGGCCGCATCCGGGGCGCCGGCCAGCTGGTAACGCAGGGAACGCAGGAAGGCGCGCTCCTCGTCCACAAAGATATGGAAGGTGGCACCCAGCTGCACGCTCACTTCCAGCAGGTCGATGGATTCACAGGGCAGATCCTGCATGAGCAGGGTATCGTCGCTCAGGGTCGCGGCATCGCGCTCGAACAGATGGGCCACGATCTCGCGCACCTTGAGGCTGATCTCGTCGTATCGCATCACAGCTCCGGGAGTTTGAGGGCCCCGAGGCCCCCGTCAAGAGTCACCACGCTGCCGTTGATGGCCGCGGCCTCCGCCGACAGCAAAAAGCACAGGCCCGGCAGCACGTCATCCGGGCCAAGGCAGCGCCCGGCGGGCATGGCACGGGCCACCTGCCCGTGGCGGGAAAGGAATTCGTGTCCGCGTCCGGCATCCAGCCAGCTCAGACGGACGGAACAGGCGCTGAGGCCGCGTCCGGCCAGCTCCACGCCGAGGCTGCGGTACAGGCCCTCACCGGCCAGCTTGGCCGCGGCGTACCAGCCCTGCCCGGGCGACGGCCGCTGGGCGGCACTGGACGAGACGAAGACACAACGGCCGAAACGGCGGGCCAGCATGGCCCGGCTCACGGCACGCAGGCAGCGGGCCCGCAGGGCGATGTCATCATCCGCCCAGCGTTCTATGGCCTCGGGCGGCGCCATGGCCACCAGCTGTTCGAAACGGGAGTGCAGCAGATCCGCCAGATGCCCCACCGGCCGGCCCAGCAGGGCTTCGCAACGGGCGGGCAGGGTCTCGGGATCGGCAAGGACAAGGGCAGGCAGGCCGTCCTGCGCACAGCGGGCGCAGCCTGCATCATCACGGCAGACACAGCAGACCTGCGCCCCTTCGCCACGCAGCGCCAGCGCCAGGGCACGGCCCAGCTCGCTGCTGCCGCCAAGGATGAGGACAGAACCATGGAACGTCAATCGCATGGCCGCATAGTGAAAAAAAAGCGGCCCGGGCGCAAGGGCCCTGCCGCATACGGCCTGCGCCGGGCCATGGACAGATCCGGACAAGGCCTGAAAATGCGCCGGGCATGGGGCCCGTCAAGCTCACGACAAAAACGGGAGACCGGGGCCGCGCGCAGGCGTTGCGCACCGCACGCCCCGCCATGACCGGAAGGAATGTTTTTGCAGGGAGACGAGAGAGGCGGTGGACGAAAAAAGGGCGCTTTTTCCAAAGCGTCCTTCATCCCCGTCGGCAAGATCCCCTTGAAGATATGGCTGCCTTCCTCTCACTCCAGAGAGAACACGGCTTCGGCCAGGCAGGCATCGCCGTGCAGCAGACGGCAACGGACCTCCGACGGCAGGGCGTCGCCCCTGTCTCCAGGCTCCATGCGGCACAGCAGATCGCTGTCGGGCAGGACGAAATGACGGAAACGCGCACGGCGCACGGCGCAGACCCGGCGGGACGGGAAGGCCTCTTCCACGGCACGGCGCATGGCTTCCAGAAGGCAGGAACCGGGCACGCGGGGCGCGCCGGGAAAATGGTCGGCCAGCAACGACGCGTGGCCGGGAAAGCGCAGCACAGCCTCCAGGGGCGGCATCATTCGCCCCAGAGCAGGTGCAGGGGCCCGGCCGGAGCCAGTTTTTCCAGCGGGATGAAGACGCGCTGCGTCCCGGCGGCCCAAGGGGCCACCTGATAGGGCTGGAAGTAGACACGCACCCCGCCGGGCACCAGGGCCAGCGCGGAAAAATTGTCCGCCAGAGGCTCGGTACCGTCGTGGATCATGCTGTCCACCCGGCCGCCGCCCAGACGGGTGGCAAGCTCCTTGCGGGACACGGCGGACATGATCTCCAGGGCCTTGTCCACGTTCTCGAAGATGTCCACCAGCCCCAGACGCTGACCGGAAAGCAGGCTGTAGGTCAGCGGGATCACGTCCAGGTTGCCGTGCGCGCCGCCGGTGTAGGTCCAGATCTCGAAGACGATGCTCAGGGCATTGGCCGAGGGACGCGTCAGGGTATAGGAGCCCATGAGTTCGCAGGGCGGCAGTTCCTGTTCCTGCCATTCCAGGGCCAGCGGCGCCAGCTCGGCCTCGAAGGTCGAGGCGATGCGCTCCACCCAGCCGGCCACGTCGCGGTCCACGTCCTTGCGGCCCAGCATGGGATAGGTGACGGTGATGTCCGGCTTGCCCGGGCGGGAAACGCGGCGCAGGTTGCAATCCGTGACGGAGATGGGGGCAAGGGCGGGCTCGGGGCGGGAGTCGGCCAGCATGGTGCCGTGCCCGTGCGCGGCGCTGGCCGTGGGGCACAGGTCAGGAGACAGCGCAAAGCACGACAGCAGGGCCGCCAGCGCGACCATGCGAGCGGACCGGCAACAGGATCCCGACAGGTGACGGAGATTCCCAGAGCTGAACATCATACCCCCAGACGACGGAAAAAGAGATCGCGACATGGCGCCGCAAGCTGCTTGTAGAGGGCTCCCGCGGCCCTGTCAAGCCTTGCGGGAGCAAATAAAAGGCCGGTCTCCCGACCCTGCGCGGACAGGGGGAAGACCGGCCGTATGGAACCTTTCCTCCGGAAGGAGGGAAGGGCCTAATGATGCACGATATCCCGGACCTTGACGTGGAAGCCGTAGCGCAGCTCGGCCACCAGACGCCAGTGGCGCAGCAGGAGCAGACCCGCCAGGATCAGGTACGTCCAGGCATAGAAATTGTGCAGGCGCAGCGGGTCATGGGCCAGGCCCAGCAGGGCCTCCAGCTGCACGTCATAGAAGGGCGAGAACAGCTGGGCCAGGAAGAACACCAGCAGGGCCGCCGCCTCGCGCAGGCCCAGGCGCAGGTCCAGCAGCAGGGCCACGGCAAAGATGGACTGGCCGGCCGTGAGGAAGATCTCCTGGAACTGGTGCGGGTCCAGGTTGATGGGCGTGGTGCCGCCGGAAGACACGGCATAGACACCGGGGATCATGCCCACCAGCAGGGTCCACTGGTTGAGCTTGGAGGACAGCAGGCTGCCCAGGGCCAGACCGGCGTTGCCGCGGAAGGCGAACATCAGGGCCACGATGAATTCCGGCGCTTCGGAAGCGATGGGCGCCAGCCACTGCACCAGCAGGAACTCGTTGATGCCCAGGATCTTGCCGCTGGCCACCAGGCTTTCGCTGAAGGGCTCGGCATTGAACAGGATCACCAGGGCCGCGAACAGGAACAGGCCGGCCACGGCACGCATGCGGGCGGGACGCGAGAGCCTGGCCAGGGTGGCCGCCGGGCCTTCGGGCTCTTCTTCCTCACAGGGACGGCGGGCAATGATGCACATATAGCCCACATAGATGCCCAGGAAGACCACGCCGTCGAACAGGGTCAGGGAGCCCTTGAGCGGGATCAGCAGGGCGTAGAGGGTGGCCATGCCCAGGAAGAGGATGTCGGTGCGTTTTTCTTCGTGCAGGGCCACATAATTGTGGAAGCGGCCCGCGAAGATCAGCACGATGGCCGTCCAGCCGATACCGATGAGCAGCCGGTTGGCGCCCGTCATATTGGCGATGGCGTAATGCGAGTAGGCGCTTTCGGGATGCTGGCCCGCCATCCAGGTGAAGTACATGTCCACGGCGTATTCGGGCAGCACGGCGATGAAGGCCACCACGGCCACGGCCACGGCCTGGGGGATGTCGAGCTGGGCCACTTCACAGGCCCAGGTCAGCAGGAAGGACGCGCCCAGGATGGCCAGGCCGGCCAGTACGGCCACCAGCATGGGGGAAACGTCCGCAGGGGCAAGGCGCAGGGCCAGGCCCGGCAAGGTCATGAGGATAGCCAGAAGGTAGGGACGCAGGTCGCGCAAAGACATGACGGTCTCCTTGGCGGGGTTTGGGTTTTACACAAAAAAAAAGACCTTGGCTGCATGCAGTCATGCGGCCAAGGTCTCACTAGTCGGCAGGGCCAACGGCAGCACCAGACGATATGTCAGGCTGTTGATGCTGCCAGGGTCTCAAGGACCCAGTTACTCCCCTTAGGTGCGGACAAAATAGTTGCTCTCTCTCCGCCTGTCAAGCCTGAATCCGCCTTTTCCGGCCCGTGGCCGTTCCCCGGATTGCAGGGCAGATGCCTCTCTGCTATGAGTAGCGTCATGAACATCATCTGCCCTCAATGCGGTTTCAGCCGTCCTTTCCCCCCCGATCGCGCTCCGGCGCATTCGGTGATCGCCACCTGCCCCCAGTGTTCCTGCCGCTTCCGCTTCCATCCCCAGGATGGCAGCAGCGAGCAGCTCTCGCCCGTCCGCAGCGAAGCCACCCCGGCGGCCAGCGACCTGCCCCCCGGTGCCATCATCCCCGGCATGGGGGATGACGGGGAAGGCGGGGCCCACAGCCGCCGCGAAGATCCCCGCGAGGAGATCCCTCCCTTCCGGCCCCGTGACCGGCAGGAAGAGCCCGCGCCCCAGGCAGACGGCGAGCCCCTTGAAGACGACTTCCGGGATGAAGACGATGACGACCGGCCCGGTCTGCCTTCGGGCAATCCCTGGGACGTGGCGCCCGCGCCTTCGGGCTGGATGGTGGCCTTTTACCGCACGGCCACGCGCATCATGTTCGGTGCGCCCGCGTTCTTCAGCTGCCTGCGTCCGCACCGCCGCTCCCTGCGCGCCCTGAGCTTTTACCTGATCGTCAGCGTCATCCTTTCCGTGGTGCAGCTGCTCTGGATGCGCGGCATGACCTCCATGCTCGTGGACGGCGGCATGGACCCGCAGATGCAGCAGATGATGGCCAGCACCCTAGCCATCCATGAGAGCATGCCCCTGTTCGTGCTCAAGCAGGTGGCCTTCGTGACCCTGCAGCTGTACGTGCAAAGCGCCCTGCTCTATCTCATGTACCGGCTCATCCTGCGCGACAAGCCGGAATTCGACCTGATCTTCCAGGTCAGCGCCTACGGTTCGGCGCCCATGCTGCTGTGCGTCATCCCGGTGCTGGGTGCGCTCACCGGTCTGGTCTGGAGCCTGGCCTGCACCCTGGTAGGCTACAAGACCGTGCTGCGTCTGGACTGGAGCCAGACATTGCTGGGCTATGCGCCCGTCTTCCTGCTGGAGATGTTCCTGCTCCTGCAGGTGATGCAGATGCTCTAGGCCCCGTACCGCCCTGATCTTTCCGGCCCGCCGCTGCTGTCAGCGCGGGCCTTTTTCCCCCTCTGCCCGTGCCACCCATGAACGAGATCCCTTCCCAACCCGCCCAGGACGCTCCCGCTGCCGGAGAAAAAAACGGTTTTGACCTCACCCGGCTGCTGCTGCCGGGGGGCATCGCCCTGGCCCTGTGCCTGCTGCTCAGCATCTGGCTGTGCATCGACATCTTCACCTGGCCGCTGGGGACGCGCCAGCGCATCCTCATGTGCCTGCTACTGTTTGGCCTGCTCCTGCTGCTGGGCCTGGGCGCCTGCCTGTGGCGCGGCATCTATCTGCCCCTGCTCACGGCCTTGCGCGAACTGGGCCCCGATGCCGACGGCCGCATGCCGCAGGGCTCGCCCGTGCCCGCCATCACCTGCCGCATCCGCCGCATGCACGAAAACATGCAGCGGACCCGCCTGGCCCTTGAGGAAAGCCACGAGAACCTGCGCCAAAACCTGCGCCAGACCGAAAAGATGGCCCTGGTGGGCAAGCTGGCTGCCGGTGTGGCCCACTCCATCCGCAACCCGCTGACGGGCCTCAAGCTGCGCCTGTTCTCCTTCACCCGGGGAATGGAGCTTTCCCCGGCCCAGCAGGAAGACGTGCAGGCCATGAACGAGGCCGTGCGGCACATGGAAGCCATCACCAGCAACTTTCTGGAATTTTCGCGCCGCCCGCGCCTGAGCAAGGAGCCGCTGGACATGAGCGAGGTGCTGGACCGCACCCTCATCCTGCTGCAACCGCGCATGGAAGCCTACAAGGTGACCCTGCGCCGCACGCGTCATGCCCCCCTGCCGCGGGTGGACGGCGATGCCGAACAGCTGCGCGAGGCCCTGGCCAACCTCATCATCAACGCCTGCGAAGCCGCCGGTACCGACGGGGAAGTGCGCATCAGCGAGGAGCGCGGCCGTCTGGCCCCGCTGGGGCCCGTGGTGGTCATCCGCATCGAGGACAGCGGCCCCGGCGTGCCCGAAGAACTGCACGAGGTCATCTTCCAGCCCTTCATGAGCACCAAGGTGGAAGGTACGGGCCTGGGCCTGCCCATCGCCCGGCGCATCTTTGAAGAACACGGCGGCTGGCTGCACCTGCACAACGCACCGGGGCACGGGGCCAGCTTCGTCATGGTACTGCCTGTCCGCAAGGGGGACGACGTATGGCTGAGATCCTCATAGTCGACGACGACCACCACCTGCGCCAGGGCTTCCAGCGCCTGCTGGATGCCGAAGGCTACGAGACGCGCACCGCCGCCTCGGCCGAGGAGGCCCTGAACCTCATGCGGGAAAAGATGCCGCAGTGCGTGGTCATGGACGTGCGCATGCCCGGCATGGACGGTCTGGAGGCGCTCAAGCGGATGCGGGCCCTGGAGGGCTGTCCGCCGGTGGTCATCATGACGGCCTATTCCACCACCGAGACCGCCATCGAAGCCACCCGGCTGGGGGCCTTCGACTACATGCTCAAGCCCTTCGACATCCCGCAGGTGCTGGAGCTGCTGCAACGGGCCCTGGCCGCGGGCGAGAGCCAGCGTCGCCACGAGGCCCAGTCCGCCGAGGAATCTTTGGGCGAAGAGGACGACATCCGCCTGGTGGGGCACACGCCCCCCATGCAGGAGCTGTACAAGGCCATCGGCCGCGTGGCGCCCACCGATGCCCTGGTGCTGATCCGGGGCGAATCCGGCACGGGCAAGGAGCTGGTGGCCAATGCCATCTGGCGCTACAGCCCGCGCTCGCGCCGCCCGTTCTCGGTCATCAACTGCGTGGCCATCCCCGACACCCTGCTGGAGAGCGAACTGTTCGGTTATGAGCGCGGGGCCTTCACCGGCGCGCAGCACCGCCGCATCGGCCGCATCGAGCAGGCCGCGGGCGGCACCATCTTTCTGGACGAGATCGGCGACATGCCGCCGGGCATCCAGGCCAAACTGCTGCGCCTGTTGCAGGAAAAACAGATCCAGCGTCTGGGCGGCCATGATTCCGTCGACGTGGACGTGCGCATCATCGCCGCCACCAACGCCAATCTGGAACAGGCCGTGGCCGACGGGCGCTTCCGTGAGGATCTGTACTACCGTCTCAAGGTGGTGACCCTCTGGACCCCGCCGCTGCGCGAACGCCGCGAGGACATCCCCGCGCTGGCGGCCTTTTTGCTGCACCGGCAGGCCGCCGAGCTGCACCGGCCCGACCCCGGTCTGGAAGAAGACGCCCTGCGCTATCTGGCCGGTCTGGACTGGCCCGGCAACGTACGCGAACTTTCCAATGCCCTGCAGAAGGCCCTGGTCTTCAACAGCGGCGCCCCGGTGAGCATCCGCGACCTGCAGCTGGTGCTGGACTCCCCGGCAGGCCATCCCCCCGCTGCGGGCCCCGGCCTCAATGGCAACGTGGATGCCGTCCCTGCCCCGGGCGTACGCCGCGCTCCCGTCGGTACGGGGAACGGCATCCACGAAGGAGAAGGCCCGTACGAGGACGCTCCGGCGCCCGCCCCGGCTGCCGCGCCCCACAACGACGAGCAGCGCAGCCTGGCCAGCATCGTCACGGCCTGTCTCCAGTCCGGCGATCCCTCGCCCTTCGACACCTGCATGGACATCATGGGCAGGGCCGTGGTGCGCGAGGCCCTGCGCCAGTGCCGGGGCAACCGTTCGCAGGCGGCCCGCCTGCTGGGGCTTTCCCGCCCCACCCTGCTGGCGCGCATGGAAAAATACGGCCTGAAGATCGAGACCCGCATCAGCGACGAATGAGCCCGCGGGACGAAACGCTTTCGCCGTCGCCCACCTGTGGCATTCCAGAGGCCTGCCGGTATCCGGCGGGCCTTTTTTCTTGCCTGCCCGGCACAGCAGCCTGTCCCACCGCCCGCCTTCCACGGCAACGACCGGCCCGGTCACAGGCGCGCCATGACGCCCCATCCTGCCCCGCCACGCCGTGGAACCGTTTGGCCCGACCTCCCAAAGCGGTGACACCGAATGGCCGGTGCCTGCCGCATCAACACGTCTTTCCCGCCAGGGAAAAGGGCAGCTTGCCCGGCCGTCAGGCATAAAAAAAGGCGCTGCCCCGAAGGGCAGCGCCAGGAAAACTCAGGACAGGCTAAACTTACTTGTTCAGGCCGCAGGCGTCGTCCACCTTGAAGAAGGCAGCAGCCTTGGCGCCGCACACGGGGCAGCTGTCACAGGGGCCTTCGTGGGTGTAACCGCAGACCTTGCAGACGTAGAAGTCGACGTTGTCGAAAGCGTGGTTGTCGGCAGCGGCCTTCTTGTACAGGTTGGCGTGTACTTCTTCCACCTTGTTCACCATGTCCATGTACTTGGCCACGGCGGTCTGGCCTTCGGCTTCAGCGTCCTTGATCATTTCAGGATACATCTTGGTGAATTCGTAGGTCTCACCACCGATGGCGTCCTGCAGGTTGGCGGCGGTGTCACCGATCTTGCCGGCGTTCTTCAGATGGGTGTGGGCGTGGATGGTTTCGGCGGCGGCAGCGGCGCGGAACACCTTGGCCACACCGGACAGGCCTTCCTTGTCGGCAGCCTGGGCGTAGGCGAGGTATTTGCGGTTGGCCTGGGATTCACCGGCGAAAGCAGCCATCAGGTTTTCGAGAGTCTTGCTCATTGTGGTTCTCCTTGGGGGGTGTATGTTCAAAAAAATGTCGTCTTAATCAGGAACGATTCCTGTTTACTGAAAACTCATGCCTTTGTAAAGCATTTTTTTGCGTATTTTTATCTCCGCCCCCAATACATAAGGCCCGGATGGCCAACGTCAATGTCCCGGAGCCGGATTAACGCCATCTTTCCTGCGCCAAAAGCGCTTATGCCGCGCGCTCGTCCCGCAACGCTTGCGAGCCGGGCCAAGGCAGGCTAAAAAAACGGCATGACAGCGACCACATCCCTTGCACAAGCCCTTTCGGCCCAGGACATCATCCGCCATTACGACCTGATGCCCCATGTGGAAGGCGGCCACTACCGACGCATCTGGTGCAGCTCGCAGGATCTGCAGCCCGAAAGCCTCCCCTGCGGCATCTGCGGCAGCCGTCCGTGCAGCACGAGCATCCTGTATCTGTTGCAGGCCGGCGAGCGCTCCCGCCTGCACCGCATCCGTCAGGATGAATTGTGGCATTTCCATCTGGGCGGTCCCCTGCGCCTGTATTGTCTGACTCCCGACGGCCAGGAGCTGGACCGCATACTGGGGGCCGATATCCTTGCCGGGCAGCACCTGCTGCTGCCCATGCCCGGCGGTTGCTGGTTCGGTGCCGAGCCCTGCCCGGGGACGGATTTTTCCCTGGTCTCCTGCACGGTGGCGCCGGGCTTCGACTTTCGCGACTTCGAACTGGCCAGGGCCGCCTGCCTGGTGCGCCGCTATCCCTTTGCCAAAGAGCGCATCGAACATTTTTGCCAGCTGCCTGACGGCTGCCCCGATCCCGGGAAAGGCGGGCGGGCATGAGCCGCTTCCCCATCCCCGCGGCCGATGCCGCCGCCCCCTTCCAGACCGAGATCATCATCCGGCGCAGCCGCTTTTTGACCCACTGCGCGCATACGCCCGGCATGGAAGCCGCCCGCGCCTTCGTGGAGCAGATCCGCACCAAACACGCTGACGCCACCCACAATTGCTGGGCCTTCGTGGCCGGAGCGCCGGGCCACAGCGGCCAGGTGGGCTTTTCGGACGACGGCGAGCCGCACGGCACGGCCGGGCGCCCCATGCTGCAGGTGTTGCTGCATTGCGGCGTGGGCGAGATCACCATGGTGGTCACGCGCTGGTTCGGCGGCGTCAAACTGGGCACCGGCGGTCTGGTGCGCGCCTATCAGGATTCGGTGCGTGAGAACCTGGCCACCTTGCCCCTGGCGGAAAAAGTGCCCACCGTGGAGCTGGACGTGCAGCTGGACTATGCCCATCTGGACCGCCTGCACCGTCTGCTGCCCACGTTTGAAGCCCGCGTCTGCGCCGAGGCCTATGACCAGGCCGCCCGGGTACGCATCTGCCTGCCCGAGGCCCTGCGCGGCCCCTTTGAGGAGGCCCTCGCCGGACGTACCGACGGCCGCGCCCGCTGCACCCTGGTCGACGGAGCGTAAGACAGGAGCGCTGCCGGCAAGCCGCGTCCTGTCATCCCCGCCAGCGCGTCTCCGGCATATCCATAAGTAAGGATCCCCGTCCGGGCCTGCCGCGCATCCGGCAGGCGCAGGCCCCACCTGTCTTTTCAGGCGCGCCTCTTCCAGAGGAAAATGGCCGGCAGCCCCCGCCCGGGCCAGGGCCTTTTCCTGCATAAAAAACGAGCCCCGCCTGCTGTCCGGCAGACGGGGCCCGTCCTTTTTTTAAGCTCACGAGAAGGGGATCAGAGGTCCCTTCCCGACAGCGTCCCTACTCTATCACCTTCACCGGCACATCGGGAGCCAGGCGCACGATACCGTCGATGATGACCTGTTCCCCGGCCTTGAGCTCGCCTTCCACCACGCTGGTGTCACCGGCCTCGAAAACGATGTTCACCTTGCGGTAGGAGGCCTTGCCGTCAGCACCGGCCACATAGAGGTAGTTCTCCTCTCGGCCGCTCTGCACGGCCCGGCTGGGGATGGCCAGGGCCTGGCGCGCCATGCCCAGCGGCAGTTCCACGGTCACGAACTGGCCGGGCCAGAGGCGGCGGTTCTCGTTGGCGAAGGTGGCACGCAGCTGGATGGTGCCGGTGGTGGTATCCACACTGTTTTCCACCAGGGTCAGCAGGCCCTTTTCGGTCTGCCCGCCCGTGGGGGTCACGTCCACTTCCACCGGCCCGGCGTGCATGCGGTCGAGGATCAGGGAAAGATGCCGCTCCGGTACCGAGAAGGTCACATAGATGGGCGAAAGGGTGTCGATGCTGACGATGGGCGTGGTATCGGAACTGCGCACCATGTTGCCCTTATCCACCTTGAGACCGCCCACGCGGCCGCTGATGGGCGCACGCAGGGTGCAGTAGGAAAGATCGAGGGCGGCGCTTTCCACCGCGGCCTTGTCGGCCTGTACGGTGGCACGCAGGGCCGCGGCCTCGGTGGCGGTCTGTTCGTAGGCCTCACGGCTCACATAGCCGTTGCCCACCAGCTTGCCGTAACGGCCCGCATCATTGGTGGCCTTGTGCAGCTGGGCCTCGGACTTGGCCAGCTGGCCCTTCTTTTCGCGCAGGGTGGCTTCAAAAGGACGCGTATCGATGGTCAGCAGCACATCGCCTTCCTTCACGTCCTGACCTTCCGTAAAATGCACCTTTTCTATCTCGCCGGTCACACGGGGGGTGAGCCCCACGCTGGCGGAAGCCTTGACGTTGCCCACAGCGCCGAGCACGCGCGGCACGTCCTGCGGCTGTACCGTCATCACATGCACGGGCGCGGCCTGTCTGCCGCCCTGTCCGTCCTTGTCTCCGGAACAGGAGGCCAGCACGGGGGCGAGCAGGAGCAGGAAGATGGCAAGATGTTTCATGGCAGTCCTCACGATTTTCTGAATGATGCCTCAAAAACGTTGCACACCAGACACATCGCGTCAAGAAAACAAATGGAGGCCCTGCCCGGGAGCGCTTGCCCGCCCTGCCTTCCCGGACGGACCGCGGCCCCGGGACAATTGACTTTCCCCCCTGTGCGGGCATAATAATCCCGCGGCGGGAGAGCCCGCGAACTCATCCGAAATTTCCGATGCTGGAGGCACAAGAATTGGCAAAAAACCGCGCATTGCAACAGTGGCGGGTGGAAGATTCCATCGAACTGTACGGTATCCGCAACTGGGGAGCCGGCTTTTTTACGGTGTCCGATGAAGGGGACGTTGTCGTCTGCCCGCAGGGCCCCAAAGGCCCGCAGATCTCCATCCCGGAGATCATCTCCGGCTTGCGTGAACGCGGCTATGACATGCCCGTGCTGTTGCGCGTGGAAAACATCCTCGACTCCCGTATCGCCAGCCTGCACGAGTCCTTCCGCAAGGCCATCAAGAACCTGAACTACCAGGGCCAGTACCGCGGCGTCTTCCCCATCAAGGTCAACCAGCAGCAACAGGTGGTGGAAAAAATCGCCCAGTTCGGTTCCCGCTACCATCACGGTCTGGAAGTGGGCTCCAAGGCGGAACTCATCGCCGCCGTCTCCCTGATGCGCGATACCGAAGCCTGCATCGTCTGCAACGGCTACAAGGACGAGGAATTCATCGACCTGGGCCTGCAGGCCCAGCGTCTGGGCTTCAACCTTTTCTTCGTGCTGGAGATGCCCAGCGAGCTGGACGTGCTGCTCTCCCGCAGCCGTGAACTGGGCATCCGTCCCAACATCGGCGTGCGCGCCAAGCTCTCGGTCAAGGCCAGCGGCCACTGGACCGACTCCGGCGGCGAGCGTTCCACCTTCGGCCTTTCCCCGGCCCAGATCGTGGACGTGGTGGACAAGCTCAAGGCCTGCGACATGCTGGACTGCTTCCGTCTGCTGCACTACCACCTGGGCTCCCAGGTCTCCAACATCCGCGACATCCGCACCGGCGTCATGGAAGGCGCGCGCCTGTATGTGGGCCTGGTGCAGGAAGGCGCGCCCATGGGCTACCTTGACCTGGGCGGCGGCCTGGCCGTGGACTACGACGGCTCGCACACCAACTATATTTCCTCGCGCAACTACAATCTGGACGAATACAGCGCCGACATCGTGGAAGCCATCATGAGCATCCTCGACGAGCAGCAGGTGCCGCACCCGCACATCATCACCGAATCCGGCCGCGCCACCGTGGCCTACTATTCCGTGCTGCTGTTCAACGTGCTGGACGTGAGCGCCGTGGAAGAAGCCCAGCTGCCCGCCGAGCTGCCCGAAGACACCCCCGAGCCCGTGCTGAACATGCGCGAGGTCTACGGCAACATCAGCCTGCGCAACCTGCAGGAATGCTACAACGACGCCATCTACTACCGAGACGAGATGCGCAAGCTCTTCTCCACGGGCCGCGTAAACCTGCGCCAGCGCACCCTTTCGGAACGCTTCTTCTGGGCCATCATCATGCGCATCGCCCAGGAGAAGGTGAAGCTCAAGACCGTGCCCCGCGACCTGCAGGACATCGACGTGAGCCTGGCCGACATCTACTACGGCAACTTCAGCGTCTTCCAGTCCCTGCCGGACAGCTGGGCCATCGACCAGCTCTTCCCGGTGATGCCGGTGCACCGCCTCAACGAATTCCCCTCGCGCCAGGGCATCATCTCGGACATCACCTGCGACTCTGACGGCCGCATCGACCACTTCATCGACCCGCAGGGCCTCAAGACCACTTTGGACCTGCATCCCCTGAAGGACGGCGAGGAATACTACCTGGGCGTCTTCTTGGTGGGTGCCTATCAGGAGACCCTGGGCGATCTGCACAACCTCATGGGCGACACCAACGTGGTCTCCATCCGCGTCAACCCCGACGGCGGCTATGAGTACGTGCGCGAGATCAGGGGCGATTCCGTGGCCGACATCCTGAGCTATGTGGAATACGACCCCCGCCGCATCCTGGACGACCTGCGCGCCACGGCCGAACGCGCCGTGCGTGCCGGACGCCTGACGCCCAGCGACCGCTTTGCCGTGCTCCAGGCTTTCGAAGACGGCCTGCGCGGCTACACCTATTTCGAACGCTAGGCACATGCCCCCGCATACGACTTCCGTGATGGCCGGCAGGGGATCCTCCCTGCCGGCCATCATTCTGACCCTGGCGGCCAGCAGCTTCGTCATGGCCTTTTTTTGCTGGCTCAGTCCCCGGGAAGCGGATGACATCATCTATGCCGCCGGGCTCTCCATGCCTTCCCTGACATCCGTGGGACAGCCTGTGTCCGCGACGGCCCCGCCGTCTTCACTGGCCGATCTGCTGCGCCTCCAGTGGCAGGAATATCTGCAATGGAACGGCCGCTTCATCGGCCAGTTCCTGGCCCGCTGCCTGTTGCTGGCCCCGGACTGGCTGCATGCGGTGCTCACGCCGCTGGTCCATACGGCCCTGCTGTTCTTCAGCCTGCTCCTGCTCTGGGGAAAACGGTGGCAAAAAAAGCTCGTCCCCTGGCAGATCATCCTGCTGGGCGGACTGCTGTGGTTCATGCTGCCGGCCTTCGGGTCGGCCTTCTTCTGGCGTACAGGTACGGCCAACTACGGCTATACCCTGCTGCTGGCCGTCCTCTTCCTGCTGCCCTATCGCTTCTGGCTGGACGGAAGCCTGTCCCGCCTTCCCGGCGAAGCTGCCTTCCTGCTGGCCGGTCTGCTGGCCGGCTGGAGCAATGAAAGCCTGGGGATGCTCCTGATATTGCTGGCTCTGGGGGCCTGCGTGGTCCAGAAAAAAGCGGGCCGACACCTGCCGCTCTGGGCCGTGGCAGGTCTGGCAGGAGCCGTGGCCGGCTGGCTGGCGCTCATCGCCGCACCGGGCAACCTGGCCCGTGCCGCCGCACTGGGATCGGGACTGGTCCCGCTGGCCTCCTGGAAAGCCTTCCATAGCTTCCTCATCTTCTGGAGCACCCAGCAGCTGGAGCTGCTGCCGCTTTACCTGCTGGATCTGGGGGCCCTCGTTTGCCTGTACCGTCGCCGGGAGCTGTCCCGGGATATCTGGCTGCCCGCCCTGCTCCTGTTCCTGATGGGACACGCCTGCATCGGCGCCTTCGTTCTGAGCCCCTCCCGCGCCGACAGGGCCATGACCGCCGGTTATTTCTGGCTGGTCCTGTCCACATGCGCCCTGCTGTTCCGCCTTTCTGTCCCCCGCCTGTTCGGATACGCGGCGCGCAGCCTGTTCCTGCTGCTGCTCGTTTTCTCCCTTTGGCAGCAGGCCCAGGTCTTCCGGCAGGCAGCCCCCCTGATAGCGGCCAAACAGGCCGCCGCGCGGAACGGCACGCTGGATGTCCGCCATATGGATTATCCGGGCAGCGACAAATATTTCTATCCCAGCTACCATACGCGGGACGCCATCCTCATGGGCCCGACACAGGAGTGGAGCCGGCTGGTGCCCTGGCAGGATGCCCGTCCCCTGCCGGGGATGCCGGGTATCAGGGCTTTCGCGACCAGCCACATGCTCTATCTGGACGGCGTGGATGACCGCCCGCTCCACCTGGCCTGCCACACCCATGAGCAAACCATCTCGTCCATGCTGCGGGAAGTCATGCTCCACCTCACCCCTCCGCCTGCGGCCCCGCGCGGAGCCAACGCCCTGAACCCCTGGTTCAAACCGGCCGTGACCAGGGGCAAGGACGGCAAGGCCCTGGTCCATCTCCGGGGGCTGCGCCGGCTTGAGGACATCGCGTACATCGGCCGGGAAGATGCCGGCGGCCAGGTGGTCTGGCAACGCCTGAATTGGCCATCCGCCACCTCATCCCGGCCATAAACGAAACGGCCCGATGATCCCCACCGGGCCGCCGTGATCAGCAGCGTCCTGCCATCATCCCTTCAGGCCGCGCTTGGAAGCCTTGATGGGGTTGATCTTCTTCTTGGCTTCGTCGGTGTAGACCGGGATGCGGTGGGCATTGGCCTCGGCCAGACGGACGGGATCCAGATCGAGGGCCAGCAGACGGGCCCTGGTGGTGGCCCTGCTGCCGGAATAGCGGTGGGGATCCGCCAGGTTCCTGTCCAGATAGCGGGCGCTGGTCAGATACAGGCCGCGCTCGTCGATAGCCAGGCAGAATTCCTGCCCGTTTTCCATGACGGTCTGGATGACCATGCCGGAAGTCGTCCCGAAGCGATTGTCCATACGCTCTCCTTTGCTGGGTGTTTGTGCGAATATATAGAAAAAGAATTTCATTTTCAATCAAATGTCCCGGCAAATTTTTTGATGGCACGGCTTCTCCTTCTCTACGAACAGCTAGGAAGGACAGGAGCATTACTTTCGCAGACAGGGGGATAGAAGGCACACACGGCCTTCCAGGGATGCTGCGCTCCCGTCCTTCCTGATAATACTCGCCATGGGAGGGGGAGGGAGAGTGCAGGGGGAAGGCCCTTTGGCACGCGAACTGGCGATCCAACGACGGCCCGCAGGGACGCGTCCGTTGCGACCAAGGTCCCTCGCCCCCTGCGATAAAACATCACTTATCCATACAGATGGCAGCGGACCCGCCAGCCCGGCTCCAGCTCCTTCCACTGCGGCGCTTCCTCACGGCAGCGTTCCGTGGCCTGCGGGCAGCGGGGATGGAAACGGCAGCCCGGCGGCGGATCCAGCGGGCTCGGCAGCTCGCCCCGGATGTTCTGCTGGGGCGCACGCACCGGGCTTTTGCCGTCGCGCAGATCCTCAAAGGAAGGCACCGAGGCCAGCAAGGCGCGGGTATAGGGGTGGGCGGGCTCCCGGAGCAGGCGCTCGCGCGGGCCCTCTTCCACGAAGCGGCCCAGATACATGACCAGGATGCGGGGGCACATGAAGCCCACCACGGCCAGATCGTGGGAAATGAACAGATAGGCGGGCCCAAAGTCCTCCTGCACCTGCCGCAGCAGGTTGAGGATCTGTGCCTGCACCGAGGCATCCAGCGCCGAGACGGGCTCGTCGCAGACGATGAGGTCAGGATGGGTCATGAGCGCCCGGGCCACGGCGATGCGCTGCCGCTGGCCACCGGAGAATTCGTGCGGATAGCGGCGCTCCAGACCGGCCAAGCCCACGGTGGCGAACATGTCCCGCACCCGCTCCCGGCGTTCCTTGCGGCTCAGTCGTTCCCCGGCCAGCAGGCTCTCCTCCACCGAGGTGCCCACCGTGCAGCGGGGATCGAGGGAAGAGAACGGATCCTGAAAGACCATCTGTATGCGCCCGGCCGCCATGCTGCCCGCTCCGGCAGGCGGCAGCGGCGCGCCCCGGAACAGGATGCGGCCGCCGGTGGGGCGCTGCAGGCCGCAGGCCAGACGGCCCAGCGTGGACTTGCCGCAGCCGGACTCGCCCACCAGCCCGAGGCTCTGGCCGGGCCGCAGGACAAGATCCACCCCGTCCACGGCCCGCAGATGGCGCACTTCGCCCAGCATGCCCTGACGCACCGGGAAATGGCAGCGCACATCCTCCAGCGTCAGCACGTCGTCCCTGGTCCCGCTCTCCATCACAGGCCTTCGTCCACCTGCGCTTCGGCAAAGGTGGCCATCTCGTTGAAGATGTTCACGGCGCAGCGCAGCAGGTGATAGGCCACGGCGCCGCCGGTGCCCTCGCCCAGCCGCATGTCCAGGTGCAGCAGGGGCGTACCGCTGTCCAGCGCGCCCAGGGCGGGCACATGGCCGGGTTCGGCCGAGGCATGGGACAGGATGGCGTACTGGGCCACCAGCGGGCAGATGCGCACCGCGGCGGCATAGGCGGCACTGCAGATGAAGCCGTCCACCAGGATGGGCAGGGAACGCGACGCGGCCCCCAGCATGATGCCGGCCATGATGGCCAGCTCAAAACCGCCCAGCGCGGCCAGGATGTCCACCCCGTCGCCCTTCAGGGCCGCGGCGTTGACCTCCAGGGCGCGCCGCACGATGGCGGCCTTGTGGCGCACCCGTTCGGGATCGGAACCGGCCCCCGGGCCCGTGGCCTCGTCAGGGTCGAAACCGAACAGCGCGCAATTGATGGCCGTGGCCGGCGTGGAGTTGCCGATGCCCATCTCGCCGGTGCCGAAACAGCGATAGCCCTTGTCCGCGAACTCCTCCACCAGGGCGATGCCGTGACGCAGGCCCTGCAGGCAGGTCTCGCGGCTCATGGCCGGGCCCTTGCTGATGTCGGCGGTGCCGTCACCCAGACGGCGGTCGATGAGCAGCTCGTGCGGCTCGTAGGGGCCACCCGCGCACCCGGCATCCACCACGCGCAGATCCATGCCGCTGCTGCGGCACAACACGTTGACGCCCGCGCCGCCGTTGAGGAAATTGCGCGTCATCTGGCGGGTCACGGCCTGCGGCATGGGCGAGACGCCCTGGGCCGTCACGCCGTGGTCCCCGGCCACGGTCAGCATCAGGGCCGGAGTCACGTTCAGGGGAGTGACGCCTCCGGCCATGGCGTACAGGCGCCGGCCCAGTTCTTCCAGGCGCCCCAGACTGCCGCGCGGCTTGGTCAGGTTGTCCAGATGGGCCTGGGCCTTCTCCAGCAGGGAGCTCTCCAGGGGACGGATAAAGAGGCCCGGCAGGGCGGGCACTTCCACAGCCTCACGATATACGGGAACTTGTTTCATGTTTTTCTGTGTAACGTCTTGCCCGGCCCGGCGCAAGCGTGGCCCGTCTTTACCTGCGTGACGGCCTGTATTAGAAAAGGCGAATCCTGCGGGAAAGACCGCATCGGGCGTGGTCCGCCCGGACAACGGCACGCCATCGCCGCTGTCCGTCCACGGCGGCCCGCTCCCCTGCCTTTTCGGCCTTCCCGTCCTTTTTTCCATCCGCAACGATCACGGAGTTGACCATGCATCCGTCGTTTTCCCTGTTCCCCGGCCTGCGCCGTGCCGCAGGCACCCTGGCCTGTCTGGCTCTGCTCTGTACGGCCACGGCCCCTGCCGCCGCGCCCGTGCCGGACTCCAGCCCGCGCATGACCCCTGTGGTGCGCGCCGTCCAGGCCACGGCCCCCGCCGTCGTCAACATCACCAGCACCCATGTGGTGGAGCGCCAGCGCATCTCGCCCATGGAACAGTTTTTCGGTTTCGGCCCGGGCTTCGACCAGCCCCGCCGGCAAAAACGCGTGAGCCTCGGCTCCGGTGTCATCGTGGACGGCAAGCGCGGCCTGGTGCTGACCAACGCCCACGTCATCGCCGGTGGTGACGAGGTCATGATCCACCTGCAGGACGGCCGCCAGTTCCCCGCCGTGGTCAAGGGCGCGGAGCCGGACTTCGACCTGGCCGTGCTGGAGATCCAGGGCCCCCACGACCTGCCAGCCGTGCCCCTGGGCGATTCCTCCGACCTCATGCCCGGCGAGACCGTCATCGCCATCGGCAACCCCTTCGGCTTCAACCACACCGTCACCACGGGCGTGGTCTCGGCCCTGGGCCGTACCATCCGCAGCGAAAGCGGCGTCTTCACCGACCTTGTCCAGACCGATGCCGCCATCAACCCCGGCAACAGCGGCGGTCCCCTCCTCAACCTCGAAGGCCGTCTGGTGGGCATCAACACCGCCGTCCATGCCCGCGGCGAGGGCATCGGCTTCGCCATCCCGGTCAACAAGGCCCGTCGCGTCATGGATGACCTTGTGGGCCAGGGCCGTGTGGCGCCCCTGTGGCTGGGCCTGGCCGCCGACGACGTGGACCAGCGCATGGCCATGGCCCTGGGCCTGCGCGAGCCCCGCGGCATCATCGTCACCCGTCTCTACCCCGGCAGCCCGGCGGGCAAGGCCGGCATCGAGCCCGGCGACGTCATCGACAGCATCAACGGCTCGCCCGTGCGCGATCGCCGCGAATATGTGAACATCCTGCGCAACCAGGTGCCCGGCGCCGAGCTGACCCTGGGCGTGCTGCGCGGCGACAAGCCGGAAAAGATCCGCGTGAAGCCCGCCTCCTTCGACGATGCCACGGCCCTGTCCCTCATGCAGGAGATCTGGGGCCTGCGCGTGCGCGAGGCCGACGGCCTCATGCTGGTGCGTGAGACGCGCCGCCCCGGCCCCACGGACTTCCTGCGCCCCGGTGACGTCATCGCGGCCATCGGCGGCATGCGCATCCGCACCACCGCCGATCTGGTCAACGCCTTCCGCCGGGAACGCCTGGCCAATCAGGTACTGATGCAGATCGTCCGTGACGGCCGTCCGTATTACGCGCGCGTGCTGCTGCAATAAACGCGCCGGACACGTCCCCCGCGACGATGTGCAGAGAAATCTTCCCTTGACAGCCCAAGGGGGGGGACGCTATGCATTCCCTTGGGTGGGGAGACCCCTCCCCCCGAGGACTACAAGAAACGTACGTTTCAACATCTGGAGGACACAATGGGCTACAATGTGAATGTCGATACCGACAAGTGCGTGGGCTGTGGCGAATGCGTGGACGTTTGCCCCGTGGAAGTTTACGAAATCAAGGACGGCAAGTCCGAACCCGTGAACTCCGAAGAGTGCCTGGGCTGCGAATCCTGTGTGGAAGTCTGTGAAACCAGCGCCATCACCGTTGAAGAAGCCTAAGCCCTAAGGGTGCCCAAGCACCTGCAAATCAAAGTGCCGCCGGGCGTTTCGTCTGGCGGCACTTTCATAACCAGCGGAACGACCCCAATGATTCCTGATCTTCAGCCCATTTTTGCCGAATACGAAAAACTCCGCGCCAGCTGTGACGCCGTGTTCGAACGTATCCGGCACGACCATGCCCAGTGCGTCACCTGCAAGGAAGGCTGCAGCGATTGCTGTCATGCCCTGTTCGACCTTTCCCTGGTGGAGGCCATGTACATCAACCGGGCTTTCCAGCAGGCTTTCGACTACGGTCCGCAGCGTTCGGCCATCCTGACCAGGGCCGCCGAGACCGACCGTCATCTGACCCGCCTCAAGCGCGAGCTCTTCCGGGAAGAAAAGTCCGGCAAGAGCCCCGAAGCCATCATGGAAGAAGCCGCGCGCATCAAGTGCCGCTGCCCCCTGCTGGGCGATGACGACCGCTGCCTGCTCTACCAGGCCCGTCCCATCACCTGTCGCCTCTACGGCGTGCCCACCGCCATCGCCGGCCAGGGCCACGTCTGCGGCTTCGCCGCCTTCGAAAAGGGCAAGCAGTACCCCACCGTCTATCTGGACAAGATCCAGAGCCGCCTGGAAGACCTGAGCCGCGAGATCGGCCGCACCGTCAACAGCCGCTTCCGCGAGCTGCACGAAGTCTACGTGCCGCTCTCCATGGCACTCATCACCAATTACGACGAGGCCTACCTGGGCATCGGCCCGGCCAAGCCTGAAAAATAGGGAGCGCACCATGCCTTCCGAGCTCAGTTTCATTCCCGCTACCGTGTTCCGCGACGGCACGCCCCAGCGCCTCAACGAGGAACAGGAACAGCTCAAGCGTGAGATCTACGAGCGCATGAACCCGCGGCGCCGCAAGTTCGTGGACCGCATCGGCTACGATAACTGGGACCCCTTCCAGAAGCCCAACGATCCTCTGGACGTGCGCCTGGACGTGACCAAGCGCACCACCCAGCAGCTGGTGCGCGAGTTCCTCCAGCTCAAGGCCGCCAGGAACGAGCAGTACGGCAACGACTATGGTCGCGGCGTGCTGGAATGCGCTCTGGGTATTGTGAACCGTGACGAAAAATTCCAGGGCATCACCGACTTCTGCCTCTGGTATCATGATCTGCTGAAAAAAGAGGGCCACATCCTATGAAACAGCGTTACGACGATATCGACGAATATATTGCCGACCTCAAGATGGAGATCGCGGCCAACGAGCAGTGCGCCAACCATCACTACAACCTGGGCCTGGCCCTGCTGAGCAAGCGTGACTTCGTGGGCGCCGAAGAGGCCCTGCTCAACGCCGTGCGCAACTCCCCCCACCTGGCCGAAGCCTACGTGCAGCTCGGCGGCATCTGCCTGGAACGCGGCGACCTGGAAGGCTGCCTGCGCTACAATGAAGAAGCCGCCCAGTGCCGCGCCAAGTTCCCCGTGCCGTGGAGCAACATCGCCTTCGTGCACCTGCAGCGCGGCGAGCCGGACAAGGCCATCACCGCCCTGAAGAAGGCCCTCAAGTGGGATCCCGACTTCGTGCAGGCCAAGAACGCCCTGACCACCGCCTACTACATGCAGGGCGACTTCGAAGCCTGCGAAAAGCTCTGCAAGGAGATCCTGGACAAGGAACCCGCCTTTGCTCCCGCCTGGAACAACATGGCCCTTGCCCAGTTCGACCTCGGCAAGTACGCCGAAGCCCGCCAGTCCGCCAGCAAGGCCGCCGAGCTGGGCTTTGAAGTGCCCGAGGGCTTCCTGGAAGAGCTCAAGGCCAAGGGCGTCTAGCATACGACGCGCGCCATCGCTGCCCTGAGGCAGTGTAGTTTTGATGAGGGGGAGAGGAGGACCTTTTTGAAAAAAGGTCCTCCTCTCCCCCTCATGCTCCCCCGCTCCTCCCAAAAACTTTTCTTCTGGTCTGTATGGCGGGTCCCCGTCTTCGGATGACGGGCAGGACATCCCCCCCTGACCGCCAAGGGACAAACATGACCGGACTGGGGGAGTGAGCCCCCGTCCGGCCTGCCGCCTCCGAAAAATCTTTTTCGCACGAAGCCAGTCCCGCCCCGACTCCTTCGCATCAAGCGGCCCGCACACTGCCCGCCAACAGACAGCACGCCACCGAATGACGTCATTATCCCGCCTGAAAACAGGAAAGGGGCAGCCGTATGGCTGCCCCTTTCCTGTAATAAAGCGCGTTTGGAGGAGGATGGGGGGCCCGGGGGGAAGGGCCCCCCTTTTCGTGCTAGCTAAAGGAGGTCCCTTCCCCTCCGGACAGACGCCCCGCTCTCCTGCTCTCCGGCATCCGTTACATCGGGCAGGCTGTTCTTTTCCAGCTGCCAGCGGCTCAGACCATTGAGGATGCAGCGTCGGGAATCCTTGGCCACGCCGTACAGGGCCTTGAGGGTCTCACTCATGTCGCTGCGGGCGGTATTGCCGGCCGAAGGGCAGGCATTGGCCCACAGGGGCAGCTCCCACTGCTTGGCGGCCTTGATGATGTATTTCTTCTCCACCAGCAGCAGCGGCCGGATCAGATGCAGCTTGCCGCCGAAAAAGGGCTCGTTCATGCTCATGCCGTCCACGCGGCCGTTGCGGCACAAATTCATGAAAAAGGTGGAGACCAGATCCTCGGCATTGTGCCCCAGGGCCAGATGGGTGAGCCTGTACTGCGAGCAGAGCTCGAACAGACGCTTGCGGCGCAGCCAGGCACAACGGAAACAGGGGGAACGGCGCTGGTTCTCGGCCGAATGGGCGTGCGGGCCGAAGTCCGTCACTTCCAGATGCGAGGGGATGCCGTGCTGTGAAAGCCAGGCGGCCAGCGGCATATGGCTTTGCGGGTCGAAACCGGGGTTGAGATGGATGGCCATGATCTCGAAACGGAAGGGCACGATGCCCTGCCGGATGTGCAGGGTCTTGAGCAGCACGAAGCTGTCCACCCCGCCGGAAACGGCCACGCCGATGCGGCAGCCGGGCCAGATCATGCCGGTCTGCTGCATGGCCTTGCCGGCGCTCTTGACGCAGACCTCCTGCGCATAGGAGCGTTTTTCGCGCATATGTCCTCCTGCCCCGCAGGGCATGTAGTGCGTTGATCGGGGGCGGCGGACAGGCAGGGACGATTTTCCGGGTCTCCGGCCTTGACAGCCGCACAAAAGACCAATAGCATAACTCGCTTGGGCAGGCAAAGAGTTCTGCCCCTATTGCGCCGCGCCCGCTGCTGTCGGGTACGGCGGCATTCATTTTTACACTCCGCCCGCTGTCTCGCGGGCAAGCCGGAGGAACTATGGCCCGCATTACTGTGGAAGATTGCCAGGAACGCGTGAACAACCGCTTTTTGCTGGTCCAGATGGCCATCAAGCGTGTGCGCCAGTACCGTGAAGGCTATGAGCCCCTCATCGAAAGCCGCAACAAGGAAGCCGTGACCGCTCTGCGCGAGATCGCCGCGGGCAAGGTGCTGCCTGACGACATGAGCCTGTACAATCCCCTGCCCGAAGGTCAGGAGCCCGCCAAGAACGAAGGCTAGAGGCCATGGCACAGCGAGACTATTACGAAGTTCTGGGGGTGGACCGCAGCGCCAGCGAGGACGAGATCAAAAAAGCCTATCGCAAGCTGGCCATGCGCTATCATCCCGACCACAACCCCGGTGACGCCGAAGCCGAACAAAAGTTCAAGGAAGCTGCCGAGGCCTATGACGTCCTGCGCGACGCCGAAAAGCGCGCCCGCTATGACCGCTTCGGTCATGCCGGTGTGCAGGGCGGCATGGGCGGTGGGGGCTTCACCAGCAACGAAGACATCTTCGCCCATTTCAGCGATATCTTCGGCGATCTTTTCGGCTTTGCTTCCGCCGGCGGCGCACGCGGTCCCCGTCCCATGCAGGGCGCCGACCTGCGCTACAACCTGAAAGTCACCTTCGAGCAGGCCGCCACGGGCGACGAGATCCCCCTGACCCTGCCCAAGCACGTGACCTGCCCCGACTGCTCCGGCAGCGGTGCCGCCCCGGGCAGCCAGCCCGAGACCTGCCCCCAGTGCCACGGCACCGGTCAGGTGCGCCATTCCCAGGGCTTCTTCCAGATCGCCATGCCCTGCTCCACCTGCCAGGGTACCGGTCAGGTCATCAAAAAGCCCTGCCCCCGCTGCAAGGGCCAGGGCATCGTGGAAGAACGCCGCGAGATCGTGGTGCGCGTCCCTGCCGGTGTGGATACCGGCACCCGCCTGCGTGTGCGCGGTGAAGGGGAACCCGGCGAGCACGGGGGGCCTCCAGGCGACCTGTATGTGGTCCTGCATGTGGAGCCCAGCAAAAAGTACGAACGCCAGGGCCAGGACCTCATCTACACCTGCGAGATCAGCTTCGTACAGGCGGCCCTCGGCCACCGTGTGGATGTGCCCGGCCTCAAGGGCCCGCTGCCCCTGGACATCCCCAAGGGCATCCAGAGCGGCACCCTGCTGCGCCTCAAGGGCGAAGGCATGCCCTACCCCGGCCGCAGCAACCGCGGCGACCTGCTGGTGGAAGTCAAAGTCCTGACCCCCACCCGCATCTCGGAAAAGCAGGCCGAGCTGCTGCGTGAATTCGAACGCCTGGAAAGCGAAAGCCCGCTGGACAAGGTCAAAAAGCTGGGCAAGAAGCTGGGCAAAAAAATGGGGCTGGACTAGGGCGCGGATGCGCACGAGGACGGATCCCCTCCTTTCCCAAAAGCATTGATGCAAAAGGGTGACAGTCGCAAAGACCGTCACCCTTTTTCTATTGGAACTTCCTGCTGTACAGGCCGCCTCTCCATGGGCCTGTCCCACCGGAGCTGGAAGAGCGGGGACGGCCCACAGCACGGGCCTGGCTCCCGCTTCTCCTTCCGCCCTCACGGTGATGGCGGATGATGCCCATCTGCCCGGCGCACGGGCTCCGGCATCCAGTCCGTCCGGCTAAACCTTATGTTCGTCCTGCACGGCCAGGGCCCGCAGGCTCCGGTAATCCACCTTACCCGAGCCCAGCAGGGGCAGGGCCGCCAGCCGCCGTACCCGGCGCAGCATATACAGGGCCGAAAGGCCTTCCTCACGCAACACGGCATTGGCCCGGGCGCAATCCAGGGGCAGGGTCGTGAACAGCACCAGCACGGTCTGGCCCTCCTCTTCCAGCGCATCCACGGCCAGCACCGGTCCTTCCTGTCCGGCAGGCGCCAGAAAATGGCGCCCCAGCACGGCCTCCATCTGCGGCAGGGAGATCATCTCCCCGCCCAGCTTGACGAAACGTTCCCGCCGTCCCGCAAAGGTCATATGCCCGCCGCCGTCCGCCCGCACCAGATCGCCGGTGCAGTACCAGTCCTCGCCGTCCAGACGCAGGAAGGGCGATGCCGGGCCGTCATCGCTGCCCTGCCCCAGATAGCCGCCGAACACATTGGGGCCCCGCACCAGCAGCAGCCCTGTCTCTCCGGCTGCCAGCCGCCGCCGGGGCTCCTGTACGGATACGATGGCCGTGCGCACCGAAGGCAGGGGACGGCCGATGGTGCCCGTGCGGGCATCACCGGGCAGGTTGAGGCTGATGACCGGCGAGCATTCCGTGACGCCGTAGCCCTCGCACAGCAGCCCGCCGCCACTCAGGCGGGCAAAATCGTCATAAAGACGCTGCGGACAGGCCTCCGCACCCACGAAGGCCACACGCAACGATGTCAGATCCCCGGGCCGGGCCTGCCGCAGCATACCGTCCAGAAAGGTGGGTGCCGCCACCAGCAGGGTCGGCCGCCACTGGCGGCACACGGCGTCCAGACGGGCACCTTCCGTGGGATTGGCGTGGAAGACCACCGGCACGCCGAAGCAAAGCGGCAGCACGATGTTGCCCGTGAGGCCCAGCGTATGGAAGGGCGGCAGCATGGCCAGCATGGCGTCGTGGCTGTCCAAGGCCAGGATGGCCGCCACGTCCCGGCAGTTGGCAAGGATGTTGTCATGGCTCAGCGGCACGCCCTTGGGCGCCGCCGACGAGCCCGAGGTGAACAGGATGGCCGCCAGCGGGGACAGCTTTCGGGGCACGGCGCAGCCTTCGACCCCTGCCATAGAAAGGAACGCACGGCAGGCGGCCTCCAGCCGCAGACAGGGGGACAGGGACGCGGCCACATCTTCCAGCGGCAGCCATGCGGCCCCGGCTTCCCCGGCGGCTTCGCGCAGGCCGCTGCCTTCCAGTCGGTCCAGCAGGGCCCGGGCACTGAGGATGTGGCCTACTCCGGCCAGGCGCAGGCAATGGCGCAGATTGCGCGGCCCTGTGGTCCAGTTCAGCATGACCGGCGTCTGCCCGGCCAGCAGCACGGCCAGCCAGGCAACACACGCCGCTGACGAGGCGGGCAGCATGATGCCCACCCGCTGTCCGCTGCCCAAACGGCGGCGCAGATGCAGGGAAAGGGCCACGGCCCGTATCCAGAACGCACGCGCCGTCAATGTCCGGCCGTTGTCGGCCAGCAGGGGGCGGGACGGGGCGCGCCGCAACTGCCGCAACATGACCAGCGGCAAATAGGGGGCATCAGGCAGGCTGAGCGCCCGGGCGGGGCGGGCCCGCACGGCATCCAGCCAGGGGGAGGGCTCTTCCGGCGCTTCCGCCGGCGCGGCCTCCGGCAGCTGCCCGGCGGCCAGCAGCAGACAGTCCCCCACCGTGCGCAAGCCTTCCAGACTGGCGGGAGCGTGGCCGAAATGCTCTTCCAGCTGCACGGCCAGTTCCGTCAGGGCCAAACTGTCCAAGCCCAGATCCGTGTCCAGGCGCTGGTCTTCCTTGAGGCTGTCCCACTCCGGGCCCAGAGGCGACGCTTCCGCCAGCAGGCACAGCACGGCTTCCCGGTCGGCAGCGGCGAGCTGGGGCGGCGTGGCGTCCGCCCGGGCCGATGCGGCGCCCGTGCCCTCCACGGACGGCCCCCCGGCCCGCCAGGGAAAAAGGATCTGCGGGCAGGGCTTTTCCCCGCCGTCGGCATCATAAAACGTCTCCAGCAGGGCATTGTACGGGCGAGCCCCCTCCCCGGTCTGGGGACGGCGGGACGGCAGCGCGCAGGTGATGCGCACCTCCCGCCGGGGCAGGAAGAACAGACCGTGACAGAGCAGCGACACCAGCCCGCGCAGCAGCGCCCGGCCCAGAACGGGCTCCCCTGCCGCCCAGCTGAAGGACGAGCCCCAAAGGCCGCGCGTGCGTACAAGGACCAGACCGCAGTCGGGCACGGCCTGCAACAGCCGGTACGCGCCGCTGTTACCGCCCAGATGCGTGCCACCGTCACGGCTCAGACCACCGGAGGGATACAAAAGGACGTTCTCGCCCCGGGCCAGCGCGGCGGCGCAACTGTCCAGCGCTTCCCTCACCCGGTCACGGGTGGAGAGGCCGTCACGGCGCAGATCCGGCAGGGAGATGCAGCCCGTCAGCGCGGCCAGCGGCCGCAGCCACGGGCGGCGTATCTGATGGCTGTCCGCCAGCGGCCGCAGATCGAAGGCGGCAAGATGCGTGCACAGCAGGGCCGGATCCATGAAGGCCGGATGGTTGGGCAGCACGAGCACCCCCCTGCCCCGCTCGCGCGCCCGCGCCACTTCGGCCTGCAGGACGTCCAGCCCTTCCAGCCGGACACGGTAACGCAGGGAGAGCAGGCAGTGGCCGCAGCCCAGCAGCATGCGGGAGAGCAGGATGCGGACACGCGAAGCGGCCCGGGGACCGCGAGGCTCCCCTGCGGGAGCGCCGCGCTCCATCCCGCTCCTGTCGCCGCCATCGTCGCCATCAGGAAAAGCGGCCTTGAGGCGACGGGCAAAAAAGACGGCCCAGATCAGGGTAAGCCCGCCCAGCAGCACGTGGGCCATGGAGGGCGGCAGGAAGGACAGCAGGGCATAGACCGGCCCGGCCAGGGCCATACCGGAAAAGGAGAAGAAATTGCTGGTGCCGAGGATGCGGCCCTTTTCCTCCGCTGCCGGGAGCAGCTGGATCTGGCTGGACACCGGCACGATGTACAGGCTGCCGCAGATGCCCACCGCCGCGTAACAGGCAAAGAGCAGGCCGAAGCGGAAGGCCTCGGGCGCGACGGGCACGCAACCGGCGACCGCCAGCAAAAGACCGATACCGGCACAGGCACGGGGCACGCTCCGCCGCCAGTCCGCGCGGGCACGGCGGGCCGCCAGACCGGCCCCGGCGCAGATGCCCAGCATGAGCCCGCCGGGCAGCAGGCTGGCCATGGTGGGGCCAAGGCCCAGCTGGGCCACGCCGTAGGCATTGATCTCCAGCAGGACGAGGGTGGACAGGGTATAGAAAAAGGCATCGGCGCACAGGCACCAGAAGATGCCCCGGCGGGCACGCAGGCGCCACAGGTCGCGGGCGGAATCCAGGGCCCCCAGCCAGGGGAAGGGCGGCAGCTCTTCCTTGCGGGCGGCAGCGGGCCGGTAAGGGATGAAGAACACGGACAGCAGGCCCAGCACCGCCACGCCCACGGCCACGGCAGCCACCAGCCAGCGTCCGAAGGGGATCTCCGTGGCGAGCCACTGCCGTTCCAGGGCCCCGCCCGCCAGCGTGATGCCCAGCAGGATGGACGCCGTGGTGGCCAGTTTGAACAGGGCGTTGACGCGGGGCACGTCCTCGCGGGCGAACAGTTCCGGCAGGGAGCCGTTGAGGGCCGGGCTGAACAGAGTGGCGCTGGCCCCCATGCAGAAGAGCATGGCCAGCATGCCGCTCCAGTGCAGCTGGAGCAGCCCCCAGCCCCCGGCCAGCATGGCGCACACTTCCAGGGCCTTGGCCGCCAGAACCAGGCGGCACTTGGGGTAGCGGTCGTCCAGCCAGCCCGCCCAGGCGGAGAACAGGACGAAGGGCAGCGAAAAAAGCACGGTGCCCCAGGCCTGCACGGCCGTATGGCCCATACTCACGGCCAGCAGCAGGATGGCCTGCTTGAAGAAATTGTCGTTGAAGGTGCCGAGGGTGTAGCTCACCCCCAGCGAGACGGTCTGTCGCAAAAATCGCCTGCTCATGCGCACTCCTTGCAGCACCCGTGCATGGCGGCGATCCCTGTCCCCGGCCCTTCCGGTCAGGAGGGGCTCAGGAGCGCTCGCCCTGCTCCGCGGCCAGCTCGGCCAGTGCGTAATCCCGCACACGGTCGAGCATCTCCAGGGCAAAGGGCAGGTCGCGCCGGTAAAGCACTTCCTTGCCCTGCCGCCGGGGGATCAGCAGCCCGGCCCGTACGAGGACGTTCACATGATGGCTCACGGCCGTACGGCTCAGGCCCACGGTAGCCACAAGGCTGCTGAGGCTGATGCTCTCCCCGGGTTCGAAGAGCAGAAGGATCCTCTGCCGGGTGGCGTCCCCCATGGCGGAAAAGACCCGCGCCACGCGTTCCCAGTCGTCCGGCAGGGCGGTGATATACGAAGAATTCATGCCCATTGGTGTAGACGCTGGGAAAGTATGCTGTCAACATCAAACTAAAAAAGTAGTTTCGTTGTGTCAACTAAAAAACTAGTTTTATAGTTTTATAAGCAAGCAGCCTGCGCTTCCCGTCCCGGGCACATGCCCTTACAGCCAGACGGATTCCGGCGCAGAGCGCATAAAAACAGGGCAGCGCGGACCGGAGCCGCACTGCCCTCGTGGACATATAAGGATAAAGGGTCCTGCCGTTCCCGCTCCTGAGCCGCCGCCGTGCCAACGGCCCCGGAAGGGCGGGCAGCGGACATATCCCGCTACGGCGCGCTTCCCCGGGCCGCGTCCGCCACCACGGTCTCAAGGGATCAGGCCAGAGACTCTGACGACAGCCGCTCCATGGGCAGCCGTTCCGGCAACTCCTGCGGCAGGGAAAGGCGCAGAGCCCTCCCCCCGGCCAGCGCCACGGCCAGCACGGCACAGACGCGCAGCTCGGCCCGACCCGGCTCTTCCGGCAGGGCCCCCAGGCACAGGAAAAAGGCCAGACCTTCGGCCGGGCAATCCCCCAGAAGGGCGTGCTCGGCCGCTGTCAGCCGCAAAGAGCTGGAGCAGCCTAGGGCACAGGCTTCGCCCAGCAGCAGGCCTTCTTCCGGATGCCCGGCCGGATGCAGCACGCCCACAGGGCTCTCCGGCGCCCGGCGCCAAAAATGGAAGTCCGACGTTCCGGAAAAATCATCCAGACCGTCCGGGAAATGCCACCGCACCGGGATCGCCTCCCCCGCCGGGGACAGGGGCCGGAACATCAGCACGGCATCTTCCGCCTCCGGCATGTCAGCGTAACGGTTCACGCGCCCGCCCCTGCCGGCTTTCGGACCATCTCCTGCCCCATGACGAAGGCCTGGCGACAGTCCTGCGGGAAGTGCTCCTCGCGCCGGCGCCGCTTGTCCGCCTCGGAAAAACGGTCGGCCACATATCTGGCGTAGTCGTCGAACTGCCAGGTATCGGTCACATACTGGACGGAGGGCGTGCTGAAGATGCGCCCCAGATAGCCTTCCATGACGGCCAGGGCTTCGGGGTAGCCGTGCTGCCGCATGGTGTCCGCATCCACGTTCATGGTATAGATGCAGGCCATTGCCAGACGATGGGGCGCGATGGTGCTGCGGCGGCGGTCATAGACCAGATAAGGGAAACACAGGCGCTCCTGGAAGGAACGCATGGCGCCCGTCACGTTGCCGAAATAGACAGGACTGCCCAGGACAAGGCCATCGGCCTTTTCCAGCGCGGCCAGCACGGGCGTGAGGTCGTCCTTCAGGGCGCAATGCCCGTATGAGGCCCCGCCCCGGAGCTTGCAGGCAAAACAGCTGCGACAGCCCGAAGCCCGCAGATCGTACAGATGGACCAGCTCCGTGTCCGCCCCGGCGCTGCGTGCCCCTTCCAGAAAATGTTCCAGCACCGTGGCCGTATTGCCCTTTTTGCGCGGGCTGCCGTTGACGGCGAATATCTTCATGGCATCGTGCCTCCGGTTCAGGCGGCCTTCGCGCCGCTGCTGTTACGGGCCAGGGTACAGCCCACGGCCAGCAGGCTCAGGATACCGAACAGCACCATGTCCACCCGCATGCAATGCAGGAAGGCGTCGATATTATCCGTGCCCACCGGTTCATGGCCCAGGAAAAGGCTCAGGGTCAGGGTGATGATGGTCAAGTTGCCCAGCATGCCGGCCGTGCGCACCGTGCCCACCAGCCCGGAGGCCTGCCCCACCCGCTGCGGTCCGGCCGCTTCGAGGATGATGGTGGTATTGGGCAGGGCGAACAGGCTGACGCCCGCGCCGATGAGGCATTGCGCGCCCACGATGACCCAAAGCGAGGAATCCATGTCCAGGAAGGCCGCACTCAGCAGGCCCAGGCCACAGAACACCGTCCCGACGGTACTGATGAGGCCCTGGTCATAGCGGTCGCAAAGGCGGGCGGCCAGCGGGCTGGACAGGGACTGCACAGCGGCCTGGAGTGCCAGCATCAGACCGGCTTCCTGCACGCTGAAGCCCCGCCCCACCTGCAGGTAGAGGCTGAAGAAAAAGACCATGCCGAAAAAGGAACAGTAGTTGACGAAGGCCGCCACCAGCGACAGGCTGAGGACCCTGTTCCTGCGCAGCAGACGGACGTCCACCATAGGGAAGGGGCTGCGCAGCTCACGCCAGACGAAACAGGCCAGCAGCACGAGACAAAGCAGGAAGAGCCCCCCGCCCACCAGATGATCGTCTGCGATACAGGAAGCCCCAAAGGTCAGCGCCGCCATGGCCCCGCCATAGAGCAGACAGCCCGGCACGTCGAAGGGTTCCTTGTCGGCGGTGCGCCACTCCAGCGGCACCCGGAAGATCATGATGCACATGGCGGCCAGCGCGGCCAGGCCCGTGCCCCAGAACAGCCAGCGCCAGCCCAGCCAGCCCGCCACGAGACCGCCCACCGGCGGCCCGCAGGCGATGCCCGCATAAACGGCCACATTGCTGAGGCCCAGATAACTGGCCCGCATCTCCTTGGGCGCGGCGGAGGCCAGCAAGGCCAGGCTGGACGAACTCAGCATGGCGGCCCCCATGCCCTGGAACAGGCGCAGGCCGATGAACACGTCGATGTGAGGGATGAAGCCCAGCACCAGAGCCAGCACACTGAACAGGCTCAGGCCAAAAAGGAAGACACGGCGCCGTCCGTAGATGTCGCCCAGGGTGCCGCCGGCCAGCTGGAACACCACCAGTCCCAGCGTATAGACGGCCCCCAGCAGGCTGAGCTCACGCGCACTGGCCCCCAGGCTTTCCCCCAAGGGCGGCAGGACGGCGTTGACCCCGGCCACCATGAACGGCATGAAGAATTGCGCCGCGCAGACAGCCAGCAATAACCAGCGATGTTCTTTTGCGATACTCATAGACAACCCTAAAACCGGAGAGCGGGGGTGGTCAACAGGATACGAAATCGTGAAAAAAAGAACAGTTACGACGAAGCACCCGGGGCTTCCGTGGTCGACGCCATACCGTGACGCCAGAACGGACAGCCGGAGGACCTGGAACAGACCTTGCCGTTACGGAGACCGCCTCCTCGCGCGGCTGCCCGCACGGGCATGGACAAAAAAGAGCGGGAAGGGAGCATGTCCCTTCCCGCTCTTTATCAGGGAACCGCGGGCTATCCCGGCAGCTCCCCTTCGTATGCGCTGATCACGGCCTCCCCGTCGGGGATGCCTACAGGCCCGCTTCTTCCACCAAGCGCAGGCACATCTCGGACTTGTTGAGGCTGTACAGATGGATGCCGGGCGCACCGCAATCCAGCAGCTGCCGGATCTGGCGGGCGGCAAAGCGCAGGCCCGCTTCGCGCACGGCCTCCACACCGCCTTCGTTGTGGGCCGCCTCCAGTTCCAGATAGAGCTTGCCCGGAATGTTGGCCCCGCACAGCGACAGCACGCGGCGCAGGGAGTCGAAGCTCTGGATGGGCAGGATGCCCGGGATGACCGGCGTTTCCAGCCCGGCCGCCCGCAGCGAGCTGACCAGGGACTCATACTCGCGTACATCGAAGAAAAGCTGGGTGATGACGAAATCCGCTCCGGCGCGCAGCTTTTCGGCCAGATAGGCCCGGTCTGCCGCAAAGGTGGCCGCATCGGGATGGGGCGCAGGATAGCCAGCCACGCCGATGCCCAGGTCGGGATGCTCCGAGCGCAGGAAATGCACGAGGTCGCGGGCATTGTGGAAATGCCCCTTGTTCCAGTCCCAGTCGCTCACGCCGCGCGGCGCGTCACCGCGCAGGGCCAGCACGTTGTGGACCCCGGCAGCGCGCAGGTTGCCCACGAAATCACTGATGGCCTGCGGCTCGGCGCCCACACAGGTCAGATGCGCCATGACGGTGAAGCCCCGGCGGGCCAGTTCCGCCGTGACGTTCAACGTGTTCTGCTGTTTGCCGCCTCCCGCACCGTAGGTGACGGACAGGAAAAGGGGATCGATCGAGCGCAGGCGCTCCACGGTCTCGTAGAACTCCGGCAGATGACTTTCCGCGGCAGGGGGGAAAAATTCCAAAGAAACAAAAGGCTTGGTTGTCTGGCGGAGAGCCTGGGCGATCTGCATGACAAAACTCCTGGGAACTGTGGATCAAAAAAACGGTTTCGATGCATCCAACTATATCAATATAACTTGATAAATCAATATAGTTTGTTTGCCCCCTCCCGCCACCGTCCTGATGCTTGCCAAAAAAACAAGGGCGCTCTATGTCAGCAGGTATGGACGCTTCGGTCGCACCCGCTTTTTGTCATCCCGCATCCTTTGCCGCTCTGCTCCGCCACAGACAGCATGCCCTCCTTGCCTGCTGTCTCCGCCCGTTGTGCCTGCTGCTCTGCCTTCTGATCTTCTGCCCTGTCAAAGCCGGAGCGGAAGGGGATATTCCCCCCGCTCCTCCTGCGCCTTCCCTGAGCCTGGAACTGGAGCAGCTCGACCTTTCCGGGCTGCCCGGCCTGCCGCCCCTGCCCGCCGAAGACGAGGTCCTGCCCGCGGCCGCCACCCATAGCCTGCCGCTCACGGAAGAGGCCCCGGCAGCCGTCGGCGATGCCGAGGCCGATGCGGCCCTGCCGGAAGCTCCCCGCTGGAATGCCCTAGAAGAAGGGCTCGAGTATGCGGAGTTCTCCCTGCAATCCGAAGCCGGGCAACAGGCCTCCCTGACCGTCCTGCGCATCGACCCGGAGCTGTTCGATTTTCGCCTCTATGCCAGCGCGGCCCACAAGCATCCGGCCCTGACCCTGGGCCAGTGGGCCGACAGCCATGATCTGGTGGCCGCCATCAACGCCAGCATGTATCTTCCCGACGGCGTCACCAGCACGGGCTACATGCGGCAGGACGACTACATCAACAACAAGCGCCTGGTCCGTCGCTTCGGCGCCTTCTTCGTGGCCGGTCCCCGTCAGGAGGGCCTGCCCCGCGCCGACATCCTGACCCGCGAGGATCCCCAGTGGCAGGAATTGCTGGAGCAATACCGCCTGGTCATCCAGAACTACCGCATGATCAATGACGAGCGCCGCATCCTCTGGTCTCCCGGTGGTCCCCTGTACGCCATCTCGGCGGTGGCCGAGGACGGGACGGGCAAGATCCTTTTCCTGCATTGCCGCGAACCGCTGGAAGCCTACAGCTTTGCCCACGCCCTGCTCCACCTGCCCCTGGATGTGCGCACCGTCATGTATGTGGAGGGCGGCATGCAGGCCGGGCTGGTGATCCGCTCCCCCGGGCTGCACCAGGAATTGCGCGGCCGGCACCTGGCCGATTTCTGGGTCACGGGCAATGTGCGGGCCCAGCTGCCCAATGTGCTGGGTATCCGGCGCCGTCATGCCCCGGCCCTTCCGGACTGCCCCACCATGCTCCAGCAGACGGCCGCCCCCGCCGCTGCCGCCGACTGATGGGGGGAACACACCAGATATACAGACTTTTTTCTCTGCATCCTCTGGGACAGGATGGACACGGCTTTTGTGAAAAAGTTCTTTATTAAGAAAAATTACTATTATAGTCGGAAAACCTCTTTACAGCGGGGCCGTCTTGGTTCAAAGTAGCTCCGTCGGAAGGAGTTCCGGCAACATGCAAACACCGATCCCAACTGTCCGGCTGCGGACAAAGGTAGACAAATATCATGCCGAACCAGCTTGAAGTTTATAAGTGCACCCATTGCGGCAACATCGTTGAAGTCATCCACGGCGGCGGCGCCAGCCTGGTCTGCTGTGGCGAGAACATGAAGCTCATGAAGGAAGGCTCCACCGACGGCGCCATGGAAAAGCACGTGCCCGTGATCGAAAAGATCGAAGGCGGTTACAAGGTGACCGTGGGCAGCGTGGCCCATCCCATGGACGAGAACCACTACATCGAGTGGATCGAGCTGCTGGCCGACAACCAGAGCCTGACCTGTTTCCTGAAGCCGGGCGACAAGCCTGAAGCGGTGTTCAAGACCGACGCCGAAAAGGTCACCGCCCGCGAATACTGCAACCTTCACGGCCACTGGAAGGCCGAAAACTAGGCTCATAAGGAGAGACACCATGAAATACGTTTGCAGCGTGTGCGGTTACGAATACGATCCCGCCGAAAACGACAACGTACCCTTCGACCAGCTGCCTGATGACTGGACCTGCCCCGTCTGTGGCGTGAGCAAGGACCAGTTCGAACAGGCCTAAGCCCTGTTTCTTCCGCCCTTTCCGCCTGCCCTGCCGCCCTGCGGCAGGGCAGGCTCGTTTATGCCCTGTGCGGCATCCTGACCGTGAACAATATCCCCTAATGGAGAATTTTCATGCAGCCCGTTGAAATCAAAAAAGATATTTTCTGGGTCGGTTGCGTGGACTACGACCACCGTGACTTCCACGGCTATTCCCGCTCCCCCGAAGGTTCCACCTACAACGCCTACCTGATCCGCGACGAAAAGAACGTCCTGATGGATACCGTGTATCCCGGTTGGGCCGGCAACATGCTGTGCCGTATCGCCAAGATCATGGATCCTGAAAAGATCGACTACATCGTCTGCAACCACATGGAACCCGACCACGCCGGCAGCCTGGCCGAAGTGGTGGCCCGCGTGAAGCCCGAAAAGATCTTCGTCTCCACCCTGGGCTACAAGTCCATGCAGGGCTACTTCGACTGCAAGGACTGGCCCATCGAAGTGGTCAAGAGCGGCGACAAGCTGAACATCGGCAAGCGCAACATCATCTTCCAGGAGACCCGCATGCTGCACTGGCCCGACAGCATGGTCTCCTACATCCCCGAAGACAAGCTGCTCATCAGCAACGACGCCTTCGGCCAGAACATCGCCACCAGCTACCGCTATGCCGATGAGCACGATCAGGGCGACTTCGTGCGCGCCATCAAGGAATACTACTACAACATCGTGCTGCCCTACTCTCCCCAGGTGCTGAAGACCCTGCCCATCGTGGAGAGCCTGGACATCGACATGATCGCCCCCGACCACGGCCTGATCCACCGCGGCGAAAAGTCCGTGAAGTTCATCGTGGACATGTACCGCCAGATGGCCGAACAGAAGCCCCAGCAGCGCGCCATGGTGATCTACGACACCATGTGGCATTCCACCGAAAAGATGGCCTATGCCGTGTGCAGCGGTCTGGAAGAAGTGGGCGTGCCCACCCGCCTGATGTCCGTGAAGAGCAACCATCACAGCGAGATCATGACCGAACTGGCCAACTGCGGCGCCGTGATCGCGGGCTCCCCCACCCACAACAACACCATCATGCCCCTGATGGCCTCCACCCTGACCTACATGAAGGGCCTGCGTCCCCAGAACCGCGTGGGCGGCGCCTTCGGTTCCTTCGGCTGGTCCGGCGAATCCGCCAAGGTCCTGCACGAGATGCTGGCTTCCATGGGCATGGACATGCCCGCCGATTTCGTGAAGTGCAACTGGACCCCGCGCCACGAAGCCTTGCGCGCCTGCGTGGAACTGGGCAAGACCGTGGGCGAGGCCCTGAAGAAGAAGTGCCAGGGCGAATAAGCCCGCATCCTTCCGAATGCCCTACGGCGTCCCCCAAACGGGGACGCCGTTTTTTTATGCCCTGCGTGAAGCGGCCAAGAGCCCGCGTCCCATCCGGCGACGGGCATCGCCCGGCAGCGCCACGGACCTGCCCTCGGCCCCTCCGCAAGCGGGAGGCCATGCCATGCAAGCGCGCCTGCCCCCGCTCCCGCAAAGATCCACCGGAAGGACAGCATGAGGCGCCGCATCACGGCACCACCGCCTGTCCTCCGCCCGGCAAAAAAGCAGACACGGCTCCTGCCCGTATCCCGGACATCTTCTCCGCCACCATGCGCCCGAGCTCAGCGGGAGGCCTCGCCCTTATGCCGGGCCGTGCTGTGCAACAGGAACGTCCCCAAAACAAAAAGGCCGGAGCCTCAAGGGCTCCGGCCTCCGGTTGTCCGTTATCAAAAAATGCTAGCGTCCGCTTTCGCGTTCTTCCTGACAGGCGCGGCACAGACCGACGCCGGGCAGGGCCTCCAGACGCTTCTGGGGGATGGGCTCGCCGCATTCGCGGCAGCAGGCCACGCCGTCGATCCAGTCGGGACCGCCCTGGTCCATGGCAGCGCGGGCGCGGGAGAGGGCAGCTTCACGGTCCAGACGTTCAAGTTCAGTGGCCTGGTCAAAAACATCCATGCATCTGTCTCCTTAAAGCAAGCGGCAATCCCGCATGAGCCGGGATTGCCGTAGTGGATTGGTGCGGGCCTGTGTAGCACAGGCGCCCCATCCTGTAAAGAGTCCGCCCGCAGACCCAAAGAAAAAATCAGGGCCGGCGGGCCCCCGAGGGGCCGTTCTGAGGCTGCCCTCTCAAAAATGCAACAAAGAGGCTCCCGCACCGGCCGGCGGCACGGGAGCCAGGATATGCGTCGGAAAACGCCGGTCTACTTCGCCGTGCGCAAGATGTCTTCCAGCGTATCGATGAAGGCGTCGAGGTCGGCCTTGTCGATGGTCAGGGCGGGCAGCAGACGCAGGGTCACGCCGTGGCTCAGGTTGCAGATGAAGCCGCGGGCGATGAGTTCGCGCCACACGGCGGCGGCATCCACCGCCAGCTCGATGCCGATCATCAGGCCCAGGCCGCGCACTTCACGCACGGTACCGGGCAGCTTGTCCTGGATGGCGCGGACGCGGTCCATCACATGCTTGCCCAGCTCGGCGGCACGGTCGGCCAGCTTGTCGCGGAGCATGATCTCCACGCACTTGGCCGCCACACCGGAGGCCAGCGCGCCGCCGCCAAAGGTGGTGGCATGGCTGCCGGCCTCAAAGCCCCTGGCCATCTCGTCGGTGGCCAGCATGGCGCCCATGGGCAGGCCGTTGGCCAGGGACTTGGCCATGCTGATGGCGTCCGGGGTCAGGCCGTGCTGCTGGAAGGCCCAGAAGGTACCGGTGCGGCACAGACCGGCCTGCACTTCGTCGCAGATGAAGAGGATGTCGTGCTTGCGGCACAGGGCCTCCACACCGCGCAGGTAATCGCCCGGCAGGGGCACGATGCCGCCTTCGCCCTGCACCACTTCCACCAGCACCGCCGCCGTGGCGGGCGTGATGGCGGCTTCCAGCGCGGCCAGGTCATTGGCGGGCACCTGCTTGAAGCCTTCGGGCAGCGGCGTGAAACCGTCGCTCAGGCTCTCGCGGCCCGTGGCGGCCAGCGCACCGAAGGTACGGCCGTGGAAGCAGCCGCCCAGGGTGATGATCTCGTAGGCGTCGCGCTGCTTGACCTTGCGCATGTAGCGGCGGGCCAGCTTGATGCAGGCCTCGTTGGCCTCGGCGCCGGAATTGCAGAAGAAGGCCTTGCCATGATGGCTGGTGCTCAGCAGCAGGCGGGCCAGCTCCAGCTGCTCTTCCTGATAGAAGAGGTTGCTGACGTGCCAGAGCTTGTGGGCCTGGGCTTCCAGGGCGGCGCAGACCTCGTCGTTGCAGTGGCCCAGGGCGGTCACCGCGATGCCGGCCAGCAGGTCCACATATTCCTTACCGTCCACGTCCCACAACCGCGAGCCCTTGCCTCGGACCACAGCCACGGGATATCGGCTGTAGGAACGGCAAAGCAGTGCTTCTTCCTGGGCTTTGACGGCGGAAAATGTGTCGGACATGGTCAACTCCTTTGCTGGGAGGCCTTGCGCCATCCCACGGGGCACGCGCCCCGGCAATCGTGAAACAGAAAAGGCTTTGGAAAAGCGGGAGGCCCGCCGGGGAAACAGGGTCCCCGGCCGGCGGCATCCCCTGCGGAGACTAGCGCCCCGTATGTCCGAAGCCGCCCGCACCGCGCTCCGTGGCAGAAAGGCTCTCCACCTCCTGCCAGACAGGGCGGACAAAGGGCTGGAAAACAAGCTGGGCCATGCGCTCCCCGCGCTTGAGGATGCGCTCCTCGCCCGAGGTGTTGAGCAGCATGACGAGGATCTCGCCCGTATAGTCGGGGTCGATGACCCCCACTCCCTGGGCCACGGTCAGGCCCTCACGCGCACCAAGGCCGCTGCGGGAGTAGAGGAAACCCGCAAAACCGGCCTCGCAGGGCTGCACGCTGATGCCCGCAGGCACGCAAAAACGGCCTCCGGCAGGGATGCGCACGCAGTCCTCGTCCAGACAGGCGCGCAGGTCGATACCGGCCGAGAAGGCCGTGGCCGGTTCAAGCTGACCGGCGTACAGGGAACGGGCCCCTTCGCGCACGAAAGCGAGGCGCACGGGGCAGGTGGGTACGGAAAAATTGCTCATGGCGTGAGATGTAGCGCACATGCGGACAGCGGGCAAGAGGCCCAAAGCCTTGCCGGCCCGCAGGATACGGACACGGGACAGCCGTTTTGTGCCCACACTCACGGACAGGCCGCAGCCGGCCCCATGGACCGCTCCATCCGCTTCTCTGTCGGCAAGCACGCACGCCGCCTGCGGGGATTTTCAGGAACCATTGTCGGCAAGGCCCGACCGATGCCTGTGCAAAAAAATTTTTTTCAGCCGCTCTGCCGGATGCCCTGTGGCGACCCGCTTCTCCCCTGTCTTCTTTCCCGCAAGGACGGCCCATCCATCCGTCCCCTGTTGTCTTCACTCTTTCCCGCTATGCCGGTCCCGGCGACGACATCCCCCTGCGCACCGTCCTGTCCCCTGCTTTCCCTCCTCTTATAAAGGGAAGGATCTGCCCGCACCGCATCCAGGCAACCCTCCCCCCACACAAAAAACTTCTCCCAATGGCAGGCCTGCCCCAACCTCTCCTCCGCAGCTCCAGTACCCAATCCCATCCTCACGGCATCCCAACAGACGACCACGCCGCACACGGGAACCCTACGCACCCGGGACGCCCGCCGCAGCCGTCGATAGTAAGGGGAAAACTCCGGGAGACCCACGCGCCCGGGGCATCCGCCGCCCGCACGCTCCCCTCGCACTGACCAGAACAAAAGTTTTCGCGGGGATGGGGGCACGGGGGAAGGGGAGCCTTTTCCAAAAGGCCGCCCTTCCCCCGAACGGCCCTGGCTCCTGCCCACAGACAAACCAGGAGCTCCCTTCCTCCCCGCCGCCTCCGCTCCTGCTCCCCCTTGCCTTCCGGGCCCAGATTGGGCAAAGATGCGGCCAACAAAAGGAGATGGCGTGACTGAACACAGCTATGCGGTTATTGGTGGCGGCCTGGCCGGTTGCGAATGTGCCCTGCGTCTGGCGCGGGCCGGTCTGCAAGTGACCCTGTTCGAACAGAAGCCGGAATTCCGTTCCCCGGCCCATGTCAATGACGGGCTGGCGGAGCTGGTCTGTTCCAATTCCCTGCGCTCGGACGAACTGACGTCCGGCATCGGCCTGCTCAAGGCCGAGATGCGCGAACTGGGCAGCGACTTCATGGAGCTGGCCGACGCCCACCGCGTTCCTGCGGGCAAGGCGCTGGCCGTGGACCGCGAGGCCTTCTCGGCGGCCATGACGCAGCGCATCCTGTCCACGCCCGGCATCACGCTGGTGCACCGGCAGATCACGTCCCTGGACGATCCCGCGCTGGACGGGTTCGAGACCGTGGTGCTGGCGGCCGGGCCCATGGCTTCGGAGAACCTTTCCGCCTCGCTGGCCGAGGTGGTGGGCGGCGATCACTGCTATTTTTATGATGCCATCGCGCCCATCGTCTGGACGCACTCCCTGAATATGGACATCGTGTTCCGTGCCTCGCGCTACGGGCAGGAAAAGGGCGAAACGGGCGGCGACTATCTCAACTGCCCCATGAACAAGGAAGAATACGAAGCCTTCTACAATGCCCTGCTGGAAGCGCAGAAAGTGGGCGCCCGGGAATTCGAGAAAGAGAAGCATTTCGAAGGCTGCATGCCGGTGGAGGCCCTGGCCGAGCGCGGCCCGCGCACCCTGACCTTCGGCCCGCTGAAGCCCGTGGGCTTCGTGGACCCGCGTACCGGCCGCCGTCCCTGGGCCATCCTGCAGCTGCGGGCCGAGACCCTCAACGGCGAGACCTGCAACCTGGTGGGCTGCCAGACCAAGCTGACCTATGGCGAACAGGCACGCGTGTTCCGCATGGTGCCCGGTCTGGAAAAGGCGGAGTTCGCCCGTTTCGGCAGCATGCACCGCAACACCTATGTGAACGCGCCCGTGGCTCTGAACGAGGACCTGTCGCTCAAGGCGCGGCCCCGCGTCTTCCTGGCCGGCCAGATCACCGGTGTGGAAGGCTATCTGGAATCCGCCGCCTGCGGCATGTGGCTGGGCATGCTGCTGGCCGCCCGCGCCCAGGGCAGGGAGCTGGCTCTGCCGCCGCTGGAATGCGCGCTGGGTGCCCTGCTCAACCATCTGCGCACCCCGGTGAAGCACTTCCAGCCGTCCAATGCCCATTTCGGCCTCATGCCGGAACTGGATGAAAAAGCCAAAAAGAAGGATCGCAAGGCCCTCTACTCGGCCCGGGCACGCGAACGTTTCGCTGCCTGGCGTGCGGAACAGGGGCTGTAGCGGGACCGTCTTTCTGATCCGCTGAGGAAAAAGCGCATTTTTTTCGAAAAAAATGCGCTTTTTTTGTTCCTCACGTTCAGGCCCCTTTGCGCATTTTGGGCGACTCCCGCAAAAAACGGGCAAAAAGATGGGCAAAAATGCTCCCACAACCCTCTGAAAATAAAAAAGAAAAAAAAATTTAAAAAAGTTGTTGACTCAGGGGGTGGTTTTCGCTAGATAAGACTTCGCCTCTTGGAGTAGGAGCGTAGCTCAGGTGGCTAGAGCACTTCCTTGACACGGAAGGGGTCAGCAGTTCAAGTCTGCTCGTTCCTACCAAATAAAATAATAAGGGCATGAGCCCGTGGCGACAGGGGCGGTGCCCGCCAGATAGCTGCACGAAAGCAGCACGTTTTTTGAAGATGGGGAGGTTTTTCAGCCTCCCCATTCCTTTTTTTGTACCATACGCCCGACAAGGGCGCCTGAAGGAGTATAAGCATGGATGTCCGCGTGGAAGGACAGGTGGTGGACGCCCCCGAACAGGGTGATGTGGCCGCTGTTCTGCAGAAAGCGCTGAGCGGCAAAAAATTCAAATCCGTGGTGGCTGCGCGTGTGACCGCAGAGGGCACGGAGACTTTGTGCGATCTTTCCGCCACCGTTCCCGCCCAGTGTACCGACATCACTCCCGTGTACGCTGATTCTCCCGAAGGCCTGAGCATGATCCGCCATTCCACGGCCCATGTCATGGCCGCCGCGGTGAAAAAGCTTTATCCCTCGGCCAAGGTGACCATCGGTCCTGCGGTGGAAAACGGCTTCTACTACGACTTCGACGTGGAAAAGCCCTTCTCCAGCGAAGACTTCCCGGCCATCGAAGCCGAGATGCAGCGCATCGTCAACGAACGCCTGCCCTTCGTGCGCACCACCATGAGCAAGGCCGACGCCATCGAGAAGTTCAGCAAGATGGGCGAGAACTTCAAGGTGGAGATCATCGAAGGCATCGAGGGCGACACGGTCTCCCTGTACACCTGCGGTGATTTCACCGACCTGTGCCGCGGCCCCCACGTGCCGCACACCGGCTTCTCCAAGGCCAGCAAGATCCTTTCCGCTGCCGGTGCCTACTGGCGCGGCGACGAAAAGAATCCCATGCTCTCCCGTCTGTACGGCACCGCCTTTGCCGACGAGAAGGCCCTCAACGCCTATCTGAAGCAGCTGGAAGAGGCCAAGCGCCGCGACCATCGCAAGCTGGGCCGTGAACTGGGCTTCTTCACCTTCCATGAAGACGTGGCCCCCGGCATGGTCTTCTGGCTGCCCAAGGGCATGATGATGCGCACCATCCTGGAAGACTTCTGGCGTCGCGAGCACATCAAGCGCAACTATGACCTGGTGCAGGGCCCGCAGCTGCTGCGCGTGGAGACCTGGCAGCGTTCCGGTCACTACGACCACTACCGCCAGAACATGTATTTCACCCAGATCGAGGACGATCAGTACGGCATCAAGCCCATGAACTGCATCTCGCACATGCTGATCTACCGCAACGATCTGCGCAGCTACCGTGACCTGCCCCAGCGCTACTTCGAGCTGGGCGTGGTGCACCGCCACGAAAAGAGCGGCACCCTGCACGGCCTGCTGCGTGTGCGTCAGTTCACCCAGGACGATGCCCACATCCTGTGCACGCCCGAACAGCTGGAAGGCGAGATCCTCGGTGTCATCCACCTGATCCGCGACCTGATGCACCTGTTCGGCTTCGACTACAAGGTGGGCATCTCCACCCGTCCCAAGGACAGCATCGGTACCGACGAAGCCTGGGAACTGGCGACCAATGCCCTGATTGAGGCCGTGAAGAAGGCCGACATGCCCTACGAGATCAACGAGGGCGACGGCGCCTTCTACGGTCCCAAGATCGACGTGCGCCTGCTGGACTGCATCGGTCGCGAATGGCAGTGCTCCACCATCCAGGTGGACTTCACCCTGCCCGAGCGTTTCGACCTGACCTATGTGGGCCAGGACGGCGAACGCCATCGTCCTGTCATGGTGCACCGGGCCATCATGGGCTCGCTGGAGCGCTTCATCGGTGTGCTCATCGAGCAGTACGCCGGTGCCATGCCCACCTGGCTGGCGCCCGAACAGGCCCGGATCCTGACGGTCACCGATGCCCACAACGAAGCCGCGCTCAAGGCCTGCGAGGAGCTGAAAGCTCTGGGGATCCGCGTGACGGCCGATACGCGCAACGAGAAGCTGGGCTTCAAGGTGCGCGAGGCGCAGCTGGCCAAGGTGCCGTATATTCTGGTGGTTGGAGAAAAGGAAGCGCAGGCGGGCGGCGTCAATGTGCGTCTGCGCAATGGGGACAACCTGGGGCTCAAGTCCGTGGCGGAAGTGGCTGCCCTGATCCGCACGGACAGCGAAGAGCCTTTCAAGAATGGAGGGATGCGCTATAGCTTCTCCTAACATGAGACCCCGGCGCGACGTGCCGCAGGACGGCGTGCGTCGCAACGAGATGATCCGCGCCCGCGAAGTGCGCGTCATCGGCGCCGATGGGGAACAACTGGGTATTTTGCAGCGCAACGAGGCTATTGCCCTTGCCAAGGAAGCCGGTATGGACCTGGTGGAAGTCGCTTCCACCTCCGAACCGCCTGTCTGCCGCATCATGGACTACGGCAAGTTCAAGTACGAGCAGCAGAAAAAGAAGCAGGAAGCCAAAAAGCGCCAGAGCGTGGTGCAGATCAAGGAAATCAAGGTCCGTCCCAAGACCGACGACCATGACTACGAGACCAAGCTGCGCCACATCCGCCGCTTCCTGGAAGACGGCGACCGCTGCAAGGTGACGGTGTTCTTCCGTGGCCGCGAGATCGTCCACAAGGACCGTGGCATTAGTATCCTCGAACGCGTCGTGCAGGACCTGGCCGATGTGGCCAAGGTGGACCAGGAGCCCCGTGCCGAAGGCCGCACCCTGCAGATGCTGCTGGTGCCCAAGAAGTAGTCCTTCGCCAGAGCCTTTTTTCCTGACGTCACAGGTGGCCTGTGCCGTCAGGACTGCCTGCGCGCCCCTGCATTTTTGCACTTGCGCCGCACGGCTTTTTCAGGCAATATGCCGTTCCTGCCCGTAGTGTACGGGCAGGTTATTCGCTAAGGAGTATATCATGCCCAAGATCAAAACCCGGCGTTCCGCGGCCAAGCGTTTCGAGCTCACCGGCAGCGGCAAGTTCAAGCGTCGTCGTCAGAATCTGCGCCACATCCTCACCAAGAAGGCTCCCGGCCGCAAGATGCGCCTGGGCCAGGCCGCCATCGTTGACCGCACCAACGAGAAGGCCGTGCGCCGGATGCTGCCCAACGGCTAGTCATCCCGAGCCTTGCGGAAGCTCCGTGCGCGGAGCGTCCGTGCCGGAACGCGAGAGCGTGACGGCGTGAATTCTGATCCGTCCGGATTGCGCGCCCGCATGCGGGAGGCGGCATGACCGCCGCAGCACCGCCGCGAGGCGCAGCGCCCCACAGGGGCGACGGCCAGCGCAAAGCCGTTCTTTTCAAGCAATTTGCGCCCCATCTGGGATCAATTTTTTTCCCCGGCAGGCACAAAACCTCCGCCTTGGCCGGGCGAAAGGAGGGTACCCCCCATGCGTGTGAAGAGAGGTCTCGCCGCTCATCGTCGGCACAAAAAGTACCTGAGCGCGGCCAAGGGTTTCCGTGGTGGCCGCAGCCGTCTGTATCGTACCGCCCGTGAGGCTGTGGAGCGTTCGCTCCAGTATTCCTTCATCGGCCGCAAGCACCGCAAACGCGACTTCCGCACCCTGTGGATCCTGCGTATCAACGCCGGCGCGCGCCTGAACGGCCTGTCCTACAGCCGCCTCATGCACGGCCTGAACAAGGCCGGCATCGCCCTGAACCGCAAGGTTCTGGCCGACCTCGCCGTCTACCACAAGGACGACTTCGCCAAGGTGGTGGAAATGGCCAAGGCTGCCCTGTAGTCGGCACGCCACAGCTTTTTTGAGTGCGCGGCATGTCTTGGCGTGAGGTTTTTCCTCGTGCGGGATATGCCGCGCTCTTTTTTTCCGCCGGAGATTCCGGTAAGATCGGGCGCGCCCCGGATGCCGCAGCAAGCGGCCCCGGCGGCATGCGCCCTGTTGTCGTGTGGCGGCGGGACATGGTGTCCCTCCGCCGCTGTTGTGTGCGGCCGTCAGGGCCGTCCCTTTGACCGTAACGCCGCCTGCGGCGGCTCCGGGAATTCGCATGGATTTGATGACTGTACTGGAAAGCCTGGTTACAGACCTCGAAGCAGGTCTTGACCGGGCTTCTTCGTTGGATGAACTGGAAGAACTGCGGGTGGACTTTCTGGGCCGCAAGGGCAAACTGGCCCAGGCCATGAGCTCCATGGCCAAGCTGCCCCCCGCGGAACGCCCCGCCGTGGGTCAGAAGGCCAACAGCGTCAAGGAGCGCCTCACCGCCCTGTTCGACGCCCGCAAGACCGCCCTGGAAGCGGCCCGCGAAGCCGAGGCCCTCAAGCGCTTCGACCCCTCCCTGCCCGGTCGCGCCCCCTGGCGCGGTTCGCTGCACCCCACCACCCTGGTGATGGAAGAGATCTGCGGCATCTTCAACAAGCTGGGCTTCGACATCGCTTCCGGCCCGGAAGTGGAAAACGACTTCTACAATTTCGAGTCCCTCAACATGCCGCCGGAACATCCCGCCCGCGACATGCAGGACACCCTCTACATCACCGAGCGCGTGCTCATGCGCACCCACACCTCTCCCGTGCAGGTGCGCACCATGCTGGGCCGCAAGCCTCCCCTGGCCATCGTGGCTCCCGGCAAGGTCTACCGCCGCGACTCCGACCTGACCCACACCCCCATGTTCCATCAGGTAGAAGGCCTGGTGGTGGGCCAGAACATCAGCATGGCCCATCTGCGCGGCACCCTCACCGCCTTCGTGCGCTCCGTGTTCGGCGGCCACACCGAAGTGCGCTTCCGCCCCAGCTTCTTCCCCTTCACGGAACCCTCCGCCGAAGTGGACATCAGCTGCTGCATGTGCGGCGGCAAGGGCCACATCAACGGCGAGCCCTGCCGCGTGTGCAAGACCACCGGCTGGGTGGAGATCCTGGGCTGCGGCATGGTGGACCCTGCCGTGTTCGCCTCCGTGGGCTATCCCGCCGATGTGAGCGGCTTCGCCTTCGGCCTGGGCGTGGAACGTGTGGCCATGCTCAAGTACGGCATCGGCGACCTGCGCATGTTCTTCGAGAACGACGTGCGCTTCCTCGGCCAGTTCGGCCTGCACGCCTAGGGTGGGTCCCGTGCCTCTGTCCGTCCGTCTCCGCCGTGCCTGTGTCCCCGTACTGCTGGCCCTGCTCTGCGCCGCCGGCAGTACCTCGCTGGATGCCGGTGATGCCTGGGCCGCCTCGGCCCTGAGCCCCCGCCACAGCGGCCTTGAGCCGCCCGGCGGGCCCAAGCCCATCGAAGGCCTGCCCGCCATGGGCAACGCCGGCAACACCACCGAGCGCGGCATGGGCTATACCGATGCCTACGGCCGCCCGCTCAAGGACTACGGCCCCGAGGAAGTGAAACCCCGCAAGCGCCCCCGCGGCGGCGCCTACGGCACGTACGGACGCAAACAGAGCCGCCCCCTGCCGGATCCCGACGCCGACACGCCGGGCAAACCGGCTTGGGACTTCAACTGAATCAACTGCTAACCGGCCCTGCGGGGCCAGTGAGATGACATATGCTGCTTTCTCTTTCGTGGCTGCGCGAATTCGTCCCGTATGAAGGCACGGCACAGGAGCTGGGCGACCGGCTGACCATGCTGGGCCTGGAACTGGAAGAAATCGTGCGCCCCTATGACGCCATCGCCCCCATCGTGGTGGGCCATGTGGTGGAATGCGTCGACCATCCCGAATCCGACCACCTGCACATCTGCAAGGTGGACGCCGGCCAGGGCGAACTGCTGGACATCGTCTGCGGCGCCCCCAACGTGGCCGCCGGCCAGAAAGTCCCCGTGGCCCTGGTGGGCACCACCATGCCCGGCGGCCTGGTCATCAAGAAGGCCAAGCTGCGCGGCGCTCCCTCCTTCGGCATGATCTGCTCCGAACGCGAGCTGGGCCTCACCGAAGACCACAGCGGCATCATGGTCCTGCCCGACAGCGCCGTGCCCGGCACCCGTCTGGTGGACACCCTGGAGCTGGATCACGAGGTGCTGGACATCTCCATCACCCCCAACCGCGCCGACTGCCTCTCCGTGCTGGGCCTGGCCCGCGAGACCGCCCTGGCCTTCAACCTGCCCCTGACCATCCCCGAACTGCCCCTGTGCGAGGACGGCCCGGCCCGCGACCTGCCCAGCGTGGAAGTCAGCGATCCCGAGCTGTGCAACCTTTACGCCGGTCGCGTCATCGCCGGCGTCAAGATCGCTCCCTCGCCCATGCGCATCCGTCACCGTCTGCATGCCGTGGGCGTGCGTCCCATCTCCAACATCGTGGACGTGACCAACTACATCCTCTTCGAATGCGGCCAGCCCCTGCATTCCTTCGACCTGGACAAGCTGCGCGGCAACCGCATCATCGTCAGCCCCGCCGCCCAGGGCGAAAAGATCGTCACCCTGGACGGTCAGGAGCGCACCCTCGATCCCCGTGACCTCTGCATCCGCGACGCCGAGCGCGCCGTGGCCCTGGCCGGTGTCATGGGGGGCCAGGCCACCGAGATCGACGATGCCAGCACCAACGTCTTCCTGGAAAGCGCCGTGTTCCGTCCCGGCACCATCCGCAAGACCTCGCGCCGTCTGGGCCTGTCGTCCGAATCCTCCTACCGCTTCGAGCGCGGCATCGACCACAAGCGTTCCATCTGGGCCCTGGACCGTGCCTGCGCCATGATGGTGGCCGCTGCCGGCGGCAAGGTCTGCCCCGGCTACACCCTGGCCGAGCCCAAGCCCTTCGTGCCCGTGCAGATCGAGTTCCGCCCCGCCCGCGCCAATGCCCTGCTGGGTGTGGAACTGAGCCGCGACTTCGACGAGAAGGTGCTCTCCGGCATGGGCTGCGCCATCGAGAAGACCAGCGACGACAGCTGGCAGGTCACCCAGCCCAGCTGGCGCCCCGACCTGACCCGCGAAGCCGACCTCATCGAAGAAGTGGGCCGTGTGCACGGTCTGGACACCATCGCCCCCGAGCTGCCCGCCTTCCTGCAGGATCTGGGCCGCGCCGGTGAACCCATGTCCACCTTCCAGTTCTGGTCCCGCCTGCGCCACTGGGGCGCCGGTCTGGGCCTCAACGAAGCCGTCAACTACAGCTTCGTGGGCCACAAGGATCTGGACCTGCTGGGCCTGCCCGCCGAAGGCCGCATCTCCATCATGAACCCGCTCTCCGCCGAACAGGATGCCCTGCGCACCGTGCTGGCCCCCGGCCTGCTGCATGACCTGCGCAACAACCTGGCCCAGGGTGCCGCGGGCGTGCGCCTGTTCGAGCTGGCCAACACCTTCACGGCCGCTCCCAGCGACGATCCCCACGCCACCGGCGCCAGCGAGACCGGCATGCTGGGCGTGCTCCTCTACGGCCAGCGCCACGACAGCGCCTGGCCGCATGTGGAAGCCGACATGGATTACAGCGACCTCAAGGGCATCGTGGAGCACCTGCTGCACTTCCTCAACCTGTCCGCCCCCGTGTGCGAACTGGCCGAGGGCCATCCCTACCTGCTGCCCTGCGTGCGCCTGAGCGTGGACGGCACCGAGGTGGGCGTCATGGGCCGCGTGCGTCCCGAGATGGCCGACAGCTTCCACGCCCGCAAGGACGTCTGGCTGGCCGAGCTCAACCTCGACGTGCTGCGCCGCCTGCATGATGCCGCCCAGGTGCGCTTCCAGAGCCTGGCCGTCTTCCCGCCGGTGCGCCGCGACATCACCGTGGCCGCGCCCGTGGGCGTGACCGTGGGCGCCATCCTGGACCAGATCATGGGCCAGAAGCAGCCCCTGCTGGAAGGCGCCGTGCTGGTGGACAGCTTCAGCCCCGAAGGCAGCGACGAACGCAACCTCACCTTCCGCCTGACCTTCCGTCATGCCGAGCGCACCCTCAAGGATGCGGAAGTGGACAAAGTGCGGGAAAAGGTGGCACAATCCCTGGTGCAGGCGCTGGGCGTACGCATCTAGCCGCCTGTCCCTTCCGTACCGGGCAAGCCTTGCCTGCCCTGAGGCGGAAGTGCTGCTGATACGGTTTTCCACGGGCTGCGGCCCCCTTGCGGGGCCGCGGTCCGTGGCACTGCGTGCGGTCCCGTCCCGCGCGGTGAAACCCGCAAGAGAGGGAGCATGTCGGAAAAACTCTACAAGATCGGCCAAGCCGCCGCCCTGCTCAACCTCAATACTTCCGTGCTGCGTTTCTGGGAAACGGTGTTCCCCCAGCTGGCTCCCCGGCGTACGGATTCGGGCCAGCGTTTCTACACCGAAGAGGACATGGCCCTGCTGCGCCGCATCCAGCAGCTGCTGCACCAGAAGGGCATGACCATAGAAGGCGCGCGCCGCATCCTGGACGGCAGCGCCACCCTGGACGAGGTCCTGCCGGAACGCGCCGCCAGCAAGCGCGATCCGGCCCTGATGCTGAAGCTGAAAAACGAGCTGACCGAGCTGCGCCGCGTTCTGGCCGGCCGGTGATCCCCTGTCCTGCCGCTCCGGCAGTACGCCGCGGCGGTCCTGCACGACAGGCAGCCTACACAGGATGCCGCATGATCCTTTCTCCTTCCCTGCTCTCCGCCGATTTCTCCCGTCTGGCCGACGAGCTCGCCGCCCTTGAGGCCGCGGGCATCTCCTGGCTGCACCTGGACATCATGGATGGGGCCTTCGTGCCCAACATCACCTTTGGCCAGCCCGTCATCAAAAGCCTGCGCAAACGCAGCAGCAAACTTTTCTTCGACGTGCACCTCATGATCGAGGAGCCCGCCCGCTATCTGGAATCCTTCCGTGATGCCGGGGCCGACATGCTGGTCATCCACGCCGAGGCCGACCGTCACCCCCAGCGCACCCTCAGCGAGATCCGCCGCCTGGGCATGAAGGCCGGTCTGGCCTTCAACCCCGGCACGGACATCGCCTCCCTGCGCTGGCTGGCCCCCGATCTGGACATGGTGCTGGTCATGAGCGTGAACCCCGGCTTCTCCGGCCAAAAGTTCATCCCCCAGAGCTTCGACAAGATCCGCGCCACCCGCGCCATGCTCAACGCCGCCGGTGCCGGGGACGTGCTCATCCAGGTGGACGGCGGCGCCTGCCCCGAGAACACCGCGCAGCTTGTAGCCGCCGGTGCCGACGTGCTGGTCTCGGGCTCGGCCTTCTTCGGCCACCCGCCCTATGACCAGTGCCATCAGAAATTCCAGGCCGCTGCCCAGGCCGCGGCCGACAATGCCCACAATGCCCGTTGCGCTGCGGCCGCCCTGTGGCAGCCCGGCCGCGCCCTGAAAAAATAACTCAACAAAGGACCGCATCATGCCTACCCGCAGACAGTGTGCCAACGCCATCCGCGCCCTTGCCATCGACGCCATCGAGAAGTCCCGTTCCGGTCATCCCGGCGCCCCCCTGGGCATGGCCGACATGGCCGAAGCCCTCTGGCGCCACGGCTTCAAACACAATCCCGCCAATCCCGGCTGGATGGATCGTGACCGCTTCGTGCTGTCCAACGGTCACGCCTCCATGCTGCTCTATGCCGTGCTGCATCTCACCGGCTACGACCTGAGCATGGACGACATCCGCAACTTCCGCCAGCTGGGCTCCCGCACCCCCGGCCATCCCGAATGCGACGTGACCCCCGGCGTGGAAATGACCACCGGTCCCCTGGGTCAGGGCATCTCGTCCGCCGTGGGCATGGCCCTGGCCGAAAAGATGCTGGCCACCCGCTTCAACACCCCCGAGCACACGGTCATCGACCACCACACCTACGTGTTCCTCGGTGACGGCTGCCTCATGGAAGGCGTGTCCCACGAAGCCTGCTCCCTGGCCGGCGTGTGGGGCCTGGGCAAGCTCATCGCCCTGTACGACTCCAACGGCATCTCCATCGACGGCAAGATCGACGGCTGGTTCACCGAAGACGTGGCCGCCCGCTACAAAGCCTACGGCTGGCAGGTCATCGGTCCCGTGGACGGCCATGATGCCGAGGCCCTGGATGCCGCCCTGGCCGAAGCCCGCGCCGACGCCGAGCACCCCAGCCTCATCATCTGCAAGACCCACATCGGTTTCGGTTCTTCCAAGGCCGACTCCGCCTCCTGTCACGGCTCGCCCCTGGGCGTGGACGTGGCCGCCGCCACCTGTGCCGCTCTGGAATGGCATCAGCCCGCCTTCTCCGTGCCGGACGACATCGCCGCCGCCTGGGACGCCCGTGAAGCCGGCAAGAAGGCCGAAGCCGAATGGCAGGCCCGTTTCGACGCCTACCGCGCCGCCTGCCCCGAACTGGCCGCCGAACTGGAACGCCGCATGAAGGGCGACCTGCCCGCCGACTGGGCCGACATCGCCGCCGCCATGGTCAAGAAGGCCGTGGAAGCCGGTGAGAGCATCGCCACCCGCGTGGCCTCCAAGAAGGCCCTGGAAGAACTGGTGGGCAACCTGCCCGAGATGCTGGGCGGCTCCGCCGACCTGACCGGCTCCGTGGGCACCAAGACCAGCCATTCCGTGAACTTCGATCCCGCCACCTGCACCGGCAACTATCTGGCCTACGGTGTGCGCGAGTTCGGCATGAGTGCCATCATGAACGGCCTGGCCCTGCACGGCGGCTTCATCCCCTACGCCGGCACCTTCATGGTCTTCTCCGACTACGCCAAGAACGCCCTGCGTCTGGCGGCCCTCATGGGCACCCGTGCGGTCTGGGTCTTCACCCACGACTCCATCGGCGTGGGCGAGGACGGCCCCACCCACCAGCCCATCGAACAGGTGCCCGGCCTGCGCCTCATGCCCGGCCTGGATGTCTGGCGTCCCTGCGATACCGTGGAGACCGCCGTTGCCTGGCAGTGCGCCCTGGAGAACGCCCACCGTCCCACCTGCCTCTCGCTCTCGCGCCAGAACCTGCCCTTCGTCAGCCGTGACGAGGCCCAGGTGCAGGCCATCGCCCGCGGCGGCTATGTGCTGCGTGACTGCGACGGCACCCCCGAGCTCATCCTCATGGCCACCGGCTCCGAAGTGGGCATCACCCTTGAGGCCGCCGAGGCCCTGACCGCCGAAGGCCGCAAGGTGCGCGTGGTCTCCATGCCCTGCTGCGAACGCTTCGACGCCCAGGATGCCGCCTATCGCGAAAGCGTGCTGCCCGCCGCCGTGCGTGCCCGCGTGGCCGTGGAAGCCGCTGCCGCCGACTACTGGCGCAAGTATGTGGGCCTGGACGGTGCCGTGCTCGGCATGACCACTTTCGGCGCTTCCGGCCCGGGCAAGGCCCTGGCCGAACACTTCGGCTTCACCGCCGCCCACCTGGCCGACATGGCCCGCCAGCTGCTGGGCTAGTGACGGGACTGATATGATTCGTTGAGGGGAGGGCCCCTTGGGGTCGCTGCTTGCGGCGAACCTCCCTCCCTCAAAAACAGCTCATAAAAATACGGCCCGGGACCACAGGATGCCCATCCCAAGGTCCCGGGCCTTTTTGCGCCCTGTCTGGAGCGGACGGACACGCAGGTGGCGCATGGACGTGCCGGGCCGCCGCAGACCGGTCAGCCGGCAGCATAACGGACATGGCGCCGTGAGCCCTGAAGATGCCGGTCCGTGTCCCCTGCCGGGGGCCGTCACACAGGACAAACGGACGCTCTCTTGATGGCATCGCGCCATGCCGTCCTCCCCCTTCGGAGGCGGAACGGCGGCCGCGGCTCTTGCCGATGACGGCATTCCCTTTGACCTGCGGGGCCGGGCTGGACTTTCCGCTTCGGGGAACATATCTTTTTGACAAACCGGACGCCGTGTCCCGGCCCTTCCCGGTGATCCCTTCCCTGACAAAAAGGAGGCAGACATGCCCATCAGACTGTTGCAGGACATGGAGTGCAGCGGCAAGACCGTTGTCATCCGCCAGGATCTCAACGTGCCCATGAAGGATGGCCGCATCACCAACGACAAACGTATCCGTGCGGCCCTGCCCGGCATCCGCATGGCGCTGGACAAGGGCGCGGGCGTGGTCCTGCTCTCGCATCTGGGCCGTCCCACCGAAGGCGTGGTGGAAGAAAAATTCTCCCTGGCGCCGGTGGCTGCCCACCTTTCCGGCCTGCTGGGCCGTCCCGTGAAGCTGGCCGCCGACTTCGACGCCGCCAAGGCCGCTCCCGGTGAAGTGGTGCTGCTGGAGAACATCCGCTTCTTCAAGGGCGAAAAGAAGAACGATCCCGAACTGGCCGCCAAACTGGCCGCTCTGGGCGACATCTACGTCATGGACGCCTTCGGGGCCGCCCACCGCGCCCACTCCTCCACCGAAGGGGCCGTGCGCGCCGCCAAGGTGGCCTGCGCCGGGCCGCTCATGGCCGCCGAGCTGGACGCCTTCGCCAAGGTGCTGGATGCTCCCGCCCGTCCGCTGATGGCCATCATCGGCGGTTCCAAAGTCTCCACCAAGCTGGGCCTGCTGGACAACCTGCTGGGCAAGGTGGACACCCTCATCGTGGGCGGCGGCATCGCCAACACCTTCCTGGCCGCTGCCGGTTACAGCGTGGGCACGTCCCTGTATGAGCCCGAGCTGGTGGACGACGCCAAAAAGGTCATGGCCAAGGCCAAGGAACTGGGCAAGACCCTGCCCCTGCCCGTGGACGTGGTCACGGCCAAGGAACTGGCCCCCGGCCAGACCGCCACGGTCTGCGACGTGGACAAGGTGCCCGCCGACGAGATGATCCTGGACGTGGGTCCCAAGACCGTGGAACTGTACGCCGGCCTGCTGCAGAAGGCCGCCACCGTGGTCTGGAACGGCCCCGTGGGCGCCTTTGAGACCGATCCCTTCGGCGCGGGCACCAAGGCCCTGGCCGAAGCCCTGGCGGCCTCCCCCGCCTTCGTGGTGGTGGGCGGCGGTGACTCCGTGGCCGCTGTGGAAAGCTACGGCCTGGCCGACAAAATGGGCTACATCTCCACCGGCGGCGGCGCCTCCCTGGAGCTGCTGGAAGGCAAACTGCTGCCCTCCGTGGCCGCCCTGCAGGATCGCGGCGAATAACTGACTCATTTCCCGGAGGGGCCTGGCCCCTCCGGGATCTTTTTGTCTTCGTTTCGGGAGGCCGCTCCCGCGCGTCGCTCCCTGGCCCGCTGCGGTCCACAGAGGTCTGTTGGGCCCTGCCGTTCCCGCGACATCTCCCCAAAAGCCGTCCTGCCCTGAAATGATGACGGGGATTTCCCCCAGCCTTTTCTTTTTTTGCCCCGAACGAGTTTTTTTTGTCTTCCGGCCCCGTCAATGCCTCCGGCACGTTGCGCGGATGGCCCGGCTGGGGTATCATCGCGCTGCGTCCGGCAGGGGGAGCCCCTTTGCCGTACCACCGTCCGCGGGCCCCGGCCCGCCCCCTCTTTTGTCTTTTATGGAGGAAAATGTGCGGCGTTTTTATCAGGAAAGCTGGCAGGGAATCCCTTTTACGTCATTCTCGCACATTTCTTTTTTCCATCTGGCGGAGCCCAAGTTTTACGCCACCTTCTATGAAGAGCTGTTCCGGCGCTTCAAGGACTGGGACGATCTGCCCGCCGTCTGGCGGCAGAACAAGCGCAAGGATGCCCAGTGGCTGGCCGCGCGCCTGCGCGAACAGGCCGCCCTGCGCCCTGAAGGTTCCGGCCCGCTGCGTGTGCTCTCCATCGGCAGCGGCGTAGGCTATATGGAACATTGTCTCGTGGAAGAGATGTCGGCCGACGAGCTGGAGCTGCACGTCAACGAGCCCAGCACCGTCAGCATGCGCTGGCTGCGCCGTCATGTGCCCAACGAGCGCATGTATATCGGCATGCCCCCGGCCTGCCTGCCGCCGGACGTCTTTTATGACGTCATCTATCTTTCCGCCGTGGACTACAGCATCCCCACCCGCGAGCTCCAGCACCTGCTGGGCGAACTGCGGGCACAGCTCGTGCCCGGTGGCCAGCTCATCTGTCTTTCGGCCTCGCTGCTGCAGGAAGACAGCTTCATCGGCAGCTTCGTCAACGCCCTCAAGATCGTCATCCGCGGTTTCCTGCACTTTTTGGGCATCCGCCGCCAGCAGTTCTGGGGCTGGCGCCGTACCCGCGACGAATACCGGGAGTTGCTGCGCAAGGCGGATTTCCGCCATCTGGAAGACGGTTGGCTGGAAGACGGCTTCGAGACCTACTGGATACGCGGCTGCTAGCCCGGCCGGAGACACGCCCGCTACACGATCCCGGATGCGCCTGCCGCGTCCGGGATATTTTTTTCCCGGCCGGGACCGGGCAGGGCCGAGCGTACGGCAAGGTGGGTGCTGAAATCCTCGGGCAGGCACAGGTGCAGGGCCCCGGGACGGCCGCCCAGCAGGCTGCGGAACGCCAGATGCCAGACCGGTTGCTCATCGGGAGCCAGCACGGCCAGACGTGGCAGGGACAGGCTGTGACCGCAGCGGGGATGCCAGGACGAAGGCTTTCCGGCCAGGTCGAAGGCGGCCAAAAAGCGGTCCGCGAACTTGCGGGCCAGCATGGTCTCCAGCGCCGTCAGGGGGCGCCGGTCCGGGCGTTCGAAGCCCCCTGCGCCGAAGAACTCTTCCAGCAGGCTGAACACGAAAGCCCTGTCCAGCACGAGCAGCGCGGGCTCTTCCAGCCCTTCCAGGTCCACGGCACAGCAACAGGAAGCTTCGCGTACGCCGTCCGCCACGCTGCCGAAAGGACGGCGGCGCACGGGCAGCGGCGTCAGCTCCAGCAGGCGCCCCCGCTGCTCCTCCATGCTGGCGGCGCACAGACGGGCGCAGCGCGCGGCCAGGGCATCCAGTCGGCCTTCGGCCTCCGCAGGGGCGGCCGCTTCGGCCGGGGGAACGTCCTTTCCTCCGGCGGCGGGCAGGCCGTGCAACAGGGCGGCGATCTCTTCCTGTGAAAGTATGCTGCTCATGACTGTCGATTTCCCGTAGTTTGCGAAAAAGAATGCAAGAACAAGGCCAAACGGGCAAGACTCCGAGGCTTGCCTTGCCCGGCGCCTTGAGGCAGTGTGGCGGCATGAAACTTTGTGTCCATGAGCTGCCCCGCACGACCGCCGGGCAGGATGAAATCCCGGCCGCGCCCCCGCGCTACGGCCATGCGGCCCCCGGTGACGATCTGGCCCGGGCCGTCTGGCTGGGCGGGCTGGCGGCGCCCGTGCCCCTTTGTTCCGGTCTGGGCCGTTGCGGCCGCTGCCGGGTCCGTTTCCATGACCTGTCCGTGGCGCCCGAGCCCCTGCCGGAAGAAGAGGAGATCCTGGGCCCCGACCTGCTGGCCCGGGGCTGGCGTCTGGCCTGCCGTCGTCAGATAACTGACGCCATGGGCCCGGAACTGCATCTTGACGTGCCCGCCCCGGAAAAAATGACGGTCACGACCACGGCCGCGCCCTCCCTCCCGGCACAGGAGCACCTGGCCCTGGCCGTGGATCTGGGCACCACGTCCCTGTACTGGCGCCTGCTGGCCGTCCCCGACGGCCGGGAAGAACCGGCCCCTGACGATCTTTCCCAGCTCTGCCGTCCGCCCCTGCCGGTGTCCGTGGTGGCCGAAGGGCACGACCTCAACCCGCAGGCTGGAGCAGGAGCGGACATCATGTCCCGGCTGGCCGTGGCCAGCATGCCCGAAGGCCGGGCCCGGCTCGCGCAGCTGGTGCGCGACCATCTGGCCGCCCTGCTGCGGCAGCAGACGGCCTCCCTGCCCGACATCCCCGTGGAACGGCTGGTACTGGCGGCCAATACGGCCATGACCGACATTTTTCTGGACAGGGACATCAGCGGCCTGTGCGCCGCGCCCTACCGGCGCAGCCATGCGGGCGGCTGCGGCCTGTCCGTGGAAGGACTGCCACCGCTGCTGATCCCGCCCCTGCCCGCGCCCTTCGTGGGCGGCGACATCAGCGCCGGGCTGCTCCGCCTGCTGGCCGACGGCCTGCCACGTCCGCTGCTGCTGGCCGACCTGGGCACCAACGGTGAGCTGGCCCTCGTGGATGCCCAGGGTCGCCTGTGGCTCGCCAGCGTCCCGCTGGGCCCGGCCCTGGAAGGCATCGGGCCCCAGTGCGGCCGCATGGCCGGGCCGGGGAGCATCACCCGTTTCGAGGTCTCGCCCCTGGGCCTGTCCTGCCACAGTGTGGACGGCCCTCTGGCCGCCGGAGCCGATGTGCAGGGCATCAGCGCCACGGGCTATCTTTCCCTGCTGGCCCTGTTGCTGCGGCTGGGCTGCCTGGATGCCGACGGCCATTTCCGCACGCCCGCCTCACCGCTGGCCCGGCGTGTGGCCCCGCCGCCCCGGCAGTCCCGGACGGGGCTGCGCCTGCCCCTGCCGTACGGGCAATGGCTGGCCGCCGCCGACGTGGAGGAACTGCTCAAGGTCAAGGCCGCCTTCTCCCAGGCACTGGAGGCCCTGCTGCGGGCTGCGGGTCTGGCCGCGTCCGAGGTGGCCTGTCTGGCCCTGGCCGGTGCCCTGGGCGAACATTGCCCGCCTGCCTGTCTGGAAGAGCTGGGCTTTTTGCCCTCCGGCATGGGGCGGCGCGTGCGTGCCGTGGGCAACAGCTCGCTGGATGGCGCCGCCCTGCTGGCCGCCGAGCCCTGGCGCCTGCCCGCTCTGGCGCGCTGGTGCGCGACGGCCACGCTCGTCCCTGTTGCCGAAGATCCCGGCTTCCATGCCGATTACCTGCGCCATATGCGCTTTGGAGTCTGAATGTCCGATATCCGACAGAAAAAATACGGTGAAGCTCCGGCCCCTCGCGGTCCCCGTCCTGCGGCCCGCCCGACGGAACGTCGTTCTTTCCATGAAGAGTCCCGCAACGACCGCGAACGCGGACGCCGCCGTCCCGAAGCGCCGCGCCGCCAGTATTCCTCCTTTACCGGCGAACAGGCCGAGCGGCGGCGCCCGGAAGAGTTCTCCGGCTGGAGCCGTCCCGGCCAGCGGGAAGTCCGCACGCCCCGTGACGGCCGCCCGTCCCCGTGGCAGATGGGATCCGAGCTCCTGCCCGCCCTGCCTGACGTGGTCCGGCGGGAACTGGACGCCCTGGGCCAGGCCCTGCGCACGGTGCGCCCGCTGCGCAGCGCCCATTACCGCAACCTGCCTGCGGACATCGAGGCCCTTTCGCGCCTGCTGACCTGTGAGCGTTCCGGCCTCTACCGTCCCTACTGGAGCTCCCCGGCCAGCACCAGCGCCTATCTGTACTATTTCCTGCCTTGGAACGTGCTGCGTCTGGCGCGCCTGTTCCGTTCCCTGCCCCTGCCCGATCCCCGCCTCTGGCTGGAGAAGGGCCAGACGCCCCTGCTGCTGGACGGCGGTTCCGGCCCCCTGAGCGTGCCGCTGGCCCTGTGGCTGGCCCGTCCCGAATGGCGCGCCCTGCCCATCCAGGTGCTGGCCGTGGACAATGCCGTGCAGCCCATGGAACTGGGCCGTGACGTCATGGCTGCCTGGGGCGACATCCTGGGCCAGCCCGTCTGGCAGGTGCGTGTGGAACGGGGCTCGCTGGAGCACATGCCGCGCCTGGAACGCAAACTGGCCGACACGCTGGAGCGTCAGGAACGCCACCTGCGCCCCTGGCTGCTCACGGCGGCCAACGTGCTCAACGAACTGAGTGCCGAAAGCCGCCAGATGAACCGCGAAGACGACGAGGACGAGGAAGGCTCCGGCGGCGTGCGCCGTCTGGAAAGCCTCTTGGACGAGCTGGAGCCCCTGTGCTGGCCCGCGCCCCTGAACGAAGACGAGACCGGCAGCGCCGACGAGGCCCTGCTGCCCGCGGCCCTCTTCGTGGAGCCCGGCACCCGTCTGGGCGGCAAGACCATCAGCCGCCTGCGTGAGGCCGCTCTGGAACGCGACCTGATGCCGCTGGCCCCCTGCACGCACCGGGCCCCCTGCCCGCTGGCCCATGCCCATGCCGGACGCGGCTGGTGCCACTTCACCTTCGACTGCGAGGGCGCGCCGCAATGGCTGCAGGAGCTGTCCTCCGCCGCCGGTCTGGCCAAGAGCGCCCTGAGCCTGGCCCCCCTGTTGCTGCGTGCCGACCCGGCCGCCGGGGAGAGCCTGTTCGAGGATATGGACGATTTTGATGACGAGGCCCCGGACAACAGCCGCGAAGCCGTGGACATGCTGCGCCAGCCCCGCCCCGTGCGTGTGCTCTCCTCGCCCTTCGTGGTGCCCGGGCTGCGCGGTCAGGCCCGCTATGCCTGTTGTGCCGCCGGTCTGGCCGTGGTGCCCGATGCCGCGGCCCTGCCCTCGGGGGCGCAGCTCACGGCCCGGGCCCAGGCGGACGAACGTCCCGGCACGCCCCGCCGTGACCGCAAAAGCGGCGCCCTGCTGCTGGCCCTGCCCGCCGTCTCCGGCGGCAGCCGCGGACCGGGGCGCTCCGCAAGCCCCGAAGAACCGCGCCGGAACTTCCGTGACCGGCAGGAAGACAGATACGGGGACAGGCCCTTCGGCAGACGCTCCGGCGAACGCGACGGCCAAGACGGGTCCTTCCGCGACCGCCGCAACGGCAACGACCGACCGCCCCGCCGGGACGACCGGCGCGAGGCCCCGGAAAGACCGGCCCGGCATCAGGACCGCCGTCCCGGACGCTATGAGGATGGCCGTCCTGACCGGCGCGACGATCCCCGCGCCTTCCCCCGGAACGACCGCAGGCCCGATGGCCGCCGCCCCGGGGACCGGCGCTCCGGAGACAGACGCCAGGGCGATGCGTCCGGACGCGGCCGTGGCCGTGGGGAGGACTAGGCCCCCTGCCTGCGGAGTGCCCGCAACGGTCAAAAGCGTCTTCATGCGCATATCCGTAGGCCGCCGTACAAGCCTCCCGTCTTGACCGGCAACGGCCGTGCCCGGCCGTCCGGAGCCTGACGGACGTCCACGCAACGAAAGCTGAGGGGAAGGGGTCCCGACCCCTTCCCCCTTGTTTTTCCTGCCTCTTTCCCTGCGGCGGGCAGCGGCACGGGCCAGGCGGAGCAGCCCCGGCAGGCTCTGCCGGAGCGGCTTTTCCGGCGCCCTGTGACAAAAATCTTTTTCCCGGGCCCGAAAAAATTTTTCTTTCGCCGCCTTTTCCTTTGCAGGGCAAGGCCCTGCGGGGATTTGCCCCCTGTGGGCCCTCCGGCAGCCCCCCCAGCCGATTTATCCCGAAAACATCCTGATTTTATTGGATAAGACAAAAGAGGGCTTTTCTTCTCCACTGGAGGAGGGCCTTTATTTTCCCCCGGGGAACGCGTATAAAGGGCTTTCGCCGTGCGGTTCCAGGACCGCCCGACCCGTAACCGATCGATCCAGCGTGCCGACTTTCCCCCAGCGGGAGGCCAGCCGCTTTTCTTTTTACCCAAAGGTCTGCCATGATCCCTCCCATGCCTCACGATCTGCCCGAGCCGCAGCTCAAGCCCAACACGGAAGTGGTGCTGCAGAAACGCTATCTGCACAAAAAAGCAGATGGCAGCACCGAGACGCCCCGTGACCTCTTCTGGCGTGTGGCCAGTGCCATCGCCGCTGAAGAAGCCAAGTACGAGCGTTCCCCCTTCACCGCCGAAGACCTGGCCCGCCAGTTCTACGACCTGATGACCAGCTGGCGATTCCTGCCCAACTCCCCCACCCTGATGAACGCCGCCAGCGAGCTGGGCCAGCTCTCCGCCTGCTTCGTCCTGCCGGTGGGCGACTCCATCGAAGAGATCTTCGATGCCGTCAAGTTCGCCGCCATGATCCACAAGTCCGGCGGCGGCACGGGCTTCTCCTTCTCCCGCCTGCGTCCCAAGGCCAGCCGTGTGGGTTCCACCGGCGGCGTGGCTTCCGGCCCGGTCTCCTTCCTGCGCATCTTCAATACCGCCACGGAGCAGATCAAGCAGGGCGGTACCCGGCGCGGTGCCAACATGGGCATCCTGCGTGTGGACCATCCCGACATCGTGGAATTCATCCGGGCCAAGGAGAAGGAAGGGGAATTCAACAACTTCAACCTTTCCGTGGGCCTGACCGAAGCCTTCATGCAGGCCGTGGAGCGCGACGAGAACTACGAGCTGACCGATCCCCACACCGGCAAGGTCACCGGCAGCCTGCGCGCCCGCGAGATCTTCGACCTGCTGGTCTGCCGCGCCTGGCAGACGGGCGACCCCGGCATCGTCTTCCTGGACCGCATCAACCGCGACAACCCCACGCCCGCCCAGGGCGAGATCGAATCCACCAACCCCTGCGGCGAACAGCCCCTGCTGCCCTACGAGGCCTGCAACCTGGGCTCCATCAATCTGGCCTGCTTCTTCGTGCCCGGCCATGCGCATGATGAAGACCCCGCCGCGGCCGGTATCGACTGGGACGGCCTGAAGCAGGTGGTGCACCTGGCCGTGCGCTTCCTGGACAACGTCATCGACGCCTCGCGCTTCCCGCTGGACCGCATCGACGAGACCGTGCGCCGCAACCGCAAGATCGGCCTGGGCGTCATGGGCTTTGCCGACCTGCTCTTCCAGCTGGGCATCCCCTACGATTCCGAGGCGGGCATCGCCCTGGCCGAACGCATCATGGGCTTCATCAATGCCGAAGGCCACGCCGCCTCGGCCCGTCTGGCCGAAGAGCGCGGCCCCTTCCCGGCCTATGCGGAATCCGTCTTCCCCCAGCGCGGCGAAGGCCCCTACCGCAATGCCACCGTCACCACCATCGCGCCCACGGGCACCCTGTCCATCATCGGCGGCTGCTCCTCGGGCGTGGAACCCCTGTTCGCCCTCTGCTTCACCCGCAACATCCTGGACGGCGAGCGCCTGGTGGAAGTGAACCCCTATTTCGAGGCCGCCCTCAAGGAAGCCGGTCTGGGCACGCCCGAGCTCATGGAACAGGTGGTGGAAAAAGGCTCCATCCAGTCCCTGGATGCCCTGCCCGCCGCCATGCGCAAGGTCTTCGTCACGGCCATGGACATCGATCCGGTCTGGCACCTGCGCATGCAGGCCGCCTTCCAGCGCCATACCGACAACGCCGTTTCCAAGACCGTGAACCTGCCCCACAGCGCCACCGAACAGGACATCCACGACATCTACTGGCTGGCCTACAAGGAAGGCTGCAAGGGCGTCACCGTGTACCGTGACGGCTGCAAGAGCCTGCAGGTGCTGGCCACCGGCGAAGGCCAGAAGAAGATGGACGGCGAAGCCCCCGCGCCCGCGGAAAAGCCCCGCCTGGGCGTGGTGCGCAAGCGTCCCGAAGTGGTGCAGGGCTTCACCCAGAAGATCCAGACCGGTCTGGGCGCCATGTACCTGACCGTCAACGAGATCGACGGCAAGCCCTTCGAGGTCTTCGCCACCATCGGCAAGTCCGGCCGCTCCATCACGGCCAAGGCCGAGGCCATCGGCCGTCTGGTGTCCCTGGCCCTGCGCTCCGGCGTGGAGGTGCGCGACATCGTGGCCCAGATCAAGGGCATCGGCGGCGAACACCCCGTGTTCCGCGGCAAGGGCCTGCTGCTCTCCATCCCGGACGCCATCGCCTGGGTGCTGGAACGCCGTTACCTCAAGGACGAACATCTGGGTTCCGGTGTGGCCGACATCGAGGAACACCGCTGCCCCGAATGTGACGAGCCCCTGGTCTTCCAGGAAGGCTGCCTGATCTGCCCCGCCTGCGGCTTCTCCCGCTGCGGCTAGAACGATCCGTACGGAGGGGGCCGCCGGGCGCCCCTGTCGCCAGCGCGACAGGGAGCTCTGCCGGTGGTCCCCTCTTTTTCGCTGCCTGCCGCCGCACGCAAAAGCGGATGCCGCCACAAAGCCCGCATCCTTTGCCTACGTGCCCGGCAGCATGCGCCGCTACCGGAACAGGACACGCGGAGAAGCCTCCGCCCGCCCCTTTGACCGCAGCCCGCGCCCGGCCTTCCGGGACGGCATCCTCAGTCTTATGGAGCTCCCATGAAATGGATCACCCACCAGACGGCGGGCGTCGGCGCCGCCCTGGCCCTGCACCTGCCGCTGGAAGGCGTGGTCGCCGCCTGTCTCGGCGCCATCCTGCCCGACAAGCTCGACCAGGCCATCGCCAAGCGCTCCCGCAACCCGCAGCGCACCTTCAACCAGATCCACCGCGGCACCACCCACTGGTTCGGCTGGTGGGTCGCCATCCTGCTGGTGGCGTGCAGCCATCTGGTGCCCCCGCACTGGCAGCCCGCCCTGCTGGGCATCGGTCTGGGCGGCATCAGCCATGTGGTGCTGGACATGCTCACCCCTTCGGGCATCCCCCTGCATCCCTTCTCCCGCAAGAACAAGCTCTCGTTCAAGGTCTGCTCCACCGGCAGCGTGGGCGAATATGTCTTTTTGGGCGTGATGCTCGTCCTGCTGGGCTTTTTGCTGGGCCCGGAGATGAAGGAGCTCATCCGTCACGTCCGCCAGCTGGGCATGCCCGTGCTGCATTTCTAATGGAGAAGGGAAAGCCTTCCCTTTTCTTGTCCGGCACATGCGCAACGAAAAAGCCTCCCATGACGGGAGGCTTTTTCGTTTTCTCTCAGGCAGGCAGCGTCCAGGCGGCCGCTACTTCTTCACCTTCACCGGCTCGGTATCCACCGGCGTCTCGTTGATGGCCACCAGTGCGGCCGTGCGGGCATGGATGAGCGTGGTATCGAACAGGGGCACGGCGATGTTCTCCTGCTGCACGAGCATGCCGATCTCGGTGCAGCCCAGGATCACGCCCTGAGCGCCCCGGGCGGCCAGATCCCGGATGGCCCGCAAAAAGGTCTCGCGCGAGCTGTCCTTGATCACGCCCCGGCAAAGCTCCTCGAAGATGACGCGGTTGATCTCGGCCCGGTCTTCCGCCTCGGGCACCAGCACCTGCAGGCCGTTGGCTTCCAGACGGCCGGTGTAGAAATCCTCTTCCATGGTGTAGCGGGTGCCCAGCAGGCCCACGCGCTGCACGCCCGCCATGTGCAGCTGCCGGGCCGTCACATCGGCGATGTGCATCAGCGGGATGCCTACGGCGGCGGCGATCTGCGGGGCCACCTTGTGCATGGTGTTGGTGCAGATGACCAGGAAATCCGCCCCGCCCCGCTCCAGGGCCTGTGCGGCATCGGCCAGGATGCGGGCGCTCTTGTCCCAGTCCCCGGCCTGCTGGCAGCGCTCGATCTCGTCGAAATCCACGCTGTAGAGCAGGCAGCGGGCCGAATGCAGGCCGCCCAGGGTCTGGGCCGTCACCATGTTGATGATCTGATAATAGGTCAGCGTGCTTTCCCAGCTCATGCCGCCCAGAAGACCGATGGTTTTCATGTGGCTCACCTCTGATGCTTCGATGATGCGCGTATGCCGGGACGATCATGTCCGGCACGATGCCCCAAAATGGCGGGGCCCGCCTGTGGGGCAAGGACGCGCCTTCTGTGGTCGCAGTGCTCCCGGCAGGGATGACGTCCGGGGACGCCGGGCTAGATGTCCAGCTCCAGGCCCACGGGGCAGTGGTCCGAACCGTAGACGTCGTCCTCGATCCAGGCGTCGCGGATGTACGGTTTCAGCTCTTCCGAAACGAAGAAATAGTCGATACGCCAGCCCACGTTCTTCTCGCGGGCGCGCATCTTGTACGACCACCAGGAATAGCGGCCTTCCACATCGCCGTGCACATGGCGGAAGGTATCCACGTAGCCCATGGCCGTGAAGCGGTCCAGGAAAGCGCGCTCTTCGGGCAAAAAGCCGGTGTTCTTCTCGTTCTGCTTGGGCCGCGCCAGGTCGATGGCCTTGTGGGCGATGTTGAAGTCCCCGCAGACCACGATGGGCTTGCTTTTGCGGCATTCCTCCGCATAGGCCGTGAAGGCGTCGAAAAAGCCCATCTTGTAGGGCACGCGCTTGAAACGGCCGGGGATGGGCTTGCCGTTCTCGTCCAGTTCCTCGGCGCCGCCGTTGGGGAAGTAGCCGTTGAAGAAGTGGAACTTTTCAAATTCCAGATGCAGGATGCGCCCTTCGCCCTGCCATTCCGGCTGGGGCAGTTCGCAGCGCACGGCCAGCGGCTTGATGCGGCTGAACACGGCCACGCCGGAATAGCCTTTTTTCACCACGCTGGATGCCCAGTGGGCCTCCCAGCCTTCGGGATTGGCCACCTCGGGCTTGAGCTGTTCGGGCATGGCCTTGGTCTCCTGCAGGCCGATGACATCACAGGTGTTCTCGGCGAACCAGCGCCATTCGGGCTTGGCGGACACGGCACGCAGGCCGTTGACGTTCCAGGATACGAGTCTGATGGACATAGGACCTCCGCCGCCAGCATAGCGGCAGGCGTTGCCGGCCGCAAGCGCGGCATTGCGGACGGACCGTTTTTCTGGCAAAATCACCTGCGGCAATAATGCCAACATGAGCCAAGGAGAATCCGTATGGATATGCTTCCTATCCGCCGCGCCATCCTGAGCGTGACGGACAAAACCGGACTGGTGGAATTCGCCACCTTCCTGTCGCAGAACGGCGTGGAGCTGGTCTCCACCGGCGGGACCATGAAGGCCCTGCAGGCTGCCGGTCTGCCCGTGACGGCCGTCAGTGACGTCACCGGCTTCCCCGAGATCCTGGGCGGCCGCGTGAAGACGCTGCATCCCAAGATCCACGGGGGCATCCTTGCCAACAAGGACATCCCCGAGCACATGGCCACGCTGGAAGAAAAGGAGATCAAACCTTTCGACCTGGTCTGCGTGAACCTGTACGACTTTGCCGGTGCCGTGGAGCGCAAGCTCTCGCTCGAACAGGCCGTGGAGGAGATCGACATCGGCGGTCCCTGCATGATCCGCGCCGCTGCCAAGAACTTCCACAGCATCCTGGTGCTGCCCGGAACCAAATGGTACGCCACCGCCATGCAGGAGATGAAGGAACACGGCATGAAGGTCAGCCTGGACTTCCGTCAGGCCATGGCCTCGCGTGCGTTCGAAGCCACCTCGCGCTACGACGCCCTCATCACCTCCTACCTGCGTCCGGGGGCCTAGCCATTTCCAGGCTCGAAGGCAACCTGCAGGGGCTCAAGCCCAGCCAGTTGAAGGCCCTCAACCGGCTGACCACTCGACGTTTCCCGGCCACCGATGTCTATACCATCGACCAGGCCCGGGAACTGTCGCTGTTGTCGCGCGCCCTGGGGCGTCAGCTGGGCATGCTCATCGACCGTAAAGGCCGCGTGGACATGGTACTGGTGGGCGAGGCAGGCGGGATCCTGATCCCGGAACTGCCCCGCGCCCGCTCCGGTGCCGACCGTCTGCGCGGCCTTCGTCTGCTCCACACCCACCTCACGCCCGACGGCCTCAGCCAGGAAGACCTCATGGACCTGCTCTTCCTGCGTCTGGACGCCATCATCGTGCTGACCGTCAATCCCGACGGCGACCCCGTGCAGTGGCAGGAGGCCCACCTGCTGCCCACGCCCGTGGCCGGGCAGCCCTACCGTGTGGAACAACTCCGCCCCTGGGACCAGACCAGCGCCCATTTCACCGCCACCGCCGAAGCTCTGGAAGAAGAGCTGGCCCGCAGGAGCGACGACACGCGCGAGGCCTCGGACGCGCCCCGCGCCCTGCTGGTCTCCGTGGCGGCCCAGCCCCGCATCATCCAGGAGCGCAACCTCGACGAGCTGGCCGAACTGGCCCGCACCGCCGGCCTGGCCGTGGCCGGGCGCATGGTGCAGCGCGTGGCCCAGGTCAACCCCAAGTTCATCCTGGGCAAGGGCAAGATGGCCGAGCTGGAAGTGCTGGCCCTGGAGGGCCGCGCCGGGACCCTGGTCTTTGACGGCGAGCTTTCCCCGGCCCAGCTCCACAACCTGGCCGACATCACCGAGCGCAAGGTGCTGGACCGCACCCAGCTCATTCTGGACATCTTTGCCCAGCATGCCGTGACCCGCGCGGGCAAGCTCCAGGTGGAACTGGCCCAGCTGCGCTACACCCAGCCCCGCCTCACCGGCAAGAACCGCGCCATGGACCGCCTCATGGGCGGCATCGGCGGACGCGGCCCCGGCGAGACCAAGCTGGAGACCGACCGCCGCCGCAGCCGCGAACGCATGGCCCGCCTGCGCAAGGAACTGGACCAGCTGCGCCGCCAGCGGGCCTTCACCCGCTCCCGCCGCGCACGTCGCGGCATCCCCATGGCCGCGCTGGTGGGCTACACCAACGCGGGCAAGTCCACCCTGCTCAACAACCTGACCCGCTCCGAGGTGCTGGCCGAGAACAAGCTTTTCGCCACCCTCGACCCCACCACCCGCCGTCTGCGCTTCCCGGCCGAACGCGAGATCATCCTGGCCGATACCGTGGGCTTCATCCGCAACCTGCCCAAGGAGCTCATGGATGCCTTCCGCGCCACGCTGGAAGAGCTGGAGTCCGCCGACCTGCTGGTGCATGTGGCCGACGCCTCGCATCCCGACCTGCTGCAGCAGATCACCTCTGTGGAGACCATCCTCGAGGAGCTGGAGCTGCAGCACATGCCGCGCATCCTGCTGCTCAACAAATGGGACCTGCTGGACGTGCCCGCCCGCGCCGAACTGGCCGACGCCTTCCCGCACGCCATCCCCATCTCCGCCCGTACCGGCGACGGCCTCAAGCGCCTGCTGGAAGTGCTGGAGAACATGCTGCTCAGCACCCAGCAGAGCCAGCTGCTCATCCCCTTCGAAGAGGATGGGCCCGTGCTGCAGTGACCGACCCGGGCTCTGCGTCCGTCATCCCGTCTTTCCAGACAGCCGCATCACGCCTTTTTGAGCAGACGACATAACGAAGAATAGGCGATCCCCAGCCGCTGGGCGACCAGTCTTTTGTCTCCTCCGTATTGTGCCATCATGCGCTGCACCAGGGTCTCGCGGGCAGTATCAAGATACTGCTTGAGCGTTGGCGGATCTTCCGCCGTCTCCCGAAGGGGGAAAAGCGGGGCCTCAGGAACAGGGACAGCAGACGGCGCCGCCGGAGAGGACAGGTCTTCCACGCTATCCGCGCTGTGTTCTTTCATGATGGCGGCCAGCAGGTCGGGATCGGGCGGCCTGCCCCCCAGGAGCAGCAGGTAATTCTCCATGACGGCCAGCAATTCCCGCACGTTCCCCGGCCAGGAATGCCCTTGCAGACATTGGAGGATGGGCGGCGTCAGGTCTTTTTTGCTGCAATGGTATTTCTTCAGGACGGCGTCGAGCAGCAGCGGGATGTCTTCCAGACGGTGACGCAGGGGCGGCACGGTCAGCTTGAACGTCGACAGGCGATAATACAGATCCATGCGGAAGCGCCCTTTCTGGACAAGATGGAGGAGGGGCTTGTTCGATGCGCAGATGACCCGCACGTCGACAGGATACATGCGATTGCCGCCGATACGCAGGATCTCTCCCGTTTCCAGCACGCGCAGCAGGCGCAGCTGTGTCTCTTCACTGATGTCACCGATCTCGTCCAGGAACAGGGTCCCCTTGTGGGCCACCTCGAAAAGCCCGGCCTTGCCGCCGCGTTTGGCCCCCGTGAAGGCCCCTTCCTCGTAACCGAACAATTCACTTTCTATGAGCTGGCACGGCACGGCCGAGATGTTCACGGCCACGAACGGCTTGTTCTTGCGCCGGCTGCCGGCGTGCAGGGCATGGGCGGCCAGCTCCTTGCCCGACCCTGTCTCCCCCTGGATGAAGATGTTCACGTCCGACGGCGCGTACTGGCGCAACTTTTCCTTCATCTGCCGTATGGGCAGGCTCTGCCCCTTGATGTCGTCGATCGTCGTGCGCGCCGACAAGCCGCGCGAATAGAGCTCCTTGTTGATCTTGTTGCTGATGCTCTGCAGGGATGGCGTATCGCGGAACAGGCTGACGGCACATGGCGTATCGGAATAAAGGATAAGGGGATATGTGGTGGCGATGAAGGCCTCGCCCTGCAGGTCGACGATCTTGTTCTCCTTCGGTGTCAGATCGTTCAGGGTGTCCAGGAGGCCGAGCGGCTTGAAAAATTTGCGGAAGAACGACTCGTCGGCCTGCGTGGGCACATTGAGGAACTGATAGGCTGCCTTGTTGGCGATGAGGACATGCTGTTCCGAATCTATGCAGAGCACCCCTTCCTGCAGGTGCTCAAGGATCATCATCATGTTGCCGTTCCGGCGTTTCGCCTCGCGCTGCGACTGTGCCAGATGGCGTCCCCGTTTGAAGGCCAGCTGGATGCTGCGGTGTGAAGGTTTGATGATGAAGCCCCGCCCTCCGTACTCCTCCATGCAGGCCTTGCTGACGCCGCCGCCGATGAGCACCTTGAAGCCCTGCAGCACGCATTGCTGGATGGCCTGCCGCATCATGGCAGGAGAATCGTAGATGGCGCACTGGACCTTGATGTCGAGGATCCTTTCCATCTCCACCGCGATGCTGTCGTGGAATTCGTCCTGATAAGAGGCAAGGATGATCCTGTCGGAATATTTTTCCGCGACGCGAAGGGCACGCAGCACATCCATGTCGGAGCGCTCTATCTTCACGACGGAATGCGGTACGGAACGAAAGATGGTGTCCCCGGTCCCCCCATGGCAGAGGATGACTTCATAACCGTTTTCCAGGCATTCCCTCGCCTTTTGCGGCCCGGTCTCAAAATTGATCAGATCGTAATGTATCTCATCCGGGCAGCCCACCATGGCTTTTTTGCACTCTTCAATGATCTCATAGGAATGCAACAAAACGGCAAACCGATATTTTTCCTGTTTCATCACTCCCCCCACGAACCTGGAGTTCCTGTTTTTCTGACGCAGAAGGCAGGAAGCAGGCCTTGTCAGAGTGCAGGCCTTTATTCTCAAAATAGAACTTTATTCTCAAAAAAAATATATATTCTCACAAACAAGAACGTCAATTTATCTCATGCCATACACAAAAATAAAATGATTTCAAATAATTAAATATTTTTATCTTTTCTGCTCATCTTGGCACGCTTCCTGCTGTTTTACCTACCAGCAAAGAACGGGCAAATCGCGACGTTCTGCCCGACGCACATCAGGAAATCTTTCAAAGGAGCCATGCATGAGCATCGTCACTGCCGGCATATCTGTCCACGACCTGCACAAGCGGTTACACGAAAAAAACGAGTTTGCCCTGCTGGACGTACGGGAGCAGGAAGAGTTCTCCAGATCGCATATCCTGCTGGCCTGCTGTGTCCCCCTCAGCCGCATCGAACTCAGCGTCGAAGCGCTCGTCCCCTGCCGGAAGACCACTGTCTTCGTCATGGATGACGGCCGCTCGCAGGACCTCGACAGGAGCGCCCGCGCCGCCGCGGCCCTGACCAGGATGGGCTATCGGGATGTCCGTGTCGTCACGGGCGGCCTGGCGGCCTGGGAAGCGGCCGGGTTCGTCACCGTCAACGGGGTGGGCGCCCTGAGCAAGGGCTTTGGCGAATACGTCGAGGCCGTCCAGCACACCCCCCGCCTCACTCCCGAAGAGATCAAAGCCCTGCTCGACGATCCCAACGAGCGCACCATCGTCATCGACGTCAGGCCGGTGACCGAATACCGCAACATGAACATCCCGGGGAGCACCAACCTGCCCGGATGTGAAGTCACCTATCGCCTGGCCGAAGTGGTCAAGGATCCTGACACGACCATCATCATCAATTGCGCCGGGCGTACCCGGAGCATCATCGGCACCCAGACCCTGCTCAATGCCGGCGTCCCCAACCGGGTGGTGGCCCTCAAGGGCGGCACCATGAACTGGCAGCTGTCGGGCTTCGACCTCGAGTACGGCTCCACCCGGCCCGTCCCGCCCAGTACGGAAGAAGGCAGGCGCGTTGCCGCGCAGCGGATCCGCCATGTTGCCGACGCCTACCATGTCCGCTTCGTGGAGCCCCGGACGGTCGCCGAATGGCAGGCCGATGCCGCAAACAGGACCCTGTATCTTTTTGATGTGCGCCAGCCGCAGGAATACGCGGCCGGGCATGTCCCCGGTTCGGTCTCGGCCCAGGGAGGCCAGCTCGTCCAAGCCACGGACGAATACGCCGCTGTCCGCAACGGCCGGTACGTCCTGATGGACGATGACGAACTCAGGGCCATCATGACGGCCCACTGGCTGCAGCAGATGGGGCTGCCGGAAGTGTTCGTCCTCAAGGGCGGCATCGCCAATGCCGCCGACACCCTTGGCGGTCTGGTCGCGTCAGCGGGCGCTCCCCGGGAAGAAGGCATCGTGCCGGGCGGCATCGAGGCTGCGGAAGCCGCCCGCATGCTGGAAGACGATCCCGCTGTCCTGTGCCTCAACGTCGGCGCCAGCAACCGCCACCGGGAACAGCATGTCCCGGCGGCCAAATGGGTGGTGCGTTCCTTCCTGCCGAGGGTCAGGGCCCAGTACCCGGACGCCGGGCACATCCTGCTGACGGCGGACCGGGAAGAGCTGGCCGCCCTGGCGGCTCAGGACGCACGGGAACTCTGGCCGGAAGCCCGCATAGATTTCATCCGCGGCGGCACGCCGGCCTGGATGCGCGCCGGGCTCCCCTTTGCCACCGGCATGCCCTGCGCCCTGTGCCCCGAGGACGACATCTGGTACCGCCCCTACACGGACATCCATGCCTCCAAAGCCTCCATGCAAGGCTATTTTGACTGGGAATTCGGCCTCGTAGACAAGATCAATGCTGACGGATGCGTCACCTTCGACGTCCAACAGCGCTGACCGGGAGCTGATCGAGGAGTCTGATCATGGAACAACTGCTCACCTATTTGCCCGATGTCCTTACATGGTCCAACCTGCTGGTCCTTGTCTGCGGATCCATCGGCGGCCTTTTCTTCGGTGCCATGCCGGGCCTGAGCCCGACCATGGCCGTGGCCCTGCTGGTGCCTTTCACCTTTTACATGCCGCCTGTCCCTTCGCTGCTGCTGTTGGGGGCCGTCTATACCTCCGCCGTGGCGGGCGGGTCCATCTCGGCCATCCTGCTGAGCATACCGGGGGCCCCGGCCTCCATCGCCACCCTGCTTGACGGCTATCCCATGGCCAAGCAGGGACGCGCGCAGGAAGCCCTGTACACCACCTTCTTCTCGTCCCTCATCGGCGGGGTCGTGGGCGCGCTCGCCCTTATCTTCCTTACGCCCCCCATGTCCGAATTCGCCATGAAGTTCGGCCCGTCCGAGCTTTTCTGGACGACGGTCTTCGGCATCACCGTCATCGCCGGCCTTTCTTCAGGCGCCATGCTCAAGGGCCTTTTCGGCGGCGCGCTGGGCCTGCTGCTTGCCTGCATCGGTGAGAGCAACGTCACCGGGGAAGGCCGTTTCATCTTCCACGAGGCCCTGACCTCCGGCATCGCCATCGTCCCGGCGCTCATCGGCCTTTTCGCCGTGCCGCAGGTGGTCGAGATGATGGAAGACTCCCATGTCATCTTCGAAAGAGTGAAGGTCCAGATCAAGGAAGGCCTGCTGGGCAAGGTCATCAAGAAGCATGTCCATTACCTGCGTACGCTGACCATCGGCAGCATCCTGGGCACCATCATCGGCGTCATCCCCGGAGCCGGGGCCCAGGTGGCGGGCCTGATGGCCTATGACCAGGTGAAGAAGATGGACAAGAACCCCGAACGCTTCGGCACCGGGGATCCTGAAGGGGTCTGCGCCAGCGAATGCGCCAACAATGCCACCGTGGCCCCGGCCTGCATCCCCCTGCTGACCCTTTCCATCCCCGGCAGCCCCACGGCAGCCGTCCTGCTGGGCGGGCTGCTGATCCAGGGTCTGCTTCCCGGACCGGAACTGTTCACCAAGAATGCCGACATCACCTATCCCTTCATCATCGGCATGTTCCTGGCCCAGTTCTTCATGTTCGGCTTCGGCATCCTGGCCTCGCGCTATACCCATGTCGTCAGCAACGTGCCCAACTTCATGATGTTCGGCACAGTGATGATCCTTTGCGTCTTCGGCTCCTACTGTGTGCAGAACAGCTTCGACGACGTGCTCATCATGTTCAGCCTGGGCGCGCTCATGCTGCTCTTCAAGAAGCTGGGCATCCCCAGCGCCCCCATCGTGCTGGGCATCATCCTGGGCCCCCTGGCCGAAGAGAACTTCCTGCGGGGCAGGCTGATCGCCAATACCGATGTAGGCCTCTGGCAGTATTTCTTCAGCGGGACGCTGAACCAGATCCTCATCGGCCTGTGCGTCCTGTCCCTGGCCTATGCCATCTTCAGCGAGATCCGCTTTGCCCGCAGGGCCAAGGCCAGGCTCGCCAGCCAGCAAAAGGAGGCCGCCCATGCCTAGGGAATTCGCTGCCGCTGTGGTCATGACCCTCATCATCGCCTTTTTTGCCTTCCAGCTCGACGGCCCGCAGGACGAGCAGTCCCTGCTCGTGCCCCAATTCCTCCTGTGCCTGATGGCGGCATGCAACGCCGGCCAGTATGTGCTGGCCTTCCTGCGCAACAGGCAGAAGATCGACACCATCCTGACGCTGAAGGGCTATCCCCTCAAAAGGGTCGGGATCCTCTGCCTGCTGACGGTCCTGTATATCGGCGTCCTCGAGATCGCCGGATTCTATCTGTCCTCGTTCATCTATATGATCGTCGTTTCCCTCATCGCCCAACCCATGCAGGTCACCCCGGCAGGCGTCGGCAAGCGGGTGCTCGTGTCCTTCGCCTGCATCGGTTTCCTCTATCTTCTGTTCACCGTTGCGCTGACGGTCCAGATCCCCAAGGGATTCATGCCGTTTTAACGGCTAGGCATACGGAGCTTCAATCTGCAACCAAGGAGTATGGTATGAACCGCTTTTTCCTCCGCATCCTCAGTGTGCTGGCGTTGCTGCTGCCCCTGACCGCGAACGCGGCCCCTGTCGATGAGTACCCCAACGGCCCGATCACGGCCGTCTGCACCTATTCCGTCGGTTCCCAGACGGACGTGCAGGCCCGCATCTGCGCCATGCCTGCCGAAAAGTACTTCGGCCAGCCCATCGTCATCCTCAACAAGGCCGGTGCCGGCGGCCTGACGGGCTGGAACTGGTTCATGGACCGCGGCAGCCGTGACGGCCTGACCATGACCGTCTACAACCTGCCCAACTTCATCGCCCAGTCCATCGTCAAGAAGAACGCCAAGTACAGCATCCGCACCCTTGAGCCGCTGGCCAACTTTGCCGCTGACCCTGTGGTCCTGTTCGTTTCCAAGGACTCTCCCTTCAACAGCGTTTCCGACCTGGTGGAATTTGCCAGGAAGAATCCCGGCAAGGTGACCCTGAACGGTTCGGGCCTCTTCGTCGGCCACCATATCGCTCTGCTGCTCCTGGCCAAGGAAGCCGACATCAAGCTGACCTACGTGCCTGAAAAGGGTGGCTCCGACTCCCTGCAGTCCGTGATGGCGGGCAAGGTCATGGGCAGCTTCAACAACCTGTCCATCGCCATGCGTGCCCTGGACAAGATCAAGGTCCTGGGCATCGCCGACCTGCAGCGGCATGAATTCATCCCCGATGTGCCCACCTTCATCGAACAGGGATACAAGACCCTGGACGACGCGACCACCAACTTCCGCGGTTACGCCCTGCCCGTGGGCGTGGATAAGGCCATCGTGGAAAAGGCCGCCCAGCAGGCCTACAAGATGTTCAATGATCCGCTCGTCATCGAGAACCTGAAGAAGACCGGTGTGCCCTACCGCATCCTGGACCGTCAGGCCATGCTCGACATCTTTGCGAAGCGGGAAGCCATCCTGAAGGATCTGCTCAAGCCCTTCGTTGAAGAGTAAGGCGGGCTGCCCCGGAGCACGGGAAGCCCCGGGGCGCGGCTGCCGGGGGAAGCCAGTCCCCCCGCAGGGCAGGCCCCGGTCCTCCCCATGAAGGACCTGCCCGCAGCCATGAAAAGAAAGGGGCCGCTGCTGCCAGCGGCCCCTTTCCTTTCATATCGTTACAGCGAACAGACGATGTCGTCCCCGCCTACAGCGTGACGGCACCATCCCCCTTGGGCGCCGGCTTGGGAGCGGGCTTGGCGGCGGGCTGCTGCGTCTTGGCCGGCGCGGCGGGAGCGGCCTTGGCCTGTCCGGCCTGGGCAAAGGCACGGGCCATGTTCTCCATGACGGCACGGCCCACCACGCGCCAGTTCTCGCCCTGCTTCCGCAGGGCCAGCCAGGAGGTCATGCCGGCGGGCGTGGTGACGGAAGCCACGGCCGCCTCGGGGCCCAGCTCCACCACCTTGGCGTTCCTGAGCGATTCCGGCACCCACGGGCAGTCCGGGCGCTCGGCCTTGCGGCAATGGGCCATCAGCTCACCGGTGGAGACACCACGGGTCAGGCTCTTGCGGAGTTTGTCCTCCATGTTCAGGGCGCTGCCCAGCAGCTGGTCCATACCGCTCAGCCCCAGATCCTGCCCCAGGGAATCCAGCATGTTCAGGGCCTCGTTCTCGTTGGTCATGTTCCGCGCCTCGTTGGCGGCGAACCGGGGCATGTCGATCTGGGCCAGGAAGGTGGCGCTATCGTTCTTTTCCATGGCATCGGCCATGGCGCCGAGCGGTTTTTCCGGGCCGGACGAAAGGCAGGACGCCAGCAGGCCGCACGACAGGGTGAGCGTCGCCAGCAACAGGGATCTGCAATGCTTGTGCATAGGAGCCTCCATGCAGGGAATGACTTTTGGGCGACATATAAGATAGCGCAGACGCCGGTGGTTGCCAAGCGTTCTCCCTGCCGCCAATGGCCGGGAAACAAGGGCTTTTTTTCCGTCACGCCTTTTGCTAGCATCGCCGCCGGCTGACCGTGCCATCCCGGCCGGTCGGGATAAAAAACCTTTGGCAACTGCTGTCCCGCACCTGTGGGGGACAGGCGGAGGCTGTATGAAAGTTATCATCATGTGCGGCGGCAAGGGCACCCGGCTGCGGGAAGAGACCGTCATCAAACCCAAGCCCATGGTCGAGATCGGCGGGCGGCCCGTACTCTGGCACATCATGAACATCTATGCCCGGTTCGGCTTCAAGGACTTCATCCTGCCCCTGGGCTACAAGGGCGAATACATCAAGCAGTATTTCCACGACTACAACATCCGCAACACGGATTTCACCGTGGACCTGCGCAGCGGCGCCATCACTCCCCATCCCCGCGAGATCGAGGACTGGCGCGTGACCCTGTGCGACACCGGGCAGGAGACCCTCAAGGGCGGCCGCCTGAAGCGCGTGGCCCGCTACATCGATACCGACCGCTTCATGGTCACCTATGGTGACGGCGTGGCCGACATCGACATCAACAAGCTCATCGACTTCCACATGAAGTCCGGCACCATCGGGACCTTCACCGGCGTGCGCATGCCCTCGCGCTTCGGCACCGTGCGCACCGACGAGAACGGCAAGATCCTGTCCTGGGAAGAGAAGCCCGTGCTCAACGAGTACATCAACTGCGGCTTCTTCGTCTTCAAACGCGAGTTCCTGGACTATCTGGACGAAGACGAATCCTGCGATCTGGAAAAAGACCCCCTGCAGCGCCTGGCCGCCGAAGGCCAGCTTTCCATGTACCAGCACCCCGGACAGTGGCAGTGCATGGATACCCTGCGCGACTCCATCAAGCTCAACGAGCTGTGGGACAGCGGCAAGGCCTTCTGGAAATAGATCCTCCCGGCGGGGCTGCGGCCCCGCCTTCCTCGGGGCGCCGTTCCGGCGGCCCTTCCCATTCTTCCGTCATGACGCCGGCGCGAGCGCGACCGGCAGGAGAAGACCATGTTTGCCAACTGCTATAAAGGCCGCCGTGTGTTCATCACCGGCCATACCGGTTTCAAGGGCTCCTGGCTGGCCGCGTGGCTGAGCCAGATGGGCGCCACCGTCTGCGGCTTTGCCGACTGCGTGCCCACCAGCCCCTCCCACTTCGAGGCCATGCATCTGGAACAGCACGTGCAGGACGTGCGCGGCGACATCCGCGACCGTGACGCCGTGATCCGCGCCATGAAGGAATTCCGCCCCGATGTGGTCTTCCATCTGGCCGCCCAGGCCCTGGTGCGCAAATCGTACGAAGACGCGCCCCTGACCTTCGAGGCCAACATGCTGGGCACCCTCAACATGCTGGAGGCCGTGCGCCAGTGCCCCAGCGTGGAAGCCGCGGTCTTCATCACCTCGGACAAGTGCTACCGCAACGACGAGTGGGTCTGGGGCTACCGCGAGACCGACCACCTGGGCGGCGACGATCCCTATTCCGCCTCCAAGGGCTGCGCCGAGATCATCGCCCATTCCTATTTCAAGAGCTTTTTCAAGGATGGTCCGGCCTGCGCCACCGTGCGCGCCGGCAACGTCATCGGCGGCGGTGACTGGGCCGCCGACCGCATCGTGCCCGACTGCGCCCGCGCCTGGGCCGCCGGTCAGGCCGTGCAGATCCGCAGCCCCTGGGCCACCCGCCCCTGGCAGCTGGTGCTGGAGCCCCTGTCCGGCTATCTGTGGCTGGGCGCCCATCTGCTGGGCGCGCGCAAGGGCCCCTTCGAGACCCGCGGCGAGGCCTATAACTTCGGCCCTGCCGCCAACGTCAACAATACCGTGGCGGAAGTGGTGGAGGCCCTGGCCCTGCACTGGCCCGGCTTCCGCAGCGAGATGGACAAGGCCGGACAGGCGGGCATGAAGGAATGCACCCTGCTCAAGCTCTGCTGCGACAAGGCCCTGGCCCATCTGGGCTGGAAAGCCACCCTGACCTTTGAGGAGACCATCCGCTTCACCGCCGAATGGTACCATCGTTTCTATCGCGGCGACGGCGCCAAACAGGGGTCCATGCTGGACTTCAGCTTGGGCCAGATCGCGGCCTATGTGAACGCCGCCGAGCAGCGCGAACAGCTCTGGACGAAATAAGGCCGCCCGCCCGGTCTTCCGGGCGGGTCCGCTGTCCAGAAAGGACATCCTCATGGAACGTTCCGAAACTTCGTGCCCGGACATGGGCATCGACGGTGTCTGCTTCCAGCCCCTGAAGGTCATCACGACCCCCGGCGGCCCGGTGATGCACATGCTGCGCCCCGACTCTCCCCTGCGCCCCCACGCCGAGACCGCGGACGGGGAACTGCATCTGGGAGAAGTCTATTTCTCCGAGGTCCTGCCCGGGGCCATCAAGGCCTGGAAGCGCCACCGCCGGCAGACCCAGTACTACACCGTGCCCCACGGCCTGCTGAAGCTCGTGCTCTATGACACCCGCCCCGATTCGCCCACCCGCGGCGTGTTGCGGGAAGTGTATCTGGGCCGTCCCGACCACTACGGCCTTTTGCGCATCCCCACGGGGGTCTGGTACGGCTTCACCGCCGCCACTGACGAACCGGCCCTGATCTGCAACTGTGCCGACCTGCCCCACGATCCCGAGGAAGGCGAGCGCCTGCCCGCCGATACGAAGGACATCCCCTATACCTGGGCTTGAAAAAGTACGCTGAAAGAGAGGGGGACCGTGCCCGGGGCCGGTTTCCCCTCCCTCTTCACAAAAGCGTTTCGTTCCGTAATAAAAGTCTGTCAGCCAAAGATGGCGGCAAGGACGAAAACAACCGCTCTCCCCGCGACAGGCGGACAACGCCTGCGGCTGCTCTTCCCGCTTTCGGCCAAGGCCGTGCCTCAGTCCCCGGCAAGGCACGCTCCCGCAATGACCGCTCCCCTGTTCCCGCATGGGAGCGCCCAGCTCCCGAGGTACCCATGACAACGGAAGAACTGCAAAAGATACTCCAGGCTGAAGGTTACATCGCCCATGTGGACGATGACGGCGACCTGGCCTTCAAGGCCCAGGGCCGTAACCTCTATGCGACCCTCTCGGAAGACGACCCCGCCTATTTCCGTATCTTCACGGACCTGTCCATCCCTGCCGACAAAGCCGACGAGCTCGCCGTGCTCAAGGAAGGGAACCGCCTTGAGCGCAAGCTGAAATGCGTGAAGTGCATGCTCCTCCACCAGGATGAGGAAAGATACCTCGTCCGGGTCGCCATCGAATGCTTCAGTGATACCGGGATCCTTACGGAGAACATCACGCGCTATATCGACATCGTGTGCACCGCCCATTTCGAGCTCGGGCAGAGCCTGCTGATGTGATCCTTCCGCTTCCCCATGGAACATGGACGGCTGGCAGTATCCCTGCCAGCCGTTTCTGGTCTGTGCCTCCGAAAGCGGAAGGCGCTTCCGGCCGCGCTGACGATGGGTGCCCCCCTGTCATACGGCCATAAGAAAGGACGGGCGGCCGCCGGTTGAGCGACCGCCCGTCCTTTCTTTGCGAATATCGTTTTCCCCCAGGGCCGGGGACCAGCATCGTGCGCCCGCCGCCAAAGCGCACGAGGCTACACCCCGAAGAAACGGCGGGCGTTGTTGCCGCAGAGCTGCCAGAGCTCTTCGGGCTCCATGCCGCGGGCGGCGGCCATATGGCGCACGGTGAAGACCGTGAAGGCCGGTTCGTTGCGCTTGCCGCGCCAGGGCACGGGCGAAAGATAGGGGCTGTCGGTCTCCAGCAGCAGGCGGTCGTCAGGGATGACGGCCAGGGCCTCGCGCACGGCCTTGTTGGCCGGATAGCTGACCGGGCCGGGGATGGAGATGTGCCAGCCGTTGCGGATGATGCGCCGGGCCATGTCGGCATCGCCGCCAAAGCAGTGCCACAGCAGCGGATAGCCGGCAAAACCGCGCGCTTCGAGGGTCGTAAGGGTCTCGGCCTCGGCGTTGCGGCAGTGGATGACCACGGGCTTTTCCAGCTCGCGGGCCAGTTGCAGCTGGTCGTGCAGGGCCTGGTACTGGATCTCCTTGGGGCAGTCGTCCCAGTAGAAATCGAGCCCGATCTCGCCCACGGCACGCAGGCGCTCATCCTCGGCAAAGGCGTCCCGGATGGCGGCCATGACCTCGGGCGTGCACTGCTGGCCGTCGCAGGGATGGATGCCCAGTACGAAAAAGACCTCGGGGTGCGCGTCGAAATACGCACGCTTCTGCCGCCAGGTATCGGGATGCAGGAAGATGTTGCCGATGGTGGCCACACCGGCGGCACGGGCGCGGGCCAGCACCTCCTCGCGGTCGGCGTCGAATTCCTCGCCGTCCAGATGGGCGTGGCTGTCGCAGCCCACGCAGGGCAGGGCCTGGGTCAGGGGGTCGATACGTTCAACTTTCTTATGGCTCATGACGGATCCGGGATGGAGAGGATGCGGGCAACGCTGCCCCGGGGACGGACACCGCCCATCCCCGGCCGGGCGCCCGTCTGGCATGGCTTCTAGCAGGGGCGGCCGCGGGACGCAAGCCCCTGCCCTGCCGCGAAAAAGCCCCGTTTCAGGCATTGCCAGTCCCGGGACAAGGGCGTACACTCTCTGCGCCTATTGGTCATTTTACGTTGAGAGGCTATCATGCATTTGCGAAAACGGGTTCTTGTCACTGGTGGTTCGGGTTTTCTGGGCTCGCATCTGTGCGCGCGTCTGCTGGACGAGGGGCACGAAGTCCTGTGCGTGGACAATTTCTTTTCCAGTGCCCGCTCCAATGTGGAAGAGCTCATGGACAACAAGCGCTTCGAACTGCTGCGCCATGACGTGACCTTCCCCCTGTTCGTGGAAGTGGACGAGATCTACAACCTGGCTTGTCCGGCCTCGCCCGTCCACTACCAGCACGACCCCGTGCAGACCATCAAGACCTGCGTCCACGGCGCCATCAACATGCTGGGCCTGGCCAAGCGCCTGAAGGCGCGCATCTTCCAGGCCTCCACCAGCGAGGTCTACGGCGACCCCGATGTGCATCCGCAGCCCGAGAGCTACTGGGGCCATGTGAACCCCAACGGCATCCGCTCCTGCTATGACGAAGGCAAGCGCTGCGCCGAGGCCCTGTTCTTCTCCTACCGCCGCCAGAATAACGTGAACATCAAGGTGGGCCGCATCTTCAATACCTACGGCCCCAAGATGCATCCCAACGACGGCCGCGTGGTCTCCAACTTCATCGTGCAGGCCCTGAAGGGCGAGCCCATCACCATCTACGGCGACGGCAGCCAGACCCGCTCCTTCTGCTATGTGGATGACCTGGTGGAATGCATGTGCCGCCTCATGGCCACGCCCGACGACTTCACCGGCCCCGTGAACATGGGCAACCCCGGCGAGTTCACCATCCGCGAACTGGCCGAAAAGGTCATCGCGCTCACCAACAGCAGCTCCAAGCTGATCTGCGAGCCCCTGCCCGGCGACGACCCCAAACAGCGCCGTCCCGACATCAGCCTGGCCCGCGAGGTCCTGGGCTGGGAGCCCAAGGTCCAGCTGGAAGAAGGCCTGAAAAAGACCATCGCCTATTTCGACGAGCAGATCCGCAAGGGTCTGGCCTAGATGTCCGTGTCCGGAGCAGGGGATGCCGACGAGCGCAACGCCGCCTTGGGGCGGACAGTGCGCCGCCGCCCCCGCTCCGGTCGAACTCATATATGGATGCGCCGCCCGGGGAAGGCGGCGCAGGGGGGATCCGTACCGGCCGGTACGGACGCGCAACCACAACCCTTGACGGACAGGGAGTCCGTCTGTCCGTCCGGCATGGGCGCTGCAAGTCTCCGGGGAAGGAGCGCTCGGACCATGCCGCCAGAAAAGTTTCCACAGATGCGGTCCTGCCCATGGCAGGGCCGCATCGTGTACTTTGACGGTCTGAATGTCGGAGTGTGCTCATGTTTTTGATTTTACTGGCTCTGTGTGTACTGGCGGTCAGTGCCGCCGGTCTGGGGTTGCTGGCTTTTGCCCGCCCCACGCCCGCCACGACCCGGCTGGCCGATTTGTTCGGCCCTCTGGGGGCCGCCTGCGGCTGTGCCCTGGGCATGGCGGGCCTGTTCACGGACAGCTGGACGGGCAGCCTGCTGTGGACCCAGGCCTGGGGCCTGCCCGTGGGCAGTCTGAGTCTGGGGCTGGACGCCCTTTCCCGCGTCTTCCTGCTGCCGGTCTTCGGTCTGGGCTTCGTCTGTGCCTGTGCCGGGGGCATCTCGCTGCGCCACACCCGCGCCAGCGAGCATAACCTAGCCGCCCACTGGCTCTTCTATCTGCTGCTGGTGCTGGGCATGGCCGTGGTCATGATGGCCCGCGACGCCGTGCTCTTCCTGCTGGCCTGGGAAGTCATGTCCCTGTCGCCCTTCTTCCTCATCGACTTCAACGACAGCGACCGCAACGTGCGTGACGCCTCGTGGGTCTATCTGGTGGCCGCCCACCTGGGCGCCGTCCTGCTGCTGGCCTTCTTCGGCCTGCTCTGGCAGAACGCGGGCGACACGGCCTTTGCCGTCCTGGCCCTCAAGGAAGGCCCCGTGGTGCCGCTGGCCTCGGTCCTGTTCGTGCTGTCGCTGCTGGGCTTCGGCGCCAAGGCCGGTATCGCGCCCATGCACGTCTGGCTGCCCGAGGCCCACCCGGCCGCGCCCAGCCACATCTCGGCCCTGCTCTCCGGCGCCATGATCAACGCCGGTCTGTACGGCATCATCCGCAGCTGCGAATTCGTGGCCCCCCTCAGCGCCGCCCCGGCCTGGTGGGGCTGGCTGACCCTGTTCCTGGGGCTGGGCACGGCGCTGATGGGCATCCTCAAGGCCCTGGCCCAAAGCAACCTCAAGCGCCTGCTGGCCTACTCCAGCGTGGAGAACATGGGCCTCATGCTCATGGGCGTGGGCGCCTGGCTCATCGGCAGCCACAGCGGCAACAGCTGGATCGGCACCCTGGGCCTGGCCGGCGCTATGTTCCACATGCTCAACCACTCGGCCTTCAAGGGCCTGCTCTTCCTCACCGCCGGTGAGGTGCTGCACGCCACCGGCACGGTGCGCATGGAACTGCTGGGCGGCCTGCAGCAGCGCATGCCCCTGGTGGGCGCCGCCTTCGGCATCGGTGCGGTCTCCATCGCCTGCTTCCCGCCCTTCAACGGTTTTGCCGGCGAGTTCGTGCTGGCCCTTTCCCTGCTGGACGGCTCCAGCCTGCCCGGCGTGGAACAGCAGCTGGGCCTGCTCATGGCGCTGGTGGTGCTGGGCCTGGTCTCCGGTCTGGCCGCCGCCACCTATGCCAAGGCCTACGGCATCACCTTCCTGGGCGCGCCGCGCAGCCGCTGCGTAGAAGAGGCCCACCGTCCCCGTCCCCGCGATCTCTGGCCCCTGGCCATCCCGGCCTTCCTCTGCGTGGCCGGCGGCCTGGCTTCCGGCCACTGCTTCCGCTGGCTCATCAGCACGGTCAACGCGCCCCTGCCCGATCCGGTGGCCGGACAGCAGGTCATGCTGCGCGTGGCCGACATGCTGGGCACGGTCTCGCTGGTGGGCATGGTGCTGCTGGCCCTGGTGGCCGCCCTGTGGCTGCTGCGCAAGGTCTGCATCGCCGGCCGTCTGCGCCGTGAAGAGACCTGGGGCTGCGGCTACCAGTACGGGACCCCGCGCGTGCAGTACACGGACGCCTCCTTCTCCGAGCCGCTGGGCCGCATCTTCGGCGGCGCCATGGGCCTGAAGGTGCATCAGGAGCTGGACGGCCGCTACTTCCCCGGCAAGGCTTCGGTGGCCATCTCCGCCCCTGACCGTCTGCGTACGGGCCTGTTCACGCCGCTGTTCGAAGGCGTGGAAAAGCTCTGCAACATGTGCAAGATCCTGCAACACGGCAAGATCCATCTCTATATCCTTTACATCCTCGCCACGCTGGTGGCGTTGCTGGCCTGGGGGCTGCACGCATGAGCGATCTCGCCTTCTACTGTTTCCAGTATGCGCTGGCCCTGCTGCTGGCGCCGCTGCTGCCGGGCATCATAGCCCGTATCAAGGCCAAGGTGGCAGGCAGGCACGGCAAGCCTGTACTGCAATTGTACTTCGACATCTTCAAGGGCCTGCGCAAGGGCGAGGTCATCAGCCAGGTGACCACCCCCGTCTTCACGCTGGGCCCGGTGGTGGGCCTGGCCACGGTGCTCTGCGCCCTGGCCCTGCTGCCCCTGGGGGGCATGGCCTCGCCGCTGCGTTTTTCCGGCGACTTTTTGCTGGCCGCCTACCTGCTGGGCCTGGGGCGCTTTTTGACCATGCTGGCCGCCCTGGATACCGGTTCGTCCTTTGAAGGCATGGGCGCCAGCCGCGAGGCCGCCTTCTCGGCCCTGTCCGAGCCGGTGCTCTTCCTCTGTCTGCTGACCCTGGTGGGCGTGGGTTCCACCCTGGGCATGCACGATGCGCTTTCCCTTTCCGGCATGCTGGGCGGCCGCCCGGCCCACGAATGGCTGCTGGGACGCGCCGAACTGCTGCTGGTGCCGGTGGTCTTCTTCGTGCTGCTGCTGGTGGAGAACAGCCGCATCCCCGTGGATGACCCCACCACCCATCTGGAGCTGACCATGATCCACGAGGTCATGATCCTGGACCACTCCGGCCCCAGCCTCTCCTTCATCGAGTACGGCGCGGCCCTCAAGCTGTGGTTCTTCGCGGCCCTGCCCGCGGGCATCCTGGTGCCCGACCTGCCCCTGTGGCAGCAGAGCCTGTGCTGGCTGGCCTGCATCTTTGCCGTGGCCGTGCTGGTGGGCATCGTGGAATCCGTCATGGCCCGTCTGCGCATGCAGAAGGTGCCCGTGCTGCTGGGCGGCGCGGCCGTGCTTTCGGCCCTGGCCCTGATCCTGACCCAGGTGAGGTAAATCATGAGCGCTCTTTTCCAGTTCTTCCTCTTCCTGCTGACGCTCAACAACCTGGCCCTGCTGGGCATGGGCCGCCTGCGCACGCTCATCAATCTGGTGACCGCGCAGGGCATCCTGCTGGGCGGCCTGCTGCTCATCCATGACCATGCCCTGCTGGCCGTGGCCGTGCTGCTCATCAAGGGCGGCCTGCTGCCCTGGCTGCTGCACCGCACCCGCCGCCAGATCGGTGCCGACCCGCACATCAAGCCCCGCCTGGGCTTTGGCCTGGCCGTGCTCACCGGTCTGGCCTGCCTGGTCTTCTCGCTCTGGCTGGAAGGCCGCCTGCCCATGACGCCCGGCCTCTTCCCGCCCCTGCTCCTGCCCGCCGGCCTGACCACGCTGTTCTGCGGCCTTTTGCTGGTGGTGGGCCGCGCCACGGCGCTCTCGCAGGTCATGGGCTATCTGGTGGCCGAAAACGGCATCTTCCTGCTGGGCATCCCGCTCATGACGGCCGGTGCCGTCTGGTTCGAGCTGACCCTGCTGCTGGATATCTTCGTGGCGGTCTTCGTCATGGGCATCGCCATCAACCACATCAGCCACACGTTCGAATCCATCGACGTGGGCTTCCACGACCTGCGCGACTAGGGGGCGACCATGCTGGAATGTCTGCTGTTTGCGCCCCTGTGCGCCGGACTGCTCATGCTGCTGCTGGGCAATACCACCGTCTGCCGCGGCCTGCTCTTGCTCACGGCCGTGCTGCACACGGCCCTTTCCGTCAAACTGGCCGCCGATGTGAGCGGCGGCCTGCATCCGCAGGCCCTGGCCGGTCTGCTGGCGCCTGACGCGCTGGGCACGCTCTTCCTCGTGCTGGCCAGCGTGCTCTTCCTGGTGGCTTCGGTCTACGGCGTGGGCTACCTGCGCGACGAGGCCCTGATCACCGAACGCACCAGCATCCTGGACGGCCGGGCCTTCACCAATGCCCCGGAACGCCGCTTCACGGCCTGCCTGTGCTTCTTCCTCTCGGCCATGACGCTGGTCACCACCACGCGCCATCTGGGCGCCCTGTGGGTGGGCATCGAGATCACCACCCTGTCCAGCGCGCCCCTGATCTACTTCCACCGCCACAAGCAGTCGCTGGAAGCCACCTGGAAGTACCTCATCATCTGTTCCGTGGGCATCGCCCTGGCCCTGCTGGGCAACATCCTGCTTTCCGTGGCTTTCTACGAGCCCGGTGTGCCGCCGGTGGAAAGCATGGACCAGGTGGAGGCCTTCCGCCATCTGGCCCAGCAGCGCGCCGAAGCCCTGGCCGTGCTGGATGCGCCCCAGAGCGCAGCCACCTATCTGCCCTGGCTCAAGGCGGCCTTCATCTTCCTGCTGGTGGGCTACGGCACCAAGATGGGGCTGGCACCCCTGCACAACTGGCTGCCCGACGCCCACAGCCAGGCCCCCTCGCTGGTCTCGGCCCTGCTGTCCGGCGCCCTGCTCAACTGTGCCTTCCTGGGCATCCTGCGCGGGCACCAGATCATGCTGGGCGCGGGCCTGGGCGGCTTCAGCGGCACGCTGCTGGTCTTCTTCGGCCTGGTCTCCATGTTCGTGGCCGCCATCTTCATCGTGGGGCAGGGCCACTACAAGCGCATGCTGGCCTACTCCAGCGTGGAGCACATGGGCATCCTGGCCCTGGCCGTGGGCCTGGGCGGCGCCGCGGCCTTCGGCGGCATGCTGCACGCCATGTGTCATTCGCTGACCAAGTGCATGCTCTTCCTGCTGGCCGGCAACATCCTGGCCCGCTACCACACCTATTCCAGCTACGACGTGCACGGCCTGCGCTGGACCATGCCCGTCACCGGCGCCCTGTGGATGGGCGGCTTCCTGGCCATCGTGGGCTCGCCGCCGTTCGGTCTGTTCGTCAGCGAGTTCCTGATCCTCAAGGGCATCCTGCAGCAGGGCCAGTGGCTGGTGGCCGCCCTGTACATGCTGGCCCTGGCCATCATCTTCGTGGGCATGTCCGTGGCCGTGCTGCGCATGTTCCAGGGCACCCGCCCCACCGACATGCCTGAGTGCCCGCGTGAGTCCGCCCTGAGCGTGCTGCCGCCCATGGCCCTGGGCCTGTGCGTGCTGCTGCTGGGTTTCTGGATGCCCGACGGCGTCGAAAAGCTGCTGCGCGCCAGCGCGGCCCTCATTGGAGGCTAGACCATGCGTTTTTCCTATGCTTCCCCGGCCAGACTGGCCGACATCCCCTGTCTTGACGCGGCCTCCCTGCGGGCCGCCATCCTGACGCAGGTGGCGCACGGCTGGCGCGTGCTGGCCTTCTTCGGCCTGCCCCGGGCCCTGTACGCCCAGGGCGAACTGGCGCTGGTGGCGGGCAATACGGCCGCTGCCGGCCTGTGCTGCGTCATGGCCCATGACCAGCAGCAGGAACTGTGGGCCTCCCGCTGCCTGCCGCTGGAACGCTATGCGTCCATGAGCCAGGAATGCCCGCAGCTCCAGCGCTTCGAACGTGAGGTCCACGAGGCCTGGGGCATCGTCCCCGAGGGCCACCCCTGGCTCAAGCCCGTGCGCTACACCACGCCCGCCTCGGGCGCGGAACGTCCCGGCCCGGCCCAGTGCGACCACTACCGCGTGGAAGGCGGCCAGGTCCACGAAGTGGCCGTGGGCCCCGTACATGCGGGCATCATCGAGCCCGGTCACTTCCGCTTCCAGTGCTACGGCGAGAACGTGCTCAATCTGGAGATCAGCCTGGGTTTCCAGCACCGCGGCGTGGAAAAGATGCTGGCCGGCGGCCCGCACCTGCGTGATGCCGCGCTCATGGAATGCGTGGCCGGGGATACCAGCGTGGGCCACTGCACGGCCTACAGCGTGGTGCTGGAACGTCTGGCGGGCGTCAGCGTGCCGCTGCGTGCCCAGCTGCTGCGGCGCATGGGCCTGGAGTTCGAACGCCTGGCCAACCACACCGGCGACCTGGGCGCCATCGCGGGCGATACGGGCTTTTTGCCCACCTCGTCCTGGAACGGCCGCATCCGCGGCGACTTCCTCAACATGACCGCCGAGATCTGCGGCAACCGCTTCGGGCGCGGCCTGATCTGCCCCGGCGGCGTCAACTGGGATCTGGATCCCGCTGCCTGCCGCGGCCTGCTGGACCGCCTGCGTGCGGGCTGGCGTGACGTCAAGGGCGCCGTGGACGTGATGTTCGCCTCGCCCAGCGTGCTGGACCGTCTGACCGGCACGGGCTGCGTCAGCCTGCGTACCGCCGAGGACTTCGGCATGGTGGGCGTGGCCGCGCGTGCCTGCGGCCTGCCGCGCGATGCCCGGCGCCATGCGCCCCTTTCCCGCCTGCCGCTGGAAGATACCGACATCCGCACCGCCCAGGGCGGCGACGTGCTGGGCCGCGCCACGGTGCGCCGTCTGGAAGTGGCCGACTCCGTGCGCCTGGTGGAGGCCGACCTCCAGCATCTGGCCCGTCTGGGCGAAGAAGAGAAGCTCCGCGAAGGCGAGAGCGATACCGCCCTCTGGCGTGCGCCCATGCCCGAGGCCCTGCCCGGCGGCATGCTGGCCGTGGCCCAGGTGGAAGGCTGGCGCGGCGAGCTGTGTCATGTGGCCGTCACGGATGCGGAAGGCCGCTTCGGCGTCTACAAGATCTATGATCCTTCGTGGCACAACTGGAGCGGTCTGGAGATGGCCCTGCGCGGCGAACAGATCTCCGACTTCCCGCTCTGCAACAAGAGCTTCAACCTTTCCTATTGCGGCCACGACCTGTAGGCAGGAGGACTGACATGCTGGACATCTTCAAGGAACGCCTGCACCAGAAATACAGGACGCTGGATTTCCCCTACAAGGCGCCGGGCCTTTCGCCCCGCTACATGGGACGCCCCGAGATCGCGGCCGGGGACTGCGGCTCCTGCCGCGCCTGCCTCGACGTCTGCCCCACCGGGGCCCTGCGCAAACTCTCGCCCGCCGAGCCCGGCCCCGCCGGCGAGACCGACGGCATCGCCCTGGACATGGGACGCTGCCTGTTCTGCGGAGCCTGCGCCCGTGCCTGTACCGCGGCACGCGGCGAGGGCCTGATCCGTTTCACCAAGGACTACCGCGTGGCCGCCTTTGCCCGTGAGGACCTCATCGTCACGGCCCGGCCCCGGCCCCTGCACAAGCCCAAGGCCTGCAACGGCCTGTTCTCCCGCTCGCTCAAGCTGCGCGAGATCAGCGCCGCCGGCTGCAACGCCTGTGAGGCCGATACCAACGTGCTGGGCACTCTGGTCTATGACCTGGGCAAGTTCGGCATCAACTTCGTGGCCTCGCCCCGTCATGCCGACGGTATCCTGGTCACCGGCCCCGTGAGCCGCAACATGCGCGAAGCCGTGCTGGCCACCTGGGCGGCCGTGCCCGAGCCGCGCATCGCCATCGCCGTGGGCTCCTGTGCCATCTCCGGCGGCCTTTTTGCCGACAGCGACGAATGCTGCGGCGGTCTGCCGCCCCTGTGCGACGTGCAGCTCTTCGTGCCCGGCTGCCCGCCCAGCCCCTGGAGCATCCTCGACGGCCTGCTGCGCCTGAAGTCGGAAAAAGACGTGCTGTAAGAAAAGGATATGTGAGGGGAGGGGGAACCCCTCTGCTGACGCGAGAGGGGCTTC